>JAABUJ010000210.1_pt1 | contig 127712 bp, 124 predicted proteins | sample 5559131 | NCBI WGS metagenome assembly JAABUJ01 (sample SAMN10711875, study PRJNA513366) | rock metagenome | isolation source: Antarctica rocks | place: Antarctica: Victoria Land, Mt New Zealand nord | collected 2016-01-07 | reverse complement strand
CCCCCCGCTGACCGGGCCCGGCGGGGCCGCGCCGCCAGGCGTGGTCATCGTCAGCCACGACGAGGAGCTGCTCGAGTCCGCGTGCGACCGCATCGTCGAAGTGCGCGGCTGCCGGCTGCACCACTACGTTGGTGCGCGGCGCGGCGCGCCGCTCCAGCTTTGACGACTGGCCCTACCGGTGTACCCGGGCCCCCGCTCGTGCGAACACGCGCGCGCGGGCCCATCAGCGCGCCCCGCGCGCAGGCAACTACTCGCAGTTTCTGGAGCAGCGGGCGCAGCGCGAGGCGCAGGAGCGCGCGACCGCGGAGGCGCAGCAGGCCGAGATCGCGCGCCTGGAGGGCTTCGTGACCCGCTTCGGAGCCAAGTGCGCCCCCGCGCATGGCGCTTCACGCGCCCGCATGCCGGCCGGGGCTGCTGCAGGGCGGCGGCCGGTGGTTGTCGCATGTGTGCGCGGCGGGGCTGGGCGCGCTGTGAGGCCCGGCCGGGCGCGCAGGGCGAGCAAGGCGTCGCAGGCGCAGTCGCGGCAGAAGCAGCTAGAGAAGCTGCGCGAGAGTGCGGTCCCGCTGCCGGCCGCCGCGTCGGGCGCCGGGCCGGGCGACGCACGCAAGGTGCGCCCGCGGCCGCCCGCGCCCCGGGCGGGGCCCTGCGCGCCCGCGCCGGCGCCGACGCGCCCGCGCCCGCCGCGCGCAGGTGGCGCTGCGGCTGCCCAAGGCGCCGCCCTGCGACGAGGTCATCCTGCAGCTCGAGGTGGGCTCATAGGCTCCGGCCCGCCCGGCGGCAGCGCCTCGCGCGGCGGTCGTGAGCGCAGAGGGCGCGTGCGGCGCAGGGTGCGTCCATCGGCTGGGGCAGCGCCGAGGACGGGCGGGACCCGCTGCTCACCGGTGCGCGCATCCTTGCCGGCTCTGACCCCTCGGGGGCTGCCGAGCCCGCCCGCCGCTGCGGTGCTCAGCCCGAAGCGCGCGCGCGCAGGCGTGGACCTGACCGTGAAGAAGGGGCAGCGCATCCTGGTGCTCGGCCCCAACGGCGCGGGTGCGCCCGCCGGCTGCGCGCCCGCTCTGGTCCGCGCTGACCCGCGCTGGCCCTCCCGCTGCGTGCGGTGCGGCACGCGGTGTACCGACGCATGCTGCCGGCCGCGCAGGGAAGAGCACGCTGCTGAAGGCGCTGAGCGGTGCGCGCGCCGCCGGTCGCCCGAGCAGTACATGCTGCCGCCGGGTCGCTCCGCAGGGGCGCCCGCCGCCCTGCGCGCGCCTGACGCGCGGCCCCGTGCTGCCGCCCGCGCGCAGGCGGCGTCGCGCTGTGGGGCGGGCGCCGCGAGCTGGGCGACCGCGTGAAGCTGGCGGTGTTCTCGCAGGACCTTGCGCAGGCGCGGCACCCCGCCCGCGCCAGGCCAGCCGCGCGTGCGATGTGCGGCCCTACCCCTTCCCTAACCCTGTACCTTCCTCAGTATGGCGCCCGCCGCGCAGGACCTGCCGCTGGAGCGGCCGGCGCTGGACTATGTGCTGGATGCGGCGCGCGCGGACGACGCCGGGGTGACCCTGGAGCGCGGCCGCCAGGCGCTGGGCGCGCTGGGGCTCTCGGGGTCCATGGCGCTGCGCAAGATCGGTGCGCCGCCCGCGGCCCCTGCTGCGGGGCGGCGCAGCAGCGCCCCGCTCGCGCATGCATGCAGGGCGCGCGGCGCGCCGAGCGCCCACCCGTCCCGCAGGCCTGCCCGCAGCGCCTGCGCCCGCTTCTGCCAGCCCGTGGCACTCCGGCGCCCGGGCAGGGCTGCGGCGCTGCTCGCGGCTGACGCGCGCTGCGCGGCGGGGGCCGCCAGGCGCGCTGAGCGGCGGCGAGAAGGCGCGCGTGGCGCTCGCGGCCTTCGCGCTGGTGCCCAGCAACCTGCTGCTGCTCGACGAGGCGAGCAACCACCTGGACGCGGGCACGATCGCCACGCTCACCGGCGCGCTGCAGGCGCGCGCGCCGCCTGTCAGAGCGATATGCGCTGCGCAAGTGTCAGCAGGCTTGCCTTCCACCGCGCGCACATCCCAGCCAGGCCGAGCGGCGTCGTGGCGTTGCCACCGCGGCCCGCGCTGGTGCAGGTTAGGGACGGAGGAGCACTGGCCTGCAGCGGGAGGCCGCGGCGCCTCACCCGCGGCGGCGCCTCACACGCGGCGGCGCGTGGCGCGCAGGAATACAGCGGCGCGCTGGTGGCGATCACGCACAACCCCGCGTTCGCGCGCAGCCTGGAGGCGACGCACGTGCTGCGCGTGCGCGACGGCCGCGTCGAGCTGGCGGCCAACTTCGGGCTGACCGCCGCGGACTTTGACCACACCGCGCCGGCCGTGCCGGTGGCGGCCGCCGGCGCGGCCGCCGCGGGCGCGGCCGCCGGCAAGGCGGCCAGCGCGCGCAAGGTGCGTAGCAAGCTGCGAGCTGTGCGGTGCGCTCCGTCGGCGCTGGCACCTGCGGATGCTGGGCGGCACAGCCAGGCGGTCATGTTCTCAGGCCGTGGACTGACGGCACAGGCGCCGGACTGCTGTCAGGAAGCGCTGCCCGCCTTGCGCCACGGCCACAGGCGCAGGCGTGCTTGCGGGCGCCCGCCCTGGCGGTGAGCGGGCCTCGTGCGCGTTGCAGGCCAAGCCCGCCGCGCCGGGGCGCGGCAGCCTGGCGTCTGCGCTGCAGACCGCCATGGTCAGTGATGATGACGACGCGGCGGACTGGCGCGCGGAGGCGCGCGCGGAGGCCGGCAACGCCGACGTGGAGCGCTCCGCGCCGCCCTCGCGCTTTGAGCGCATGAAGGCGCGGCCCGTCGCACGCTGCGCCGCCATGACGCCTCCATGTGCCATGTGCGCAGCGCGGCGGCCTGACGCGCGGCGCGCGCTGCGCAGGCCAAGAAGGATGCGGCCAAGGCGGACAAGGCGGCCAAGGTGGAGAAGAAGAAGAGGAGAGGGAAGTAGGCTGGCACCCGCAGTACGTCGTAGGTCTCTCGCGTGTACCATTGTGCCTGGGATGTTCGCTGGTCCCATGTGCCCTCGGTTGCCGTTCGCATGGGTTCTCGGTATCGCAACAGGCGATAAGATATGTTACAGACGTTATCAAGCGCTCAGAAGCAGGCGAGCTCTGCAACGCATTTGTACCCTGGTGGCACCCACAGTGCATCAAACCGCCAGAGGCCGGCGCCGCTGCCGCAGCCTGCCGACCGGCTCGCATCGCGGCGCGCGCGCGGCGCGCCCGCGCGGTCACAGGCCGGCCCGCGGGCGCCGCAGCGCCGCGGCCGCCTGCGCCGCCGCGCGCGCGCCGGTCTCCAGCGCGGCCTGCAGGCAGGGGTTGACGGCCGCGTGCGTCGCCTCGCCCGCGAAGAACAGCGCGCCGCCGACCGGCGCCGCCAGCGCCTCGCGGTCGCCGCGCCGCGCGTGCAGCGTCGGGTAGCTGTACGCGCCGCCGATGTAGGGCGCGCGCGCCCAGTCCGCGACGTGCGCCCGCAGGAAGGCGCCGGTGGCGGGCCGCGGCGCGCTCGGGGTGCCTGCGCGCGCGCGCGCGTCGGCGCGAGGGACAAGCGCGAGGGACAAGGCCGGGGCGCGGAGGGGCGCGGGCGGCCGCCGCGCACCGAAGATCTGGTCCAGCTGGCCGAGCGCGCGCAGGACGATGCTGCTCTCGCTCATGCCGCTCATGGCCTCCGCGCGGCGCCCGGCCGCAAAGCCGACCAGGCAATGCGGGGCCTGCCCGCCGCCGCTCGCGCTTGCGCCGCCGCCGCTCGCGCTCGCGTCGCCGCCGCTCGACTCGGATTGCGATTCTTCCCGGGCGCTGCAGGCCGCCGGCGGCCCGCCGGGCGCCCCGCTGCCGCCGTCGCCATCCGCCTGACCCTCGTCGCCGCAGCCGCTCGCCGGGCGCGCATGCTCCCGCTCGCGCGGCCCGGCGGGCGCGTCGCGTGACGCCCCAGGGTAGGTCGTGGCCCAGAACTCCGGGATGAAGCAGTCGGTGCACACGACGTCGAAGAAGTCGGCCAGCCAGAAGCGACGCGAGAACGCCAGCACCACCTGCGCGTGCTGGCCCCAACCCTAATCAGGGTCCCGCTGCGGCCCGGCCTCAATGCGCCGTCGGCCAGCGCCGCATGCGCGTCGTGCTCGGCGCGCCTTGACGGCGTTGGACATCTTCAGGCGCGCCAGCGCGCCGCGCTTGGCCTCGGGCAGCGGCGGCGAGAACGCAATTGCGCCGGCGCGCAGCTGCGCCAGCGGCACGGCGACGACCACGGCGCGGCAGCGCACACGCTGCGCGCCCGGCCCATGCAGCAGCGCGCCGCGCGCGCCGTGCTCGATGCGGCGCACGGGCCAGGCCAGGCGCAGGTTGGCCTGCAGGCCGGCCGCCAGGTGGTCCACCACGCAGCGCAGCGAGCGGTCCAGCAGCAGGTAGGTCTCGCCTGCTCGCGCCGCGCCCGCAATGACCCGCGCGGCCATGCGCCCGCCGCCCGCAGCGCGAAGCAGGCGCGGCGCGGCGCGTGCGGGCGCGCGCCCGAGTCCCAGCGCTGGCTCTCCGTGATCATCTCGCGCAGGCCCAGCTGGTCGAGCGAGCAGCCAAAGTCGTTGGCGTAGCAGGCCTCGGCGGCCGCCAGCTGGCGCGGCGTCGCGCCGCGGCGCCGCAGCCAGTCCCGCGCGCTCACGTCGGGGTCCGGGTAGGCCTCGGCGCCCACGCCCGCGAACAGCGCGTGCAGCCGCTCGAGCTCTGCGTCCTGCGCCCGGCTGGGTGCGCCGGGCCTGTAAAGGGGGCAAGTGGCCAAGAGAGGGGGTGGCGCGGGGGCACCTGCGCGCCGGGCCCGACCAGGCGCCGCTCGGCGCCAAAGTACCAGTGGTCGGGCCACGCCAGCTCGCGCGTCTGGCAGCCCACCTCGGCGAGCAGGCCCTGCGGGCAGCAGGCCGCCGCTGGGCGAGGCTGCGCGCGCGCAGCGCCGCGAGTGCGCAGGCAGCGTAGGCCCTGCGTCACCTGGAGCGCGGACTTTGCGCCATGTATGAACTCCGGCCCGAGCTCCACCGGCCACGGCGCCAAGCCGCTGACCTGTGCAGGCAAGCGGGGCCCACAAGTCACGTGCTGCTTAGGAGCATGGCGAGCTTGGCTGCTGGTTTGAGCGTGCACGCCTGCTGAATGCGGCCGCCCACTTGCGGCGACGCCTCGAGCAGCAGCACGTCCGGGAAGTGCCGCTGCAGCTCCCGCGCGGCGTACAGACCGGCTATGCCGGCGCCCACGACTGCCACGCTGACTTGCTCGGGCGCGCCGGAGGCCGCGGGCACCGCCATCTTGCTATGTGCCGGCGCGGTGCAAGGTCAGGCTTGCAGCAACGCAGCGTATGGAGTTGACTGCGAGCGCTACCCTCTACTGCCGCTCCCTGGATAGCCTTGGCGCGCGTCCCTCCAAGGAAAAGGGGAAACCTGCTCGAAACCTTGCCAAGTTTGTGCTCTACCTCCCGAGCTATCTCTTAGCTTATTTTTTTTTGATAAGAGGGGCCTCCAGTGCATTGCTGCTGCCGTGCCAGAATGATACAGAGATAGAACCCCGATGCTCTCCCCCTGACAGAGGAGGGGGGGCGGGCGTGTCGCTGAGGCGGATAGCAAATGCAGTCCGCGTTGGTGCATGCCTTACAGCAAGGGAAGCACGTTCTGTCCAGAACGCGTGCTGACAGGTAAGACGCAACAGGGTACCACTTCCAGCTGTGTTCAGTGCTCCACGCCTGCTGTGTATGTGCCATGTTGTGTCATGCGAAGCAATGCGACTTGTGCCGACAGACCCCCCCCTCGCTGGGGCCCCTTCAGTCTAACCAAGCAGTCCCGGGGAAGCCGCACGGGGCCGGCAGGCGACGCGTGCCCCCGTGTGCGCGCGCTTCTGCCGAGCACCTGCGCGGGGGGCGCAGGTGCCTGTCAGGCGCGGAGGCGCCGCAGGCATGGCGCCGGGGCGCGCGGCTGCTCTCGCAGCTCCAGGCCGCGTGGCCGACCATGCGGGAGGCCTGCGCCGACGAGGCCACGCGCACGGAGGTCGAGGTCGCCGACGCGCTGCGGGTGGCCGGCATGGCGGCCACTTTTCGCAGCCGCGGCCACCTCGCGGCGCAGCTGGACCCACTCGGTCGAGCCGCGCGCGGCCCCTGGCTCGCAGAGGCGGCCGAGCGCTGCCGGGTCTCCCCGCTGTGCGCCCCGCGCCCGCCCCGCCGCCGCAGCCCGGCCCGCCGCGCCGCGCGCCGCAGCCCCAGCCCCCGCGCGCGCAGGCAGGAGTGCGGCCTGCCCGCGCTGCTGGATGGCTACTGCGACGCCTGGCCGCCCGCGCGCAAGGCCGCCTACATCGCCGAGCAGCTGAGCCTCCAGGGCTCGCTCGACCCGGAGCGGTGCGCGCCGCGCGGGCCGCTCCGCGGCTGGAGCCGCGGGGAAAGGCTCGCGGCTGGCGGCGCGCGTGCCCTGGCTCACGCGCGCGTGCGCGCAGGCGGGTCTACCTCGGCGGCGCGCTGACGGCCGGCGAGCCGGGCGGGCGCGCCTGGTGGGCGCCGCACGCGCTGCTGGAGTACCTGCGCGGCGCGTACTGCAGCACGCTGGCCGTGGAGCTGGACCACCTCACCTCGCTGTGCGGCCTGGGCGCCACCTGGGCCCCAACCTACCCTACCCTACCCGTTCAGGCGCAGGGCTATGCGCGCATCGTTGCAGGCCCAAGTGGTCGTGGTCGTTAAGGTCGCCATGGCTGCCCGGCGAGGGGGGGGCGGTGGGGCCGCAGGGATGAGCAGGAGTGGCTGGCGCGCGCGGTGGAGGCGCGCGCAAGCGCCTGCCCGCCGGTGGCCGAGCAGCTAGCCACGCTGCGCGCGCTGCTGCGCACCGACCTCTTCGAGCGGTGCCTGGCGGAGCGCTTCCCGCACTCCAAGGCGCGCGCCGGCCGCCCGCCCGCCCGCCCGCGCCGGCGCGGCGCCCGCCGCGGCCCACCGGCGCCGCGCCAGAGTCCCACTCCGCGCCTGACGGCGGCGCGACGCGCGCGCAGCGCTTTGGCGTGGAGGGCTGCGAGGCGCTGCTGCCGGGCCTGCAGGCGCTGGTCGCGCGCTGCGCGGGGCACGGCGTGGAGCGGCTGGAGGTGGGCATGGCGCACCGCGGCCGCCTGTCGGTCATCCACGGCCTGCTGGGCGCGCCGCCGGGGTCGCTGTTTGCGCAGGTGCCGCCCAGGGCGCGCGCGCCGCTTTCCGACGACTTTGGTGGGCCGCCGACGGCGCTTGCGCCCGAGAGCGCGGCCTGTGCAGCGCCGCCCAACGCTGACAGTGGCTGGGGATCTGGTAGGGGTCACCCTGAGCAGCCCGGCGCGCCCGCGCAGATGGACAACTCGCAGAACGAGCACCATGTGGGCGACGTCAAGTACCACCTGGGCCGCTCGGCCACGCTGGAGTACCCGCAGGCGCGCCGCAGGATTTGGTTAGCTCATCCTGTTCCTACCCCCTGTCCCGGCCGCCCGAGCCGGACGGCCGGCGCCGCTTGCGCTGGGTGCTGGGAGATTTCGGCGGCGGCGCGCAGCGCCGAGCCTGACCCGGGCGCATCCCCGTGCCGGTGCGTCCTTTTATCTAGTGAGCAGGCGCCCGCGCGCTGACGTGCAGGCGGGCGCTGGCGCGCCGCCGCGCCGCATCCGGGTCAGCATCGCGCCCAACCCCAGCCACCTGGAGAGCATCTGCCCCGTCGTGCTGGGCCTGGTGCGCGCTGAGCAGACGCGGCTGGGCGACGCCGCGCGCGCGCGCGTGGCCGGGCTGCTCATCCACGGCGACGCCGCCTTTGCGGGCCTCGGCATCGTCGCCGAGACGCTGCAGCTCGCCAATGTGCCTGGTGCGGCCGCGCCCCCCGCTGCCCGGGCCCGCCCCGGCGCCGCCGCGCGCGTCGGACGGCCGGGGCGCCTGCCTGCCCCCCGGACGCCAGGCCGGCCCTCGCAAGGGCGGGCTGCCAGGCGCGCTCGCGGCGCGCAGGCTTCACGACAGGCGGCACGCTGCACGTGGTGGTCAACAACCAGGTCGGCTTCACCACCGAGCCGGCCGACGCGCGCAGCAGCGCGCACGCCACCGACGTCGCCAAGACCATCGGCGCGCCCGTGCTGCAGTGCGCGCCCGCCCCGCCGCCGCCGCCCGCCCGCCGCGCACCGCCGCCCGCCCTGCTGGAGAGGCGGCCCCCGCATTTTGAACAGGCTGGGGAATGCGGAGCCGGGCGCTGAGCGGCGGGTGCGCGGCCAGCGTGAACGCGGACGACCCCGAGGCGGCCGTCGCGGCCTTCCGCATGGCCGCCGACTGGCGCGCGCGCTTCCGCAAGGACATCGTCATCGACCTGGTCGGCTACCGCAGGCGCGCGCCCTGTGCGGGGCGGATGCTGCCAGGCCGCGGGCCCTGCCACCTGCCACCCGCCCTCACGACGCCGCGCCTGCGCGGCGCGGCGGCCGCCGGTCCCGCCCTCGGCGAGGGAGGCGGCGCGCTTGAGGCGCACGGCGAGCGCGAGCACGCGCGCCCCGCCCGAATGGGGCGATGGTAAACTTAAAGAGTAACGAAAGCATGCTAAGGTAACCTCGAGCTGGTCGGAGTCGGCAGTGGAGCGCAATGGTGAAAGCTTGCCTGACTGTGAGGAGCGCGCGCGCGGCGGCAGGCACGGGCACAATGAGCAGGACAGCCCGCACGCGGGGCTGCCGCTGACGTACGCGCGCGTGGCGGAGCAGCCGCGCGTGCTGGACATCTACGCCGCGCGGCTGGCGGCGCGCGGCGCGCTCGCGCCCGGCCAGCTGGACGCCTGGCGTGCGGACGTGCACGCCGAGCTCGAGCGCGAGCACGCGGCGGCCGCGGCCGGCGCGTACGCGGAGTCGGTGGAGGCCTGGCTGGCCACGTCCTGGCAGGGCGACGCGCTGGCCGTGCGCCCGCGCGCCTGGCCCGCGCCGCCGCCCGGCCCGCCGCGCATGGCACTGCCGGGGCCGATGTCAGCGGGACAGGACGGATCGCAACACGAGCTTGCCCCTGGTCCTGGCCGTCCTTCGGCCCTGCGCCGGTCGGGGCGGGCGCCCGGGCGGTCCCGCGCCGGCCGCCCCGCGCCGCGGCCCGGCCGGTGACGCGCGGGCGGCCGCGCGCGCGCCAGGCGCTGGGCAAGGCGGGGCCCGGCGGCCCGGAGCTGCGGCAGGAGCCGACCGGCCTGCCGCTGGCGACGCTGCAGTGGGTGGGCCGCTCCATGTCCAACGTGCCCGACGGCTTTGCGCTGCACGCGGACATCCAGCGCCTGCTCGCCGCTCGCAGGCGCGCGCCCGCCACCGCCGGCCCTGCGGCTGAGGCTGGCGCCGCTGTGGCCGAGGCTGGCGTTGTAGCGGGGTCCTACCCTAAACCTAACATCTAAACCCTAGATCACGTGCGAGCTGCGCCTGACGCGCGCGCAGGCGCATGGTGGCCGGCGTGGGCGCCCGCGTGGACTTTGGCATGGCGGAGGCGCTGGCGCTGGGCGCGCTCGCGCTCCACCGCGGCCGCCGGCCCGCGGGCGCCGAGGCGCTGTGCGCGGACGCGGGCGACCAGGCCGGCCTGCCCGCCGAGGTCTTCCCGGGCCTGCTGGGCCTGGACGCGGCGGCCGAGGGCCGCGCGGCCGCGCTGGGGCTCAACTACGGCGCGTACGCGGTGCGCCTGAGCGGCCAGGACGTCGAGCGCGGCACGTTCAACCACCGCAACGCGGTGCTGTACGACCAGCGCGCCGGGCGCCGGCGCGTGGCGCTCGCGGGCATGCAGCCGGGCCTGCAGGAGGCCGTGGAGGTCTGGAACTCGCCGCTCAGGCGCGGCCCTGTCCGCACCTAACCCTATACCCGCCGGGCGCCCGCGCCGCGCCGGCCGGCACGTGATGCGCGCGCGCGCGGGGTCGGCAGCGAGGCCGCCGTGCTGGGCTTTGAGTACGGCTACTCGCTGGGCGCGGCGCGCACCTCGCTCGTGGCCTGGGAGGCGCAGTTCGGCGACTTTGCCAACAACGCGCAGGTGGTCATCGACCAGTTTGTGGCCGCCGGCGCGCCGCCCGCACTGCCCGCCGCGCCCGCGCCTGCGCTTGCCTCTTGTTTTCCGCGCCGCTGCTGCTGTCGGGGCCGAGGCGGCCCGCGCGCGCAGCGGAGGAGCGCTGGGGCCAGCGCTCGGGGCTGGTGCTCATGCTGCCGCACGGGTACGAGGGCCAGGGCCCAGACCACTCCTCGGCGCGCGTGGAGCGCTTCCTGTCGCTCATGAACGACGACGCGGACCACCTGCCCGGCCACGTGCCCGCGCAGGCGCGCGCCCCGCGCAGCCCGCGGCCTTGTTACGCGGGCGCCGGCCGTGAACGCGCGCGCCGTGCGCGCAGCAGCGTGCCGGCCATGCGCGCCGCGTCCTGACGGCCAGCGCATGTGCGGCGCGCAGCGGCGGGAGGCGGCGGCGGTGTTTGCCGCGCTGGCGCGCCGGCACGGCGGGCGGCTGTCGCGCGCGCAGACCGTGGCGCTGCTGGCCTCCGTCGGCATGGGCGAGGGCGGCGAGCAGGTGGAGCTGCTGTGGAGCGAGATGGGCCTGGCGCCCGACGCGCACATCACGCAGGCACGCGCCGCCCTGGGCGGCGCGGCCTGCGCGCCTGGGGCCGCAGGCAGCGCACATTGCGCACATCGGCCGCCGTTGACTGTGCACAGGGATCCGCATCGCATCTCAGACGCGGATGCGGACGCGCGCGGCCGGGGCGCGCAGGAGAGCTGGGAGCGGCTCATGGTGCAGTACATGCGGCGCAATGCGGAGCGCCAGGCGAACATGTTTGTCGTGGCGGTGTCGACGCCGGCGCAGCTCTTCCACGTGCTGCGGCGCCAGATGAACCGGCCCTTCCTCAAGTGCGACGTAGGGTCTAGGAGCAGGGTTTCCCCCCTGTGGCGCATGGCCTGGCAGCGGCGGCGAGCCCGGCGCGCCGCGCCCGCAGGCCGCTGGTGCTCCTGACGCCCAAGTACCTGCACCACCACCGGCCGGCCACATCCGCGCTGGAGGACATGACGTCCGGCACGTTCTTCAACCGCGTCATTGACGACGGCAAGGCGCGCCGCCCTCTGCCTTACCCTACTCTACCCTACCCGCTGGCCTCAAGCCCGCCCGCGCTGCCCGGTGGCACGCTCGCTTGCATGCGCTGCCCGCCGGGCGCGGTTCCCCATTGAAACCTGAGGAGCGCGCGCCTGCGCCCAGGCGTCTGACAACACGCGGCATCGCGCGGCGCACCCGGTGACGGGCGAGCCGTTCCTGCTGCCGCCGGAGCGCATCCGCCGCGTCGTGCTCTGCGCCGGCCAGATCTACTACCGGCTCAGGTGCGGCGGCCGCACGCATACTTGTGTCCCCTGGGTCGCTGCTGCTGCTGCGAGTGCCGCCGCACGCTGGGGCGGCTGCCGCCAGAGTGGCGCGCTCTGCGCCCGCCTGCCGGGCGGCGCCAGCGCGCGCGCCCGCCGGCGGCTCCCTGTCCAGACGAGGCGCGCTGGGCCCGGCGCCCGCACGCGCGCTGACGGGCGCGCGCGCGCAGCAACGCGCGGCGCGCCGGGCGCATCCGCGACACGGTCCTCGTGCGCCTGGAGCAGCTCGCGCCCTTCCCGCACGACCTGGTCATGAAGGTGCGGTCGGGCCCGCCGCCGCCGCGACCGCCGGCGGCAGCGCGGTCGCATGGTGCAACCGGCGCGCGCGCGCGCGCAGGTGGTGTCGCAGTACGCGCGCGCGGAGCTGGTGTGGTGCCAGGAGGAGCCCAAGAACATGGGCGCGTTCCGGTGCGCGCGCGCGGCCCGCGCGCCCGCCGCCTCCAGCCTTCGCCCGTCTGCCCCGCATCTGCCGTCTCTCCCACGGGATGCAGCTGATGGCCCTGTTGAAGACACAGATGCCTTGTGAAGCGCCCGCACCGTGCGCGGTTGTCTCTTCATGCCTGCGTCGGCGCCGCGCAGGTACATCCAGCCGCGCCTGGAGACCGCGATGCGCGAGCTCTCCCTGGCCGCGTACGGCGTGCCGCCCCGGCCGCTGCACTACGTGGGCCGCACCGCGGCGGCGTCCGCCGGTGCGCTCCCCGGCCCATGCGAGGGCGTGTCTCAGGTCACCGTGAGTCCGCGGGGCATGAGTGGCGGGCGTGTGCGCAGCGACGGCCTCCACGGCCATCCATGCGCAGGAGACCAGGGAGCTGGTAGATGCCGCGCTGCGGGGCGGCGAGCTGCAGGCGGCTGCATGCCTGTGACACTGCCCACGCCCGCTGCTTGAGGGCCTCGGGGTGCGTGCAGTCCGCGGCATGCCATGTTTGGCCGCGCCGGCGGTGACCCCAGGGCGCTTCTGTCCGCTTGTCTGAGCCTGCTTGCAGCGTGGGCCGTGAGTGTAGCAATAGAAGAGAGTGCAAGATGCCCCTGTGTGTGTGCATCTGCGACGACGGAGCGGGCGGCGCTGCATGCGCCGCTCCATGTACTACTGGCAATAGAGATGGGGGCGCCGGTCCAGCGATCGAGCAGGAGTGCTTGCGGCATGCGATTTATTTTTATTGTAGCGACGCGCTTGCACATGTATTCAGCGCAGGAGGTGCCTGCCGGCAGTGCCCCGGGGCAAGTTGATATAGGTGCATGTAACCCACCAATCCGTGACCTCCATTCTTGAGCCTTCGCAGCCGTTGGAACACATGTGCTTGTGCACAGCAGGCGATGTACCCACCCTGACATGGTAGGGAAGGCTCAAATGCGATGGCGGGGATGCGCACTGCCTACATTGTGCAGGCGCGCGGCAGCCAAGGCTGCACACGAGCGCAGCCTCTCTGGTGGTGGCAGCGGTGCACCCATCGCGCTGCAGCACCGCCTGGACCGATCATCGTCGGCCGCCCTTGGCCTGCTGCTACGCCGCATGCCGTCATACACATCCGCTCGTTACAGGAGACACACTGAGACACACTGGACGCATCCAGGGGAAACAGGGTGTGCATGCAGGCTCTGTCCAGACACCAAAACACCGGTACGCCTCCCGTCACGGCAGGAGCACAGGTGCCGCATGTCAAGCCGCCTCCACCGCCGCAGGGGCCCCTCACTTCTTGCCGCCCCTGCCCACGCCGCCCGCCTTGCCCTTCTTGGCCGCCGCGCCCTTGCCCTTGGGCGCGGGCGCCTCCTTGCGCTTGGCCCCCGTGGTCGACGACTTCACCGTCACCGGCCCGAAGAACGCCTCCATGCGCCCTGCGCAGCCGGCGCTCGATAGGGTAGGGTCCGTAATACGCGCGGGGTTGGCGGCGCGCGGGGCGCGCGGCTCGGCGCGGCGGGGCGCGCGCGCGCGCACCCTGGTTGGCCTTGCTGCGCGAGGCATTCATCTTCTCGACCGTCTTGCGGATGCGCTCCTCGCTGAAGCTCTTCTCCCCGACCAGGAACTTGACCAGGCCGTCCACGTCCGCCGCGCCCCACTTGAAAGGCGGCAGGCTGCTGCCGGGCAGCACCTCTGGCTCTGCGCGCCCGACGCGACACGCCCGTTGCCGCGCCGCGCCGCGCCCCCACGCATGCGCCGGCAGGCGCGGCCGTCCGCGGAGGCGCGGCGCAACAGACTGTGCACGGCACGCTCGCCGCTGCTCCCTGTCCCGCCCTGCTGGGGGCCCGGGCCAGCGCGCGGCGCGCCGCTGCAGCCCGCTACCGACCCTGCCCCGTGACGCCCGCGCGACGCCCGGAGCGGCGGGGCGTGCGGCTCAGCGCGGCGCGCCTTTGAACATGCGGCGCGCCTCGTCGTACGGGAAGGGCTGCGGCAGCTCGTACTTGGCCGGGTCCAGGCCCGCCAGCACCTTCTCCAGCGTGCCGTGCTTCTGGATCAGCGTCAGCGCGCGCACGCCGCCGATGCCTGCACCGCGCTCCGGCGTCGGCGCCCGCTCAGCCCCTACACCTACCCTAACCCTAACCTAAGCCGCGCCGCCTCGCGCCCGCCGCGCGTCCGCGCGCGCGCCGGGCTCCCCGCATGCACGGGGCGGGCCGGGCCGCGCGCCCTTGATGGTGCCCAGGTAGTCGCAGCCGCACAGGATGCAGAGGTCCACGAACTGGTCCGGCGTCAGCTTCAGGCCCTCCAGCACCTGCGCGCGCGCCCTGGGCGGCTTGCGCCCGCGGCCTTTGCCCCAACCCTAACATTACTGCACCCTGCCCTGACCAAAAAATGGCGCGCCGGCAGCCGCGCCAGCCGATGCGGGTGCGGCCTACTGCGATGCAGGCGAGGCCGCGCCAGGGCATGCGCGCGGGCCCGGGGCGGGCGGCGCGGCCGCGCCTTGTCATAGTCGTACTCGTTGATGGGCACGCTCTGCGTGACGGGCTTCATGAGGTTGCGGATGAGCTTGGGCGTCGCGAACGTCAGCGAGTCCATGTCCTCCGACGCCGTGCCGTACACCTGCTCCGCGCGCCGCCCCCGCTGCAGGCCCGCGCGCGCGGCGCTCGGAGCACGCCGCGCGCAGGCGGCGGGCGGCGCGGGCGCGCACCAGGCCCTCCTTGCACAGCGCCGCGCACTGCGCCTCCGCCTCGGACGGCGCCTGCGCGCGCGGCGCCCCCGGTGGAGCGCCGCGCGCAGCAGGGCCGGCGGCGGCCGGGGCGCGTGCGGGGCCGGGGCGCACCTCGACGACCGGCACGCCCATGAGCCTCAGCAGGCGCCGGCACTCCTCGTTGTGCTGGCGCGTCACGCGCACGGTGCGCTTGCTGTACTTGGCCACGTCCGCCTCGCCGCCGGTCTGTGCGCCGGCGCGCTCGGTCGGCCTGCAGGGCTACGGAGCGCGCGCGCGCCAGCGCGGCGGCGGCGCGCGGCCCGGGCGCACCTCCTTCGCCTCCTCCAGCGCCTCGGTGGCCGTGTCGCGGCGCTCCGTCCTGGGCGGCCGCGCGGACACAGGGTCAGCCTCCCCCCCGGAGCGCGCTCGCGACGCGGCCCGCGGGAGCGGCGCCGGGCCGCACCTGCGCGCCAGTTCCTCCTTCTTCATCATCGGCGGCTTGCCGTCAAACACGTACCTGCGCGAGAGCGGGGCGCCGGTCAGGCTCCCCTGCTGACGTGCCTGCAGAGACGCGCTGCCCGGCTGTGCGAGCGCGGCGCGTACACAGGCTTGATGCCGGCCTCGAGCATCTTGGCAGTCCTGTAAAACATCCCTTGCAGGTGACTGCGCGCAGGAGCGTAGCGTTGAGAGAGAAAGCGGGGGCGGAAAATGTGGTTGATACAGATAAATTGAGTGGAGAGTGCACGCGCGCACCTGGTGTCGTCCCCGCTCTCGCTGGTCAGCCCCTGCTCGCCGGTTCGCCCCACCACCACCTGGGCAGGCACTCGTGTCAGCATGGACATCGGGACTGCATCCGTGGCAGCGCAGCCCGCGCCGGCTCACCAGGAACTGGTAGATATGCATGCTCGCGTCCACCGCGATGCGCCTGCCAAAGTAGTTATCAAAGGCCTGTTCTCGGCAACATCCAGGCGCATGGTCGCCGAGGAGCTTGGTCAGGTTCTGCCCACGCACGTGCCTCGGTCAGAACAGCTACCGAAGCTGCCCCAGCAGGACGCACACCACTTTCGCGCGCCTTGATTCCCATCTGCGCAATCCGGCTCCTCGGCCAAGCGCTGCAGTCAGGCCGCCGCTTACAGGCCTGGCCGCATCGGCAGCAGTGCTTGAATAGGGCCTTGGTCGGCTGTCAGTTAGGTGATTGAATGGTTGCTGTGGCCTGTGCAGACGTGCTGACTTGCTAGAGCTTGAAGCTTGTCACAGGTCAGGTACCACAAAGTGATTGCCGTTGATCCAGCTATTTATCTGTCTAAGCGAGCCCATTCCAAGCATGGTTTGCATGCTTTGGTCGGGCACGTGGCGAGGGACGCAGAAGAAGAGGAGCTTATGGCACTGGCCATGCTTCAAAGGGCCTTTCATTCATTCATTCATTCTTCCTTCTTGCAGACATTTTGCATTCCCCCACAGCCCACCACACGTAGGTGCATGTCTGCACACGTCAGCACTTCAAACAAAATCTTGGAGCATGGCGCGGCAAAACCCCGACTACCGGGACTCAGCCCTGGTGGATAATGAACCGAACTTGGCTCCCCCACACGGGGAGCCCAAAAACAACTGGCATGCCGTCATGGCGATGCCACACGCATCTCTGGGGCGTGGCACACATGGGTGGCCTGATGCCCCGCACGCTGTCTGCAGCCTGACAGTGGGCCACCGTCAAGTCGAAGTCACAGCATGCCAAAAAAGTTGCTCAGGAGCCGGCGCCGCCCTCCAGCCCGGCCAGCTCGTGGTAGTAGATGCGCTCGTTGCGGTGGCGCCCGCCCGACGCGCCCCCGCCCGCCACGTTGCCGCACAGCTCCTTGACGGTGCGCACCGACAGCGCATGGCCCAGGTTGTTTATGATGCGCCGCAGGTCGTCCATCCTGATGAAGCCGCTCCCTGCGGGGGCGCAGCCGCGGCCGCTCAGCGCTGCCGCACATGCGCGGGGCGCCGACCCCGGAGCGCATGCGGCCGCCGGGCGCGGCCGCTGGGCGCGCACCGCTGCGGTCAAAGTACTTGAAAGCGCACAGCAGCTCCTCGTTGACGGCGCTGCGCGGCTTCGTGGCCTCCGCAGCGCCGTCCACGCCCTTGCCGGCCGGCGCGGCCTCCTTGGCCACCTCGGTCGAGGCCGCTGGCGCGGCCTCCTTGGCCGCGTCGGCCGGTGCCGCCGCCAGGGGCGCGGGCTCGGCCGCGTTTGGCGCAGGCTCCGCTGGCGCGGGCGGGGCCGCCGCCGGTGCTGCGGGCGCCTGCCAACCGCAGCAATCGTCATGTGCGCGCCTGTAACCATGCCCACTAGCCTGCACGTACTGCTGTGCAGGCACTACACCAGCACGTGCGTCAGAGCGTCACTGCTTCATGCTCCTGATTTGCTCGAGCGCACAAGCTTCTGCCCAAGCTAGGCCAGCTGACCTCAGGCGCAGGCGCATCCTCCATCTTCACATCGCCGTTTACGGCCACGCCGCCCGCAGCTGGCTCTGCCGAGGCCGCCGCCGACGCCGCTGCCTCGCCGGCGGCAGCGGGCGTGCCCCCATCCACCTCCGCGCCGACGTCCTCCTCGTCCTCCGCCACAGCCTCCTGCGCCTGCGCCCCGCACCCGGCTCAGCGCTTCCAGCCGGCGCCGCCACGTAGTCGCTGCCCACCGTCTGCGATCGCGCACCTTCTTGCCTCGTATGGCGCGCGCGCGGCCGCGCCCGCGCGCGCGCCCCCTGCCGGCGGCGGCCTTCTTGCCGCGCGCGGGCGCCTTGCGCGCGGTCGGCTTCTCCTCGGGCTCGGCGGCCGCCTCGGGCTCGGCGGGGGCCGGCGCGGCCGCCACCGCGGCGCTGCCGTCGGCGTCCGGCGCCGGCGCCGCCGCGGGTGCCGCCTCGGCCGCGGCCTTTACGGGCTCCGCCTCGGGCGCGGGCTCTGCCTCAGCCGCGGCCTTTGCAAGCTCTGCCTCGGGCGCGGCTGCCGCCTCAGCCGCGGGCGCCGCCTCAGCCGACAGCTCCTCCTTCAGTTCAGCCGGCGGCTCCTCCTTCGGCTCCGGCTCCGCCTTGGGCGCGGCTGCGGGCGCCTGCGCCGCGGCTTCCTGCGGCGCGGCACACCGCGTGAGCCCCCCAACAGCATGCCGCCCGCGCGCCCCGAGCTTAGGCGCGCGCGCTCAAGGCGTGCACGCGCCTTGCCGTCGGCCGCGGGCGCGGCGGTGGCCGGCGCCTCGGCGTCCTTGCTGCGCTTGGCGGCGTCGCGGTCGTCCGCGGCGGCCACCTTGTCCTCGTCGCGTTTGCGCTTGCGCTCCTCGCGCCGCCGCAGCGCGGCCGACCTGCGGGCGGCCGCGCCGCTCAGCCCGGCGCCCCTGCCGCCCAGGGCCTCCATGGCGGGCGCGCAGTGCTACGCGGCTCCATCAGACGCGTCATTTGAAGCATAACTACAAATCACTGCGCGGGCGCCCCTCAAAGCTGCAAAATGTGCGCGAGCGCGCGCGCGCCGGGGCAGCGGCCGCTGCGGGCGGCGGCACGCCGGCGCTGCATCCACTGACTAAACAGAAGCGGGAGAGGAGCGGCGCGCGCCGCTCGTGGTACAGCGCGGCCAGGATGACCTCGCCATAGTCGCGCGCCAGCATCTCGGAGAACGCCTCCGCAAACAGGCTCAGCTCCATCGTCTGCTCCTCGCGGTCCTGCGCGGGGGCCGCAGCCCGGTCGGCGCCACGCCGGCAGCGACGCATGGCCCCACGCCCGGCGCAGCCTTGCACCAGCCGCGTCTGCAGACCAGACACCGGCGCCGCAGGCACTCGCACGCGCTCGGCCACCCAGCGCGACTCCTGTGGGCGCAGCAGCAGCGGGCGGGCGGCGGGCGGCGGGCAGGCGGCGGACCTCCTCGTCGTAGTCGAGCAGGCCGTCCAGCGAGATGGAGGCGCTGCGCCAGCGCTCGCGCTCCATGCGCCGCCCCTTGAGCATGATGGCCTGTGCGCTCGGCGCCTGCGGCGGCGGGTCGGCGGCGGCGTCCTGCCCATGCAAGGTCAGAGAAGTCTCAACGTGCCGCGCCCAGCTGCTCATTGCGAGAGCCGCGCTGCGGGCCTCCTCATCAGGTTGCTCGAGCGGCTCAGACTGACGCACAACGGCAGTGCAAGCAGAAACCCACACCCGCTTGGCTCACAGGTTCCCGAGGAGGTGACCCTGCTCAGTGAGATGATAGTACCCATCGGCACCCAGCTGTGCACAGCTTGCCCGGGGTGACAGCCGGCGACGGGCGCCTGCGCGCGCACCTTTGCAGCCGTCATCTCCACGTCGCCGGCGGCCGGCTTGTCCGCGGCTGCAGCCGCGGCCGCGCCCCCTGCTTCGGCCCCCGCACCAGGAGCCTGCGCAGCCGCCTCGCCGCCCACCTGTGCCCCACACGGCACGTCAGCCCGCGGGCGCGGCACTGCCAACCGAGCTGCCACAGCGCATGGCCGCCTGCACGAGCGCGCTCGCGCCCCAGGCGCGTTCCCTCATGCGCGACGACTCACCGAGAATTTGAGCTGCCCGCTGCAACGCGCGCCGGACCCTGGCAGCACAGGGCAGTCACACAGGCGGCACCTGCCCATTGGCCTGCTCGGCCTTTGCGCCTGCGTCGGCCTTCGCGCCCGCATCGGCCTGGGCCGCGTCGCCCGCCTTGGCCACGTCGGCGGCGCCCGGCTTGGCCGCGTCCTTACCCGCGCGCTCGGCCTCCCGCCGCTCCTTGGCCTCCTGTGCGCCGCCACCGTCCTTCAGGGCCGCGCCCTGCCGCAGCGGGCTCCCAGCCGCCACAGTGAGCTTCGAGCTACCCTCGTCCGCGCCCATCCGAGGTGTGGCCCAGCTCAACTTAGGCGACCCCGCTGCAATCACGTCGCTATGCCATGCGCCCCTCTGACGAGTCACACCGGCAGCGCTCGCTGAGAGCCTCTGCACCGCGGCAGCAGCCCTGCCGCAAGCGGGCGGGCCGCGCGTAAGCGCGCGGCGCTGGGCGGGCGCGCGCCCTCTCGGCCTGCGCGGCGCGGCGCGCGTCCTCCGCGTCGCGCGCGTCGCGCGCCCGGCGCCAGGCCTGGTGCTCCTCCCACACGCCGGGCCAGGCCTCCGGCGTCGGCAGGCACGGACCCGCGTCCGCCAGGAAGATGGCGGTCACCTGCGCGCGGCGCGCCGGCGCATGCCCGTGACGCTCGCGCGCATCGCGTTGGCAAACGGTGCCGGTGATGTCCAAAGCCCTGCCCGCATGCGCCGCACGGCGCTCTCGACCGCGCCGCTTTCATGCGCATGCCGGGAGGCGCATGCCGCGTGCGGGGCATTGGCGGGGCGTCGCCGAGGCGTGCAGGCAGCCGCAGGGCCGGGGCGGGCGGCGCGCCTCGGACGTCTCCATCGCGTCCGGCGCCGAGGACTCGGGCGGGCGCTGGTAGTGCACATCCACAAAGCGCAGCCAGCGCGTGACGGGAGCCAGGTCCAGGCCCAGCAGCGCGCGCGCGTGCCGCACACACGCCGCGACCAGCGGGCCCTCGCTTCTGCGCCCGGCGCGCCGCGCCCGTCACGCGCGCCCCGCTGCAACGGGCGCGGCTGCGGGTCCTATCAGGCAGGCTCGGCGTGCGGTGCGTCCTGCAGACGCCGGCGGACGCGCGGGCGGAGCGATACAGCCGAGCAGGGCCCCAGTGCGAGCGCCACGGGCGGCGCGGCGCCCGGAAGGGCCGGCGGGCGCGCACTGCTCGGGGCCCGCGATGGCGCCGTCCAGGGCGGCGTCGTGCGGCCCCCCCAGCGCAGTGATGCCCGAGCGCTCCACGCGCCCGTCCTTCTTATCGGCCTCGGTGCGCACGGTCAGGAACTTGAGCTGCTGGGCCAGGTGCGGGCCATCGCGCCGCGTGCGCCAGGCCTCCGCGGCCTCCGCGGCCAGGCCGCTGACGAGCACCACCTGCGCGCCGCGGCGCCGCGCGGCTCAGCCCGCCGCCCTGGACCCTACTCTGAACATACCCTAGACAAGCCGGTGCCCGCATGGCCCACCGGCGCGGGTCGGCTGCGGGCGCTCCATGGCGCTGCGGCGCACAAGCTGCGCAAATGCACAGGTGCGCCGGCCGCCAGGCTCGCGCGGCGCCGGCCGGGCGGGCAAGGCGCAGCCCGAGGGCGGCCCTGGGCGCGCAGGCTGCGCCGCGCCGGCTCGCCAGGGTCACCAGACGCGGCGCGACGCAGGGCGTGTGAGCGCCGACGGGCACGGGCCGCACCCGCGCGTTCCACTTGGTCGCGCCGCCCGCGGCCGCCGCGGGCGGAGGCGGCAGAGCGGGGGCCACCTCGGCCTCCACCTCATGCTCGAGCGCCAGCGGCCGGTCCAGGGGCCACAGGCGGCAGCCCAGGCTGCCCAGGCCCGGGCGCGGCGGCTCCTGCCGCGGCGCGCGCCGCAGCCTCGCGTCCCTCGCACGCCCAAGAGCGTGGGCGGGCCGGGCTCGCAGGCTCTGCGAGCCCACCAGCAGCGTCCCCCGCCATCTACAAATCACCGCAGCGGTACAGCGGTGCTGAGCAGGCACGGAGTTGCCCCTTGCCTATTCACGCAGCCAGCACGATGACACCGGCGTCGGCCGGAGGGGCCGCGCGCCTGCGGCCAGTGCACGACCGCCTTGGCAAAGTCGGCGGACAGGTACAGGTGCGCGTAGCGGTGCGCGGCGTCGGAGTAGTCGCGCTCGAGCGCGGTGTAGGGCCGCGCGCCCGCGCGCACGCCGCCCGCGTGCTCGGGCTCCTTGCGCCGCGGCGACGGCGGCCGCCGCGGCGACGGCGCGCGCCGCGGGCTGCGCGCGCGCGCGGGCGGCGACGCCGCGCGCGGCCGGCGCTCCTCGCGCGGCCTGCGCCCGCGCGCGGAAGCGGCGTCGGCGGCCGTCGCGGCGTGCGCAGCGCGGCTGTGCGCGCGCGGCGGCGAGCGCGCGCGGTCTGGGATGCTGGGCGCGGCGGCAGGGCCGCGTGCAGACGGCCGCATGCGCGCGCTGCTGGCGCAGGGGCGGGACCCCGCGCGCACCTGTCCCGCTCGCGGTTGACGCGCGGGCGGTCGGGCTCGCGCGGCCGCTCGCGGCCGCGCGGCTCGTCGCGGCGGTCGCGCCACTCCACCACCCGCATCGTCTCGCGCAGGCTCTGCGGCACGGGCGCGCCGCGCGGCCCCGCCGCCGCCGACGTGAAGCCCGGCCGCGACGAGGCGGCGGGCATCACGGTCGCGCCTGGGCGCGCGGCCGCCGGCGCGCCCGCGCCCGCGCCCGCGAGCTGCGCCGCAGACGCGGCGGGCACGCCGTAGGCGCCGCGCCCGCGCCCTGCCGCACAATGCGCGGCCCGCTCGGCGACGCGACCAGCCGCTGGCGCAGGCGCGCCCGGCGCGGCGCCGGCCGCAGCAGGCGGTGCTGGCTTGCGGACGGCTCTACAGGACCTGACGCAATCGTCGCCCACCACTTTGCGGCCTCGCGAGCAGGGACCGCAGGCCCACCCTGGCGGCACCACGCGGAGTGCCGCATGTGCTGTGCGGCGCATGGTGCTGCACAGTGCATGAGGCACATGGAGGGTGCATGAGGCACATTGCCGCGCGCGCCTGCGCCGGTCGCGGGCGTGATGGAGGCGCGCCCGTACGCGCCCGCCGGCTGCACGGCGGCCGCGGCCGCGGCCGCCGGGCGCGCGGCGCCGCCGCCGCGCTGATAGCTGGCACCAGCCGCCTGCGACGGGGGCCCGAAGCCGACGGCCGCCTTCGCGGGCACGCCATACGCGCCGTACTGCGCTGTCTGCGCGGCCGCGTTGGGCGCCGCCGCAGGCTGCTGCCCCGAGTAGCCAGCATACTGCGCGCATGCGCGCCGCGCGTCAGGGCCGCGCCGCGCGCCACTGGGGCGTGCCTGCGTGCAGCCCTTTCCCGTGTGGTCACCCCTGCCAATCTGGTGAGCCCGGCGCTGTCAGCCCTGCTGCCGCGCCACTGCATGCTGGGCGTGTGGGAAGGCCGCTGGTGGGCCCGGGCGGGCAGGGGCCGGGTGTGCAGGAATCCGTCTCTGGAAAGGGCCTCGGGCCTGCTCGCGGACAGGCTGCCAGATGCCTCAACACGCCGCACAGCCAGCGGGCGGGTCGGCGGCCGGAGCGCGCGCGTGCCGATGGGAGGCGCCCACCTGGCCCCCTCCGTAAGCGGTCCGGGCGGCGCCCTGTCCGTAGCCGCCCTGCGTGCTGCCGGCGGCCGCGGCGGCCGGGGCGGCCGGTCCATACGTGGTGCGCTGGGACTGCGGGGCGAACGCGGCCGACGCGGCCGCCTGCTGGGCCCCATACACACCGCCAAAGCCCTGGGCCTGACCCATGGCGTCATAGTCGGCTGCGGCGGCCGGGGCGCCATAGGCGCCCGCGCCGGCGTAGCCCCCCGCGCCCTGCGCGGCCTGGGCAGGCGTGCCGCCATAGCCGGAGGCCGCAGGGGTGCCATACCCTGCGCCCGCCTGCTGCGCGCCGTAGCCCGCGCCCTGGCCGCCGGCGCTGTACGCGCCCGCGGCCGGCTGCGCCGCGCCGTATGCCGGCGCCGCCTGCGCCGCGGCGCCGTACCCCGCCTGCGCCTGCGCGCGCGCGGCATGCGCTCGCCCCGACGCGCCCGCCTGGGCGCTTCGCGGCGCGGCTGCCTCCAGGCATGCACGCGCCGGGCGCGGCGGGCCCCCGGGAACAGGCAGGGACGAAAGAGAGTCGCTCAAGGAGGCGGTCCATGGGCAGCGCGGCGCAGCGCTCACCGGGTTGCGCTGCGCGGCGGCGGCCTGGCCGCCGTACGCGCCGGCCGCCTGCGTGGCCGCGGCCTGCTGCCCAAGCGGCTGCTGCCCGGCGCCCTGCTGCCCGGCGTAGGCGGACGCGGGCGCGCCGCCGTACACGCCGGCGGCCTGGCCGGCGCCGGCGCCGTACTGCGCGTATGCGGCCTGCTGCCCGCCCGCCGGCTGCCCAGCACGGCCGTACGCGGCCGCGGACGCGCTGGCTGGCGCCGCGGCGGCGCCATAGCCCTGCTGCGCGGCTGCGCCCGGCTGCCCGCTATGCGCCTGCGGCGGGCCGCCCATGCATCACACGGCCGCGCAGCCTGACCTCCAGGGTGCAGGGCTCCCGACTGTGTCGCAGCGCCGCTGTCGAGCGGGTGCCGTCAACATGGTGCCGCAAAGGGAAGTCTGATGCCAGGATGGCCCGGCGGGCCGCGCAAGGCATGGGTATGGGCAGGAGCGCAGGGCACTGGCGGAGCCTGCACATCAACCTTTTCACCAAGCACTGTTCCTGCTCCTGCCCAGCCACGCCCTCTCTGTAGCTGGTGCCGCGCCGGGCGCGCATGCAGCCGTCGCAGCGCCTACCCGGGCTCCTGATAAGTTGCCGTGCGCAGCACACCTGAGCAGACGCGTAGCCCTGCTGGCTCGTTCCATAGCTCGTCGCAGCATAGCCTTGGTTGCCGGCTGCCGAGTTCATGCCCTGCACCGGCGTGGCTGCCGGGTACCCGGAGTAGGCGGCCGTCTGTACGACGCCACACCGGAGGCCGCCATCAGCCGCGAGCATGCACGAGCGGGCGCAGCGGAGCGAGCTGGCTGGCACATGAGAACCATGATCGGGGCTGGTTGGCATCAACAGACTGCACCGGGGAAGCGTCACCTGTTGCTGCTGCTGAGCGCCGCCGTAAGCTCCAGCCTGCTGCGCCTGCTGTGCACAAACACCCGCCATCAGCGCGCAGGCGGCCCGATGCCGACGCTCCCTGCCGCGATCCTCAGCAACAGAGACAGAGCTGGTGCTGCGCCCCGCCGCTGGCGGCAGCAGCAGCGTCGGGAGGTGGGGAGAGGGGCGCGCGGGCTCGGGAGGGTGACCTGCGCCGCTGCCGGCTGCTGCGTCGCCGCGGCCTGGGCGGAGTAGCCCTGGGCGGCATACCCCTGGCCTTGCCCATAGCCCTGCGCGCCGTGGCCCTGGTTCCAGCCAGACATGACGCGCCGCCCGTGTGCCTGCGCTCACTGACCGCGGGTTCCCGGCATGCAGCCTGGGCACAGTCAGCTTGCTTCCTGCCCGCAGCGCCTGCCACCAGCCGACTGCCGCGGTCCTGGCAGCACCTCGCCCTGGCAGCGCCTGCTGTTATAATGGCAGTGCAGCGTATGGCGCCTTAAGGTAGCACGCAGGCCCGATGAGGCATTGATGTGCCAGTATTGGCAGGAGGGCCTGCAAACTGCCTGGCCGTGAGCACCGGGGGACAGGCAGCCCGAGGAAAGCAGGGGGTTGCTGGGGCTATGCGTGCAGGTGCTGGCGCCAGAGGCTGGCTCGCCCGCTTGCCGCTGGAGCAGCGCCCGCGTGCGGTTGCGTCAGCCCGCAGGTGTGCCACTGGCAGGCAGTCTGATGGCCCAGCAGCGAATGCCGTTCACGCCCGTGCACACCAGCCCAGTGCACGCCGGCCACGACAAGCACGGCCACCGCAGGTACACGCAAGCCCGGCGCGCCGCGGCATCGGTCCGCGTGCACGCCCCTCGCCCTGCGCAATGCCGCGCTGCAGCGCTGCCCGAGGACGGCGCGAGGGCCGCGGTGCTCGCGAGCCCTGATGGGCCCGGGGTCGCGCGTGCCGCGCCCGAGGGCGGCAGCCCGTCGCCGGGCGGCCCGCCCGAGCGGCCAGGCGGTGCGGCCCTGCGACGTACGCGGTGCCCCGCTGCGCGCCGTGCGCTGCGGAGGCCCGCCGGCGCGTGTTCCTGTGCGGGCCGCGCGTCGCGCCGACGCCCGCGCGGCCGGGGCGCAGGCGGCGTCGCGGGCTCGGTGTTCCTCATCATCGGCAGCACGGTCGGCGCGGGCGTGCTGGCGCTGCCGGCGGTCACGCAGCCGATCGGCGCCGCGCCCAGCTCGGCCGTGCTCGTCGCCGTGTGGGCGCTGCTCACGCTGGAGGCGCTGCTCCTGGTCGACATCAACCTCGCCGTGAGGCGCGCCCCTCACCCTACCCTACTCAATAGCTGCGACCGGCAGCGCGCGCCGCCGCCACCGCACGCAGCGGCTCGCCGCGCCGCCCGCGCCGCCGCCCACGGCGCGCGCGCGGCCCGCGCGCAGGGCGGCGCGGCCGGCGGCCGAGCGCGGGGAGCTGGTGTCGATGCGCGCGATGGCGGCCGCGACGCTGGGCCCGGCCGGCGCGAGCGTGGTCAGCGTGACCTACCTGGCGCTGTCCTACGCGCTGCTGACCGCCTACAGCGCCAAGGTCGCCGACCTGACCGCGCTCACGGGCGGCGCGGTGCCGCCGGAGGCCGCCCAGGCGGCGCTCTCGGCCGCCTTCTTCGGCCTCATCTTCGCCGGCGGCGAGCGCGCGGTGGAGTCGGTCAACGCGGCGCTCACCAAGCTGCTGCTGCTGCTGTTCGCCGGCATCCTGGCCGGCACGGCCGCGCGCGCGGACTGGGGCACGCTGGCGGCGACCGCCGACTGGGACGCCGCGCCGCGCGCGATCAGCGTCGCGTTCCTGTCGCTGGCGCGCGCGCGGCCCCCCGGCGCCCGATCGGTGGCGCCAGCGCGCGCGCGCGCGCGGCGCCTGAGCGAGCGCCGCCGCGGCAGGTGTACCACGACCTCGTCCCCGTCATCTGCCGCCTGCTGGACGGCGACCGGCCGCGCATCACGCGCGCCGTGCTCGCCGGTGCGCGCCCCATGCGCCCGGCCCGCGCCCGACCGGCCGCAACCGGGGCCCGCCAGGCAGCTGCCAGGCTGCGTGCAGCCGGCCACCGCGTTGCAGGCTGCGGACGCGCCCGTTCTGCGACTGTGCCGGCGCGCCCACCGCCCCGCGCGCGCGCGGCAGGCTCGGCGGTGCCGCTGGCGATGTTCCTGGCGTTCAACGCGGCCACGCTGGCCGTGCCCGCGCCGGCGGGCGACCCGCTCGCGCACCTGCTGCGCACGGGCGGCCCCGCGCTCGGCGCCGCGGTCGCCGTCTTCTCCCTCTTCGCCATCTGCACCAGCTTCGCCTGCACCGCGATCGGTGCGCCGCCGCGGCGCCGCCCTGCAGCGCCCTCCTCTCGCAGCATGCGGCGCGCTCACGGCAGGGCGCCGCAGGCCTGTCGGCGACGTTGGCGAGCGAGGCGAACGCCGTGCGCGCGGCCGCCGGGCGCGGCGCGCGCGGCGCGGCCGCCGCGGACCCGCCCGGGCAGCGCGCGGCGGTGCTCGCGCTGGCGCTCGGGCCGCCGCTGGCGATCAGCCTGGCGCACCCGGGCTCCTTCCTGGCGGTGCTCCAGGCGCGCTGCGGCTCCCGGCAGCAGCTGCGACGGGCGCCGCGCCGCCCGCGCGGCCTGCGCGCGGTCGCGCACGGGCGCGGGGTGCTTGCCATGCGGCGTCGGATGGCCGGGCTTCAGCGGGTTGTGGGTCCGCTGGTGGTCACGAAGGATGGCAGTGCCGTGGGAGCGTGCACCCTGCATGCTCTGGACATGCGGGCGCGGGGGTGGTGTGCGCTTGCATCAAGCGTGAGCGACAGTCGAGGCGTGGCGGGAGGCGACCTGCCCAGCAGGTAGCCTCGCAGGGGGGGCGGCTGACGCGCGCGCGCCGGCAGGCGGCGGGCGGGTACGGCATGACGGGCCTCTGGGGCGTGCTGCCGCCGCTCATGGCGTGCTCGCTGCCGCCCGCCAAGCTGGCCGTGCGCGGCGCGCTGCGCCCGGCCGCCCTGGCGCTCGCCTTTGGCGCCTCCGTCGGTGCGCCCAGCGCGCCGCGGCGCGCCCGCGCTCCTGGATTGGTCTCAAAGCCCGGACATGCGGCGACCGGGGGCCGCGCTGCCGCAGGCGTGGAGATCGACTGCCTGGCCAAGGACGGCGTGCTGCGCGGCGCGGCGGCGGCGGTCATGCCCAGCCTGGTGACGTCCTCGCAGGCGCTGTGGCACGCGGCGGGCGCGCCCTGAGCGCGCGGCGCGCGGCGCCCTGTGGCGCGTGGCCAGGACTGCACGGCGCTCCTCCCCTCCTGGCTCAGTGCCCTTGGGGTCTGATGTCAAGCGTACAGTTGTGTTTCGAGTGTAGTGCTATTGCCGTAGTGCATTCTTTGGGGTGTGGGCGTAAGCCAGAGGCCGCCCCCCACCGCCGTGCATATGCGCCGGGTCCCATCGCGCTTGCAGTGCACCCCATGATTCTTTGGCCCCGATTGGGCTGTGTAAATTGCGCTCCTCCTCCGCTTTTGCGCACTGCCAGAGTGTCGGTCTAGGCTGTACCATAGGCATGGCTTTAGGAGGGTGACTAGTCTGCTGGCACGGAATTGCGTCATCGGCTCACCCATCTGCAACAGCGCGCTGTAACAGAACAATGGTGTCACAAGGCACAGACTGATACTGTTACACAGCACGGCTCGCCCCCGCCCGCGTCACTGCTCCGCGCATGCCGCCCCCACGCCACCTCACCACGTGCCCACCGCGTTCGCGGCGGGGTCCACAAACGCCTGCGGCGCGCGGCATGCCCGCAGCGTCAGACCCGCAGCGGGCAGCGGCGCCGCCAGGCGAGGCAGCGGCGGGCCGGTGCGCGGGGCGCGCCTCGTAGCCCCACTGCGTCTCTAGCGCGAACGGCTCCGAGACCGACACGCCTTCCGCGGTGACCCGGGCGATCTGGAACTTGTTCGTCGTCTGCTTGTCGCGGTAGTAGCACACCTGGGCGCGCGCGCCGTAGGGTTAGGGTCAGGGGCGATCGGCGCGGTGGACGCGCCGGGGCGCGGCGCGGCCGGCCGCTCGCGCGGGCCGGGGCGCACGCGCAGCGCGTCGTGCATTAGCTCCGTGGCCTCCTCCTCGCTCATGTCGGGCCGGTGGCGCTCGCGGAAAAGCGGCCGTGCCAGCTGCTGCCCAAACCCTGCGCGGCGGCGCGGCGCGCGACGCGTTGGGCCGTGCGCCGGGCGGGCGGCGGCGGGCGGCGCGGCCGAGCGCGGCGCGCCTGTCGCAATGTGCGCGTCCGTGAAGTGCACGCCGATCATGCCAACCGTGCCCAGGAAGGGCGCGCCGCCCTCCAGGCCGCCCACCACCAGGCTGTTCCACAGCGGGTCGAACCTGGCGCCGGCGCGCCGCAGGGCCTCAGGCCGCCTGCCGCCGTTCTGGCGCCTGCCGGCGGGCGCCTGCGCGGCACGGCGCGCGCGGGCCGGCGCGGCGCACTTGTTGCGACGGTTGTACAGCACGCGCGAGAGGTAGGCATAGATCTCGCGCGGCGTCAGCTGCACGCCGTCGTCGGCGCAGTAGTCCTCCGTGGCCAGCTCGCTCAGCAGCGTCTGGATGTACTGGAAGTCACTCAGCTCGCCGCCGGCGCCCAGCACCGTCGCGTCGTTCACCTTGGTCAGGCGCTCGAACGACTTGTAGCGCTTGGTGGAGCCGTAGGAGCCTGCGCGGCGCGGCGCGCGCGCGCCTCACGGCGGCGGCCCGGCGGCGAGCGGCGGGGCAGCGAGAGCGGGCTCGGCAGGCAGCGGCCCGCCAGCGCGACGCACCCAGCGTGTCGGCGGCGAGCATCACGCCGTCCTTGTACGTGATGCCCAGCACGGAGGTGCCTGTCACGTACGGCGTGCTGCGCAGCGCGGGCGGGGCCGCGCTCGGACGCCTTCATGTGGATGCATCAGAAGCGCGGTCCTGCTGCACGCAGTCTGTGCGAGCGGGCAGGGCTGGTAACATGCACGGTGGAGCGCACTCGGTGTGCCTCCGCGGTCCGTTGGCTGCGGCCGCGCCGGGGTCGACCATGAAAGGCTCCGATCCGCACGTGGGCTGCTGCGCGCTGGGCTGCGCGCTATCGCTGCGCACTGCCGCGGTCGCAAAGGCGAGCGATGGCCCCGCGCAGCCCGGGCCGAGCGCCGGCGAGTGACTCGTTGGGACGGGGAGCATGGCGCTGTGGGCAGGGAGCTCTTCGATCGGCCTCTCTGCAGTTGGTCAGGAAACGCTGGCTGGTTCTCTCTGAGGCCGCAATTCCAATATATATCGCTCCGTCGAGCACTGAAGCAGGACCTGACTGGCAGGCCTGGGTACCTGTGCAGGTCTTCAGGCTTGCCGGGCCAGAGGACCGTCCTGTTATCGAGCGCGTGATCAACCAGGGATGGCCAATGACTGGGGCCGCGGCGGGCGCCGCGGCAGGGGCCGCGGCCGCAGCCGCGGCGGGCGCTGGGGCGGCCGCGGCGGGCGGGGGTCGGCGCCGCCAGCAGACCCCGCGCACGCCGAGCCCCCGCCGGAGGCGGCGCTCGAGCTGCGCCTGCTGGCCGCGGACCCAGAGTTCGACGACAAGGTCGGCGACACAGGTGATGCAGCCCCGCCGCGGCGAGCACAGGCCCGGGCACGATCGCGCCCGGCCCCGGCGCCCTGCGCCCCTGCGCCGCTGGCAGCGCGCGTCAGACGCCCGGGCGCCCCGCAGAGAGCGGCGCGGAGCAGCTCGACGACGCCGGCGCAGGCAGCCCAGAGCGCCGCCTGCGGCTGGCGGACTGGCGTGACCTGGGCCGCTTGCTGGCCTGGTTCCGCGAGGGCTGCTCTGCCTGCGCCGCGGCCGAGCTCGCCTTCTCGCCCGCGCTGTCCAAGGAGCACCGCGCGCAGGCGCGGCCGGGCGCGGCGCTGGCGCCTCCCCCCACCCTCCTGCAGGCGCCGCCGCGGCGACCCAAGCCCACCCGCGCGGCCGCAGGTGCACGCGGCGGCGAGCGCGGCGGGCCTGGGCGGCCTGCAGACCGTCAGCCGCGGGCTCGGCGAGGAGCGCTACGTGTCCGTCGTGCGGCAGGGGGCGCCCGCCGGCGAGCGGCCGCAGGTGCCGGCCCCGGCCTGCACGCGGCATCCACTGCCCCGCACTCTTTGCCCCAGAGCGTGCCGCTCAACTTGAAGGAGGAGCGGTGTGAACGTAAGCACACATCGCTCCAAGCGTGCGCGCGGCCGGGCGCGCAGCCGCAGCTGAGCGCCGCGCAGAGGCAGAAGGCGACCTGGCTGCGCATGTGGGCGCGCGAGGCGGGCGCCGCGCAGCTCAGCATTGACGAGGCGGCGCACATGGTCGCGGCCGACGCGCTGCCGCCCGACCTGGCGGCGCTGTGGGCGCGCAAGGCGGCCGAGCAGGAATGCGTGGCCGCGCTCGTGGCCGCCGCCATGCGCGGCGACCTGCCCGCCCTGCAGGCGCGCGCCGCCCCGGCTCCGCCCGCCTGGGTGCCGCAGCGCGTGCCGCGCGGAGCGGGCGCAGATGCGTGGCATGTGCAAGGCGCAGCCTGCGACCGCGCGCGCAGGCGGCGATCGCCGAGGCGGGCGGCGCGGTGGCGGCGGGCGCGTTCGACGCCGCGACGCGCTGCGGCGCGCTGCAGGCGGCGGCTGGCGCGGGGCGGCCGGACGTGCTGGAGGCGCTGCTGGCGGCCGGCGCGCCCGTGGACGCGCCCGACGGCAACGGCCTCACCGCGCTGCAGGCGCGCGGCGCCGGCGGCGCCGGGGCTCCGGGCTTTGTTGTCGCGGTCATGGTCGCTTTCAACGTTCGTGCGCCCGCCTGTCTGCGGCTGGCAGGCTTGCGGGGTGCTGAGAGCTGCGCCGCGCGGGCTCGCGCCCTTGCACCCGGACCGTGCGGCAGCCGAGCCGGGCGCGCTGGCGCTCCTGGCCGCCCTGGTTACCCGCGCGCGCGCCCCCGCTGCATCTGTCCAGGCCTGCCATCGCGAGGGCACACATGCCGCGCACCGCGCCGGGCCGACGCCGGGGCGCTGCGCGCGCGCGCAGGTGGCCCGCAGGTACGAGCAGTGCGACGCGGAGGGCGTGCTGCTGCGCGCCGGCGCCAGGGACCCGGAAGGCGACGCACCCGCCGCGCCGGCGGCCGGCGGCCGGGGCCGGGGCCGCGCCAGGGGCTCCGGCGCGCCGCGGCGGCACCCGGCCGCCCGCGAGGCGCGCGGTGTTCGCGAGGCTGCGGCGGGCGCCGGCGATGGCGCGCGCGCAGAGCCCGGCGGGGCCGCCCCGCCGCCCGCTGTGCAGGCCAGCCTTGCGGCGCTCGGGAAGGACTGCTCTGCAGCGGGTGCGCCGCCCCTCGTGCTGCCTTGTCCTTGCATGCTGCTACCGTTAGCCGTACCATGCAGCACTACCATTGGCTGCACTGTATGCCTGCCACTGCTGCAGCCTGCGGCCGCTGTGGGCAGGGCTGGCAAGAGCTAGGTGCCAGATGTAGCCTGCATCCAACCGCGGAGCTGTGCTGTGCGCCGCAGGCAGCCGGAGCGCAGCAGCAGCCACTGCCGGCAACGGGTCAGCTGGCAGCAACGGCACAGCCGCTCCCGGACGTGACGGGGACTGGGCGGGAAAGTGGCTGCATCCCGAGCGCTGGAGCAGCGCCCACTGGGTGGCAGCTTCATGCGCCGTCGGGGCAGCGGCGGGGCTCGTCCTGTACATGATGCGCGAGCAGCCGCGCAGGGTCTGACGGGTGTGCAGGCGCGCGCGCGCGCGTATGGTGGACGGCGTGAGCCGCTCTGGAACGGTAATCACCTTGCGCGACCGTGCAGTGTATGAACGAGGCAGAGCGGGGACTCCAAGTGAGCTGGGTTTGTATCAGAGCGCGTAGGGCTGTTAACCGTCTGTTGGGTGTAGCACTTGCGTGCATGGTAGGTGCTACCTCTGACTGTGTTTTGAGAGGCGTCTGTGAGTGCATCAGTGTGTAGAGGCTGCTTGGCTGTGAGGGGGCTTGATGACGATGGTGTGAAGGCACAAGCCGGCGCCGTGCGCGCCAGGAGCACGCTAGTCTGTTACATGCGCATGACGAGGCGAGAAGTAGGAGATTGCATGTCACACCATGGCTTTGTGATGCTGGGCAGGCAAGGGGAGGAGATGTGGCCAGGGATAGGAAGCAGTTGGACAAGGTCGACTCATCGACATTTGCCTGGCGGCCTCGGCCTCCCTCCTCACTCTTCACAACATTCACCTGGTGGAGGGCGGACGCTGAGCACTCTACGCCTGGTGGACGGCGCTGTACAGCATAACTTGTCCTGACAGTAAGAACGTAGGCATGTTAGGTGCAGTGTGTACCAACGCATGCTTCTCGTGCACCATGGGCCAGGCTAGCTGCTGTCCGCAAAGCACCGCAGGTGACCAGGAACCGTTGACAGCCTCTTTCATGCTGCTGCAGAACTTGGACCTGTCTCCGCGAATAGTTCAGCACACCATGGCGCAGGCAACACCCCGCCAGCTACTGCATGCGGTTTGCATCCTGCGCTGCGGAGCCTCGCTTGAGGACGGCAAGTAGGACAGTTGCCAAGCCTGGAAGGCCACATTCCCCGGCCGCCGGCACATACACTGGCATGCAGCAGGTGAGTGCTGCTGACCATGGTGCTGCTGACCCCACCATCATATATTCATGTACAGAAGCGTGCTCCATAGTGTTTGTCGCAGTTTTCTGCTGTTGCTGCCTACTCCTCGTCAAGTGTGCTTTCACCCGGCACTGCTGCAGACAGCTGTAACACAGGCAGAGTTCAGAGGTTGGGCGCTTCAGGGCTTGCTCAGTGCGCCGTCAAAAGGCCTGTAAACTCGGAGAGCTTCAGGGCTGCTCAACACGCCATTGACGGTCTGAAATAGCGGGTGAGCAGACCGCAGTGAAGTTCTGAGCTCAGCTGTAATGACGGCACTGCCGGCTGTGACTCACGCACCTGGTGCCGAGATAAACAGGGGCTGCCGAGTGCACCAACGCGCGCTACACCTGGTCTGCAAGCGGGCAAGGAGCGGCAGTCTTGCCTCTGCTTTGCCAGGTGCAGCAACGCATTCGCTGCGCAGCCCCTGGCTTCCCCTGCAGCAGTCGTGCCACCGCACTGCATGTCCTGCCGCACCGATCGAAGCAGTGCTGGCGCGCGGGCCCAGGCGGCCTGCCATGCCTGCCTCTGTCAAATGCGGTGCCACAGCGAAGCAGCCTGCTCTATTCAGCCGCGCCCGCACCCCCAAGGGCAGCAGCTATGCCCGTAGCAGGCACACCTGTCCTCCCAGCCAGGCCCTGCATGTCGCACCCCCTCGTCGCAGGCGTGTGCCGCTGTCCTGCTGCCGCCATGGACTTTCTGTGCCTGGCTCACTGCTTGCGGGCTGAGCTCTTAAAGCCGCTTGCGCGCGCTGGGCCTTGTAGGTGCTCGCGCAGCCTGCCGCCGCCTTTGGAGGGCTGCCTGATCTGCGCGTGCCTGGCCGCATCCGACTGGATCATGCAAAGACGACCATGCTCAATGCTTAAACTGTAACGATCGCATCCTGTGCGTACATCATGGCAGTGTCACTCATGTGAGTATGGCTCCAGAGCTCCGGCTTCCGGGCGCTGCTGCGCTATGCGGACCTGGCAGCGGCGACTACCATTGCAGCCACGGCAGGGACCCACGGACGGGCGGGGACATGCAGTCAAGGTTCATGATACTGCATGTGCCGCGCACGCAGCAGGCCCCTTGCCAAACACAGCGCTCTCACCGCCACAAATGCTGACGCCGCCGGCTTTCAGCCCCGCAGGCCAATGCGCAGCCAGGTCTTGTCAAAGTGGCGGGTGCAGGGCCCGCCCTTTGGCTGCCCCCCGGTGGCTGCGCGGGCGCCCGCCCGCACCAGCCGCGCCGCCGCGGACGCCGTCGTCTCCCTGCATCTACAGCACACGCTCGGCAGTTGCTACAGGCTGATCGCATGCAGTGCAGGCGCCGGGCGCGGGACCCCATGGCAGCACCATCCCGGGATGACTTTGTATACCTGCGGCCGCGCCTTGGGCACCGGCCCATGCATGCGCACGCGCAGACCGGGGCAGCCAGGGCGACCGGGTCGCGCCAGGGGCTGCGGGCGGCGTCGGCGCGCCAGGCCGCGTGCCGCGCCTCCACCAGCGCGGTGTGCGGCGTCTGCCGGGGCACCCCAAAGTCGATCGCCTTGCGCCCCGCCCACAGCATCTCCTGCACGCGGCGCCCCGGCTGCTCGCCTGCGCGCGCGACCCCGGGCCTGAGCGCCCGCTGCAGCGCCGCAGGCCCGTCTGGTCCCTGCCCGACCTGTTAGGTGCGTGCGGCATGCGGTGTGTGGGGCCGGGCAGCGGTGCCGGCTCCTGTCCAGGCCACGGGCGGCGCACCAAAGGACAGCTGGTAGAGGGTGGTGTAGCACGGCTGCCGAGCGTCGGCGTGCGCCATTACCGCGCTCGGCCCCGCAGGCTCGCGGCGGGCCCCGTCGTGCCGGTGGCACGCTATGCCCGCCCCGAACTTGCCCTGCGCCGGCGCGCGGCGGACCTGACTTGCAGGTATCCGCACGGCCGCAGCTGGTTCACCCCTGGGTGCGCCTATGCGGAGTGCGGACAGCACCTGGGGCCCGTGCGCGGCGTGCGACGCGGACTGGCCCGCAAAGCGCGGCTGCGGGGCTGCAGCTGGGTCCGCGTCTGCGGCGCCCCGCTCCTCGGCCCAGTTGCCCTGCAGCACGCTCGGCCTGGGGCCCGCAGCAGGCGACCTCAGGGAACGTCGCCGGGCGCCGGCGTGGGGGAGAGCCGGGCGCGGCGCTGCGCGCGCACCTGTACTGGTTCTTGTGACTGCTCAGGCCGATGCTGTGAACGCCGCGGAAGGTGCGGCCAGGCATCCGAGCGCGGTGCACCGCGTGAGTGGCGGCTCGAAAGTTATCGCAAGGCGCACGCCCTGAGCCGCAGCGCCGCTTGCACGCCAGGTGCCGGAGAGAGGAGTGGGGGGCTACTCGCTTACAGGCGCTACTGCGTAACAGCGGCAAGACCCTGGACTTGGGGTCTCAGACTTGCAAGCCTTGCCAATTGGCTCTGGAATGATTGGCCTAACCTCTGTTTGGCAGGAGTAAGCAGCACGCTCCGGCAAGGTCCCTGATTCAGCAGCTGTCTCAGTATGAAGCGGCCGTATTGGAGCGCTTAAAAATGTTGCGCGACTGTGGTAAGAATCCGTGTGAACACATGCTGATACTCTGCTGAAAGAGCGAGCTCTGTATGCCACGGGCAAGCGAGCTCTGTATCGAGCAAGCGGGCTCTGTATGCCACGGGCAAGCGAGCTCTGTATGCCACGGGCAAGCGAGCTCTGTATCCAGCAGCCTTTGTATGAAGCGGCCGTATTGGAGCGCTTGAAAGATGCTGCGCGTGCGTGGAAAGGACCGGTGTGATGACACGCTGCCACTCTGCCGCAAACAGTGCACGTTGGACACACCAAAACGACCCTCTCGCCTACGTTGGCAGGCGGCCTCGCAGACCACACACCTCGCCGCGCCGGCCGCAGCCGCGTCGGCCGCTCAGAAGGAGGCGAAGCCCTTCTTGCCGCCGGTGCCCGCCGGCACGACGCGCAGCACGTTGAAGCGCACCGTCTTGGACAGCGGCCTGCGCGCCGCCAGAGGTTCAGGCCGCGCCGGTTGCAGCAGGGCCTCAAAGCAGGCCGGAGCTGACACGGGCGTTGCTGTCGCTATGAGAAACGCCCAGAGCGAGGTTGGCATGTCGGCGGCCTGCAAGCGCCGCGCCGCACCGGCACTGGCCGATGGTCACGGTGTCGCCCTCGTTGACGCGGAAGCAGGGCGAGACGTGCGCCGGGATGTTGCCGTGGCGCTTCTCGTACCTGCAGCGGGGGCAGCGGCTGTTGCGTGACCGCCTCCAGGGACAGGGCGCCATGGGGTGCGCATTCCAGGAGCAGGTGGCGCGTGCAGACGCGCCTCGCATACTTCTTGATGTAGTGCGCATAGTTGCGCCGCACGATGATGGTGCGGTGCATCTTTGTCGACTTTACAATCCCTGCACCCGCACAGCACACCTGAGCGCAAGGGCCCTGAGAGTATGTGACAGAGACAGTAGCTTTGTCGCACACGCCAGCGAGCAGGGGCGGGCTGGGCGCCCACCAGTCAAGATGCGGCCACGGATCGACACGTTGCCCGTGAAGGGGCACTTCTTGTCGATGTAGTGGCCTGCGCAGGCGCGCCCGTCAGCAGACAGACCCGCAGAGGTGCCGGCGCTGCGCATCTGCATACAGCAAGCGGGTCAGAGGCCTGCGCTCCAGCCCTGCCTACCACATGCTGACAGCAGGCTCCCGCGCTCGCCCTGGCCAGGCCCGGGCGCACCCTCGATCGCCTCCTTGGGCGTCTTGAAGCCGAGGCCGACGTTCTTGTAGTAGCGCTGGCCCGCCTTGCCCGGGATCCGCTTGCTCTTGTCCACCTTCCTGAACCTGCCGGTCAGGAGCGGCGGCTCTTACCCAATCGCCAAGCCCGAGCCTCCCTCACGCAGCAGTGCTGAGCATGGCCCTCTTCCTTGCGGTGTGCACATCACAGTGCACTGATCACGCCGGGCGCCCCAGCTCGCCGCACACGGAGGCGGGGCGCGCACCCCATGTTGACGCCCAGCTGCTTCTGGAAAGCCTGCGCGCGCCGCAGCGTCCCGGCTCAGCGGGGCGGAATGGCGGAACAGCTCGAGCGCTGCTCCGGCAAGCGGAGCAGGCGCGGTGCGAGCGCGAGCGAGCTCGCAGCAGGGGAAGCGAGCGCTCGCCTTCTCATTCTGGTCCGCCATCTTGACGGCCGGCGCTGGAGTGGCAACTAGGCCGCAAGCACCTCCGCAGCCTCCGCACCAGCAAGCAGCTAACTACTGGCGCCCGCGCACGGTCAGGGCCACCACTCTTTCCTGCTCAGGGACCAAGCCGCGCACTCAGCAGCCGCCTCCTCGTAGCCCTAGACCGGGCAGGTTACGCATTCGGAATCCCCGCGCTCCGACTCGACTCGGCAAACCGAGAATTTTGGCTGCCGAGCGGCTGTCGTGGTGCTGCAAGGCTGCCGACTCGCAGGCTATCGCACCTGTACCAAAGCGGGTCAGACCCGGAAGTGGCCAGCTGCATTACAGGGCTGGGGCAGCCTGCTGCAGGGAGGCGAGAGGAGGGCCTGCGGCAGGCACGGATCCTTTCAGGAGAGGACTGCTGAGGAGCACGGTGACCAGGGGCGTGCCGAGTTGCAAGGTGTTTGGGTGAGCATGCTGTGCCGCTGCGCAGGAGGCAGCGCCGCACCTTGGCCGCATAGGGGTCATGGCACGAAGGGGTTCCACCCGCAGCGCGCGTGCTGGGTTGCAGGCGGGGCTCAGCTGCGCGGTGCTGCTGGCAGCGCTTCCAGCTGTGCGCGGCCAAGGTGCGTCAATCGCGGGTTGCTTGCTGGCGGGTCGCACAGCGCGGCGCCGGCTGCTTATTGGCGCACGTGTCGGGCCTGAGGGGCTGCCGCGCGGGGTGCCACAGGCGGGTGCTCCGTGGTGGGCGACGCCATGTTCAGCAACTCGTGCCCGGCGTTCGTCGAGTATGTGCAGGCCTCCCGCAACTTCTACTACTCCCGGCCAAACAGCGAGCTGCAGGCGTACGTGAACCAGACGCCGGCGCCCAGCGCACAGTGCGCGCGGCGCACCCCCGCGGCGCACGCCCCTGCTTGGCCTTATGCCCCTGTTTGGCCTTGCCCCAGACGACGGGCGGCCGAGTGTTTGGCCCTCCGCGGTGACACGCGCGCCCGGCCCGGCCTGCTCTGCGTCGCGCCTGCAGCCCCGGGACCTCGCGGGTTTGGCCCGCCGAACCAAGGTGTCACGCCCGTCACGCGACGACGCCCGCTGTGCTCGCCGCGCAGGTGCTGCGCCGACGCGACCGACTTCATCAGCAGGGTGCGCGCGTCGGCCTCGCATGCGCAGAACCGCTTCAGTGCAGGGCGCCCCTCCTGCGCTGCGCCGCTGACCGTGCGCGCGCGCGCAGAGCTGCAGCTGCAACCAGTTCTTCATAGCGATGGCCACCGCCCCGCGCGGGTTTGACGCGCAGACCATGGCAGTCGGTGAGCGCCCTGCCGCGCACCGGCCCCCCGGCGTGTCGGGACAGCACCGGGGCAAGCCGTGCTGTGCGCGCGCAGTCGCGCGGGCCATTCAGCTGTCTGCATGCGGCGCCAGCGCTGTCATCGTCAACCCGTGCGACACGCGCGGCATCCTGCCCGGGCCCCAGACGCAGGCGCGCCCGCTGTGCGGCGCGCACGGTCTGTGCATGCGGCCCGCCCATGCATGCACCCCTGCACGCCGCATATACACCCCTGCACTCTCGCTGCGACCGGCCCAGAGGCGGCCGCCCGAGTGCCAGGGGCTGTGGTGCACGCCCGCCCCATGCAGACACTCGAGCTGCAACACCCACGCCGTTCGTCTGCCTGCAGGGCCCGCTGGGCGCGCGCACGACGGCCAGCGCGTATGGCAGCGGCGCCGGCCTGGTGGGCTCGTACGGCGTGCTGGGCGGCTAGCGGCAACGCCGCGCCGCCTCCGCCGCCCCGCCGCGGCGAACCTTCTCCCTCCGCGAGCGCCCCTGCTGTCCAAATGTATTCTGTGCGCAAGGGCGCGCTCGCAGTGTATGTGCAGCAGGTGTGAGGGACCCGCGAGCGCGTTTTGCTTTGTTTGCTCTGTGTAGGCGAGCACTGCTCGGCTGGCAGCCCGCAACTGCTTGTATGCTGGGCGAGAGAACACTGTGCATTGACAACTGGGCGTGCCGAAGGTAAACATGCGCCACCAATGCGTCACAGTGCACCAGCGAGCCATGCAAGGCTCGATTTGCCAGGGAGGGTAACCGTTATGTAACCTCTGAACTCGCACGGCCGGGCCCGCATGTACGACACTGTCGACTCGGTGCACAGACCATTTCTCGAGCACTCTCAGCGCAGGTGCTCGTCTCTGCGCCCGTCTCTGTGCCAGCCCGCCGCCCTGCGCGCCTGAATGGTGTACAATGACAGATGGTGTCAAGGAGGGCGCACTGGGTGAGCCGCACGGGCGCGTGCCGAGCGGGACAGGCCGTTTGGCGGCCGCAAAGCGCGCGTGGCGCGGGCTGTGGGCGGGACGGCCGGCAATGCAGCATGCGCAGAAGCAGCCCCCCGCGCGCGTGGAGGGCTCCGAGCTCGCCACGGCGCGGCAGGTCCTGAGCGCCTGGCGCCTGGCATGCTACTTCCTCATACTGGCGGTCTTGGGTGCGCCCCGCCGGCGCCCTGAGCTCGCACGCGGAGCGGCGCGGCGCCGCAGCCAGCTATTGCCCTGCTGCGGGCCGGGCGCGGCGCGCGGCTCTTGACAGGGCGGCGCGGTCACGCTCTCACGCCTCATGGGTTGTGTTTGGAGCAAAGTGGGTCGCGCGACTGCGTCCCTTGCGGCCGGCAGCAGCGCATGCACAGCGTGCTTGCGAGCGCGCCCGGCGCGCCCCGCGCAGGCCTCACAGTGGCGCTGGCGGTGGTGGCGCGCGACCGCAAGGGCCTGCAGCGCGAGTCCGCGCGCCTCAACAATGCGACCGCGTATGCCGAGGCCCACGCCTGCCCGCTGTTTGTGGAGCCGGGGCAGGCGACGCTGCCGGCGGACCGCCGGCCGGCGTCCGCGCAGCCCAACCTGTTTGAGGAGCTGTCGGCGGCGGAGGTCACCGCGGTGCGCGCGCAGCCCGCCGCCGTGCCCCGGTCGCGCTGGGGGGCCTGCTGCCTGGGCTCTCTGCCGCAAAGCCCGCCGCCCGTTCGGCCCGGGCGCCGAGCAGAACGGACGGGGGTCGGTTGCCGCGGCGGCGCGTCGGGGGCCGCGCGGCAGGGCGGGGGCCGGGCGGGTCGCTCTCTGCTCTGCGTTTCCAGCTCCGCTCGAGTCCCTTGCTCTCTCTGTCTCTAACCGCTCTAGCGCGGGAGGGCCTATCACAGTGCGGGGGCGCCGCAGGTGCGGGACTACCTGCTCGCGCAGCCGGACCTCAACCTGACCAACCCCGACAACGCGGGCATGGCCGCCAACACGCTCTTCATGGTCGAGCTGCTGCCGCCGCCCAAGGCGGACGCGCTGGCCGCGCTGGACGACGGCGCGCCGGCGCCGCCGCGCCAGGCGCGGCCCCCGCGGCCGCTCCGGGACGCTGCCCGCCGCGCGGGGCGCGCGAGCGCGCTCGCGACGGGCGCTCGCAGTGCCGGAGCAGCCGCCGCGGCCGCCGCGGCGCGGGCGCGCGCGGTGTCCTACCCAACCCTGACCCTGACGCCCGGCGGCGTGCGCCGCAGGCCAAGGCGACGGTGTATGTGGGCGCGGAGAAGCCGCCGCGCGTGGCGGAGCTGGCGGTGGGCCCGCTGCCCGCGCCCGGCAACCACTCGCTGCTGCGCGCGCTGGCCTGGGACCTGCGGCCGCCCACGCGCATGGAGTACAGCCTGTGCGCACCCCGCTGCCCGGCGGCGCTCGCCGGCGCTCGGGCCGGCGGCCAGGTGCCATATGCGGACCGGTGCATGCAGGGGCCTGTGCACGATCGTGCCCGCTCGGAGCTGGTAGCTTGCGAGACTGGCGAGTGCGGCGAGCGGGCGCTTCCTGGGAGGCCGCGGCCGGCCGGCCGGCCCGCCGCCCGCCTGCCTGACGCCGGCGCACGCGCGCGCGCCAGGATGGACGCCGTGGTGGACCGGGCGGCGGCGCAGCTGGCGCCGCTCATGAATGCCAGCTTTGGCGGCTTCACCTACCACAACTGCACGCCGCCGCTCTGCCTCTTCTGGCGCGCCCCCGCGGCCCCCCGCCTCTTCTGCCGCGGCCTGCAACTTGCGACGGCTGTGTGCCGTGCGATAGGATGGGGGCCCCAACCGCGGCGTCGCGCTGCCAGCATGCAAGCGTGCGTGTCCATGCAGCGCATGTGTGTGGTCCATGGAGGGCAGCGCCGGCGGCGTGGCCGCTGGGCAGACAGGCGGGGCGTGCGCACGCAGGGCGGACTCGACGCCGCGCGGCCATGCGCCCGGCGAGCGGCAGACCTGGATCTGGTTCATGCGCTTCCTGGACGGCTTCTACCTGCACCCGGCGCGCCCCTCTGGACGCGCTGCGCACTGCGCTGAGCGGCCTTGAGCGCCGCCTGCGGCGCCTCTTATATAAGAAATGGTATGGCTTTTGTGTTGGTGGCGCACCCCGGCTAGGAGGCGTCGCGGCGTCGCGGCGCGGGCGGCTGAGGCGTGGCCGCCCGCCGGCCGCGCGGCAGGCGGGCCTGGAGCTGCTGGTCCACCCACCCTTAACCCTATCCCTACACCTGCGGCGCAGGTGGGCCTGGAGCTGCTGGTTAACCACAGCGCGCCGGACCCAGGGCAGTGGGCGGTGGCGGGCGCCTACTACGGCGGCCAGCTCTTCCCCAACGCGAGCGCGCTTCTGGACGCCTGGAGCAGCCCGGCCTCGTCGCACCTCACGCACACGCAGGTGCCTGGGCCCCCCCCCGGGACTCCGGCCGCCTCTCATGGCCGCGCGAGCGGTTCTGGGTTTCCGCCTGGCACGCCGGCCCCCGCCGGACGGCTGGGCCCCCCGCTCCGTTGCGCCGCCCGATGCCGCCCGAGTCGAGCGCAGCGGCGCCGGCGCGCGGCCTGATTAACGGGCGGCCCGGGCGCGCGCGCAGGTCGTCACGCCGCCGCCGCAGGACCTGGCCTACTCCAGCCTCAACTTCACGGGCGGGCCGGGCCGCCCGGCGGCGCGCAACGGCGCGGCGCCGCAGGCCGGCGCGCGGCAGTACCTGCCCGCCGGGCAGCGCTTCCGCATCACCCGCAACGCGGTCGACTGGCTGGGCTGGAGCTTCCAGGCGCGCGCCCCGCGCCCGGCGCCCCCGGAGCCCCGCGCACATTACGAGGGCACGACTTGGGGCTGGGCAGACAGGCGCCGCGGCCTTTCGCCCGCCGCCTCTAGGAACAGAGGCGCCGCACTCGGGCGCAGGTGGGCAGCCGGCCGGCGAGCGGGCTGCGGCTGTGGGACGTGCGCTTTGGCGGCGAGCGCATCGTGTACGAGCTGGCGCTGCAAGAGGCGCTGGTCAGCGCGTCCGGCGCGACTCCGTCGCAGGCGCGCGCGCGCGGCCCCGGGCGCTCCCGCAGCATGGGGGGCCTCTGGGCGCTCCTGCATTGTGCGTGGGCGCGAGGGCTGCGTCACAAGTCAAGCCCTGACCAACAAGTCTAGCCCTGACCACCTCACCCGCTTGCGCGGTGATGGCCACACCCACTCCGGCATGCAGCACTGTGCGCGCGTGACGCCGGGCGCGGGCCGCCGCGCAGTCGCTGGCGCAGCAGTACCTGAGCGCGGCGGGCCTGGGCGCGGGCATGCACGAGCTGGTCGCCGGTGTGGACTGCCCGCACGAGGCCGCGTTCCTGGACACGGCGGCGCTGTTCGACTCGGCGGGCGCCATAGAGCGCCCGCGCTCGCTCTGCGTGTTCGAGCTCGCGACGGGCGTGCCGCTGCGGCGCCACTACGCGCAGGCGCGGCCCGCACGTGTGCGGGCGATGCGCGCGCGCTCTCCGACGGCCCAATGCATGCCGGCGCCCGTCGGCGCCGCATGCGTCGCGCTGCCCTACCCCTGCCTTACTTACCTGAGGGGGCGCACCGCGCCCAGCCGCGTTCACCGGCCCCTGCTGCCCGAGCGGGCAAGGGGCGGCGCGCGCTCAAATGTGCGCGCTTTGCGCGCGCCGCAGGAGTTTGCGCCGCACGGCGAGCAGGTCAGCTACGGCGGCACGCCCGGCGCGGCGCTGGTGGTGCGCGGCATCGCGACCGCGGCCGCCACCGATTACCTCACCGACGTGCTCTTCTACCCCAACGGCGCCGTCGAGGCGCGCCACCCCCCCTCCCGGCCCAGCCGCCCGGCCTGCCTCAGGCGGCCCGGCATGCGGTGGGCGTCGCCGTGCCGGCCGGCAGTGGGGCGGCGCACATGCTGCGCAAGTCCGGCGGGCGGCGTGCAGCACAGGGCTGTCACACGCCAGGGCGTGACACGCGTGGCCGGCCGCGCAGGTGGCCGTCACGCTGACCGGCTACACGACGGCGACGCCCTTCACGCCGGCGGCCGCCAACCTCAGCGCGCCCGTCTACTACGGCGTGGGCGCGCCGCTGCGCGACCACTTCCTTAACTGGCGGGCGCGCGCCCGGCCCCGCCCCGCGCGCCCCGCTCGCCCGGCGCCTCGGCCGCCGGCCCGGCCCCTGCGCGCCGCTCGGGCGCCTGTGCGGCGTGCGGGCGCCCCGAGCAGCAGCAGGGGCCGCAGCAGCGTGCGGACTGTATGACCTGCACCGCCCCCGCCGCGCATGACGCGGCAGCGGCGCCGGCGGGCCTGCGCAGCGCCGCCGCGCCTGATTTGGCCGCGCGCGCGCGCCGCAGGTGGACCTGGACATCAACGGCACCGCGAACAGCGTGCGCCTGGAGGAGGTGGAGCTGGTGCAGGCGAACCTGCCCTGGTCGGTGCCGGCGCCGGGCGCGCCCGCCAACGAGAGCGCGGCCACGCCCACCAAGAGCCTGCGCCGCAGCACGCCCGAGACCGAGGACGGCGCGGCCGTGCCGTACGCGGCCGGCGGCACGACCGCGTTTGCGGTCGTCAACGAGCGCGCGCTCAACCGCTGGGGCGACGCGCGCGGGTACCGTGTCCAGGCGCGTGCCCGCCGCCGGCGAGCCGCCGCCGCGGGGACCGGGCCGCGCCCGGCGCCCCCGCCCACCCCCGCAGGCGAACCGGCTGCGCCCGCAACCCACGCGCCATGTTTGCAGAGCCGGCGCGCGCGCGCGCAGGTGGACGCGACCATCCCGCAGCTCGCGCCCGATGGCTACGCGCCGGCCGTGGCCGCGCCGTGGGCGCGCCTGCGCACCGCCGCGAGCGTGCGCCGCGACGACGAGCCGGCCAGCTCGTCCATCTTCGCGGCCGCGCAGCCGGCGGCCGGCCTGGCGGCCGCCAACTTCAGCGCGATCGTCAACGGCGAGCCGCTGCGCGGGACGGACGTGGTGGCCTGGGTCACGCTGGGCGCCTGGGACCTGCCGTCCGCCGAGTCGGCGCCCGCGCTCGCCACGCCCGGCCGCCGGCGCGCGCCCCCGCCGCGCCTGCGCATATGCATGCGCGCTTGCGGGCGGCTGCGGATGCGCGGGGCACGCGCCGGGTCCCGCTGATGCGCTGACGCACGCTTGCATGCGGCCAACACCCCCCCGGGGCCGCCGCAGCGGCGCTGACGGGCGGCTCGCGCCCCTGGCCGCGCAGGCTGGCCTTCTGGCTGCAGCCGTACGGCTTCTTCGACGGCGACGCCAGCGGCGACCTGCTGGAGGCGACCCGCATCCTCCCGAGCCGCGCGGGGCGCGGCGCGCAGCCGCTCGTCGCCACGCCCGGCCCACCCGGCGTGCCGGGCAGCTTCCAGTGCGTGCCGGCCGACCCGCGCCCGGCATACTCGGCCGCCGAGCTGCAGGCGCTCTGACCGCCCCGCACGCGCCTCGAGCGCCTCGAGCGCCGGCGGCCGCCTAAACCTGTACCGGTGTGTATAGCTACAGCGAGAGAGGGGGGGCCCGCGCGCGTGAAGGTAACCGGGAGCGTTCTGGCTGCACAGTGCGCTGCGCTTTCTGCTCGCTGGGCGCCTGCAATCTGAGCTGGCAGGGTGGAGACGCTGGGTGAGCCGCCTGCCGTGCATGCGTGAATAGTGGCATGCGCCACATGATTTTATATCGGTGTTGGGTGTCTGTGTTGGGCTGCGGGAGTGATGAGGTGAGGAGCGCGGCCAGGTGCAGATTGCAGACGTTATTGCAAATCAATACGCTATGCATTGCTGTGTCAACCCTGCAGTCAGAATGACAAACATTGCGCTGCCTGTAAACGTACTTCGGGGGGCCGGGAGCTTAAACCTGCCCTAGGTGGTGCCCCCGGTGCTCTAGGTACCCAAATAGAGACGCGGTACTTGGTCGGCCCGGGACAGATCTCGGGGTTCCGGCTTCTGGCTACGTACTTCACAACGTCCACGCCCAGCGGAGGGGGCACCATCTACGCAGGGTGCCCGGTCAGGGCGCGCGCATGTGCCTCGGCGCCGCCGGATGCGCGGCCATTGGCGGCCTTGCAATGCGGCCGCGTGGGCGAGGCGGCATGCCGCATGGGCACCCGAGGAAGTGAGGGAGGGGGGGGGGGTTCCCTGCTGCAGCCGAGCAGGCGTGCAGCAGTGCAGCCACTACAACCGGGGTCGGAGCCGTGCCAAAACAAGCGGCGCACTCGGTACATACCTCACCAGGCCCCGCCGCGGGCTGTAGGGCTGCAGTGCCCCGGGCGCCCACCCGGCGTGTGGAGGATGGACCGCCAGCCGCGCGCCGCGCATGTGCGTCATACCGCGCGGCGCGCCGCGATGCGCCGGGCGAGGGAGCTCAGCGGGTGCGGCGAACAACAAAACCGAGCGGCGCGGGAAGAAAAGAATAGCTACCGCAGGCCCCGGGCGGCCCGCGCGCCCCCGGCGGCCCGCGGGCGGCGGCGGCCGGCGCGCCCCCCGGCCGGCGCGCGGCGCCCCCGTGCGGCCGGCGCGCGCCGGCGCGCGCCGCGCGCGCGCTAGCAGAAGCACGCGCCCAGGCAGCGCGCGCAGCGCGCCAGGCCGCGCGCGGCGGGCCGCGGCAGCCGCCAGCGCGTGAACGCGGCCTTGAGCACCAGGAAGGCGACCACGCGGATGCCGGCCGCGATCAGCGCGAGCAGGCCCAGGTTGGCGCCAATGCTCAGGGTATTGCTGGGCGGCGGCGGGATGAAGTTGACCTCCGCGCTGCAGAGCGGGTCCAGGCCCGTGCGCAGCGACAGCCCCGTGAACTCGTTCTTCACCAGCGCCGTGTACGCGAGCGAGTAGTACGAGATCTGCGCGGCCGCGCGGGACGCGCCAGGGTGAGGACGACCCCGCCTCTCAGCACGCGCGCAGGCCGCATCATCTGCACACTGGCAGCACCACGAGGAGGCCAGAGCAATGCTGGCAGGAGCGCCGTGGGCCCGCCTGCGCGCGGGCGGGCGGGCGCGCCTTATGCAACCAGACGAAGTAGGACGGGATGGGCTGCACGATGAAGCCCGAGAACGCAAAGCAGAAGTAGGTGACGACCGAGATGAGGATGAGGCCGATGGAGACGTCCTGCGCGCCGCGCCGCCCTCTCAGCGCCGGCGCGCGCGCTCGAGCCCACACCCCTGCACACGCTACAGGCCAGCGCAGGCCAGGCAGCCGTCCATCGCGGCCACCGCAGCCTGGTCGCCGGCATGACAAAGGCATGCAGGCGGGCGCGGGCGGCGCAGCGGCGCGCCTTGGTGAGGACGCCGCAGATGAAGCCGACCATGTCGGACGTCAGGTTGACCAGCACCAGCGTGGCCATGAACAGGAAGAACTTGGCCGCGCTGGCCTGGAAGCCAATCATGTTGTAGATGATGACGCTGAAGATGATGGCCACGCCCGTCTCGAACGGCACCGATACCAGCGTCTTGGCCGAGAAGTAGGAGATGAGCCGGTACGTGCCCGCGCCCAGCTCCTTGCCCACCTGGCCCGCGCGCGCCGCGGCGGCTGAGCGCCCGCGCCGCGCGGCGCTGCCAGTGCCCCGGGCGGCGAGGCCGCGCCGAGCGCCGGGCCCAGCCCGGCGCCTTGTCATGAGCGCCAGGCGCCCGGGCAAGCATGCTTCCGACCTCGCTGTGCCCTAACCAGCGCTGCTGGCGCACCAACGGCGCGCACGCGCGGCGGGCGCGCGCGGCGGGCGCGCGCGGCGGAGCGCGCCACGGCGCGCTCCTGGCTCCATGGCATACGTGCTAGGGGAAACGGAGCACAGTCCGTGCGCGGGGCGCGCGCCACGGCGCGCTCCTGGCTCCATGGCATACGTGCTAGGGGAAACGGAGCACAGTCCGTGCGGCGGGGCGCGCGCCACGGCGCGCTCCTGGCTCCATGGCATACGTGCTAGGGGAAGCGGAGCACAGTCAGTGCGGCGGGGCGCGCGCCACGGCGCGCTCCTGGTTCCACACGGTGCACGCGGTCTCCGACGGCATCAGCGTGAACGCAAACATGGCCACCCACAGCGCGGCCGCGCGGTTGTAGCCGGCCGTGCTCGAGTCCAGCGGCAGGCGCAGGTACATCAGCCCTGCGCGCGGCCGCGCCGCGCTCTCAATGAACAGGCGCAGCGCCCATGGCATGCACAGCTTGCAGCAGGACAGCCGCGAGCGGCCACCCACGACACGAGCGCTGCCGTGCAAGTAACCCATCGCTCCGGCTGCCTCACAACAGCCTGCTCGCGGCGGCCGCAGCGCGCCGCGCGCGGCGGGGCGCCGGCCGCGCGCGCACCCATGAAGCAGCCCATGAAGATGTACGTGAACAGCTTGGCCAGCACCAGGTCCGGGTTGCGCAGGTAGAAGCGGACCTGCCGCACCGCCAGCACGCGGATCTGCGCGCGCGTGGCCATGCCCCCACTCGCGCCCGTACCCGGCACTGCGGCGTCAGCCTGACCTTGACAGATCGCCGCCGGCCCCAGGCACCGCCTGAGCCAGCACTGCAGGCGACCGGGCCCATGCGCTGCAGCACGAGAGCCGGCTCCCTACGCATGCAACGCACACCCTACGCAAGCAACGCCCACCGCGCCCGGCGCCCGACAAGTGCTGCCGGGACAACTCGCATCGGCACGGGGGGCGCGCCTGATACCATGCGGGCGGGCCCTGCTGCGGGCGGCCGCCGCCGCAGCCGCCGCCGCAGCAGCCGCCGCTGGGCGCCGGCTCCTCGGCGTCGCGCACCACCACCTCCAGCGCGCTCCGCCGGCCTGGCGCGCGCGCTCGGGCGCTCGGCTCCCGCAAATGCTCCCGCAATCCGCCCAAATATTTGACTCCCGCGCTCAAGCCGGCGGCTCTCAGCACAGGCCGCTGGTCCACTGGCAGCGCCCAGGGCCGTGCCAGGTGTGCTGGACGGTCAGGCCGCCAGGGCACAGATGCGCGCGCGCGTCCAGACCTTGCTCCTAAACGCAGCCAGGCGCCCCGGGCGCGGGCCGCACCCGCGCCGCTGGCGGCGCGGCTGTCGGCCCGCGCGGGCACCGCGTGGCCGTTGCAGCCCTTGTGGGGGCCGCCCTCGGGCTGGCTGACTGCGGCCTTGACGCCCGTTTCCGGGTCGCTCGGGCCGTACAGCTCCTGCGTCTGGAACTGGTCGCCGCTCTGCGCGCGCGCGCGCACCCCGCTGCTCGCCCGCCGGCGTGTGGCCTCCCCTACACTCGTCACACGAGCGCGCTCCCCGCTCTCGCGCGCCTGCCCGCTTGCGGCCCGTTACCGCCAAACACGCTGGCAGCGCACGGCGGCAGAGCGCGACAGCACAGCGCGACAGCTGAGCACGCACCTCCAGCGCGCTGTGCGCGCTCTCGAACGCCTCGGCCTTGTAGCCGTCTGCGTAACCCTCCGGCCCGGGCGCGAGCGTGGGGTCGTCCGCGACCGCGCGCTTGGAGATGGGCGCCACCGGCAGCGGCGGCGCCGACGCGACCATGCCCTCGTACCGCTTGCGCCAGACGTCGGCCAGCGTGCCCGCGGTCGCGTCGTCCTTCATCAGGCCCATGAAGAAGTCGGTCGGGTTGGTGTACTCCGGGCACCTGCGCGCGGCCCGCGCGTTCGGCCGCAGCCCGCCGCTGCAGGCACGCGCGCGCGGAGAGCGGCCCCCGCAGGCGAGACTGCAGCGGCGCGCGCACCTGTGGCCCAGGGCGATGAAGTGGTGGACGGCCTGCTTCATCTCGCCCATGTACACGATCGCGCCGCGGGCCAGCAGCAGCAGGTCGTCGAAGGAGTGCGTGATCGTGCTGTTCGGCTGGTGGATGGTCGTCACGACCGTCCGGCCCTGCGGCGCGCGGCGCGTGCGCGATCAGCGCCTTGCACGGCGCCCCGGGTCCAGGCCGCCGGCGCGCAGTTGCGCCACGGACCAGCCGCGGCGCACTGCACGCTCGAGCACGGCAGCACATGGGGTGCCCGCTCGGGCGCAGCGCGGCGCAGGCCGCCGTGCTGGACACTGGCCAACGCCACAGCCGGCCACGCAAGGCAGGGCACGCGTCCTGCACACGCATCAGCCTGTGCGGTGCCAGCTGGCACCAGCCGCTGCCCCATCCTGGGCAGCAGCAACCAGGCACCAGTTCCACACGGCGAGCCTGTGACAGGGCCAGGCGCTATACAGCGTAGCACACGCGATTTGCCAGGCAGCGCCAGCTGGCCACCCACGGAAACCACGCAGACCTCGCCTGACCACAGTCACGCCTTTGACCGGCCCGGGCCCACACGCGCACCTCACACCTATCTGGCCTAACAGGCCAGCTGGCGAGTATCGCAGCCATGGAAACTACCAGGAAACTGTACTTTCCCAGCACCGCAACCCGCTTTGAGGCCCGCGTCCAGCAGCCGCGTGCGACGCATTTCTAGCCGCACACTGGCAGGCCCAGCGGATGGGCACGCCGCGTCCCGGGCCTGCCCGGCCGTCGCGCGCGCGGGCGCGCCTGCTTGTGCGCCAGCTCGTGCAGCAGCTGCACGATGGACAGCGCGGTCTCGCTGTCCAGGCCGGACGTCGGCTCGTCCAGCAGCAGCACGCGCGGCCGCGTGACCAGGCCCACGCCGACCGTCACGCGCTTGCGCTCGCCGCCCGAGATGCCGCGCACGCCCGCGTGCGTGCCCTCCTCGCCCACCAGCGTGTGCTGGCACTTTGTCAAGCTCTGCGCGCGCGCCGCGCGCGCCGCGCGCTCAGCCGCGGGCGCCCCGGCATCCCGGCCGCGCGCGGCACGGCGCAGCCGCTTGCGAGCGCCCCGCGCACGCCTCGGCGACACTCAGGCGGGGCGCCTGGGCCGGGCACGCACCAGCTGGTCAATGATCTCCTCCACAATCTTGTCCTTGTCGGCGCGGCTCACGGACAGCGGCAGGCGCAGCAGCGCGCTCGTCTCGATGGTTTCCCGCACCTGCACCACCCGGCCAGGCGCGTCCTCGGAGTGCTCGCATGCAGCATATAGAGCGCCAGCAGGCACGGGCGCCGGCGCGGGCGCCGCACCGTCGCCGTGGCCAGCAGCGGCTCGGCCTGCATGACATACACGCCAAACTCCCGGAAGTCCCGCTCCAGGAAGCGCGCGCCGTTCAGCAGCACCTCCCCCCTCCGCGTGCCGCGCGCAAAGCGCGACGCGAGCGCGTTGAGCTGCGGCGCCCGCAATCGCGCTCAGCACCCGCCGCGCCAACACAACCGGCAGTACATCCCTATCCGCGCCGGCCGCCCTGCGGCGGGCCAGCCGGCCAGGCGCCGGCCGGCGGCGGCTAATATTCCTTCCCACCCAGCCGCCTTCGCAGTGACTCACAAGTCGGCGCGCCGATGGGCGCGCTGGGCCGCCTGCGGAAGAAGGGGGGCGGAGCGCACCAGCGTTGTCTTCCCTGCGCGCCCGCGTGAAAGGGCCTCAGGACTTTGGACCCCTTGACAGGCGTGCAGGAGGCAGTCGGCTTTCCGCTAGCCAAAGTGCCTTTGGGTCGGCGAGCAGGTCCCCACCTGCGCCGCTGGCGCCCATGATCGCCGTCACGCAGGCCGGCTGGCACTGGCCGGAGACATGGCTGAGAATCTGTTTCGGTCCCGCCGCGGTCGGCACGCTGAAGCAGAGGTCTCGGAAAGTGATCTCCAGCAGCTTGCTATCCCTCCGGTACGCTACCTCCTCCATACTAGCCCGCCCGCCCGCGCAGCAGACCGGCCGCGGTGCTATATGCCGATGCTTGTCTTGTCACGCCCGACGCCGCTGCTGGGCCATGGTAGCACTGCTCTGAACCCCTGGCAAGCGGAGCTGACGGCCGGTGTGGGAAGATCGCTCCGGTGTGGCCCAGCAGCGCTCGTTCAGCCACACCCTACCCAGGCCCCAGCAGGAGACCGATCTGCTGCGGCAGCTGGCAGCGCCAGCGGCCTCCACCTCGGCCAGCACTGTGTGCCACAGTCCAGGCCGCGTTTTGAGGTCGTCGTGCTTGCGCCACCGCAGGCGCAGCAACTGCCAGGACGCGCATCCTTACAGCGAGTCATAAAGAAGCAAGGCCGGGCTCTGGACGGCCCTTGCGTAGCAATAAACAGCAAGCAACAAACAGCAAGCAACGCCCATGGCGCACACTCTGCGCAAGTGATCGCGCGTATTGCATGCGCCCGTTTCAGGCAACACAACAGCACGCCCAGTGGTGCCATCCCCGCGCGCCAGGCCCGCTCGCCCGCCGCGGCCGGCGTCAGACGGGGTGCTGCGGCGCCGCCTGCAGGCCCCCCTGCGCCAGCTGCACGGCCTGCTGCTGCAGCATCATCAGCTGCTCGGCGGTCAGCGGCAGGTGCTCGCCCGCCGGCGCCGGCGGCGCGCCCGCGGGCAGCATCAGCTGCGCCACCTGCTCCGGCGTCAGCACCTGCGCGCCCCCGCCCCCGCCCTGTCTGTCCGCCCCGCCTACCCTACACCCTAGCCTTGCACAGCCAGCAGCCTCGGAGGCGGCGCAGGACCGCGGGATGGCGGGCCGGCGGTGCGCGCGGCGCGCCTGGTGCAGCTGCGCCGCGTCGGCCGCGGGGCCGCCCGGCGGCGCGGGCGGCGGCGCGGGCGGCGGCGCGGCGGGTCCGGCGCGCCGCGAGGGCGCGGCGTCGACCACCGCGCGTATCTGCTGCTTCCACTCCTCCTTCAGCGCCACGCGCCGCGTGTCCTTGTTCCCCATCACCGCCGAGACCAGGCTCCGCCACTTGTCCTGTGCGCCCCGCCGCCCCGCTCACCGCCGCTCGGCGCGCAAGCGCTGCGAGGCGCGCTCGCGCGGGTCACCGCCCTAAGTGAGCCCTGCCAGGCCGGGCGCCAGAGGGCGTTTGCCCAGGGTCGGTGAGCCACCCCGCAGTGGCAGGCAGGCTGGCGCACCAGGGGCCCCCCGCGCACCTTCAGGTCCACGCCGGTGCGCACGGCGTCGAAGCGGCCGGCCGACTCGGGCGCAGTCAGGATCTCGCGCCAGCGCCCGACGCCGTACTTCACCACGCCCTGGCGCGCGCCAGGGCACACCGCGCTCTGGCCACCGCGCCCGTGCGCCGGCGCCTGCCCGCCCGGCGGCGGGCTCAGGATAGGATTAGGGTAGCGCTTTGGGCAGCCGCGCGGCCGCGCACCGCCACCAGCGTCTCGACCTCGCCCTCGTTGAAGGGCTTGACGGTGCGCCGCGGCGTCTCAAACTGCTTGGCCGGCGGCGGCGGGCGCGACTGCACGCGCACCACGCCCAGCGCGGCCGGCACGCCAAAGTTGGCCACCGCCTGCGCCTCGCCCGGCGCGCCGCCCAGCGCCAGCAGCTCGCCGCCGGCCTGCGCGCCGCGGAAGACAGAGCGCGGGCGGTCAGCGCCGCCGCTCCCGCCTGCGGCCACGCCGGCCGTCCGGGGCCGCCGGCTCCCGCGTTGCGCCCCGGCCAGGCGCGCCACCGAGCGGGCTCACCGGGGCGCCGCCCGCCGGCAGCGGCTCCAGGAAGGCGCCGTCGGCGGGCGCGGCGGGCAGGCCGCCGCCGGCCAACAGCGTCTGCATGAGCTCCGGCGCCAGCGCGCCCGCGGCCGCCTGCTGCAGCTGCTGCAGCAGCTCCGCGCCCGCGCCGCCCGCGCCGTCAGGCGCCCAGGGCCCCGCATGCCCCAGCGCCGCGGCCGTCACCATCGCCTCGACCTGCGCGCCGCGGCTGACTCGCTTGCGCGCGGCCGCGTCGGCGGGCCTGCTGCGCGCCCAGGGGTGGTGCGGCTGAGCTGCTAGGCCTTGTGCTGATAGCGCATAGGGCCGGGCCCTGCCTGGGAGGCATAGCTGGCGTGCTGCAGCGCGGCCGCCGCAGCGTCCGGCGCGGGCGCGCTCGGCGCCTGCGCCCCGACCGCGGCCGGCCGCTCCTGCTGTGCCAGCGCAAAACCTGCCGCCGTGCCAGCGGCCATCAGGGCGCCGCCCGTGCAAGGCGCCGCAGCTGCGCGGCGGCAGCAGGCAGCAGCGGCCAGCGACAAGGGCTGCCGCCGGGGGCGCGGCCGCACCAGCGGCCAGCGCCGGCTCCGCGGCATGTGCCGACGCAAAGCCGTGCGCGGTCATGGCCACGGGCGCGCGCGCGACCGCTGGCACGCCGACCTCAGCGGCGCCCTGCGCGCGCAGAGGCAGCGACTCATATCGCACCCTCGCGCGTCTCAGTCTATGGCCGCGCTCGTCGGCGCGGCCGACGCAGAGTGGGCCTCCGCAAATTGTGGGTAACGGGCTCGGGGCGCCTGCCAAGATAGCCACGGGCCGCAGGTTCCCCACAGCGCCGCCGCACGTCATGTGCGCTCCCGCGCGGCCGCGCGGCCTGCCCCGAGGCAGCGCCTGCCGCCGGCCGGGCGGGGCGGCCCTGCCGGCCCAGAGCCAGGCGCAGCGGCGAGCCGCCCCGACCCGCGGCAGAGCGCGGGGCGGGCGGAAGCACGCGAGGCCGCCCGGCGACGCAAACCCCAGGCAGGCGCCGCGCGAACGGCGCCGGCCCCCGGCCTAAGCGTCCGTTCAGGCCGCGGCCGCACCGTGGCCGTGCGTTGCCGCTTGGCGCGCGCCGCGCCGCCCTCGCCATCCGAACTCATCGCGCACACAGCGGGCGGCTGCTTGGGCAGCCACACCCGGGCGCCAGGGCACTCCTCAGCTGTCCTCCTGCCTTCGAACCTTAGGGGATAGCAGCTGGGTGCAATTCGGGCCCGTGGCTGGCTTGACCTGCTAGGGTCGAGTGGGCGCGCGGGAGGAACCAGACTTGCGGCTCGTGAGCGCCATCGCCATCAAAAGTCGGCCTGTGGCAAGCAGGTTGGCTCGGGCGAAAAGTGCAGCTGTGTGCACCGCGTGCTATGCACGGCGGCCGCGCATTTGAGGCGCCCCGACGCAGCTGAGGCGCTCAAGCCGCGGTATGGCCGTCCTGGGCGGCGCGCTGAACGGTGCGGACCCGTGGCGCCCGCCGTCCGCCGGGCGCCGGCCACCTGTCGGCCGGCATGCCTGCTGCGGATGCGGGCCGGCCGCCGCGGCCTGGACCGCGCTGCACTTCTCCTGGCTTGGGAGCCCCGGCGAGGGGGGCCGGCACTTGGCGCGCCCAGCGGGCGGGCGCGCCCCGTCCGCCCACCTGGCTGAAGCCGGGGCGCGCGCCCCGGCGCAGGCTTCCCTGTGCCGCCCGCAGACCTGGACCCCAGCGAGGCGACCTGGGGCGCGGACGGGCCGGGCGGCGCGCAGCGCGCTAACGGGGCGTCCATGCCCCGCCCCGCCGTCGGGGCCGCAGGCGCCGCCGGGACGCCCTCCGATCCCTCGCCGGGTGCGCGGCTCGCCCCGCCCGCGCGCCGGGCGGGCTCCGCGGCGCCACGCAGCGCGCTCACGCGGGGCTCCTGCGCCGGCAGGCCGCGGCGCAGGCAGCGCGTACAGCAGCCCGACGGGCCCCAGGCCGAAGCTGCTGCCGGGCGCGCCGTCCGGCGCGGGCGCCGCCGGCGCGCGCCGGCAGCCGCGCTGGTTCGGGCCGCGGCGCGTGCTCGCGCTGTTCTGCTACATCATGTTCCTGTGCTACATGGACAACGGCCTGCTGGCCAGCAACGGCGTCACCGGCACCAAGTCGACCTCGGGCGGCACCGAGGGCGAGGGCGGGCTGACGGCGCGGTGCCCCGCCGCCGCAGCCGCCGCGCAGCCTGTCCCCCGCGGCCCGCCTCGTGCCGCGTTGCCAGTGCCCTGCTGAAAGTGTGCTCTCTGCCGCAGCAGCGCCCGGGTGCAGAGGCTGCAGCAGGTGCCCAGGGGCGTGCTGCACGCATGGGTGAGCGCGCGCCGGCGCTGTCCACACGTGAGGGTATGGGTTGGGTCTAGCCTATCCCCGGACCCCGGGCGCTGAGGCGCCGCGCCGCGCGCGCCGCGCAGGCGGACTTCCAGCTCAGCTTCTTCCAGCTGGGGCTGCTGCCGGCCATGTTCATGGTCGGCCTCATGCTCGCGTGCGCCGCGCTGTCCAAGCTGACCGCGTACGTCAGCCCCTTCCGCCTAGTCGGTGCGCCCTGCTGACCCTACCCTACCAGACCCTCAAAGCACAGACGCCCGGCCGCGGCGGCGGGGCCGGCGGCGGCGGGGCCGGCGGCGGCGGGCGCTGACGCGCGCCGCGATGCGCAGGCGTGGGCATGGCGATGTGGGTGCTCGGCGCCGTCTTCACCGGGGCGAGCCAGAACTACGGCTCGCTCATGTTCGCGCGCGTGTTCATGGGCGCCGGTGCGCCCGGCCCCGCCCTGCCGCCGGCGGGCGCTGCAGCGGTGTCGCGCCGCTGCGCGCGCGCGCCGCACGCTGAAGGGCGCGGCTTGGCTGAGAGGGGCGCCGGCGGGGCCGCAGGCGAGGCGTCGCTGATGACGCTGTCGGGGCCGTTCGTGGACGACGTGGCGCCGCCCAAGCAGAAGGCGTTCTGGTTCTCGCTGCTCTCCCTGTTCCCCAGCGTGGGCGTGGCCGCCGGTGCGCGGCCCCTCGCCCCCTGCCCTGGCTTGTGCAGGCGCCGGGCAACCCTGGGCGCCGCGCGTGCGCCTGCCCCGCCTGCGCCGGCCCCGCCTGCGGCCGAGCCAGCTGCACCGCGCGCAACTTCCAGCCGGCCGCGCCGGCGGGCGGCAGCATGCCGCCAGCTGTGCGACGCGCGCGCGTGCCAAGGCTCGGAGCCCTGACCCTGGAGTCGGGCCAGGGTACATGTACGGCCAGGCGGCGTCCGTGATCGGCTGGCGGCCCTGCTTCTGGATCGAGGCCGCGTTCGGCGTGCCGGTCGCGGCGCTGTTCCTGTTTGCGCCCGCGCTCGATCTGCGCGGCGAGGGCCACGAGCTGCCCTCCGAGCCCGGTGCGGCTGCGCTGCGCCCCCAAACGAGCCGCCCTGCGGCACCGCGGGCGGGGGTCTGCCGCCAGAGCCTGCGCGCGTGTTTCCCAACCACGAGCGACCGCTGCAGGTATTTGAGGTGTGCACGTCTCTGTGGGCGCCGCGTGGGCCGGCAGCGCCAGGTCATGGCTGCCCTGGGGCGCGCCTCGGCTGGTGGCCGGCGGCCTGCCGCAGTGACGGCGGCGCGCGCGCCGCGCAGGCGCCGGCGCCGGCGAGCGCCTGGGCGTCTGGTCGGGCGCGCGCGCGTCGGCGGCGCTGCTGTGGCACGAGGTCCGCGTGCTGCATGCGCATCCGGTCTTCTTGGCCAACATCTGGGCGTACGTGCCGGTGCAGGCGCTGCTGGGCGCGCTCACGTTCTGGGGCCCCAAGGCGCGCCGCCCCGCAGCGCCCGCGCCTTGCGGCCGCGCGCGGGCGGGTCGCGCCCGCCGCCAGGGCCGCCCCGCCTCTTGCGCGCCCGCTGCTGCGCGTCTCTGCGTGCGCCCCCTGAGCGCCCAATGTCAGCAGGGCGCCGCCGCGCTCTGCGCAGCCGGCGCCGGGAGCGCGCATGGCGCTCCCGGCCTGACGCGCGGCCGCGGCGCAGGCCGCGCTGGACATCATGACCGACGCCGGCGACAGCGTGGACTACATCATGGGCGGCATGACCGTCGGCGCCGCCGTCGTTGGCACGCTCGGCGGCGGTGCGCCGCCCCGCCGGCGCCCGCGCTCCTGCCTGCTCGGCTGTAGCGCCGCCGAGAGTCAAGCTCTGCCTGAGACCGCGCGCGCTCGCCTTTGTGGGGAAGGCGCCCGCGGGCGGCCCTGTCCGGATGCCGCCGGCTGGCCAGTCCTAATTCCTGTTCTATCGTGATGCGCGAGCGCACGCGGCCGGCAGGCCTGCTGCTGGACCGCGTGGGTTCCAGCCTGCGCAACGCGTCGCTCATCCAGATGGTCGCGTGCGCCGTGGCGCTGCTGGCCTCGATGCTGGCGTTCACGCTGACCAGCAACCTGGCCGGCTTCATCCCGGTCTTCTCGCTGGCGCTGCTGGGCCTGTTCGTTACGTCCGCGCCGCTCTGTGCGCGGCCTCCCGCGCGCTGCGCTCTGGTGGCCTGCGCTGACAAAACGGCCACTTTGCATGCTTCGCTCGGCGCCTGGCGGGCGCGGTCCGTCCGCCTTCTGCCTGCGGCGGCCGCTCGAAGCAATGGGCCGGCCGCCGCACGCTTGGCCCGCGTGACGGGGCCCGGCGCGCGCGCGCAGACGCGGTCAGCATGTGGGCGGTGCCCATCCCGCAGCGCCCGGCGGCGCAGGCGATGCAGATCATCCTCATGCACGTGCTGGGCGACGTGCCGTCGCCGCCCATTGTCGGCGCGGTCCAGGGCGCGCCCCCGCCCGCAGCCGGCCTGTACGCCGCCCGCCGCGTCGCGCGCGTCGCGCGCCTGTGCGGCTCGCACGCGCGCCTGTGGCTGCTGCGAGCCTCTTGTGTCTGGACGCGTGTGTGGCGGGAGCTGCACGGCTCGCAGTCATGGGCGGTCCCGCCGGCGCGCGCAGGCGCCATCAACAACTGGCGCGTCAGCATGTCCGTCATCACCGCGCCGCTGGGCCTGTCGGTGCTCATCTACCTGGCCGGCACGCTCTGCAGCCGGTCGGCGCCCGACTACCGCGAGGAGCTCCTGCGCGAGCCGCTCGCCACGCCGGAGGTGCGCCCGCTCGCGGCTGCGGGGCTGAGCCCACGGCCAGCCCAGGTGTGTGTCTCGTCGGCGTATAGGAATATTAGGAAAAACCTCCGTAAAATTCACGGAGGGTCGGGCGCGCTCGAGGCCGCGAAGGAGAGCTGACGCACAGCCTGCCGCAACCTGCCTGCATGTCCTGTGCATGCGGCGCACGGCCGGCGCGAGCCCCATGTGCCCGCGGCAGGGCCTGGGCTCGGCGGAGTCGGCGCCAGAGCGCCGCCTGCTGGGCCAGCCGGGCGGCGCCTGGGCGCTGCGCCACGCCAACGCCGACTCCGCGACCAGCCTGTCTGCGCAGGATGATCTGGAGGACGGCGCGGGCAAGGCGGCGGGCGCGCGGTAGGGGCCGCTCGCGGCCAGGCGGCCGCGCGGTTTCAGCTATATGTCGAGCGGTCCTAGCTAGTCCAGTGGTCGGCGTGCGCTCAGACGCGCGAGTCCTGGCCGGCGGTGTTCACGGCCGTTTGCGGGCATGCAGCGCATTCAATGAAGTGCTGCGCTTGGGTGGATGGTCTGCCAGCTATTCACCCAAGCACTGCCAGAAACTCCATCTCCATCTCCCTGATGGCATAACAGGGCTTGTAAAGGGTTCTGTTCCGGCAACTGCACCCAAGCAGCTCTGAGCCTCCCTGCGACCCTTCCATGAGGCAATAGCGCATCACAGACATCTTCAGAAAACTCTGCAAAACAGTGGTGCGACCTGGCTTTTAGTTTTTTTCATGTGATTGGATCCCTGCCCTCTTTGCGCTGCGTGAGCTCACGTGCTGCTGAGCACTGCTTGGGATTGCTGCCGGGCTGCGCTTGGTGGAGCGTGGGTGTTGCAGCGCTGCCTTGGTCGAAACCGCTCTCTGGAGCATTGTACGACGCTATCCGACATGATCACGTTAAGCTCAAGCAGACGGCCTGCTCGCTGCAGGGTCCAACGAGCTCTTCATTGGTTGGACACACAGCACGAGCATCAGCGCTCGTAGCTGCTGCGCAGAGGACCGAGCACCAAAGAGCCGACCCAACTCCCATTAATACGCCATGGGCAGGTGAAGGCGCTACACCGTCCCCGGCTGCATCTGCGCAAGCTCGCAGGCTTGCTACCTGCCTGTGTATGCACTGCACACCCATGGGGTAAGCGGTGGTGCGTGTGGGTGGTGCGCGCAACTCCGCGCCGCCTGCTAGGGCACAGTCGCCGTGCAGCGCCTCCTTGCACGCTGTCCGCACCCGTCCCTGTGCCCCAAGTCTGACGTGTGCCGCTGCGGAACATGCAGGTGGGCCGTCAGCAGGCAACTCGCGCTCTGCGCTGCGAGCGCCGCAGCTCTGCTGCTCTGCGCGAGTGCCTACCGGCCGGTCGTAGACGAGGTGCCGCACCTCCCTCCCTCCCGCCCGCGGACGGTGTGTGCGGCCAGCGGCTGACCTCGCGCGGGCGGGGCCAGGGCCTGGGCTCGGCCGGCGCGCGCGCGCTGCTGCAGGCCGACTTTGGCAGCAACACGCCCGCCGGGTTTAGGCCGGGCACGCAGGTGGGCGCGCAGTGCCCGACCGGCACGCGCCACTGCGACGAGCAGAACTCGTGCGTGGACACGTTGACGGACAAGCTCAACTGCGGTGCGCACCCCCGCGCCCTCCCGCGCCCCCGCCCCCGCGCGGCTCCGCCTTGCCCGGCGGGCCCGTCCGGCGCGGCCCCGGGTGCTCACGCCGCGGCCGCGCGCAGGCCGGTGCGCCAACGCATGCGACTTCAACACAGAGGTCTGCGCCGGCGGCCGCTGCGTCTGCCGGCCCGGTACCACCTTCTGCGCCAACCTCGGCAAGTGCTTCACCAGCTGCGCGGGCTTTGAGCCGGAGCTGAACACCGCCCAGGCGCAGCCGCAGGGCCTGGCCGGCGGCGGGCTGGCAGGCGGCGGGCTGGCCAGCGGCGGGCTGAGCAGCGGCGGGCTGAGCGGCGGCGGGCTGAGCAGCGGCGCACAGGTGCGGCCTGAGGCAGCAGCGGCTGGCGGCGGGCTGAGCGGCGGCGGGCTGAGCGGCGGCGGGCTGAGCGGCGGCGCGCAGGTGCGGCCTGAGGCAGCAGCGGCCGGCAGCAATACGGGCGCCTTGGTGGGCGGGTGAGCGCCGGGGCAGCGCGCCCGTGCCAGTGAAGCTGAGAGGCAGGGGACGGCGCGTTCGCGGCCGGCCAACAGCGGCCGGCCTGCAGCGAGAGAGGGTGTTGTTTGCTGCTGTGCGTCGGTGTGCTGCCTGATGTATCCAGAGCGTCTGCGAAGTCGAGGAAGATGAGACTGGGCGCCAAAGTCGGCAGGCGAAAGTCGGGCGCTGCAGCCGTGACGCTGCAGCGCGAGCTGCTCAGCGTGAGCTCAGCCAGTCAGGTTGCGTGAGCTCCAGCCAGTCAGATTGCATTAGCTCCAGCCAGTCAGGTTGCGCGGTGTGTGCTTTGTGTGGAGCAAGGTGCGTTTGTAACTCAGCGAGGTTTTGGCACAGCAACATAAGTGAATAGGGGTGTTCAGCTCCCTGCACCGGCTCTCCGCACCGCAGTGCTAGCCCGCCAAACAAAGTGCTGACAACCAATACAGGCGACAGCCCCTAGTCTGCGGCATGAGCTTTATTGTCATTCGGAATGAATGAAGCGGAAACCATCGCCTGCTGCGTCGTGGAGCAGGCCCGACCCTATAGGTCAAGGCACGTGCATACTGGCCGAACACCCCCCCTGCCAGCCACACTGCGACAGACGAGACAGCACAACCGGACCTCGAACCTCTCTGCGCGTTGTAGTGGACGGACACTGTGCGGCACGCCATGGCTCCGTTCAAGGAAGTCACGCTGGAGCCCTTGCACCTGCCGTATGTGGACGCCTTCGTGAGCGCCCTGCATGCCTCCTTGGCGTCGGGGGCATGCCAGCTTTGCTCTGCGGGGCGTGCCCGGCGCATGCCTAGCACTGCCGCACAGGGCACCGGGCTGCGTTGCAGCTGTCGTGTGGGCGGCCTCCGCGCCGACCCTGGAGCAGCGGTTTGGTGCCTGTCCAGCGCACGTGCGCAGCAGCGCCCGGGCGCGCCTCCGGCGGTCGCCGGTCGGCCGTCGCTGGTCGGCCGCCGCCAGCCGCTGGCGCTCGCCCGAGCACGCGCCGCCCGCGCAGGATATGCGCCGCCTGCACGGCAGCGCGGAGCCCTGGGCGCGCTTCCACCACGAGCATAACCACAACGACGACATCCAGGTCGAGCCGTGGCAGCCGGCGGTCTGGGAGGCCGCCAGCAACTGGACCTGCCGGCGCGCGGTCACGTCCGCCAAGCCGATGAACATCCCACCGTGGCTGTGCAAGCTGATAGGTGCGCTTGCTCCGCCGCCGCCGGGCCGGGGCGGCCCCTGGGCGGCCTGCCTGTGGTTGCCGCCGGCGGCCTGCCCGGCCTGGCGCGCAGGCTCGAAGCCCGGGCGGTCGGGGGCGCGCAGGCATCAGCGGCTGCATGCGCTTTGAGGAGAGCCAGGTGTCGGTGTACGACCCGCGCACAGGCGTCAACACGGTGGACGCGTCGGTGTTCATGCTCGTCCGCGGCGGCCGCATGCACACGGTGGACATCCAGATGCAGCAGGTGCCCACGATGTTCGGCGACGCGCCCGGCGTGGTGGTGCGCCCCATTCCTTTCAGCCCCTGTGCCGCGTAGGTCAGGCAGGCGCCGTGCGTCAAGGCCGGTGCGCGGGTGCGGCAGATGACGAACCGCCTGCGGGCGATGGGCCACATCGCGGGACCCTTCCGCGCGGCCGCCCAGGCGCGCACCCCTCCTCCTGGCCGCCGCGCCCGCTGCGTCGCGCACCCGCATGCGCCTTGGCGGGCCTGCCTCGCGGCGCCGAGCGCGGCGCCGAGCGCGGCGCGGCGCGCAGGGCGCGGTGCTGGCGAGCGCGGCGCCGGTCGCTGAGGCGTTCAACGAGTTCGGGAAGCGCGTGGTGGCGGAGCTGCAGGCGCGCCGGCGCGCGGAGGATGCGGCGCACGTGCGCCCCGCCCCCGCGACGCCCGCGTGGCTGGGCCCTGCCGGCTCTGAGGCGCCCACGAGCGCGCTGAGCTCTCTTGACAGAGGCCGGCCATGGGCTGTCGCGAGCGCGGGCAGCTGAGCGGCGCGCGCGGCGCAGGCGTGTGAGTGGGCGGACGCGGCGCGCCGCCTGATCAGCGGCCAGGCGGACGGCGCGGCGTACGCTGCCGCACGCGCCGCCGACGACTGCGCGGCCGCGAGCGGCGCCGACAGTCGCATGGCCGCAGGCGTTGCCGACGCCCGCGCGGCCGCGGGCGGCGCCGCGCCGGTGGTGCCGCCGCTCGCGCTGGGCGCCCTGCAGGCCGCGCCGCCGGCGCCGGCGCCGCCGGCGCTGCGGCGCGCTGACTCGTCCGCCAGTGAGTACTTTGACGCGGAGGAGGACGTGGGCGGCGGCGGCGGCGGCGGCGGCGGCGTGAGCGGGGGCGCGGCCGCGGAGCGGGGCAGCCTCGAGGCGCAGTCGCCGCGCGGCCGGCGGCCGGCGGGCGCGGTTACCGCCGACGTGGTCACCTCTGCGCTGAGCGGTGCGCGCCCGTGTGCGCTCCCGTCGGGGCTGTACTGCTGTCAGGCGGACCGCGCGCCTGCCTGCGAGGCGTGAGCTGACGCGCCTGGCGGTTGCGGAACGCGGGCCGCGGGTGTGGCGGCGGCCGTGCACTGGCTGGCAGGGTGCCACGTGGGTGATGTTTGTGTGTTGTGTTGCGCGAGGGCGTGCATTGGCTGGCCCAGGCTCTGCAGCCCCTTTCAGGGGAGGACTTTCATTGGCGGCGCTTCAAGCACATGGGTCTGGGGAGTGCTGCCCGCCCTGTCGTGCAAGCCGCGCGCCGCGGCCGGCCGACCGCCGGGGTCTCACTGCTTGCACCCTGCGTATGCATGGCTATACCGCGCTGCGCCGGGGCGGCAGGCGCGGGCAAGGGCGACGCCCCGGGCGCGCCCGCCGCCGCGAACAAGCCGAAGAAGGCGAAGCGGGCGAAGGAGTTTGTCAGGCGCATGCTGCGCGCGCTGCCGTGCGTCCGCCCGCCGGTCGCGCTGCCGTGAGGCAGCCCAGCGGATCGGCTCCGTGCGCGCGTGTCGCGTGGCCCGCGACCGCTGCGGCATCCCTGCGATGCATGCCGTGCCGCGGCGCGCGGCAGAGGAGGCAGACGCGTTTGACGGCCTGTGCTTGATGTCCTCCGCCATGTGCCGCAGCTGGTGCCAGCTGTGCCCGGCAGGCTTGCAGGCTTGCATGTAGGTGATCGATTAGAGAAATGAGTGCGGCAGGCCAGCATCGGCGCGCTCTGCCATTGCGGGCGTGTGTCCGTTGGGGTTACTTCCACCTAATCGGAGGGTAGCGGCAGCTGTATGCCGCCAGCCGTGACACCGTTTGCTCACGGGTGTCTTGTCCTCCTGTGCTGCACAAGTGGTGTGACACGCCTGGCTGCTTGCTTGCAACGTTTGTGACTTTACACTGAGTGACACGCCCGGCTGCTGGCTTGCACGTTTGTCACTTTCCATGACTTGACCTTTGACTTTTGAGTGCGACTGTGGGAGTGCTTTGTAACAATGTGTACTAACAAAGGTGATCGCACATCCGGGTCTCCCGCTATTTGACCCCATGCATGAGCACACTTGAGAGCAAAACAGCAGGTGAGCTGCACAGGCCAGCATGGCCCGCCACTTCCCCGCAAACAGCGGGGGCAGACTGCTGCGGCCACCAAGACCAGGTGGCCGCAATAGCTAGAACGCACCGTGTCCCTCTCGCACAGGCCCCAACAAGGACCGCTTGTTGCTGCCGCACCGCAAAAACCGCTCCGCACAACGCCGAGCAAGGGCGGGGCTTGGACTGGAATAGCTAACAGGACACGGCCTGCGGGCTGCGCTCACGGCCCGCTGTCATCCGCGCCGCCCTGGTCCAGCGGCGGCGGCTGCGGAAGGCGCGGCGGCGGCAGCAGCCCGCCTGGCGGGCCGTCCTCCCGGCTCGCCGGCCGCGCGGTCGCCCGGCCCGCGCCGGCGCTGCCCGACGCGCGCGGCTCTGCGGGCGGCGCCTGGACGGGCGCGGGCGCGGGCGCAGGCCCAGCGGCGGCCGTGTCGGTCTGCTGCACGGGCGCGGGTGCGGGCGCGGCGGGCGCGGGCGCGGGCGCTGCGGGCGCGGGCGCGGGCGCCGCGGGCGCGGGCGCGGGCGCCGCCGGCGCGGGCGTGGGCGCCGGCGGCGCTGGGGTGGGCGCCGGCGGCGCGGGCGTGGGCGCCGGCGACGCGGGCGCCGGCGCGGCGGGCGCGGGCGGCGACGCCGCGTAGGTGTTGGCGGTCGGGTGGAGCGTGACGACCGCGTTGGAGGCGGTCGTGGCTGCGACGGCGGGCCGGCCGCCGTTGTCCTGGCAGGGGTCGTTGATCCAGTCGGGCTTGCCGCAGACGGAGGCCTGCGTGGCGCGCGTGATGCAGCGCAGCTGCGTCGGCGTCACGCTGGCGCTGGCGGGGCTGTTGGTTATCTGCCGGCTGCAGGTGCAGCCGCTCAGCACAAAGTTGCGCGCGTCGTGGCAGCACGTCGCGGACGGCGCCGGCGACTTGTCGACCACCGCCTGGAAGTCGGCGTCGTTCATCGCCATGTATGCGTCCGCTTGCGCGCGGAAGTATTCGACAAACTGCTTGCAGCCCTCGCCCTGCAGCGCGCGGCCCTTGCCCATGCACCCGCCCGGCTGCCCGTAGCCGGAGGCCGGGCCCAGGCGCCCTGCGCGCGGCGGCCGTGCGGGCTCGGCGACGGGCTCAGAGCAGGCTGCGGCGCAGCGCGGCGGGCGAGGGCCGCCGGGGCGCACCCGGCTGCAGCAGGTTGCGCGTTGCCAGCGCTGCGGGGGCGCCCGCGAGGAGCACGGCCAGCAGGCAGGCCGCCGCTGCCTGCTCCATCGCGACCGTCTGCGTGCTGACGCCTGTCGGCCGCGCCGGCCTGCCGCAGCGCCACGCACCGGTGAGGCGCAGGCCCGCCCTGGCGCGCACAGCTGGACTGCGGGATCTGGCCTGCACAACAGGCTCACCGCGCATTGCCCATCAGACATCCCTGCCCAGCCTCACCAGGCGCCAGCCAGGCCCGGCGGGCCTGTTCTGTATTCCCCGACTTGCACGGCGTGGGCGCCAGTGGGCATCAATCTTTGCCGGGCGGACAAGAGCAGCCCTCGTTGGACACATCGCCTGTAAGTCTACGACACGCAGCCCACAGGCATCCGGCCTATCGCCAACAGCCGCCTCCGTGACCCGCAGGGAGCCAGCTCGGCCGCTGAGGATGACCAATACACGACCACGCGGGTCACACACCTCAGGTGCACCGCGCCCTCTTCGCGTAGTGCGCGTACACAGCTATCGACGGGGATTGGCACCAGGCACTTACGAACACGGCGATCTCGAGCAGGCTTTGAAGCAAGCGCCGACGGAATGCCGGTGTCGTAGGTAGGGCTTTAGGTTCCAGAAGAAGGAACGAGAGAAGAAGAGGAACGATGGGCGATGGCCTCGCATGCTCTTGACATGCTTTAAAAGGCGGGAGCACGTAAGGCATCGCAGCACAGCGTCATCACAGCACAGGGACTGAGATCGGCGCAATAGTGTAGAGCAGGCACGCACTGAGGCAGCGTTGCGGCCGGCCTCAGCTGGACCAACAGGTTCAGAACCCTCCACGCCGTGCTCACCACGCACCCCGCCCGCCTGCTCAGGCTCCCGAGGCTCGCGCCGGCGCGGCGCGCACCGCGCACGCGCCCCCGCGGCAGGGCAACAGCACCGCCAGGGCCGGCGCGAGCACCGCCGCGACCGGGTCGCTCGCCTGCGGCGGCGGCCACGCGCGCCCCAGCAGCTGCGCGCCCCGGCGCTGCAGCGGCAGCTTGCGCGTCGCCCGGCGCGCCTGCCGCGCCCGCCGAAGCCACGGTGACTGCTTGGCACGCACGGGCTGGCTCAGAGCGAGCCCCGGCGTGGCTCGCAGCCCGCATGGGCAGTGCATGCAGCGGCCTATCGGCGCTCGGCCGCCTTTGCAGCCTGCGCCGCCGACGCCGGGGGCCGCCTGGCAGGCAGGGCGCCGCGCCTGCAGGGCGCCACACGCCACGGCCTCGCTCGTGTTGAGCGAGTCGACGAAGAAGGACAGCGCGCCCAGCATGGCCGCGCTCTGCGCCGCCGCCCAGGGCCCGCCTGCGCGCGGCGCGTCAGCGCGCGCCCGGGGCCGCCCTGCTGCGGGCCAGCGCGGGCGGGCGGCCGGTGGCGGAGCCGCGCACCGTTCCAGCCCAGCACCAGCCCGGTCACGACGCCCGCCAGGCCGCCGTTGAACGCTGCGACAGGCGCGCGCGGTCAGCGGGGGCGCGGGGCGTGCAGCGCGCGCTGCAGGCGCGGCCCACGCGCCGGGCCAGCCGCCGCACCGTCGTGCTTGTTGCGCAGGCGCTGTATGAGGCAGCTGGCCAGGGCGAACACGCCGCTGAACGTGGCAAAGCTCTGCGGCACGGAGCAGGTCAGGCCGGGCGCCGCCGGGCTCGGGCGGAACGCGCTTGCGTCAGCGGCTGCGCGGCGGGGAGCGGGCGGGCCCGCAAGTGCTTGCGCGCCTTTGCTGAGGTGAAGCCCTCCGTACGCGCAGCCGCCCACCGCCCCTGCCCGCTGTGCCGTATGGCTTTGCCGCCTGTGGCCGCGGCGCCGTGCCGCGTCAGAGCGGGGACGCCGCCTCGCGCAGGGCGGCGGCGCAGCAGCGGGCAGCGCACCAAACCCGAACACCGCGCCGAGCGCGCCGCCGCTGACGCTCGCCATGGCCGCGTTCAGACTGCAGGGCAGCAGGGCCTCCTCCGGCGAGGATGCGCCCGCCGTCAGCAGCTGCTCATGCTCCTCCTGCGGGGACGCGGTCCCGTCAGCCGCGTGCGCGGTTTGCGACAATGCTTTGCAATAATGCTTGCACTCCGCCCAAGCACGCCTGCTGCGCTTGTGCGCCGGTGACCAGCAGGGACTCGGCGCTTTTCCTCGGCATGGTGCCAGCTGCCTCCGGCCCTGTGACAGCCAGGTGGTAGTGGCTCCAAGCTCTCAAAGACAGCTCTCAAACTTGATGGGGATCGCCTCAGCTGGGGTGCACTCTCGGACCGGCTGATCTCAGGGTCAAGCAACCATGATGTGCTGTCGTCACTCTCTATGGACGAAGAGTGTATGGATGCATTCACGAGGCTGGATGGCACCGGTTGCTGAGTCGTGCACATTGCCAGGCAAAGGCAGGAGCGTTACATGGAGCCTTACCAGCTCCGTCCTGCAGCCACCCAAGCAGCGCGGCAGGTAGGAGACTGATATACACGCGCGGGCGCCCCGCGCTCAGTGCCCAATAAGGGCGCGCAGCGGCGAGCGCCAGCGCAGGTGGTAGTGATACAGGGACAGCCAAAACACCCCGCACAGCCAAAATATTTGCGCAACACCGCGCCTGACCCAAAACCCAGCCGCAAAAACACGCGCTACAAGCGAACGCCCTCACACTGCTCAGGGCTGCAGGCATGAAAGCCAGGGTGCGGCCGCGGGCCGGGCGCCTGCCTACAGGAAAATGCGCCCTGTACTAGACTCCGCAGCTCACAAAGAGCCGCCGCACACGAGGGACCACTGGCTACCAAAATCGGGGTCGCTGTTACAGAAATCATCCAGGGTAACTTGCCCTGGCGGCCCCTGCAAGCTCCGCATGCCTCCAGCCGCGCTGGAGCTCGCGCCCCGCCCGGCAGCGCCCGCACCGCAGCGCTCGACAGCTGGACCATGGCTCATAGGCCTCGCTTGGGGGGTGGGAGGGGGGTAGGGCGTGTCCGCTGGGCGGACCGGCCAACGCCAAAGAGCGCGCCGCGGACGGCCCAGCCGCACGCCGGGCCGCCGCAGCGCCCTGGGCGAGCAGCAGCCAGCGCCGACATACATCACACTCAGGCATCAGGCCCAGCCGCCCAGCTGCATGCCATCTCAGGGCGCGGCCGATGCGCTTTGCCTGGCTCTTTCTTGTGCGGGGGTAGCGCGCACGCGCCCGCCGCGTGTGCAGCCGCCCGCCTCGTGCGCGAGTCAGCGCCGCGTGACCGCGTGACGGCATGACCGCGCAGGAGCATCGCGGGGGCGCCTATGTTGCCCGCCCCGACGCGGTCGGGGCGCGCTCGCTCGCAGGCATCGCCCTCGCGGGCAGGGACTGGCCGGCCCGGGGCGCGGGCCGGCCGCGGCGCGCCCCCACGCGCGCTAGGCCGCGCACGGCTGGTCCGCGCAGCGCAGCCAGATGCGCGTCTCCTCATACACGGCCCAGGAGATGCCGGCCGCCGGCGCGATCTTGCCGATGGTCATGGCCACGCCCTGCGCGCCGCCGCGCGCTCGTCAGGCGCCGCGCGGGAGCGCGGCCAGCCCCGGCGCGGCGGGGGCCGCCCGCGACGGCGCGGCATGCGCATTCCCCAGCACACCGGGCCGGCGCCGGGGCGCCAGGCCGGGCGGCGGGGAGGGCGGGCCGGGGCAGAGCGCGCGCGCCTTGTACAGCCCGGCCAGGCCCTCCTTGCGCGCGACCTGGCGGAAGCAGTCGAGCATGCCGCGGTACTGCCGCGGCGCGCCGTCGCGGCCGTCCATCTGCGCGCCGCGCGCCGGTCAGCCGCGCAGGGCGCTGGTCTCGGTCGCGGGGTGCTGTGTGTTGTCGCGGCGCGCGCGGCCGCCACCCCAGCTTAACACGCAGGGGCAGGGGCGCTGGGTTCCAGGCAATGGGTGGGGGCGCGCGCCTGCAGGCGCGTGCGCACGAAGCCGAGAGGATAGGCGACCAGCTGCGCGCCGGTCGACGACAGCATGCCCGCCGCCAGCAGCGCGCACGGCGGCACCGAGGCCGCGCCGCCGTACGCAGCGGTCAGCCGGTCGTGCATCAGCTCGAAGGCCGCGATGTCCAGGCCGGCGTACGGCAGGATGCCCAGCATCGTGGGCGCCATGCCCCTGCGCGGGGCGCGTTAGATCGGCGTGCCCCTACCCTACCCTAACCGCGCTCTTACCAAGAAGACTACCATCGTGGGCGCTATGCCCCTGCGCGCCCGGCCCGCCGGCGCGCTCCGTGGCAAGAAGGCTCCCTGCACCTCACAGGCACAGCTCCGTCCCCACAGCAGCCACCCGCTGCCTGCAGAGCCCGCGCGCAGAGCTCCCCCCGGTGCGGCGCGCCCGAGGCGTGTGCGGGAGCGCCTGCGCACGGCGCGCAGCCTCATTCTCCAGCAGACGCGCGGCGCCCTCGCGCGCGCCTGAGCTACACGGCCGCGCGCACCGCATGAACGCGGCGGCGCCCTCGGTGCGCCAGATCTTGGCGGCCGCGTCGGCGATGCCAGCGTACGCGCCGTGCGTGGCGGCCAGGCGCGTCTGGATGACCTCCAGCGGGTAGACGGCCACCTGCGCCAGCCCGCCCGCGCTCGCGCCCACCACCAGCCGCTCGCCTGCGCGCGGCGCGCACCGTCACCGCCCCCCCCCCGCGCGCGGCTCGAGGCGCGCCGCGCTGCCGGCTCCAGCGCGGAGCTGCTCAGACATGCGGCAGCCGTGTCTGGGCGGGTCTCGGGCGGCGCGCGAGTGCGCCCTGGCGTGCGCGCCGCCGTCGCGGGGCGGGCGGGCGAGCTGGCGGCGCGCCCAGCGTGATGGGGTGGCCGTCCTTGACAATCAGCGCCTTGATGCGGTCGTTGACGCCCATCTTGATCGCGGTCTCCGGCACGTTCTTGACGACGTTGCAGCCGTTGCCGCGGAAGTAAGCCTTCCAGCTGCGCTCGGCCGCCATCGCGGCCAGGCCCTGCGCGCCGCGCGGCGCGGCCGGCTCGGGCGCGCGCCGGCGGGGCGCTGGGGGGCAGGCACCGGCGCGACGCCGCGGGCGCTGCGGGCGGCCTGGCGCTGCCGGGCGGGGTGCGGTGGCGGCCGCTCGGGCGCGGCGCCCGGGCCGGTGGTGAAGCTGGCCGCGCCTGCCGGGCGGCTGCGGGGCGGGCGGGGCCCGGCGGCGGGGCGCGCCTGGCGCACGGTCAGGCGGGCCTGGCTGTCCGGGTGCGCCATGATCATCAGGAACTTGAGCCGGTCGACGGGCGCGGTGCACGTGCGGCTCACTGGGCCCCGCGGCAGCGCGGCCCCTCTCAGCGCAGCGCGTCGCGCGGCAGGCAGGCCACGCAGCAGCGGGCGGGCCCCGGCCCGGCGCGCCCGGCCGCGTCACCAGGCAGGCGCGGCCCGGCGGGCACGGCGGGGCGCACCGGCGCCGGCGAGCCCGCCGGAGGCCATGAGCTTGAGCATGCGGCCCTCGCCGGCGTCACCTGCGCGCGACGCCGCGTGAGCGCTCGGCGCGCCGGCGGGCGCGGGCGCGGGCGCGGGCATGCTCCGGCGGGCGCACCGGGCCCCGTGCGCAGCGCCTCCTGCACGTGCCAGGGCAGCGGGCCGATGAGCGGGTGCCCGAACGGCGACGTGTGGAAGGGCGAGCCAGGGCTGTGCTGGGCCAGGAGGCTGGGCGCAGGCGTGGGCGTTGCCGCCGGCATGCCCGGCGCTCATGCCATGGCGCCGGCCGAGCTCGCCCCAGCTGCGGGGGCTGCGGAGCGTGTTGACGAGACGTGGCGCGCAGCCTGCGCGCCGCAGCGGCGACTCAACTTCAAGATGGCCCGTCGCGAGCCCCGGCCCGCTCTGCTGCGGCGCCGGTGCACGCGTGGCTGACGCGCCCGCTGCGGGCGGCCCCCGGGCGCCCAGCTTCCCGGCATGCCAATGTCATGCTCATGCAGGGTTTCTGCAACGGGCCTCCCACCTCGCGCACGCGCCAGCCGCTCACATCGTGGGCCCACCAGGCCGCTTGCAACGCCCGCTCGCGCTTCCTGCGGTACGGCAGTCCTAGTGGCCCGCACCTGCTTTCAAGCTGAATCGACAGCTCCGGCTTAGGGTCCCAGGGTAGTACAAAGTTGCCCGCGCAGCGATCCGCGCATTGACCGGCTGCGGGCGCACGAGGACAGGCGACTCCAATTGGTGGACTCAGGCGTTGAAGGGCAGCTGGTCGCAGGGAACAGCATCGGCGCCTAGGTGGACCGGGGAGCGTGCAGCCTGGGTTCCTGCTGACAGCGTCCGGCTGTACACCAGCGAGGCATGGTGCGCCGCCGCCCTGCTCCCCTCCCCCGGAGCAAAGCACCGGTCCACGTGCGGGTGCATGCAAGGTCTTACGCCAAGGCGTGACTCAGGGCGGCGAGGGCGTTTGTCGTGCGGCACGAGCTGCTGTCTTGCGTGAGAACGCGGGGGCGCTGCTGCGCGAGCACCCCTTGCCAGCAGCGCTCACCAGCGGGACAGCACTAGGTTATGCGTGCAGAGCGGCAGCCGCCGGAGGCCCCCTGTCCGCACGGCTGTGGGGCCGTGTGCTGGCACGCAGACAGCGGGCAGACGGGAGCGCTGTGTGGCGGACGCTGTTGAAGCCTGGCGGCAGCCTGAGCGGGGGCGCGCGCGCGTGCAGGCTATGCAAGTGGAAGGCAAGCGGCCGCCGGCCTGGGACGGCGCGCCGGCGGGGCCAGGCAAGGGCGTGGACAACAGGGGCGACTCCGCGCACCACACAGACGTCGAGAGCTCGCTCATCCGCAAGTCCCTGGTGCGGGCGCACAGGGCGCTGCTCTGGTACTGAGCAATTAGGCAAACTGTGGCACGCGCAACGCTTGCTGAGCGCTGCACACTGCAAGAGCGGTGCCTGCTGTGCCTCTGAGCGGCGCCTTGCTGTCTCCCGCCCGCCACGCCGATACTGACGCGGCGGCGCCGTGTCCTGCGGCAGGTCGATGCCAAGGGCTACGCCAGGTGCGCCGTGGCGGCCCGTCGCATCAGCGCGCTCCCCGCGCCGCCCCCGCCTGTGAGCGGCGCCGAGCAGGCGCGGCTGCGTGCGCAGGGATGACCGCGAGGAGTACGACGACGACGGGCACGTCAAGCGCACCGGCACCTACGTGCGCGCCCGCCCCTCCCGCGCCTGCCCGCCCTCCTCGCCGTGCGGCGCGCCCGCGCGCCGCGAGTGCGCTCCGGCCTCGCGCCCCGCTTGCGGCTGCTGTGCGGGTCGTGACGCGGGGGTGTGCCGCGGCGCAGTGGACGGCGTCCTCGCATGTCATCACCGCCGTCATTGGGTGCGGCCGGGCGCCCGCTCTGCGAGCATGCGCTGCCAGCCCCGGCGGCTCCCGGTCGCTTCGGGGCCGCCCCCGGGGCACATGCTGTCCACTCCACTCCATCGCTTTGCGGCCCCTGACAGGCCCAGGCGCTGACGCGGGCGCGCCGCGCGCAGGTCGGGCGTGCTCAGCCTGGCCTGGTGCGCGCCATGCCCCAGCTGCAGCGCCAGCTAGTACCCGCACTGCAGTGCCTTCGAAATGCCTGCGCTGCCCTGCCGCCCGCGCTGACGCGGCAAGGCGCGCGCAGGGCGATCATGTACCTGGGCTGGGTCGCCGGTGCGCGCGCCGCCCCCCGCCGCGCCGCCGCTCACCGCCGCGCCGCCTGCCCCAACCCTCTTTGACTGGGCGCGCTGCGCGCAGGCCCCATCCTGCTGATCGCCTTCTCGCTGATCACCTGGTACTACTCCATCATGCTGGTCGACGCATACCGCTACCCCAACGTCGACGGGCCCACACGCAACTACACCTACATCCAGGCCGTGGACCGCTACCTGGGTGCGCGCGCCCCGCCCCGCCCCACCCCGCCCCGCCCCTGCAGCGCCGCCCGTTGCCGGCTCCGCTGCGCGCGCGCGCGCGCGCCCCACCGCCTCGCCTTAACCTACCCCAACTGATGCGCGGCGCGCAGGCCGGCCGTACATGATCTGCTGCGGCCTCGTGCAGTACGTCAACATGTTCGGCACGTCCATCGGGTACACCGTCACCGGCGGCATCGCGCTCGTGTACGCCCCTGGCCGCCCCGCCGCCTTGCTTGTTCGAGCTGCTCAACGTATCGTGAAACAAAGGAGAATCTCCAACATCAACTGTCAGCCCGCACGCCGCGCCGGCTTTGACGGGGCATGGCGCGGGCCGGCAGGGCCATCCAGCGCGGCGACTGCCTGCGAAAATACCCCAACCTGGGCGCCAACGACCCGGACCCCTGCATGATCAACAACTGGCCGATGATGATCCTGTTCGGCGCGCTGCAGGCGCGCCCGCGCCCACCCTGGGCCTGCAGCCGCCCGCAGCGGCGCCCGCCCGCCCGCCCGCCTGCCGCATCGGTGCGCTGACGCGTGCGTTTGCGGGGGCGCAGCTCATCCTGTCGCAGATCCAGGTGCGCGCCCGCGCGCGCCGCGCTGCCCGCGCGCGCCGCGCGCCCGGCGGGCCGCCTCGCGTCTTCCAGCCTCAGCGCTGACGCCGCGCCGCGCAGGACTTTGACCGCCTGTGGTGGCTGTCCGTGCTGGCGGCGGTCATGTCGTTCCTGTACTCCTTCATCGGCCTGGGCCTGTCCATCGCCAAGACCGCGCGTGCGCCGCCCGGGCCCCGCCGCCGCCGCGCGCTCGCGCGGGGCGACCGCGCAAGGGCCGCCGGGCGCCTGATGCGGCGCGGCGCGCGCAGAGTGGCACGACGGCCACAGCACGGGCACCGTGGACGGCATCCAGGTGCCCGGCGACACCAACATCGCCGACAAGTGGTGGAACATCATGGTCGCGCTCGGCTCCATCGCGTTCGCGTACAGCTACAGCTACATCCTGCTGGAGATGACGGCGCGCGCCCGGCGCCCTCCTCCCCAACCCCACCCCCCGACGCGCGCCGCACGCTGCGCCCCGAGCGCGCCCCCGCACACCAGTCCGCTGCGCCGTCTGTTCTGAAACGCGCAAAGCAGCGGCCGCGCGCGGCGCGCAGGACACGGTCAAGGCACCGGAGAACAAGCCGATGCGCAAGGCGGTCGGCACGTCGATCGCGGTCACCACCTTCTTCTACATCACCATCGGCGTGTTCGGGTGCGCGCGTTGGGGCGCAGGCCTGCGTGTCGGCACTATTGGCGGCCGGGCGCGCGCGCGCCGGCGGCGGCCCTGGGGAGCTCACATGCGGCGGGGCGCCGCAGGTACGCCGCGTTTGGCAACAACAACCCCGGCACGCCCGGCAACCTGCTCTCCGGCGGCGGCTTCACCGACCCCTAGTGCGCCCCCGCGCCGCCCGCGCCGCCCGCGCCGCGCGGCCCGGGGCCCTGCCGGCCGCGCGCTGCACCGCTCACGCGCGGGGTCATCGCGCGCGCAGCTGGCTCCTCGACATCGCCAACGCGGCCATCTTCGTCCACCTGCTGGGTGCGCGGCGCCGCCGCGCAGGGCCCCCTGCACCCAGAGCCAAGCGCTGCTTGGGCCCGCCTGACTCGCGGCGCTGCTGGGCGCAGGTGCCTACCAGGCGCGCCGGCCGGCCGCGCAGCCCTGCCGGCCCCCTCCGCCCCAGCACGCCTGGCCGCGCCGCGCTCCCGGCGCCCATGAACCCAACCCCGAGCGGCGGCGCCGCGCAGGTCTGGACGCAGCCGCTGTTCAGCTTTGTGGAGGAGCGCATCTTCATGCGCTTCCCGGACGCGCTCTGGATGCAGAAGGACCTGGCAGCGTGCGCGCCCGCGCGCGCGTGTGGCACGCGTGCAGCCCCGGCCGGGCGCCCCGGGCCCGAGCGCGGCGCCGCGCGCAGGTTCCACGTGCCCGGCCTCGGCCTGTTCCGCATCAACGTCTTCCGCCTGCTCTGGCGCTCCTTCTACGTGTGCGTGACCACGCTGCTGGCCGCGCTGCTGCCGGCGCGCCCCCGCCCGGCCCGCCCGACGTGCCGCAGCGCTCCGCAGCGCCGCCCCAGGGCCGCGGCGCGCGCCGACGCGCGCGCGCGCGCAGTTCTTCAACGACATCGTGGGCCTGCTCGGCGCGCTGGGCTTCTGGCCGCTGACCATCTTCTTCCCGACCCAGGCGCGCCGGGATGAGGTCCCAGGGTGCCCGCGAAGCCGCCACCGCCCCGCTCGCGGCCGCGGGTCTGAGCGCGCCGCGCGGGCGCGCAGATCTACATGGTGCAGCAGGACATCAAGCGCTTCTCCTTCCGCTGGTGCTACCTGCAGGCGCGCGGCCCGGCCCCGCCCGCCGCGCCTGTACGCATGTCGGGCCGCGCCGCGGCGGGCCCCGCGCTGTCCGTGCGGCGGCCGTGGCGTCGTTCTTAGGCTGAAAAAAAACCTGAACCCTGGCGCGGCGCGCAGGCGATCAGCGTGTTCTGCCTGCTGGTGTCCATCGCGGCCGGCGTCGGCTCCATCAAGGGCATCCTCGCCGACGCGCAGAGCTACCAGCCCTTCCAGAGCGTGTCGGGCTAAGGCGCAGGCGCGCGCGCGCGCGCGCCCGCTGCGGCGCGACGCGCGTCCCGTGGCGGGCTCGAACGCAGGGCGCCGGGCTCGGGCCCTTGGCCGGGCCTTGCATGCTGGCGCGCGGGGGCGGGGAGGGGGGGGGGGGGGTGGGGAGGGTTGTCGGCAGGGCCCGGGGGCGCGGGGTGCGCCCCGCCCCTGCCACGGCCAGCCGCTGCGTGCCCACGGGCAGCAAGCCCTGAAGATGCAATGGGGATCTGGAGGAGAGGCCTGCAGCCAGTCTGCGCTGCAGGCCTTGCGTTGGCGCATTCAAGAGTGTGCAGGGGAGCTCTTGCGGCCTCCCCGCATGTCAAAATTTGTTGGCCGATTGGCTCATCGCGGAGGCGTGGGCCTCCTTGGCCGTGTCTGGCGCGACACATAATTTCTGGCTTTCTTGTTGAGGTGGGGTCGGCGCCGCGAGCGCGCGGCGGCGGCTGCGCGCGCAGCGCGCGGAAGGGCGGGCGCGCATGGCGCTGTCGGTGCGGCGGGCTCTCATGGCTGCCCTCGGGCCGCCATCATGCCTGGCATGGGGAGGTCACCGACATGGAGACTTGCACGTCTGGGGCCATCTGGGGTTCACCAGGCGGCCTGGGCACCAGCCCGCGGCCCGGCGAACGCTTGGATGTGTCTGGCAGAGCCGCTCTGTGCCTGCAGCGGGCGCACACACATGGGCTTCGACCCACGCCTGCGGTCCTCGTGCGGTATTAAGCTGTGCTCGTGATGAACGGCGCCTCTGTCTGTGTTCCCAAACTGTGTGTACGGGGTTGCACTGTATCTCCGGCAACCCCTGGCTGTGCTGTACTTGCTGCTCGTCATGCTAAAAAACATAGACGCTGGTATGCACAGCACTGCGCAAGCTTATTTCTTCGCTTTCTCTTTCTGCTGTTGCACGGGGGCAGTGTAGCGTTGTGTTCATGCTTTGAACTGCCGCCGCCTTGTCGCCCTGCCTGCCTGCCTGTTATACCTGCACACAGGCGCTGCAAAGCTTTGGCAAGCATGCAAGTTGAGGAGTCTGATGCTCAGGCCTGCCAGCTGAGCGATGATCCATCTCCTAAACTTGAAATGCAAGGCATACATTTGTTTTTACCCCCGGCAGTGACATACACCGTGAAGTGAAACAAAGCACACTTCTGCAGTCATCTGTTGAGCGACGTACAGGCTTGTCCAGGCGGCGCGCCGCATGAGCCTGTCCTGCCGCCGCTGTGGCAGCGATGCCACTGACGCACTGGCTGCCAGACGCGCCTCATAGCCAGCAGCTGGGCGCGCTCTGTGCGGCCTGGGCGGCACTGTACCTGGGCCTACGCTACACCGTCCTGCGGCACCGCTCCGCTGCATTCGCAAACCGCGTCGTGTCGCTGCTGCACGCGGCGGTCAGCATCCCCCTCTGTGTGCTCGCCCTGCGCGGCCGGCGGCCGCTCTCCGAGTTTGGGCAGGCCACTCGGCCGGAGGAGGTGCGCCGCCCGACCGGAGGCGGGCCGCGCCGGACGCGCACGCGCCGCCCGCCGGCGCCCAGGCCGGCGCGCGCCCCGGGCTGACGGCCGGCGCGCCGCCGCGCAGCACGCGGCCCTGAGCGTGTCGCTGGCGTACTTTCTGTACGACACGCTGTGGTGCGCGCTCGCCGAGCGCGACGGCGCCGCCACGCTCGCGCACCACCTGCTCACGGTCGCGGGCTTGGCGGTCGGCTGGCGCGGGCGGTCCGGGACGGAGCTCACGCTCTGCCTGCTGCTCATGGAGGCGCGCCGGCGCCGCCCACGCCGGCCCAGCAGCTTCAGGGTAGGGTTAGCGCGCCCGACGGCGTGGCTCACGGCCGCGCGCGGCGCGCGCAGGCGTCCAACCCCTTCCTGCACATGCGCAGCCTGCTCCGGGTGACGCCCGGCCCCAGGCCGCGCGGCCGCGGCGCAAGAATGACGGGGCGCGCCGCCTGGCGCCCGCGCTGACCCCGGCGGCCGCGCAGGAGGTCGGCGCGGCCGGCTCGCGCGCCGCGCTGGCCAACGACCTGCTCTTCGCCACCAGCTTCTTCGTGTGCCGCGTGGTGCTGGGGCCGGTGGTCGTGTACCACACGCTGCGCAGCGCGGCGTCGCCCGCGCTGGTGAAGTGGGGCGGCGCGGGCATCCAGTGCGTCAGCCTGCTCTGGTTCAACCGGATTGTGGTGCGCCCGGCGCGCGTGCCTGGCGGCGCGCGCACGCACGGTGGGGCGGCGGCGCCTGCTGACGCGCCGCGCCTGCGCGCAGGCCGGCGCGCGCAAGGCGGCGCGCGTGCAGGGGGCGAGGAGGGGCCGGTAGCGTCGTGTGGGCTTGGCTCTGGCCGGCCGCGCCCTCACAGCATGCGTGAATTGTGTGGCCAGAGAGGGAGTGCCGTGCTGCGCTGGTGCGGCGCCATGCATGTGTACTATTTGTATACAATGTGCTTCAGCTGCATGTGAAAACAGGCCTACATGATGCATGCATGGTGCAAATTGCCTTGCCCTCGTATAATAGATACAGAAAAGTGCATAGAACTATCTAAATACTGGCAAATATCATATTGGGTCCCAAAAGAGGGGCATGCACCTCTCTTCAACAGGACGGACGCCGAGCTTGCCGCGCCGAGTTGCTGGAGTGCAGGGAAGCCTGCGGTCAGGCTGTGCGGCCTTGCTCGGGGGGCGCTGCGTGCTCCAGACAGAAGCTGTTTGCGGCGCAGCCACACGCGTCAGCCATGGGCGTGACCCTGCATGCGCCAGCCTGTAGGCCTGCCCACTGCCGCAGTCGCCACGCGCCGCCCATCCCTGCTGGGCAGCAGCGCTGCTCAGCCGGCCCCGCGCCCGGCGCACGCCGGGGGTGTGTGGCGCGCGCCGTGCACGGCGCCCCGGCGGAGCAGCAGTTTGCCCTGGCCCTGAGCGATGGCGATCGGGAGTACTTCCGCGAGCTGAAGGACTGCGGCGCCCGCGACCTGACCCCCGCGCCGTGCGACTTCTTTGAGCTGGTGCGCTCCGCGCGCTCCGCGGGCCCGCGCGTCCGATGGGTGTGGCGGCAGTGCACATGCTGCTGTGCAGAGAGAGTGCTGAGTCTCGTTCGCTGGCGCTCGTGGCAACCGTGGCGCCCGTGGTTGCGGGCGCAGCCCTGTGGCCACACGCCTGCGCAGCGTAGGTCGTGCTGTTTTTGCAGCGTGCGCCTGGTGCATCTCGTCGGCCTGAGGCCTAAGGAGCGCTGCAGGGGGAGCGGTGGCAGGGCAGTTGCGTGGTGCGCAAGTGTGGGGTGCCGCCCACGCCGCTTCGAGCGCGTATGTGCGCTGGGGAGGGTGCATGACGCGGGCGCTCCCGCGGCTTCATCGGGTCGGGGCATTGCGGTCGCTGGAACCCGCCCGCGCCGCGTGAACGGCCCGCGAGCCCTGCGACGCGCGCAGCTGGGCGTGGACCTGGGCGCCGGCGCGGCCGAGGTCAAGGCGAGCTACCGCACGCTGGCGCGGCTCGTGCACCCCGACATCGCGGGCGAGTCCGCCACCGAGATGGCTGCCCTGCTCAACGTCGCCTACGCCACGCTCGCGTCAGACCACGTCCGCAGCGCGTACGCGCAGGACGTGCGCGGCCCCCCAGCCCGCGCGCCGCGCCGGGCAGCGCCGCGTGTTGGGCGCCGGCTGACAATTCAGCGCCCCCCGACGGCTGACCGCCCTAGCGGCCCCCGCAGGTGGCGCGGTACCGCCGGGACGTGGGCAGCTTCGATGGCCGGCCCGTCAGCCGCTGGAACGGCGCCGAGGCCGAGCAGCGCGCCGTGTTTGTCGACGAGAGCTCGTGCGGGCCCCGGTGCCCCGCGCCCGGCGCCCCTGCTCGCGCCCGGCGGCCCCGCCGCTGACCCGCGCCGCGCGCGCAGGTGCATTGGCTGCATGAATTGCACCAGCTGCGCGCCCGCGACCTTCCACATCGTGCGCCCCCGGGGTTAGGGTCGGCGCAGAACTGTAGCGCCCCCGGGCCCGCCGTGCAGGCCGCCGCCGGTTACTATCGAGTGGGGCGCGCCTGAGGCGCCGCGGCGCGCCCGCGGCAGGAGGAGGACTGGGGCCGCGCGCGCGTGCACATGCAGTGGGGCGACGAGGAGGAGGCCATCTCCGAGGCGGTGGACATGTGCCCCGTGGACTGCATCTCCTTCGTCAAGCGCCGCGAGCTGGCGCTGCTGGAGTACGTCATGAAGAGCTGCCAGCGCGAGGACCCCGCGCTCATGGCGCGCAGGTCCGCGCGCTGCCCCGGCCCGGGCCCCGCCGCGCGCGCGCCAGTCCCGCGCGCCCCAACCCCGCCGCTGATGCGCCGCGCCGCGCGCGCAGGCGCAGCGGCAACCTGAGCACGGCGCCCGCGAAGCAGAACCCGTTTGTGCGCGCGGAGGTGCCGGGCCCCCCGCCCCGCCCGCCGGCGCCCGCGCCGCCCGCCGCCCCTCGCTCGAAGCTGCTGAGGCGGCGCCGGGGCGGCCGGGCAGGTGTGGCTCAAGTACCGCGCGGAGGCCAAGGTGGCGCTCGACGAGGGCGTCAAGCGCATGCAGGCGCGGCGCCCGCCCGGCCCGGACCGCTCGCGGCTCAGGTGCACGCAAGCGGGCAGCGCGGTGGGCGCGCGCCGGCAGGCGGGCAGGGCGCGCAGCAGGATATGGGTCGGGTATAAGGTATAGGGTGCATGGAGGAGAGCGGCGGCCGCGCGCAGGACGAGGCGCTGGCGGCCGCGATCTCGCGCGTCTGGCTCGCGCTGCCGGACGGCGTGCGGCGGCGCGGCTGGCCGGCCTGGCAGGCGCAGGCGGCCGCGCCGATCGCGTTCACGGGCGCCGCGTCGCGCTGAGCCGCAGCCCCCGCAGACCGCTCGTCCCGCCGGGCGGCGAGCGCGGGCGCTGGCGACATACACCCGAGCTGCCAGGCTGTGCTGCGTCGAGCGGAAGCTGCGGTCGGCCGCTCCGATCGCGGCGGTTTGGACACAGGTGCTGCCTGTGCGGCGGACGTCACTGCACGAACAGAGCCGGCCCCATGGAGCGGGGCCATGTGCAGCAGCTAGCTGCCCAGCGCAGCCGCATGCGCCCGGCTTGCCGGCGCTTCGCAGCCGCTGGCTGAGCAGAATTCTTTGTTCCGTATTCATCTAGCGTGTTGTGAAGGTGGCCGCGCGAATCGCGTGCCCGCCCACAGCACGGCTCTGGCGCATGTGCTCCCGTGGAGTGTGAAGGAGTGCAGCTCTTCTTGGGAACTGCCTGAACGGATGCTTGGCGCGACCCGGGCGATGTCAGAGCGACTTGTAAGATCAAAGTGTAACACACGCCTGCGTGCCAGGAATGCGCTGCAGGCCTGTGCGTGTGCAGGCAGCAGCAGCAGAGGGAGCGCTGCAGTGGCAGAGGCGGAAGAGCACAGGGCGCTCGCGGCAGCTGCTGCTGCTGGTAGTTTACAAAACCAGGCCCGCTCCTCGGTAGTCAAGTGCTGTGAGCTCCCTGTTGCCGCAGTTGGCGGACGCACGCCGCAGCGAGCTCATGCCACCACGAGCCTCGCCCTGACACGGCTCGGCGTAGCACGCCGGCGTCCCCGCTCGCACCGCGCGCATCCTCGTCACCCTGGCCGGCCGCGCCCACCCAGCAAGGTCGGGCGCACCGCCGGGCCGGGCGCGGCCGGACCTCGTGCAGCACACACACACCTAGCCGCACGCACCCCCCCCACGCGCGAGCCGGGAACGACGCAGGGCTCGGAACGCGCATCAGCGTCAGAACCCATAGAAGAGAGACACGCATGCCTCGGAAGTGTTGCCCCCGGCATCCTGCGAAGCGCCAAGCTAGCGCCGCCGCGTAGACACCAGGCGGCCCTTGACCGCACTGCCCCACCCCGCAGCGGCGCCCGCACGCAGAAAAAGGCGGTGCGGCACGCTGCGGCACGTTATACCCTTGTGCAACCCGGCGCCTGCGCCCCGCGGCGCCATGCCGCTCACAGCCCTGCAGGCGCGTCTGTCCATGCCAAAGACATGCAGCTCCGCTGTACACCCCGCAGCGCGCGCGGTCAGGCCACCTCGACGGGGGCGCCCGCGGCCGGCGCCTGGGCGGGCGGAGCCGGCGCGGGCGCCGCCTGCGGGGCGCCCCCGGCGCCCGCGGCCGCCCCGCCCGCGGCGCCGCCCTCCGCTCCCGCGGCGGCCGAGCGGCGGCCCGCGCCGCCGCGCCGCCCGCGCCCGCCGCGCGCGCGCCCGGGGCCGCCCTCCGGCCGGCCCGGCCCGTCCTCGCCCGCGTCGCCCGGCGGCGCCGCGGCCGCGCGCGGCTCGCCCGCCGCGGCGGGGCCGTTGGGCGCGGCGGCGCCGTGCGCGGCGCCCAGCTCGCCGCCGCCGCCCTCCGTGGCGTCGGCGCCGGCCTCGGCCTTCTTCCGCGCGCGGCCGCGGTTGCGGCCGCCGCGGCTGCGCGGCTTGCCGTTGTCGAGCGCGCCGTCGCCGGCCTCCTGCGCGCGCGCGGCGCGTCAGCCTCGCGCTCAGGCGGGAGTGCATGCGTCACTCTGCGGGAGTGCATGCGGCTGGCCGCACTGCGCGCTCGGCATGGCGTCGCCGTCCCCGCTCCGCAAGCGCCAGGCCGCAGGGGGCCAACAGGTGCCACGCAGTGCGCGCGCGGAGCGGCGAAGGCGCACCAGGGTCGCGGAGGGTGGCCGCGGCCCCTCGCCTGGCCCAGACGTGGGCCCGCCCTCGCGCTCCGCCCTGCGCCGGCCCCTGCGGGCGCTCAGCGCAGCCGCCAGGCCCGCACTCCTGGCAGCAGGGCGCCCGATCGCGGCCGCCCGCGGCCGCCCGCAGCGCCCGCACCGCGGCAACCTGCAGCTACAGCGCAGGGCGGCACGGGGCGCGCCTGTGGTCCTCGGGCGGGGCCGGCTGCGCGCGCTGCTCGCCGCGCGCGCCGCCGGCCGGCAGGCCGTTCAGGCCGGGCGGCGGCCGCGCGGCGCCGCCGCCCTCGCCGCCGCCGGGCGCCGCGCCGCGCGCCTTGCGCGGCGGTCGCGGGCGGCGCTCGGGCTGCGCGCCGTGCGGGGCGCCCTCGCGCCCGGGGCCCTCGCCGCGGGGCGCGCCCCGCTCCGCGCGGCCCTCGTCCGCGTCGGGCGCATCGGGCGCGCCAGGCGCGTCGGGCCACGCCGCGCCCTCAGGTGCGTCGGGCCACGCCGCGCCCCCAGGCACGCCCGCCGGCCCCGCGCGCGCGCCGCGCTCGCCATCTGCACGCGGCGGGCGCGCGCGCCGCGCCTCGCGCCGCGGCTGCGGCGCGGTCTCGCCGCTGCGCGGCCGAGCGCCGCGCTCTGGCTGGCCCGCGGCCGCCGCCGCCGGCTCATCCGGCGCGGGCACGGCAGCGCCGGGCTCGGCCTGACCGGCGTCCGCGACTGGGCCGCGCTCGGGCTTGGCGCGCCGGCGGCCGCCGCGCTCGCGGCGCTCGCGCACGGGCTCCTCGTCGTGCGGCGCCGCGCCGCCGTGTCCGCCAGCGGGGGCCCCGTTCAACGCCTGCGGGCGCGCGCGCGCCGCCCCGTCAGTGTCAGGCGAGCCGCTCGCAGGCGACTCGGGGCGTGCCTGCCGGCGGGCGCGACCCCGAGCGCGGCGAGGCCGCCATGTGCGCGCGCCGGCATGGGGGATGCAGGGCACCGGGCGCAGCGCAGCCGGCGCGCGGCAGGAGGGGCGCCGGGCACGCTGCCCGAGCAGCGCCGGCCGGCGGCCCTGCCGCGAGCGGGCCGGCAAGGCGCGCACCGCTGCCTGGTGCGCGGCCGGCCGCCCAGGCGCCTGCGGCGGCGCGCCCTGCTGCGCGCCGGCGCGCTGCGGGGCGCCGCGCGCCTCGCCGTCCCGCCGCGCCGCCGGCGCCTCCCGGGGCGCCTCCCTGCGCGCCGCGGCCGCTCGCGTTAACACCTTCGGGCGGGCTGAGCACGGCATGAGCCACAGGCGCCAGGTCAAAGCACAGGCGATCGGCACGCCGACGCACGCTCGGCCACACACTGCCAGAATAGGCAGTCCGCGCGCGCCTGTCGCCGCCGCGGCCGCCGCCGCGGCCGCCGCGCGCCTCGCGCCCGCGCCCGCGCTCCTCCCGCCGCGCGCGCCCGCGCCCGACGCCGAGCTCGCCGGCCTCGCCGTCCGGCCCGCCCGCGCGCGCGTCCTGGTGCCCGCCGGCGGCCTGGCTGGTGCTTGGGCCGCGGTGGGCGCCGGCGCCCGGGGGCCCACCCGGCCTGCCAGGCGGCGCCGGCCGCGGTGCAGTCTGCGGCCAGGGCGCCCCGGGCGCGCCCGACCGCCCCCGCGCGTCGCCGGGCGGCGCGTGCGGCGCGGGCGCGTGCTGCCGCGGCGGCGGCTGCGCGGCCTCCTGCGCGCGCGCAGCCGCGCGCGCGCGCATGAACGCCTGCTGCTCCTCCAGGCTGCCCGCGGGCGCGGGCACGGGCGCGGGCGCGGCGCCGCGCGGGCTGGCCGCCGGCGGCGGCGCGGGCGCGGGCGGCTGCGCGTGCGCGCGCCCCGGCGCGCCGCCCGCGTGCGCGCCGGCCGGGCCGAGCGTCATCAGCGGCTGGCGCTGCTGCGGGAAGCCGCCGGCCAGGTGCGCGGGCAGCGGCGGCGGCGGCGCCGACTGCGGCGAGAACGCACCAAAGAGCGGCGCGGGCGCGGGAGGCGGTGGCTGCTGCGGCGCCGCCGGCACGCGCGCGTGCTCCTGCTGCCCCGCGTGTGGCGCGCCGCTGGCGGGCGGCCGCACCTGCTGGAAGGCTGCCGGCGGCGCGTCGGCGCCCCTGGGCAGCTGCGGGCGCCCCGCCTGCTGCGCCTGCTGCGCCTGCTGCTGCTGGTGCTGCAGCGCTGTCTGCTGCATCGCCGCTTGCTGCATGGCCGCCTGCTGCGCCAGCTGCGCAGCGTGCTGCTGCCCCGGCTGCATTGCCGCGTGCTGCTGCGCTGGGTGCATTGCCGCGGGCGCCGACCAGTGCGCCGGCCCGCCCTGCTGCGGCCCCTGCTGCGCCTGCACCGCCTGCGCCATGGGCGCGGCGGGGCTCGCGGGCGGTGCTGCTGCGCGCGCATGCTCCAAGCGCTGCGGGGCCGCGGGCGGCGGCGGCGGCGCTGCCGCGTGCACGGCGGGCACGAGCGCGGGGTCGCGGCGCAGGATCTTCGGCGGCGCCGGCACGGGGGCCTCCACGCCCGCCGGCTGCGGCTGCGCCTGCGCCGCACGCGCCCGGCTGCTCAGCTGTGCGAGCCCGCCGGCTGTCGGCTGTGCTCGAACGCGGCCAGGGCAAGGGGGCCCCGGACGTGCTTACGCAGATGCGCGGGCGCGCACCGGAGCAGGCGCAGCTGGGTCGGCGGCGCTCGATGCACCCATGGCCGCGCCGCCAGTGGCCGCGCCGCCCGCCGCGCCCGGCGCCCCCACCGCGCCCAGCGGCGCATCGCCGTCCTGCCGCGCGCACGCGCTTGCACCATGCTCGCCCGCCTCGACGACAGGCGGGCTGCAGGGGCTGCCAGAGGCGCGCGCCCGGCACACAGGCTCAGCACAGCGGGCGCACCGTGCGCACAGCGGTCTGCGGCGGCGGCGGCGGCGGCGGCGGCGTCGGCGGCGCGCCTGCCGCACGCGGCGGCGGCGCGCGGCCGCGCAGGTGCGGCGGCAGGTAGCCGCCGCCGAGCCGCTCCGCCCCCGCCGCGCAGTGCTCGCCGGCCGGCGCTGCGGAGGGCGGCGGCGGTGGCGGCGGCGGTGGCGGCGGCCGGGCCTCCCGCGGCGGCGGCGGCGGCGGGGGCGGGGGCGGCGGCGGCGGCGGCGGCCCATAGTCCGAGAACCTGTGAGGCAGCGCCATCAGTCCACTGTGCTTGGGAGGGCCCGAGCCCATGCACACAGCATGCTCGGTCGGCGCAGGGCCCGCACCCGCCAGCAAAGTGCGGCGCCGCGCCGCCGCCGAACCCGGGGTCAGGCGCGTCGCCGCCGCCCCAGCGCTCGGCGCGGCCGCCGCCGGCGTGGCGCGGCGGGCGCGGCGGGCTCGCGTGCGCGCCGTGGCCGTCGTAGCCGCCGCGCGGCGGCCCGTTGGCGCGCGCCGCGCCGGGCGCGGGCGGGTCCCAGGGCGAGCGCTCGTGCCAGCCGTCGCTGCCCAGGCTGCTGCTGTCGCCGCCCTCGCCACCGCCCAGGCTCGGGAACTCGTCCGGGCGCAGGCCGCCGCCGCCCGGCCGGCGCGGCGCCTGGGCCGCGCCGCCCCAGGCGGCCGGCCCCGGCGCGGGCGCGCCGCGCGGCGGCGAGTGCGGCCGCGAGCGCGGCGGCCCCGGCGGCGGCGGCGCGCCCGCGTCCGAGGACGCCTGCGACGCGCCCGGGTCGCCCCACACGTGCGCGCTGCGGGGCACCAGCGCGATGGTGGGGTCCAGGCCGTTGTTCTCGCGCCTGCGCGCGCCGCGCGCGTCGGCGCAAGCGGGCGGGGGGCGCCGATGCGGCCGCAGCGGGGCGCGGCGAGGGCGCACTTCTGGCTCGGCAGGTTCACCGGCTTGGGCGCCGTCACCTTGCCCAGCGACACCATGCGCCGGCCCGGCCTGCGCGCGGGCGCACATGGGAGTCAGCACGCTGTGATCCAGCAGATGCGCGGGCGGCGGCGGCTGCGCCCCGCGCCGAACACCACGCGGCCGGCGCTGCAAGGCAAGCCAGGTGCAGGAGGTGCGAGCCGGACGCCGCCGCCGGGCCGCGCAGCGGACGCGGATGATCACACGCAAGTGCACACACGTCAGCGCACAGCCCAACCATCCCCGGCCTGGCGCCGCGGGCGCAGCTGCAGGCCCCGGCCCGGGTACGCGCTGCCGGCTGGGCGCCGGGTCACGGCGCCGCCGGCGCAGGGACTCCCGGCCCGCCGCCGCGGCGCGGCCTGCAGACAAAAACAGGGAGCCGCTGGGGCCGGGCAGGCACGCCTGGCTCCCACAGGCTGCATGACGGAGGCTGATGCCCCGGAAGAACGGCCACCCTCCCCAGCAGCAGCCTCCTGCTCGGCGGCAGCAGACCTGGCCCGGCACACGAGCAGGCCTTCACATCCTCCGCAGCGACCCGCGCCGTTCCGCCGGCTACTTTAAAGTCGTGGCGAATAGCTATAGCCTTTCTCGGTGCTGCTGCCGCCACCCGCGGTGGCGCCTCTGACGGGCGGGGCGTGCTGGAGTGCGGAGCGGCTGTAGGCAGATCAGCAGGACGGCCTGAGCAGGCGAGTGCCAGACAAGGCTGGCAGCAGGGCGGGCATGGCCGATGCACCGGGATGGCTCACCTATGAGCAGATGGCCACAGCGGCGGGCAGGGCTGGCAGCGGGCTGGTTGGTGCTGGAGGGGCCCGGTCGCGCTCATGCTGGGGGAGCTTGCATTGCCCTAACCCTCGGAAAGCCCTGCTTTGTGCTCTGGCGCACAACTGCTCGAGCAGCACAGCTGTGCGGCAGTGGGCGATGCACACCGGCCCCACAAGGGCCCGCATGATCCGCCTGAGCACGCTGTGCAGCCCCTGTGCCCACACGCGTGCCTGCACGGGCCTGAGGATGGCGTGCCTGCGCGGCGGCGGCGTTGCGGCGCCCGCGGCGCCGCTTTACGCCGGCCTGCCGCTGGACCGGGCGGCGCACGTGAGGCGCGGGGCGCGCACATCTTGATTTGTTGGATGGCCGGGAAGCCCCGCTCCTCAAGGAGGGCTGCGAGGATGCCGCGCCAGTGCGCGCCGGACGGTCTGCGCAGGAAGGACGCCGAGCGACTGCGGCAGCTCGCGGCCTCCCCGGACGCGACGCTCGTCCCCGTGAGCGCCGGGCGGAGCCTGGTGTGCGGGGAGGGCGCGGCGGTCGTGCCGCTCGCGGCCGCGCAGGGCCTGCTCACGCCGGGCACGCTGACCTTCCTGGGCCTGCGGCCGGGCGACGGCGCGGCCGTGTTTGCGGCCGAGTGCGAGCAGCGCGTTGACGAGCTCGCGCGCCCGGCCGGCCAGGCGCGCCACGCCGCCGCGCCGGCCCCCACGCTCGCCGCCGGCAGGCGCGGCGCCGCGCGAGCGGGCGCGGGCGCGCAGGCACGCTGGGCAAACCTGCGGCGCGAGGGGCCCGGCTGTGAGGCGGGCGCCGCGGCGCTCATGGCGCTCGCGGCGGGCCTGGTCGGCTGGCACGCTGCCAACGGGTTTTGTGGCGCGACCGGGCGGCCGCTGCGCGCGCTGCAGGGCGGGCACGCCAGGCGCGCGGGCCCCGCCGCCGGCCCCGCCGCCGGCCCCGCCGCCGCCCCCGCGGCGCGGCTTCACGCGACGGGCGGCCGCGCGCAGGGCGCCGGCCGCCGATGAGGGCGGCTCGCACGCGGGCCCAACGGTGTACCCGCGCATCGACCCGGCCGTGATCGCGCTGGTGACGTGCGGCGGCCACGCGCTGCTGGGCCGCCAGGCGCGCTGGCCGCCCGGGCGGTACTCCCTGCTCGCGGGTGCGCGCGCCCCGCCCCGCCGCCCGTGCGCCGCTTGCATGGGCCCGAGCACGGCGCGCATGACCTGCAAGCTCCAGGGCCTAGCCGCGGCGTGCCTGCGGCCGCGCCAGCGCCAGGGGCCGCGACGGAGGTGTAGGGTAGGCTGCCTCGCAGGGTTTGCAGAGGTGGGCGAGACGCTGGAGCAGGCGGTCGCGCGCGAGGTGGCCGAGGAGGCCGGCGTGCGTGTCGACCCGGCCGCCGTCGCGTACGCCGGCAGCCAGCCCTGGCCCTTCCCGCGCAGCCTCATGATCGGCTTCCGCGCGGCCGCGCTGCCCCGCTCGCCGCCCGCCGCCCTGCAGGCGCGGCCCTACCTAAGCCTACTCCTATGCTTCTACATGATAGGAGCGGGGTGGCCGACGCCGACCCCGCGCGCGCGCGCCAGGGCGCGGAGGGGCGCGCCGCGGCGGAGCGGCAGGGCGTGCGGCCCGAGGAGGCGGCCGCGGCTCTGGCGCCGGCATCGCGGCTGCCGCCGGCCGCCGCCGACGGCGAGGAGCTGCAGGACGCGCGCTGGTTCCCACGCGCGTGGCTGCGCGGCGCGCTGGCCGGTGCGCGCGGCCCGTGCACGGCGCCAAGCGCCGGGGCGGCCGCGCGCCGCTGACGCGCGGCCCCGCGCGCGCAGGCGCAGCCGCCGGCGGCGCGGGCGGCTTCAGCATCCCGGGGCCGCACTCGCTGGCGCACAGGGAGATTGCGGCCTGGGTGCGCGCCTCGGAGGCCGAGGACGAGGCCGCGCGGCGCGACGCCCCCTGCCCGGCGCGCGGCCCCACGCCCCCCGGCCGCGCGGGCGGTTGGGGCGCAGCGGCCGCCGGCCCCAGCCGCAGGCGGCGCCTCGCTTAGCAGGGGCGCGGCCCGCTGCGCCAGGGCGCGCCGGACGCGCGCATCGACGAGCGCGGCGTGTTCAAGTACGTGCTGCTGCGGCTGCGCGCGCCCGGCCGCGCCAGCCGCCTGCTCGTGCGCGGGCGCGCCGGGCTGGAGTACCACCAGGACAACCTGGACGCCGCGCGCGCCGAGCTCGCGATGCTGCTGACCGGCGCGCAGGCGCGCCCCGCAGCGTATAGGGTCAGGGTGTAGGGTTAGCGTATAGGCTTCAGGTTTCCGCAGCGTGCGGGCCGCCGCGGGCCGGCCTCGACGCGGGCGGCGTGCGGCGCGGACGGCGGCAGCGCCCTGGGGCCCCGCCGCGGGCGCGGCGCCGGGCGCGAGCTGGGGCCGGCCGCGCAGGTGCACCCTCTGGGCGGCGGGCGGATCAGCGTGGAGGGCCGCGCGGCGACCGTCTACGGCTACTCGCAGGCGTTTGGGCAGGCGCCGCACGACATCAGCGCCGCGCTCGTGCGGCGCTGCTACCCGCTCCTGGACGTGGCGGTGTCCTGGGAGGGCTACTGACTGTCGGCCGGGCCGGGCGCTGTCGGGCCTCGACACACATGGGTGCTGGCTCGGTGGTAAGCAACGCATGGACCTGCGTGCCTCCTCTTCGCATTCCCGAAGGCACATGCATATGGGCCCCCGAGCCCTACAGCACACCCCCGAGCCACGCGCGACTTCGCCAGCAGAGCTTCCAGGGACACGAGCAGCATTCTTTCTCAGAGATCTTTGTGCACCTCAGAAGCACGCTGCGTCGGCCCCGACTGCGTCGCGCACATCCCAGCAGCGAGTGAGCGACCGAGCGGTGCGCAGGGAAGCCACGGGCGCCATGCAGCTCTCCGGCGCAGCGGCGGCGTCTGCACGCGCGGACGCGGCTGCCTCCGGCTGGCGCGCGCGGCGCTGCGCATGCGTGCACGCGCGGCGGGCGCGCGGCGCGCCCGGCCCGCCCTGGCGCCTGCCGCCCGGGCCGCGCGGCGAGGGGTGCCGGCTGGCCGGGCGCTGCGGCGGGGCTGCCCGGGCGCCGAGGGCGGCGGCGCAGCACTTCGGCGACCCCGCGCAGCCCGCCGGGGCCGGGCGCCGCGCCGCGCTGCCGGGCGGCGCCGGGCCCGTGGTGGACGTCGAGCCGGCGCTGCCCAGCGACGGCATGCTCACGCCCGGCGCGCCGGCCGGCGGCCCCGGCCGGCCGCCCAGCCCGCTGCAGCAGCTGGCGATGCTGCTGCTGCGCCTGCTGCGGCGCACCGCCCGCACGCTGCAGGGCTTCCTGGGGCTGCCGGGCGCGCTGCAGGGCCGGTGCGGGCCTGGCCACGGCCCGCCCGCCGCTTCAACAGGCGCTCGCGGCGCCTGCGCGCTCGGCGCGTGGCTGCGGGTGCGGATTCGCGCCGAAGGTCTGTTCCGGCCCCAGGCGTGTTGCGGCGCTGGCGCTGCTGTTCGGCGTGGCGCTGGCCGCGGCGGCGGGCGCGCGCCTGGGCGCGGGCGGCCCGCTGCGCGCGCCGCCGCGGGAGGTGGTGTACTCTGACTTCCTGACGCTCGTGCGCGGCGGCGCCGTGCGCTCGGCGCGCATCGACGACAGCAACGCGCGCGTGTACTTTGAGCTGCACCGCGGCCCCGCCGCGCCGGAGGCGGCTGACGGTGCGCCTCTCTCCTGCGGACGTCTCGAGTGCAGAGCTGCCCCGCACGGCGGGGTCGCCCGCGCCTGCGCAGAGGCGCTGAGCCGCGCGTCCCGGCCGCCGCAGGGCCCGCGGCCGCGCCGGCGGAGCCGGCCGCCGCGCCGCCGCCGGCGCTGTTCTACGCCAAGCGCATCGCGGACCCGGGCCTGGTGCCCGCGCTGGTGGCCGCGGGCGTGGAGTTCGGCGCGATGCAGGCGCGCGGGCGGCACGCGCTCGGGCGGCGCTGCGTGCGTGCCCGCGGTGGCTGAGCGTGCCCGCGCCGCAGGCGGGCGTGGCAGGCGCGATGCAGCGCGCGCTGCTGACCGTGCTGGCGCTGTGGCTGCCGCTGCTGCCCTTCTTCTTCGTCATGCGCCACCTCATCCGCGAGCGCTCCGGCATGCGCGCCCCCGCCGCCCGCCGCGCCCCGCCGCGCACGCCGCAGCCCGGAGACCCTACTCCAACTCTAGCCGGGGTGCTGACGCGGGCGCGCGCGCGCGCGCGCAGGGCCAAGAAGGGCGCCGGCAGCCGCGCGCAGGCGCCGCGCGTGACCTTCCGCGACGTGGCCGGCGTGGACGCGGCCAAGGAGGAGCTGCTGGAGGTGGTGGCCTGCCTGCGCGACGCGCAGCGCTATGCGCGGCTCAACGCGCGCATGCCCTCCGGCGTGCTGCTCTCCGGGCCGCCCGGCACGGGCAAGACGCTGCTCGCGCGCGCGGTGGCCGGCGAGGCCGGCGTGCCCTTCTTCTCCTGCACCGCGTCCGAGTTTGTGGAGCTGTTCGTCGGCCGCGGCGCCGCGCGCATCCGCGAGCTGTTTGCCGAGGCGCGCGGCCCCCTTCTCTGTGCCCTGACCCCGAGGCCGCCGCACCCCCGCCGGCCGCCGCGCCCTGCACCCCGCGTTCGGCGCGCGGCTGCCGACCGCGCGGCGCGACGCGCGTAGGCGCGCAAGCGCGCGCCAGCCGTGGTCTTCATCGACGAGCTGGACGCGGTGGGCGCGCGGCGCGGCGCTGGCATGAACGAGGAGCGCGACCAGACGCTCAACCAGCTGCTCACCGAGCTGGACGGCTTCGAGGGCCGGCAGGGCATCCTGCTGCTGGCGGCCACCAACCGCCCCGAGGCACGGGCCCCGCCCGCACCGCGCTTGTGCGCGCCCCCGGCGCTGCGCAGCCCGCCGCCGGGCGCATGCGTCAGGCTAGGTCTAGGGTTAGGGCGCGCCTGAGGTGGCGCGGGCGCGCAGGTGCTGGACCCGGCGCTGACGCGGCCGGGACGGCTGTCGCGGCGCGTGGCGGTGCCGCTGCCGGACGAGGCCGCGCGCGGCGCGATCCTGGGCGTGCATATGCGCGGCACGCCGCTGCCGCCGGGCGTGGAGCGCGCCGGCGTGTGCGCCGCGCTCGCGCGCGTCACCGGCGGCCTCTCCGGCGCCGAGCTGGCCAACGTCGTCAACGAGGCCGCGCTGCTCGCCGGCCGCCGCGGCGCCGAGGCGCGCCCCCGCGCGGCCGTGGGACAGAGCCGCTCTGGCCGTCCTGGCAGGAGCGTGCCCGCAGAGCGGGGGGCGAGGGGCGCCGCGCCCCGGCATGGCCGCGCCCTGGCCTGGCAGGAGCGTGCCCGCAAAGGCGTTGGGCCGAGGGCCAGCGCGCGCGCGCGCAGGCCGTCGGCATGAACGAGCTGGTCGAGGCGGTGCAGCGCACGCGCTACGGCATCAAGGGCGGCGGCGCGTCGCTGCTGCCCGGCCGCGGCCTGCGCCGCCGGCTGGGCGACTGGGTGCTGGACCTGGTCGGGCCGCAGCGCGTGCCCGCGCGCACGCTCGGCGACGCGTGAGCAGCGGGGGCGGGGACTTTTGCGTGTGAGTGCAACCAGATGCCTGCCTTACAGTCGACAGTGTGAATACAACCAGATGCTCGCCTTACACTTGACAGTATGTAACACGCCTGCGAATCGCCTACTTCTTTCGAGACGCGCCTGCTGCGGTGCTGCGGTGGAAGTTATAAACCAAGACCCGCGGTGTCGCGCTGCAAATCAGTGCACTCCTGCCCCGGATACACGCAGTCCCAATGAATAGCAGCATGAGAGAAACCCTTGAGCTGGGTGGGTGTGCACAGGATCACGCCGCCCGAGCACGCCCGTGCCGCATCACGCCATGCACCCTGCATTGTGCAGTAAACACACCAAGCGACGGGCTTCCAGCAGGGCTGGGACAGCTGGGCCGGCAGGGACACATAGCGCCACGGCACAGCTGCCCCGCACGGCTCGGAGCCCTCGGCCGGAGCGCCGGGGCTCGCCAGAGTAGCCCGCAAAGAATACTAGCAAAGCTGAATAACCCTGGGCAGACACATGCCGCCCCACTGGCAGCATAATCAGCACATCTGAGTTAACCTTGGACGGACACACGCCGCCGACTGGCAGCACAGCAAGCGCCGCGCCCGGCGCCCTGCGCTGCGGCGGGCTGGGACGGCGGCGAGGCGCGCGGCCGGACGCCCCGCGACCCGGCCGGGCGGCGCGTCACACGAGGTGCCCGGGCGCGGGGCTGCCGGGCGCGGGCGGCGGCCCGCCGGCCAGCAGCGCCGCCACAGCCGCGCCGGCGCCGCGGCGCCGCCGGCGCATGCCCGCCAGCGTCGCGCGGCCGCTGGCGAGCGCGGCCAGCGCGACGGCCGCCGCCGCGGCCGCCGCCAGCGGCAGCAGCGCGAGCGCGGCGACCAGCGCCAGCAGCAGGCCCACGTGCGCCAGGAAGAAGAGCCCGGTGAGGCCGGCCACGCCGGCGGTGGCCGGCCAGGAGGCCTCCGGGCAGTGCAGCACGCGCAGGCGGCGGTGGTCCGGTGCGGGCACGGCCACCATGAGCGCGGTCAGCACGTTGAGCGGCCGCGGCAGCGCCTCCTGGTCGCGCGGCCACATGCGCAGGCCGCGCCGCATGCGCAGCACGCGCCAGACGCCCAGCGAGCTGACGCTGCAGCCGTCCAGGTTGAGCACGGCCAGCGCCGGCATCGCGGCCGCCAGCGCGGCCGCGCCGCCGCTGCGCAGCGGCGTGAAGCTGACGTCCAGCGCGCGCAGCGCGGTCAGGCCCGCCAGCGCGCCGGCGCTGCCGTCGTCCAGCGCCGTGTCAGCCAGCGCCAGGCTGGTCAGGCCGGTCAGGCCGGTGAGCGCGGCCAGCTGCGCGGGCGCCAGGTGCGTGCGGTCCAGCGCCAGGCAGCGCAGCCCGGTCAGGCCCGCCAGGAAGCCGACGCCGCCGACCCACAGCGGCGTGCCTGCGCGTTCGGTCAGGGTAGGTTTAGGATTAAGGTCAGAGCAGCAGGCGCGGCCGGGGCGCGCGGCCGGGGCGCGCACTGGACAGGTCGAGCGCGGTGAGGTGGCGGCAGGCCGCCAGGAAGGTCAGCCCCTCGGACGTCAGGCCCGCGTGCGCGGCCAGGTTGAGGGAGCGCAGCCGCGTGAGGCCCGCCAGCGCGGCCGCGCCTGCGTCGGTGATGTCCGCCTCGCGCCGCGGCGACGCGCCGTAAAAGTCCAGGTGCTCCTGCGCGCGGCGCCGCGCCCCGGCGCTGACTGGTCTGCTACACTCTGCACTGCGGCGCATGCCACTCGCATCCCGCTCACGTCGCTCCCCACACTGAGGCAGGCGGGGCGGCGGCGCGCCGCGCGCGGGCCGCACCAGCGCGGTCGCGCGCGCCAGGCCGGCCAGGCCCTCGTCGGTCACGCGGAAGCTGTCGGGGATGTGCAGCGCGGTCAGCTTGTCGCAGCGGCCCGCCGCGCGCACCACCGCGTCCGTGACGCCCACCTGCACAGGGTGGGCGTCTCTAGCGTCACCCCTATCATATCCTGGCCAGCACGGGCGCGCTGGCATGGCGGTGCAGCAGGGCGGCGCCCAGACGCTCGGGCGGGCGCAGGCGCCGGGCGGGGCGCGCGCCTTGTGCAGGCTGAGATAGCGCAGCTCGCGCAGCGCGGACACGCGCGTGAGGCCCGGCAGCGCGGTGCGGTGGTGCGTGTCGGCCACCACCAGCACCTGCGCGCGCGCGCGCGGCGGTCGGCGCGGCGCGGCGCGGCGCGCGCGCGCGCCAGCAACGTGCACACTTTTGTCGGAGGATGTTGCACTGCCACGGAGCTCTGCACAGGGGTCTGTGGAGCGTACCAAGTAGGTGCCAGTCAGGTAGGCAGGCCATGCCCTTGCCGCAAGACCAGAGCGGCGCCCGCGGCGAGCGGCCCGGAGCGCGCTGCCGGAACCTGCAAGCTGCGCGGTGCCGCGGGCCGGCGCGGGCGCGCCTGCAGCGCCGGCAGCGCCGGCAGGCACAGCAGCGGCGGCAGCTGCACGGCGGCCGCCGACTTGCGCAGCGCGAGCCAGGTCAGCCCGGTCAGCGCGCCGAGCGCCGCGTCCACCGACCCGCCCGCCGCGCCCGCCACGTTGTCCAGCTCCAGCGCGCGCAGCGCCTGCGCGCCGCGCCGCCAAGCAGGCTTGCCTCTGCCCATCAAGGGACACAGTGGCTGCAGGCGCTACAGGCTGCCCGCTCGGCCGCCGCCGCGAACCGCACACGGCCCCGCCCGCACGGCCGGGGGCGCGCATGGTGTGGCGGGGCGCGGCGGCGCGCCTGCAGCGCGGTCAGCTGCGCGAAGCCGGCCGGCGTGGCGAAGGCCACGCGGCGCAGGTGCAGGCTGCGCAGGCGCGTGATGCCGGCGAGCGCGCGCGCCGCGGGCTCGTCCAGGCTCATGCGCGCGACCTCCAGCTCGCGCACCTGCGGCCCGCGCGCGCGCGCTTCAGCCGCCGCGCCCCGCCAGCGCCGCCCTGCGTGCACGTGCTGCGCGCCCGGGCCGCAGGCCGCGCACCGCCGGGAAGAGGTCGCGCACGGCGGCAAAGTTGGGCGAGACGGGCGCGAGGCGGCGCACGCCCGCGCGCACGGCGCCGCGCCAGGCGAGGCAAACGCGGTGCATCGCGCGCGCGTCCCGCGGCCCCAGCAGCGCCACCACCTCGACCAGCAGCTCGGTCGGCGCGCCCGCCCAGCCGCGCTCCTGCGCGCGCGCACCATGGGCACGTGCGGCGCCACCGCTGCACCCCGGCCGTCCGCCCGCGTCCGGGCGTGCTCTTTGCGCCGGGAGGGCCGCCGCGCCGCAGCCGGCCCCCTTGCGCGGCAGCAGGCAGGCCGCCATGCGCTTGACCTAACCCACTTGCCCCGGCGCATCGCCGCCTGCTGCGCGGCGTCACGCTGCCCTCGCGCCACAGGGGCACGGGTGTGGCTGCGGCGGACGCGGTCGCCTGCCCGAGGGGCCTGGGCGCTGGCAATGCTGTCAGTTACGGCGTCGGACGCCCCGGGTGTGCACCTGAGCCTTGGCCGGCCTGGCCGCCCACGCCAGCAGCCTGCGCTGGTCGGCGCCCGGCGCGGCGGCGGCCCGCGCGGCGGGCGCGGGCCCGGCGTCGCGCTGCACCACGACCTGCACCTGGCGCCCCGCCCCGCCCGTCGCAAACGCCAGCTCCTGCTCCGACTCTGCGCTCAGCGCCCGCGTGGCCAGGAAGCGGCCCTCCTCCAGCGCGACGGCGCTGTGCTTCCAGGCCGCGGGGCCTGCGCCCGCGGCGGGCGCGGGCGCGCGAACAACGGCCATCATGGCCGCTGCCTGCCCACCCGGCGGGCCTGCGACAGGGTAGGCAAAGGGGGTGAATGTGCGGCGCCGGCCGGCGCCGGTTGCACTGCTTGTCGCAGGGGCCAGATAGAGCGCGGGAGCTCATATCTCTGAACCCTTACGACTGGTGCACGGAGTTAGGTTTATTAATACCGAGCTTGGGCCAGATCCAGGTCGGCAGGCGCGCTCGCGCGTGCAGCCGCTGTGAAAATACGTTGCCGTGCACCGGGCCGCGCCGCGGCGCACTGCAATGAAAAGGCTGGACGAGGATGAGGAAGCCTACGCGCAGTGCCGCATGTGCCGCATCTGTTTCGAGGACGGAGAGCCCGAGACGCTGGTGGCGCCCTGCAACTGCAAAGGTGCCGCCCCGGGCGGCTCGCGCCGGTAGTGGCATGGCCCATCATTAGCGCGGCATGCAGCATGCCCTGCCCCACGGCAGCCCACGCAAAGCCGGCCGGCGCCCGGCGGCGCAATGGCGCGCCGCCGCCGCGACCCGGGCGCCGACCCAAGGGCAAAGCGGCCGTCCCCACGATATTCAGCGCGCCAGGGGTGAGCCGCGCCCGTCGCCGGCGCAGGCACGCAGCGCTACGTGCACCTCAAGTGCCTGCGCCGCTGGCAGGATGTGTGCGCGCTGAGGACGAGGATGCTGCTCGCGGACGCCAAGCGCGACGGTGGGGCGCCCCGCCCGGTTACTCGGCGGGCGCGCTCTGCCGCACCTGCTGCACTGTCCCCGCCCCGCGCCAGGGCGCCGGGCTGCTTGTTAGCGCCAGCTTGGGCCCGACCCCCGAGCACGGCCGTTGGGCTTCTGTCCAGCGTGGAGGGCAGCATGCGCGGCGCGCGAGCGCGGCCTCATGCTGTGTGCGGCGCGGCAGACCGCGCGGCGCGCTGCTGCGTGTGCCGGCAGCTCTACAGCGTGCAGCCCCGCGCGCGCGGGCTGGGCTGGCGCGCATGGGCGGGCGCGCGGTCCGTCGCGGCCGCTGCGGCCGTCGCGCTGCTCGCCTTTGGGCTCTCCGGTGCGCCCGGCTCGCGCCCGGCACGCCGCCGGACGGCCGCGCGAGCGCCCGGCCTGCGCTGCTGACGGGCCGCGCGCGCCACGCAGGGCCGCCGTGGCCGCATGTGGCCGTCCTGCTGCTGCTGCTGCTGGGCGTGCGCAGCCACAGCCTGCTGACCGTCCTCGCGCTCGCGCTGGCCTGCGTGCTCGCGGCGCTGCACGCGCGCGGCCTGCGGTGCGCGCAGCGCCGCCCGCCGCTCGCTCTCATGGCGCGCGCGCGCCGCGCTGAGGGGGTCGCCGCGCAGGGTCATGATGCGCGTCGACACCGGCGGGCGCCTGGGCTTTGCGGTCATCCGGCACGGCGCGCCCGTCGAGGGCCTGGGGCCAGGCGCGCGCCCTTGCCCCACCATCTGCGCGCCAGCCGGGCTCGGGGCCCCTGCGTGAGCCGGCGCGCCGCGCGCGCGCAGGCGTGCTGCTGGCCGCGTCCGACGACCTGGAGCGCAGCATCTTCCGGCGCAGCGTGGTGCTGCTCTTCCGGCACTCGCAGCGCGGTGGCGCGCGCGGCGTCATCCTCAGCCAGGCCCTGGTGCGCGCGCGCGCCGCGCCAGCGGGCGCGCACCTACCCAGACGGCAGCGGCGGCGCTGACGCGCCGGCGCGCCGGCGCGCAGGGCCCGCTGGACCCGCGCGTGCCCGCGCGCCGCCCAGGCCTGCCGCCGGGCGCGCCCGCGCTCAGCCACTTTCTGGGCGGACCCGTCGGCCTGCCGGGCGCGCCCCCCCACCCCTGGGCGCGGCCCGCCGTGGGCTGCCCGCTCATCCGCCCGAGCCGCTGGGGCGATGCGGTCGCGCGCGCGCGCGCAGGCGACGGCCCGGTCGCGGAGGTGGCCGTGATGCACACGCTGGCGGCGGTGCCGGGCGCGCGCGCGCTGCTGCCGCCGCCGGCGGGCGCCAACGGCAGTGGCCTCTTTGAGGGTGGCTCGCTGGCGGACGTGGTGGCGGCCGCGGGCGCGCCGGGCGCGCCGGGCGCGCCGGCCGGCGCGCGCATCTGCCTGTACCACGGTGTGTGCGCCTGGGCGGAGGGGCAACTAGAGGGCGAGCTGCGCAGCGGCGCCTGGGGCATGTGCGCGGCCGGCCTGGAGGACGTGCACGCCACGCCGCCCGACCAGCTCTGGGCTCGCCTCACCGCGCAGCCCGGCCGGCTGACCTGGCTGCCGCGCGGCCGCGCGCGCCGCTGACCCGCCGCCGCGCCTTGTTGCGGAGAGCGCGCCCGCCCTCCTCTGCCCTCGGGCGCGCTCGCACGCGCGGGGCCCCGCCGGATGAGGCGGGGCGCCCTTGTGTTGTGTACATGTCTGCCGTTGCTGCGCCGGCCGCCGGCCTGCGCTGCGCGCGGCCGGCGCGCCCTGTCTGGTGGGCTGGCCGAGCGCCCCGGACTCCCTGCCGCCGCATTGTCGGGCTGGAGCGCGCGCGCTAGACTAGCGCGGTGTAGGTGGAGGAAAACTGCGGTGTGTGCATTGGCTGCTGGAGCCGTGGTGTGGTGTGTGGTGTAAGCTTTGTACCTCCTCGATGCGCTGGGTATGCAGCAGGCTGCACCTGGCGCTGCCGTATGTAAATGAGAAGACAGACGGGCGAGCGGAGCGCTTGGCTGCCGCCCTCTAAAGAGCTGGGCAGCACACCATGTGGTACGCATGTGCTGCAGTGAAAGTTGGGCCTGGCCCATATGGGCCAGGCGTGTCAAGGACCCTGCAATTGCATTACATATGTGCAAGGCCATGCAAAAGCCTAGGTCTGGGATGACGCGCCTAAGTTGGCCACAGCTCGCTGCTTGTACGACAGCCCAGCAAAGCCAAGAGGCGACCAGGACGTTGCAGATCCCTTTTCCCCGCCGGCATCAACCACCATGGCAGCGCTCCTGGCTGCCGCGCTGTGCGCCGGGCTGATTGCACAGGGCCTGGCGCACGGAGCGCAGCGCGTGGACCGCCTGCCCGGCTACGCCGGCCGGCTGCCGGCGCCGCTGTACTCTGGGTACCTGAGCGCCGGCGCCGACGCACGGAAGCACCTGTTCTACATACTTGTGCCATCAGCGCACTCTGCCAGCGACCCCCTGGTGCGCGACGAGGCTCCCTTGGCAGTGATGCTTGCTTGCCGCGCGTCCCAGCTGCACACTGGGGCGTGAGAGCGCAGCTGCGCGCAGGCTGCATGCATCATGCATGCACGCGCCTCACCGGCCGCGGCGCGCAGGTCCTGTGGCTGAACGGCGGCCCCGGCTGCAGCAGCATGATCGGCTGGGCCGAGGAGAACGGGCCCTTCTCCTTCTCCAAGCGGCGCGCGGGCGGGCCGCGCCCCGCCTGGCGGCGCGGCGCCCAGCTGCTCTGCCGGCTCGTGCTCGGCCGGCGCAGGCGCGCGGCACGCCCTGGCGCCATGCTTCAGGACCCGTGCCCAGCCTTGTGAAAGACAACCGCTGCGCGCCGGGCCAGGTGCGAGATGCCGCTGGAGGATGTGGAGCTGCGCGACAACGCCTTCGCCTGGAGCCAGCGCGCCAACATGCTCTACATCGACTCCCCGGCCGGCACGGGGCTGAGCTATTCCGAGGACGAGGGTGACCCGCGTCTGCCACCTCGCCCGCCCGGCCGCCCGCCCGCACCCCGCCGCGCGCCTCACGCCGCGCCCAGGGCCAGGCGACTATGCCACCACCGACGAGCAGACGGTCGCCGACCTGCACGCCGCCGTCGGCCGCTTCTTCGAGCTGCACCCGCGCCTGGCTGCCAACGAGTTCTACCTGTCGGGCGCGCCCCGCCTAGCCAGGACCGCCGCCGCCGAGGCGCCCGCCCGTGCCGCCATGTTGCGCGGCGGCGGTGCCCCCGGGCTCAGCGACGGCGGCGCGCGCGTGCAGGCGAGAGCTACGCGGGCGTGTACGTGCCGCTGCTCGCGCAGGCGGTGCTCAAGGGCAACGCGGCGCCGGACGCGCTGTTCAAGGTCAACCTCAAGGTGGGGCGCCCGCGGGCGCGGCAGTCCGGGCGCGCGTGGCGCCCCGGCTCGCCGCATGCGCGCTGACGCGGCCGCGGCGGGCCTACGGCCTGCCCTAACCGCACCCCAACTGCGGCGCCAGGGCTACATGGTGGGCAACCCGTCGACCGAGGCGGCCAACGTCTACGACTCCGAGCCGCGCTTTGCGCTGTACAAGGCGCTCATCGGGCGGCTGCTGTACGATGACCTGGTGGCCGCGTGCGACAACGTGTTCCACAACGTCACGCCGGGTGCGGCAGGCCCGCGCGCCGCGTGCGCCTCTGCCCTGAGCCCGCGCCGACCGCCGCCGGCCGCGCGGCGCGCGCAGGCACGGCCTGCGCGGCGCTGTACGAGGAGATGCGCGACCAGCTGCACGCGCTGCCCAACCCGTTCTGGTGCGCGGCCGCGGCGGGCGCTTGGACAACTCCGGTGCCTCGGCGAGCACGCTCCAAGGCCCCCGCCCGCGCGCGCCCAGGGTGCTCTCCAAGTGCCCCGGCCCGGACGACGGCGACGACCCGGTCCCCGCCTCGGCCGTCACACGGCCGCGACCGTCACCGCTGGCGGCGGCGCGCGCCGCGGGCGGGCACACGGGGCAGGGCCGCGTCGCGAGCTGGGCCGAGCTGGGCTACCCCGGCGCGCCCGTGTGTACCGACCACAGGCGCGCCCGTGTGTACCGACCACAGGCGCGCCGCGGGGCGGCCGGCCGACAGGCAGCCGGCCGAGGGGCGGTGCGCGCGCAGGGAGGTGACGCGCTGGCTGAACAGCGAGCGCGTGCGCGAGGCGCTGCACGCGGCGCCCCGGCGCGTGACCGGGGATTTTGAGGAGTGCAGCTCCAGACTCGACTACCGCAGCACATACGGCAGCATGGTGCCCGTGCACCGGCAGCTGCTCAAGCAGGGCGCGCCCCGGGCCGGCCAGCCGCGCCCCCGCCCAGCCCGCCCGCGATCCCGTGCGCTGACCGGCCTCGCACTGAGGCCTCACCCTGCGCGCCGACCGGTGCGCGGGCGGGCCAGGCCTGCGCGCGCTCGTCTACAGCGGCGATTGCGACCTGGTCATCCCCCACCCGGGCACCGAGGTCTGGACGGGCGGCCTGGGGCTGCGCATGCGCCGCTCGCGCCCCTGGCGGCTGCACGACTACGTGCGCGCCCGCCGCGCCCGCGCAGCGCTGAGGCTCGGCTGCCGGCCTGCGGCGCTGGGCGGCGCGGTGCCCGCCGCGGCCCCTGCGTCGCGCGTGACTGCGCGCGCCTGCCGCCGCCGCAGGTGGCCGGGCACGTGACCGAGTACGAGGGCGGGCTCACCTTTGCGACCGTGCTGGGCGCCGGGCACGAGGTGCCGGACACCAACCCGGTGGAGGCGCTGGCGCTGTTCCAGGCCTTTGTCGCCGGGCGCCCGCTGTGACCGCGGCTGCTGTGAAATATAGACATTCTTTTTCTGCAGGCGTGATGTGCTCGTAGAGCAGGCCGTCGGTGTGTACGCGTCGCGGCCAGCTGAGCAGCGTGCCAATTTTTTTGTGACTCGGGCGCAAGCAGGGCAGGCCTCGGTCGCGGAGCATACTGATATGCATGCATGCAGCCATGCGAACAGGCCGTCGCGAGCTACGAGCTGCCTATTGTTTATGTCGACACTTTGACAGTCGTAATGCTATGGTAGTCACGTCGGTTAGTAGCTTGGTTCATAAGTATTGTTTACGCATGTACCTCTAGCCAATGCACATGTAAAGAGCTACTGGCAGGAAGGCCGAGTTGCGTCCTGCCGCCTACAGCGCCGCTGCCCAGCTGCCGGCTGGGCAGCGGAGCAGGAGCCGTTCAACAAGACATGCTCAGGCGCCGATCAGCGCCGCCAGCCCAGGACATCCGAGCTGCTCTGTGCGCCCGGAATCGCGCGCCGGCCTACACGCCGCCCATCGCGGTCGCCCATGCCTGCGCGGCAGCCCCGCGTCAGCGCGCGCACAGGCGCGCGGCGCGCGGGCGGCGGCGCGGTGGGCGGCGCGCCTGCAGCTGCGCGTGCGTGGCGCCAGCGAGCGCGCGCGCCTCGCGCGCCGCATGCCGGTGCTTGTCCGGGTGCGTGGCGCGCAGCGCGCGCCGCAGCAGCGCCGCCGGCCCGTCGCCCGGCCCGCGCGACGGCGGCGCCGCGTAGCCGAGCTGCCGCATGAAGCCCGCCACGTCGCCGCCCGCCGCGGCTGCCGCGTACGCGCGGCCCACCTGCGCGCTGCGCACCGTCACAGCCCCGCGCGCGCGTTGCGCCGCGGCGCCAGCGAGGGTAGGGCTAGGGTTGTCACGCGCCTTGGCCGCCACGCGGGCGCGCAGCGCGCCGTCGGCGTCCTCGCCTGCCGGCGCGTTAGCGTCCGCGGCGGGCGGCGCGCGGCGCGGCGACCGCGCCGCGGCCGCCGCGGGCTCGCGCGCCTGTTCGGCGGCCCCGCCCTCCTCCTCGGGCTCGCGCGCCTCCTCGGCGGCAGTGCCCTCCTCCTCGGGCAGCGACAGCAGGTCCGACGGCGTGCGGCTGCGCTGCCTCGCCGGCGAGGGCGGCGCGGGCGCAGGCACCGGCGGTGGCACGGGCGCGGGCAGCGGCGGCACGGGCGCGGGCGGCGGCAACGCGGGCGTGGGCGGCGGCAACGCGGGCGCGGGCGGCGGCATCATGGGCGCGGGCGGCGGCGGCGGCGAGGGCGGCGCCGGCGCGGGCGCGGGCGGCGGCGAGCGCGGCGATGGCGCGGCCGGCGCGGTCGCAGGCCGCGCGAGCTGCGGGGCCGCGGGCGCGTCTCCCGGCGCCTCCAGCGTCGCGCTGCGCCGGCGCGTCGTCGCGATCTTGTGCGCCAGCTCGGCCCTGGCGGCCTCCGCCTCGCGCTGCCGCGCCGCGCCTGGGCCCCGCGCGCGCGCGCTCGGCCTGGCGCCGCGGGGCTTGACGGAGGCGAGCAAGAGGCCGGGCAGCCGCGCACCGCCCGCGTCGGCCGCATCGGGCCGATCCGGGCGCGGCGAGGCGGCCGGCGAGGCTGCGCGCTGCGCGGGCGCGGGCGCGGCGGGCGCATGCGCGGCGACCTCGCGCACGGTCGCGTTGGCGGAGCGCAGGCGCTGCATTGCCAGCGCGCGACCGGCCTCGCCGGCCTCGTCCGCGCCGCTGCGCGCGCGCTGGTACGCCGCCAGCTGCGGCCCCGCGGCGCAGGCCGTCGGTCCTGGCCGGTCCCCGTGAAGCAAACAGCAAAAGAGCCATACGGGGGCGGTACCTGCTGCGAGGCGCGCGTGGTGAGCTCGGAGCGCCGCTGCTCGTGCGCCGCCGCCTGCTGCTCCGCGCTGGCCAGCTGCGCGCGCGCGGGCGCTCGGCGCGGTTGCACCGCAAGCATGGCGGCCGCGCGGCGCGGCCGGGCGCCGGGGCGGCCGCCGCACCTCGCGCTGCACCTCGGCGCGCCGGCGGCGCGACTCGTCCTGGTCCCAGCCGCCAACGTCGTCGCCGGCGTCCGCGTTGAGCGCCAGGTCGATCAGGCGCGCGCTCAGGTCGGCGTTCTCCTGGAGCACCTTTTGCACGCTGCGCGGGCGCGGCGCGGCTCTTGGGCGGGCCCGGCGCGGCCGCGCGGCGCGCCGCGCAATGCCGCGCCTGGGGCGCTTGGGCGCGCCTGGAGTTGAGCCGGTGGTTCTCCTCGACCAGGCCGCGGTTCTCCTCGCTGAGCTCCTGCACCAGCGCCGCCATGCTGCGCGGCCGCCGGCGGCCCCCGCGTGAGACCGCCGCGGGCGGAGCGGCCCGACCCTGACCCTATGCACGACAAGGGCAGGCGCTGCCGCGCCTGGAGTTGAGCCGCGAGTTCTCCTCGGTCAGCCGCGCGTTCTTGGCGCTCAGCTCCGCGGCGGACGCCGCCCTGCGCCGACCGACGCCCGCGTCGGGCCGGGCGCGGCTGGCGGCCGCGAGAGGGTTAAGGTTAGCGCGGGGCGGTGGGGCGCGCCGCGCGGCGAGCTCGCGCTTCTCGGCCGCCAGCTGCGCGTTGGCGGCCTCCAGGCGCGCCATCTCGCCCGCCGCGGCGGCCATCAGGCCGGGCCCGCCCTCGCCCTCGCTGTCGCTGCCGCGCGCCGCCTCGTCGCCGCCGCGGCCGCGGCCCAGCCCGCCGAACAGGCCGCGCACGCGCCCGCTGCGCTTGCCGCTCGCGCCGCCGGCGGCCGCCAGGCGCGTGGCCAGCGCATCATTCTCCTGCGCCAGCCGCGTGCTCTTGGCGGCGAGCTCCGCCGCGGTCGCCAGCGCCTGCGCGCTCGGTGGCCATGGCCATGTCACGCGCCGCCACCGGCACGTGCGACCAGCGGGGCGGGGCGGGGCGCGCACGCGCTGCTTGGCGGCGGTGAGGCGATCGTTAGCGGCGAGCAGGCCGTCGCGCGCCGCGTCGGCGCCCGCGTCGCCCGGGCGCGCCAGCCGCGCCACCAGCCGCCGGCACTCGGCCTCCAGCTCCGCATTCTCCTGCGCGCGGGGGGTCTGGGTCGAGCTGGCCCGGCGCACGTGCGTGCGGCATCGGGCGGCGCGCCCGTGGCGGGCCGGGCGCGGCGCGGGGGGCGCGCGCGCGCGCCTGCTCCAGCGCGGCCAGCAGGCGCACGTTGTCGTCGTTGATCGCGGCCGCCTTGGCCTCCGTCAGCGCGGCCAGCTGCCGGCGCAGGCGCTCGTTGTCCGCGGCCAGCTGCGCCTCGGGGCCCCTGGCGCGCGGCGCGGCGCTGTGCGGGCCTGTAGCCAGCACGGGTGCAGAAGGCGCGCCGGGGGGGCGCGGCGCACGGTGCCAGGTGCGTGGGCGCCTTGGCGCGCAGCTCGCTGTTCTCGCGCAGCAGCGCGGCCACCTCCGCGCGCAGCGCCGCCGCGCCGCGCCGGTCCTCCTGCGCGCCGGCGCCGCCGCCGGCGTCCGCGGGCCCTGCGCACGCCGGCCGGGATGCGCTCGGGGCGCACGCGCGTGCGGCGGGCATGCTGCAGCAGGCAGGCAGGGCAGCATGCGAGAGAGGCGCGCAGCTCACCAGCGCTGCCACTCTGCGCTGCGGCCAGCTCGGCGGCCAGGCGCTCGTTGTCGTCGGCCTGCTCGCGCGCGTCCGCGCGCAGCCGCGCAAATTCGTCCAGCAGCTGGTCGTGCGCCTGGCCGCCTGCCGCCGCACACGGGCGTCGGCGCCCGATCCGCCCGATGCGAGCGCGGGCGCGGGCGCGGGCGCGCGCGCGCCATGGCCGTCGTCGCCGGCGTCCAGGTAGGCCACCAGCGTCTCGTTGTCGCCCTGCAGCGCGGCGTTGTCGGCACGCAGCGCGGCGTTCTCCTCCTTGAGCGCCTCCAGCAGGTCGCCCGCCTCGGCCACCGCGGCCGCGCCCTCGCTCAGCCGCGCCACGTTGGCCTGCGCGGCCGCGCGCGCGCTCGCGGCCGCTGATTGCCTAAGAGCGCCGCGCCGCAGGCGGGGCGCGGGCCGCGCCTGCAGGCCGGCGACCTGGGCCGTCAGCGCGGCGTTGGCGGCCTCCAGCTCGGCCACGCGCGGGTTGCCGGGCCCGTGCGCGGCGAGCGCGGCCGCCGCGCGCAGCCGCGACGCCTCGCCCGCCAGCGCGGCGTTTGCGGCCTCCAGCTCGCGCACCAGCGCCGCGTCAGGCGCGGCGGCGGCCGCCGCGGCCGCGCGGCCGCGCGCCTCGTCCGCGTCGCCGCGCAGGCGCTCAGCCTCGTCGCGCGCCGCGGCCGCCTGCTCGGCGAGCGCGGCGCCGCGCCGCTCGGCGGCGTCCGCGCGCTGCTGCGCGGCGGCCGCGTCCGCGCCGGCGCGCTCCGCGGACGCGCGCGCGGCGGCCAGCTCCGCGCCGGCGGCCGCGCCGCGCTGCTCGGCCTCGGCCACCTGCCCGTCCAGCGCCAGCACCTGCGCCTGCAGCTGCGCGTTCTGCGCCTCCAGCGCCGCCGCCGCCGCCGTCGCCGCGGCGCCGCCCGCGCCCGCGCCGGGCACCGCCGCTTGTAGGCGCGCAACCTCCTCTGCCAGGCCGCGCGCGGCATCCTCCGCCGCGGCCGCGCGTTCAGCGGCAGCGGCGGTTGCCTCCGCCATGGCAGCCCGCGCCGTGGCCAGCTCCGCGCGCGCAACCTCGGCCTGCGCCCGGGGCGCCCGCGCCTCACACGCCGCCGGCCCGGCGGCGCCGCGGCCCGGGCGGACGGCGGGAAGCGGGGCGGCGCGGCCGGGCGCGCCTCCTGGCGCAGGCGCTCCGCCGCGGCCGGCTCGGCCGCGCCCCGGCGCGCCTCTGCCAGCTGCGCCTGCAGCTCGGCGATCGCGGCCGCCTGCTCCGCCGCCTCCGCCGCCGGCCGGCGCCGCTCCTGGCGCCGCGCCGGCCGCGTCGGGCGAGCGGGGCTGTTGGCGCAGGGCCGGGAGCGCCAGCGCGTGCGGGCGCGGGCGCGCCTGTGTGTCCGTGCGCGCGAAGGGGCTGCCGGTGGGCGAGCCGGGGCCGCCGCCGCCGAGCGAGCGCGTGCGCGCGCCCAGCTCCGCGAGCACCGCGGCGCTGTCGCCGCTCAGGGCGGCCGGCGGGCCGCCGGGCGCGCCGCGCCCGGCGCCGGCGCCGCCGGCGTCGCAGCGCGCGGCCAGCGCCTGGTTCGCGCGGCTCAGGTCCAGCAACGCCTCCTCCAGCCGGCGCCGCTCCTGCCGCGCGCGCGCTGTCAGCTTGAAGGCAGCTGCTGGTTCTGCACGCGCGGCGGCCGGGCGGGGCGCGCTCGCTGGTGCCGGTTCTTGTTGTTGAGCAGCTGCTGGTTCAGGCTGGCCAGCGACTTGGTCGCGTGCTCCAGCTGCTCGTAGCGGTGCCAGATGTTGCCCTGGCGGTCGGGGTCGCCGGGCGGCGCCTTGGGCCGCTCGCTGTGCGCGGGCGGCTCCGCGTCGGAGTCCGCCTGCGCGCGCCGCGGGGCTCGCCGGCGCGCTCGCCGGCGTGAGAGCAGCAGGCGGCTCAGGCGCAGCACGGACTCACCCGGCGCATGCCGCGCGGCGTGAGCGCCAGGCGCCGGCGCCGCGGCAGCCTGGGCACAGCCGCGCCGGGCGGCGGCCTGCCGGCCGTCTGCAGCCTCCAGGACACGACAAAGCCGGACAGGAAGCTGACCTGCGAGCGGCGCCCCGCGGTGAGCGCCTGCGACCCCCGCCGCGCGGGCCACTGCGAGCGTCGCGTGTCGCGCACCTCCAGCACCCGCGCCAGCGGCGGGGCGAGCATGCTCAGCAGCACGTCGCCCATCCCGGCCTGCCTCTGCGGGGAGCTCGCTGCGAGCGCCTGGCTGTTCATGGCGTCGTTCAAAGATCGGGGCGGCGCGGGCGGCAATGCCGCGGGCAGCGCTGCGAGGGTCGCCTGGGAAGCGCGTCGGCAGCAGGCAGGGGGCGCCAGGCGCGCTTGGTGGGGTCCCTCGCCGCCTTCACCCTGAGCGCTCGCGCTGAGGGACACCTGGTGCCCCCGCGCAGCGCTTTTGCTCGGCCAGGCTGCTGCTACCTGCTTGGAACCGCGTGAGCAGTGAGCCGCGCCCTGGTCCCACTCTGCGGGCGTCGGTCGAGAGCTTGTGAGAACCTAGCAGACAGCCTCATCAGCGATGCCTTTTCCCTTTTCCCAATCAGAGGCGTACGTTCCCCTTGTCTGTGCCAGTGGTCTTGCGAGAGACAGTGCGATGGCGGACGCCGGCGTGCCGCAGGCCGTGTCGCTGGTGTCGCTGCGCAGGCTGGCCTGCAGAGTGTCCGAGCTGCAGCTGGACCTGCAGACGGCGCGCGACGAGTGCCACGCCGCAAAGCAGGCAGCCGGCAGTGCGCTGCAGCAGAAGTGCGGTCGCCGTTTGGCACATCTTGTTCCATACAAAGCATCCAAGGCAGCATGAGCGCACGCGCCTGCCGCGCTGCGCAGGAAGCAGCTGCAGGCTGCAGCCGCAGAGGCCGCCGAGCGTGTGAGAGGCCTGGAGCAGCAGCTGGAGGCGCTGACAAGAAGGGCCGACGGCCAGGTGACAGGGCAGCGGGGGCGCAGCGGCAGTCCATCGCGCAGGCATGGTGCTGACACGGCTGTGCTGCTGCAGGCGGAAGCGGCACGTGCGGAAAAGGACGAGCTGCTGCTGCGCCTGGGCGCGCGGGAGGCCGACCTGAACGCTGTGCTGTCTCAGCGCCAGACTGCCGCGGAAGAGCTCAAGGCGCGCTCTCTCTCTTGTTTGTTGTCGTTGAGATGCACACGCGCACGCACTGCTTGGCTGACCGCCAGGCACCCGGCGCAGGCGACGGTCGCGCGCCTAGAGGAGGACCTGCGCGAGGCGCGCAGCAAGGGCGCGCGGCTGCTGCACCAGCAGCAGCAGCAGGGAGCGCTCGTTGACGCTGTAGAGAAGGAGGCGGCCGACCTGCGCGGCGCGCTCGCCGCCGTCCGCGCCGCTGTGGCGGAGCAGCGCGCCCTCGGTGCCGCCCCCGCCGCCGCACCTGCCTTCCCAGCCCTGGCGCTGCAGGGTCGCTGAGCCAGGCCCGCCGCGCCGCGCCAGTGGCCGCGCACGAGGAGCGCACCCAAGCAGCCATCCTGGCGGCCAGGGCGACGGCCGGTGCGCCCCGCTGCCTGCGAGCGCGCGCACGCGGGCGGCCGGCGCGCTCAGCCGCGAGCGGCGCAGGCGAGCTGGCGGGCCAGGCGGCCGCTGCGCAGCGGCTGCGCGAGGACAAGGGCCGGACCGAGGCCGCGCTGCGCGAGCAGGCGGAGGCTGCGGCGGCCGTCGCGCAGCGCCTGGCTGCCGCGTGCGCCGCGCCCGCGCTCTGGCCCCCTGGAGTCACTGCAGCTGCGGACGGCCGCCCCACGGGCGCTCGCGGCGCGCTCGCAGGCAGGCGGAGCTGCGGTGCGCCAGGCGGGAGGCCGCGGCGGCGGCAGAGGCGGCGACGGAGGCTCAGCAGGCCAGGCAGGCGCTCGCGGACGCGCTGCAGGTGCGCCCCGACGCCTGCGGCCGCCCGGGGACGATGCACCGCGGCTCTGACGCGGCGCGGCGCAGGCGAACGGGGAGCTGCTGCGCCGGGCGCGCGAGGCCGACGCGCAGCAGTGCGCCGCCCTGGACGACCTGCGCCGCCAGCTGGCGGCGCTGGTGCCCCAGGCAGGGCACGCGCGGACCTGCCTGTGTGTGGTGGCTTTTGCTTGCATGCCGCCCGTCCCGCGGTGCCCTGTCACGCATCCACCCGGGCGGCGCCGCGCGCAGGCGCCAGACCCGGCGTCCCCGGCCGCGCGGCCCGTCGGCGTGCCGGCGCCCGCTGCGACACCAGAAGCCGGCCATGCGTCAGCGCCGGCTGACACAAGCAGGGGCGCCAGCCGCGGCGCTTGCTCAGGCGCCGCGCTGCGCGCCCCCCCTGGCCGAGCCGCCCCGCCCGGGCCGGAGCTCAGCATGCTGCCGCTGCAGGCGGCGCCGCGTCAGAGCCCGGTTGCCGCCTGCGGCAGCCCGCCAGCACATGTGCCGCCATGCGCCGCCTGCGACACGGCCGCCGAGCTTGACGTGGCGTCCGAGGGCGGCAGCCCCGAGCGCGCCTGGCAGACCCCGGCCGCTGCGGCAGCCCAAGGCGGCAAGCCTGGCCCGGCGCCGGCTGCTCCCGACCCGGCCGCCTGCGCGCCACAGCCGTCGGAGCCGCGCAGCCGCGGCGCGCCAGGCGGCGCGCGTCCCGCCACCCCGGCGCCGGCGAGCGGCGCGCCAGGGGCCGCCATGCCTGGCGATGCGCGCAAGCTGGCTGCGCAGGACGATGCGGCTGCCGCCGAGGACGCCCGCGCGCGGCCGCCGCGCGTGCAGCCTGCCGCCTCGCACGGCGCGGCCGCCGGGGAAGGTGCGCCCGGGCGCCTGCTGTGCTCAGAGCGCCGCCCGGCTCGGCGCTGGTGCACCTTGTGCGCACAGGCCGCGGCGCAGGTGGCGGCGCGGCCCGGCCCGCCATCGGCGACCTGTTCTCATCCTACACAGCCCTCGCCGGCATCAAGGACCGCGTCTGCGAGCCGGCCGGCGGCGAGGCCGCCGGCGACGGCGGTGCGCCGCGCCCGCCTGCGTCCGCCCCAGGGCGCCATGCCGGGCCCGCGAGCCAGACCTTCATGTAGAACTGCCTGGGGCAGGCGCCGCGGAGGCGACGTGCTGCTGCGCCTGCGGGAAGGCCGCGGGCGGCCCGACGCTGGCGTGCGTGCGCTGCGCGGCCCGCTGCCACGCCGCCTGCGCGGGAGCGCCCCTGCCGCCAGGCGCGCCCCCCGCTGCTAGAGCCTCTCTTCCTGTGCAGGCTGGCGTTGCGGCGCGCAGCGATGGGGGCTGGTGCGCAGATCCGTCCGCCTCCTTCACATGCACGACGTGCCAGACAGCCGCCGCCGCCGCGCCCGCTGCCCCGGCGGCGGCCAAGCCCAAGCGCAAGCGAGCGGAGCCAATGAGCGCAGCCTCGTCGGGGGCGTCCAGGCGCCGCAAGGCGGCCTGACTGTCCGGCGTGCCGTGGCCTGCAGCGGACTCATGCGACTCACAGTGGCGGCCACATGGCATGCATGCATGCTTGCATGCATGCTCCCTGCGAGTGCAAGTGCAGCGTTCCGATGTAACGCAGGCACAGCGGTAGGGTCAGGACTGCAGCACGATGTAATCGTCTTTCGTACGCTCTCCCCGCGTCTCGCCAGCAATGGCTGCTGCCAACGTGCCCTGCGGCGCACCGCCCGGCCCCGCCTCGCATGCCCCGCGCTCCAGCAGCTCGGTCGCGGGGCTGCCCGGCGTGCTCAGCCCGTGCAGCAGGCCCGCGCGCCCGTCCTGCGCGAGGTCCCCGCACGCGCGCGCGGACAGCCGCCGGCCTGGCGCCAGTATGCAGCAGCACCCCCGCACGCGGGCTGCGTGCGCAGCCACTGTCGCTGACGTGGCGCAGCTCGCCGCGCCGCTGTCGCTGCCGCTGCTGGAGGTCGCCATCCTCGCCGGCGCGTGCGTGGCCGCCGCCGCCGCCGCCGACACTCCGCCGCCCGCCACGGCAGGATGCTCACGGCGCGCGCCGTGCGCCACAGGTGGGCGGCGGCGCGGCTCGCACTGGGCCTGCGCATGGCGTACGTGACGGCCGCGATGCTGTCGCGCAGCGTGCCCAGAGGTGCCGCCCCGCCGCCTCCGCCGCCGCCGCCGCCGCACCGCGCCGGCCGCGCCGGGGCCGCGCCGACGGGGCCGCGTGCGCAGGCGGCGCGCGCGTGCTGCAGCTGGGCGGCGACGTCAAGCAGCTGTACTACTACCCGCGCGACACCGTCCTGGTCTCGGTCGCCGCGCCCAAGCTGCGGCGCGCGCTGTGGGAGCAGGCCGGCGTGCAGGCCGGCGTGCCCGTGAGCACGCACGAGGCGGCGCGCCTGGCGGGCCTGCCCTTCCAGGCGCGGCCCCGCGCCGTAGGGTTGAAACCCTGCCCGTGAGCGCCGCCCCGAGCGGGCCGGGGGACCGCGGCAGGCCAGCGCGAGCGTGGACGCGGTGGTGTCCTCGGGCGCGCTGGGCGCCCTGGACGCGCGCGCCCGGAGCGAGCTGGCCGCCGGCGTCCTGCGCGTGCTGAAGCCCGGCGGCGCCTTTATCCTGGTCGAGCGCGGTGCGGCGCCGCACGCCCGCCGTCCCTGTGCACGCGCGCGCTGCGGCGCCGCCGGCTGGCCGCGCGCGAGCAGCCTGGCTCGCCCGGGGTCGCAGGCGGCGCGGAGGGCGCGGCGGCCGCGGTGCAGGGCGCGCTGCGGCCGTTCAGCGCGCGCCTGGGTGCGGGCCTGCGCCCGCCCTGCGCCCGCCCCGCGCCTGCGCTGCGCCGTCCTCCGGGGGGCCCAACGGCTGTGCGCCTGCAGGCCTCCAGGCGCTGGAAGCCCTGCTCGCGCTCCCGGGCTTCGAGGGGGCGACCTACGACGTCGCCCTGGCCGGCCTCGACGCGCACATCGTGGCCTTTGCGCGCAAGCAGCCCGCTGGGGAGGCACGGGCGCGCGGCACCACCGCCGAAGCGCCCGGCCGCCGCGCCGGGCGCAAGGGCTTTGCGGCGAGCAGGAGGGACTGAGCGCCTGGCTGCCTGCTGTGATGCGGGCGCTGTAACAGCGGCATGGAGGGCAGCGGGTTGTGTCACAGCCACGCCTCACGCCCAACTCTCATGCCCCTGGCTTCATGCGCCTGGCGCACTCGCCTGGCTTGCGCCCCTGGCTCGCGCGTCTGCCTCACACTGTTACCCTCACGCCCCTAACTCTCACGTCCCTAGCCTCAAGCGCCTGGCTCACGCCCCTGGCTCGCGCGTCGTGCGCCTAGCTCACGTCCGGCACGTGGACGTTGCGCAGCAGGCGGAAGGCCGGGCCGTACTGCAGGCCCGCGTCGTAGAGCTGCTTGTACAGCTGCACCGTGTCCCTGCACAGCACAGCCCGTTGGGCCGCGACGCGGCCCGAGTGCAGACAGGCGCACACACACCAGCGACGCCCGCGCCTGGGTACGGTCGCCGACGCGCGCTGCGCGTCTATCGTGCGCTCGGACATCGCCTTGCTCGCCCGCTCCTGGCGCTTCTTCTCGTCCTGCGCGCAGGCGCGGCCGCTCGTGCGCTTGACAGGCACCCGCGCCCCCCAGAGCGTGCTGCGGGGGGGCGCACGTGGTAGACGCCCTTGATCAGCTCCTGGAACGCGAACATGTCGTCGCCCAGCACGATGCTCTTCACGGCCGGCTCCGCATCCAGGGCCGCCATGCGCTCAGCGTCGGCGCGCAGCGCCTGCTGGAAGGCCTTGGGGTCCTTGGCGGTGCCGTCGTCGTTAAAGGCGTAGGGGTCTGCTTCGGCCATGGCGGCGCTGCTGCAAGTGTCTGGTGCCCTTTTGTGGAGCGCTGCTCCTCTTCAGGGAGAAGGCCAGCGTTACATGTAACGAGCTTCTAGGTCTCGACCCTGTGAGCAGCGCTGTCAATGGTGAGCAGGCTTTTGCCATCCTGCTGATAGAGGGTATACCCTCAATAGCCGTGCAGTCACAGCGTCCAACCCAGCCATGCTGGCCGGTAAAAAAAGGCGCCTACAGGCGCGCTCGGAGGCGGCCCCGCGTAGCGTGCGCCTGGGCCACGCCGCGTGATACCCCAGCTTCACAAGGCCGGCCCTCGCAGCGACGTGCCGCCGGGCGCGGGACCCTGCCCAGGGCATACCCAGCATGCGCAGCGTGCCAGCCCCCGGCACGCATCGCGGCCCCGGACCCCGCCGCTGCGGCGAGCCTAGCGCGCGCCGGCCTGCAGCCGCTCCTTGATCTGCGCGACTGCCAGGCCGAGCGGCGAGGTCGTGCCCAGCGTGTCCTGCAGCTTGGACAGCATGTCCGAGTCGCGCGCGCGCGCGGCGCACTCGGCGGCCTCCTGGAACATGCGCGCGGCCGCGTACTCCTCCGCCTTGTGCTTGCCGTCCGGCAGGCGCGCGATGAACCTGCGCGCGGCGCGCGGTGGGCGGCCCAGGCGGGCGGGCGGCACGGGCGGGCGGGCGGCGCGGCGCGCGGCGCCGGGCGCACCGCGCGGTGACGGCGTCCGGCGCGCCGTGCGCGCGCGCCGCCGCGATGAACGGGTCGAAGCCGACCGGCGGCTTGCGCTCGCGCGCGAACGCCTCCAGGCCGTCCCAGTCGCGCTCGGCCGCCAGCGCGCGCACCTGGCGCGCCGCGCCGGCGTCGGGGCGGGCGCGCGGGCGCGCGGCGCGCGCGCGGGCCGGACGCGGCGCGGCGGGCGCGCCTTGAGGTGCCAGAAGCGGCGGTCGGGGACGCGGAAGTCGGCGCGCACGCGCGCGGCGGCGCGGCCGTTGCCCAGCCGGATGCACTGCCGCAGCGTGGCCGCCAGCGACAGGCCCAGGAAGCAGGCGTGCCCGGTCTCGGCCTCCAGGTCGGCCTGCAGGCGGCGCAGGCGCGCCCACTCGCCCGCCGCGCGCGCCTGGAAGCCGTGCTCGCGCGTCTGCGCGCGCGCGCGCCCGCGTAGGCCCCCCGGGCCCGGGGTACCTACCGGGCGTGCCGCCCGGGCCCGGCTCCGGCCTCGTTCCGGAAACGCCCGGCCAATGGCCGGCGTGCGCGCCTGCGCGAACAGCTCGGCCGCGCGCTCCAGCGTGCGCACGAGGCCGGCGACGGCGGCCTCGGGAGCGCGCTGCGCGCCGCCGGCGCGGCCGTCGGCCAGGCGCGCCTGCGCGGCCAGCGCGTCGGCCAGCCGCAGCTCCGCCACGCCCTCGTACGCGCCCGTCGCCATCTGCACCTGCTCCAGCAGCTCCGGCTCCTGGGCCCCCGGCGCGTGATTAGGGTCAGGCTTGGGGTCAGGGTCAGGGCCCGGCGCGCGCCGCGCCGCGGCAAGGGAGAGCGCGCACCGCGCGCGCGGCGTACGCGGCGAACAGCGCGCGCGCGGCCGGCCGGCCGGCCAGCGCGGCCAAGAAGCGCGGCAGCGGCAGCGCGCGGTACATGCGGAACAGCGCCAGGTGCGCCAGGTCCGGGTCGCCCGCCTCCAGCGCCTTGCCCAGCGCGGCCTCCTCCTCGCCCAGGCCCAGCAGCAGCGGCACCTGCTCCGCCGCCACCGGCTCGTGCTCCAGCAGCAGGCCCGCCAGGCCGCGCCGGCCGGCCGCCTGCGCATGCGCCGCGATCGCCGCCCAGCGCACGCCCGCGCACGGCGCCAGGCGGGCGACCAGCTCGTCGCGCAGGCGGCCGTCCGGCGCGTCGCCGGCGGCGCTGATCTTGGCGCACGCCCAGTGCACCAGCACGCCGTCGGCGGGCAGGCCGAGCAGGCGCGCGATGCGCAGCGCGAGCAGGTGCCGCCGGCCGGCGACCAGGCGGCCGACCAGCACGCCCGGCGTCAGCGCGTCCAGCTGCGCCAGCGTCAGCGGCAGGCCCACGCCCGGCGCGCGCAGCGCGTTGAGCACGCGCAGCGACCGCGCGACGCCCAGGATCGCGTCGCGCGGCAGCGCGTCCGCGCCGCAGAACGCGCGCCCGTAGCACGCCGCCTGCGCGCGGCGCGCTCCTCAAGGTACAGGTTGGAGCGCGGCCGGCGTGCGGGGCGCGGTCGAAAAGCGGCGCGCCTTGAGCAGCGCGGCCTGCCGCGCGGGTGCCAGCTCCGCGCCGGCGGCCGCCAGGCAGGTGCGCACGGCCTCCGGCAGCGCGCCCGCGATGCCGCGCAGCACCTCGTCCGCGCGCGCGTCCTGGCCGTCGAACAGCGCGCGCGCGTCGTACAGCAGCGCGCCTGCGCGCGCGGCGCGCGCGCGGCGTTGCTCGCCAGGTCATGCATGGTTGGGCTTGGGTCAGCATTACAGCAGCAGCGTCACGACCGGGCACCGGCACGGCTGTACGCACCGGGCGCGGTGGAGCCGATGCGGAAGACGTCGGCCAGGCAGTCGGGCACGCGGCGCAGCAGCTCGTGGCGGCCGGCGGCCACGACGCGCACGCCGTCGACCTCGGGCACCAGCGCGGCGCCGGGCTCGACCGCGTGCTTGACCCAGTCGCCGTAGGGGCCCACCATGAGCAGGATGTCCTGCGCGGCGCGCGCACGTCGGCCGGCCGCGCGCGCGCTCTCCCCAGTAGTTCAGTTGCGGGCGGGCCGGCGCCGCGCACCTCCCAGACCAGCACCACGCAGTCGGCGCCGCACCAGGCCAGCTGCTCGGGCGGCGCGTCGGACTGCGTCGCAAACTCGCTCAGGTTCTTGGCAAAGTCGGCGGTGAGCACGACCAGGCGGCCGTCGGCCGTAAAGGCCGCCACGAACTGGCCGCCCGGCGCGACGGCCATGGCGCGGATGGGCCCGACCGTGACCGCCGCGTCATGCGCCGCGTCCGCGTCCACGACCAGCACGCCGTCGCCGGCCGCGACCAGCACCTGCGCCCGCGCGCGCCGCCGCTCGGCGCCGCCCGCGCCTAGTTAGGAGCAGCGGAAGGCGCGGGCGGGGCGCGCGCCTCGATGCAGCCGGACAGCGTGTGCCGCGGCTCGATGACCGCCAGGCAGTGCGGCGGGCCGGCCAGGCGCGGGTCGGCCAGGCGCTGCGGGCGCGGCTCCTCCAGGTCGGCCACCGCCCAGAGCTGCAGCCCGGCCGTCAGCGCGACCAGGCCGCCGCCGTACAGCACCGCGTCGGCCACGCCCTGCGCGGCCACCTCCGCGCCCAGCGAGAAGCCGCGCGCCTGCGCCTGCCCGTGCATCGTGTACAGGTGCACCTGCGCACCACCGGCGTCAGCCCCCCGCGCCGGCCCGGCCGGGCCCGCGGGCGGCCGCGGGCGCGCGCCTCGCCGCTCTGCTCCAGCAGCATCAGGTCCTCCTCGCTGGTCCAGCCGATGCCCATGATGCGGCCGCGCTCCCAGGCGAAGGCGCCCAGCCGCGCGCCCGCCGCGGTGTACGTGGTCACCACCGGCGTGGTGGCGCCGCCGGTGACCGGGACGAGCTTGCGGTCGTCGCGCACGAGCGCGATGGGGCCGCCGTAGCGCGCGCACGCCACCCTGCGCCGCGCCGCCGTAAGCGCCCGCCGCGCGGGCCCGGAGCGGCGGCGCTTTGGCGCTTGCACACGCGGATGCCGCGCACCGCATGTGCTCGAGCCGGACGTCCGCCCACTGCATCGTGAACAGCTCGTGCCGCGCATAAAACTTCTCGCCGCACACGTCCCAGTCGCCGACTGCCGGCGCGCCGCGCTCAGCAGGCGAACTGAACAAGTGCAGGCCAGTCCCTGCCGCGGGCACCCACCGGGCGACAGGCCGGCCATCGCTGCGCCGCTCGGGGTCGGCACCGCCGCGGGCGCGCGCGTGTCACATCCCGGCGCGCCCGCGCCCGCCCCAGCCGCGCGCGCCGCCTGACGCCCGACGCATGCGGAGCTCGGCCGGCCAGCGCTGCCTGAGGCTCGCCTGCAGGCGATGCATTGGGCAGCGAGAGTGCGGGATTGTGGCGGGCCGGGACCCTGGTCCAGGATGCTGCACCTGGCGCGCTCTTGCCTGTGCTCCCCCCGCCCCCCACACCCAGCTGCCCTGCCTGGTGCCCGTTGAGCGTGGGTTTTTGGATAGGGAGCACAGGCGGGCGGGCAGCGCGGGCGATGCGGGCCTGACCAGCAGCCCCTGACGCTGGCCTGGGCCGCGGCCCTTGGCAGGGGGACTGGGAGGGGTTTTGTGCGGGCGGATGGAGAGGCTGAAGGCCTCTCTCAGCAGGAAGAGCACCAGCGAGGTGCGGGCCCGGCAATGCCGCTCCCTGCCCGAGGCCGGGCAGCCCGGCCCGGGCCTTGACCGCCGAGTCGCCCCGGGCCCGCAGGCGGACAACAGCCAGAAGCGGTATAAGCCGGCCGGGGGCCCCAGCGGTAGGGCACCGAGCCCCCGCCTGTGCCGCTTGCCTGCAAGGGGCCGGTGATGGGCTCAGGTTTGGCGCGCCGCGCAGGCTCCGGGCCCGCGCCGGCCGGCGCCGCGGCGGTGCGCGCCCCGCCCCGCCCGGCCCGCCCGCCCCCCGCCTGCCTGACCGGCGGGAGGCGCGCGCTCACGCGCCGCCGCGGCGCGCGCGCAGGCGGAGCAGTCGTCCGCCAGCGCCAGGGCGATAGACAGCCTGCCCCAGGTGCGGCCCGGCGCCCCCCGCGCGCCGCGCAGCCCCGCGGACGCGCAGGCCCGACGCGCGCCGCGCCGCGCGCAGAGCATGAGGGAGCTGCGCCTGCGCGACGAGCAGCGCGACGGCAAGGAGCTGGTGCGCGCAGGCCCGCCCGCGGCCGGCGGGGCGACCCGCCCGGGGGTCCCACCCGCGGCCGCGCGCAGGTGTTTGAGGGGCAGATAGTGGAGGGCGACGCGCGGACGTGCGGGCACGTCATCCGCACCACGGCCGGCAGCGGCCCGAGCCGGCAGACCATCAGCTACCAGACCGAGCGCGTGGTGGGCAACGGCTCGTTCGGGGTGGTGTTCCAGGCGACGTGCCTGGAGACGGGCGAGACGGTGCGGCGCCCTTCTGGCGCGCGCGCCAGGCCCTGCGCGCGGCCCCGCGCGCGCGCGGCTCGCGCGTGACGGCGCCGCGCGCGCAGGTGGCCATAAAGAAGGTGCTGCAGGACAAGCGGTTCAAGAACCGCGAGCTGCAGATCATGAAGATGATGGAGCACCCCAACGTGGTCGGGCTCAAGCACTGCTTCTACAGCACCACGGACAAGGTGCGGCCGGCCGGCGCGACGCGCCCCCGCCGCGCGGCAGCAGCGCGGCGCCGCGCGGCCGCCGACGCGCGCGCCGCGGGCGCGCGCAGGACGAGGTGTACCTCAACCTGGTGCTCGAGTTTGTGCCGGAGACGGTGTACCGCATCGGCAAGCACTACGCCAAGGCCGGCCAGCGCATGCCCACGCTGTTCGTGAAGCTGTACGTGTTCCAGATGTGCCGCGCGCTCGCGCACACCCACGGCCTGGGCGTGTGCCACCGCGACATCAAGCCGCAGAACCTGCTGGTGGACACGCACACGCACCGCCTGAAGCTGTGCGACTTTGGCTCCGCCAAGGCGCGCGCGCCGCCCGCCCGCCCGCCGCGCGCCGCTGGAGCCGCAGAGTGGCGCGCGAGAGGGCCTGACGCGCGCGCGCGCGGCGCGCAGATGCTGGTGCGCGGCGAGCCCAACATCGCGTACATCTGCTCGCGGTACTACCGCGCGCCGGAGCTCATCTTCGGCGCGACCGACTACACCACCGCGATCGACCTGTGGAGCGTCGGCTGCGTCATGGCCGAGCTGCTGCTGGGCCAGCCGCTGTTCCCGGGCGAGTCGGGCGTGGACCAGCTGGTGGAGATCATAAAGGCGCGCGCCGCGGCCGCGCCGCTGCGCCCCAGAGCGCGCAGGGGCCCCGCGCGCCGACACCCGCACGCCCGCGCAGGTGCTGGGCACGCCGAGCCGCGAGGACATCCACGCGATGAACCCCAACTACACGGAGTTCAAGTTCCCGCAGATCAAGGCGCACGCCTGGTCCAAGATCTTCTCCAAGCGCATCCCGGCCGACGCGGTCGACCTGGCGCGCCCCGCCGCCCGCCCGCCGCGGCGCTGCCGAGCCATATGCCAGGACACTGCGCAAGCAGTGGAGCTGATCATCGTGCTGCCATGGGGCCGGCGCGGCCGGCGGGCGCTGAGCGCGCGCGCGCGCGCGCTCGCAGGTCGCGCAGCTGCTGCAGTACTCGCCGGTGCTGCGCGTGACCGCGCTGCAGGCGATGACGCACCCCTTCTTCGCCGACCTGCGCGACGCGGCCACGCTGCTGCCCAATGGTGCGCGCCCGGGCCCCATGCCGCGCGCCGCGCCGGGCCGGCGCGCGGCCGCTGACCGCGCGCGCGCGCAGGGCGGGCGCTGCCGGACCTGGCCAGCTGGCTGCCCGGCGAGCTGAGCCGCGCGAGCCCAGAGGTGCGGCAGGCGTTGACGCGCGGCGCGCGCTGACGCGCGGCGCGGCGCGGCGTCCGCCCTTCAGCCGCGGCGGGCCGCGCCCGGGGGGCGCGCCGGCGGGCGCGGCGGCGGCGGCGGCGGGCGCGCCGCTCCACCGCCATGTACTTGTTGACCCAAGGGAGGCGGGCGCCTCGCGCGGCGCTCTGGGCGGGCAGCGCGGCTCGGCGGGGCGCTGCCTGGCAGCCCTGTTTTTCAGCAATTTTTGAGGGTGCTTGCCGGCCCCGCGCGCGCGCTTGCCGCGGGGCCGGCTCCCGCTCAGCTGTCTGGAGCCGCGTGCGCGCGTTTGCGCACGCGCCGCCGGCCGGGGCGGGGCCGCACCTGTGCCCGCCTGCGTGTTGTAGGTTGGATGCCGCCCGCTGGGACGGCGCCGGCCTGGAAGTATGCCTGCTGCGGGGCGCCGTGGCGGCTGAAGGCCCGCACGTGTGCTGGGGCAGCACAGCTTCGCTCGGGCCTCGGCGCCCGAGCAGGAAGGCTGGCAGGCGCCGCAGGCGCCAGGCGTGCGAGCACTGTCACCTCACGCGTGCGCTAGGCCCGTGCGCCCTACGCCTGACCTGCAAATAATACCTCGAGCCCCGCAGTGCAGTCCGCCTGTCGGCCTGGCAACAAGCCCCGCTGCGAACCTGAGCTGCTGTCCTGTGAAAAGTGGTCCAAGCCCGAGGCTTGGAAAATGCGAGCTCGCATTTTACAGCCTCGGTTGCTGAGGCCTTGCAATCAGCCTCGAGCCTCGAGCTTGGTTGCTGAGGCCCCAACCGCGGGGCCGGCAAAGCCCAAAATGACAGCCAAATTCACAGGAAGGAATCCAGCGGGGGGTGGCAGGCAAATCTGTGTCCAACCAGTCGGTGCTCTGTCAAAGAAAAGGCTGCAGCGTTCGCGCTCGGAAAAGGAAGCACCCTTGTGCTAGACACACCCGCCGGGCGCTGCGCCGCAAGCCGATCCAGGCGGAGCCGCGGCGTCCGCGCCAGGCCGGGCACGCCCTGCCGCGCCGCGGGCGGCTCGGCCCGTCCGCAGAGGTCAAGATGGCGACCGCTGCGCCTCAGACAGAGGCGCTGAAGAGCGCCGTGGAGGACGACGACTTCGTCGAGTTTGAAGTGGAAGGCGCGGCGGCGCCCGGCGCGAGCGCACGCCGCTGAGCCCGCTGCGCGGAGCGGCGCCTGACGGCGGCGCGGGCGCAGACTGGCGGGAGGAGGACGAGGACCCGAAGAAGGCCGCGCTGTGGGACCAGGGCTGGGACGACGACAGCACGTCCGACGCCTTCTGCCAGCAGCTGCGCGCGCAGCTGGCGGCGCGGCCCGCGGACGCCGCCGGCAACGGGTTCAAGACCGAGGCCGCGGGCAAGTAGGCGGCTCTGGAGGCCGCATCGGCACAGCGCCTGTCGGCCTTGCTGCGGCGCTGCGCGCGACCTTGGGAGTGTGACGCCTCTGGAGGCTGCTTGGCACAGCGCCTGTACGCCTAGCTGCGGCGCTGCGCGTGTGCTTGAGAGTCTGATGGAACGTGGCCGTCTGTAAGAGGGAGTCCGGTCGATTACAGTGGCGCGCTCGGCGCTTGCAGCAGCGCCCCGCAGGCGGCCTACTCAGCGCTCTTCTCGTGGATGAGCACGTACTCGCGGCTGCTGTTGCCAAACTTTATCATGTCCTGCGCGCGGCGCGCCCCGGTCTGCACTGCAGACTCTGCAGGCCTGACCGCCTGATCGCGTCGGTGGAGCCGGGGCGCCGAGCAGGCAGGCAGCCGCGCCTTCTCCAGCAGCTCGTAGTAGCGCTGCGGCTCCAGGCGCTCCTCGTTCAGGAAGGTGCCGTTGGTGGAGCCGAGGTCCATCAGGTACGGGCGCACGGCGTTGCCGGCGCCCTCCTGCTCGATCAGCCTGCGCCGCCGGCGCCGCGCGGACGTTGGCGAGAGCGCTAGGGCCGAGCCGGGCAAGGCGGGCCGGCGCGCCCGCGCCTGAACTGCAGCACGGCGTGCTGCTTGCTGCAGGAGGGGTGGTCGGTCGGCACGTCCACCACGCGGTGCTCGCGCCCGAACAGGTACTGTGACTGGCGGTGGATGTAGAGCGGGTCGCCGAACAGCGCGCCTGCGCCGCGGCGCGGCCGCGTCGGCGCGCCGCCTCGCGCCAAGCTGGGGCAGGCCGGGCCGCCGGGCGCGCACCAGCCTTGAACGTGTACAGCCGCCACTTGAGCGTGGGCTTGCGCGCCTCCGGCGGCTCCACGTGCAGCAGGACCACGCCGCGCACGGTGTTGCTCTCCTCGGCCAGCTTGCCGGACAGCATAAAGTTGGGCTCCACCGGCGGCGGTGCCGGCGCGTCCCCGTCGCCGCGCCCGCGCCCGCCGCCACGGCCGCCGCCGCGCCCGCCGCCGCCGCCGCGCCCGCCGCGGTCGTCGAGCGCCTCTGCGCGGCACACCTCGTCGCCGCCGGCGCGCAGGCAGGGCATCATTGCGCTGCGCGAAAGCACAGCTGGGGCACCATGCGGGAGCCGGCGCGGCGGCGGCGGCGGCGGCGGCGGCAGCGCCGGCGGCGGCGGCGGCAGCGGCAGGTCGTCCTCGACGTGCTTGGCCGGGCGGGGCGCAGGCCTGGCGCCGCCGTCGGCGCCGCCGCGGCGCGCCCCCTCGCGCCCGCGCGCGGGGCTCGCGTCGCGCGCCCTGCGGACGCGACCGCCCCTCAGCGACGCCCCACAGGGGCCGGCGCGCACAGCAGCGCCGCCCGCGGCCCGGACCTGCTCGGACGCGGCGGCGGCGGCGGCAGCGCGCGCCTCGCTGGGCTGCGGCTCCGGCGGCGGCGCTCCCTGTCCCGACCGTCGTGCCGCCGCGGCCTGTCTGCGCCGTCGCCGCGCTCCGGCCTCCTGCGCGCCGCACGCCAGGTCAGCAGGGCCGCAAGGCGCGCAGGCGCCCGCACCCGCACCACCCCCGGACAGGGAGCTCACCTGGGCGGGCTGGCATCGCGCCGCCGCCGCTTGGCAGGCTCCCCGTCGCGGCCCCCCTCGCCGCGCCCGCCCGCGCCCCTGCCGGGCGTGGATCGCGCCCTGCTCGCAGCGGCAGCGCTCAGGCCGCGGCACGCTCAGAAAGCGCTCAGCGGGGCCCATCACGGCAACCATTGCGCGCCTGGGCGGCGGCGGCGAGGCCGCGCCCTCCGAGCCGCTGCTGGAGGAGGAGGAGGAGCCGCTGCCAGACCCGCTGCCGCTGCCGCTGCTGCTGCTGCTGGCGCTCGCGCTGCGCTTTGGCGGCATCCAGGGCTGGCCGCGCACCGGGGATCGCCGCCCGGGGCCTCGCCGCGCTGCCTCCTTCCTCCCGCCACCGTCCGCGAGTGGACAGAGCCGGGCCGTGCTCCCGCCCCGCCTGGCGCAGGCAGGGAACCCCGCCACAGAAACCTGTGGGACCTGACTCGAAGCCTGCAGGCGCTCGCCACAAACGCAGGTGCCACCCGCGCCAGCCCCGGCCTGCCTGAGGCCGACAGAGCTGCGCGGGCGCGTGTGCGCATCGGGCCTGCCGCGACCCTGGTGCTGGCGGCGCTCGCAGCCATGCCGCCCGGCCGCCCCGGCGTGTGAGCGCTGCGGCCGGCGCTGTGCGGCGGGCGGAGGGTTGCGCCCAGCGCTGGCGGCCGGCGCGCGGGATGCGGCTACGCGCGCCTAAAACTTAGCCCCAGGCTGCGACGATGCCGGACTTCCCCGCGGACACGAGCATGCAGCGCGTCAAGGTCTACCGCCTCAACAGCGACGGCCTCTGGGACGACAAGGGCACCGGGCACGTGTCGGTCGAGTTTATGGAGGTGCGCGCCGGCTGCTCGGGCTTGCCGTCTCCAAGCTGACGCGCGCCGGCCCCCCCCGGAGCGCAGGCGCGGCGGGCCGCCGCGCCCCGGGCGCACGCTGACGCCCGCGGCGCGGGCGCGCAGCAATCCAACTCGGTGGGGCTGGTGGTCATCTCCGAGGAGGACACGCACCGCACGCTGCTCATCCACCGCATCGCGCTGGAGGACATCTACCAGCGCCAGGGGGGTGCGCCGGCCCAGGCCGCGGGCCCGGGAAGCGCGGCCGCGCGCGCGCGAGGCGCGCCGGCGGGGCTGACGCGGGGGCCGGCGCCGCGCAGAGGACACCATCATCACCTGGTCCGACCCGGAGATCGGCACCGACATCGCGCTGAGCTTCCAGGAGGCCGTGGGCTGCAAACTCATCTGGTGCGCGGCGCCCCGCCGCGGCCCTGCGCGGCGCCGGGCGCGCCGGCGAGCTCGCTGGCAGGCGCTGACCGAGGCGGCGCCCGCGCGCGCAGGGAGCACATGCAGCAGGTGCAGTCGCAGTACCAGCGCAGCAAGGGCGGTGCGCGCCCGCCGGCCTGCCCTGCGCGCGCCGAGCGAGGCGCGCGCTGGCGCTGACCGGCCGCGCGCGCCAGGCGCGGTCGGCGAGGCGGCGGTGCGCCGGCGGTACGTGGACGAGTTCGAGCAGGCGTCGGCGTCGCTGGAGGGCGACTTTGCGGACGGCCCGGGCGCCAAGCCGGTCACGCTGCCGGAGCCGGAGATGGGCGCGCTGCCGGAGCTGGCGCGCGTGCTGGGCGAGCTGAGCCTGTACCAGCGCGACCGCGCGGCCGGCCAGATGCTGCGCGGCGGCTACGTGCGCCGCCTGCTCGACCTGTTCCGGGTGCGGCTTTCACTCTCTCCCGCGCAGCGGCGCTCGGCCGTTTCACAACAGGGAAAGAGGCGGCCCTGACCCTGCCCTGACCCCACCCCGACCCCGCCGCGCGCAGGCGTGCGAGGACCTGGAGGACGCCGAGTCGCTGCGGCACCTGTACGCCATCATGCGCGGCACCATCATGCTGAACGACGCCGGCCTGCTGGAGGCGCTGCTGGCCGAGGAGAACGTGATGGACGTGCTGGGCGCGCTGGAGTACGACCCCGAGCTGCCCGGCCGGCAGCGGCACCGCGAGTTCCTGGCCGAGCGCGTGGTGTTCAAGGAGGTGGTGCCGATCGGCGACGCCGGCCTGCGCGCCAAGATCCACCAGACCTACCGCCTGAGCTACCTGAAGGACGTCGTGCTGCCGCGCGCGCTGGACGACGCCACGTTCGCGACGCTGTCCAGCCTGATCCTGTTCAACAACGTGGAGGTGCTCATGGCGCTGCAGGCCGACGCGCGCTTCCTGCCGGCGCTGTTCGGGGCGCTGCGCGGCGCGCCGCCGACCGCGCCCGGCTTCGCCGACCGCCTGGCCTTCCTGCAGGAGCTGGCCGGCCTGGCCAAGCACCTGCAGGCCGGCGCGCGCGGCGCGCTGTTCGGCAAGCTGGCCGGGCTGGGCCTGTTCGGCGTGGCCGGCGCCGCGCTGGGCGCGGCCGAGGAGGGCCTGCGCCTGCGCGCGCTGGACGTGCTGGCGGCCGCCGTCGCGCACGACCCGGGCCCGCTGCGCGAGCACCTGCTGCGCCCGGACGGCGCGGCGCTGTTCGCGCAGCTGCTGCAGCCGCTGCTGGCCGGCGGCGCGGTCGGCCTGCAGGCGCGCCGCCCGGGTCCTATTATTCTTTTGGTGTGGGGAACAGGCGCGGTGTTTTCGGGTCTGGGGAAGAGGCGCGGCCTGCGGCAGCGCGGCGCGGCGCGTGTCTGCGCGCCCGGGCATCGGCGAGCGCGCCCTTCGGGGGTCGTCGCGCCCCTGCACCGGCGCCGCCGCGCCAGGCCGTGCAGGGCCTGGGCTGCCAGTGCGGCGGGCGCGGCAAGGGCAGGGTCCTGCTGCCGGCCCCGCTGCCCGGCTGCCGCTTGGCATGCGCGGCGCCCGCCGACCGCGCAGGCCGCGCGCGCGCGCGCAGGAGGGCGCGCTGGAGCTGCTGCGCGCGCTGCTGGACCCGGAGGGCGCCGGCGCGGCGGCCGAGCCCAACGACTTCCTGGAGCTCTTCTACGCCGACCACATCGGGCAGCTGGTCGGCGTGCTGGCGGCGGCCGGCGCGCCGGGCGGGCCCGCCGCGCCCTCCGCGCTCGGCCTCATCGTCGACCTGCTCTGCTTCTGCGTGCAGCACCACGGCTTCCGCATCAAGTACTACGTGCTGCGCAACCGGGTGGTGGAGGCCGTGCTCGCGCTGCTGGGCCGGCGCGAGAAGTGGCTGGGCGTGGCCGCCGTGCGCTTCCTGCGCGCCTGCGTCGGGCTCAAGGACGAGTTCTACAACCGCTACCTCGTGCGCAACGGGCTGCTGGAGCCGGTCGTGGCCGCCTTCCTGGCCAACGGGCGGCGCTACAACCTGCTCAACAGCGCCGTGCTGGAGCTGCTGGACTTTGTGCGGCGCGAGAACGTGCGCGGGCTGGTCGCGCACGTGGTGGACGCCTTTGCGCCGCGCCTGGCCGCGTCGGTGGACTACTGCGACACGGTCGCGCAGCTGCGCGCGCGCCACGAGCAGAACCAGGAGCGCGGCGGCGCGCCGGACGCGCCGGCCGGGCCGGCCGCGCAGGCGGCGGGCCTGGAGGCCGCGCGCGTCCGCCGCGACGAGCGCTCGCTCGACAAGGGTGTGCGCTCACCCCGCGCACGCTGGGTTTGAGTGTGTTTTTCCAGCGATGGCGGCGCGCCGCCGCTGGCTGCGCGCGCGCTGAGTGGGGCAGCGCATGTGGGGTGGCGCCGTGGCCTGCCGCCCGCCGGCCCGAGCGCTCTCTGTGCTAGCGCGATGGTTGCGGCGCAGCCCTGGTTGCCGGCCTAGGGCATTGCTCCCCCAGAATTCTTTGAGGTTTTTATACAGCTGCGGCCCACCCCTGAGCGCCGCGAGCGGCCCGTTTCTGGGAGCACAAGCATGATCGCTGCTCTGCGGCCGGGCCCGGCTGCCCCAGCGCCGGGCTGCGTGCGCGCCAGCCTGTCGTGTGCGCTGCGGCCCGTGCGAGCGCGACCGACCAGCGCGCGCGCCGCAGACGAGGAGGACTACTTCAGCCGGGAGGACGACGAGGAGGGCGACGCGCCGGGCGCCGGCCGGCCGCCGCTCAGCAACGGCGCCGCGGCGGATGCGGAGGGCGCGCTGCGCGATGCGCCGCCGCGGCTGCTGCCGCTGGTCGACTATGACGACGATGACGACGGCGACGACGCCGGCGGCGCGCTGCGCGCCGGCGGCGCCAAGCGCGGGCTGGGCGCCGCGGGCGGCCTGGCGGCCAAGCGCACGCGACTCGGCGACGAGCGGCCGCGCGGCCTGCCCGTCGGCGGCGCCGGCGGGCTCAAGGCGGGCCTGTGGAGGGGGCGGCGATAGCGCGCCCGCCCGCGTGTGTGTGTCCCTGTGTTTTCGCTGCGTTTTTAGCCTGTACAACAGGGCGCCGGCGCCCCGTCCGCCCTCCCATTTGATTGCTGGCGGGCCGGCTGCCGGCGCGGCCGCGGGGTCGGCGCTCCGGCGCGGCCGTCGCCGCTTGCCGGCGGGGCGCGCCCGCCCCGCTTTTCGGGCGCTGCTGTGCTGGCGCGTCAGAACCCTGTACGGAACCCTGGATCCAGGCGCTGTCGGGCCTCATGTCTCCTACTGTGACGCGAGAAACTGCCCTGGTGTGTCGAGAGTGGGCGTGTCGGAAGCAGGCGGCGCGCCGCGCGCGCTCTGAGTGCAGCGCCTGCGCGCAATAAGCAGGCCACCGCCGCCGGTGTGTAAGACGGGCGCTCTGTGAGCCTGGGCGCGCCAGCCGTGGCGTGCGTGCCGTCTCCCCGTGGTGTCTGCGCCGCGGGCGCTGGTGGTCCTCGCATATCTGGAGCGTGCAGGCGGCGGCACTTGGCTCTGTCAGCGAGCTCTCTCTTCTCATGTCCCAGCTCATGTCTCACATCAATCTACTATCCCAAAAAACCTGGGGCGTCCAGCAAAGATAGGTGGCAAGTGCTTCGGTCTTGGCTGGCACATTGGCTGGCACACTGTGGCAGCCTGCAGTGATGCTGGATGTGCTATTCACGGTTGTAGCAGTGGCGACGGTGCTACGCAGTGGCGTTGGTGACGAGCAGCGCGCTGTCGGCGGCGAATGCGCCGCTCGCCCTCGTCCGCACCGGTGCTGCGGTCCAGCGCAAGTTTGGCCCCCGCCCGGGCGGGCGGGCGCTTGTTCCAGCAGTCGCTGGCGCCACGGGCAGCCTGCTTGCCAAGTGCAGGACACCGTCCACGGAACAGCGCCGTCCAGAGCGCGCCGAGTCGGCGCGCAAGGTGGTGGCTGGCGCTCGGGTGTGTACCGCTCGCCGTATTCCGCACGCTGCCACCGCGCCGCGCCCAGCCTCCTGCGCTCTGCACCAACACCGCGCGCAGCACATGTCGACGTGACATGCAGGGTCAGCCCTGAAGACCTCGCCCAGCGGAGCCTGGCGGACAGAGGCTTGCTGAGATTGCCATCAGGTCAGCTCAGCACAGAAGGTGTGGGCCTCACCGCGCGGCGTGCACTGAAGAGGCCGCAAAGGTGCTGGGGTACTTTTTAAGTATCAGGCCAAGGCCGGAGAGCCACGGCACTCGACGTGACAGTCCGTGGGAGCGGCGCGCCCGCGGCTGGCTGACCGCGCACGCTGCTGCGGGCGACCTGGCCAAGGTGCGCGGCGCTGCTGAACACCCAACACACGGCGGCGGTGTCACTGCGGCGTGGCTGGCCTTATTTAACTAGAGGAAACCAGCCATTGCACCTCTGGGCGCGAGTCTATTGGCCATTGCCATGTGCTGCATTTGCGAGCTGCGCGCTATTGCAGCCGCGCTGTCGGTGGCGCCTGAGCTGCCTGCGACTGTGCAGCGCCCCGCTGCAGCTTGGCATGTTTGGAGCCGGCGGAGCGGCGAGCAGCCAGGAGGCCGCCCGGCGAGCACACGTCAGCCACCTGCGGGCTGGCAGGGCGGCACAGCAGCCCGCCGCCAGGCACGCGGAAGAGGCGCGCTGCCGCGGATGCGCGGCAGCGAGGCGACCGAGCAGCAGAGCGGCTCGCCTGATGCGCAGAGGGCGCGCGGCCAGGGCGGCGGTGCGCTGGCCCCTTTTATGCAGCATGCGTCTGTCAAGGCCTCAGGTGGCCGGCAGAGAACGTTGCAGACTGGCAGCGCATCCAAGCACACTTGCACACTGGCAGCGCGTCCGAGCACGCGTGCCTGGAAGCCACCTTGCAGCGACAGCGGCGTGCCGGAGCGTGCCGCCAAGCGCCTCGGGGCGCCGCGGCTGCGCTTGTCACACTTGCTCAGCGTGGGGGCCGGGCAGCTGCACTAGTAAAACACGGCGGCTGCCAGGCCTGACGTGGGAGCCGCGCCCGGCGACTGCAGGCCCCGCCGCGCACGTCACGCCCGACGTCTGGCGGCTCGTGGCGCGGCACCTGGAGCCGCGCGCCTGGGCGCGCGCGTGCGGCGCGGCGCGCAGCCTGTATGCGGCGCGCGTGCGCATCGCGCGCGCGCGCCCCTCCAGCACGGAGCGCCT
>JAABUJ010000209.1_pt1 | contig 128201 bp, 123 predicted proteins | sample 5559131 | NCBI WGS metagenome assembly JAABUJ01 (sample SAMN10711875, study PRJNA513366) | rock metagenome | isolation source: Antarctica rocks | place: Antarctica: Victoria Land, Mt New Zealand nord | collected 2016-01-07 | reverse complement strand
AGACTGGCTTACTGAGCGATGCTACATGAGTGAAGCATCCATGCAACTTGTAAAGAACGGGGAAATCAAGTAGAGTAGTACGGTAGAGAACGGCTCGGTATTTTACACCAGATTCTGGACACTCTCCAACTGCTGCACTTTCGCAGACGCAGAGTGCCGATGCGCTCGCGGCCTCGTTCACGACGTTGATCCTCGGTGGTCCATCGGGCTTCAGTATGCCGCTCCTTGCAGGTGGCGCATACTCTGCCGGCTTGGGTGCCGGTGCTGGGGCCGCTGCAAGCGGTGGTCGTGTCGGAACGCTTCCTGGTGTACGTGCGACAGGCGGAGATGGTGCAAGTCTTCCGATCTGGTCGGGGACATCTCCGACTGTGGGCGTGCCCGGTCCGAGTGGAGACCCTCGGATGCCGGCTCCGCGTCTTCCGAGTCCGCCGATTCACGTCGATATGAGCAACTTCATGGCGGGAGCAACGCTCAACGGTGATAAGGGCGCGGCGAACGAAATCGCATCAACCGTCGCTGCAATGATGCCGTCGATTGTGAATCAGATTCGTCGTGCGAACTATCAGGATTCGCGACTTTACGGAGATTACTTGTCGGCGATCTCCTAGCAATCGACGGAATTGGTGACGAAAGTCACGGGTCCGCGGGGCCACAAGGCGCAGTGGCTGACATTCGAGCCGAGAGCCGGACTAGCCCGATAACGGTTATGATGAGAGAACCAAGGGCCGAACCCATAACCGTTACAACGGTTACGAAAAGTCGCCAATGGTAGAATTACCTCAACCGTTAGGCGCGGACGGTCTATCGAAGCTCCAGCGCGGCATTTTGGTATGATTGTAAGAAGGATCGCAGGCTCGCCGGGAAGGTCCACTATGACTGTGCGGAGGCTTCGGCATCGCGTGCGATTGGTCGGCTTGTGAAGCGAGGATTACTCTGTAAGCATTTCCGCATGGTGACCAACGGCGGGCGCTTTCCCGTTAGGCCCTGGCATGACAAGGGGGCATACTCGCTAACCCCCGCCGGAATGATCGTTGGCGAGGCGCTCACGGCTGCGAGCAGTGAAGCATCACAACGTCTCGCCGATGCGAAGGCGACTATGGAACGCCCAGAGGAGCAGCAAGCCCGTTGCGTTCGTTAGAATCGCGCATCGTCCAGCACAACGGACGCAAGGGTTTCAAGAAGCCGCACTCCGAATCGCGCGAGTCCGCGCGCACCTAACCGGCGCGGAGATCAAGGACGACAGGTGAAAGAATCTATCCGAAAGGTCGGCTCGGTGTGGTACGCGCGAATAGATGCGCCCCGCACTGCAACGGGCAAACGACAGCTGATCTTCCCCCGGTTTGGTGGACACCCAGTTAAGCCTATCGAAGATGGGCGCAGGAGTGTTCAGTGCAAAAATCGAGACGGAAATCTAGTAAACGACAGACATTCACGCGTGAGTACAAGCTCGAAGCCGTTCGGCTGAGCAACGAAGGAACAAAGTCAGTCGCGACCGTTGCCGACGAACTCGGTATCCAAGCTAATCAGTTGCATCGATGGCGACGGGATTTCGAGCACGGCGGTCTCGCCGCGTTCCCCGGCAACGGGAAGATCAATTCGCACGATGAGGAGCTGCACGCGTTGCGTCGCGATCTCAAGCGTGTGACCGAAGAGCGTGACTTCCTAAAAAAAACGGTGGTCTTCTTCACCAAAGAATCTCGCTGAGATACGCGTGCATCGCTGCTCACGTGGGCCAGTACCGCGTGAGCATGATGTGCCGTGTGCTCGAGGTGTCGAAGGCCGGGTACTACGCATGGCGAGATCGTCCCCGTTCCCAGCGTGCGCAAGATGATGAACGCCTGCTCACGCGCATCAAGCTCATTCATGGGACCAGTAACGCAACCTATGGCAGCCCGCGCATCCATGCTCAGCTCAGACACGAGAACATCGGTGTCGGCAAGAAGCGCGTCGCCCGGCTCATGAAGAAAGGCGGCGTCGTAGTTCGGATCCGTCGACGCTTTCGGGTAACGACCAACTCCAAGCACAGCCATCCCGTGGCGCCGAACCTCGTGGCGCGCCGCTTCGGCATCGATCAGATCGGCGCTGTGAATCGATGCTGGGCAAGCGACATAACCTACGTCGATACGCTGCAGGGCTGGCTGTATCTCGCGGTCATCCTAGACCTGCGTTCGCGCCGGGTCGTGGGTTGGTCGATGAGCCAGAGCGTGGAGGAACAGATCGTCCTTGATGCCCTGCGCATGGCGCTTGCACGCCGTCAGCCGGGTCGTGGGATCGTGCATCACTCCGATCGCGGCGGTCAGTACACCGGCGAGGCATGTCAGAAGTTGCTGCGCGACCACGGAATGGTGTGCAGCATGAGCCGCCGCGGCGACTGCTGGGACAACGCCGTCGTCGAGAGCTTCAACGCGACGATCAAGACCGAGCTAATCCATCGCACGAGATGGAATACGCGCGAAGAAGCGCGCGCAGCGATTTACAAGTACATCGAGACATGGTACAATACTAAACGACTGCATTCTACGTTGGGCTACCAGAGCCCGATGGCGTTTGAAGCGCAGGGGTTACGCGATCGTGGGGATGCCGCGTAACGACAGGACTTATCCACGTTATCCCCAATTTCCACAGCGGACTACTACTACTACGGTAGTTAAGCAACAAGTAAACGAAGTGGTCTAACTACTAGTCCACCGAACCGGGTCAGGGTCAAGCAGCTTCGATTCTCTGCCAAGACGAGGCGGGAAGTTGAAGCACTTGTTACGGCGAAACAGCAGGAAATAAACGCGGGCTTGTACGTCGATTCTCGCAGAGTTAAGGTCAAAGACGTTCTGGAGAATTGGCTAAAGTCGAGACGCTTAAAGCCGGTCGCGAAACGTACGTTCGAAAGCTATCGAAAGACGTGCGACCTCTATCTGATCCCCGCACTCGGCGAATTACCAATCGCTTCGCTGACCACCAAACACATCGAAGACGCGATGGAATCTTGGAAGTCATCGCGCAAGGATAAACGCAGTGGCGAACTCAGCGCGACGACGATCCGTTACGTCGTTCGCATGCTGCGCATGGCTTTGACGAAGGCGCAGAACGACAACCTCATTATCCCGAACCGGGCGGCAACGGTGACGTTACCGGACGCGACGGAGTTTCAACCATCACCGCTCACGGTAGAGCAGTTCGTGCGCCTGCTCCACGATGCCGAGGGAACCGATCTGTGGCTCCCTATCATCGTTCTCGGCCTGTGCGGTCTGCGCCGCGGTGAATTGCTCGCGCTCCGCTGGGGCGACTTCGACTTGGAGGCGCAGACCGTGACCGTGCGGCGTGCTGTTGAAGTAGATCGGCTCGAAGGGTATCGGCTCGGGTTCAAGGTCCCCAAGGGCAAGCGAGATCGTACCGTGGCCGTTCCGCCGATCGCAATGGAAGAACTGAAGACGTACGCCGAGGCGCAGAAGGTTCGGCTCCGTAGTGCAGCCCTCTCGATCATCCAAACCGACGAGACCCTCGTCTTCGATCGCGACGGCGAGATATGGAACCCTGACGCCTTCGGCCGGCAGTTCGTTGACCTCGTAGCTCGGTCCGGAATTCCCCGGATTCGGCTGCATGACTTGCGGCATTCATACGGTGCGATCTTGACCGGCTTGGGCGTCTCCGACCGTGTGCGGCAAGCCATGCTCGGACACAAGACGGCCGCCATGACCACGCACTACAGTGCCGTGTCACTCGACCTTCAAAAATCAGCGGCGGCAAGCGTGGACGATGCCATGCGAAATGCCCTGAAAGCCTTGTGACATTCCTGTGACACGTGACCTTTTCACGCTTGGTCGGGCAACGACCTGAGCAATCAAAAAACCCTTACGCTGTAAGGGTTTCGTTGGCTCCCGAAGTTGGACTCGAACCAACGACCCGCTGATTAACAGTCAGCTGCTCTACCAACTGAGCTATTCGGGAACGCGCCTTCCGGATTGGATCGCCAAAGCGACGCCGGTCAGCCTGCTTCCACGGCATCGGAGGACGCCCTGCTCGGAACTGCTTCGGCAACGTCATCCAGGCGGCGTAGTGGTGAGGAGCGGTAGTTCGCGAGCAGGTCGGCCGGATCGTCGAAGACCGCCTCACAACCGAGGTCGCCGCTGTGCCAGCCACCGGATCGGAGACCGATAGCAGCAACCCCGATGCGGCGGGCGGCTTCGCAATCGTAGGGTGTGTCGCCGATCATGACGCTTTCGTCGGCGCTGCGCCCGGACTTGCGCAAGGCAGCCCCTAGAATGTCCGGGTCGGGTTTCGTTTCGCTTGCATCGTCGCTGCTGGTGAAGACGTCAATCAGATCCTCAACGCCGGCGGTGCGCAGGCACGCTCGCATCTCTTTCTCACCGGCGGACGTCGCGACGACGAGCTGTGCGCCCCGCGAGCGCAGCCACACCAACAACTCGCGTGCGCCGCGCGTCGAGCTCAGCCCGGGCAAATAGCGCTCAACGAAGAGTGCCCCATGACGCCGCCCGATCGTCTTGCCGGGTTCGGCGTCGATGTCGAGATCGGCCGCTTCACGCAGCACACGATCTCCGCCCTTGCCGATAAGCCGACGACGACGTCGGGCTCGACGGTGACATGCGCCTCTTCGAACGCGTCGAGCCACGCTCGGGCTTGTGCGGCGTTACTGTCGATCAACGTGCCGTCGACGTCGAGAAGCACCGCGCGTAGCGGAGTGGATGAAACCATGACCCAAGCGTACCCGCTTGACGCGTCCGCTATGCTGACAAGGTGAAAGAGTGACTCCGGCGCCGCTCGGCGCCATTACGTTTCGATGTGTACTTCGTAACGATCGGAGTTGCTCTTTTATGTCGTCGCTGACGAAAGACCCGACGCAGCCGAGCCCGCTCGGTATCTTCGCCAATCGCAGTTTCCGTCGCTATTACGTCGGACAGACGTTCAGCTACGCCGGCGACGGTCTGCGGCTGATCGCGATCCCGCTGCTCGTGTACCGCTTGACCGGCTCCGCGCTTTCGGTCGGCCTGACGTACGCGCTCGAGTTTGGGCCGTTTGCACTCTTTGGGCTCGTTGGCGGTTCGCTCGCCGATCGTCTGGATCGGCGTGGCCTAATGATCGGCGCGGACTTCGTGCGGTTTGCGGTGCTCGCAACGTTTGCGCTGGGCTACGCTTACAATTTTTTGACGCTTGGAATGCTCTACGGCGGCATCGTGATCATCTCGCTTGCCGCCGCGGTATTCATGGGTGGTCAGGCATCGTCGGTTCCCTATCTCATCGGCAAGGATCGTCCGACGCAAGCGATGTCGGCGCTTCTGGCCGCCGAACAAGTGACGCAAATGATTCTACCGCCGGTCGGCGGCGCATTTTTCGCGCTCGTCGGACCGCTGCCGGCACTCGCAATCAACGCGGCAACGTATCTGCTTTCGCAAGCCACATTCGCGAACCGTGCCGACGCTCGGGCCGGCCAAACCAAGCGGCTTACCGTCAGTGCGCACGATCGCGACCGATATTACAATCGGCTTTCGCTTTCTCTGGAGCGATGCAGCGCTGCGCACCTTCGCCGGCCTCTCGCTGACCTTCAACTTCTTCGGTTTGATGGTGGGCGCTTCACTGATCCCATTCCTCAAACGGGATTTTGGGGCCGGCGATCTCGTCGTCGGTTACGTATTCGGCTTGATGGCCGTCGGTTCGCTCGCCGGCTCTTGGCTTGCGGGGCGCGTTCCGCGCTCGTGGCCCTTCGGCCGAATCATGATTGCCGCTTACGCCGCCGACGGCATTGCATTTGTTCCAGTCATGTTCACTCACCAGCTTGTGATTGCGGTCGCGTTCCTCGCCCTCACCGACGTTTGCGTGCTCTTCGAGATCGCGCAGATCGTCGGGTGGCGCATGCGCATCGTTCCCGAAGAACTCATCGGCCGCATCTTCGGCGTCGCTCGGCTCATCGCGCTACTCGGCACCGTCCCGGGCGCGCTGCTCGGTGGTGTGCTCGCCGACCGTTATGGCGCGCGCATGCCGATCATCGTCGCGGGGTGGGGATATCTCGCGATGGCGCTCGCCGTCGCGGCACTGCCCGCGGTACGACGCGAGCGCCGCTGACGAGTTGAAGCGTCGATTACCTTCTTCGTACCGTGAGTAAGGAGGCTCCGATGTAGCGCAGGGCTCGAAGCTCAGGGCCGAAGTAGGCCTGAGCCCGTGAAGCCCGTAGCGACGACGCCCTGCGGTAAATCAGAACCTCCTTACCGCGAGACGAGTTCGCGTTCGGAGAGGCCCGCCGCCGCGCGGAGTTCGTCGACTTTGTCGATGCGCTCCCACGGCAGGTCAAGGTCGGGCCGCCCGAAGTGTCCGTAGGCAGCGGTCTGACGGTAGATCGGACGGCGTAGATCGAGATGGTGGATGATCGCCGCCGGACGCAGATCGAAGAACTGCCGCACGAGTTCGGCGATCTTTTCTTCGGCGATCTTACCGGTACCGAATGTTTCGACAAGCACGCTGACCGGATGCGCCACGCCGATCGCATACGCGACCTGCAGTTCGCACCGCTCCGCGAGCCTCGCTGCAACGATGTTCTTCGCGACGTAGCGCGCCGCATAGGCCGCGGAGCGATCCACCTTGGTCGGGTCTTTGCCGGAAAACGCGCCGCCGCCGTGGCGCGCCATCCCGCCGTACGTATCGGCAATGATCTTACGTCCGGTCAAACCGGCGTCACCCATCGGCCCCCCGATGACGAAACGGCCGGTGGGATTGACGAAGACGCGCGTGTTGTCGTCGCGTAGCTTGCTCGGTATCACCTGATCGATGATGCGTTCGGCAACTTGGCTGCGAATCGTGGCGAGTGGGATATCCGGATCGTGCTGCGTCGAAATGACGACGGCATCGACGCGCACCGGCGTGTGCCCATCGTACTCGACCGTCACTTGCGATTTGCCGTCGGGCCGCAGCCACGGCATAGCGCCGTTCTTGCGCTGCGCCGCCAGCATTTTCGTCAAATTGTGCGCAAGCACGATCGGAAGAGGCATCAATTCTGGTGTTTCGCGGCAGGCGAAACCGAACATCATGCCTTGATCGCCCGCGCCGGTAAGCTCGAACTCGTCGCGGTCGCCGGTTTCTTTGACTTCAAGCGACTTGTCGACACCCATCGCAATGTCGGGCGACTGCTCGTCGATCGACACCGAAACGCCGCACGTCGCCGAGTCGAAACCGACGAGCGAGTGATTATAGCCGATGTCCGCGATCGTGCTGCGCACGATGCGCGGAATATCCGCATACGTCTTGGTCGTCACTTCACCCGCGATGTGGACCTGCCCCGTAATCGCGAAGGTCTCGACCGCCACCCGCCCGAGCGGATCTTCCGCCAAGATCGCGTCGAGCACCGCATCGGAAATTTGATCGGCCACCTTGTCGGGATGGCCCTCCGTCACCGATTCGGACGTGAACAATCTACGGTAGGCCATCTTCAGGTGCCCTCGGACCACGAAGCCATGTACTTACGCTGCTCGTCCGTCGGCGTGTCGATTCCGATCTTCATCGCACGAAGTTTGAGCTGCGCCACTTCTTGGTCGATGTCGTCGGGGACCGAATAGACTTTCTTCTCGAGCGACGCGTGGTTCTGCGCGAGGTACGCGGCTGCCATCGCTTGATTGGCAAACGACATGTCCATCACGGCCGCCGGATGCCCTTCGGCCGCCGCGAGGTTGATGAGTCGCCCTTCGCCGAGCACGCGCACAGTACGGCCGCTCTTTAGGCGATAGGCGTCAACGAACGGACGCGGTTTCGTCTTACCCGTCGACAGTGTCTCGAGCGCCTCCAGATCCAGTTCGTCGTTGAAGTGTCCGGAATTACAGACGATCGCGCCGTCCTTCATGGCCGCAAAGTGTTCGCTCGCGATCACATGATAATTTCCGGTAACGGTCACGAAGACGTCGCCCACCTTAGCGGCCTCAGCGATCGGCATTACCTGGAAACCGTCCATCGCCGCTTCGAGCGCCTTGCGCGCATCGATCTCTGTGACGACGACGTGTGCGCCGAGCCCCTTGGCGCGTGACGCCACGCCGCGTCCGCACCAGCCATAGCCGACGACGACCAGCGTGTGGCCGGCGATCAGCACATTGGTCGCACGGATGATGCCGTCGATCGTCGACTGTCCCGTGCCGTAGCGGTTATCGAACATGTGCTTGGTGAGCGCATCGTTGACGGCGACGACCGGAAAGGGCAGCACGCCGTCCTTCTCCATCGCGTGCAGCCGGATCACGCCGGTCGTCGTCTCTTCGCAACCGCCGATCATGTCGGCCAAGAGATGGTTGTGCTTGGTGTAGATCGTCGTCACCAGATCGCAGCCGTCGTCCATCGTCATGTGCGGCTTGGTCGCGACGACCGCTTCGATGTGCTTGTAGTACGTCGCGTTGTCTTCGCCTTTGATGGCGTGCGTCGGAATCGCGTAACTCTCCGAGAGCGCGGCCGCGACGTCGTCTTGGGTCGAGAGCGGATTGGAGGCGCAGAGTTCGATCTCGGCGCCGCCGGCCTGCAGCGCGAGCATCAAGTTCGCGGTTTCGGTCGTGACGTGCAAGCACGCTCCGATGCGCACGCCGGCGAGTGGCTTCTCGCGCGCGAAGCGGTCGCGAATCTGCGCGAGCACGGGCATGAAGGTCGCGGACCACTCGATGCGCGAGCGGCCCGATTCGGCGAGGCTACGGTCTTTGACGTCGCCCAGTGGTCTATCGATAGTTTGCAAAATCGCTCCTTACGAGGCTTCCGTTCGGAGCCTCCTCATAGATGACATCCGGCGATGCCGAACCTCGTGCAATGACTCGCTGATCTTTGAAACAATCGAAGCGATCGGGGCAAGTTTCGCCGCAGGCCACACGAAGTCCCCAGCCGTGGAACTGGAAGCCTATCTCGATGCGCTCGCGTCGAGCGCGCCGACGCCCGGCGGCGGCAGCGCTGCGACGCTTGTCGTAGCGTTCGGTGCGGCTTTGGTCGCGATGGTTGCCCGCATCACGCGCGCTAACTCGAAGTACGCGGCTAAAGCATCATTGGCGGACGAATTGAACACGGAAGCCGATATCTTACGCTCGCGCGCGCTGACTGCGCGCGAGCAAGACGAGACCGCCTATAGAGCCGTCGTTGCGGCCCTCGCATTGCCGCGCACGAGCGACGCCGAGCAAGCCCTTCGTACCAGCGAACTCCAACGCTCGCTCGCCGCGGCGGCAGAAGCACCTCTGCGGGCCGCCGAACTCGCAGCTGGGGTCGCAGCGCTGGCGGCGCGCGCATTGGAGCTGGAGAACGCTCAACTCGCAAGCGATCTCGGCTGCTCCGCCGATTTTGCCGCAGCCGGTCTGTCGGCGTGCGCGTTCAACGTGCGCGTCAATCACCGTTATATGAAGGATCGCGCCGCGATCGAGCAAGATGAAGCGCTGCTCACGCGCCTGGAACGCGAGAGCGCTCCACTGATTGCGAGCGTCCGAGCCGAAACCGCTCGCGCCCTCGCGCGAGGGTAAAAGCCACAAAAGGGTCGCGCGCCGTCGGCGGCTTAGGACACGGCATGTCGACGCACACTCGAGCCCAGGCCCTCGGCGCCGTCGCCGCCCTCGGTCTGGCTGCTCCCCTCCTGACGCGCTGCGCGTTCGCCGCCGATAAAGTTGACCCAAACGACCTCAAATCGCTCGGAACCGAACTCGCGCTCGAACGCGCCGCAATTAAGGCCTACACCGATGCGGCAGCTTTGAACGTTCTCTCACCGTCGGTCCTGGCGGTACTGAGCGGCTTTCTCGCCGACCACAATGCGCATCGCGACGCAATCGTCGCGGCCTTCACCGCGGGGGGCCAAACCCCGTCCGACGACGTCGCGCCCCTCGACACGCCGTCGCTACACACTGAAGCCGACGTTCTCAACTTCGTATACACGGTCGAGCGCACGCTCGCCGACGCACACTTGAGCGCCGTCCCGCTCTACAAGGACCGCGACTACGCCAAGACGGCCGCGTCCATTCTCGGCGTCGAGACGACGCACGTCGCCCTACTCGCTGAAGCGCTGCGCCGCAACCCCGCGTACCCATCGAGCTTCGTCGCCGCCTAGTTCGTCTGTGTACCGGCCAGCGCTGACGTACATCGTCAAACACTTCCGAGGTACCATCGTCGGTTTAGTTCTCTTTGTCATTGTCACTTTCGTGAGCGGCGGAGTTGTCATCGCCCAGTCCGTTAAGCAAACGCTGACGTATGCGCAGTTCTACCGGGCGGTCGCAGACGGTCAGGTCGCCGACGTAACCATAAGGGAACAAAGGATCAGGGGCGTACTGAGATCAGGCCCCGCGTGGTTGCGATCATTCATGACGACGATCGGTAACGCGTCCGATGTGTTGCCCGCTCTGCGGTCGCACCACGTGAACGTTACGATCGAGTCCAAGCGTGATACCCCGCTCGAATGGAGGGTTTTTGAGTACCTGCAGATCGGACTGGCGGAAGTATTGATACTTCTCGCCGCTTTGGAAGGGCGCAGAGTCCGGTTGCAACGGCTAAGACGACGTTAATTACCGCGGCCGTGAAAGGATCGGAGTCTCCTATATGGCATGACGCCCGTCGCAACGACGCTATGCATGAAAACAACATGCGTCCCTAGAGAACCAGCTCCAAAAAGGGCGCGATGTCCTCGCGCTCGACTTCCATGCCGACGCCGCGTTCATTATAGGTCGGATCGTGGAAATCGGAGCCTGCCGTCATGACGAGACCGTAAAAGACGGCGAGTTCGCGAAAATGCGCGACCTGATTGGGATCGTGGCGAGGATAGAACGCTTCGATTCCGGCGAGACCCGCGCCTACCAACTCCGCGATGATCGATTCGTCTTTGAGACGGCCGGGGTGAGCTAGCACGGCAACGCCGCCGCCGCGCGCGATGAGCGAGACCGCATCCTGCGGCCGCATGTAGGTTTGCGGTACGTAGCCCGGTTTTCCCGGCACGAGCAAGGTGCGAAAGGCGCTCTCGAGGTCGCCGGCATAGCCCTTCCGAACGAGTGCACGTGCAACGTGCGGCCGACCGAGTGCGGAGCGTTCATTACCCGCCTGGGCGCGGACCTCGTCGAACGTCAGGTCGACTCCCGCCGCGGCCAGCTGTTGGACCATCCGATGCGCTCGTGACTCGCGGTGATTGCGGTTTTCGGCGATCGCGGTGCCGATCTCGGCGGCCTCGAGCGGGAATCCATAACCGAGCACATGCACTTCGCTGCCGCGATACGTCGTATTGAGTTCGATGCCGCTGACGACCGTCGCTTGCGCAGCAGCTTCGCCGAGACGCTCGTACGCTCCGAGCGCATCGTGATCGGTGACCGAGAAGATCGACACGCCGCGCGTGCGCATGAGGGCGGCGAGTTCGGCCGGCTCGAGCGTTCCGTCACTCTCAAGCGTATGGGAATGGAAATCGACGAGCATGGGTCCTTTTATTCGGTCACGGGCGCGCGCGGGCTTTGGCCTTCTTGCGCGACTTCACGAAGTAGACCAGGACCCGCTTCTCTTCCCGAAAGCCGACGAGACTGCGTTGCTGGCCGGGTTCGCGGAACGCTTCGATCGCGTACTCGACCAGGTCATCAACGTCGCCTTCGTCCTGCGGCGCCTCATCTGAGGAAGGCGGGCTCTGCACCAAATTTACGCCGAATCGGTCTGACAAGAGCGCGACGAGCAGCAGCAACTCCTCGCGCGAAAAACTGCGCACGTCGCGGGTGATACGCACGAACCCGAGCGCTTCGTCACTCTCGCAGGTCACGCCGAGCGCATCGTGGCGTTCGTGGCGCAACTCCAAAAGCGAGCGGACGTGCTCGGAGATCGACTCGCGCAACTCGGCTGCGACGCGACGGTCCAGTTTCGAGCGAACCGCGAAGGATAGGACGAGCGTGCCGTTCGCGGGATGCGAGACGATCGTTGCGAGCTGTGGAAACCGCACGAGAAGCGCGATGATAAGACCGACTTCGTCGGACGCTTCGCTAGGGACCCGTGTCGCGGCGAGTGGCTGCATGGGGCGGGCTGTGTTCGTAGCCCCGACGCGCGTCCCTTGGAGGATTTGAACCCGGGAGGGCCGGGTCGCCGAAGCGAACGGTAGCGGTCAAATGGTCCGCCGCCGCCTCGGAGTTTGGCTCCCACTCGCGGTCCTTGTTGCCGTTTTGGCACACGGGCTCCGCTTCGGCGCGCAGCACCTCCCGGCGGGCGCTCACGCCGCGTCTCTCTTCGGGACGCTCGGTGCAGGACTCGCTCTGGTTGCCCTGGCGACCGTTTATGCGGCGGCACTGCGCTGCGGCACTGCCGCTGCAAGCCCACGGTGGGAACGGGCTTTTCCGGCTGTGCTCACGCTCGGCGGCCTCGGCACTTACGGCCTCATCGAACTGAGCGAGGGGCACGCCCCCTTCGCGGGCGGACCACAAGTTCTCCTCGCGGTCGGGCTCGCGGCGGCGCTCGTTCTCGGGCTCTTTCGGCTCGTTTCTCGGCTGCTTGCCGCCTCCGGCGAAGCGCTCGCCGCGTTCGCTACCATTGCGCGCCTGGGCGGCATGCCGTCTCTCTTCCTGTCGGGCGGCGGTCCTGCGCCCCTGTTCCGCCGGCTCGCACGCAGCGATGCCCGAGGACGCGCCCCGCCGCTGTCGCCGGTGACGCTCTTTCGTTAGATAGCGAATTTCGCTAGATAGCGAAGTTCGCTGCAACGATCCAGACGTGCCGTAACCGGTACCGTCGTTCACGTATCAGCGACTAGAAAGAGCGTCCCAAAGATCCACTCGCAGCCGCCGCGGCGGCTTATCAGCGATCTTTTGAGGAGTTCTTCGTGCGTTCTATTATTGCGGCGACCGTTGCCGCCGCGTTCGTCTCCGTGGCCGCGCCTGCGTTCGCCGATACGACCGGTCTCGTACGCGGCACGATTACGACCGGCGGCAAGCCGATCTCCGGCGTCGCCGTCACCCTGCGGGGTGAGGGCATGTCGCTCGCCGCCACCACCGGACCCGACGGGAAGTTTTCGCTCCCGCGCGTGCCGTTCGGACGTTACACGCTGCTAGCGCAGCACGCAGGAATTCCCGACTTCAGCGAGCCGGTCGATGTCCAAAGCGGCTCCGTCGTCAACCTTCCGATCGAACTCGGATTGCGCACGATCGGGCGCTCGCAAGCGGGTCTCGTCAAAGGCGCCGGAGCGAATCCCGTCTCCGTGAACTCGATCGGCAGAGCGCAACTCGCGACCTTGCCGCAAAATCAGAGCCTCGATCGCATCATCGAAACGTTTCCGGGCATCGTCCGCTTCTCGTATGATGAGCCGGTCGCGCACGGTTTTCATGGGCTCACCTACGAACTCGACGGCGTGCCGCTACCCATCGGAACGACCTCGAACTTCAGCGCGGTAATCGACCCGCGAACGATCGACTCGCTCGAAGTCTTTACCGGCGCATTTCCCGCGGAGTTCGGCGGTTCGCGGCAAGGCGCGGTCGTCAACATCATTAGCCACAGGCAAAACTTGAGCGCACCCGCCGACGGCTCGCTGACGGCCGGCATCGGTTCCTACGGCGACGCCCAAACATCGCTAGCTGAATCATTCACCTTAGGCAAGACGCGGCTCTTCTTCAATGCCAACGAGGAGCGCACCAATCGCGGCATCGATTCGCCGACGTTCGATCCGATCCACGACAACTCCAATCAGTCCAACCAATTCTTGCGCACGATCACGAACGTGGGCTCGCGCGACACGCTATCGTTCGATGCATCGAACAACGACGCGGCGTTCCAGATTCCGATCAACACAAATCCGGCGAGTCCGAACGATCCGCTCAGCGTTCCGCCCGCGACGGACGACGTCCAGCATGAGTACGACAGCTTTTTCAATCTCGTCTATACGAACAACGCGAAAAGCGGCAACGCGTTCACACAGATATCTCCGTGGTACCGCTACGACCGCGTGCGCTACCTCGGCGACGTACCGAACGATCTCGCCGGCGGCCTCGACGGGCTCCAGCAGGACCGGCATTCGAATTTCGAAGGTCTGCGGCTCTCGCACTTCCACGTCTTCGGTCCCAATGCGGTCAAGGCGGGCGTCGATGAATCGGTCGAAAATTTCGCGGGCAACGAGTCGATCGCGTACGAGACCATGAATTCGAGCGGCATGCCGGGCGGCCCGCAGACGTTCACCGATGATGCGGCGCAACGCGGGTCGCAATTCGGCGCATACATCGAAGATAAGTGGACGCCCACGAACTACGTTTCCGTGCAGGGCGGCCTACGCTACGATCACTCGACCGGCTACGTCGGCGGCTCGCGTTTGAGTCCGCGCCTCGAGGTCAACGGGCAACTCGACCCGCAAGATATTTTACACGGATATTTCGGCCGGCTCTACGCGGCGCCGTTCCTGGAAGATACGCGCAAAGCCGCCGTCTTGCTCGGCGGCGACAACGCGACGGGCGCGCTTCCGGCGTACGACCTGCAGCCGGAGAACGACTCCTACTATGAGTTCGGCCTTGCCCACACGTTCGCGCCCGGCGCGCGCGCGACCATCAACTTCTGGAAGCGCGACGTGACCAATGTCCTCGACACGACGCAGCTCGCCAACACGCCGATCTTCGCCGTCTTCAACAATACGATCGGCATCGCCAAGGGCGTGGAAGGCCGCGTCGACGCCCGCTGGAAGAACGGCGACAGCCTCTTCTTTTCAACGCAATTATCGGCGTCGAGGGCGGGCGGAATATCGGGCAGCACGTTTCTCTTTCCGCCGAGCACCAATCCGGCCGCCCTGGCGCTCAGCCCTGAAGATCACGACCAAACTTTTTCGGCGGATATCGGCTACACCAAGCACTTCGGCGCCGGTCGCCAATTCTTCGCGACCATCGAGCCGCAATACGGGACCGGCTTCCCGGTCCAGTTCGAAAACGGAAACGGTCGTCTTCCGCCGTTTCTCACGTTCGACGCCTCAGTCGGTCGGGATGCCGTGCGCGGCTCAAAACCGGCGCTCGGCTTCACCGCCGATTTTCAAAACTTCACGAACACCCGTTATCTGCTCAAAGTCAATAACGGTTTCAACACGACCCAGTGGGGAGAAGGCTTTCGCGCGGACCTCCGCGTGACTGCGCCGTTTTAGTGTTGCCGCAGAGGCTACCCCGCAGGGACGCCCCGCGCGGGGGTTTAGCGCCGTGGCCGTAAACTAAGCCCCCAATGGGTGTGCCGCGAACACCGCTCGAACCGCCCACGGCCGAACAGAGCGCGTTTTTGGAGCGGGCGATGACACAGTACGGCAAGGCGACCTACAACTTCGCCTTTCGTTTGACCGCGAACGAAGCGGATGCGCGCGACCTCACGCAGGACGCCTTCATCCGCGTCTACCGGGCGTGGCGCTCGTTCGTTCCAGGAACGTCCTTCCTCTCGTGGATCTACCGAATCGTTACGAATCTGCACAGAGACGAACTTCGCAGACGAAAAGGGCGTTATCAGGAAGAGCTACCCGAAGACAACGCTCCGCAGGAGTTCGGCGGCCATCGGCCGTTGGCCGTCACGCCCATCGACGACTACGTCGAACGCCAAGTCGGAGAGCCGCTCTCCAAAGCCCTCGCCCAACTCTCAGCCGACCAGCGGCAAGTCGTGATCCTCGCGGATATCGAAGAGTACAGCTACCAAGAGATCGCGGACATCATGGGATGCTCGATCGGCACGGTCCGCTCACGGCTCCACCGCGCAAGGGCCCTTCTCCGCCGCCTCGTCGAACGAGCACAACACCAAGAACGATGAATCAACACCTTTCAAACGACACCCTGATCGATTACCTCCACGGCGAACTGCGCCCGCAGGACGATGCGCTGGCGCACGCCCATCTGGCGGCTTGTTCGACGTGCCGCGCTGCGCGCGACGTCGAAAGCGGCGTCAGCGAGTTCATCCGGGCTGGCGCCGCTTCCGAGGAACGCGAGTTTCCATCTCTCATCTCGGCTGCCGTCTGGGAGCGCATTCGGGCAGCGCGCCCGTCGCCGCTCGCTCGGTTGGGCGCTTTCTTGCGGCCCGCGATCGCGGTCCCGGTCGCCGCGGTGTTGCTCGTCGGCGGGTGGTTCGCCTCGCCGCTCGGACACGGCTCTTCGAACGGCGGCCGCTCGATCGATGCAATGTACTACTTCCAGGCGCACGCAGCGCAATCGGCCAGCTCGCCGCTATCCGAGCATTCCGGGTTGCCCGTTCTCGAGACCTCGATGAGCGACGAGACCGTCTCGGCTCCGCCGATGATGAACCAGTATGCCGCCTATGCAGTCTCCGGCGGGATCGATGCCGTGCGATAAGCGCGCGGCGGCACATCGATCGGTCGGCGTGAGTTTGCGCGCGCTCTGCGGCGCATCCGTCTTAGTTCTGTTGGAGACGCTTTCGGCATCATCTGGGGCCCCCGAAAAATTTGAAAAGCACGCGGCGAAGACATCGCCCGGTCCGATTACGCTGCTGCGCATGAGCATCGACGCTCCACGCACGGTCTCGTACGTGGGTCAGTTCGAAACGGTGCGTTTCAGCTCAGCGCGCGCAACCGCGACCATCGTCAAGGTCGAGCACCGGGCCCCGGCGCTAACGCGGCGCTGGTTCGTCGCACCGGAAGCATTGTACGGCGACTACATCATCACCCGCGGAACCGCCACCTATGATTTCGATACCAAGCACGGCAGGTTGACGATCTCGCACAATCCGACGATCGACAACCAAATCTCGGCCGCCGATGATTTCGATCAGGTCCTGGCAAATTATCGCGCCATCCCCGACGGCGCCGATACCGTTGCCGATCGCGCGACCCAGTCGTTCGTGTTCGTCAATAAACACACGGGCGAACGGGCACTACGGGTTTGGCTGGATCGCGAGACGCATCTCGTGCTCAAAAAGGAAGAATACCACGGGAACGGCGCGGTCGCTTCGCAAGCGCGCTTCGAGGAGTTACGCTATACCGACGCTATTCCAGGTGGGCTCTTTGCGATCGACCCGCCCCGCGGATACGCGCAGGTTGCAGGCGTCAGCGTCGACATGCCGTCATCGGACATCCAACGCGTCATCAAAGACGCCGGCTTCTCGCCCTACGAGCCCAAGAATCTCCCGCAAGGGTTCGCGCTCGACAGCGGAGACGTGACGACCGTCAACGGCGTGCGGAACTTACAGCTGCTTTACTCCGACGGGTTGCGTACGATTTCGCTCTTCGAGAACTCGAGCGGCGCAGCGGCCGACTTCGGAGCGCTTCGTCCCAAGACGCTCGAGTTCGAAGGTCACCAAGCAGAATACGTCGAGGACGGCCCGACGACGCTCCTGACCTGGAAAGAACGCGACCTGCACTTCGCACTCGTCGGTGACTTGATGCGCAACGAACTCGTGGCCATCGCCAGAAGCGTGGTGCCGTAAAACGGTAACGGCATCTCAACGCTGCAAAAGTAAACAGTAACGCCACGTTACCGTTACTTCTTGAAAATATACGCCATGACATCGCCCTCACGGTTCGGCACCGCGCCGACGAGTTTAGCTCCGGAGGGCGCTTTCCCGGGGGCGTCCACGACGATGAGCGAGCCCGGCAAGGTACAGGCCGGACCGACGCCTTCGACCGGCGCGAGCGACGATCCGCGCATATAGAAATCGACGAACGTATCGTAATTGTACCAGTCGAGCGACCCGAAGCAAACGCGTCGTTCGCCCACACCGAGTACGCGGACCGTCGCAAACAAGCTCGCGGTACCGTACTTGAATGCGTCGGCGGCCCTCGCCGGATAGACCGTGAAATACACGCGCGCAAAATCGGCGAATGCGAAGGCGGCGGTAGCGGCGAGCGCCGTCGTCGCCATTTCACGTGAGCGCGTGGCCGCGTGAAAACGTCCGAGCCACAGGTACCACGCGCGAAGACCAATCGCCGTCAGGATGCAGGCCAGCGGCGCTCCGATCATCGTTCGCGGGAAATCGGGCACGCCGTCGTTGGTCAATGCCCCGCCCAGCGGATAGATCGCGAGCCACACGTATAAGACGGTTCTTGTTTGACGCCCCACGAGACGCGACGCAGTCGCGAGACCGATCAGCACGAAGGGCAACATCCACCAGTACAATTCGCCGTAGTGGGGACCGTGGTCGAGGATACCGTCGCCGTATCCGAACAGCGGCCCGAGCGCAAAGTGCGCAATGTAGTTGTGTACGAACGTTCCGAACGCAGCCGGTGTATAACCGTGACCGAACGTCGCGATGTTCGCATCGCGCCAGAAGAATCGCGGATGCGTTGCCACGGCGACGACAAGCGGAGCGACGATTGCGAGGGCAATGCTGCATGCAAGCGCCAAGAGCCGCAAACACGCGCGCGCATCACTCGCGCGCACCACGATGAGCGCAGCGCCGAGCAGAATGCCGTCAACGGGCTCCGCTCGGTACGAGTACGCACCAATGCCCAGCAGAATGGCCGCCAGAAGCAACGGACGCGCCGTGCGCAAACGCAATCCGCGCGCGAGCGCGGCCAAAGCGCCGAACAGGAACGGAAAGACGGCCGCGTTTTCCCAACCCAGCCGTGAAATATGGATCGACCACGGCAGCACCGCGAATAAAGCCGCTGCGCCGTCGGCGAGCTCGAACGAAGCTACAACCGCTTGGTTCTCGGCGCTACGCTCGGGAACCGTGAGCTCGAACGTTAGCCAGCGTAGCGCTGCGACCGAAATGACGCCGAGCAGTGCCGCCGGCAGCCGCATCGCAAATGCATTGGTGCCGAAGAGCGACGTCGACATGGTCTCAAAGATGCCGTAAAGCGGCAAATACTCAACGCGTAAATCGAAGAACGGAACGAGCGGCGCGCGACCGTGAAGAACGTTCGCAACGCCGACGAGGCCGGCAAGTTCGTCGGCGTGAACTTCGAGCGGGTTTGTCCCTAACGCGTACAACCGTACGGCGAGCGCGACGGCGAGAATAAGCGCGACGCGCAGCAAAAAACGCCGGCTTTAAGCGCCTCGCGCGCCCATCTTGGGATCGGGCCGGCGACCCGCGCTCGACGCGGCCAGCGCGGAAGCGATATCGCCCTGCGCGACCTCGCCGCTTGCAATCGATTGCACTCGGCCGTCGGCACCGATCAGCACGAGGGTGGGAAAGCCGCTCTGCAGATACGATTTCGCGACACCGAGGTTCGAATCGAATGCGACCGGATAGCGCACGCCGAAACGGGTTGCAAACGCGATCACGTCCGCTTGCGTTTCAGGGTTTTGATCCGTGATGTCGAGCGCGCTGCCGCTGACCGCGACGAAGTGCACCCGGTTCTTGTACGTGTCGAACAGCGTGTTGAGCACGGCCGTTTCGCGCTGACAATGCGGACACCACGTCGCGAACACCTCGAGCAAGGTCGGCTTTCCGCGCGCCTGGGCGAGATCGAAGGCTCCCTGCGTGGTCGAGACGACGAACTCGGGTGCCCGTTGCCCGATCGAGAGTTGCGCACTCGTCGGTGCCGTCGAGGCCGCCTCCGGAACGCGGCGGTTGGCGTAACCGATGGCAACGAGCGCGCCGATCGCGATCACGGCGAGCGTCGTGAACAGGATGGTGCGGCGGCGCGTCGCTTGCGCTTGCACTGCGGCGCGCGAGGGAGGAACGGTGCGTCGTTCGGCTCGATTCATGACGGTGGCACTTCGGGCCGACCCGCGTCTGCACCGCTCGCGCCCAGAGTGGATTCAGCTGCGCTGAATCCGTCGAAGTCGGGCAAAGCCCAACCAATTCCCAGGAGCCGATCGACCGCGTAGGCACCGGGAGCGCGCCACGCGATGAGCGTCGCCGCCGCGGTGAACACGATATCCGCCGCCACGTGTCCCCATGAAGGCGGCGTCGGGATGCCCGACCCGAAGCAGCCGCAGTCCGCGGGCAAGCGCCGCACGACCAGCGACGCGACCGCTCCTGAAAAGATCGCGAACTGCACGCTTGCAACGATCGCCGCCGCACGCGTGAAGAGGCCCGCGCACAGGTAACCGCCGAGGATGATCTCGCCATACGGCAACGCGACGCCGAGCGGGCCGACGATCGCCGCAGGCAGGATGCGATAACCGGCAATCGACACGGCCGTCGCGCTCGGACCGTCGTGCGCTTTGAACACGCCGGCGACGACGAGCAGCACGCCGATTGCGACGCGCAGCGCGAGGATCACAAAGCCCATGCGGCCACCGTATCGGCGAGCGTCCGCTGACGCGGCGGAATCGCCGCGAGATCCGCGCGGTCGCTTTCATCACCGGCATCGTGTGCGCGCAACGTCGCTTCGACCGCGCGCGCGAGCGTCGGGATGTCATAGCCGCCTTCCAAGCAATAGACGACGCGGCCGTTGCAGTACTCGTCCGCCGTTTGGCGGATCAGCGCGCCGAGCGCGCGTGCCGCGGGCTCCGCCTCGACTCCGAGATCGCCGACCGGATCGCCCGCGGCGAAGTCATACCCGGCGCTGACGACGAGCAGATCGGGCCTGATGCGCGCCGCAACCTCCGGCAGCAGCCGCTGCCACGTCGCGACGAACGGCTCGGTTCCGTACGCATGCGGCGGAAGCGGCAGGTTGACGATCGCGCCCGCGGCATCGAAGTGCTGTTCGCTCGGACCGCCCGTTCCCGGATACGCCGGATAACCGTGCGTCGACACGAACGAGAGGCCGTCGCCCGCGGCGGCTTGCGTTCCGTTACCGTGATGGTAGTCGAAGTCGACGACGAGTGCCCGGCCGCCATGCGCCGCAACAAACGCGCGTGCCGCGACGGCGGCATTCCCGAATATGCAGAAACCCATGCCCCGCGCAGGTTCCGCATGATGGCCGGGCGGCCGTACAAGTGCGAAGGCTGCGCGATTGCCGTCGACTGCCGCCTCCATGGCCGCGAGCGCTCCGCCGGCCGCACGGCGAGCGACGGCAAGCGAGCTTTCGTCGATGATGGTGTCGCCCGTCGAAAGGTAGCCGGCACGGTCGGGACCTACCGTCGCAACATCGCGTTTGACGCGTTCCAGATACGCGTGCGGATGCACGAGTTCGAGTTCCGCATCGGTCGCGTCACGCGCCGCAACGCGATCGGCGAACAAACCGGCCGCGTCGAGTCGCCCTGCGACGGCTACGACGCGATCGGGTTTTTCAGGATGCGCGACGCCGCGCAGATGCTGTGTGTAGAGTTCGTCGTAGACGACGATCACGCCGCGAAGAAATCGTCAGGCGTGGGGCGCGGCGGTGCTTTTCGGTTTGGGCTTGGCCGCATGGGCCGCTGCGGGCGCATTCCCCGAGACGCGGCGCAGCGCGCGATCGACGTCGGCGGCAAGCTGCGTTCCGGGTTTCAGGTAGGGTTTGATCTGCGTATAGGCTAGACGCGCCTGCGCCTTGTCGCGATTCCCTTCGGCGCACCGTCCATACGCGAGAAACAGCGATGGATACTGCTTCATTAGTCCGATCGCGTTCTTGTCGATGGCCTGGAAGGCCCGGGTGCACTCCTTGTAGTTGCGCAACTCGAGGTCGGCGGTTGCCAGGCCCGCGAGCGCCTGCGGCGTGCCTTGGAGTGTAAACGAGTGCCGGAAAGCGTCACGTGCGCCCTCGTACTGACGGCTCTGCGAATCGAGTTGCCCGAGCGTAAACCAAGCGGTCGGGTCGTTCGGCGTCACCTCGGTGATGCGCTTGACGTAGCCGACTGCATCGCCCATGCGCTTGCGCGCAAGTGAAAGTTGCGCCAAGCGGGTCAAAGAATCGGCGTTGTTCTTGTCGAGACCGAGCGCGGTCTTCCATTCGGTCTCAGCTGCGTTCTGGTCTTTCGCAATGGCGACGTCGTAGTCGCCATAAGCGACGTGCACGCCCGCGACTTTGGGATAAAGCTGCTCGGCGCGCTTGAGCGTAGCCAGCGCATCTCCGTTCATCTTCTCGTCGCGGTAGACCGTGTATTCCTCGACCAAGACTGCGGCCTTGGCATCGTCGGTCGGAACATCGGCGAGCAACGTGTCGTAGGTCGCAATTGCGCCTTTGACATCGTGACTCGTGGCTTGCAGTCGGGCTTTGCCGAGCAGCGCATCGGTGTTTTTCGGGTCGAGTTGCAATGCGCCGTCGAACTCGGTTGCCGCGAGCGCGTACGCCTTTTGCGAGATATAGGAGCGCGCTGCTAGAATCAGCGGCTGCGGGTCTTTGGGATCCAGTTTGGCGGCGGCTTCGAATTGCGCGCGCGCTTCGTCGAATTTGCTCTCTTGACCGAGTACGAGCCCGTAGTTTTCAAAGACGCGCTTATCGGTCTTGTTGAACGTGGTGGCGCGTTTGGCAACGCGTTCTGCATCGGTTGCGCGATTGGTTCGCAGGTACAGTTCCGTCAGCGTCAGCAGCACCTGCGCGTTGGTTGGTTCCAGGTTCGAGGCTTGCTCGAAATCGCTCGTCGCCTCGCGGATGCGGCCGACGTTTTCATTTGCCACGCCGTCGAGATAATAGACCTGCGCGTTCTTGTCGCCGAGCGAAAGCAGCTTCTGCGTAAGTCCGAGCGTCTGATCGGGCCGGCCGACCTGCAGCTCGTAGCCGGCGAGCTCCGCCAGTGAATCCTTGTCGTTCGGATTCGCCTTGAGCTTGGCTTCGAGGCGTGGGATGGCCGTTTCCGGAGGTTCGGGTGTCGCGGTGGGAAGCGGTGCCGGCGAGCCGCTCGCGCTTGCGCTTGGGACGGGCGAAGCGGCCGGGCGACGCGGGGCACTCGATGCGTAGCCGCCGGCAAGCAAACAGCAGCAGAGGGCAACGGTCGTGACGGCGAGGGGACGAGTTGCAATGTTCAAACGGTTCGTCTTTCGAGAGGAGCGGTTGCTGATTCGCGCCGCCGGATTGTGCACGGGATTGGGCGGAGCACGGATTGGGCGGAGCTTTGAATCCCGTTAGGCGTGCACGGCGGCGCGCGCGCGCAGCGCTTTGGTGAGTTCCGGTACGATCGCGAAGAGGTCTCCGACGACCAGAAGGTCGGCAAATTCCCCGATCGGGACGCTGCCGTCCTTATTTATAGCAACGATGGTACCGGCGGTGCGCATTCCAACTTTGTGCTGGATCGCGCCGGAAATGCCGCATGCAATGTAAAGATTGGGTGAAATCGTCTTCCCGGTCTGGCCGACCTGATGGCCGTGGCCGATCCAGCCGGCGTCGACGGCGGCGCGCGAGGCGCCGACCGAACCACCGAGCGCATCGGCGAGGTCCTTGAGGATCGTCTTGAAGGGCTCCGGGCCGCCGACGCCTCGGCCGCCGGAGACGACGATCGACGCCTCCTCCACGCCGAGTTCCCCCGCCGCTTCGACGATGTCTTCCTCGACGATGATCGCATACGTCTTGCCGGCCGGCTTCTCGAGCGTCACGATATTGCCCGCGCCTGCCTGCGGGGACGCGGTAAAGGCGTTCGGGCGCACGGCGGCGATGCCGTAGTCGCCGCCGAGCGCGCATGAGGTAATCAGCGTCCCACCGAGTTTCGGAGATGTACAGAGCACCTTGCCGTCGGCCACCTCGATCTCGGTGAGGTCGGCGGTCTGCCCGCAATCGAGTCGCGCTGCGAGCCGGCTCCCGACGTCGCGCCCGATCATCGTGTACGGCACAAGAATGAGCGCCGGGCCGATGGCTCGAGCCGCTGCCGCCAAGTAATCGACGAGCGGATCGATGAGAAACGCGTCGATGTCGGCATCTTCGGCGACGTGGATCGTATCGACCGGATACGCCTTCAGTTGCTCTGCGGCGCCCCCGGCGTTCTTGCCGAGGACGACTGCATGCACGGATCCGCCGAGTCCCGTCGCCAGTTCCTTCGCCTTGGTCGCCATCTCGAGTGAGACGCGGCGCGGCTGACCGCCGGTGTGTTCGATGAAAACGACGACGTCACGCATCAGACGAATTTCTTCTCCCGTAGGAACTCGAGAATTTTTTGGGCGCCCGCGACTGGATCGGGCGCTTGATAGGCTTCACCTTTGCCGCGCGTGGGCGGCGTTTGAAACGCGATCACTTCCGTGCGCGCACCGGCTACGCCGTTCTCTGCCGTGAGGCCGACGTCGGCGAGGGTGCGGACCGCGATCGTCTTCTTCTTCGCCCCCATGATGCCGCGCAGCGACGGGTAGCGCGGTTCGTTGATCGACTTGGTCACGCTCGCCAGTGCTGGCAGCGGCGCGCTGATGCGCATGTAACCGTTGTCGGTCTCGCGCTCGGCGCGTACCGTCGTGCCGTCGAGTTCGAGTTTGCGTAGGTACGTTAGGCCGGGCACGCCGAGCAGTTCGGCCAGCATCCCGGGAAGTTCGCCCGTGATGGCGTCGGTCGACTGCGTACCGCACAGCACGAGATCGAAGCCGTTATCCGCGATGGCTTTGGCAAGCGCGTGGGCCGTGCCCCAGACGTCGGAGCCTTCGGCCCTCGGGTCGGAAAGCATGATCGCATCGTCGGCGCCCATGGCGAGCGCCTTACGAACGACTTCCTTGCCGCCTTCGGGCGCCATCGTAACGACGGTAACCGTCGTGCCCTCGCCCCCCGACTTTTCTTTGAGTTGCAGCGCCGCTTCGAGCGCGTATTCATCGAACGGGTTGAGCACGGTCTCCACGCCCGTGCGGACGAGCCGTTTCGTGCCGGGATCGATGCGCTTGTCGGCGTTCGTGTCGGGCACGAGTTTGACGGTGACGACGATCTTCAAACGGGGCCTCCAGCATAAGCGACTCGAGTGGGATGACCGAGACTCGAACTCGGATGCTCTCGCGAGCGGCAAATTTTCGCGCCACGATGGCTTTCGCCACTATCGCACCGGCGCGATATTCGTGGTCCGGACTGTGCCTTGACCCTATCGGTCCGCGCCTCGCGGCGCCGGACAAACGTAGGCCGCGCCCGTCCAGTCTCTACACCTTCTCATTCCGATGCGGCGAACATCGCCGCATCGCAACGGGCTTGGCGAATCGCCGCGTCCGCATATGAGCTTGGCTCGGCGTTGTCGTGCATCGTCTGCGACGAGTTCGCCGACTTTGAGCGCATCCCGACCGCCGTTTCCGCGCGGCCGGCTCCAACCTAAAAGTCTGCTGTGTCTACCGATTCCACCATCATCCCGTGGTTCTTCACTTCGCTCTCCGCATCGCAAACACCCGGAGCCCCGGGCACCCGCGCAAGAAGAAAGCCGAGCAGCAGATCGTTGCGCTCGATGCGCGCCGCCCCGGCGCCGAGAACGCGCAACGCCTCCGAGAGTACGATCGCGCCCCCCGCGATCACGTCCGCGCGCTGCGGCAGCATGCCGGGAAGCGCACGGCGGGCTGCCACGTCGAGATCGAGCAACCGCTCGAGGGTGGCGTCGAGCACCTCGACGGTTAGGGTTAAGCCCGCAACCCGTTCCACGTCGGAGCGCGTGGCCACGGCCGCGATTGTCGCCGGACTACCGGCGACCGCGCGGACCTCATCGACCGGCGCGAAAGCGGCGAAGGCGGCGAGAATCTGCCGCGCCGCAGCCCGCGCCTGCGCCGCAGCAGCGTGCGCGGGCGGCCCCGGCTCACCTCCAAGCAACGCCGGAAAATGCTCCGACAGGCGCACGGAACCGATCTCGCGGGAGCGCGCGCCTTCGAGCCGCCCGTCTCGGCCGACGGCGCACTCCGTGCTGCCGCCACCGACGTCGATCACGGCAATTCGAGCGCCATCCTGCGGCGCGCCGGCGGTCGCTCCTGCAAAGCTATACGTCGCTTCCGTCTCGCCGCTAAGGATCTCGAGCGGGACGCCGGTTAGCGCCTGCAGCCGTTCGCTCAATGCCGCGCTGTCGGCGGCGCGGCGCACGGCGCTGGTAGCGATCGACGCGAGCAGAGCGCCGTGTCGGCGCGCGCGCTCGGCGAAATCCGACGCCGCCGCAAGCGTACGCGCGACCGCTTGCGGGGCGAGCATACCTCCCTCCTGCAAGCCCTCGCCGAGTCGGGTCCCCGTTTGCGCGTGCTCGACTTCCTCGAGCATGCCGCTCGCGCCGTCGCGCACGACGAGCAGGCGTACCGTGTTCGTGCCGAGCGAGAGGACTGCGCGGGTCAATACCGCTTGCCGGCCGACGCCTCGCGTGTCTTCTGCACGAGCGCGAGCGCACGCTCATAGTCCCGGTTCGCGATGCCCGCGTACAGCGTGTCGATGATCGTCAGCTGCGCGATGCGGCTCGAGGTGGCGTCGCTTCCGAACGCCGTTTCTTTAGCGGCCGTGAACAACTTGACGTCCGAAGCTTTCGTGATGGGGGACGTTGCACGATGCGTGATGCAGATCGTCGTGGCGCCGACACTTTGGGCGTTCTGCATCGCATCGCACACGTCTCGCGACGCTCCGGTGTGCGATATGCCGAGCGCGACATCGCTTGGGCCGAGCAGCGACGAGGACATCGCCATCAAGTCGGAATCGTTGAGCCAGACGGCGCAGATGCCGAGCTTCATGAACTTATGATAAGCATCGAGTGCGAGCGGCGCGCTACCGCCGATGCCGTAGATTTCGACCTTGCGTGCGCGCACGATGGCGTGCACCGCACGTTCGAGTTCCGCATCGGCCAGCACTTCGAGCGTATCCTTCAGCGCTTGAGCGTTCGCGGCAAACACCTTCGTCTTGAGCGCTTCGAGGGAATCGCCCGACGCAATCTGCTCGTGAACGGTCTCAGTCGGACCGACCAGATCGCGCGCAAGCATGATCTTGAATTCCTGATACCCTTTGTAACCGATTTTTTGGCAGAGCCGGACGACCGTCGATTCGCTCGTTTGCGTCCGCTCCGCGAGTTCCGTTACGGTCAAGTAGATCAGATCTTCGGGATGCTTGAGAATGAAGTCGGCCACGCGCTGTTCGGCGGTTGGCAGCGAATCAAACGTGCCGCTGATGCGCACGAAGCACCCCGGAACGGCGACAGGCTCGATGTCCACCTTCGCCCGTTCTACGTAACTTTGGTCCGCGCCTCGAACGACGCGGCTCGCCGCTTCTTACGGATGAAGTGCCGTTCCGCGGGCGGCGGCGCATCGGCCGGCTCCCACTCCTGCGTGGAACGCAAGAACGCATTCATCTGCGCTTCGAATGCCGCCTCGATCAAACGTGGCGCACTACGTTCGAGTGCAACGATCGCGTGTCCACCGCGTTGCTCGAGCGCGAGCGTTAGCGGTGCGCGCGACGCGTGGCTCGATACGTAGGTGGGCCGATTCGCAGCCAACTCCGAAGCCGGGACGGCGGCGAGCGTGCCGTCCTCGAGACGAACCGTCGCCCCGTGTTGATGGATGTTGATCACCGTGCCGCGCACGGCGCTCACGGGTCGGGCTGCCAATCGGTTTCGGGTTGCGGCGTCGGCGTCGGCAACCCGCGCACATAGATGATCTCTTCATGTGGGCCGACGAGTTTAAGTTTCTCGTGGATCTCGGGAATTGCACCACGTGGATCGCTTAATCGTTCGAGCGTGCGGCGTTGTTCGCGCTCGCGCTCGCGTAAGCCGTCGATTTGCGCCTGCGACGCGGTAATCTCATGGGAGAGCGCGACGTTCTTGGCGAGGATGCCTTCGAATTGAATCGCGATCGTTGCGAAAACGGCGACCACAACCACGAACGCCCCGATGCGGGCCGTTATGCGCATAGTACGAGGCAGTCGCCGCTTCACGGCACGGCTACCACGCGCGGTAACGTCGCCTCATCCCAGGCGCCGATGCGCCGAAATTTACGATAGCGCCGCTCGCGCAAATCGCTCGGCGGTAACCGCTCGAGATCGCGCAGCGAAGCGTCGACCGCGTCGAGTATCCGCTCCACGAACGCGACGGGGTCGCGGTGTGCGCCCCCGAGCGGTTCGGGCACGACTTCATCGACGATTTCAAATTCCAACAGATCGCCGCTCGTCAGTTTGAGGCGTTCGGCCGCTTCGGCCGCCCGCGCCGCATCACCCCACAAGATGGCGGCGCACCCTTCCGGCGATGCGACGGAATAGACGGCGTTTTCGGCCATGATAACGCGGTCGGCGAGCGCGATCGCGAGCGCCCCGCCCGAACCGCCTTCGCCGATGATGGACGCGACGACGGGCACCGACGCTTTGCAGAGCGTCATCAATGCCGAAGCAATGGCCTCGGCTTGCGCGTGTTCTTCAGAAGCGACTCCGGGATCGGCGCCCGAGGTATCGACCAAGGTGACGATCGGCAAGCGGAAGCGGTCCGCCAGCCGCATCAATCGCGTCGCTTTGCGATAGCCTTCGGGCGAGACCATGCCGAAGTTGCGCTTGATATTCTCTCTCGTGTCGCGGCCTTTTTGCTGCGCGAGCACCATCACGCGCCGTCCGCGCAGTTTCGCGAAGCCGCCGACGAGCGCCGGATCGTCGCGGAATTGACGATCTCCGTGCAGTTCGTCGAACTGATCGAAGGCGGCGAGATAATCGCTTGCAATGGGACGTTTGGGATGGCGCGCCATATTGACGCGCTCCCAGGCGCTAAGGTTACCGAAAAGATCGCGCAGAAGCTCGCGATAATTCTCTTCGAGCATCCGCACGTCGTCATCGAGCGCTCGCCGATCGGCACCCGCCGTCTCGCGGCCGCGCGCGCGCAAGACGGCGATGCGCTCTTCGAGTTCCGCGAGGGGGCGCTCGCGTTCGACGATCACGTTCATGGTAGCGTGTGCGTCAAAACGCGAATTCCGGTACGGCTTTGAGCAACGGCGCGGTGCGTCTACGATCGACGGCGTAGTCCAGCACGCGCACGAGCGTGTCGCGCACGGCGGCGCGCGGCACGACCAAGTCGATTTGGCCCTTTTCAAGGAGAAACTCGGCCGTCTGGAAGTTGTCGGGAAGCCGTTGGCGCACGGTCTGCTCGATCACGCGGCGCCCCGCGAACCCGACCGACGCGCGAGATTCGGCAATGATCACGTCACTCTGAAATGCAAATGACGCGGACACGCCGCCGGTCGTCGGATCGGTCAGCACGCTGACGTACAAATTTCCATCAGCGGTAAAGCGCTCGACGGCCTGCGTCGTCTTGGCCATCTGCATCAGCGCGAGCATACCCTCTTCCATGCGCGCACCGCCGCTCGCCGTAAAGATGACGCACGGCAGGCGCCGCTCCCGCGCCTCTTCGAGCAGATGCGCGATGCGCTCCCCCACCACGGTCCCCATCGTGCCGCCCCGAAAACTGAAGTCCATCACACCGAGCGCCACCGCGAATCCGTCGAGCGTTCCAAAACCGGTGACGACCGCTTCCGAAAGGTTGGACTTTATGCGATCGCCGTCGAGCTTGTCGAGGTACGAGCGCTTATCGACCCATTCGAGCGGGTCACCCGGTAGGATGTCGTTTCCGATCTCGACGAAGTCGCCGTCGACGAGCGAATTGATGCGGTCGTAGGCCGACATTCGGAAGTGATATTGACACTTGCTACACACCGAAAGGTTTGCAGCCAAGTCTTTGCGATAGAGCATCTCGCCGCAGGACGGGCACTTGACCCAGAGCGCCGCATCCTCGGCAGGAACATCTCGTTCGCGCAGCCGGCGCAGCCAATCGGGCATCGGCATCAGGCGATCGTTTTTTCTGCCGGCGCGCCCGCGCGCGGTGCCGAAGAACCAACAAGGTTCTTGCGTCCGAGCATGCGGCCCGCGTAGATGCGTCGCAACTGCCGCAGATAATTGGTGATTTCTTTGCCGTTGAGCTTCGATTCGCCGATGACGCGATCGGTAAACACGTATGGGATTTCGAGCGCTTCGCCGTAGTGCGCTTTGGCGGCAACTTCGAGCCCGATCTTGAAGCCGATCGGATCGAGGGCAACGCCGTCGAGCGCCTCGCGCCGTACGAGAAGAAAGCCGCTCGTGATATCACGGATCGGCGTGAGCGGCCACGCGAGCATGCAGGCAACGAGCGACGTGATCTTGCGCTTGAGCGGCCAGTTCGTGATGCCGCCGCCTTTGACGTAACGGCTGCCGACCGCCAGGCCGTAACGGCCGCTTTGGAGCGCCTGCACCATCCGCGGAATGATGTGGGGATCGTGGCTGAAATCCGCGTCCATCGCTCCGAGTGCTTCGGATTCGCGGCGCGCGAAATGCCAACCGTCGATGACGCCGCTGGACAGCCCCATCTTTTCCGGGCGGTGCAGACAGCGCACGGGAAAACGAGCGGCGAGTCCGTCGACGATCGCTCCGGTGCCGTCGGGCGAGTTATCGTCGACGACAATCACCTCACCGTCGAGAGCATCCGAGCGAAAGACATCGGCGAGCGTCGCCACCAGCTTCTCGATCCCACCCGCTTCATTGTAGGTCGGGATGATGATGCTGAACTTCAACCGCGCGTGCGCCTCATAGGTGTGCCTATACGCCTAGCTAGCGCTCGTCTCATGCTCCCGGCGACCGCTTGGAGCCCGGCTCCGGCCTGTGAATTCGACTTCGTCGAGTCTTTCGCGTTTGCGGCGTCGGGGAAAGCCCGGCACGCCTAGAGGTTGCCGCTCGCGTACAGCACCGCGCTGCATGCCACAAGTCCCGCCGTCTCCGTACGGAGAATGCGTGCGCCAAGTGAGATCGGGCGGCCGCCGGAACGTTCGGCCAACTGCGCTTCATCATCGGAAAGCCCGCCTTCGGGACCGATCACGACGAGCGCACTGCGCGCTCCCGCAAGCAAGGGCGGAAGTCGCTCGCGTAACGGCACACCGTCCGCGAGTTCCCAGGCAAGCAGGGTCACGTCGAACGTGCCGAAGCCGGCGCATACCACCGTAAAGGATGCCGGTTCATCGAGCGCGGGCACGTCGGCTCGGCCACACTGTTGCGCCGCGCTCTTGGCGAGCCGTCGCCAGCGCTGCATCCGCTCGCCGCTCGCATCGCCGCCCTGGGTCCGCTCACTCGTGAATGGAAGCACCTGGGCGACGCCGAGTTCGGTAGCTTTCTCGACGACGAAGTCCATTTTCGCACCCTTCGGAATCCCTTGGGCCAGTGCGAGCCGCAGACTCGGTCGGGGCGGTAGCACTTTTTCCGCACGCAGACGCGCACGCACGTTGTCGCGTTCAAGGATCACTTCGGCTGCGTACGCGCGGCCTGACGAGTCGAGAATCTCGACTTCATCACCGCCGCGGGCACGTAAGACGACGCGCAGTTTGCGCGCGTCGTCGGGCGCCGGTTCGACGACGTCGCCTACACCGAAAACTCCCGCGATAAAGATGCGCGCCGGTCTACGGGGCAAATGCGTCTTTGACGCGCTCGAAAAATGAGCGGTCGTCGACTTCGTCGCCGCCGGCGCGCGCGTATTCCTCGAGCAGCTCGCGCTCGTTGCGCGAGAGTTTGGTCGGGACGACGACGTGAACGGTCGCGAGCAGATCGCCACGCCCGCCACCGCGGACGGTCGGCATGCCTTTGCCGCGCAAGCGGAAGGTCGCGCCGCTCTGCGTACCCGCCGCAACCCCAAGGGGCGCCGTCGCGTCGAGCGCGTCGACCTCAACTGTTGCGCCAAGCGCCGCTTGCGTAAACGAAATCGGCACGTCGGTATACAAATCGGCGCCGTCACGCCGAAAACGCGGATGCGTCGCAATGCTCAAGTACACGTAGAGATCGCCCGGCGGTCCGCCGCGCGCGCCGCCCTCGCCGCTGCCGGCAACGCGGATGCGGCTGCCGTCGTCCACGCCCGCCGGAATCTTGACGGTTAAGATCCGATGCTTTTCGATGCGGCCGCGTCCGCGACACGTTTGGCAAGGCGTCGGGACAATGCTGCCCTCGCCGCCGCACTTGGTGCACGTCGTCTGCGTTACGAACTGCCCGAGCGGCGTCTGACGCACGGCACGCATCGTGCCCGAACCATTGCAGCGGTCGCAGCGCTGCACGAGCGTGCCGGGTTCTGCGCCCGCACCGTGACACGTTTCGCACTGCGCGAGGTGGTCGAAGGTCAGCTCGCGTTCCGCGCCGCGATACGCATCTTCGAGCGTGATCCGCAGATCGTAGCGCAGATCGGCGCCGCGCGCGGGCCCGTCTTGGCGCTGTGTTTGAGCGCGACCGCCCCCGAAGAACATGTCGAAAATGTCGCCGAAGCCCTCGCCGCCGGTGAAGCCGAAGCCGCCCATGCCGCCGCTCCCGGTGCCGTTCGGCACCGTACCGAAACGGTCGTACTGCTGACGTTTGGCAGGGTCGGAGAGTATCTCGTAGGCTTCGTTGATTTCTTTGAAGTGCGTCTCCGCCGAATTCTTGTCTTCTGCGACGTCGGGATGATAGCGGCGCGCGAGACCCCGATAGGCGCGCTTGATATCGCTCTCGGAAGCGTCGCGACCGACGCCGAGCACCGTATAGAAATCGGTCGGCACGAATTCCTTAACGCAGATCCGTATCAGCTAAGTGGCGGTTGAGCGATGCGGCCGTTCCGGATGCGACGGCGAGTAAGCGTGCATAGGGCATGCGCCGGGGCCCGAGCACCGCGAGCACGCCGACCATGTCGTCGCCGAAGTGGTACGGCACCGTGACGACGCTGCACTCGGTGATCTCGTCCGAACCCAGCTCGTGCCCGATTTTGATACTTGGTTCACTCGAACCGATCGAATCTGCAACCAGATCGTAGAGCGCCTTTTGTTCTTCAATGATGCGCAAGATCGAACGCAGCTTGCGCAAATCTTGGAACTCGGGCTGATCGAGCAGGTGTTGGGCGCCGCTTGATATCACGGCGGGAAGTTCGTCACTGCCCACGGCGTCGCCGAGGGCGCCCGCAAGCGCCGCGACGAGATCGGAAGAGAGGCCCGCTTCTCCGACGATACGCGCGACGTCGGCAGTCGAGATGTCCCGCATCTGCTTACCGCCGAACGCCGCGTTGAGCCGGTTTGATAGACTCGTCAAATCGTCGGCTTCAATGCCGTGAGCGTGATCGAACGTTTTTTGCAACGCAAGCCCGAGTGACGTCACGACGATCGCGAGTCCGGTGCGCTCCGAAAGCCAAATGAGTTGGATGTGCCGGAACGTTTGCACGTCGCGATGCGGCGCAACCACGAACGCGACATTGCGCGTTAGTTGTCCGAGTAGCCGCGTCGTATGCTCGATGACATCGTCGAGTTCACGGCTCGCGGCGCGAAACTCGTCGTGAATGCGGCGCTGCTCGCTCGTCTCGAGCGTCTCGGGCCGCATTAACTGGTCGACATAGGTGCGGTAACCGGCATCGGAGGGAACGCGTCCGGCGGAGGTGTGCGGCTGGACGAGATAACCGGCCGCCTCGAGTTCCGCCATCTCGTTGCGAATCGTCGCCGAACTCACGCCGAGATTGTATTTCTGCGTCAGCGTGTTGGACCCGACGGGCTCCGCCGTCGCGACATACTCGTACACCACGGTCGCCAGGATGAACGCCTTGCGCTTATCGAGTTTCGGCCGCACCGGAACGACGTCGCCGGGACGAGAATTCTTAGCAGTCACGGCTGCGGAGTGCCAACATTACCCTCCAAAATAGCACTACCCGACGCACGGGTCAAGTCGCAAAGGGGGTGGAGGTACGCCGAACCTACGGAGATGATGCCGATGGTGACGGCGACGGCGCAGCCAGCGTAGCGGCGACGGCGGCGTGGAGTTCATCCCACGTCACTTCGCCGTTCGAGACGAACGAGACCGTACCGTCGGGACGCGTGACGATCGTGACGGGAATCGGCGTGATCCCGTACGCCGAAAATATTTTGCGTTCCGGGTCTTCGATCACGGGGAGATTCATGCCGCGGGCTCGGAGGAACGTCCGGGCGTTGCCGGGCGCTTCGTCCGTAATCGTTAGGAGCGCAACTCCATCTCCGTAGGTGTTGCGCAACTTCGAGAGCGCGTCTAGTTCATCGCGGCACGGTGGGCAATAGCTCGCCCAAAAGTTGATGACGACGGGTTTTCCACGCAAGGCCTTGAGCCGCTCGGGCCCGAGCCCCTGATCGAAGGCAAAATCCGGCGGTGGCTGCGCGTACGAGACCGAGCGCAGTCCGGTCACGGGCCCTCCGGCAGGACGCCGGGCGTGGGCGCTCGATGGTAACGCGGCGGCCGACAGCGCTAGTAGAGCGAAGGCCTTCCTCACATCCCTCGCGTTCGGCCTGCCGCCGATCCGCGCGTCGACCCCCGTGGGGCGACGCCCGATGGGTTTCCCGGAAACTGGCATCAGACTACACGATTCGTGCGACGCCGCCATCGGTTGCCGGCGGTGGAAGCGCGGCCCCCTCCGAAGGCGAACTGCCGCGTTGGGTTGCGAGATAAGCTTTCGCCTTGTCGACTTCGCTCGTCAGCGACGTGACCGTCTGCTGCATGGAGCCGATCGCTTTGATTTTGAAGGTCGACATATCGTCCATCGCCTGCATCACGTTGGAAAACGCGAGCTTGAGTTTCTCAACGTCGACCGTGGCGCTCGAGGCCTGGCCGTAGACGCGTCCCGCATTCTCTTTGAGCATGCGGGCATTACCCGCGATCAAATTGCCCGTCGTCGTGTTGAGCGCCGCAATCTGATCGAGCACGAGCCGTTGACTTGCGACGGCTTGCGCAACGACCACCGCCGTGCGCAAGGCGGAGACCGTCGTGGTCGTCGCACGCTCGATCCCTTTTTGCAGCTCGGCATTGTTCTTTTTGACGAGGTCGAGCGCCATGTAGCCTTGGATGTTGACGGCCATCTGCGTTGCGATGTCTTGCTGCTTCTGACGCGCGTAGAACAGCACGTCCTCCTTGAGAATGCGCGCCCGCTCGGGATCGCGGGCTTCGACTGTGGCAATCTGCGCTTCGACGGCGTCGGCAACGCGCGCCGCGAGATATGCGTACTGCTCGAGCTGCCCCATCAACTTCCACATGTTGGTCTTCTCGACTTCGATCGAGGCATTGTCGCGCATTAGTTGATCGCGCGAGCGGTACAGCGCCTCGATGATCGCGTTGAGATGGCCCTGCGAGGATTCGTAACCGCGAAAATAATTTTGCACTTTATTGCCGAACGGAAGGAAGCCGAACACCTTCTTCGCTGAGAACAAGTCGCCCTGACGCGAGGGGTCGAGTTTCTCGACCGTGCGTCGCAGATCGAGCATTTGTTTCGAGACGCTCGAATCGTTGCTGAACGCGCCGCTTGACATCGTACGCGTGGGCCGGTCCAAGAGTGAGTTCGCCACGTTGGCGGAAGCGACGATCTCTTTGCTCGCCATGGCACTGATCGCCGTAACCGCGTGCTTGAATTCGGGCCCGTCCACCGGTAACGAGACGAGCGTACGCGCGACCTCATCGACTTGCCTTTCGAGCGCAGATTTCTGTTCGGCCGTCACCGGTACTTTGCCGACCGCCGCCGCGGGTGCGACCGGCTTCACTGGTTCGGGCGCGACCAGCGGCGCCTCGGGCGGTATGAGTTGAATGTCGTCGGGCACAATAGATGTTCTCCCGGTTAGCGGTCGTTGATGCCGAGCGTCTTCGGACCGCCGCACAGATAGCGTTCGTAGGCGATCGGCGCGCTCTCGCCGCCTTGTTCCTCGCGCGACCCGCCGAAGAGCCCGGCGACCACGTCCGTGACGCCCTCTGCGGCATCGCCACCGCCGCCGCCGCCAAAAATGCTCCCCAGGATATCGCCGAAATCGCTCACGTCAGTCGTTGAGTCCGATTTGGAATTGCGGCTTGACGCCCTTGGATTCGGCGCGCTTGACGATCGAGGTTCCGATCGCGAGGAACTCGATGATGTGGGGCTGCCAGATGTGATTTTTCTCAACGATCTGCATGCCGACGACGCCCTCGGCGCCGTGCGATTCCGCTTCAGCCTGCATCCGCGACATGGCAAGCTCGCGCGCATCGTAGATAGCTTCCGTGTAGTTCGGCAACTCGATGTTGTTGCCGATGGTCCGCATGCTCTGCATGAAGCCTTGGTGTGCGATGTGGTAGACGCAGGTTCCCAAGACCAATTCTGCGGGAATGTAACCCGCTTCGTGCAGTTTGTAGAAGTCTTGCACCGATAGGTCGCTCGTGAACGGCTTCCCGTGCGCCGTGCGATAATCGCTGCCTTGCGGCGCGCCGACCGCCGTTCCGATGGCCGTGAACTCGAGGGCATTGGCGGCCCAGGCATAACCGCCGACCTCGAGACGCACGCCGACGATGCCGTCGGCGTTTAGGGTCGAGGCCTCTTCTTCCATGCGCGACATTGCAAGCTCACGCGCCTGGTACATCGCTTGCGTCAGCACACCGAGTTCGGAATTCGCATAGTAGTTGGCGTATTGGATGCCGACGTGAAAGATGGAGCTTCCGAGCACGAGTCCCAGCGGCTCCATGCCGAGTTCTCTGAGCAGGACGAATTCCGAAACGGAAAGGTCGCTCGTGAAGAGCGGCTTCCCGCCTTCGCCGCGCATCCGCCGCAGCCGCGAGATTGCATCGACCGGAACACCGCCGTTTGTCGTTTGCACTGCGCTCTGGGCCGCCGTATTGCCGCGGTTGCCGCCGAAAAAGCCCATCGTTGGTCATTACCTCGAAAAAAAGGAAGTGAGTTGCTCGCGCGCTGCGCGGTCGCGTTCGACGTATGCGCCGACGTCGTCGAAAAGTCCGCGCAGCCATTCGGCGACGTCGCATTGCTGCGTACGCAGCGCGATGCCGCGCACGACTTTGGTGCACGAGGGTACGATCGCCGAGCGCGTCCCCTCGATCGCGTAGCGCAGCACGTGATCGCCGCGCGGAACATCGATGATGACTGAGCGGGGCGGACCGCCGAAGAGCCCGCGCTGAACGCGCGTCAAGGCCGGCAACAGCGTCGAGAACCGTTCCGCGGCGAGATTGATCAGCTGGGCCGAATCGGCAGCGGCAGCCGCATCGAGCTGCGAGAAGAGACGCGCAACGAGCGCATGGGGCGGCGGCGCTTCACCCGACGGCACGTCCGCAGGTGCTTGGGGAAGACCGTCGAGCGGCCCGAAACGCTCACTCAGAAACGCACCGTTTGCGGCGAGGCTCGTTCGGCTCGCCTCCGTCAGAACTGCCAGGCGTTGTGCCGTCGCCCGCTCGAGCAGCGTCAATTGCCCGGTGACCATCTCCGTCGCAGCGGCATCGCGCTGACTGGGCGGAATGTCGAGATACGCGGCTAGCGTATCGGGCAGGTACCGGCGCTCGGTTTCCTTTAATGCGAAGGCCGCTTCGTCCGCGCCGCTGCGCTCGCCAACGCGACGAGCCTCGGCGAGCAGCGCTTCGATTCGTGCGACCGTCGCGAGCGCTTCGGCCGGCAGACCCGAGGAGTTCACTCGGCGGTACTTCGACCGCGCGAGCCGATCTTGCTCCTGCCGATGAGGAGGACGTGGAGCCGTCGAGCTTGTCATCAACAGGTTGACTGCAAAGAGCAGCGCAAAGCATACGAGGGGAGTCGAAGGATGAGCGAGGTACGGGTACTGGTGGGCACGCGCAAGGGCGCCTTTATCCTGACGTCGGACGGAAAACGGGAACGGTGGAACGTCGCGGGTCCGCACTTTGCGGGCTGGGAGATTTACCACCTGAAGGCATCACCCGCCCAGCCGAATCGGCTGTATGCCTCGCAGAACAGCAGCTGGTTCGGACAACTGATCCAGCGTTCCGACGACGGCGGCAAGACGTGGGAGCCGGTCGGAAACCAGTTCGTGTACGACGGCGTTCCCGGCACGCACCAGTGGTACGACGGTACGCCGCATCCGTGGGAGTTCGCGCGCGTCTGGCATCTGGAACCATCGCTTTCCGACCCCGACACGGTCTATGCCGGTGTTGAAGACGCCGCGTTGTTCCGCTCGACCGATGGCGCGCAGACCTGGCAGGAGCTATCGGGACTGCGCGGCCATGGATCGGGACCCTCATGGCAACCCGGCGCCGGCGGCATGTGCCTGCATACGATTCTGCAAGACCCAAGCGATCCCGGCCGGATATTCGTCGCCATTTCAGCTGCGGGCGCGTTTCGGAGCGATGACGGCGGCACGACATGGCGGCCGATCAATCGCGGCTTGAATTCCCAATACATCCCCGACCCGACTGCCGAAGTCGGCCACTGCGTCCATCGCATCGCGATGCACCCGTCGCGACCGGACGTACTGTTCATGCAGAAGCATTGGGACGTCATGCGCAGCGACGACGCCGGCGAATCGTGGCGCGAGATCAGCGGCAACTTACCGACCGACTTCGGCTTCCCGATCGACGTTCACGCGCACGAGCCGGACACAGTCTACGTCGTGCCGATCAAAAGCGATTCCGAACACTTCCCGCCCGATGGAAAACTGCGCGTGTACCGCAGCCGCACGGGCGGGCACGAGTGGGAAGCGCTCACGAACGGTCTGCCCCAGCGTGATTGCTACGTCAACGTACTGCGCGACGCGATGGCCGTCGACTCACTGGATTCGTGCGGCGTATATTTCGGCACGACCGGCGGGCAGGTGTATGCGTCGAAAGATGCCGGCGACAACTGGGCTCCCATCGTGCGCGATCTGCCGGCCGTGTTGTCCGTCGAAGTTCAGACGCTGGCATGATTCGAGTCGTGCTCCCGGCTCATCTACGGACGCTGGCGCACGTGCCGGGTGAAGTGGAACTCGAGCTCAACGGCGAGGCTACGCAGAGCTCGGTCCTCGATGCGCTCGAGTCTCGCTATCCGATGCTACGCGGGACGCTGCGCGATCAGGCGACGCAAGCACGCCGACCGTTCGTGCGATTTTTCGCGTGCGAGCGAGATGTATCTCGGGAACCGCCGGACGCCCAACTCCCCGAGGCCGTCGTGGCAGGCGATGAGCCTTTTCTGATCGTCGGGGCGGTAGCCGGCGGTTAAGGCAGGCATTCGAGCCGGCTCGGCGCGTTATCTCGCACTCGGCGCATTAGGCCGCGTCCGGTGGAGGATGAAAACGCCACGTTCAAACTGCGAATGCCGCCTTTCCGACGCTGTCGCAAGCGGACCGTCCTTTGGCGCCGCTCGCCGGCGGTTCGCGCAGTTCCGTCCGTGAAAGGGTGGCGTTCGACGGCACACCAATCGCCGTGCATGGCGACGAATGCAGATCCCCACCACACGATCGAGGCGCTCCTGCGCGAGCGGCGTCGCTTCGAGCCCTCGCCCGCATTTGCTGCTGCGGCCAACGCGCAACCCGGCATCTATGCCGAGGCCGAACGCGACTATCTCGCGTTCTGGAAGTCGTGGGGCGACAAGCTTGAATGGTCGCAACCCTACGAACGTGTGCTCGATTGGAACGAGCCGTTCGCGCAGTGGTTCGTCGGCGGCAAACTCAACGCGTCGGTCAATGCACTCGATCGGCACGTCCGCGCCGGGCGCGGCGCGCGCGTCGCATACTACTATGAAGGGGAACCCGGCGACCGCCGCGCGATCACGTATGCGGAACTCTTAAGCGATGTCTGCCGCTTCGCCAACGGTTTACGTCGCCTTGGCGTCAAGCGCGGCGATCGCGTCGCGCTGTACATGCCGATGATTCCCGAACTTCCGATTGCAATACTCGCGTGCGCGCGCATCGGCGCGGCTCACTCGGCCATCTTCGCCGGCTTCTCGGCCGACTCGATCGTCGATCGCGTCAACGATGCCCAGTGCGTCGCGATCGTCACGGCCGATCAAGGCTGGCGGCGCGGGAAGCACGTGCCGCTCAAAGCGACGGTCGATGCGGCGCTGCTGCAGACGCCGTCGATCCGGCACTGCATCGTCGCGCGAAGAGTCGGCGAGCCCGTCGCGATGCAAGCCGGTCGTGACCTATGGTGGGACGATATTGTCGCCGCTCAGCCCACGACGTGCGAACCCGAGGCGATGGACTCCGAAGATCTGTTGTATTTGCTCTACACGAGCGGCACGACCGCAAAGCCCAAAGGCATCATGCACACGACCGCCGGCTATCTGACCGGCGTGACCGCGACGCACGACCTCGTCTTCGATCTCAAGGAGAACGATGTGTATTGGTGCGCCGCGGACATCGGATGGGTGACGGGGCACTCGTACATCGTATACGGCCCGCTCTGCAACGGCGCAACGAGCATCATCTACGAAGGTACGCCCGACTTCCCCGACCGTGACCGGTTGTGGGAAATCGCCGAGCGTTACAAGGCGACGATTCTGTACACCGCGCCGACCGCAATCCGAACCTTCATGAAGTGGGGCGTCGACTACGTTCGTAAGCACGATCTCTCATCGTTGCGCGTGCTCGGCAGCGTTGGCGAACCAATCAATCCGGAAGCATGGATGTGGTACTACGAGAACGTCGGTGGCGGACGCTGCCCGGTGGTCGATACGTGGTGGCAGACCGAAACAGGGGCGATCATGATTGCGCCGCTGCCCGGCATCACGACACTCAAACCCGGCAGTGCGACGCGGCCGTTTCCGGGTGTGCAAGCCGACGTCGTTGACGAGCAGGGGCGCAGCGTTCCGCGCGGCGGCGGCGGTTACGCCGTTCTGCGCCGTCCGTGGCCGTCGATGTTGCGCGGCATCTACGGTGATCCCGAACGCTATAAAGAGACCTACTGGTCTAAGTTCCCGCACATGTATTTGGCCGGCGACGGTTGTAGTCGCGACGAGGACGGCGATTACTGGTTCATGGGCCGCATCGACGACGTGATGAACATCAGTGGTCACCGCATCTCGACGGCCGAAGTCGAGAGCGCGCTCGTCGATCACACCGCCGTCGCCGAAGCCGCCGTCGTCGGGAAAGTCGACGCGGTGACAGGGCAAGCCATCTGCGCGTTCGTCTCATTGCGCGGCACGGATACGGGTTCACCGCAACTCGCCGATCAGCTGCGCGGGCACGTAGCCGGCAAGCTCGGTAAATTTACCACGCCCAAGTACTTGACGTTTACGCAAGAGCTCCCGAAGACGCGTAGCGGCAAGATCATGCGTCGCCTCCTACGCGACATCGCCGAAGGCCGCATGCTCGGCGACACGACAACCCTCGCCGATTCGAGCGTCGTAACAGAACTGCAGGAACGCGCAAAACGGGAAGCCGAGAAGGACGAGTAACGGAGTCACCAAAACTGCTCCCCTTCGCGATGGGGACGTCAGAAACGTCGCAGTCCTCCGAACGTAGGATCCATGCTTGTCCGCACCGCCCGATTCCATACCAATGAAACAATACGGTGCGCCCCAACGGCCGTAGCCGAACCACGACTCGGCCGCGAGCATCTCGGGTCGGACAGGTTCATCTCTCTTACCCCTCGCCGGACCAGTTACAGCAGCGTGAAGCGCTCGTCCTCGAAATGGCGATCATACGCGAAGACGGCGTCAACTTTCTCCTCGCGAGCGACGACGAAACTTGCACAGTCAACGAGACTTAAGTCTCGGGTCGCGCGCGATATGAGGAGGGTCCTTGCACGCTCGTGTTGCTGCCGGCCCACGAAGACGATCTCTAGGTATGTGCGCACGAACGTGTCGGCGACGCGAAGCGCATCGATGCCCAGCCGTCGCCGCGTGAGATCGTAGCTTTCAGCAACGACATAATTACTCGTCACGATCCGACAGCCTGATTCGGCGATCGAGGCGTCCCAGGCTCGCACGGCTTCGGCATGGCGACGATCGTTCGCCACCAAGAGTGCAAAGATGGCGCTCGTATCGACAAAAACCGCATTCACTGCGTCGATGAGTCGTCGAGATAGCGGTCGTGCTGTTCGGCGAGATCGTCGACTTCCGAACGGATCGTTCCAAAAAGCCGCCGAGCATCCGCGCGTTCGCGAAAATGATCGGCACAGGACAATAGGCGCGGAAAGCGGGCTCGTACGCTTTCAGCGATCGCGATGTCGTCGTTACCGGTTTTTCTCGCGCGTTCGACGAACTCATCCGTGAGCCGTTGCAGGTTGGCGTCTCGCTTCGCTACCCAATAGCCGCCCCCGGGACCACGGCGAGAAACGAGGACATTGCGGGCGACCAATTCGGCAAGTGCGTTGCGAATCGTCGCCGGACTGACGCCGTACGCGCTAGCCAAATCCGTCGCGGACGGCAATGCAGCGCCCTCATCAAAAAGCCCTTGGTCGACGGCGCGTTCGACGGCTCTCGAAAACGCGGTAGGCAATTCTGGCGCTTGGCGGTCAAGTGTAACATGTTTGAGAAATTCGGAAATTTTCAGCGATGGCATAAGATCATCTTATAATATTTACCCGGCCTAGGTCAAAGTGAGTTCTCAACCCCCGACGGACCTGTTGATACCATACCGAAGGCACCGAAAAATTGAATCCTGACGTCGTCGGATCACGTTCCATCTGCGAACTTTGAAGTGCGCTAAAACCGCGAGCCACTATCCGGCAAAGAACGCGCGCACATCGGCGAGGTCGGCGACGCGCGTTGCGGGCGGCAACGCCGCGATGATCGACGCGCCGTAGCGCATCGCGACGGCGCGACCGTCGAGCAGGACGACGAGGCCGCGATCGGTTTTCGTGCGGATTAGTCGTCCGAAGCCCTGCTTGAGGCGCACGATTGCGGAGGGAATCATATACTCTTCGAAGCTCCGGCCGCCGGCTGATTCGATGGCCGCCAGACGCGCGGCGACGAGCGGGTCGGTCGGCGATGGAAATGGGAGCCGATCGATGATCACGCACGACAACCGGTCGCCGATGACATCGATGCCTTCCCAGAACGTGCTGGTTGCGAAGAGCACGGCGTTCTCCGTCGCGCGGAACCAGTCGAGCAGATGTGCGCGTGGAAGTTCGCCTTGGAGCTTCACCGGAAACGCAATGCGCTCGCGCACGAGCGCATACACCTCGTGCAGGCGTGCGTACGAGGTGAAGAGCACGAACGCGCGGCCGCTCGTCACGTCGAGGATTTCTTCGATGAGCGGTGCCACGCGCCGCGCGAACTGCGGCTCTTTGGGATTGCAGTCGCCGGGCGCGACGAACAGCCGCGCTTGCGTACGATAGTCGAACGGTGACGGCGCGACGTATTCTTGGGCCTCGTCGACACCGAGCGAGCGGCGCAGGAAGGCGAACGAGCCGCTGGTCCCGATCGTCGCACTCGTAAGCACCACGCTTTCCGTACGCCCAAAGAGTGTCGTGCGCAAGTAATCGGCTACGTCGAAAGGGGCGCTGTTGATTTCATAACGGCCGTCGCGCTCGCTGCGCTCGACCCAATTGATCGCTTCTTCCTTCGGTAGGGCGGTGCGGTCGATCGTCGTGCTGTGCGCGAGCACGCCGCGCAGCGCGTTCTCGCGCCGCCGTTCGGCCTCTGCAACGTTGTCTGGTGGGCGTTTGAGCGCGGCCTGCCAATTCGCGTAGAGCCAATTCTCAAGCCGGTAGAACGACTGCTGCAACGCCGTGAGCGCGTCCTGCGCGCCCTCGTTGGCCGCCAAGGGATAGCGTTCGCCCGGGACGCGGGCCAGCGTCGCGGCGAGACCGCGCATCGCGTGATCGATTTCGGCATCGTATTCCGCCGGCAAAACGTAGTTACGATGCAAGCGGCGCATCAAACGGTTGACGCTCGCGCCTGAAAGCGTGGCGGTCAGGGCGGCCGAGGCCCAGCGCTCGCACTGGTGCGCTTCATCGAGGATCGCGTAGTCATACGCCGGTAGGAGCGTTCCACCGAGCGCGAGATCGAGGAAGAACAGCGCATGGTTGACGACCACGATGTCGGCGTATTTCGCGGCGTCGCGCCGCGCGAAAAACCAACAGTCGCGATAGCGCTCACAGAATTCGCCGACGCAATCGTCGGCATCGGCGTCAAGCGCTTCCCATTCGAGCGGCGGCGGGCCAAAGGGTAACTCGCTGCGATCGCCGCTCTCGGTGCGATCGGCCCACGCCCACATTTTTTCCATCGTGCCGCTCTGCGCGACCAGTCGCTCCGTTCGCAGCCGATCCAGTTTAGCCCGGCAGAGATAATGGCCGCGGCCCTTGAGCAACTCAATGCGAGCCGGAACGCCGAGCGCTCCAACCACGAGCGGAATATCCTTCGTGACGAGTTGTTCTTGCAAAGCGATCGTCGCCGTCGATATGACGACTTTCTTACCGCTGCGCAGTGCGGGGACCAGATACGCAAGCGATTTCCCGACGCCGGTGCCCGCTTCAACGATCGTGTGCGCACTTTCGAGAAAACCGCGTTCGATCAACTTCGACATCTGCACTTGGCCGGCACGCGCTTCGAAACCGGGCAACGCGCGCGCAACCGATCCGCCCGCAGCAAAAATACTTTCGAGGGAGGCGAGCGGCACGGCGCTCAACGCCGCCCCTCGGGCGGCAACAGTTCCGCCTCGGCGCTTTCGCCCGTAACCGTATCGACGACCGGGACGAGCGGACTTGAACCCGGAACTCGCAGCATAAAGAGCACGAGCCCGGCACAAAAGCCCGCGACTAAGCCGCCTACGTGGCCCGACTTCGAGATGAACGGGACGGCAAACGTAAAGACGAGATTGATCGCGAGAATCGGCAGCGTCTGCGCGATCAAGCCGCGTCCGCGTTTTCCAAGGCGCACGCCGATTGCGAGCAATGCGCCGAAGAGTCCGAAGATCGCACCGCTCGCGCCGACCGTGACATCGTTCGACGAGAAGACAACGACGGCGAGTCCCCCACCGATGAGCGAAATCAAATAAACGGCGAGCATGCGCCGGCTTCCGAGCACCGCCTCGACGAACGTCCCCAGCTGATAGAGCGCAAACATATTGAGCGCGATGTGCCACAGCCCGGCATGTTCGAATGCGCCCGAGAAGATGCGCCACCATTGCCCTTGGCGCACGAGGGGAGCATAGAGCGCACCATGCGCGAGCAAGCTGTAGTTGTTATTGAAGTTCGTGCCCGAGAGCACTTCCCACAGATAGACGACCACGTTCATTGCGATCAGGACGTTGGTCGCGCTCATGCGGCGTGCGATCATGCCGCGCGTGCTCCATACGTGAGAGCACTGCCGGTGTTGAACAGGACGATCGGTCCGCTGAAGCGTTCGCCGCGCGCGATGAGTGTCCGTAGCGCGGCGAGCGTCGCGCCGCCTTCTTCGCCCGCGTCGATGCCTTCACGCGAACGCAGCGCAAGCATGCCCGTGCGCATCGCGTGCTCGTCCACGGCGAGCGCCGTACCACCCGATGCCCGTAGCACCTGCAAGATCGAGCGGTCCCCGAGCGTCGCGGGAACGCGCAAACCCCAGGCGGCGGTACGCGCGTCATCCCAGCGCTGCGCGCGCTCGGCGCCCGCTTCGAAAGCGCGCACGAGGGGCGCACAGCCTTGTGCCTGTACGGCGATCATCTTCGGTCGCTCATCACCGATCCAACCCGCTGCTTGCAGTTCATCGAACGCTTTCCACATCCCGATCAGCCCCGTGCCGCCGCCGGTCGGATAGACGATGGCCGCCGGAACGCCGCCGAGGGTTTCGACGAGCTCGTAGCCCATCGTCTTTTTCCCTTCGATGCGGTACGGCTCGCGCAGGGTCGCGACGTTGAACGCACCGGTTTCGCGTGCGTGCTCGACCGCACGCCGCCCCGCCTCATCGATCAAGCCGTCAACGAGTTCGACCCGCGCGCCGAACGTTGCGCATGCGTCGGCCAACAACACCGGCGTGTCGCATGGCAGGAACACGGTGACGGGTAGTTCGGCGCGCGCGCCGTAGGCGGCCAGTGCGGCTCCGGCGTTTCCGGCGCTCGGCGCGACAAGCGCTTGCGCGCCCAGGCGTTTCGCGCACGTTACGGCAACCGACATGCCGCGCGCCTTGAAGGAGGCCGTCGGGTTCTGCGACTCGTCCTTCACGTACAGTGGAACGTCGAGTTCGAGTTCGCGTTCCACGTTCGTCGCGCGCAACAGCGGCGTCGCGCCCTCGCCAAGTGTCACCGGCTCCTCGCCCGCAGCAATCGGCAAGAGTTCCCGGTAGCGCCACATCGTCGCCGGTCTGCGCGCGATGCTTTCACGCGGCAATTCCGTCGATGAGTAGCAAACCAAGAGCGGCGCACCGTCGCGGGGACACAGCGTCGCGAGCATTCGCGGATCGCTGTGGTGTGCGGCATCGAGCGAGCACACGAGCTTAGAAGGCAGCACCCGCAGTACGGCGATCGACGCTGAACCGCGTATCAGCCGCGCGCCGCGGGCACGGCCGGAACAACGGTGACGAGCCGCGCGAGTTCGAGCGAAATCGCGCGGCTTGCTCCGCCGATGCCGAGCGTAATTGGGCCACCGAGCGGCGCCTTTTCGAGAATCTCAACCGGCGCGCCGGGACGAAGTCCGATCTCGCCCAGATAACGCAGCATCTCGGAGAGGCCTTCGGTGACCCCGTGCACGGTTGCACCGTCGCCTGCGGCGAGCTGCGCAAGCGGCACGCCCGGCCGCTGCGGATCACTCAGATCGCTCGGCGGAATCGGATGACCGTGCGGGCAGGTCTGCGGGTTCCCGAGCACCGCCACGAGCCGCTCTTCAACCTTGCTCGAGATCGCATGTTCGAGCCGGCACGCCTCGGCATGGACTTCGTCCCAGCCCATTCCGAGCATCTGCGTAAGAAAGCATTCGGCCAGACGGTTACGGCGCACGACGCGCACGCCGACCGCAAGGCCCTTGCGTGTCAGCTTTGCTTCACCGCGCGCGCGGTGCTCGATGTATTCATCAGCGGCCAATTTCTTCAGCATGCCGGAAACTGACGCAGCGGCGACGCCGAGTTCCGAAGCGAGCCCGGACGTCGTGACGCCGGGGCCCTCCTTTTCCAAGCGGTAAATCGCCTCGAGATACTCTTCGGTCGACTCTTCGAAGTGCGTGTGCCCGGCCATCAGTCGGGAGATTCGGCATCGGCGTCACGATTCCAGGGCAGCGTCGAGCCCGGCGTGCAGTGCCGCTTTGCGGCTCCGATCGGCGAAACTGACGTCGATGGCATTGCGTAGGAAGCGGACGACCTCGCGCGTCCCGACCATGTTCGCGACCTGCTGTAGCTCGCATTCGAGCGATGTCCCGAAGAGCGCCGGGTCATCAGCGTCGATCGTCACGATCACGCCACGTTCGTCGAGCGCTACCAGGGGATGCTCGACGCCCGGCGCGACGGCGCCCGTGCGGATATTCGAGGTCGGCGCGCACTCGAGGGCAATAGCGCGTTTCGCAAGCAACTCGACGACGGCATCGTCTTCGAGCGCGCGGATCCCATGGCCGATGCGTTGCGCGCCGAGCAATTCGACGGCGTCGCGAACGCTCTCGGCGCCGGCGGCTTCTCCCGCGTGCGCGACGGCATGTAAGCCCGACGCGCGTGCGAACGCGAACGGTTCGACGAAGAGCGATGCCGGAAAATTCATTTCGTCGCCGCCGAGTCCGATGCCGATCACACCCAGGTCTGCCGCTGCGAGTTCAAGCGCCGTGCGCGCCGTCTCGAAGGCGCGTTCGGTTCCAAAGTTTCGCGTCAGATCGCAGATGAAGCGGACGGCCAACCCGCTGCTGTGTTCTTGCGCGTCGAGCGCTTCGCGCATGGCAGCGACACAGGCCCCCACGTCGAGATCGGGATGAAAGAACGTCCAGACCGAAGGGGAGATGAAAATTTCCGCATAGCGCACGTTTTGTCCGACCGCATCAGCGGCATACTCGCGTGCGACACGCGCATAGTCTTCGGGCCGCTGCAGCGCTTCGCAAACTTCTGCAAACGTCAGTAAAAACTCGCGAAAGGTGGCGAACGCGTAGGTTTCTTCGCTCGGCCCGGCCGCTCGAGGGCTGACCAATCCGTGCTGCGTCGCCAGCTCCCGAAAGGTCGCGGCGCGCACCGTTCCCTCGAGGTGACAGTGCAACTGCACCTTCGGTAGGCGCGCGATCAACGGGTCGTGCATTTCCGTCGCGGTTGCCTCCGTCAGCAGGCCGGTCCTCGTTGACAGCCTCGCTACGTCCCCGTATAGTTAGACTTCGCCGTCGCGGGGTGGAGCAGTCCGGTAGCTCGTCGGGCTCATAACCCGAAGGTCGCGAGTTCAAATCTCGCCCCCGCAACCAGCGCTCTTTTTGTAAATCCGTCCCTAGCGTCGCTCAGGCGACAACGGAAGCGGGGATCACGCCGAGTTCGCGGCCGACGCGTTCGAAAGCGGCCAGCGCCGCGTCGAGGTCGCGGCGCTCAAGCGCGCTCGACAGCTGCACACGGATACGTGCAGCGCCTTCGGGGACGACCGGGAAGCCGAAGCCGGTTACGAAGACGCCTTCCTTCAAGAGCTTGTCGCTCATCGCGATGGCGAAGGCGGTTTCGCCGACGATGATCGGCACGATTGCGCTCGGACCTGCGAGCGGTTTGAAACCAAGGCGCGTGAGTCCCGCGCGGAAATACATGACGTTGTCGTGCTGTTCTTCGACAAGCTCGGGTCGCGCTTCGAGAATTTCGATCGCCTTGAGCGCGCTCGCGGCCACCGTCGCCGGCAACGCATTTGAAAAAAGCTGCGTACGAGAACGCTGAATGAGCGTGTCGATTAATGCATGCGAACCTGCGACGAAACCGCCGGCGGCGCCCCCCAATGCCTTGCCGAGCGTGCCCGTAAGGATGTCGACTTTTCCTTCAAGACCGTAATATTCGATAACGCCGCGGCCGGTGCGGCCCATCACGCCCGTGCCGTGACTGTCGTCCACGACCGTGACGGCACCGTAACGCTCAGCCAGCGCGACAATGTCGGGTAGGTTGGCGAGGCTGCCCTCCATCGAAAAAACACCGTCGGTGACGATGATCGGCGTACCCTCAGCCTCGCGCAGCTTTGCTTCGAGATCGGGCATGTCGGCGTGCTTGTAACGCACGCGTTTGGCGCCCGCGAGCCGGCAGCCGTCGATGATCGAAGCGTGGTTGAGTTCGTCGGAGATCAAGGTATTGCCGACGAGGCCGATCGTCGGCAGCAATCCTTCATTCGCGGTCCAGCAGGAGACGTAACTGAGCGCGGCTTCGAATCCGAAGAAGGCCGCAATCTTCTCTTCGAGTTGACGGTGGAGGTCGAAGGTCCCGCAGATGAAGCGCACCGACGCGGTGCCCGCACCGTAACGGTCCAGTGCGGCTTTGCCGGCAGCGATCACGTCGGGATCGTCGGCGAGCCCCAGGTAGTTGTTGCTGGAGAGCACGATGACGTCGCCCGCTTCTTCCATGTGCGCGCGCGCCGCCATCGGCGTCGTGAGATGCCGCAAATGTTTGTACGTCCCGGCAGTTTTTAGCGCAGCGAGATCGGCGTTGAGTTTCGATTCGAAGGCAGCGTTCATCCCGCGCTCTTTCGGTACGCGGTAGACCGCGCCTCGGCACGTCCCTTGCCTCCCTAGGAGCCTGTCGGGGTATGGCCATTTCCAGATTCGGCGCCGAATTTTGTTCGAAGACGAGGCGCGATGAGGGAGCGAAGCCGTAGCTTCGTGACCGAAGAGCAACGAAGTATTCGGACAAAAGGCGGCCCGAAGATGGGAATGTGCCATACCCCGACAGGCTCCTAGGGAACCGTGCGCGCGCACCTGCGGCGTTATACGGGTACTGATGCCGATACGCCACCATCACATCAATTACTGTGACCACGTCTGGAGTCGACCGTAGAAATTTTCTCGTCTCGGCGTCTGCCGCTGCAGGCGCACTTGGCTTAGCAGCGCACGCTTCCACGCGCGCTGCATCGGCCATGCCGGCGATGATGCCCCTGCCTCCGGAGGATCAGCGAGCCACAGCCGATATGAAGGCCGTCCTCGAGGCCTTTTTAGCCTTTAACGCCCCGCCGCTTACGAGCGTGAACTTTGAGGTCGCGCGCGAGTTGCCGTCGATCAACGTCGACGCCGTGCAAGCCGTGCTTTCCGCCAAAGGGCGCCCCTGTGTCGTGCCCGTCGGTATGGAAGTAAACAAAGTGATCGCCGGCCCCGGCGGCCAGTTGTTGCTGCGAATCTACACGCGGGCCGGAAGCGGACCGTTCCCGGTCGTCGTCTATTATCACGGCGGCGGTTTCGTCATCGCCAATCTCGATACGTACGATGCCTCCGCGCGCGGCATCACCAACGGAGCCGGGGCAATCGTCGTTTCGGTCGCGTACCGGCAAGCGCCGGAGCACCGGTTTCCGGCGGCCGTCCAGGACGCCTTCGCCGCCTACCAGTGGGTCGTAGCCAACGCCGGTTCGTTCGGCGGCGATCCGCGGCGCATTGCGGTCGCCGGTGAGAGCGCGGGCGGTAACTTGGCGGCGGTCGTCCCGATCCTGGCCCGCAATCAGGGAGTTCAGATGCCGCTGCATCAGCTGCTCGTGTATCCCGAAGTCGATCAGTCGTTCAACACGCAGTCGGTGGCGCAAAACCCCACGACAGTCCCGCTGAACGGACCGGCGCTCTTCTACTTTAGGAACTATTACCTCAACAGCACGAGCGAGATCCGAGATTTCCGGGCTTCCCCGTTACGCGCCGATCTGCACCACCTTCCGCCGGCGACGATCATCAATGCCGACATCGATCCGCTGCGCGACGACGGCGCCGAATATGCCGCCAAACTCAAGGCGTCGGGCGTCCCCGTCACGCGGACGGTCTATCCGGGCGTCACCCACGAGTTCTTCGGCATGCAAGCGGCCGTTGGCTCGGCACGTCAGGCCATGGCACAAGCGAACGCCGCCCTGCGAGCCGCCCTCGGCTAGCAGCTCACATGGAAGGCGATGCTGATACGGCATCGCCTTCCACGCGGCTTCTATGCTGCGCTCGCGTTTACGCGCGTCAGTTGTCGTCGGCGCGTCGGCCACCATACGCCTCGTGCGTAACACGGAAGAAGGTCAAGTCTTACGTCTACTCGCCTTCCATCAGACGATCGCAGACGTACACGACGGTTAACCCGTAAAGCGTCCGCGGAATGATGTCGGAAAGCCACTCAGCCGGCGTCCACGTTCCCCAATCGGTTGCGCCGAGCGCCGTCGCCGTACCCTCGCTCACAACGAGCGTCGCCCCGCCGAGCAGTATCCCGGCTATCGGCCACGGCAACCAGCGCGTCGCCGGCCGAATCATCCCGTGGACGACGGCGGCACCGAGGCCGACGGCGTACCCGGTCAGCGGGCCCGCGCCGCTGCGTCGATTCCTCGGCGCGTCGCCCTCGTCGCTCGCGAGTGCGGAAAGGCCGAAGTTTCGCGCCAGTTTCCGGACGACGGTCATCGGCAATTCACTCGGCGGCCGAGCACGCACGAGTTCATCGAAATATGTAACGCCGTCGAGCACGACGATGCCGGCCGCCCCGGCAAGCAAGGAACGCCCGATCATTTCGCAGCAGCCCGGATCGGATGCGACTTCGGAAGCGCGAGGCCGCGGTCTTTCGTGCGCCCCGGACATGCGGGATGTCCCCAGCCGCTCGCACTCTTTCCGCTGTTCGCCCACATATGAAACCCGAGCCCGCCGTTGTCGGACTGCTGGGCTTCGCGCAGCGCAGTGCGCCGCACTTCGTATGATGGTAAAGCATCGCTTGAACTCATGCGCGCCTGCTGCCCCGCTCGACTGGCCGCCAAGCATGGTTGCCTGCCGTCACCGGCGCTGGCCGAGCTCTGCGCACTCCCACTTGTACGACTGACTTGCGTGGGATGCAACCTCGCGTCCGACCCCTCGCCGATACGTCTAGGAAGCGCCTACATCGAGCACGATCTTGGCCGCCGCGCCGCTCTGCATCAGCTCGAACGCGTCGGCATACGCCTCGAGCGGCAATTCGTGCGTGATAATCGGACGCAAGTCGACGCGGCCGCTGCGCACGAGCGCTTCGGTCTGATACCACGTTTCGAACATCTTACGCCCGTTGATGCCCAGCACCGTCAGGCCTTTGAAGATGATACGCTCCGCGAGATTGATCGCAACGTCGTCGGGCGGAATACCGAGCAGTGCGGCGCGGCCGCCGTTACGCAGCATGTGCAGCCCCGTGTCGATCGCCGAACCGCTACCCGACATCTCGAGCAAGACATCCGCACCGTCGCCGCCGGTGCGCCGCGCGATCTCATCGAGTAGATTCGGATCGCGCGCATCGAACACGGCGTCGGCCCCGACGCGCTCCGCCAGCGCCAGCTTCTGCGGATTGACGTCGATTGCGAAGACGGTTGCCGCGCCGGCCGCGCGCGCCACCGGGATCGCCATAAGCCCGATGGAACCGACGCCCGTGATGACGACGGTCTTCGTGCTCACGCCCGCCGCCATGACGGTGTGCACCGCGTTGCCGAGCGGATCGAAAATAGCGGCGAACTCATCGGGGATCGCGGGATCGAGACGCCATACATTGCCCGCCGGCATCGCGACGTAATCGGCAAACGCACCGTCGGTATCGACGCCGATAATTTTGACGTTCGTACAGATGTGCGCTTCGCCGGTGCGGCACTGGCGGCACACGCCGCACGAAATGTGCCCTTCCGCCGAGACTCGTTCGCCGACCGCAAAGCCGCGCATCGCCGAGCCGACCGCTGCGACCGTGCCCATGAATTCATGGCCGACGATCAACGGCGGATGCACGCGGCGCTGCGCCCACGGGTCCCACGCGTAGATGTGGTAATCGGTCCCGCAGACGCCGACTTTACGAACGCGGATCAGAACGTCTGAAGGGCCAAGCGCCGGTACGGAAACCGTCGTCAGGCCGAAGCCTGGACCAGGCTCAGCCTTCTGAAGTGCGCGCATTTCTCGTTCAGCGGTGTGCGACGCTTCGGCGGCGGTTCGTGTCAGCATGGCGAGCGCTTCGCCGCCGAGGGCCGAACCCCTAAGGGGTTTCGGCTTTAGCCGTACCGCCCGGTAATATAATCTTCCGTGCGCTTGTCTTTGGGGCGCGTGAAGATTTCGGAGGTCGTGCCGACTTCAACCAGATCACCAAGCAGAAAGAACGATGTGAAATCGGAGATGCGCGCCGCCTGCTGCATGGAATGCGTAACGATGATGACCGTGTACTGCTTTTTTAGCTCGGAAATCAAGTCTTCGATTTTCGAGGTCGCAATGGGGTCCAGCGCAGACGCGGGCTCGTCCATTAAAATCACTTCGGGTTCGACGGCGAGCACGCGAGCGATGCACAAGCGTTGCTGTTGACCGCCGGAAAGATCGAGCGCCGAACGGCCCAGCCGATCCTTGACTTCATCCCACAGTGCGGCCGCGCGCAGGCTCTTCTCCGCAGACTCGAGCAGGCGTTTACGGTTTCGTTCGCCGTGGATTTTTGGGCCGTAGACGACGTTTTCGAAGATCGACTTCGGGAATGGGTTCGGGCGCTGGAACACCATGCCGATGCGGTGGCGCACGGTGACGGGATCGATATCAGCCGCATAAATGTCGATGCCGTCGAGCGTCACGCTGCCTTCTACCCGGGCGCCGACCGTCAGATCGTGCATCCGGTTCAGCGCGCGCAAAAAGGTCGACTTCCCGCAGCCCGACGGGCCGATGAGCGCCATCACGCGCCGGTCGGGTACGTCGAGATTAGCGTGTTTTATCGCTTGAAAGTTGCCGTAGAACACGTCGAGATCGGCAATCTTCATTTTAGAGTCAAGCCGGGGTTTCGCTTCCACCACGACGGCTATGCTATGCCTTCCCGGTGAGGTGGATCGACAATCGCCGTCCCGCCACGCGTGCAACGATGTTGAAGAGCAACACCATCACGAGCAAGACGAGCGCCGCACCGTTGCCGATGCGATCCGCGTCGGGAACGAGCGCTTCACGATGTGTTTGGTACAACGCAACCGAGAGCGTTTCCGCCGTGTGCCAGGGACTGGGATCGTAGGCACTCCGACCGTACGAGACCGATGCGCCGGCGGTAAAAATAAGGGCCGCCGTTTCGCCGAAGATGCGGCCGGCAATCAGCACGACGCCCGTCGTGAGGGGACCGATGGCGCTCGGCAGAATCGCCCGCACGACAGTCTGCCATTTGGTACCGCCGAGCGCCATCGACGCTTCGCGATACGTCTGCGGAACGCCGGCGAGTGACTCTTGCGTCACACGCATCATCGCCGGTAGGTTCAGGAGCGTCAGCGTCAACGCGCCGCCGAGTGCGGTGAAGTGCCAATGAAATGCTTCGACGAAGACGAGCAATCCGAAGAGACCCATGACAATCGACGGAACGGTCGCGAGGGACTCCGCGCTGAATTGCACGATCTGCCGGAAGCGCCCGCTGCTCGCGTATTCTTGCAGATACATCCCGGCGCTGACCGCGATCGGGACCGTAAAAATCAAGGTCAACACGAGAATGTAAAACGAGTTGTAAATAAATGGGCCGATGCCGCCGCCCGCTTGCGCCGCCGCTGGATTGGCGGTGAGGAAATGCCAGTCGACGACGCTTGCGCCCTTATAGAACAAATAGGCAACGAAGAGCAACAGTAAGCCCACCACGACGCTTGCGGCCGTCCACAATGCAGCCGTGGCAAGCGCGTCGACTAAGCGGCGCCCCCGCGCACGACGGCGCGAAAAGCTTTCCTTGCCCCGAGCGGCGCTCACCACGGCGGCATCGGCCATCACGTTCGCTTTCGTAGCGCGAGGCGAATTAAGACGATGAGCGCCATGGCAATCAACAACAGCAAAAACGCCATCGAGAACAGGGCGTGGCGAAACGGTGACCCGTCGGGAGCATCGCCCATGTCGATGATGATCTCCGAGGTCAATGCCGATGCAGGCGACAGGAGCGAGGTCGGTATGACCGGCGCGTTGCCCAACACCAACTGTATGGCAAGCGTCTCACCGATCGCCCGCGCAATCCCCAAGATGACGGCGACCGCGATCCCGCTGCTTGCAGCGGGAACGAGAACGCGCGAGATCGTCTCCCAGCGCGTCGCCCCGAGCGACGCCGAGCCTTCGCGCAAGGCATTCGGGACAACGCGCAGCGCGTCTTCGGAAAGCGAAATGACCGTTGGCAGGATCATGATCGAAAGCACGATGCCGGCCGCGAGCAGTCCGTCACCGTTGGTATGCGTAATCGCGCCGAGGGCCGGCACGAGCAGCGTGAGGCCGAGCCATCCATAGACGATCGACGGGATGCCGACGAGCACTTCGATCGCGGGCTTGAAAATCGACGCGACGCGCGGGGGCGCGAGTTCCGAAAAGAAGACGCCGATCGCGACGCCGAGCGGGCCGCCGACGAGGATTGCGAAGCCGGTCGCCACGAGCGAGCCGACGATGAAGGGCAGCGCTCCATAGCGTCCGTTGAACCCGTCCCACGTCGTCCCGAACAGAAAGGCAAACGGCGAGACGTGATCGACGAAGAACAGCTTGGTTCCGTTGATCGCGAGGAATCCCAGAATCAGCGCAATCGCGATGACGAAAATCGCGCTGCATGTCATCAAGACGGCGAGCGCGATCCGTTCATCGCGATGAGCCCTACTGGCGCGGACGCCTACCATCCCGGTGTCGTTCTCCCTAGCAGGATTCGGTTTCAGCGAATCCGTCGCGTTTGCGGCGCTCGTACGATTCGGCGCAGCCGAATCGGCGCAAGCCGCCCGTCACTTCTCCGCGCACCTCTCGCATTCGGCCTGCGGTGGCCTGGAATCAGCGGTCGTTTTCCGTGACCTTCATGTCACCGACGGCGATGTAACCGGTCCTCTGCAAGAGCGCCTTGCTATTCTTGACGAAGTTGATGAAGTCGGAGATCTCTTTGCTCGGCTGACCATTGGTGTACACGTGCTCGTACGACCAAAAAGGATACTTTCCGCTCTGAACGTTCGCTTCGCTCGGCGCTGCGCCGTTGATGGAGACCTCGCTGATCCCACTCTGACTATGCGTCCCCGAGAATGCGGCATAGGAGACCGATCCGGCAGTTTGCTTAACCTTTTGAACGACCGTTCCCGTCGCGTCCTCCGTCAGCGTATTCTGGTCGAGCACGGTTCCGTCCATCAGCGTCTTCATGAAGACCGCGCGGGTGCCGGAGCTTGCCGGCCGGTTAATGACGGTGACCTGCCCATCTTTGCCGCCGACGTCCTTCCAGTTTTTGACTTTGCCGGAAAAGATATCTTGAATTTGCTTCGTCGAGAGGTTCTTGATCCCGACTCCGGGATTGGTGACGATGGCGAAGCCGATCACGGCCACGCGGTGATCGACCAAGCTCGGCTGGCTTTGCGCGAGAATATCGGAGTCACCGAGGTCGACGGCTTTGGAGGCAACGAGCCCCAGACCCGTGCGCGAGCCGCCGCCGGTCACGCTGATTTTCGTATCGGAATGCTTGGCCTGATAGTCACTGGCGGCAGCCGTGACGAGCGGTTGAAGAGCCGTTGAGCCTGCGGCGGAAATGTTCGTATCGGCGAACGCGCCGGCGGGGAAGAGCAGCGCGGCGGCGGCAAAGACGGCCGCCAAACGTGCGGTCGTGAACATGATGGGGACCCTCCTGAAGAAGCCCGTTAAAGTGAATGAACGAAAGGCGCTCTTAGGGTCGCAGCCCCAGCCTATGCTCGGCTTAACGATGGATTAAGAACCTCTTAATCTTTCGGCGCGGCAGGGCTTTTGCGAAACGCTTTCACACCGCGTAACGCGAAACCAGCCGATGACGTTCTGAGCAAGACGCCCTCGCTCGGCGCGCGAAGACGTCGGCGTGCGCGAACACGAGCGAAGCGGCACGGAAGTCTTCGACGGCTTGCGCGGCTTCGCGATCCTCTGGGTCCTCGCTTACCACACGTGGCTGTTTTCCTGGTTTACGCCGTACCTCAAAGCCTTCGGGCACGACGTTCCGGTCAGCGTCCTTCCACGCGTCGGTTATCTCGGGGTCGAACTGTTCTTTTTGATCAGCGGCTTCTGTCTCTTCATCCCCGACGCTCGATCCGCGGTTCTTGGAACGTCGTCCCTTGGGCTACGTGCGTTCGCCCGGCGCCGGGCGGTGAAGATCGTCCCGTCGTACGCGCTTGCGCTGCTGGTCACCGTGCCGTTCGCGCTCGAGTATTTGCACGGTCCGAGTGAACTCTGGCCGGCACTCGTCACCCACGCGGCGTTCGTGCAGAACTTCTACGACGATGCCTTCGGCAAGGCAAATTCCGTCTTCTGGAGCCTCGCAATCGAGGTTCAGTTTTACCTCGTCTTCCCTCTTCTGGCCTGGACGTTTCGCCGTGCACCGCTGCCGACTGCGGCCGCGATGGTTTTAACTGCAATCTTCTACCGCGTGCTGCTGGCCGGGTGCTGTCTGGAAGACGAGGTCGTCATGCGGCAGTTGCCGGCGTATCTCGATGTGTTCGCCTGCGGCATGCTCGCCGCGTATGTCGTCACCTGGCTGCACGCCCGCCAGCCGACGCCGCACCGTTCCGGCGGGCGGGTCGGGATGCGCGCAGCCGCCACCATCATCGCGCTCGGACTGGCCGCCCTTATCTTCGCCTTGCTTCAAACGTGCGATGCCGTGCAGTATGCCCCACACGGGCGCGCCCGCTGGGACCGCTTCGGGCGCACCGAACTCGCGGCGCTCATGGGTGCGTTCGCGGTCGCATCGTGTTTCGCTATGCGCTTTTGGCGGGCGATTATCGCGAATCCGGTGTTCGTCTTCCTTTCGATCGTGTCGTACAACATGTACCTGTGGCATACGCTGATCCTGATCTGGCTTTGGAAGCACGATGTCCCGCGCGCCGCGACCCCGAATCCCCACGACGACGACCACTGGAAATTTGCATACATCGCGCTAGGCTGGATCGCCGTACTCGCCGTCTCAACCGCCGTCACCTACTTTATCGAGCGACCCTTGCTCGCAACGATCAAGCCGCACACGTTCGCCTTCGGCTGGAGCCGCTTTCTGCGTCGTCCGGTCAGCGTGGCGCCTACTGCGTCGCTCGCGACGCGGGAAACGCGCACGTAAAGGTTGCTCCGGCGCCGAACTCGGAATCGGCGGTCACCGTGCCGCCGTGCGCTTCGACGATCCCTTTGACGATCGAGAGTCCGAGCCCCGTTCCAGTTACATCGCGCGCCCGCGACCGGTCGACGACGTAGAACCGTTCGAAGACATGCGGCAGATCGTTGTACGGTATGCCGGCGCCCGTATCACGGACAACGAGCGTCGCGCTCCCGTCGTACGTCCCGACATCGACCGTTACGGACCCGCCTGCCGGCGTATGACGCAGCGAGTTGTCGATCAGATTGACGAGCACTTGCGCCAACCGGTCCGGATCGCCGTCGATGCGCGCCGGAGCGCCGAAAATGCGCAGCTGCACCCCAAGCTGTTGCGCGCGCGGCTCAAACGTCCGCAGGATGTTGCTTGCCACGCTCCCGAGGTCGACGTTTTCGCGTCGCAAGCGCAACCGGCCGGACTCGGCCCGCGTGAGTTCGAGCAGGTCTTCCACCAACTGCACCATCCGATCGACCTCGTGCTTGACACGCGGTAAGAATAGTTCGATTGCTTCCGCGTCGCCATTCGTATCTAAAATCGTTTCAATCATTAAGTTGATTGACGAGAGCGGCGTTCGCAACTCGTGCGAGACGCTCGAAATAAAGTCGCGGCGCGTCTGCTCGAGTTCGTGCAGGCGCGTCTCGTCGGCCGCGATCACGAGCACGCCGTCGGAACCGTCGAGCGGCAACGTAGCGACGGTGAGCACGCGCGTACCGTTCGAGCGCGCGAGCGATACGCGGCCGCGTGAGGGATTCCCGGCGAGCGCTTCGTGGACTCGGCGGTCCAGCTCGAACGAAGGTACGACCTCGATGATCGCCCGTCCCGAGACGTTCCCCGACGTGAGCTCGAAGACGACTCCGGCGGCCGCATTGAGCGACTCGATTCGGCCGTTGCCGTCGAGCATGATGATACCGACCGTCAACGACCGCAGCAACTGCTCGAAACGCGAGTCGACACCGGCGTCGACGGACGTTTGCGACACGGCTGCGGAGGCGCCCGGCGGACGCCGTGCGATGCGGCCTACCGCGAACCCGAGCACGATGCCGACCGCTCCGAGCTCAAACCCGAGCGGGTCCACCGGTGCAGTTCCTATTCTTTAAAGACGTACCCTCGGCTGCGTACGGTGAGGATGTGCTGCGGATTGTTCGGGTCGATCTCGATCTTCTCGCGCAACCAGCGCACGTGCACGCTGATCGTTTGATGCTCGCCCTCAAAATCGTAACCCCACACTTTGTCGAGCAGGGTTTGACGCATGACAACATGCCCGCGGTTCTCCATGAGCACGTGCAGCAAGCTGAATTCTTTGGGCGCCAGGGCTACCTGCCGCCCGCGCACCGAGAACGATTGTCGCGAGGGATCGAGGACGAGTTCGCCCACGACGATCGCCTCGCTTCGGGGCGCGGCGTCGGCGCCGCTCTGGCGGCGCAACCGCGCCTTGATGCGCGCGAGGAATTCATGGAGCGAAAAGGGTTTGGTGACGTAGTCGTCCGCCCCGAGTTCGAGCGCGAGCACTTTGTCGATCTCTTGGTCGCGCGCGGTCAACATGATGATCGGAACGCCGCTGGATTTGCGGATCTCTTTACAGGCCTCGATGCCGTCGAGCACCGGCAGCATGATATCCATGACGATCAAGTCCGGCCGTTCACTGGAAGCAAGCGCAATCGCGGTGCGGCCGTCGCCCGCCGTCGCCACGGAATATCCGTTGCGCTCGAGATTGAAACGCAACGTCTGCAGGATCGCCGACTCGTCGTCGACGACGAGGATCTTCTTGGTCTGTGGGCCGACGGCCAGCATGCCTATCCCTTCGGGGCGGCTCGTTGGAAGATTCCGTACGCGTCACCTTTTGGACAGGACGCAGAAGAACTCTTCCGCGTCCCGGTTTAGCCGCCGGGGCTGTTCAACCGGCCGCTTGGGCTAAGCCGACCGCTTCGTCGGCCGCCCAAACGTGCTCGAACATAAGCCGGCGGCCGAAAGCGCCCTCGAGCATCTCGGCTTTATAGCGGGCACCGTCGAGTTCGGGGCCGATCTCGCCCAAGGCGTGGACCCGCACGAGCACTTCGCTCGCATCGATGCGCATGTCGAGGGAGTCGACGGCCCCGACGTGGCGCCGGTCGAGGCCGTCGGCGACCCGCAGCATCGCAGCGAGACCTTCGATCTTGGCGCGCACGAGCGGGCTCGCGTTCGCCCATTCCGGATGCGTCAGTTTCGGCAGCGACTTGCGGTGATAACGTACGAGCGCCGCGATCAACTCGATTTCTTCGGGGCGCCAGCCGGGCAGAAGAGCGCTGCGCACGATATACGCGCCGTGTTTGTGGTGCGCGCTTGCGGCGATTGTGCGACCAACGTCGTGCACGAGTGCCGCGGCGAAAAGTAGATCGCGATCGGCAGGTTCGAAGCGGTGCAGTTCGGCCAGCCCGTCGAAGATTTGCAGGGCGAGCGTTCCGACATGATTTTCGTGAACGCCGTTTCCGTCGAAGCGCCGCGCCAGCGCATGGGCCGTATCGAAACGGCGTGTGCGCTCGTCGCCAAGGGTACGTGCGAGCGCGAGATTGCGCTCGAGGTAATCCACGACCAGCCCTTCCCGCAGGGCCCGCTCACTCACAACGATCTCGTCGCGCTCAACCGCTTCGGCCAGGGCTATCGCGATGGCGTTACCGGCCACGATAATATCGCAGCGGCGCGGATTCATGCCCGGCAGGCGGCGGCGGTCGGCCGGCGACAGCCGCAACATCGTGCGCTGCAACGCGCGCAGGCGTTCGACGCGCAGGACGTACCCGTGCACGCGCTGCAGCGCGAGACCCGCATCGGCGGCATCGAGCGCCGCCAGGCCCATCAGCGTTCCCGATGTGCCGACGAGCACGTCGAAGCCGTATTCACGCAGTGCCGTCGCGACGGGTGCGATCTCCTTACGGACATGTTGCTCGAGCGCAGGATATCCGCCCGACGCGCCGTCGGCGAGGTAGCGCTCGAAGAGGCGTAGACTTCCCAAGCGCACGCTGTGCAGATAATAGGAACGCGCCGCATCGCCGATGATGAGCTCGGTCGAACCGCCGCCGATATCGAAGATGCACGCGAGCCGCCCGTCGAGCGCGAAGCCGCGGCTTACGCCCAGGTGGATAAGCCGCGCTTCTTCAACGTCGTCGAGAACCTCGAGCGTAACGCCGCTCGCCGCGCGAACGGCGGCGACGAATTCGTCGCGATTGGAAGCTTCGCGGACGGCCGAGGTGGCAACCGCGCGCACGTCGCTTGCGCCGGCCGCGCGCGCTGCGTCCGCGAACCGCGCAATCGCCGCGACGCCACGGGCGACCGCTTTTTTGCCGAGATAACCCCGTGCGAGTGCGTCGCCCGCGCCCAGGCGCACCATCTCACGCGTCTTGAGCAGGGTGCGCGCCGTCCCGTAGTGCGGATCGAGCTCGACGACGATTAGGTGGATGGAATTCGTGCCGACGTCGATTGCGCCGAGGAGCATTGCGCTGCGCGCTACGGTGGGCGGCGTCGCATTCCCTCGTCTGAATCGGCTCGATGTCGGCACACGGGACGACGAAACGATCCTCGCCGGCCTGGCGGTTATGAGGAGGTGAGCGCAGCAGCACTGCTCGAGGCACGAATCGAACGTGCCCTGGACGAAATTCGCCCGGCCATTCATCGCGACGGCGGTGACGTGTGGCTGGTGCGCGTCTCGGACGCCGTCGCCTACGTTCAGTTAATCGGCGCTTGCGGCGGGTGCCCTATGTCCAACGCCACCCTCAAAGGCGGCATCGAACGAATCGTGCGGGAGCGGTGCCCCGAGATCAGCGCCGTCGAACAACTTTAAGAAGCACGCGCCCGCCCGTGTTCGAATGCTACATGAATTTCATGTCCATCAAGTCGAGGCCGCGCCGTATTTCACGCGCGAGTTCGATCGAGTCGCCGGTTTTGAAGTTATGCGAGAAATAGAGTTGCGGCGTCTCATCGGTCTCCTGATTGTACAGGCAGCCGATGTCCCAGCCCTGACGTCGCATGATCCCGATAACCGCTTGAATTTCGCCCGACCTCATCCCGAAGTCGGGGGCGGCAGCCGCATTGCGACCACCACCGTAGGGCTGAAAGGCGGTCGTCGTTGCGATGTTGAGGAACGGATTGACCGTTAGTCCCCCCAGTATCATTGCGTTGCGTCGCGGTACGTCGATCGTCACCGTGCCGTCGGCGCCGATCGTCGGTGAGCCGCCGAGGATTCTACCAAGATCCGCGGCGGGAAGCGGCGTCTTTGGGTTCGTCGGCATGGTCTGTGGAAACGGCGTTGAGGTGACGTTGAGGGCAGCCTTGACACCGCGCGCGATCCTCAAGGGATCCCCGACGGCGCGAAAATGGATGAACCATATCAAAGGGTCGAAGTCGTAGAAGTGCTGGTGCTCGGCCTGAAAAACGATGTCGTGGATGAGTAACTGGTCGATGAAAGGATCGAGTTCGCTAGCTTTGAGCGCCAGATCAGAATTCATCACATAGCGACCGCTGCCGATCGGCTCGAAGTACAGGTCTCCGTTGACTTGGAAAGCCGGCAGAATCGGAACGCCGTGTAAGGTGACGTTGGTGATATCGTCGCGGTCGACCCCGATGTGGATGAGACCGTTGGCGATCATACCCTGCGCCCCGATGATCTGCTCGATCTGATGGAGCGTGGTGGTTTGCGAGAGGGGAGATACGCCGGCCACGGCGCCGATAGGAGACGCATCTGCGCGCGAGCCGAATCCCAGCGTACCCGCTGCAACGAGGCTGCCGGCCACACCCGCGCCAACGCCGAGCGCCCGACGCCGGCTTACGACTGATTTCGCTTCCATCGAGTCCATGAGGTCCTCCGAGCATGCCGTTTGAGCGGCTAGATAGGTCGTGCGCCGTCCGAAATAGACTTCAGCGGCCGTAACGAGGCGATAGTGCGCAGTATAGCCGAATTTCGTCACCGTCAACCATGCTCACCCGCACGGCCGCTGTCTGAACCCGGCGCACTCTGCCATGCTGTTGGCACACCGGGAGGGTGAAATAGCGTCGGAGGTACCGACGTTATGCATCTCTTCCGGTGTACCGAGTGCGGCTGCGAGCACGATCAGCCGGCCGAAGCCGCCTTCGTCGTGGCGGTCATTTGCCTGGATTGCGCCCTACTGAACGACATGCGTTTGGGACGGGCGACGAGCGAGGCCGGGGCCGTCGCGGAACTGGTCGCCGCGGCTTGACTGTTGCTCTGGGGCTCAGAAGGTTCGCCTTCAAAGCGAAACCGCCCCAGCGTAGCCCGTCAATTCGACGTAACCAACACCGCGCGGTAAGCCGTGCGACGCGTCGTTCACCGCCACCGCGCCTTCCCAGTACGATATGCCCCCGGCCGTGTTCGCGAGCTCTTGATCGAGCACGGTCGGGGCGAGCATAAGGTTCAGCTTCGCCGACGGTACGCTCACACTCCAGCCGCTTGGATAGGTCGCGCCGGTATGAGGACTCTTCCACGATCCCGTCGCCGAAATATGGAACGCATCGAGCGGTAGATACCGAACGCTCCCGTCGCGTTCGACAAGGCTGCCGCTCGATTGCGGCGTCACGCCGCCGGCTTTCTGCCGCAGGCGGTACAACATGATCTCGCGTCCGTCATCGAGCTGGATTGAAAACCAATCCCAGCCCGCTTGATCGCGGTCGAGTTCCCCGGATCCGAACTCATGATCCATCCAAGAGATGCCGGTAACCGAAAAGCGAACCCCGGCAAACATGAGCGTGCCCGTCGTCCGTAACCGCGTGTAGGAATAGTAATGCGATGTGCAGCCGGCACATGCAGCCTTGCGAGAAACTCCGCCGTGTCCGTGAATCGCGGGCGGCTTCTCGGGCACCTGCAAGAAGTCAATCGCGTTCGTGACATCTCTCGGCGCAACGCCACCCATCGTACCCAGCGATGTCGCGCTGGCGGCGCGTAACCGCATCCGCTCGCGGTCGCGCTGATGCAGCGGCGCTCCGACGAGCGTCCAGCGGTCAGCCTTCACATTCAAGCTCGTCTCGGACGCCCGTCCCATGCCGACTGCTTCGCGCGCGAAGCGGTCGACGTAGAGGAATGTACCGCCGCGTTCATCGGTGATCGCGAAATGGGCAGAATACAGCTCGTTCCCGCGCCACCGGCTCTGCGTCGCCTGCGGACGCGGGTCTCCCGGATGCATTCCGATCCGAAAGAACGTCAACTCATAACCGAACTTGCGACCATCCTTCGCGCGAACGTGTCCCGTGTAGTACCACCACTCGCTGCGATAGTTCGCATGCGCCGCGTGGTCGCGCGGAAACACGAACGTGTACGGAGCACGTGCACTTTGAAAGACCGGTTCGGAACCTCGATGGAGTACGATCCTATGAACCGGAACGGTATGTGGAGTTCGGGACCGGGCCACGATCGGGTTACGCGAAGCAACGATTGTTAGAGCGAAGCCGAACGTTACCAAGCGTCGCAGCCGTCGGGTAGACGGTAGCGGCGCAAACTCCCCGCCGTCGCTTTTCTTGGGCATACGTTCCTCCCTCCATCATCCTTCCCGTGCAGCTCATTCCGTACGCACCGCTTCGGCTGCTCGAATGCGAGCCGCGACCCGTGCGGGATAGATGCCGGCAACCAGCGCCGCAACGATGACCAGCGCCACCGCCTCCGCGAGGAACGCGTAAGGCATGTGCAAGGTGATAAGCCAACCAAAGGCTTGGCGGTTGATGACGTAGATCAGCAGCAGAGCCAGCAGCACACCGACGGCGACGCCCGCAACCCCGCCGAGCGCACCGATGTAGGCGGCTTCGTAGAGCACCATGCGGCGTACGTCGCGTGCGGTCAATCCCAGGTAACGCAACAGTCCGATCTCGCGGCGACGTTCCAGCACGAGCGCGAACAGCGTGCTGACGACGCCGAGCACGGCGATCGTAATGCTGATGACGTACAGCGCATACGTGATGGCGAAGGTGCGATTGAAGATCACGATGACGAGGGACCGCAGCTCGCGCGTCGTTTGCACGTCGATGCGTAGCGGCAAAACGCTGCGGATCACCCGCGTGCGCAGGACGCTCAGGTCCATGCCGCTCTTCGCGTAGATGGCGAGCGAGTTGACGCTCGGGTCCCGGAAAAGACGTGCATACGTGCGCTTATCGATCAGCAGCACGCCTGCATCGCTTGAATAATCGTTGTAGATTGCGGCGACGCGAAAGCGCACGCGGCCGGACGGCGTGGCCACCGGCACGACGTCGCCGACGTGCGTCCCGAACCGCGTGGCGAACGGCTCGCTGATCAACGCGTCTGTCGTTCCCGGTAACGTGTGAGCGAGCTTGCGTGCATCGACGGACCCGAGAAATCGCAACCGGTTGCGGTCTGCGACCGTTGCGAAATCGACGGCGGCGAGATTCGTGATGGTGCCGCCATACGGGATCGAGATCGCGCGGAAGGTGTCGACCGACGCAACGCCGGGCACCCGCCGAATCGTTGCGGCGACGCGGGGCGAGAAACGCGCATCGTAGCTTGCATCCTGCAGTCCCAGCGGCCGCACGAACAGATCGGCTTTGATCGTATCGTCGGCCCAGGCAAGAACCGTCGTTCGAAAACTGCCGATGAGAATCGCGACACTAACCATCATCGCAATCGCGACCATCAACGAGGCGACTGCGACGCCGTTACGCCGGATTGCCGAGCCGAGATTGGACGCGCCGAGCATGGCCGCGGGCGAACGCCGCACGTTTAGCGCACGCGCCCCGGCGGTCGTGGCGACGAGCGCGAGCGGCACGCACAGAGAGCCGCCGAAGATGATGGCGAGCCCCGCCGCATAGCCGGCAACCGGAATTCCGTCGAAGGCCGGCGCAAAACCGAGGAGATACGCGGTTGCTAACAGCACGCAGCCCACGACGGCAAGTCCGAGACCCGGGCGCGCCCGGCGACGTTCGAACCCCGCCGCCCGCATCGTGACGGCAGGCGCGGTAGCGGCCGCTTCGAGCGCCGGAACGAGTGCCGACAACGTTGCGAGCACCGTACCGGCGATGAACGCCTGCGCGAGCACGAGCGGATCATAATGGACGCGGTCGGCGCTCGAGGCGACGTAGAGTGAGTCGACCGTCCGCGACACAGCTCCGACGGAGAATTGCGCGAGCACGCTACCGAGAACGAGTCCGAGCAGCGACCCTGCCGTACCAAAAAGCGCGCCCTCCGCGAGAAACGTTGCGAAGATCTGCCGGCGGGAGGCGCCGAGCGCCCGCAGCGTCCCGACGTCGGGCCGGCGCTGCACGACCGATATTGCCACGGCGTTGTAGATCAAATACATGCCCACGAGCAGGGCGATGTACGACAGTGCGGCGAGGTTCAATTGAAAGCTGCGCAGCATTCGCTCGATCTCGCCGGTGCGCACCTTGGGCTCGATCGCGCGCGCACCCGGCGGAATCACGGCGGCGACGGCGCGCTGTACGGCGGGCAGCCGCTTCGCGTCGACGATGAGATCGATTCGGTCGAGCAGGCCGATTTTACCGAACGCTTCTTGCGCGGTTACGATATCGACGAACACGACGCTCGAATCGAGACCCGACGTGGCGGCCGGTATGATGCTCGCGACGCGCAACCGTACCGGCTTGTCACCGGCAAGCGCCCCGAACGTGCTGCCGACGTGCAGATGGTATCGCCTGGCAACCCGGTCTGAGACGAACGCGCCGCGTCCATCGACGAGCGTATACGGATCCGGTCCCCGCTGCGCGTCGGTATCATATTCGCCCGGTATCGCGGCACTCGCGGCGGCGTCACGAGGAAGCGGACGCAACAAGTCAAGCCCGAGTACGCGCAAAATCTCGCCGGAAAACGGGTCGCCGGGCTGCGCCCCGACGACGATCGAGTCTTCGATCGTCGGACTTGCATACGCCACCCCCGCGACTTGTTGCACTCGCAGCAAAGCGCGTTCGTCGAAGCCCCGGCCGACGCCGAGAACCTGCAAGTTCACGTGATTCGCGACGACGTTGACACTGGAAGCAAACGATGCAATCGCCGTCGCGTTCGCGAGGTCGATCGCAAGCGCGATCGCTACCCCGAGCGCGACGGCTCCGAGCGTCACGAGCGCACGCAGTCGATTCGCGCGAACGTGCCCGAGAACGAGCCCACGAAACAGCGCCATCATCGTCACCGCTCTGCGATGCTCGGGCTCGTGCCGACGATATCCTGGCAAGCGTGGCGGGAACGAGAGCAATGATGTTTGCCGATCGGCGAGCCGCGGGGGCCGTGCTGGCCCGCACACTGCGGTCCTACGCGAAGCGTTCGGGCTTGCTGGTTCTCGCGTTGCCGCGCGGCGGGGTTCCCGTCGCCTTCGAGATCGCGCGTGCACTCGAAGCCCCGCTCGATGTCTTGCCCGTTCGCAAACTCGGCGTCCCGGGCCACGAAGAACTCGCAATGGGTGCGATCGCCGCCGGCGTGCGCGTCCTCAATCCGAGCGCCATCGAGCAGCTCGGTATCTCCGAGGAAGTGGTGGACGCCGTAGCGGCCTGCGAGGAACGGGAACTTGAACGGCGCGAACGCCTCTATCGTGCCGACCGCCCGCGACCCGAGCTTCGCGACCGCACCCTCATCCTAGTCGACGACGGCCTCGCGACAGGCTCTTCGATGCATGCCGCAATCCGGGCTGTACGCGAACACGCGCCGGCAAGATCGTCGTCGCCGTGCCGGTCGCGCCGCCGGAAACCTGCACAAGCCTAGAATCCGAAGCTGACGAAGTCGTCTGCGCGCTCACGCCCTCTCCGCTGCAGAGCATCGGCCGCTGGTACGCATCCTTTGGTCAAGTCGGCGACGACGAAGTTCGCGCCTTGCTCGCAGGCCCGATGTAGTGTACTGCAGCCGAGCCGCGCGTTGCGGGAGCGAGTTCGGTACCGCTTTGAGAGTGGACGGAGCATAGTCGCAACGGATCGCACAAGGCTGCATGGCCCCCGACGTTTTGTGGCGGCTCAAGTGAAACGCCGAGTTCACTAGACTTACGCGATGATGCGGCCGTCTTGCATGCGGATGATGCGGTCGCAGGCGGCGGTGGCTTCGAGCGCGTGGGTCGCCATAAGTATCGCCTGACCGCTCGACGCGAAGCTGCGCAGCAGCCGCAACACCGCCGCGCCGTTGTGCGAATCGAGGTTGCCGGTCGGTTCATCGGCGAGCACGATTGCGGGGACGTGAATGGTCGCGCGCGCGATTGCGGCACGCTGCATTTGACCGCCGGAGACTTGGCTTGGGTAGGCATCGGCTTTATCGGCGATGTCGACGGATTCGAGCGCGGTTTGCAAGCGTTTGGTGATCTCGTCACGCGGCCGGCGCTGCAGGATCAGCGGCAATGCGACGTTCTCGCCGATCGTCATAGCCGGCAAGAGGTTGAAGAACTGGAAGACCGTCCCGACCGACTCGCGACGCAGCCGAGTCAGATCGTTATCGCGTAGCGACGAGGTCGCCGACCCCGCGACTTCGATCGTGCCCGAGGTCGGAAGGTCCACGCAGCCGATCAGGTTGAGGAGCGTACTCTTTCCGCAACCGCTCGGTCCGACGAGCGCCACCATCTCGCCGGCTGCGACTTCGAACGACACGCCGTCGAGCGCGCGTACGGGTTCCGTTCCGCTCGCGACGTACACTTTGGTCGCGTCGCGAGCACGCACGGGCGCATCAGCCACGATCATTTAAGACAAGACGACAGTAGGCACTGCGCCGAACGTGCGGGTGTCCCCAACCCGCCGCGTTCGCGAGCCGCAGCAACTCGCGCGCCGAATAGGCACGCCGTACCGACAGCGGGCCGTCGTGCTTGGTGAGGCGGTTCTTCGCGATGAAGGCAGCGAACAACGACGCGCCAACGTACGCGAGCGGTGAGCGTTCCAGGTCGCAGACGATCGGCGTCAGCCGCGCGACGCGACGCAACTCTCGCAGCACCTCGACCGCGGCATCGTCGTCGAAATGGTGCAGCCCGAGCGTACAGGTTGCGATGTCGAAGGCCGCGTCCGGAAAGGGCAGCATGCGAGCATCGCCCCGCACGAAGCGCAGCAGTGGCTCGTCACCCGCGCGTTCCCGTGCGACCGCGAGCACCGCGTCGCTCGCATCGAGCGCGACGCTTTCGAGACGACGACCCCGTGAGCGCGCTTCGCGCAAAAGCTCCCGCGGTACGTCCGCGCTTCCGCAGCAGACGTCGAGCAGCCACGCGGCGTCGTGCTCGAATACGGACGCTATAACGGGTTGGTAACCGCCGAAACGGCGATTGGCGAATTCGATGTCCGTGAGATTGCCGGCCAGTTCGACCGGATCGACATCGAAAGCGTCCATGAACTCGGAGGCAATGACGCGACGCATGAGGCGCCTCCTCCGGCGCTACGGTCTAATTCTTCTTGAAGTAGTCTGCATTGATCGGAATGTAGTTCTTCCACTTCTCAGGCACGTCGGAATCGGCGAAGATTGCCTCCACCGGGCACGCCGACACGCAGGCGCCGCAATCGATACACACCTCGGGATCGATGAACAACTGTTCCTCGTCATCCTTACCATGGATGCAATCGACCGGACAGACGTCGACGCACGACTTGTCCTTTGTGCCGATGCACGGTTCGGTGATGATGTAGGCCATGCCAATCGTATTGGGGACGGCCCGCGAACGGTCCTCTGCGGCGCTCGGCATGCGCTAAGCAGGCGCACCGCGAAACCGTTGCTATTGTGGCGGGTATGGGAAACACGATGGCGGCCCTTTGCGAGACGTGCGGGTTGCGACCGGCAACGGTCCGGGATTTTACGTTGCGCAGCGGCGCGTGGGTTGAGGCGGAAGTCTGCGACGCATGCGCCCGTCGCGGCAAGTCGGCCGTGCTGCCGCTCGTCGGCTCGGCTATTGCCGCCGTTGCGCTCGCGGTCGGTACGACGTTCGCGGTCGATCGCTTGCAGCGTGGACAACGCGACTTGCCCTCGGCCGATCCGCGCGACTGGACGAAGCGCTTGCGTAGCGGCACGCCGACGCTCGCCGCTTATTCACGCGATCTCACTGCCGCAGCGCGCGCCGACGAACTCGACCCGGTGGTCGGACGGGAGATCGAGATCGCGCGTGTCGTCGCCATTCTGGCGCGGCGCTCCAAAAATAATCCTGTGCTCGTCGGCGATCCGGGCGTGGGAAAGACGGCGGTCGTCGAAGGTCTCGCACAACGGATCGCGAGCGGCGACGTACCGCCGGTGCTGCGCGACAAAAAGATTCTCGCGCTCTCGCTCGGCCCACTCGTTGCGGGAACGAAGTATCGCGGCGAATTTGAAAGTCGCGTCAAGCGTATCGTCGATGAGATAAAGAAGTCGGCGCGCGAGGTGATCCTGTTCATCGACGAATTGCACACGTTGGTCGGTGCGGGTTCCGCCGAAGGCTCGCTCGATCTCTCCTCGATGATCAAGCCGGAGCTCGCGCGCGGTGAATTGCAATGCATCGGAGCGACGACGTTCGACGAATATCGTAAGCACATCGAAAACGATGCCGCCCTCGAGCGGCGCTTTCAGCCTGTCACCATCGCCGAGCCGACGGTCGAAGAAACCGAAGCGATACTGCGTGGTCTGCGCGGCGTCTACGCGCAGCACCACGGCGTCACCATCTCCGATGGGGCAATCGAAGCGGCAGCCGGCCTTTCGGCGCGCTATATCGTCGACCGCTTCTTGCCCGATAAAGCGATCGATCTCATGGACGAGGCGTCGTCATCGGTCGCGCTGGCCGGCAGCTTTACGGTCGACGCCGTCGACGTGGCGGCGGTCGTCGCACGCTGGACGGGAATTCCAATCGGTTCGTTGACGGCCGAGCAGACGCGCGGACTGCTTGCGCTTGAAAGCGCCCTCGAGAAGCGCGTTATCGGACAAGGACCCGCGATTGCGCTCGTCACCGAAGCCATTCGGCGCGGGCGCGCGGGGCTGAAGGATCCGCGCAAGCCCGTCGGCGGTTTCCTATTCGTCGGTTCGAGCGGCGTTGGAAAGACCGAACTGGCGCGCGCGCTCGCCGCCGAACTGTTCGGAACCGACGATGCACTCGTACGAATCGATCTCTCGGAATACACAGAGTCGCACACGGTCTCGCGGCTCCTCGGCGCACCGCCTGGATATGCCGGACACGACGAGCCGGGACAGCTGACCGAACCCGTGCGGCGCCGTCCGTACAGTGTCGTCCTGTTCGATGAGTTCGAGAAAGCGCACGCCGACGTCGCAGCTATCCTGTTGCAAATCCTCGATGACGGCCGCGTCACCGATGCCAAGGGTCGCGCGATTGATTTCCGTCACGCCGTCGTCATTCTCACGAGCAACGCCGACCCCTCGGGACTCGAGCTTTACGTGCGCCCCGAACTGCTCAACCGCATCGATGACGTCGTGCGCTTCAACGACCTCGAGGAACGCGACATCGAGCGCATCGTCGACTTGCAAATGGATGCGGTCGCGGAACGCTTGGGAGCCCTGCGCGTTACGATCGATCTGAGCCAAGAGGCCCGCCGTTTCCTCGCCGGGGAAAGCATCGCCGCCGGGAGCGGCGCGCGCTACGTCGCGCGCACGATCGCCAAGCTCGTCACGAATCCGCTTTCCAACGCAATCCTGCGTGGTGACATCACCGCCGGCAGCAGCGCCCGCGTCGAGTTGCGCGACAGCGAACGCATCGAGGTCATCGCAGCGTAGAACACAGATGGCCCTCGATAAAAGCGTCCGCAGGAATTCTGGAATAGTCAGGCGCGACTGGAGGAATGAGCCCGCGGCAATCCGCTACACATCCGAAAGGAACCCCGTGCGCGGGCATTTCTAAACATCTCCGATGGCGGCCGGGTGAAGAGAAACCGTTCCAAGCCGTTTCCAACGAGCTCCTGATCGGTATCTTGAGAAGCGCAATTGCTAGGATCTAAGGGGTCAGCCTTCCTCTTACGTTCGATCCGCTCGTGTCTAGGCACTGTTGTCGGGTGTGTGACACCTTGCTCTCGTTCGCTAAGTAGGCGGCCTCTCAAGCATACTCGCGGGCGACTCGAGCGATGAAAGAATCCGATGCTTCAAACGACTCAGCCGAAATAATCAGTTGCTCCTCTGTAAGAGCGTGCCGCATGCGCATTGGATCGAATGAGAACGGGATACGCCCCCGCCGACCGTTCCGAACTTCGATGATCGTTTGTTTGGTCTTTCGCTGCGGCACGACCAGATTTACAAAGAGCCAATTGCATGCCGTTACGCGATCGTACTCATTGATCTTGACAGCCAAAGCCCAGTCGCCCGTCTCAAATATCCGAGCCTGGTCCTGAATGCTGTCCGTTACGAAGGTCTCGGCTTCGCTTTGCGGGACTTGAGAATAGTCTGAAACGGCTGCAAGCACGCCGCTTGGCCACCTAGAGCTGTATTCAGACCATGGGGCAACCTTGAACGGAAGACGAAAATCCTCACGCGCATAGCGCCTAAAATCGGGCGCATGAGCAGCCTTAGCGGGTTCGGGAACGTTTCGGAGATCAACCATTGAGGCGTATTGGCGTGCAAAACTGGCAAGTACAGCTTTTGTAACGCGCGTCATTTGGTTTTCGGCGCGAATCTTTCGTAGGACGCCGTCGATGTCTACCCTGGAGGAGTCGGAGCAATAGTAGCCTGCTTCGAGTAACCCTCCATCACCCAACGCGTTGGCTGAAAGGTTTGGGGAGCCTATAAGAGCGCCGCCCTTCGAAGACCAGACACTTTCATATGCAGGCCTTCAACGAACCAAACGTTGGCCCCGGCGTTTAGGAGATCGGCGACCCCGTACGGATTCGTTGCCACCGGATTGGCAGAGCAGTAGATGTTTACGCCTTCTGGCTTGGGAATGAACCGCAAGGCGTCTCTTCCCACATAGGCAACGATGACGACTCTACGGCCGGACGACAACGCCGTGATATGTTTTATTCTCGATCGAAGCGCAGATGTATCAAACAAGAACATTCGAATCCTCGGGCGTTCACGACAACGTGCTACTGAATAGAACTCCTCGTGTTGATTCTTGGGCTTGGCTATGCCATCCCTACTCGGCTTGCATCGCGGCGTCCCCGTTCACGTTGATTGGCTGATCGTCGTGCCGCAGCGGCGTCGCCGCAGGGTTGGGCGCGCTCATCGCGCGCGCCCTCGAAACGTCCGTCGAAGGCGGGTCGCACACGTTCTTCGAGGCGAGCGGCTACAGGTAAGCCATCCTGGCGCAACACACCTCTAGAAACGAGACGTCGCTGTCTTACGAAAGTTTCTTCTCTGAATCGACGGGGTGTGGCTCGCTCGATGGCGGCGTGGGCGAGGATGTTATGGCGGCGCGTTCTCGCGCACGCTACGGACTACGACGTACGGCGGTGTCGTATGCGAGTCGGGAAAAACGACGAGGTTCTTCTCCTCATCGTGCACGGCGCTCCAGACGATAAGTCCGTCGATGCCTGCTTTTGCGGCGTGGAAGCCAAGCAACGATGCGGGGTGCTGGTCGCCTGGAAACCGTGAGGAACACAGCTCGTCTTTTGATGTCCGCAGCAATCGCAGTATCGCATCGTCCGTCAAATCCAACGCGCGATTGAGCCGAACGTCGATCGACAGCATCGACGCCGCGCTCATGCGCCGCTCATCGGGAATGTATCGGGTGAATTCGGCAAGCGCGCATGCGCGCGAGAATGAGGCGTAAAGGGCTGCAGCGCCGCGGGGATTATAGCGGGCGCCATTCTTCAGCGCGCCGAGCGGCATGGCGCCGTAACGAAAGGCCTCGTATACGAACCTCGTAACCGACCCTTGAAACGAAACGAGCGGCGCTTCGTGCAGCACCGCTCGCAGGCGTTTCTCGCTCAACATTCTTACGAGTATCCTCCGCCGACCACCTCGTCAACGAGCGCTTCAAACGAGGCCACGCCGCGGTCTCGCAGGAGCTCGAGCGGCGTGAGCCCCTGGAGTGATCGCAACGGATGATGCATCCATTTGCGGATCTCGTCGGCCGGGAAAACGACGCCTAAGCCGTCGTAGGCCAGCACGAGTTTCCGCAGCGCCGGTTGCAGATTCGCACTGTGCGAGCGAGTTCGCAACGTGGTCTCCTTTACGTTTAGCACTCCCGCGAGGGTGCGCAAGGTGATGCCGAACGCCGCGGCAACCTCTTTCGCGTCGAGTCGATGGCTGTGCGGATGGTGGACGGTCGCCAGCGATGCTGCAGCTTTCATGCTCGTTGTCCTCCGCGCGGATTGTAGCACAACTGTGCCTTTATTGCACTATAGTCGCACTATTAAGCAGTGGTCTTTTGAGTCCGCGCAAGCCTTGACAAACGTCGGTTTTCGATCCTTAAATTGCGGCGGCTTGTTAGCAATCTGTAGCAGTCGAGCCTCATCTTTAGCGCGCAGTTGCTCGCACGCGGAGTCGGCGCCGGTTTGCGCGTCGGCGGGGCCAGTGTAGTGCACCTAACTTAGCTCAGATGACCTTGCGGATAGCCTCTTCGATTTCTGTCGGCGACATCGCGCCAAGGCGATAGGTGCTGACTTTTCCGTTGCGGTCGATGAAGACGTGCACCGGTAGATCGAAGGCCCCGTAGGCGGCCCGCGCGCTGCCGTCGTCGACTGCGACGGGAAACGGCCAATTGTAGCGGCGCGCGAACTCGAGCGCTTGCGAAGCGCTTTCTTGTTCGTCGATGCCGATGGCGGAAAGCCCGCGTTTATGATACTTGCGATACAGGCGGCTGATGGTCGGTGCTTCGGCTTCGCACGGTGGGCACCACGACGCGAAAAAATTTAGATACGTCGGTTTCCCAGCGAACTTGCGTGCGATAATCGTTCCGCCGCGCGCCGACGGCAAGCTCAAGCCCGTCGCGGCATCTCCGGCGTGCGGTATCGCAAGCGCGGGGAGCGGCGTCGCGAGCAGCCATGCGGCGACGAGCATGGCTCGAAGAAAAGGGCTCATGTGCGGGTAAACGCCGGAAACGGCACGTGCGTTGCGTCATGCGCCATCTGAACGAGCAGAGCGTCAACGCTTCCGAAGGCACGCTGTTCACGAATAAAGCGAAGGTCTCGCAGCATCAGTTCTTCGCCGTAGATGGTGCGTCGGAAGTCGACGAGCCATGCTTCGACGGTTCGCTTCGTGGCGCCGAACGTCGGGTTACTGCCGACGGAGAGAAGACCGCGATAGTCGCGGCCGTCGTAACGGACCGTAGCCGAATAGACACCGTCCGCAGGCAATGTTTTCTCCGCGGCTACGTCGAGGTTGGCGGTCGGGAAGCCGAGATCGTGCCCGCGTCCCGCCCCAAAAACCACGCGACCACGCAACGCATAGGGCTCGCCGAGTATCCGGTTGACGGTTGCCATGTCGCCAAGCGCGAGCGCCGCGCGGATCCGCGTGCTCGAGATGCTTTCGCCCTCGTCAGCGAGTCGAGGAACGGCGATCAGGCGTGCTCCGTGCTCGCCGAGCACCGCGCCCGCCAGCGTTACGTCACCACCACGCGCTCGCCCGAAGCGAAACGTCTCACCGACGACGAGCGCGCGGATTCCGAGTTTGCCGACGAGCACGTCACACAAGAACTCGCGCGCCTCGAGCGCGGCAATTCGCTCGTCGAACGGCAGCAGATACAATTCGTCGATGCCCGTCGAGGCGAGCAGGTTCACGCGTTCTTCGAGAGTCGTTATGAGCGCGGGCGCGCGCTGCGGACGCAGATGCGTCGCTGGATGATTGGAAAAGGTCAGCACGGCGGCCCGATAACCGGGACGCCGCGTTCGCAGTAGGGCGCGAATGATCTCCCGATGACCGCGGTGCATGCCGTCGAAGAAGCCGACCGCGAGCACGAGAGGATGCGCGTTCTCCCGCTCGGCGATCTCGTGGTGAATCTTCACACGAAGACTTTGCGCGGCGCGAGCAGCGCCCCCACCGCTTCGCCGACACCGACCAGCCGGCGGCCGGAGTCGCGCACGAACACGTGCTTGGCGGCCGATCCCAGCGGCAGCGGCACGAGCCGCCCCGCGCGAAAATCGGCCGAACCGCGGCCGTCGAGCACGACCGTCGGAAACGGAATGATCCGTTCGGGCGCGATCAAGGCCGCTTCGGGCGACGCTTCGATCTCCTCGAGCGTGCGCGCTTCATAGAGCACGAACGGCCCCGACGCATCGCGCAGCAACGCACCCATGTGGCCGACGCATCCGAGCGCCGCTGCGAGGTCCTCGCACAACGCGCGTACATATGCGCCTTCCGAGCAAGCCAACGCCATGCGTGCGACGCCGTCGCCATAGCCGAGCACGCTCAAGCCATACACCGTCACGCGGCGCGGAGCACGTTCGACCGTTTCGCCGCGCCGTGCGATATCGTAGAGGCGCTCGCCGCCGTGATGCAACGCACTGACCATCGGCGGCACTTGCGCGATCACGCCGATGAAATCGCGTACGGCGGCCTCCAAGCGCACGTGTGCGTCGCCAGGCACGGCACTGCACGCGAGCGTGCCGCCGGTCGCGTCGGCCGTCGTGGTGCTGCGCCCGAGGACGAGCGTGAAAACATACGACTTCCGGCGATCTTCGATCAGCGGAATCAGTCGCGTCGCCTTCCCGAGTGCAAGCGGCAGCACGCCCGCCGCCATCGGATCGAGCGTGCCCAGATGGCCGGCCGGCAGTTTCGTCCCTGCGAGTCGCGCGAAAATCTTGCGAACGCGAACTCCGACTTGCACGGATGTCAAACCGGCGGGCTTAAAGACGTTCACGAACCCGAGCACGCCGGTTACGCTATGTTGTACGACGCGATGTAGTCTACAGACCCTCTGCACGTATAGCGGCGCGCGCCGCAACGAACGCTTCTTCAAGCGAGCCTTCGAAGGTGAAGCCTGAGGCACGGAAGTGCCCCCCGCCGCCGAGGCGCTGCGCGACCGCTTGCACGTTGACGCGGCCGTTGCTGCGTAGACTGACGCGAACGTCGTCCCCGAAAGCTTTGAAGAGGGCCGCTACGTCGACGCCTTCGATCGAGCGCAGATGTCCGATGATCTCTTCGGTATCTTCGCCGTCGGCGCCGTGGCGTCGCAGCATCGCGTCGTCCACGACGGACCAGCAATACTTGCCATCTTCGTCGACGCGCGCGTTCGACAGCGCCTCACCGAGCAGACCGATCGCGGCCAAGCGCTTGTTCGCAAATATCCAGTCGGTTATTTTTTCTTTGTCGGCCCCGCGCTCCATCAACCAAGCCGACGTGCGTAAGACCGAAGCCGTCGTATTCGAGTGCATGAACCCGCCGGTGTCGGTCATGATCGTCGTCAGCAGACAGGTAGCGATCGGCGGCGTGACCGGCACGTTCATCGCATCGAGCAATTTGAGCACGCAGGTCCCGGTCGAACACTCCGTTTCGAGCACATAATTGTATGCGCCGAAGCGGGCGTTGGCGAGGTGGTGATCGATGTCGAGAATGTTACGGCGCTCGACCGGCGGAAGAAATTCACCGGCGCGTTCCGTGTCGCTCATGTCGCAAAAAACCCACAACGTATCGGCGGGAAGGTCGCTCGGAACATCACGCGACACGAATTCCGAATCGGCCAAAAAACGCAAATTGCGCGGCACCGGATCCTGTTGGAAATAATGGACCCGCTTGCCGAGGCCCCGCAGCGCAAGCCCGAGCGCCAACCCAGCACCCAGCGTATCGCCATCGGGCTTTACGTGACTGACCATCACGAACGCAGGTCGCCGCCGCAACTCCGCGACCACATCCGTCGTCGTCGTATCCCGCACCTCACTCTGAATCATCGGACTCCCCTTCCTCGCGCGACGGCCTCGACGCCTGCCCCGCTTTCGCCAAGACTTGGTGAAGCGCAATCGCTCTCTCGGTCGTACGGTCCTCGACAAACGTCAGTTCCGGCGTACGCCGCAGCGTCACGCTATGCCCAAGCTCCCCGCGCAAAAACCCCTTCGCCGACTCAAGCGCCGCCATGCTCTGCTTGGCCACATGCCGATCTCCAATAATCGACACGTAAACCTTCGCGGTCGCGAGATCGCTCGTAATCTCCACCCGAGTAACGGTCACAAACCCCAAACGCGGATCTTTGAGCTCCGTACCGATAATTCGAGCCAACTCACGCTGCAACTCATGATCGATCCGCCCCATCCGCTCCCGCTTCACGTAGCGCGCTTCCGGAGCACGACGCAAGCTAAGACGACCCAGAAGAGCAGCAATACGTAGTGGATTGCAACGAATGGACCGTTTTGCCCCGGCACTTTCAGGCCCATGACCGGGGCGACCACGCCAACGACGCACGATACGAGAAGTAAAATGCGGCGAGAATCCGCTTAATCGACGCCATGTAATGGCCGATTCGCCTTGCGCAATTGAAAATAACTGCTCACTGTTATCGCGCCGTAACTCAGCACTTGCGCCACGAGCCACAACGTGAGCTTATGCTTAAAGAAATCATGCAGCGCCAAGCCGCCGGTGGCTGCAGTAATCACGCACCAGCTAATGAAAAACCATCGATGGGAACATCTCAGCCGTGCTCGGTCTTCCTCCGTAAACCTTCGCGTTATCATGTTGTCAAAAATCATGGATCCAGTCTCTTCCGACCACGATCTCGCGCAAGTGCCGCAATCGCCGCAAGCGCGATGCCGACCCCAAGACCGAATAATAAGCCGACACAAAAGCCGTTGAAGCCACCGGCGGGACCCGTTCGCTGCAGCACAAATGAGGCGCTGACCGCCACCAAGCCGACCACCGCAAGTGCGCGACAAGAGGCCGTTTGCAGACGCGGTACAGTTGCCAAGACACGCTTCCATAACGCAACCGCACGTCGACACAAAACATCCACTGAAAGCTTCGGCGCCGACATTTTCGACATCAGCCCAAGACCGACATCGCTATGGCCGGGGCGCGGCGCGGGTGCGTTCCGGGAACTCCGACGGGGAGCGGAGCACACGATGTGCGGGAGCGAACCGCGGTGTAGCGGTGGTTTCCGACGGATCGGAAACCACCAGCGGTCCCGGAGCGCACCCGCGCCGCGCCCCGGCCCCGAGCAGCGACGTTACTTACGTCAGCCGCGCAACGCGATAGCACGAGCCGCTACGCCGGAACCGGTTCCGGCGCAACCAACTCCGACGTGAACGCCTCAATGACGTCCCCATCCTTGAGATCCGAGAACTTCGCAATCTGCACGCCGCACTCGAAATTCTCAGCCACCTCCCGCACGTCGTCCTTGAACCGCCGCAGCGACTCAAGCTCCGACTGGAAGACAACCGCCGAATCCCGCAGGATCCGAACCTTGGCATTACGCGTGAGCTTACCGCTCTGCACGTAACACCCCGCGATCGTCCCGACTTTGGACACCTTGAACACTTCGCGCACTTCCGCCCGCCCGAGGATAACCTCGCGGAACTTCGGCGCAAGCATGCCGAGCAAGGCCTTCTTGAGGTCGTTCTCCACTTCGTAAATGACCTGATAGAAGCGGATGTCGACCTGTTCGTTCTCGGAAAGCCGCTTGACCGTCTCGTCGGGCCGAATGTTGAACCCGATGAGCACGGCGTTTGACGCGCTCGCCAAGTTGACGTCGTTGGGCGTGATGGCACCGACGCCGGCATAGATCACGCGGATGTCGACTTCCGCATTGGAGAGTCCCTCGACACGTCCGCGCAACGCTTCAACCGCGCCCTGACCGTCCGCTTTGAGGATGAGGTTGAGCGATTTACGAACGCCGTCGCTCGCCGTCGACATGAAGCTTTCAAGCGAAATGCGCGGGCCGTTGGTGGCCGCAATCGCGACGTCTTTGCGACGTGTCGACCGCTTCGCCGCCGCTTCGCGCGCCACGCGCTCGTCGGAGACGACCATCAAGGTATCGCCGGCACTAGGCACGTCGGAAAGCCCCATGATTTCGACCGGAATCGACGGTCCGGCCTTCTTCACTTGTTTGCCTTTGTCGTCGACAAGCGCGCGAATGCGACCGAAGGCCGAGCCGACCACGACGACGTCTCCGGTTCGCAAGGTCCCGTTCTGCACGAGCACCGTCGCGACCGCGCCGCGCCCACGGTCCAGCGCCGATTCGATAACGACGCCGGTGGCGCGCCGCGTCTTGTTCGCTTTGAGATCGCGCAGTTCGGCTTCGAGCAGCACCGTTTCCAAGAGTTGATCGATGCCCTCGCCGCTACGTGCCGAGACGGGCACGACTTCGGTCTTACCGCCCCAATCGACCGGCTGCAGCCCTTGTTCGGCAAGCTGCGCTTTGACGCGATCGGGCTGCGCGTCTTCTTTATCCATCTTGTTCATCGCGACGACGATCGGCACGTTCGCGGCTTTGATGTGCGAGATCGCTTCGACCGTTTGCGGCATGACACCGTCATCGGCTGCTACGACCAGGATCGCGACATCGGTCACCTTCGCGCCGCGCGCGCGCATCGCCGTGAACGCTTCGTGGCCGGGGGTGTCGATGAACGTGACCTTCTGATCGTTGCGTTCGACCGTGTACGCGCCGATGCGCTGCGTGATGCCGCCGGCCTCACCGCTTGCGACGTTGGCCGAACGGATCTTATCGAGCAGCGAGGTCTTACCATGATCGACGTGCCCGAGCACCGTTACGACCGGCGGCCGCGACGTGAGCAGCTCGGGACGATCCTCCTCCTGCTCGACGACGACTTCTTCGCCCGCCTCCTTGATGACCGCGTTGAAGCCGAACTTGCGCGCGACGTTCTGAGCAGTCTGGGCGGGAATGTTCTGATTGATCGTCGCCATCGTGCCGATCTTGATCAGCTCTTTGATGATGTCTTTGGCCGGCACGATCATCGAGGTCGCCAGTTCCTGCACGGTCAGGACGTCGGGAATCTCGATCGTTTCCAGATTGGAAGAGGCAGGCTGACGCCGGTCGTCGCCCCCACTCTTCTTGCGGCGACGCTCTTTCTCCAGAAGCATCTCCGTCTCACGGTCTTTCTTCGCGCCCGACCGGTCGGCACCGCCGCGGCCGCGCGGCTGGGGTCCTCGCGGACCGCCGGAACTCGGAGACGGACCGCCGGGCGCCAGCGGCGCGCCGGGCGGCCGGGGCGTGAACGGTCGCGGACCTGCTGCGCCGCCGGGTGGAGGAGTCAGCGGACGAAACGGACCGTTACCGGCAGGCCGGCGCGTCGGCGCGCCGGCGGCTTCTGGAGCGCCGGGGCGCGGCAAAGCTTGGCCGGGCTGCGGCGCGCGATAGGGCATGCCGACCTGACCGGGACGAGGCGCGACGCCAGGACGCCCCGGCATGCCCGTTTGCTGGCCGGGCGCGCCGGAAGCAGCGACTCCGCCTGCGTCGGGTGAGAGTGGCCGGGGCTGGGACACAATGGAGGAGCGGCCGGTGGGCACGGGACGAAGCTGCGGAACCGGAGCACTATCGGCAGTTCCATCGGTCGGCCCGCGGCGCGGCCTGAGGGGCGCCCCCGTGACAACGCGCGGTGCCGGGCTACCGACGATACGAGGAGCGGGGCTTCCGACCACGCGCGGGCCAACCGCGTGCGGCGGCAACGACGGGTCGGGTTCCGGCACCTGCGCGGGCACAGCAGCCGAGCCATCTTCTTGAACCGGCGCCGGCCCTGCCGGGGGAGTGAACGTCTCTTGGCTTGCCGCCGGAGCTGCGGAAGCCGGCGCTTCGGCTACGCCGCTCGGCGCAGCAGCGCCCGGCATCTCGGCCGAAATTTCCGGGGTGCTATCCTTGGGGTTTGCTTTCGACGCACGGCGCGCCGCGGGAACGGGTTTCAAGCTCGGAACCGGCGCAGCGGCCTCCGGCATCGTCGGCACCGGCGGGGCAGGCGTTACAAGGGCGGCCGTATCGGCGCGAGCCGTGCTGCCGTTCCCGTTCTGCCGGGCAGGCGGAGAAGCGGGAGGCGCGGCCGTTGCGGTCGCCGCGGCTCTGGGAGCGGCCTTACCGGCGCTCCCGAGCAAAACGCCGCGCACCAACTCCGCCATCGGAGCGTCGACTACGCTGAGCTGGTTTTTCGCTTCGAGCCCCAAGCGTCCGAAAAGCCCGATCAGGTCCTTCGAAGATAAACCGAGCTCTTTGGCCAGCTCGAAAATACGTACTTTACCGGTTGGCATATCGTCCTTTTCACAACCCGCGCGCGGCTCGTTCGGCTGCGCTCGGAAACCTCGTCAGTTCATGTTGTCGCTCCGCGTTCGTCTCGGGCGCCCGCTCTACGGGCAAGCGCACGAACCCGCCTATCATACACGTCCCCCGCCTCATCGCAAAGCGGGAAAGCGCGTTTCTGCGGCCGCGTCGGCCAATCCGGGGTAGCGCTTATTCTTGCGCGCACGCTCGGCACACGGAGGCGAACACAGGTACACTCCCCGGCCGGTGCGCAACCGCGTTCGGTCCGCTAACCAACCCGCCGGGCCTCGTACGAAGCGCGCGAGGGCCGCTTGCGGTTGAACTATGCGGCAGCCGACGCAGGTGCGCAGTGGAACGCGCTGTCCCTCTATGATGAGCCCTCGTCCGCATCGGCGAGCGAGCCGGGCTGCGGGCTCGTCGGATCGAACATCTGGCGGCGGAATTCTTCGAGCTTGCGGATGAGCTCGGGGTCGATTGCGGGTGTCTCTTCGCCTTCGAGCGCCGACCCTGCGACCTCGACTTCGTCGGGAGCGCCGACGGCCGCGCGTTCTTCCCGTTCGGCGAGATAGCGCGCGCGGGCGTCGTCGGCTTCGGCTTCGCTCGTAATGTCCAGACGCCAGCCGCTCAACCGCGCGGCGAGACGCACGTTCTGCCCTTCGCGACCGATCGCAAGCGAAAGCTGATAGTCAGGCACCGTCACGAGCCCGACGCCTTCGTCCTCGAAGAGTTCGACCCCGAGGACTTTCGCCGGCGCAAGCGCGTTGTGAATGAACGTCACCGTGTCGCTCGACCAGCGGATGATGTCGATTTTCTCGCCCCGTAACTCGTCGGAAACGCTAGCGATGCGGCTCGACTTCGGACCCAGACACGCGCCGACGGCATCGACGTCCGAACGGTGCGAATGGACTGCTACCTTCGAGCGACTGCCCGGCTCGCGGGCGATCGCCATGATCTCGACGATGTTGTCTTCGATCTCCGGCACCTCGCGCTCCAGGAGCCGCTGAACGAGTCCCTCGGCCGCTCGCGAAAGGACGATCTGGGGACCTTTGTTCGTCTTGCGAACGTCGAGCACGAATCCGATCAACCGGTCGTTGATACGAAAATTCTCGCGCGGCACTTGCTCGGAAAGCGGCAACAGGGCTTCGGTCTTACCGAGGTCGACAAACATGTTGCGCTGCTCGTAGCGCTGCACGGTTCCACTGACGAGGTCGTGGAGCTTACGGCTGTACTCGTTGAAGATTGTATCGCGCTCCGCCTCACGGATGCGCTGCACGATGACCTGCTTGGCGGTTTGGGCGGCGATGCGGCCGAACTCTTTGGGAGCTACCTCTTCGTCGTAAAAATCGCCCGGCTCGTACTTGGCGCCCGCCTCCCGACGCGTCACCTCGAGTTTGGGATCGACGATTTCGTCTGCGACCGTGCGGCGATGATACACCTTGTATTCACCCGTATCGCGATCGATCGCCACGATCGCACTCGCTTCAGCACCATAGTTTCGCTTATACGCGGAAATCAGTGCGGCTTCGAGCGCTTCGAGCAGCATGTCGAAGGGAATGGCACGCTCGCCTTGCAGGAGCCGGAGCGATTCGCGTAACGTCGGCTCATCGGGTGCGGCTTTGGCTTTAGCGGTTCTTGCGGGCATCTTTTCTTTCTCTTTTAGCGCGCGTCAGGTCGGCGCGGATGTCGAACTCGACGTTGGCGGATTCGATCAGTTCGAAGGGGATGGGCAGTTCGACGGCATCAATCTGCGCGATGATTGCGGTTCCGCGGGTGCCGAGTAAAGTTCCGCGGTGAGTCTTGCGGCCTGCGATCGGCAGCGCGGTCTTGATTCGTACCGGCTGCCCCCGAAAACGCTCGTAGTCCGAGGGCTGCCGCAGCGGTCGATCGAGGCCGGCCGACTCGACCTGCAGCGTGTACGGTTCGGCGCACGAGTCGAACGCACGGTTGATGCCCCCCGCGACCCGCTCGCACGTCGCAAGGTCGATTTCACCGGCCGGCCGGTCGATGACGAGCCGCAATTCCCACGCCGCACCGTGGCGATGGACCTTGAGCTCGGCGATCTGGATGCCGGCAAACGCCGGCTGTGCGATGAGCGCATGCGCCGCACGTTCGAAGGCATCCGCGAGGGTCATCTGAGGCGTATGTGCGATTCCTTAAGGGGGCTCCGAGCCCCCTTCGAAAGGTCTGCTTACAACGATGAAGCGCGGGACCTGCCCACGCTTCACGGTTACTTACGATGAAAGTATAGCGGATTTAAATCGGCTTGGCAAACCGACCTTTACATGGACCCCGAAGCCGACGAGCACTTCATGAAGCGGCCGGTCTTTTTGTCGCGGCACTGCATCTTCTTGTGCATCATCGAACTATTGCTGCTGCTGCTCATCATGTGGTGCTTCATCATGTGATGGTGATGATGAGTCCTAGCCTGGACGGCAACTGGACCGAGCCCGAGCAGTGCTGCGGTCGTTACCAGGGCGAGCATGCGCTTGAACATTTAAACCTTCCTTTGCGGCGAATAAGGCGGATGATCCCGGCACTTCGCCCCAGCGGCCGCGAGAACCGCTTCAGAATGCCGGTTTCTCGGAGCGAGGGTGCATAGCGTCGCAATCGGCGAGCACCAGCATTGCCGCAGACGTCAAGGCCCGTCCTTCGGCCAGGCGACGTTCTGCCGGCTCGGAACCGAACACCGCGCGGAGCGCACTTCGCAGTTCATCCATGCGCTTCTCGTCGGACGGCGGGCGCGGAACGCGAAGTTCGGCCAGGCGCTGGTCCGCATACCCCAGGAGTCGCGCAGCGATCTCGGCTGTTCCCCGCTCGTAAGCGACCTGTGCGAGGGTATCGCAACAGTTGACGACCTGACACTCATCCTCAACTTCGACGGCCATTCGCAAGCCGTCGTACGTAAACGAGGCGGCGGACTCCGTATCGTGCGTGGAGAGATAGCAGATGCCGAGATTGCCGAGCAGCCATGCCGTCGATGCTTGATCGCCGGTACGCTCCGCGATTGCGAGCGCGCGTTTGGCAACATCGATCGCCTCGTCGAACCGGCCCAGCTGCCATGCATTCTCGCCCAAATTGCCGAGGGGAGTCACCGCGAGCGCCGGACGGTTCAAGCGATGGAACAGTTGTTCCGAGCGCGTGAAGAACCTCGAGGCGTCCTCGACGTTTGCACGACAGAACGCGACGATGCCCTGAAGATTGCTGGCGCGAGCCAAGGTCAGTAAGTCTGAGCACGCTTCGCTTTCGCGCTGCGCGTCCTCGAGATGCGTTTGCGCCAGTTCCATGTCATCGAAAATGCTATGGATACGCCCGAGGTGGAACGACGCTTGACCCGCAAGGCAAGGGTCGGCGCCCGATACGATTGCTTCAGGAACGCGCGTCACGAGTTCGAGACCCGCTGGCGCGTCGCCCCTGGTTTGCAAATCGAGAAGCGCCAGGCGAATGCGTGCGAGCAGGTCGGCCGAGAAGCTCGCATCGGCAGAGCGCAGCGCGCATTCGAGCCACGCGCGGCCCTCCCGCGGCGCTGCGTAAGATTGCCAATAATCAATCAAGGCCACCGCCAGTTCCGCGCCCGCCACGCGCTCCCGTCCGCACCCGAGCGTCGCTTCGAGCACGGCGCGAACGTCGTTCGCCGCAAACTCGAGCCGCAGTGCCGGCAGCCATTCCGGCGTCGATCGCAGCGCGTAAGCCGCCGCCGCGACCCGAGCGTAATACTCACGATGCCTAAGCGCAATGTCTTCGAAATCACCCATCGCTGCCAAACGGTCGCGCGCATGACTGCGAATCGACTCGAAAAAGCGGAACGTGCGCCCGTCTCCGGACCTCGTCTCGACGACGAGCAGCGACTTGTCGACTAGCGCATCGAGCGCATCGAGGACATCCCAATCCGCGCCGTCTTCGGCACAGACGGCCGATGCAGCTTCGAACGTAAACGAGCCCGCGAAGATGCCGAGCCTGCGAAAAAGCGTGCGTTCGGAGGGCGAGAGCAGCTCGAAGCTCCAGTCGATCAAGGCCCGCAAGGTCTGCTGACGGGCTGCGACGCTCGAGCCCTTGCGACCGAGAATCTCGAAGCGTTGATCCAGTTTGCTGCGCAACTCTTCGAGGCTCAACATTTTCAAGCGCGCGGCGGCTAGCTCGATGCCGAGCGCAATGCCGTCGACCCGTCGGCACAGGTCGACGACGGCAGCCACGTTATCGTCGCGTAGGTCAAACGACGTCACCGCGCGGGCACGGTCGACGAAAAGCCGGATGGCCGGGACGCGTAGCGCCTCCTCGGAGTTGAGCTCGCCCGACTCGGGCAAGGCGAACGGGCCGAGTAACACGACCAATTCTTCTGCAGCATCGAGGGGCTCACGGCTGGTCGCGAGGACGCGGACGTGCGGCGCTCCGTACAAAAGCGCCGATGCAAAGCTCGCGCATCCGCTCTTGAGGTGCTCGCAGTTGTCAAGCACGAGCAGCAGATTTTTTTGGCGGCAGCGCTGCGCAAGTGTTACGGCATCAGTCGACGCAGCGGGATCGCGCACGTCGAGCAACGCCGCCAAGAGCGCCGGAATCACTTCGGGATCGCGCGTACCGGCGAGATCGACGAACCACACGCCGTCGGGAAAGCGCGCGACCAGGTCGCTTGCGACCTCGAGTGCGAGGCGCGTCTTTCCGACACCGCCGAAACCACAAAGCGTCACCAAACGCGATTCATCAAGCGCCGCGCGCAGGCGCTGCGCGTCTTGGAGGCGCGCACAGAACGACGAAGTCGGCGTCGGCAAATTGTTGCGGACGTCGTGACGCGGCAGTGCGGCGTTCGATTCCGAAACGTATGACTCGGCGACCACGCGATTGCGGCCCCGGGCCTTCGCATCGTACAGCGCAGCATCGGCTCGCTCGAGCAGGCTCGTAGGATCATCATGCTCGCGCGGTACCACAGCGGCAACTCCGACGCTTGAGGTAACGCGGCCTAAACGCGATCCCAAATGCGGGGTGCCGAGCGCGAAGATACTCTCTCGTAACCGCTCGGAGATTTCGATTGCGAGCTCGAGCGACGAGGCTTCAAAGAAAACGGCGAACTCTTCCCCGCCGTAACGGCCCACAACGTCGCCCGAGCGCAACGAAAGCGCAATGGTTTGCGCGATCGCTTTGAGGCACGCATCACCCGCGCCGTGCCCATACTTGTCGTTGTACGATTTGAAGAAATCGACATCGATCATTGCGATTGCAAGCGAGGTTCTGCTCTGCGCCGCGCGCTGCCATGCCTGCGTCAGCATCTCGCCGAAGGCGCGGCGGTTGTGGATACCCGTGAGCCCGTCGATGCCGGCGAGAACTTCGAGGCGCGCGTTTGCGGCGCTAAGGTGCAACTCGTGAATGCGCACGGCCAGGAGAAGTGCCCATTTTTCGAAGAGGGATGAATCGAGTTCATCGAACGCTGCGCCGGGTGCGCTCGCGATCGAGATGACGCCTCGCACGTCGCTCCCGAACCGAATCGGTACGTGCATCGACGTGGCGCCCGGAGCGTAAATGCCGGTGCCGCTGCGCAGCACTTCGGCGACGGCTTCATCGACGAAAAGTCGGGTACCCGAACGCAATGAACCGTCGGCCAGGTCCGCATCCCGCAGCCGAATCTCGAGCGACGATGCATTAAAGAAATCCTTGCCGAGTTCGACGGCGCGCTGCAGCATCTCGGCCACGGGAAGGTCGCGCGAAACGAGCTCCGCGGTGCCATACACGAGGTCACGGTACATCTCTTGGCGAGATGCGGTTCGAGCGTCGAAGGAAAGCATGAGTCTACTCCATGCTATCGACGCCGCCCTCACGCTCGCTTAGGTACGAACCGTGGGGGCGCGCCGAGGCCCTAAACCGTGCAGGCGGTCACAAGCGGGTCCTTAGGTCAGGCCACCGTCAGGATACGGAGCTCGCCCCTCTGCATCGCGCCGGGGCCGCACGACTCAATAAGCGCCAACGCCGTGTCCGCGCGCAGCCCCCGCCCATCGGTCAAGCGCCGCTCGAACCGCTCGAGACCGAGCGTGGCGCGCAGGGCATTGGCGAGTTCGTCCCGGCGCTTCGTTTCTGCGGGCTGGCGCGGCAGACCATGATCGACCACTCGCTCGTCGGCGTAGCCCAGAAGCCGGGCGGCGAGGTCGCTCTCCCCGCGTTCATAGGCCAGCCGCGCATAGGTGTCGCACGCCGCTCGGACCTGCCACTCATCTTCGACTTCGATTGCGATTCGCAAACCATCGTGAGTAAATGATGCCGCGGATTCTAAATCGTGCTGAGCCAGATAGTACCAGCCAAGGTTGCATAGCAGCCATGCGGCCCAGTCGCGATGCCCGCTGCGTTCGGCGATTGCCAGAGCACCCTTCGCGAGACCGATCGCTTCATCGAAGCGGCCGCGCTCAGAAGCGATCTCGGCCAAATTGCCCAGCGGCAACACCGCACCGGTGCGGCCGAGGCTACGAAAGAGTTGCTCGGAACGTGAGTAAAACACGGTAGCGCGATCGGGATCTCCGTCTAGCGCCGCAACGTTGCCCTGCGCGTTGCTGATGCGCGCTAACGAGTACAGGTCCCCAAGCGCTTCGCTCTTTTGCCGAGCCGCCTCGAAATAGGTCCGTGCACGCTCGGCATGGCCAAGATCGCAGTGAATGAATCCAAGGTGATACGTGGTCTCCAAGTCGAGCCGAGCGTCGGGCGCTGGGCCAATTGCTTCAATGGCCTCAGACACCAGCTTCAGGCGGACGCGCGCTTGAGCCATCGACTGCAGGTCGAGGAGTGCGAGCAGCGCGCGTGCGCGTACATCGGGTCTAGCGTTCGGGTCAATCGAGCGCAGCCCGCGCTCGAGCCAATCGCGCCCTTCGGACTCCAATCCGACGGCACGCCAATAATCACACAGGTTTGTGGCCAACTCCGCGCCGAGCGCGACGTCATGGCCATTAACGAGCGTCGACTCGAGCACGGCGCGCAAGTCGCTCGCCGCGTATTCGAGAGGCCGCATTGCCGCGCGCCACTCCGGCGTCGATTTCGCGGCATCGACGGCGCGCGCTACGCTGGCGTAGTAGGTGCGATGCCGGATCTCGAGTTCTTCGAGTTCGCCGCTCGCAGCCAAACGGTCGCGCGCATAGCTGCGAATCGATTCGAAGTAGCGAAACGTGTGCTGACCTTCACGTTTGGTCTCGAGGACGAGCAAGGACTTGTCAACGAGCGCATCGAGCGTCTCGAGCAGACTGAAACCCACGTCGTCGGCGGCGCAGACGACCGACGCTGCTTCGAACGTAAACGAACCTGCAAAGATCGCGAGCCGGCGAAAGAGCGAGCACTCTGCCGGCGAGAGCAATTCGAAGCTCCAGTCGATCAAGGCCCGCAACGTCTGCTGGCGTGCGGCACCTTGTGAACCCTTGCGACCGAGCAGAGTGAACCGCTGGTCGAGCCTTGCGCGCAATTGGGCAAGGCTGAGCGTCTTGAGACGCGCCGCCGCGAGTTCGATGCCGAGCGCAATGCCGTCGACGCGCCGGCATAGATCGACGACGTCGGCCACGTTGTCGTCACGCAATTCGAAAGGCGTCACGGCGCGTGCGCGGTCGACGAACAGACGGATCGCCGGAACACGCGAGGCCTCCGCTAGACTCGGCGCGTCGCTTTCAGGCAGCGCGAATGGAGTGAGCAAGACGAGCGCTTCGCCGGGTGCGCCGAGCGGCTCGCGGCTGGTCGCCAGAATGCGAGCCCGCGACGCCGTCTGCAAGAACGTCGCGGCGAAGGACACGCAGCCCCGCTTGAGATGCTCGCAGTTGTCGAGCACGAGCAGGATGGCCTTGTGCCGGCACCGCTCTGCGAGCGACCCCGCATCGGTCGAAGACTCGGCGCCGTTTTCGAGCGACGCGGCCACAAGTGCCGGAATCGCATCGGGATCCCGCGTGCCGGCCAAGTCGACAAACCAGACGCCGTCACTGAAGCTCGCGAGCAGCCCGCTCGCGACCTCGAGTGCAAGGCGGGTCTTCCCGACGCCACCGAAGCCGGCAAGCGTGACCAAGCGCGATTCGCCGAGCGCCGCTCGGAGTCGCTGCGCATCTTCTTCGCGCGCACAGAACGACGAGGCCGGCGTCGGCAAATTATTGCGCACGTCCTGACGCGGCAGCGCAGCGTTCGATTGTGATATGTACGACTCGGCGACGACGCGGTTGCGGCCGCGAGCCTTGGCATCGTAGAGCGAGGTATCGGCGCGCTCGAGCAGGCTCGTTGCAGCGCCGCGTTCATGCGGTACCGCCGCGGCGACGCCGACGCTGGCCGTCACGCGGCCAAGGAGCGATCCGAGATGCGGAGTGCCGAGCGCGTAGATATTTTCTCGTAAGCGCTCCGAGACTTCGATTGCGTCCGCGAGCGACGTCGCTTCAAAGAACACGGCGAACTCTTCCCCGCCGTAGCGCCCCAGAACGTCGCCCGCACGCAAGGACAGCGCGATCGTCTGCGCGATCGCTTTGAGACACGCATCGCCCGCGACGTGTCCGTACTTGTCGTTGTACGACTTGAAGAAATCAACGTCGATCATCGCGATCGCAAGCGAGGTGCCGCTCCGCGCCGCTCGTTCCCACGCCTGCGTCAACATCTCACCGAATGCGCGACGATTGCGAATTCCCGTTAGGCCGTCCATGCCGGCGAGCACTTCAAGACGCGCGTTTGCGGCGCACAGGTGAAGTTCGTGAATGCGCACGGCCAGCAACAGTGCCCATTTCTCGAACAGCGACGCATCGAGCTCGTCGAAGGTCGCACCGGGTGCGCTCGCGATCGAGATGACGCCGCGCACGTCGGTGCCGAAACGGATCGGGACGTGCATCGACATCGCATCCGGCGCGTGGACCGCCGCACCGCTACGCAGCACTGCGGCGACTGCTTCGTCCATAAATTGACGAACAGCAGGACCGAGCGATCCATCGGCACCGTAGGCGGTCTCTGCATCGCGCAACCGGATCTCGAGCGACGATGCACCGAAGAATCCCTTAGCGAGATCGACCGCGCGTTCCAGTAACTCGGCGACGGGCAGGTCGCGCGAAACGAGCTCCGCCGTACCGTAAACGAGATCACGGTACATCTCTTGACGAGATGCAGTTCGAGCGTCGAAGGTAAGCATAGTTCTCCTCCATGCTATCGACGCCGCTTTCGTGCCCGTTTAGGTATGCACTGCGCGGACACAGCTCGGCAAGAAATGGTGGTTTACATCACAGTGTTTTACTGAGCTTTGGCGCGATCCGGCGATCGGGGACCTTTGGGGGTCGCTCATCGCTGATTACCCGTAGTTTTGGGCGATAGCGTGGGAAGGCCGACTGGCGGGGTCGTGCGTTCGCCGCCGCACGGGCCGAACGTATAGCCTCCCACCGCACTCGATCCGTCGTTCTCGACCTTCCAGCCGGTGCATATCTCGATGCCGAAAAAGCGCTGTTTCTTAAGCACGTACAGCAGGCTGCCGCGGCCATCGAGGGCGTTGCCCGCCTGACGAATGACATACAACGCCCGATCCAGCACGTTTTGCGGGGGTGCCGCCGCTTGATAGTATGTCGCGCGCGCTTCCGCCAGCGCCTGCGTGAGGTCGTTTGTGTATTGTCGATCCGAATACGCGACGGACGTGCCGGCCGGCAACGACGCGTTCAGCCGCGCGTTGAGGGCGTCGAGACTGCGGCCTTTCGACTGGGTTCCGGCGCTCGGCGACGTGAAGGCGCCTACATGGGACCGGCCGCGCACCGTGCCGCCGGACGACCGCAGGACCGCAACCGCTTTGCTGCGCGCGTGCGCCTCGGCTCCCGCTGAACCCCTGGCAGTTTCGCCCGCCCCCGTAGTGTCCGCGCTTCCCTTTCTGCCGGACAGGCTGTCGTGCGTCGAGATCGACGGGCCTGCTGACGTCCGTCGCTCGGGCGGCGCCCTGCTTGCCGCGAGCGGACGTGAGGCCTGCGTAGCGGTCGCGGGTGCGTTCGGGACTGCCGTGGCCGCGACTTCGACCAAGGGTGTCGGTGCGGCGGTCGCACGTACAGGGACCGTTGTCGCCAGAGTCGACGCCGAGGTCGCCGTCGGCACAGCGGTAGGCCGGTTCGTCGCCGGCGCCGTCGGAAGTGCGGTAGGCTGCGCGGTCGGACGAGGGGTGGTGCGCGGCGTCGGCCGAGCGTTCGGCTGCACAGTGAGTGCCAGTGTCGCTCGAGGCGTCGGCTGCCGGGTGGGGGCAGCCGTTGGTGCGAGCGCGCGTGCGACCCTCACCGGCGTCGCCGCAAGGGTCGGCGCGGATGTGGCACGTGCAGTCCGCTTCACCGGTACGCTCGGCAGCACCGTCGGGGCAATGCTCGGAGTGGGGGTCGGCGGACGCGTCGGCCGGGGTGTAGCGACGAGTGGAGTCGCCGCCGGCTGAACGGTCGAAAGCGCCGTGCTCGGCGCCGGACTGGGTTCGACCGTCGGGGTCGAGCGGACCAGCGGAGCAACGACAGAGATGCGGTCCGGCTGCGGCGTCCCGCGCGGAACGATCTTCGCAAGTTCGGGACGCCGCACGGCGCTTCGGGCGGTGCGGAGGCGCAGCGCAATCCTAGGTCGCGGCGTTCGAACGACCGGCGGGACGACCCGCGGCGTCCGTCTCACCGGCACGACCGGTTGTGCGGTGCTGACGACCTTCGCGACGATCGGGACCGTCGCAGCCCGCGCCGGCTCTGCGGTCGCGGGCGTCGCCGGAGCCAGGGTTGCCTCTGCGTGCACGATTTCACTTGGGGCCGCGCGTTGCTGCGTTGCCACCGTAAACGTCTGGTCGGCATCCGGCCCGCCGGAAAGCGACGGCCGCACCACATCGACGACGATCAGCAGCGCGACGATGAGGTGAAGGGCAATCGAAAGGGCATAGGCCGCGACGTAACGCCGACGGGGGTGAGGCGCTCGCGCTTGACGCCGTCGGCTCATGCGCCGCCGTTGCACCGGCACGCGCATTCTCTGCACCGTCTTCGGACAAGACGCCTGCCGCCTGCCGGGTAGCGCGCAATGCAGCGGCCGCGGCGCGCAATGCAACGGCGCCGCGCGTCCTTGGCCGCCCTACCGTGTGCGCGACAGGTTGCACGCGAGCGGCCTCGGAACGCGTTCGGGCGCCATGGCAGAGCGACCGCGCAAACGCACGAAGATCGTCGCGACCATCGGGCCCGCCTCGAGCGACCCGCACACGCTGCTCGAACTCGTGTCGGCCGGACTCGATGTGGCTCGCTTGAATTTTTCGCACGGCACGCACGCTTCGCATGGGGCGACGATCGCCGCCCTACGCACGCTCGCCTCCGAACTGGGCACGCCGCTCGGGATCCTGCAAGATTTGCCGGGCCCCAAAGTTCGCACGGGACCCTTAGCCGATGAACGCGACTCGGTGCGCCTGGAGAACGGCGCCCCCTTTACCTTAACGACGCATGCCTTCGCGGGAACCGCGCACGAGGTTTCGGTGACGTACCCAGGTCTTGCGCACGACGTCGAAGTCGGTAAACGGCTGTACCTTTCCGACGGCGCGATCGCGCTGCGCATCGAGCGTATCGAGGGCGAACGCATCGACACGCGGGTCGAAGCCGGCGGCGATCTTCGCGCAGCTCAAGGCATCAACTACCCCGATGGGTCGCTCGCCCTCGAAGCGGTCACCGACCGCGATTTCGAACATCTTAGCTTCGGGCTCGAAGCCGGTGTCGATTGGGTCGCGGTCTCGTTCGTCAAGAACGCGGAGGATATCGTGCGCGTAAAGCGCTTCATGGCGCAGCGCGGTCGCATGGTCCCGGTCATCGCAAAGATCGAAAAACATGAAGCGCTCGACGCGATCGACGCCATCCTCGACGCCGCGGACGGCATCATGGTCGCGCGAGGCGACCTCGGCATCGAGATTCCGCTCGAAGAGGTGCCGCTCGTGCAGAAAAATTTGATCGTGCGCGCCAACCGTGCATCCAAACCGGTCATCACCGCAACGCAAATGCTCGAATCGATGATCGCGGCTCCGCGTCCGACCCGCGCCGAATCCGCCGATGTTGCCAACGCCATCCTCGACGGCACGGATGCCGTGATGCTCTCGGGTGAAACCGCACGCGGTGCGTATCCGGTCGCGGCGCTACGTACGATGGCGACGATCGCAACGCAAGTCGAGACGCAGTACCCGCACGACGTTCTGCGTTACCGGCGTATGGCGCATGTCGGCCGCTCGGTCGAGACGACGATCGCCGAAGGCGTCGCTGCAATGGCCGAAGCGCTCGACCTCACGTTCATCGTCACCGGGAGCTCGACGGGGAATACGGCACGGATCATTTCATCATTCCGCCCGCGCGCACGCATCGTCGCGATGACGCCGCTGCCCGAAGTCGCGCACCGCATGACGCTCGTATGGGGCGTCGAGACCCTCGTCGTCGAGCCGTACCGCTATTTCGAAACGCTGATCGACATCGTCGAAGCCCGCATGCTACGCGAAGGTCTTGCCCCAAGCGGCACGACGATTGCGATCACGTCGGGCATGCCCGTCGGCGAAGGAGGAACGAACGTCATCAAACTTCATACGCTGCCGTTGGGAAGAGTCGAAGACTGATTATAGAATCTATTTAACTAGCGGTCAGGAGAATGAGCGGCGGGGTTGAACGTCGCTCCAGACCGCGTCTACCGACAGGGCGACGATCTCAAGCTGTTAGCTCACGACAATCCTGCCGCCATCTGGAAAGCCCTCCTTCCGTTGGTGCAGCAAGTTATCAGCGATCCGAACATCCCGAAGTTTCGGCTTACAACATTACTCACGGAAACCCCAAGGGGCTGGTGGTGTGGCTGATCCTGCGGTCGCTTTTCTAAAGCACTGCGGCGCGACCCAGGCCGCCCACACCAATGGTCGATCCTTGCTCACGCACCTGCAAAGGAACGCGCGAATTCGACGCCTGGCAACAACCCACAGCGCGGCAAAGACGTTTCCGCTGCCGGTTTCGATTATTTCACCATCGACCGTGCGCTTCATCGCTGATCTCTCTTGCGGCACGCGCTTTTGCGCCTAAGTCGAGCTCCGCCCGCGAGTGGCGATGCAAAAACGGGCGGTTTACTTCGGGAGCGTTTCTCCTCGCTTCAAAAGATCCCGTAAGCCTGACTCACAGCCGGCTCGAGCGATAGGCCGAAAGCGGCTCTGCAATCACGCCGTTTCAGTGCACCACCTCTCGAGAGGCGGTATACTAGCCGCATGGAGCAGCCGGAGCGCCGTCGCTTGACGCTGGAGGAATATCTCGCCCTCGAAGCCGTATCGCCGGATCGATTCGAGTACCGGGCGGGCTTTGCCGTGGCCCTGGCGGTTCCGACGAAGAACCATGCGCGGATTGCTGGGAATCTCGTCATCACCTTGGGGCCCATCCTCCGCCAGCGGGGTTGTGGATTTCTTTGCGGGCGATGCTAAGGTCTTCACGCCGAGCGGCGATCGGACGATTCCAGACTTCGTCGTCACCTGCGATCTCGCGATCGCGATGCGATCGACGATCGGGGTGAAGCCGTCGTACGGCATCCTTGGCTTGTCATCGAGATACTGTCGCCGACGACGGCGGAAGACGATGCGACCGAAAAACTCGATGCGTATCAGACGATCCCCGAGCTCACGCACTACGTCATGATCGATTCGTGGCGGCGGGCGACCCGTTTCTACGAGCGCATGCACGATGGCGCTTTTGCGACGCGCGGATCGCTCACGCAGTTGGATATCCCGAGCTTGGTGGACCGCGGGATGTCGATCGAGGACGTCTACCGCGATACGACCGTGCCTGAGCTCCTGGACATCCGCAGGCCGCTCTAAGCGTTTTGCAGGGCTTCCGAGACTTCCACCCTGCGCATGATTCAGCGTAGCTGGATTCATCTAGTCCGGCGTCCCGCGCTCGTACGTTTTTTTTTCCGCGCGGACTTCGTGCAGCAACGCTTCGGCGTGGCGTAACGCGACCGGACTCGCGCTACCGGAGAGCATGCGTGCGATCTCCGCTCGCACCGCATCTTCTTCATCGAGCGCGCCGAGTTCAATGAGCGTTGTGCCGTTTTCGATGCGCTTCCGAAGCGCGTAGTGACGATCTGCCCTGGCCGCGATCTGCGCCAGATGGGTCACGCACAGCACTTGCGAGATGCGCGCCAAGGTGCCGAGCCGCACGCCGACGGCGTTGGCCGCCGCGCCGCCGATGCCGGCATCGATTTCGTCGAAAACCAGCGCCGTAGCGGGGCGCTCGTTGGCCACTACGACGACCAGCGCCAACAGCAGGCGCGACAGCTCGCCGCCCGAGGCCGCGCGCGCGAGCGCACGCGTCGGCTCACCGGGGTTCGGTGACAGCGCGAACTCCACACGTTCCGCGCCGCTCGGACCGGGTTCCACCAGAGACGCGAGCGCAACCGAGAAGCGCGCGGACGGCATCGCCAAGGCCGCAAGTTCGCGATCGAGGCCCTTTTCGAGCCGGCGCGCGGCTTGTGCACGCACCCGGGAGAGCGAGGCGGCGTCCGCGGCCAGCTTTTCACGAGCGCTCGAGAGCGCAGCCCGCGCGGCACGTACACGTTCGTCGCGGGTTGCCGCACTATCGGCCGTCTCGGCGAAGGCTGCGCGTGCAGCGAGGATCGACGCGATCGAACCTCCGTACTTCTTCTTCAAGCGTTCGATCCGATCCAGACGTGCGGTCGCGCGGTCGAGTTCAGCTGCGTCGAACTCCACCTGCTCGCGTTCGCGAACGAGGACTGCGGCGGCGTCGTTCGCGTCGCTTTGCAGCGCGGCTAAGGTCGCGCCGAGCGACTCGAGCGCCGGCGAGAAGCGAGCGACCGCAGCGACGGCGGCGGCGGCTATGCCGAGCATTTCGTTCGCCGCCGATTCGGCCTCGGCCAGGGCGGCATGCGCACGATCGAGCGCCGCCGCGATCCGCTCGGCGTTCATCAGGTAATCGCGTCGCTCGCGCAGCACGTCGTCTTCACCGAGCACCGGCGCCGCGTCATCGATCTCTTCGACGGCAAAACGCGCATCATCGAGCTGCGTCTGCGCACGCTGCGAACCGGTGACCATTTCTTCAAGCGTTCGCGACAGCGCGTTCGTGCGCTCATATCCCGCGACGATCTCCGCTCGCAGCGCGAGCGCTGCTGCGCCGGCGAAGGCGTCCAGCAACTCTGTTTGGTAGTCGTGCGATAGCAGACGCTGGTGCTCGTGCTGCCCGATCGCTTCCAGCAGCCGTTCCCCGTACGCCCGCAATTGCGAGGCGGTCGCAGCGCGACCGTTAATGCGCGCGGATGACTTTCCGTTTGCTTGCAATTCCCGCGTGAAGATCGCATGCTCGCCGGCGTCGAGTTCGAAGCCCTCCTCGTCCAACGTCGCGCGCAAGGCCACGTCCGGTTCCACCTCGAGTGTCGCGCGCGTTCGCGCGGCGCCGGTTCGCACGTCGTCCGTGGAGGCGCGTTCGCCGAGGACGAATCCGAGCGCTCCGAGCACCATCGTCTTGCCCGAGCCCGTCTCACCGGTGCACGCCGTGAAACCGTCGGCGAACTCTAGCTCGGCGCGCACGATGAGACCGAAATCCTCGATAACGAGGCGAGCGAGTCGCGCGCCGTGCGCTTTGAGATGCGCCAGTTTCGCCCGGTCAGCGGTCTTTGACGGGTGCATTCCAGCGCAGCTTTCCTTCGAGCAGCGCGAAGAAATCGAGCGGCGCGCGCCGGGCGAAGCGCACGGCTTTGGCATAGCGGCGCACGGTCACGCGTTCGCCAGCGCGCAGTTCGTCGACCGATACGCCGTCGGCGTTCAAGGTGACACCCGAGGTTTCTTCGTCGACCGCGATGACGATCGTCGACGCAGTCGGCACGACGAGCGGGCGCGCAAAAAGCGTGTGCGGCAACAGCGCCGTGACGATGAACCCGTCGAGGTTGGGCGAGAGAATCGGACCGCCCGCCGACAGCGAGTACGCGGTCGAGCCGGTCGGCGTCGCGACGACGATGCCGTCGGCCGGAACGTGCGCGGCTTCTTTGCCGTCGACGTAGATTCCAAAGGGCGTCATATGCGGAGCCGTACGCGCGACGACGACGTCGTTGAGCGCGAAATGCGTACGCCCGTGCAACTCGACTTGCAGCGCGGTCCGTTCGTCGATATCGAAACCGGCACGCACGATCTCGGGCAACTCGGCAAGCGTCGCGCTTTCTCCGTCCATCTCGGTTAGGAAACCGAGCCGCCCCGTGTTGATGCCCAGTAGCGGAATACCATGCGGAGCCGCAATGCGCGCCGCGCGCAAGAGCGTACCGTCGCCGCCGATCGTGACGAGCAACGCGGCTTCTTCGATGTTCGCGCCGCCCGTCCCGATTCCGAGTTCGCGAGCTTGATCGTCACACAGCGCGATCGTGTACCCAGACGACGTAATCGTCTTCGCGACCGTTTTTGCGGCCGCGCGGGCGTGGTCGCGAAAGAGGTCGACGTACAGCCCGATAATCCGCGTCAGAGGCAAGGCGGCCACGCTACTGAGGCGTTTCCGGCGCCGTCGCGAGCGCGCGCTCGACGGCCTCGTCATCGTACGCGTCGCCGTTCCGCCGCACGAGCGTAAAGAATTCGATATTGCCTGCGGGCCCACGCAAGGTGCTCGGAACCAGCGCAATAGGTGCGAGTCCGATGGCACGTAGTGCCGCACGAACTTCTCGTAAAATCGCGCGGTGCACGTCACGGTTGCGCACCACGCCGCCGCCTCCGACACGCTTGGGACCCGCTTCGAACTGCGGCTTTACGAGTGCAACCATACTGCCGTCGTCAGTCAAAAACGCTCGAGCGCGATCGACGAGCGTAACGACCGAGATGAACGACGCATCGATCGTGACGAGTTCGAACGGCTCGCCGAGCGCTCCCGCCTGCAGCAAGCGGAAGTTCGTGCGTTCGATGACAGTCACGCGCGGGTCGTCGCGCAACGAGGTTGCGAGTTGACCGTATCCGACGTCAAGCGCCGTGACGTGCGCGGCCCCGTGCGCGAGCAAGGCGTCCGTGAAGCCGCCGGTCGAGGCCCCGATGTCCAAAGCACGCAGCCCCGTCACATCAAGCGAAAACGCCGCAAGCGATCCTGCCAATTTGTCGCCGCCACGGCTGACGTAGGATGGCGCGCGCTCGACTTCGAGCGGCGCTTCGCTTGCAACCGACATCCCGGGTTTGGTCGCGAGGCGCCCTGCCACGCGCACGCGCCCCGCCATGATGAGCGCTCGCGCGCGCGACCGCGTCACCCCGGTCGCGGCAGCGACCGTCTCATCGAGCCGCGTCACTTCGACGGCAGACTCGCTCGAACTCTGCTGCCGTCGAAGTCCCCGGCATGGACCAGCGATTCTTTCCGACTAAACATCCTTCGCGGCTTACTGACCGGGGCTTCGGCCACGGCACCCTTAGAGATCGGGGTCGGCGTCGTCGACGATCGTTTCCGTGAAGAGCGGCGCCGTGTTATTGCGGGTGGGGCGCTGAGCCGCAGGCGACGGCGGCGGAACGACCGCCGTCGGTGGGGCAGCGTCGCCGCGAGAGGCCGCTTCGATCGACGTTTGCGCGTTTTTCAGCAGCGTCTCGCACTGCCCCGCGAGTTGCTTGCCTTCGCGAAAAAGCGCGACCGATTCGTCGAGGCTGATGCTTTCGCCCTCGAGTTTGGCGACGATCTCTTCGAGTCGTCGCAGAGCGTTCTCGAACTCACCGGAAGCTTGCGTCGGCATCCGAAGCCACTTCAACGCGAGCATGCAGCGTTCCGCGAGCGAGGCGCGCTTCGACGCGTTCGCCCGGTGCGACGGCCGCGGGATCCCGCAGGATCGCGTTGCCCGCGCTGACGATCGCGTAGCCGCGTTGCAGGATCGCTTCGGGATCGTTTGCGCCCAGACGCGTCCGCATAAGTTCGAGCCGCCGCGCCGCGCGTTCGGGAAACATGGGCGCAGCGCGCTCCAACTGTCTGCCGACGTCCTCGATGCGGCGACGCAGACGTGCATCGCATGCCTGCATCGCCGCATCGAGGCGAAAAGCAGCTGCGTGCAGCCGCCGTCCCCGTTCGGCTAGCCGACGAGACGGATCGTGAAACTCGAGGCGGCGCGCAACCGACCGTACGCGATTCTCGCGGCGGCGCAGTGCTCCGGCGGCACGCGCCGCAAGTGCCGTATCGGCGTCATCGACGCGCTGGACGAGCGGCGCGAGAAAGTAGCGCGGCTCGATCAACTTCGAACGCACGAGCGCATTGGTCAACCGGCCGCGCAAACGTTCGGCACGCAACGCGGAGCACGTGCGTGCGCGCGCGAGACGGTCGGCGAGCAGCCCGCGCAGTTCGGTCGTGTCCTGCCCGACGACCTTGGCCGCCGCGGTGGGAGTTTCGAGGTGGCGATCGGCGGCGTAGTCACAGAGCTGCTGGTCGGCGGTATGGCCGATCGCAGAGATCACCGGATGGCGCGCGCGGGCGACTGCGCGCACGACGTTCTCGTCGGAAAACGTGAAGAGGTCCTCGAACGAGCCACCGCCGCGGGTGAGAACGATCAAATCCACGTCGGCACGCGAGGCGCGCGCAAGCGCCGCAACGATTTCGAGCGGTGCACTCGGCCCCTGCACCGGCGTCTCGCACCACACGATCCCGATGTGGGGAGCGCGCTCACGCAGGATCGTCGTGAAATCGAGCGCCCCGTTCGCGCCGCGCGACGACACGAGCGCGAGCCGGAACGGATATTTCGGCAACGGGCGCTTACGCTCGGGCGCGAACAACCCTTCAGCCGCGAGCCGCTTCTTGCGCTCCTCGAAGAGCGCATGGACGTCGCCGACGCCTTCGAGCGCAACGGCCCGCACGATCAGTTGATACGTACTGCGGCCGGGGTACGTGGACAGGCTGCCGGTTGCCACGACCGCGGCACCGTTGCCGATGGCGGGAAAGCGTCCCGCGTCATCGGCCCATGCGAAACAGCACAGCAGCGCATCGCCTTCTTTGAGGTCAAAATTGCAATGCCCGCGCTGCGACATGCGGAAGTTCGAGATCTCACCACGTACCGCGACGACGCGCAGATTCGGATCGCCCTCGATCTTGCGCTTGAGATAATCGGCAAGACGCTTGACGCCGACGACGCGGGCGGGCGCGGCCGCCGGCGCAGCACCCAAACGCGTCACCGTAAAGGTGCCGCCGCCGGAGTCGCGGCAGCGCTCGCCGCCGCCGTGGCGGCATCGCCGACCGGCACGGGCGATATGCCCGAGGTCGGGTCGACCGGCACGTCCTGCGCCTCAAGGGTGGCTTCGCGCACAGCGCTTGACTCGGGTTCGGGCGTGAGCGCTTCCTCCGGCGGCACGCTCGGTATGCGTACCGGTTCCTCCGGCGGCAGCGTGAACGTGGCGAGGGGCTGCGGCGTCGCTGCGGCGCGCGCCACCAGCGGCGGCTCGGCAGCCGGCGGCACGGCGATCTCGGCTGTGTGCTCGCGGCCCGCCCAGCCGGCGTATGCGCACGAGCCCTCAGGCTGCGTGCCGTCCAGGAAATACTCGAATTTTTTCGGTTGCCCGCAGTAGGCGAGCTTGCGCAGTTCGCCTTGCGGATACACAAATTCGTGTTTGGGCGTATGCGCGAGCGCCGCTTTCATGAAACGTGCCCACGTGCGAGCGGGAATATTGCCGCCGTAGGATTCGTTCATGCGTGAATAATCGTCGTTGCCCAGCCACACTGCGGTAACGAGATCCGGCGTGTAGCCGACGAACCACGCATCGCGGAAGTCGCTCGTTGTACCGGTCTTACCGGCCGCGGGACGACCGATATCGGCGTTAGGATAACCCGTCCCTTCGGTGATGACGCTCTCGAGCATCGAGGTCATGACGTAGGCGGTTCCGGCCGAGACAACTTCGGTTTCCTGCGGGATGCGGTTGTCGAGTACGGGGGAGCCGAAGGTGTCGCGCACCAAGCGAATCGGCGACGCGTCGACGTGAATGCCCTGGTCTGCCAAGGTCGCGTAGCCCGTTGCCTGATCGAGCGGCGAGACGACCGAACTGCCCAGCGCCAGTGATAGGTTGGGTTCCAATTTAGCGCTGATGCCCATGCGGTGGGCGTATTCGATCACGCGGTCGATGCCGATCTGTTCGGCCAACTTTACCGCGACGACGTTGCGCGATTGCGCCAGCGCCGAGCGCAACGTCATCGGACCGTAGAACCGGAAATCGTCGTCCATCGGCGACCACTGCGTGCCGTCGCCCATCGGGTAGGACACCGGCGAATCCGCGATCGTGGCAGTAGGCGGCAATCCGCCGTCGATCGCCGCCGTATACACGTATGCTTTGAACGACGAGCCCGGTTGGCGCTGCGCCTGCCACGCGCGGTTGAACTGATTGTGCAGCGAGAACGCGCCCGCCCCGCCGACCATCGCAACGATCTCGCCCGTCTGCGGACGGATCGCGACCAGCGCCATCTCGCGCGCGTTGACGCCTTCGGCGCGCGCGCGACCGACGCCCCAATCGACCGCATTCTGCCCAAGGTCTTGAAGCTTGGGATCGAGCGACGTATCGACGTCGAGACCGCCTTCGTAGACGGCGCGCTCACCGAAGGTCTGCTCGAGCACATGGTTGACGTACGTCGTGAAATACGGATAGCGAAACGACGTGAGGCCGGCAGGACGTTCGGCAATCAGCCCGAGCGGCGCGCGCGCTGCTTCGCTTGCTTGCGCGGCCGAAACGTAGCCGCTTGCGACCATGCGTTCCAAAACGTGGCGTTGTCGCTCGCGCGCGCGCGCCAGATCGACATAGGGCGAATAGTCCGAGGGCGCCGCCGGCAACCCTGCGAGCATTGCGATCTGGCCAAGCTGTAAGCCTTCGACGTTCGTTCCGAAATAGGTGTGCGCGGCCGCTTCGACCCCGTATGCGCCCCCCCCGAAGTAGATCAGATTGAGGTAGCGCTCAAGAATCTCGTCCTTCGTGTAGTAACGCTCGATCTCCATGGCGAGCAGCGCTTCTTGTATCTTACGGGAGATCGACACTTCGTTCGAGAGGAAGAGCGCGCGGGCGAGCTGCTGCGTGATCGTCGATGCGCCCTGAAATTGTTCGTGACGGTAATCGGCGATCGCTGCGCGCAGAATGCCGCCGAAATCGACCCCGTGGTGGCGATAGAAGTTGTGATCTTCGTTGGCTACGAACGCATGCCGCACCAGCAGCGGCACGCGCGCGATCGGAACCCAAATGCGGTTTTGCTTGTAGAGGCTTGCCAGCTGCTCGCCGTCGCGCGCGTAGACGCGGGTCGAGCGCGAGGGCTGAAAATCGGCCATGCGGTTGATGTCGGGCAGATTGCGCGAATACGAGTAAACGACGCCCGCAAGTGTGCCGGCAGCGAACAGCAACAGCAGAAAGACGAGCGTGAGCGTCGCATAGGCGAGTCGTCCGAAGACCGAGAGGCGACGGCGACGCCGGCGCCGCGTATGCAAGGTAGCGGCGCTCATGCGGGTTCGCTTTGCGCATCCCGGCCCGAAGTGTCGCGCCGAAGGCCGCTTGCGTGTGCGAGCACGCCGTTCACGAACCGGCTCGAATCGTCGGTCGAAAATTTCTTGACCAGTTCGAGCGCTTCGTTGATGACGACGGCCTGCGGCGTTTGACGTTGATGATTGAGCTCGTAGACGCTCATGCGCAAAACGATGCGGTCGACCGTCGGTAGCCGATCCAGGGTCCAGCCTTCCAACAGCGGCGCAATGAGCGCGTCGCTCTGCTCGGCATGTTCGAGCGTGCCAAAAACGAGTTCCTTAACGAACGCACGCTGCCCGGCGGCATCGTGTCCTTCGCCGACCGTTTGCGCGAGCGCGGCGGCGGGATCGTGGTGACCGACCTCGACGCTATACAGCGTCTGCAGCGCCAGTTCGCGCGCGAAGCGCCGCGTCATCGCCTTGTACCGTCGCTGCTCATGGCGCGTTCGCCAGGACGCCGCTCGCGAGCGCCGGGAGAAAATCGATTGCGACGCCGCCTGCTCGAAAACGCTCGTCCCGCATGACGGCCTCGCACATCGAAACCGTGGTGTTCACGCCGCCGAGGTGCGTGTCGCGCAGCACAGCACTCATGCGATCGATCGCCTCATCGCGTGTCTTACCGTGCGTGATGATCTTCGCGAGCAGGGCATCGTAGAACGGAGACACGGCGAGGCCGGCGTACGCGTGGCTGTCGACGCGCACGCCGAAACCGCCCGGCAGCGCCACGTCATCGAGCATGCCGGCTGCCGGCATGAAGTCGAGCCCTTCAGCATTGATGCGGCACTCGATCGCATGGCCGCGCGCAGCCAGGTCCCCTTGCAAAAATCCCAGCCGCTCGCCGGCAGCGACGCGAATCTGCTCGCGCACGAGGTCGACGCCGTACACCATCTCCGTTACGGGATGCTCGACTTGGATGCGCGTGTTCATCTCCATGAAGAACGCATCGTCGCCGCTCACGAGGAACTCGAGCGTGCCGGCGCTCCGGTACCCGACCGCTCGCGCGGCCGACAGCGCCGTGCGGTGCAGCTTCGCGCGAACCGCATCACTCAGGCAGGGCGCCGGGGCTTCTTCGATCAGCTTTTGGTGTGAGGGCTTCTGGACCGAACAATCGCGCTCGCCGATGTGGACGACGTTGCCGAACGCATCGCCGAGCACTTGCACTTCGACGTGACGCGGCCGTTCGATCAGTTTCTCGAGATACAGACGTCCGTCTTTGAAGTTCGCTTCAGCCTCAGCTACGGCGACGGCGAACGCGCTCTCGAGTTCGTCCGGTACGTGGACCGCGCGCATACCCTTGCCGCCGCCACCGGCCGTCGCCTTGAGCATCACGGGATAACCCACGTCGCGGGCGGCCGCGAATGCCTCCGTAACGCTCGAAAGGATCTCGCTGCCGGGCGTCGTCGGGACCTTGGCGTCACGCATGATTGCCTTGGCCGTCGCTTTGTCGCCCATCTGCGCGATCGTTTCGGGTGCCGGACCGACGAAGCACAGCCCGTGGTCCGCGCAGATTTCGGCAAATCGCGCGTTCTCGGCGAGGAACCCGTAGCCCGGATGAACGGCATCGGCGCCCGAGATCAGCGCTGCCGAGATGATGTTGGGAATGTTGAGATACGATCGCGCGACGGCCCCGGGGCCCACGCAGAAACTTTCGTCGGCGTTGCGCACGTGCAGCGAGGCGCGGTCCGCCTCGGAAAAGATCGCGACGGTCGCGATGCCGAGTTCGTGCGCGGCGCGATTCACGCGCACGGCGATTTCGCCGCGGTTCGCGATCAACAACTTCTTAAACATGTGTGTCTCGGGTCACGCGTTCTCGAGCGAGAAAAGCGTCTGACCGTAATCGACGGGCTGCCCCTCGTCGACGAAAATCTCGGCGACGCGCCCGGGACCGCCGGAGTGAATCGGATTGCGAATCCCGAGCGACTCCACGTAGGCGAGCTCGCGATCGTCGGTCAGAACCGTACCCGGCGTGACGACCGGGCGTGCGAAATGAACGATCCCGACGAACTCGGCCCGCAGCAAACTGCGTTTTGGTTCGCCGCCATGAAGCGCGCCGTTCTGGCTAATGCCGTTCGCAGCCATCGCTTCGGCGCTCGCCGCAGCGACGGCGCGCGGTTCCCGGACGGTTCGGCGCACCACGATTGCAAAGGCGCCGTCTTCGACGCGCACGCATGCGAGATTCCCCTGCGCACACAATTCGGCCGCCGAGCGAACACGCTCGAGCGTCTCGTCCCAATCCACAACCGCCGTTCCTTCGCGCAAAGTGCCCCGGCCTCTTTCGGTCACTCCAATACCACGACGGCAGCGCGCTCCTGCTCGGGCAGCGCTTCGTAGGCGGGGCGATATACCGGATCGATTTCGGCAAGCGGCGCCAGCGCGAAGGCGCGTTCGGCGAGGCGCTCGTGCGGCACGATGAGATCCGGCTCACGAATGCTCGCATCATCGTACGCGAGGATGTCGAGATCGATCAGCCGCGGACCCCAGCGATAGGTCTGGATCCGGCCCAATTCCGTCTCAAGCACTTTGAGCGCCGCGAGCAACGCACGCGGCGACAGCGCGGTCTCGAGAACGGCCGCGGCATTGACGAAACCAGCTTGATCTTCAACGCCCCACGGGGGACTGCGGTACAGGCGCGACCGCGCTATCACGACTCCCAACCGGTCGAGCGCCGCAATACCGGCACGAACGTGAGAAGCCGCGTCGCCGACGTTCGAGCCTAGCCCGATTCGTGCCAGCCCCATCGGTTTAGCCTATGAACGTGTCGGGCTTTGCCCGACTTCCACGTTGCGCATGATTCGGCCGAGTCGAATCGTGCGCGGATTGGGCGCAGCGCAATCCTCTATGGTCAACGCGTCGAGCGTAACGTCACGGCCGGCGTGGCGCCACCCAAGCGATGCGGCTTCGCGATCGTGACCTCCGCTGCGAGCACGCGCCCATCGCGCATCACGTCGCTCAGGAGCTCGTCGCCGAGTCGTTCGAGCAGCGCGTACGAACGCGTGGCTACGATCTCGATGACGCGCGCGTGCAGCGCGGCGTAATTGAGCGTGTCGGTCAACACATCGCTGTGCCGCGCTCTTTGCACGTCGACCTCAATGCGCAGCCGCACATCAAAAGGCTGCACACGTTCTCGTTCGCCGGAATCCGCTCCGTGGCGTCCGTAGGCGCGCACGTTACGCAGCTCGATCGTGTCAGGCATCGCCGCGGGGTTCGGTTGGTTCGGCGTTCCACGCCGCGGGGCGCCAGCCGCGAACGACGGCGTCCGCGACCCGTGCGACGTCCCGCATCTCGCCGACGTCGTGCACCCGCACGATGTCGATCTTCGCCACGATCGCAAGCGCGACCGTCGCAGCCGTCGCGTACACGCGCTCATCGAACCCGCGGCCCGTCAAGCGTCCCAGCGTCGATTTTCGGGAGGTTCCGATCAGCGTCGGGAAGCCAAGTGCAACGAGCCGGTCGAGCGCACCGAGCACGGCCAGATTGTGATCGGCCGTCTTCCCGAACCCGATGCCCGGGTCGAGAATCACCGCTTCAGGTGGTACTCCGGCGAGCACGGCACGCGCGGCTTGCGCCTCGAGATAGCGCAGGACTTCGTCGACGACATCGCCATCGTAGCGCGCGACGCGTTTATTGTGCATGATAACGATTGGTAGACGTTGCTCCGCCGCAAACGCGAGCAGGGCATCGCTCGATTTCCGGCGCCCCGCTGAGGAATCGGACGGTTCCCCACGCTCGTCGGGCGAACCATCTAATCCCCAGACGGAGTTGAGCCAATCGATGCCGGCCGCGTGCGCCGCCGCAAGCACCGCCGGCTTGTAGGTGTCCACCGAGAGAACCGCCTCCGGTAACGCGGCCCGTACCGCGCGCAGCACGGGCAGCAAACGGCGGCCTTCCTCGGCGGCGTCGATCTCGCGCGCCCCGGGACGCGTCGATTCGGCACCGAGATCGAGCACGTCGGCGCCTTGCGCGTGCAACGCGTGCGCGTACGCAAGTGCTTGGGTCGTCTCCATGCGGCCATCGCCCGAGAACGAGTCGGGCGTCACGTTGACGACGCCCATCAGGTACGTCCGCTCGCCCCACGCAAAGCGCATCGCGCGCGTGTGCAGCGGCCTGCGCGGAAGGTCAATCGCTGCGTTCACGCGCGCCGTGCTTCGGCGACGTGCGCAAGCCACCAATCGCGCAGCACGCCGACCAGAAACGTCGAACCCGTTACGACGACGATCGTCGAGGGGTCGGCTTGGCGGCGTGCGACGGCCAACGCTTCGAGCGGCTCTTCGATGACGCGCGCGGCGACGCCGGCGAGCTCTGCGACGTTCCCGAGGTGCTGCGGACGCTCGGCGACCCGTCCGGGCGTCTGGAACGACGTAAACGTGAACGAAGCGGGCAGCGCGAAGAACGGCCGGAGAATGCCCTTGACGTCTTTGGTTTCTACGATCGCAACGACCAACGCAAAACGCCGCTGCGGAAACGTCTCGGCGAGCGCCGACGCGAGCGAGGCCGCTTTATCGGGATTGTGCGCGATGTCGAATACGATGCTCGGAAAGCTCGGAAAGAATTCCATGCGACCCGGAATGACCAAATGCGACATCCCGCGTTCGATTGCCGCGGCACTGGGCGCGAGTGCAGGCGACAGACGTTCGAGTGCGGCAATCGCCGTCGCGGCGTTGATCTGCTGGAAGCGGCCGAGTACCGGCAGCTTCAACTCGTAGACGTGCACGGCCGTGCGGACTAGGCAGCGCTGCGCGTACGGCTCGCTCGCGCAGTCTTCGATCGCGGTGACGTCGCCGACGCCGACGAACGGGGCGCCTACCGCCGCGCAGGCCGCGGCGATGACCGCACGTGCAGCGCCCGTCGCCGCCGATACCAAGGTCACGCCGCTCTTCGCGATGCCGGCCTTGTCGTGCGCGATCTCTTCGACGGTATTGCCGAGAATGTCGGTATGATCGAGGCCGACGTTCGTGATCACGGAGATTTCCGGCGCCAGCAGATTGGTGCCGTCGAGCGTGCCGCCGATGCCGACTTCGACGACGGCGACATCGACGCGTTCGGTCGCGAAATGCATGAACGCGAGCGCGAGCAACGTTTCATAATATGAGGGCCGGCCCTCTTCGCGGGCCGTCGTCTCGATCGCGGGAAGCATCGCCTCGAGCAATTCGGCGAAACGCTCCTGCGAAATCGCGACCCCGTCGATGCGCGCGCGCTCGGTCATCGAACTCAGATGGGGCTTGGTGTGCAGGCCGGCTCGCAGGCCCGCGGCGGTAAGGACCGTTGCAAGCATGGTCGAAGTCGAGCCCTTACCGCTGGTACCGCCGACGTGAACGGTCGGATACGCGCGATGCGGATTACCCAACCGCCCGAGAAACGCCGACATCCGTTCGAGCCGCTGCGGATGACGGCGCGAGAGCGTCTCGTTGATCGTGCCGAGCAAATACATCTCGGCGTCGCGGTACGTCATCGGGGCTTCGACTTCGTCGAATCCGCAGGGCGTTCAGCCTTCGGCCCAGCCGCCGCGATCAGCCTTCGGCCGATCCTTGAGCATCCGCGTTCGAGCCGCCGGCCGGCGTGCCGGTCAACCGTCGCCGACGACGCCCGCCAGTAGGTCGAGCGCGTGCGGGAGCGCGGGCACAATTGCGGCGAGCGTCTCGCGTACGGCTTTAGGGCTGCCGGGTAGATTGACGATCAGCGTGCGACCGCGCACGCCGGCGACGGCGCGCGACAGCATCGCGGTCTTCACGCGGCCGACCGAAGCTGCGCGCATCGCCTCAGCGATGCCCGGAACCTCGTAATCGAGCACGGCTACCGTCGCTTGCGGCGTACGGTCACGCGGCGCAAGACCCGTTCCGCCGCTCGTGATGATGAGCGGCGTACGGCGGCGGTCACACAGTTCGATCAGCTCCGCTTGCAGTGCAGCGGCGTCGTCGGCGAGAACGCGCTCGTACCCGATAGCAAACTCGTGGCCGAGGCCGTTCGCGACCGCGGGAATGCAGCCGTCGGTCCGCTCGCCGGCCGCGACGCGATCGGAGAGCACGATGACGGCAACGTCGTACGGCATCAGTCGGACTCGAAGCCTGCGGCACGCCACCGACCGCTTTTGCCGCCTCTTTTTTCCAACAACCGTACGCTCTCGATCGTAATGTCCTTACCGAGCGACTTGGTCATATCGTAAATCGTCAGCGCCGCAACGCTCGCGGCGAGCATCGCTTCCATTTCGACGCCCGTCTGCGCCGCCGTGCGCGCGCGCGCATCGATCTGCAACACGCACTCCTGCGACCACGCGAAGTCGACGTCGACGGAGGCGAGCGGCAGCGAATGCGCTAGCGGGATCAGCGATGCCGTACTTTTTGCCGCGAGGATGCCGGCAATCTGCGCGGCCGCAAAGGCGTCGCCTTTGCTAAGCGTCGCCGCGCGCAAAGCCTGTGCGGCTGCAAGCGGAAGGCGCACCAGCGCCTGAGCGTGCGCGAACCGGTCCGTCGTCGCCTTGCCGCCGACATCGACCATCGTCAGTGAGCCGTCGGATCGAACGTGCGTTAGCGCGTCCACTTCACTACTGCGCGAAGCCGGCGTCGAGAACTGGTTTCGCCTCCGCCTCGCTACGACGACTCCCCGAACCGCCGGACGCTGCTAGGAGGCTCTGATTTTTCGCAGGGCGAGGAGCATAGGGCCGAAGTGGCCTTAAGGCCATGAGGCCCGTAGCGACGAAGCCATGCGGAAAATCAGAGCCTCCTAGTTTGGAAGCGCATCCATATGAGCGATAGCACGCCGAGTACGGCGAAGAGCACCGCGTGCGAGACGTGGCGGCCGCCGTGGTGCGAGCCGACTTGCAGCACGCCGACCGCGTAGAGGATCGCGATGATGAAGAAAACGACGGCGAGCACGACGGCCAAAGCCTTCACGTAATGACTTTCGTTAGAGCGAGGACGAGACAGAGCGTTCCGAAGATCAAGCAGTACCACCCGAACGGCCGCAAATCATGCGCCGCAAACCAACGGGTCAAGAACGCGACCGACGCATACGCCGTCACCGCCGCGAGTAAGCCGCCGGCGCCCGACTGTTCGAGCGCAACGCTCGAGCCCGTCGCGAAGAGCCGCGGAACTTCGAGCGCGGAGGCCGCCAAAATGACGGGGGTCGCAAGTAAGAACGAATAGCGGGCCGCGTCTTCGTGCGTCAAGCGCAGCAGCAGTGCTGCGACGATCGAGGCGCCCGAACGCGAGATCCCGGGCAACAGCGCGGCCGCCTGCGCGAAACCGACCCGCACGCCGCCCGACCACGGCAAGTCGGGCAGCGGTCGCAGCTCGCCGGTCGTCGAGCTCGCAAACGAGCGGCGGCGCAGCGCTTCGCCCGCGAACATGACGAACGCGTTGACGATCAAGAAGCTCGCCACGAGCGCGCTCGAACCGAAGAACTGCCGGACCGGCGTTTCCAAGAACACGCCGAGCAAGGCGACGGGCACCGTCCCGACTACGAGCAGCCAGCCGACCCGCTCGGCCGGATCCGGCGATAGGTTGCCCCGCACGATGCTCGCGATCAGAGAGCGGACGATGCGGACCCAGTCGTCTCGGTAAAAAACGACCAACGCCAGCGCCGTACCGAGATGCAGCGCGACGACGAAGGACAGGAAGGTCGGATCGCTGCGATCGACCTTCCAATGCAGGAGCGCCGGAACGAGAACCGTGTGCCCGAGGCTCGAGATCGGAAACAGCTCGCTCACTCCTTGCAACACGGCGAGCACCAGCGCTTGTACCCACGTCATACAGAGAAATCTCCGGAGCGCTTCGCGCTCCGGAGATGCCCGCCCGCAGGCGCCGAACTCCTAACTCCGTCGAACACCCGGCGATGCACCGGCATCGGGGGCCGCCTCATCGTTTGGGGCGAGCGGCTTTCACTGCCCGGTGAAGTCGGCTTCGAAGATGTACTGGCCGGCGGTCGGCACGCAGTTGACGACCTCGGGCGTATAAGCCGTCTGTTGCGCCGCTTTGATCCCCGCTTGGTCGAGCGCCGCATTGCCGGAAGATTTGTAAATCGTCGTCCCTTCCACGCCGCCTGTCGAACTAAGCGTCACTTTCACGCTCGCCGTGCCCGTGACGCCCTGTTGCCGAGCGATGTCGGGATAGTCGGGCTCGACCGCTTGCCCTTTGAGTGCCGCTTGAGCGTTGGGGACCGCGCATTGCGGCTTTGGCGTCGGGGTCGGCGGATGGGGAGTAGGCGGCGGTGCGACGGGCGCCGGTGGCCCGGCCTTTACCGCTGCGGGTGCGCCCGTCGCCGCGTTGCCGTTCGGCTGCCCGTTCTCGTTGCCGTGCGTCGGCGCGACGTACTTGTTTTCGCTCGGGCCGGTATTGGAATTCGAATGTGTCTTCGGCGGATTGACCTTCAGCTTGGCCACGGGCGGCGGATTGGTCTGCTTCTTCGGCGGCGGCGTTTGCTTGGGCTGCGGCGTCGGCGGCGGCGGCGTGGGGGTCGGCGGCGGCGGCGTCGGGACGACGACCTTGATCTTCTTGGTAACCGAAACTTTCTCGACGTCTTGCTGCTCGTTCTCGTTCTGATGCAGATGGAAGAACGGCAGTGCAATGCCGTGCAGCGCGAGCGAAATCAAGAATGCCCAGCCTAAGAACGAGCCGACGCGGGCGCCGGCCGACGAGAGTCGCGGTGCGGTGTCGCGTGGCGGACTTTGATCGGCCATCGAGCTACCCTCCCGTCTTGTTGGCAAGTCCGAAATTCGTCAAATTCTCTTTTTTTGCGGCATCCATCACTTGCAGAATGGTGCCGTAGTTGGCATGCGGATCGGCTTTTATGATAACGCTCGTGTAAATCCGATTGGTCTGATCTTGCAACTGCCGGAAAACCTCCGGGGCACCCGCGATATCGGTTTGCGTCGAGCCGACGTTGATGTGGTCCTTATCGTCGATGTAGACCAGAATCTGCGACGGCTTGACCTTGTCTTTATTGTGCGCAAGCGGCAGCTTCGGTTCTTTGGTGACCGAGGCGAGGATGATGAAGATGATCAACAGGACCAGCAACACGTCCGTAAAGGGCGTGATGTTGATCGTCGACATGACGTCGTCGTCGCCCGTATTCGCGGTGACGGCCATTATGAGGTCACGAAGCCGACGTCGTCGAGGTTCGATTCTTTGGCGGCGTCGAGGATGCGGATGATCGTGCCGTAAGGCGCTTTCGAGTCGGCCGTGATCGCGACGTGAAGGTGTCCGCGTTTGCTCGCCGTCTGGGACATCACGTAATAGATGTCCTTTTCGTTCGTCCGGGCGTTATCGACGAAAATCACGCCGCGATTGTTGACCTCGACGTCGATCTCGCGCTTATTATTCTGATCCAGAGAGCTCGAACTGTTGTTGTTCGGGAGCTCTTTTTGGAAACCGGGCGGCGTCACGAGCGCGGCCAAGATCATGAAGATGATCAGCAGGACCAGCAGCACGTCCGTGAAGGGCGTGATGTTGATCTCTGCCATGACCGAGTCGTCTTGTTGCGCCGAGAGCATCGACATGGGGAAGCCTCGTTATTTGGCGGTAGCAGGCGTCGTCGTTATGCGTCCGCCGACCGGCTGATAGAGCTCGGTTGGAATCGGCTCGCCGACGTTGTGGAAGTGGAGCATTTCGGCGAGCTGGTTGGACGAAACGATGAGGTCCTGATTGAACGCCTTGATGCGCGTCTTGAAGTAGTTGAAGAACACGACCGAGACGACGGCCACGAAAAGACCGGCGGCCGTCGTGACCAGCGCTTCACCGACGCCGGCGGCGACGACCGCAGGGGTCGAGTTGCCCTTGAGCGCGATGTCCTGGAAGGCCTTGATGATGCCGAGGACGGTGCCCAAGAGACCGACGAAGGGTGCGATGACGGCGATCGTGCCGATGATTCCCAAGTTGCGCTCCAAAAGGTTCAGGTTCTCCATCAACGCTATGGAGAGCGCATCTGTGATGTCGGCGCGATTTTTGTCGCCGCGCTGCAGCCCGAACTCCAAGATCCGGGGCAACATTCCGGTAGTCTTGCGACACAGCGTAACCGCCCCGGGAATGTCGTCGGCGGCGATCCGTTGCCCAAGCGACCGCAAGAGCGCTTTCGAGTCGGCGCGCTCCTTCGAAAAGAACCAGAGCCGTTCGATCACGATCGCTACGGCGATGATCGACATCAGGATCAGGATGATCATGATCGCGCCACCCTGATGGATGAGTTGTGCAATTCCGTTAAACACGCTGTTACGGCGCCTCCAAAAAGTCCAAGCGTTTGCGGGCAGGATTCTTACTTGCCCTCGGGCAGTATTCCTCGGCGAAACCGCTATTTTGGCGGAAGTTGTTTGATCGCGTTCTCGATCGCGGTCGCCAGTTTCGTGTCGTTGTCCTTCTTCGCGGCATCATCCGCTTTGTTCAGATACGTGAGCGCGTCTTTGCCCTTGCCGGTATTCGCGAGCGCGACTCCTTCGGCGAAATTCGCCTGCGCGTCGTCGGGTCCGAGCGCGAGCGCCTTGTCGGCATCGGCTTTCGCTTTATCGTTGTCGGGCTTCGGTTGCACGCCGAGATACGTAAAGGCGGCTTGCGTATAAAGCTGCAGCGCCGCCGCTTTCGGGGCGCTCGCCGCACCCCGTTCCAGCATGGCCGCCGCCTCGCCCGCCTTGCCGGCTTTGGAGAGCGTTTGCGATTGCTTGTAATAGTAGTTGGCGAACTGATTACCCGCGGCGCCGCTTTGGCTCGGGTCGAGCTGGGCTGCTTCCGCCGCGACCGTCTTAGCCTTTTCGATGTTGTTCGTCGCGAGATAGGCGTCGACGAGATTGACATCGAGCTGCGCGCGATCTTTGGGTTTCGCGTTCGGCGTGCTCGGTCCAAGCGACCGGGCCTTCTCGAGATCGGTGACCGCAGCGTCGTTCTGACCCGTCTGCACTTCCGCCGAACCCAAATTGTTGTACGTGAAGAGACTCGGCGCAAGCTCGGCGGCGTGCTTAGCTACGGCAATAGCCTTGTCGCTCTGATTGTTCTTGATCAGCGCATTCGTGTCTTCGGCGTAGGCCTTGGCGGCAACGGACTTCATACCCGGTGCGATCGTGCCCGCCTTATCGAACGCGTCGACGGCTCCCGCGAAATCCGAGAGGAACGTGTCGGCGACGCCGAGGTCGCTCTGCGCCCGCGAGTCGCCGGGATGCTCGCCAACGTACGTGCGCAGCCCCGCTTGGGCACCGGAATAATTGCCGGCACGCAGCATCGCTTCGTACCTGCCGGCGCCGCCAGCTCCCCCCGCGCCGGCCGCACCGCCCCCACTTGACTGCGAGCCCTCGTCGGCGCTCGCCGCGCCGCTCGAAGTGAACCGTAGGGAGTAGTCGTAATAAGCGGTCAACTTTTGCGGACCGCGTGAAGCGGGCCGGTAGGTCGAGGTGCGCGCAATCTCAAGCGCCGCAGCATTGTCGCCGGAGTTGGTCGTGTGCAGAACCTTGCTGACTTTGAAGCTGCCGTCCTTATTGACGAGCACTTGAACGACGACGACACCCTTGCCGGCAATCGCCGACGAGTTGGTGCCGTGTTTGACGAGTTTGGGCGGGGCGTAATAGGTCGGCGCCGGCTGCGCTTGGGCGGCGAGCGGCGAGCAGAGCGTGAGCGCGCCCAGCGCCGCGCCCAAAATTCGTCCGTGCATGGAATCCCTTTCGTAATGAGTCGGAGTGTCGAGCAACGCGGGGACGGGCCTTCCGGTTCCCGCGTCGGCGCTCTAGCACCGTACGCTTGGCAGAGGAGCCTTACGCGGCCGCGGCGGCGCGCTCCGGCAAGGACCGGCCGACTGCCGTGGCGACGAGCGCGAGGCCTTCCATCAGGTCTGCGAAGTTGGCCGGCGTGAGCGATTGCGCCCCGTCGGAATAGGCGCTTGCCGGATGTGGATGCACTTCGACCAGAACTCCGTCCGCGCCCGCCGCAATTGCCGCGAGGCTCATCGGCGCGACCAACGCGCGCACGCCGGTGCCGTGCGACGGGTCCACGATGACCGGCAGATGCGTCAAGTTTTGCACGACCGGGACGGCTGCGAGGTCGAGCACGTTCCGCGTCTGCGGATCGAAGCCGCGAATCCCGCGCTCGCACAAGACGACGTGCGGGTTGCCGCCCGCGACGATGTATTCTGCCGCCATGAGCCACTCGTCGATCGTCGCCGCAATGCCGCGTTTGAGCAGGACGGGTTTGGGCGCCGCACCGACTTCACGCAGGAGCGGAAAGTTCTGCATGTTACGCATCCCGATCTGCAGCATGTCGGCGTAACGGACGACGAGCTCCACATCGCGCGGGTCGAGTACCTCGGTGACGACCGCCAAGCCAAAGCGGTCTCCCGCCTCCCGCAAGTAACGTAACCCTTCTTCGCCGAGACCCTGGAACGCGTACGGCGACGTGCGCGGCTTGAACGCGCCGCCGCGCAGGACGTTGGCGCCCGCTTTAGCCACCGCCGCAGCGGTCGCCTCGATCTGCTCGCGCGACTCGACACTACAAGGACCCGCGCACACCGCCAACGCCGCACCCCCGAATGCGGCTCGCTGACCGACCCGCACGACGCTGCGGACCGACCGGTTTCCTCGGCTGACGAGCCGGTAACTGCGCGCTGCCGGCGCGGCCGATTCAACGCCGGGAAGTTGCGCTAAACGCGCACCGAGCAATTCTTCATCACCGCCTCCAAGCACCTCGACGATCGTCCGTTCGCAAACGCGGCTGACCTGAGCCGTGAGATGAAGGGTGCCGAGCAACGAAACCACACCCGCGAGTTCGTCGTCGGCGGCGCCGGGTCGTAGCACGATCCTCATCGGAGGTCGCTTGCTTCGTGCAAGGTCGTGCGCAGTGCTGCCAGCTCTCGCTCCGTAACCGCGCGCCAATTTCCGGCGCGTAGATCGCCCAAAGCTATAGGACCAAAGCGTAACCGTACGAGCGACACGACGGGATGTGCCGTCGCCTCGAACATGCGGCGAATCTGCCGGTTGCGTCCTTCGTGGATCGTCACGTCGAGTTCCGAGAATTCCGAACCGCTACGGATGACGCGCAGCCGCGCCGGAGCGGCGCGCCCCTCCGGCAGCGACATACCGGTCAAGAGCTGCGCCACGTCGTCGCGGCCGAGTCGTCCTCGCACGACGGCGCGATACGTCTTTTGGGTGCCGAAACGTGGATGAGTCAGCACGTGAGCCAGCTCCCCGTCGTTGGTCAGCAGCAGCACGCCCGAGGTGTCGTAATCCAACCGGCCGACCGGCACGACGCGGCCCGGTTCACTCGGTACGAGCGCGGCGACGGTGCGGCGCCCCTGCGGATCGCGCATGGTCGTCATGACGCCCGCCGGCTTGTGCAGGACGAGATAGCGCTTTTCCGGCGACAGCCGCAGCGGCCGCCCGGCAAATTCCACTTGGTCATCGGGGCCGACACGCGAACCGAGCTCGTGTACGACCGTTCCATTGATGCGAACGTGCCCTGCCACAATAAACGTCTCCGCTCTGCGGCGCGATGCAACGCCGGCATGCGCGAGGAACTTTTGAAGACGCACGCCGCTGCGTTTCGACGCGCACGTGCTGCGGCGCTGCCAGGGGTCCAGCTCGCAGCGCAACCGCCCAAAAGTTTAGCGGTTGAGCGTCCGCGGACCGCTGACAAAGGGACTTCCGGCTTCAAAGAAGCGCAGCCGGCGGCTGCGCTCTTTGGTGAGCCCGATTCGCTCGCTGCAACCGCTCGCGGGAGATGCGGCTCCGGCCGCCAAGCGCAGACGACCCGGGGCGCAGAGATCGAGGCCGTCGTCGCTCTTCGCGATTCCGAGGGCTGCGGCCAACCGGCCAGGACCACGGCACAGCATTCGGTCGTCGCCACAGTTGCGGCGAGAGCGCATCCCCGCGAGGCCCCCGAGCGGTTCGCCCGCCCGGATCAAAACCGCGGCCCCGACGCCGGGCGTCTCGCTCGTCACGTTGAGGCAGTACGACGTTCCATAAATAAAGTAGACGTAAGCGTGGCCGCGCCGTAGGAACATCGATTGGTTGCGTACCGTTTCGCCCCGAAAGGCGTGCGACGCGGCGTCGCCCGGGACGTAGGCTTCGGTTTCAACGATCCGCACGACCGCGCGATCACTGCGCTCCTGCGCGACGAGCCATGCTCCAAGCAGAAACTGCGCAAGCTCGACCGTGTCGACCGGGAGTTCCGCCCGACGCAACCAGTGCCGCACCCGGGCGCCGACACGTTCGCCGGCTGGCAAAGCATTAAGCGGCGATGTCGAGCGAAACCTCGGCGCGGGCGCGCGCTTCGAGATCGCGGCAACCCCGCTCATCTTCGGCGAGTACGATGTGCGCCGCAGTAAAGCGGTTGAGGCGGCAACGCAAGGTCACGTACGGCACCGACAGCGGCGCCGGCACATTGCGCCGCCCTGCCAAGTCGGCGACGAGCTCTGGTTCGGCGACCTGGAAGACGACCCGCCGAATGCCGCGTCTGAGCAACCGCGCGGCCACCGCCTCGACGGCCGCATACGCTACGTCTCGCCCGTGTAAAGCTGGCAGCGGCCGGCATGCAAACGGGATGCGCAGAAGATGCTCGCGCTGACCGATCTGAACGCGCGCGTACGCTATCCCCGCCTCCTCCGAGGCCGCCGCGCATCCGAGCGTGACCTCCGCCAGTGTCTCGCGCATGTGCATCCCCGCTCCCTTATCCCCATGATACACCGAACATACGTTCGATGTCAAACGGGTTGAGGCCGGCCGGCCCGCGCCCGTTTCGCGTGAGGGCTTGGTTTGCCGATGAGCGAGGCGTACAAGTCGAGGATGCCGCGCGCACAGTGAGCGGCATCGTACGCCCACGCGCGGGTTCGGGCCGCGCCGTCGGCCCCGCCCCGGCTCCCCAGGCTGCGATCGAGCGCCGCCGCGAGTGCCGCCGCGTTATCATCGGCAAGCGTCCCGGCGCCGGCGAGCACTTCGCGAGTCTGCGGCATGTCCAGCGCCACGATGGAGGCGCCCGCGGCGAGCGCTTCGATGAGAACCAGTCCTTGCGTCTCACTGCGGCTCGTAAAGAGAAAAACGTCGGCCGAGGCGTAGGCGTCGGGCAGCGTTTCCCGCGCGAACTCGCGCGCAAATGTCGTGCGCCCCGCGATCCCCAATTGCCGCGCCGTTCGCTCGAGAGCTGCGCGGTGCGTTCCGTCGCCGACGACGACCAGACGCGCGCCGGGAGCCGTGACGCGCGAAAACGCTTCCAACGCAAGTTCGACGTTCTTTTCGCGTCCGAGCCTTCCGACCCCGAGAATCATACGTTCGCGCGGCCCGATCCCCAGACGCGCGCGCAGCGCCTCGCTGCGCCGGCCGCGCGCGAACGCCGCCACGTCGATTCCGCTCGGTACGACGGCGATGGGCCGCTGCACGCCAATCGCCCGCAGATGCTCCTCCATCGCCCGCGTCGGCACGACGACGGCGTCGGCGGCATTCGCATACGTGCGCGTGAGCAACGTTGCAGCAGCGCGCGTCAGATTCGTTTCGAACGGGATGTAGTGCGCGTACGCTTCGAGTTGTGTGTGGTATGTGAACACGAGCGGCACGCTCCGGCGACGCGCGTATGAAACGGCGAGCGCGCCGGTAACGAACGGTGAATGCGCGTGCACGATGGAGAGCGCGGGCGCGATACGCGGAAGGTACGGTACCGTAAGACGATACGCGGTACGCGTCGGCAACGGCAACGACGGTATCGCGACGATGCTTGTCGGCGCAGCACTCCGGCGCGGCATGCGCGGGGTAACGATCGTTACATCGTGACCGTGGGCAAGCAGCGTCTGCGTGAGCGCGTCCACCGACGCCACGATTCCGTTTTGAATCGGCCGATAACATTCGGTGAATAATCCGACGCGCCAAGCGCTCACGACTCAGTCTTACTCGGCAATGGATTCCAACGCCTACAAAGGTCGCAGACTACGTCGCAATTGATTTGACGCGGTGCGCCGCCTGTGCTATGGTGGCGCGGTTCCGTGTCCGGCTTGCACCGGACATCTCGTGGTCGTGCTTCTTCGGAAGCGTCAGCCGCTACTTTGTAAACGTGCGCCTCGCGGTGCAGACTGCCGATACATCGGCAGCCATGCATCGTGGCGTGCCGCACAGTCCAGAAAGGAGCCGTGTTGATCGTCAAGGATCAAAGCGCTGCATTTTTCGCAGCAACCGCACTCACGCTCGCTCTCGCGCTCGGCGGGCCGAGCGTTGCCGGCGCAGCGACGGAGCGAGCCCCAAGCCCAACTGCGGCCGAACCGGCGCAGCACGCCGACGTCAATCAAGCGGCTAGTATCGTGCTCGTGCGGGACGGCGCCGCTGCGACCTACCTCACGTCCGCGGCGACGGTCGCAGACTTTCTCGCCGAACGCGGCATTGCGGTCGCCCCCGACGATTTTCTTTCGGTCCAAAGCGATGCCGCTCTCGAGGACGGCATGCGCGTGGAATATCGCTCGGCCGTGCCGCTCGAACTTTTCGTCGGTAAGCACGAAGTGCATGTGCGCTCGTCCGCTGCGACCGTCGCCGACCTGCTCGCGCAGCAGCACGTCACGCTCGGGGCGCATCTCGTCGTGCAGCCGGCGCTGCAGACGCGCCTCATCGCGGGCCAGATCGTGCAAGTCGTGCGCCACAGAACGTGGACCGCGCACCTTCGCTCGCGCATCGCTCCGCGCGTCACGCAGCGGTTCGACATGAGCCTGCCGCGCGGGATGACCCGCACCGTCGCCGGCGGCAGCCCCGGATTTCGCGAAACGACGATTCGGTACTCGAGCGCCGATAGCGGCGAAACGACGCGCACCGTGCTCGCCTCGCGCATCATTCGCGGGCCGCATCCGCGCATCATCATTCGCGGCCTCGCCGCATACGCTTCGCTGGCACGCGTCGCGGCTGCAGGCTTCGCGAGCGTGCTGCATTTCGCCGGCTCCGCCTTGCACGTCATCGCAACCGCGTACACCGCGAGTTGCACGGGCTGCAGCGGCATTACCGCGAGCGGTTACCGCGCTGGTTTCGGCATCATCGCGGTCGATCCGACCGTCATTCCGCTCGGCACCCATCTTTTCGTGCCCGGCTACGGCCGCGCAATCGCGGGCGACACCGGCGGCGCCATCCACGGGAATCGGGTCGATCTCGGCTTCGACTCGCTCGCCGATGCAGCGCGTTTCGGGCGCCGTCCGGTCACCGTTTATTTCGTGAGATAAGCACGCCGACAACGAACGCGGCGCATCCGCGCGCCATGCTTGCGGCTCGCGGACTGCGACCGAAAAAACGTTTAGGACAGAACTTCTTGATGGACGGCGGTGCGCTGCGGCGCATCGCCGTTCTGTGCGTACGCGAGCCCGGGGAGCGCATCGTCGAAGTCGGCGCGGGAACGGGCGCCCTCACGCGCGCGCTTCTCGAACTGGGCGCCCGCCTGACGGCGCTCGAGATCGACCCTGATCTCGTGACGACGCTACGCGAACAGGGCGATCTCGCAAGCGCAGAAATCGTGGAAGCCGATGCACTCGCGTACGACTTCGATGCAGCTGCGCAGAGGCAACGTTGGTGTGCGGCGGGGAATCTTCCCTACAACATCGCGACGCCGCTGATCGCGCGATGGCTGCAACTGCGCCATCCTCCGGAGCGGATCGTCGCGATGCTGCAGCGCGACGTGGCGGATCGCCTGACCGCCCGCCCTGGTACCCCGCAATACGGAAGTCTCAGCCTCATCGTCGGATATGCGATGACGGTCCGGCGCGCCTTCGTGCTGCCTCCCACGGCTTTCTATCCGCGACCGAAGGTCGAAAGTGCCGTCGTCGTGATGGAGCGCCGCGCGCAACCCGCGGTCGCGGTCGCGGACCCCGCGCGGCTGCTGCAGGTCGTGCGCGGCGCCTTCGCGTACCGCCGCAAGACGCTCGCAAACAGCCTCATGCTGGCGCTCGGCATCGAGCGAACACGCACCCAGAACGCGCTCGCAACACTCGGCGTCGATACGGAGATTCGTGCGGAACAACTCGACTTGGGCGTCTTCGCCGCCCTCGCCGATATCCTGGGCGCATGACGCCTGGAGACCGTGGAGCGTTGTGCTCGTCGTCGTCGGCGTCGCCTTCTGTTTCGTCGTCGTCCCGGCCATATACCTGATCGCGGGCGCGAGCGCCGGTTTCGTCAACATCGCGCATCTTTCGGTCGACCAAACCCTGATCGCGGGTGCCGTCGGCTACGTGCCGCTTGCCGCGTTGCTGCTCGCCGCGCTGCCGCGCGTCTCGAAAGTTTCGCTGCACGAACTCGGATTCAGAACGCCGACCCAAGGGGAACTCGGAATCGGCCTCGCCGGCATCGTCGCCATGTGGCTGGCCGTTACGCTCGTCGGCACGTTGATTAGCGCGCTCTCACACAAGCACGAGGCGGAAGCAGCCGTCGCGCTGATGCGCCAGCTGCGCTCGCCCGGCCAAAAGGCGTTCTTTGCCTTCATCGCCATTGCACTGGCCCCGATGCTCGAGGAGTTGACCTTTCGCGTCTTTCTCTTCAACGCGTTTTCCCGCTACATGCCCTTGGCCTGGTCGGCTCTTTTTTCGGGCATCGTCTTCGGGGTCGTACACGCGCAAGGAACCAGCGGCGCGAACTATGTGACGCAGCTGCTGACGGTTTCCATTTCACTCGCGCTCGGCGGCATCATCCTGGCATACGTTTACTCGCTCACACGCTGCTATTGGTGCAACGTCGTAACCCACGCGGGGTTCAACGCGATCACGGTCTTTGCCGTTATGTATTTTCACGCTCGGTGATCCCGTGAGCGCGGAGGGCGCCCGTCCAGAAGCGCCGCCGCTCTCGCTCGCCGTCGACGCAAACGCCTTCGCCGACGACCGGCGCGGCATGGGACGCCTCGCGCGCGGCGCCGTCATCGTCTTCGCACAAGAGCGCGCCGTCAATCTGGCGCTCTTGGCCGACGACCGCAACGCGCGCGCCTTACACCATGAGTTCACGGACATCGCAGTGCAGCCGCGCGCGACCGCGCAGCGGCGAGGCCGCTACGACGCCGTCTGGTTTCCCTTCAACGGCATGCGCTTTCGGCCGGCGGCGCCGGCGCTCGTGACGATGCACGATGCCTTTGCGTTCACAGAGCCGCATCCCGAGCGCATCGCACGTTTCCGCGAACAAGCGCCGATGCGCCGCGCGGCGCGGCTGGCCGCACGCATCGCCGTCAATTCGCAGTGGACACGTGCCGAGATCGTGCGCGAGCTGCGTCCGGCGCGCTGCGAGCCCGTCGTGATCGCGCCGGTGCCCGATGCCTTCTTCTTCCCGGGTACGCAGACGCCGCCGCCGCTCGAGGCGTTGCCGTACGTCCTCCTCGTCGGGGTTCGCGAACCGCGAAAAAATGCGCGCACGGCACTCGAAGCCTGTGCGCGGTCGCTGCGCGGTGACGAGACGCTCGTCATCGTCGGCGAACTCTGCGCGCGCGATCGTGCGTTCGCGCGGCGCTTGGGCCTGCGCTGCGGCGAGATCGCGGCGAGCGACGGCGTTCTACGGGCGCTCTATCGCAATGCGCGTCTGGTGCTCGTGCCGTCGCTCGGGGAAGGCTTTGGCCTCGTCGCGGCCGAGGCGATGGCGTGCGGCGCACCGGTCCTTGCATCGTCGGCAGCGGCACTGCCGGAGACAACCGGCGGCGCGGCGCCCCTGCTCGATCCGCACGACGCGTCGCTGTGGGCGCAAACGATCCGTCTGATGCTCGACGAACCGCAGCGACTCGCAGAGCTGCGTACCCGGAGTGTGTCTCGTTTCGCGAACGCCGACCGCGAAACATTCGCGCGCGAGACGCTCGCGCTATTACGCGAGACCGCTATGCTCGGCGACGATCGCTGCGACCATTGAACCGAAACGCGCTTTGAAGCATGCCGGCGAAAATTGCTCGGCATGCGCGCGAAGGACGGCCGGGTCGTAGCGGTCAGCATCGAAGCGCGCGAGCACGGCGGCGAGCGACTCGGGCGTCGGTTCGCTGAAATGTTCACCCGTGATGCTCGGCCGGATCGTCTCGAGAGCACCGCCCCGTCCGTAGGCAATCGCGGGGCGTCCGCAGGCGTTGGCTTCGAGTGGAACGAGGCCGTAGTCTTCCTCACCCGGTACAATCACGGCGCGCGCGCTCTGCATCAACGTACGGAGCCCCTCGTCGCCGACCGCGCCCGCGAACTCGGTGCGTGTCCCGGCTGCCCGCGCCTGCAGCCCCCGCCGCGCCGGACCGTCGCCGACGACGATCAAGCGCCGCTTCGCAAGCCGGCATGCGTCGACGGCCACATCGATCCGTTTGTACGGCAGCAGCCGCGAAACAACGAGAAAATAATCGCCGCGGCCGCGGCCGACGGCGAAGCGCTCGAGGTCGACCGGGCAGTGCACGACCGCTGCTTCACGACCGTAGTAACGGCGCACCCGCGCCGCAACGTTATGCGAGTTTGCGATGAATGCAGTCGGGCGCTGCGCCGCGCGCCGATCCCATGCGACGAGGCCGCGTACGAGCGGACGCGCCAACGTTCCGATGCCGAATCCGCCGACATAGCGTTCGTAGTCGAACGCAAATCGGCTCACCGAGTGGATGTAGCACACGTGGACCGCCCCGGGCCTGAAGCGAACTCCCTTCGCCCAAGCGGTCGTCGTGCTGACCACGAGATCGTACGCGCGCAGATCGAACGCTTCGAATGCCGCCGGATACAGCGGCGCGAGATACCGAAAGTGCTTGGAAGCACCCGGGATGCGCTGTAGCGGCGACGTATGGACGCGCGCTGGATCGACGAGGTCTCCGGTCGCACCGGCGTCCGCGATCGACGTATAGACGGGCGCTGCGGGATAGAGGTCGGCGACATGCCGGAAAACGCGCTCCGCTCCGCCTCGCTGGTTGAGGTAATCGTGGACCAGCGCGACACGCGTCACGCGAAGATGGTTAAGGAGCGAACGATACGGAGGTCGGCCGGTCTCTCGGAAGGACGAGAGCAACGACGTAGCGTTGCAGGTAGCGCTTGGCGACGCGCTGGACGTCGGCCGGCGTCGTTCGTTCGAGACCGGCGAGGGCCGCATTGATCGGATCGTCGCCCAGCCCTTGCGCGGCGAACGTGCCGAGCAAATAAGCGCGGTTCGAGAGGCTGATCGCGTCGGCGAGAAACTGGCCGCGGGCCGCCGCTTTAAAACGTAAGAGCGCCGCGGCAGTGACGGGCTTTGCGGCAAGGGAACGGGAGGCGACTAAGATTTCCCGCAGAGCGAGCGACGGATCGGCGATCGAGCCGTTGACGTAAACGACCAAGCCGGCGGGCTTGGCATCGTAGAGGTAGATCGCCCCGACCCCCTTTTCTACGTCGCCGAGCGTCGTCGCGCTAGCGCGATTGAAAAAGGCACCCGAGATGAGCGACTCCACCACGAGCATCGGACCGAAGTCGGGACTATCCGGCGACGGCGCAGCGAAGCCCAAGACCACCCACGGAGCGGCGACGTCGCGATGTGCGACGATCCGGGGAGCTTGCGCCGACAGGGTATTCGCGCGTTCCGAGGCGGCCGCAACCGTTCCATCCGGAAGGCCGGCCACGAGCGTTCGCACGGCGGCTCCCAGTTCCGGGACGGCGCTGCCGACGGCGCTAACCGTCACCGCGCGACGTTCGTACGTGGCGGCAAAGTAAGCCCGCAGCTCGGCGGGACCCAACTGCGCAAGTCCGGCAGCCGTTCCGAGCGCGGGCGCCCCGACGCCCGCCGCGTAATATGCTTGCCGGAACATCTGAATGCCGACGGCGACCGGGTCGGCATCGGCCTGACCGATTTTGCCGGTAAGGCCGGCCCGCCCGGCGGCGACCGTCGCCGGGGAGAGGTCGGGCGCGGCCAGCGCTTTGCCCAAGAGGGTGACCACGCTCGGCAATGCGGCGCTGCGTCCCTCGAGCGAATATCGCACCGCGCGAGCCTCGACGGTATAGCCGACCGAGCCGCCCTGGGCCGCGACGGCTTCGCGCAAAGGTATGCCGCCGACCGAAGTACGGAGCACGCACTCCGCCAGCAGCGCCGCGACACCGCTACGGTTGATGGGCACCCGGTCGAGGCCCGCCGCGATAAAAACGGTGACCCCGCTCAGGAGCGCTCCGCGATCGATTTCCCCGATCAACCGCGTCGTGCCAAGATCGACGGCGCTCGGCGCCGGGAAGCGCAGCGCCTGATCCGGCGCGCCGGCGGCAGGGGTCGAGGAACCGAGCCCGAGCAGTAATGCTGCCAATCCCAGCATCTCCGCGCGAAGCGCTCGCGATTTCACCGCGTGCCGCCCTTCGCCGAAGGCGCCAGCGTAACGTCGGCCTCGGTGTGACCCAAGTACTTCCGTGCGACTGCGGCTACGAAATCCGGCGTCAATGAATCCGCGGCCGAAAAGTACGTACCGCGGTCGCCGTCGGCACCGGGCGCATAACGCGGATTTCCTTCGACCGTATACCAACCGAAGCTGTCGGCGAGCTGCAGCGGGGTTTGGAGGTCGCGCAAGAGATGGAATTCGAACGCGGCCCGCGCGGCGGCGAAGGATGCCGCCGGTAGCGGACGCCCGATCGCGGCGATTGCGTCGCTGACAAGGTCGCGGACGCCGTCGCCGTCCTTGCCGCCGTAGGCGACAAACATCACGCCGGGATCGTGCAAGGTAATGAACCCGCCCAGCACGAGCGCATTCGGGTAACGGCGCGCCGCTTGCGTAACGACGGTGCCCGTGTCGGCGCTGAAGAGGTAGTCGGAGATGAAATCCATCGCCGTCGCCTCACGTTCGTCGGCGATTGGGGGACCGATCCAGCCGAAGCCGCCCGAGCGTAGCACGGAAGGTCGGCGTACGTATCCCGCCGCGGGGTTGATCCGCCCCACGAGCGGCGCTTCAGCGCCGGCATCAACTTCCCGGCGCCCAATTGCGGCTGCCTGCGCGATGCTCGGGTCGATTGCCCCACTCACGACCAGGGTAGCGTTCGGCGAACGAAATGCTCGCGCTGCGAATGTTTGAGCGTCGGAAAACGTCAGGGCCGCCGCGACGGGGTCCGCGAGCGTAGGGAAATGCTGCGGTCCGTTCGCGAAGAGCTGCGCAAAGATTGCATCGCGCACGACCGTCTCCACGTCGACGCTCGCGAAGATCGCCTCTGCGGCGACGTCGCGCTCTGCGGATGCAAATCCCGCCGGCGTGAGAACCGGTGCGAAATAGGCAGTCGTCATCGCTTTGACGACTGCGCTCGCGCTCGTCGCCGGGACGAGCGCCGCGACCTCGAGCGAGTCGCTGTAGACGGTGATGAAGAGGCGCCCCCCGGCATTTGCGACGGTCTCGCCGAGCGAGTTGCCGACGATCGGCTTCGACGCAGCCACCGCTTGCGCCGCGAGACGCCCAAGCCCGGGCTGCGGCTTCGCTCCGAAGCCCGTCGAGGGCGCCCGGTACCACAACTCGACGGCAGCGACCGGCGCACCAGCCTGCGGCCGCACGATCGCCGTGCCGCCCGCCGGCAAGCGCAAAACCGCGACGGCGCTCCCTAAATCGGGCAGACCGGCCGGTGCGGCGACGGGCGGGAGGGCCGCCGGCACCGGCTGGGTTCCGGCCATAGCGAAGCCGGCGAGCAGCACGCCCGCGCTAAGAGGCCCGAGGCCCTTCACGCTGGTTCCGGCGAGATGTTGGGCGGCAGGCGCTTCGGTTTTTCGGCGCGCTGGGGTTCGGGCTCGTACGGCGCGGCCGCGGCGATCGGAGGCGCCTTGTCCTCGTCGTCGGACTTGCGGGGATACGGCAAGTCGCTGATGATCGCGACGACTTCGTCGGTATCGACGGTCTCGTGCTCCATCAGGGACGCGACCATGCGCTCCACTTTCTTCCAGTTGTCCTTGAGCAGCTGCCGCGCATTCGAGTAGCAGTCCTCGATGATCTTCCGGACCTCGGCGTCGATCTTGCCTGCGATTTCTTCGGAATAGTTGCGCTCTTCGCCGAAGTCGCGTCCGAGAAACACCTGATGGTTGCCGCGCCCGTACTGAATTGGTCCGAGCGTATCGGACATGCCGTACTGCGTCACCATCCGGCGCGCGAGCTCGGTGGCTTTTTCGAAATCGTTCGATGCACCGGTCGTCACGTCGCCGAACTTGATTTCCTCGGAGATACGTCCCGAGAGCGCCATCGTGATCTGGGCGAGCAGCTCGTTCTTTGTGCGCGAGTGGCGGTCTTCGTCGGGCAGCGACCAGGTGATGCCGAGGGCCATCCCGCGCGGGATGATCGTCACCTTGTGAACCGGGTCCGCGTTGGGCAGCAGGCCGCCGACGATCGCGTGGCCCGACTCGTGATACGCCGTGTTCTCTTTTTCTTTTTGGCTCATGACGAGCGACTTGCGTTCGGGGCCCGCGACCACGCGGTCGATCGCCTCTTCGCAGTCTTTCATTTCGATGATCGACTTGTTCTTACGGGCGGCGAGCAACGCAGCTTCGTTGAGCAGATTCTCGAGGTCGGCGCCTGAGAAGCCGGGCGTACGCCGTGCTAGCGTTTCGAGTGAGATCTCCTTGGAGAGCGGCTTGTTCTTTGAGTGCACCCCGAGGATCGCCTGACGGCCTTTGATGTCGGCCCGATCGACGACGATCTGACGATCGAAACGCCCCGGACGCAGCAACGCCGGGTCGAGCACGTCGGGACGGTTGGTCGCCGCGATCAGAATGACGCCCGTGTTTTGATCGAAGCCGTCCATTTCGACGAGCAGCTGATTGAGCGTCTGTTCGCGCTCGTCGTGGCCGCCGCCGAGTCCGGCGCCGCGTTGACGCCCGACCGCGTCGATCTCGTCGATGAAGATGATGCAGGGCGCGCTCTTCTTGGCCTGCTCAAACAGGTCGCGCACGCGGCTCGCGCCGACGCCGACGAACATCTCGACGAAGTCCGAACCGGAGATTGAAAAGAACGGAACGCCCGCTTCGCCGGCGATTGCGCGCGCCAACAAGGTCTTGCCGGAGCCCGGCGGTCCCAGCAGCAGCACGCCCTTGGGGATGCGGGCGCCGAGCGCCTGAAATTTCTTGGGGAACTTCAGGAACTCGACGACTTCGCCGAGCTCTTCTTTGGCTTCCTCGATGCCCGCCACGTCGTTGAAGGTCACCTTCGGGCGGTTTTCCGACTGGAGTTTCGCGCGGGAACGTCCGAACGAAAGCGCCTGACTGCCGCCGCTCTGCGCTTGGCGTAGGATGAAGAGCAGCAAGAGCGCCATCAGTGCGATCGGCAGAAACTGAAACAGCACGCTGACGAACGGCGTACTCTGCGGATTTTCGAAGGTGACGTTGGCGCCGTGCTTCTGCAGTTGCGCGCCGATGTCGTCGGCGTTGCCGACGGTGGTCGTAAACTTCGTGTCGCCGTTCTGGATGGCGGGAATCGAATGCCTGAGTTCGCCGGCAACGTCGTGACCCGTAATGGTCGCCTGCCCGATGTTGTTGCCGCTCAGCGCCCCGATGAATTGCGAATACGTCAGCTTGGTCGGGGGAGTCTGGTTGAGCACCAGCCGATCGACGATGAAGATGACGATGATGAAGATGAAGAGGACGACGACGATCGATCTGACGTGTTTG
>JAABUJ010000208.1_pt1 | contig 128701 bp, 132 predicted proteins | sample 5559131 | NCBI WGS metagenome assembly JAABUJ01 (sample SAMN10711875, study PRJNA513366) | rock metagenome | isolation source: Antarctica rocks | place: Antarctica: Victoria Land, Mt New Zealand nord | collected 2016-01-07 | reverse complement strand
AGGTGCATGCGAGCTGGCAGGGTACCCAGGCCGCTGCCGGGGCGACTCACTGCGAACGTGAGGTGCATGCGAGCTCGCAGGGTACCCAGGCCGCTACTGGTGCGGCTCACAGCGAGCATGAGGTGCATGCGAGCTCGCAGGGTACCCGCACCGCTGCCGGGGCGGCTCACAGCGAGCATGAGGTGCATGCGAGCTCGCAGGGTACCCGCAGCGCTGTTGGGGCGGCTCACTGCCAGCATGAGGTGCATGCGAGCTCGCAGGGTACCCGCATTGCTGCCGGGGCGGCTCACAGAGGTGCATGCGAGCTCGCAGGGTACCCAGGCCGCTGCCGGGGCGGGTCACTGCCAACGTGAGGTGCATGCGAGCTCGCAGGGTACCCAGGCCGCTGCCGGGGCAGCACACTGCCAACATGAGGTGCATGCGAGCTCGCAGGGTACCCGCGCCGCTGCCAAGGCGGCTCACTGCCAGCATGAGGTGCATGCGAGCTCGCAGGGTACCCAGGCCGCTGCCGGGGCGGCTCACTGCCAACATCAGGTGCATGCGATCTCGCAGGGTACCCGCGCCATAGCCGGGGTGGTCCGTTGCAGCTATGGTGGCGCACGGCAGGGTCTGCGCTTGCATGCGAGCTCGCAGGGAAACCATGCCGCTGCTGGGGCGGCTTGCGGCAACTGTGGTTGCGCACAGCAGGGTGAATGCATGCATGCGAGCTCTCAGGGTACCCAGACGCTGCCGGGGCGGCCCGCGGCGATTATGAGGCTCTATAGCAGGGCGCCCGTGTGCATGCAAGCTCGCAGGGTACCCAGGTTGCTGCCTGAGTGGCTCGTTGTGACCGTGGTGCCGCACAACAGGGCCTGCGCGTGCATGCGAGCTTCGCAGGGTACCCTCAGTGCATCTGGGGCTGGTACAGCAACTGCGGTAGCTTAAAGCAGGGTCTGTGCGTGCATGCGAGCTCGCATGGTACCCTCAGCGCTGCCGGGGCGGCTCGCCGTGATCGCGTAGGTGTGAACCAAACTCAGCCCGTGGCGGCTATCACGTGGTGGAAGATCATTTCTCTAGCAGACTTTGCCAAAGATGGTCGTGGTGCCTAAGTTGTTCCACACGGAGAGTGCAAAGCGCGTCAAGGCCTGTCCATTCACCACGGTGACACAATCGTGTTACACCAAGAGTTAGATATGCAGTGCAGAGCATGCCCGAAAAGGACGAGGCTGCAGAAGGCTCTCTGTTGTTGCGAAATACGCGCTTACCAAAACATTGTTGTGAGCTGCTCGCTTTGGCTGTAAGCATGCAATGCAAGATAACCAGCCACTCCCTCTCTGTGTACGCACACTCTCTCCGCGACGCTGGTCCTCAATTGCAAAAAGGGTGGAACGAGTCCTGCGCGCAAATAATCCCGTTGCGTCGTGCGTTGCACAAGGCAATGCCAGCAAAGGCCAGGGCGCATAAGCAAAAGGGGGGACACCTGTGTATGATGTACAAAGTCGGTGATGACTGTCCGCAGGCCAAATAGCGTCTGGACGAGCAGCGCGATGGTGAGGACAGCGGCCATGGCGATCACGATCAGCGACACCTGCTCGGCCGCCAGCCCGTCAGGCGCTGTACCAATGCATTGTTTACTACTCTACAAGCCTTGGTCCTGCAGTGCTGGTATGCGAAACGGAGCGCAGGCCCGCTCATGCCACCAGCTGGCACAGAGGGCACAGGGAGCAGAGGCAGGCGCCGCGGCTTGCCTTGCCGGTCCTGCGCACGATGTGCCCGATGACCGTCGCGCCCACCGCGGCCGCGACAAACGCGGTCACGCCGTAGATGGCGCCGTACACCACATTGAGCGACCCGCTGAGCGCGTAGGACAGCAGCGAGAGGCTGCCGGAGAAGACGACCATGAGCGAGGCGGTGGCGCCGCCCACGGCCGGGTTGACGTTCAGCTCGATGAGCAGCGGGGAGATGATGGAGCCGCCGCCGATGCCGAGCAGGCCTGTCGGTGGCGCCGCAGGCGCAGCCGTCACGCATGCGCGCGGCGGTCGGGCGCTGCCGGTGCTCTGAGAGTTGCGCTTCCGCATGCTCAAGCTGCCTCTGAAGCCGCCCTGTCGGCGCGCGGCCTGGCGGCGGCGGAGCCCCGCATGGAGGGAGCTCGCCGGAGCACCGCGCCTGAGCGAGTGCACGCAATATGGTATTTGTATCCGGCCGGGGCGCGCGCCCGCGAGCACGCCGGCGAGCAGCGCGTACGCCGATGTGTGCAGCAGGCCCCGGACCGTGTAGTCGGGCTCGTTAAAGCCGGGCGCGGCGGCGGCGCCCGCGTCCGCCGCCGGCTTGCCTTCGGCGGCCGCATCGCCCGCCAGGCTGCGCTCCCGCGCGCCGCGCTCCAGGTCGCGCGCGGCGCTGCCGGCCCGGAACACGCGACTCGCCAGCCACATCGCCAGCGCAAGCGCGGCGACGCCCACGACCACCTGGCGCCGCCGGCGCGCGTGCGCTTCCCGCCGATGACTCAGCGGCCCCGCCACGCAGTGCGCGCCACAGCGCTCTGCAGATGACGCGCGCGCCTGCGTCGCCAGGATGGCGATGTACTCTGGCCGGCAGCGCGGCCGCCCCTCGTTGAACAGCTGCAGCGCCAGGTACATGCCCCACAGCGCCAGCACGCGCGCCGCGCCCAGCACGCTCTCCCGCACGAGCCCGGCGCTGCCGCGGGGTCCCCTGCCCCCCGGCGCAGCGCGGCTCGGCGGCAGCACCGCTGGCGGCGGCACCCTGGAGTATCAAGCAAGAGCATCGCTCGCTGGTCGCCGGCCGAACAACATGACCGCACTCCCAGAAGCCAGCGCGAGCGTGCGCAGTCGCCGCGCCGGTACCCGGTACGCTCAGTGTGCGCTCACCACTGGCGGCCGATGGCGGGAACACATAACGGTGACAGAGCCTGTGTTGCGGCGCATGCGCACGCGACCCGTGGCATGCACCGCACCTGGGCGCATCCTCGCTGCTGCCAGGAACCGCGCCTGCGTCGCCGCCGCCTGCGCCGGCCTCTCCGGCGTGCTCCTGCCGGCCCGCGCCCTGCACAGCGACGGCATCAGCCAAGGCGCCAGCACAGCATGCACGCACAGCGCTCGCAGCGCATCGGCTGCCATGCATAGCGCGCGGCCTCGCCGCACAGATACACGCGACATGCGGGCACGGGCGGCACTTGCGCCAGGCGGCATCAGGCGAGGCCGCGCAGCGCACCTCTGCGATCTGCGCAAACGGGCTGCGCAGCGGCCGCCGCAGGGGCGCCCTGTCTGCTCCTGGGGCGCCACCCCCTGCCGCATCACGCATCAGCGCGCACTCAGCGGCGTACGCGCGCTCACAGCCGCGGCCCTCACAGCCGCCGCCCTGCTGGCGTGATGCAGCCCAGCCTCCGCAATATGCCAACTCCGCTCTCCCTTCTACAATGCACTTCCACAGCAGCTGCTGCACCCCCAGCGTTGCACTGTGGCAGGACTTTCAGGCCCCAGCAAGCATGTCCGGACTCCGAGGCCGAGCATGAGCCGCACAGTGGCCTCCTACGCGCACGGCGCGCGGACGCGGCCGCACCTGCAGCGGCGAAAGGGCTGACGATGCTGCCGAGCGCCGCGCCGCCGCCAGCATGCTTGCCACTGGGCTGCACGCCGTTTTGCCGGGCCACTTCCGCCACCTGAGCGCCGGCACGCGTCAGCACCCAGACACATCTAAACACACCTTGTGCACGTCCAGGCCTCGCTTGATTTCAGCAGAACTACATGCGGTACACCGTGTTTATTTCTCGCAAACTGGACGCAGTGCTTGTAGCGTGTCATCAAGCACAGACGAACACTGCAAAGCCGTCAGCAAAGGAGGACGCCCGTGACGTCACACGTGAGAGAGTGTCCAGACCGCAACCGACACTGGTGAGACTGAACCGCAAACGACACTGGTGAACTGACATGTGCCTGGACACTGCATTTCTGGCGGCCTCACGCACAGCTCCACCGCGCCACCGGCGGACTGGCGACTCGTGCCAGCAGGCCTCAGTGAGGCTGCAACCAGTTCAAGCAGGTGCCCAGAGCAGCTGTGCAGCCACGCAAGTCACTGTACAAGGTCATAAACTCCTTCGCGGCCGTCACCTCTGGGGCGACCACGTCTTGCGGCGTGGGCCTGCGCAGGCTGCCGGCGCGGAAGCTGCGCGACAGCGCGCTCGACAGCGACCACGCCTCCAGCCGCCGCGGCTCGGGGAACACCCCTGTCCGCCCCGCAGGCGCGCTGTGGGCCGCCCAGCCACCGCGCACCCGACAGCAGCAGACACCTTATCTGCTCGACGCGATCCTCATATCCGCTGCGCCACCAGGCGGTCACAAAGGCACACAGGAGCGCAGCCGCTTTGTGCATACCAGCAGGCGCCTGTGCACACGCAATGCCTCCATCGCTGAGCCCCGGGACAAAGGCGCTTCTGCACCAGGGCCGAGGCAGCCCAGGCGCGCGCACTGGGCGGCGCGCTGAGGAAGCGCTGCAGCTCGGCCGCGTGGGGCGCGGCATGCGGCTGCAGCGTGGCCACGCGCAGCAGCAGCTTCGGACGCATGGCCTCGTGCCGCATCATGTAGTGCCTGCGTGCCACGCTCGCGATCAGAGCCGCAGTGCGCGCATGTGGGGCACCCGCGCTGCTCCCTGCAACACGTGGGCGGCAAGCAACCCAGCCTGCACTCGAGGGGGCCGTGACGTCATGGGAGGCAGGACGGCCGGCAACGCATGAGCAGGCCGTGCGCGCTGTGCGTCTAGGGCCCGCGCGGCACACGGCCGCTACCAGGGGGCCGCGCACCGCAGCATGCTGGGGTGCAGCGACAGGTGCGACGCGATGTGGTGCAGGTCGGCCTGCAGCGCGGTGAACTGCCGCACGCGCTGCAACGTCTGGCCACCCTCCGCGTCGGCGCCCCCTGGCGCGCCCGCCTCCTCCGCGGCGCCGTCCCCGGTCTGCGCGCTGCGCGAACGGCGCCCCCGGCGTGTCGGCCAGCGGAGGCCGCAGGCCATGCAGGGGGCTACGGCAGAGGCGCATTGTCGCGCAGCCTGCAGCGGTGCGCGGTCGCATGCGAGGGCTGCTCGTGCCGCTCAGGGCATGGACGCGCGCATTGCAGCAGGGCAATGCTGCTGCACATGCGGCTCGGAGGCATGATGGTCCTGGCAGAGCACACAGGGCTGCTCGGCGATGCCCGCCGTCGGCTGCGTAGTGCCGACAGCCCACGGGCCGCAGGTGATGCCGAGCGCGGCAGGGGGCGCGCACAGCGCGCGCAGCTTGAGCTCGGCGCGCAGCAGCGCCCACGCCTTGGAGACCATGCGCCAGGTCAGGAACGCCAGCAGCAGGATCAGCACCAGCGTGACCAGCCAGCTCGGCAGCAGCTTGTTGCCCAGCACGCCTGCCGCGGCCGCGGACCTGCGGCGCTCAGCGCGCGCGCCGCCGCGCGCGCGCCGGGCGCGCGCCCCGCCCGCGCGCTACCGCTAGCGGCTGCCGGCCGGAGGTGGCCGACAGGCCGGGATCCTCAGGCTCCTGATGCAGACAGGCAGCTGCAGGCACGCGAGGACACGCGCGCAGTCCGCAGCGGCAGGCAGCGCAAGCAGCGCCGCTGCGAAGGCGCAGTGAGCCCGCCGCTTCACGCGGAGCGGCCGGGCGGGTGGGGCAGCGGTGCGAACCTATCGTGGAGCCAACGAGCACCGAGGGCGTGAGCACGAGCGAGAGGCGGTAGTCGATGAGCGGCCGCTGGGGGTCGTCCGGGTGGTGCTGCCGCATGTAGTAGAGTGTGCCCGACAGGCCTCCGCCTGCGGCGCCCGCTCGCTGCAGCCCGCCGGCACGGCGCGCCGGCCCGGCGCGCGCCCCTGCAGTGGGGAGCGAAGCGGCCGCTCACGCGCACCAGTGACCACGGCTGAAGACAGCGCCGCCGACGCCTTGACGCCAAAGCTGAGCAGCACGGAGAACAGGGGGACGTAGAACGGGCCGCCTGCGGCGGCAGGCTGTCAGCATTGGCCCGGCGCGCGAGCGCGCTACCCGGACACGCATCACGGGCAAGCGACCACGGGCTGCGGGGGCGCCGGGCAGCCACCTCCCATCCCCGCGGCAGCGCCCAGGGAGCCCACGACGATCACTAATATCCAGGCCACGATCTGCGTGGCGCCAAAGGCGAACGGGCGGTGCACGTCTCCCGGGTCGGCCGCGGCGCCCGCGACCGTCAGCAGGTGGCGCTGCAGGAAGTCCCAGGTCAGGCCGGAGGCCCTGCATCCCCACGCGTGACGAGTCGCGCGCCTGTGCTTCTCTTTCGCCGGCTTCAGCGAAAAAGGCTAGCGCAGATGGGAGTGAGCTTCGCACCCATGCCTCGGGTGGTAGAGGGGTGGTTGCTTCTGCTGGTGGCTGTGCGCCTGTTGCCACAGCCTGTGTTCACCTGAAGAACCCAGTGCACTGGCGCGGTCTGCATGCAAGAGAGCTGCGGTGCAAAGGACCGCCGCCGACAGCGGTCCCCAGCATTGGAGCGCCCTGAAACGCATTGCGCCTCGTGACTCGCTGGCAGGCTGTGCCACAGAACAAGTATTCCAGTAGGGGAACACTCGGCCATCGGGGCGAAAACTGTTGATGTTGTTACACTAGGGGCTGGGGACCCCGTGAGGACGCGCCTTGCAACGTAGGCTGATAGACGAAGGTCCATGTAACACTGGTGCATGCGAGCGGGCACAGGACATGCGGGACGTGCCCACACAACCGGCTGCAGGCTCATGCAGGCCCCGCTGGCAGAGAGATTGACTGGGTGTTCAGGGGTAGGGCACGGCTCCCGGCGCCATGCGGGGCGCTTCTGCCTTGCCCGAAGCAATGGAGCTCTCGCTGTCAGCACCGGCGCCGCCGTCCGTGGTACACCGCAGCGCTCCGAGCACCGGCACCGTGCTGGCGTTCAGCGAGGCCAGGCTGCCGGCTGAGGACTCCGAAGCATCCACTGCCTGCTCCGCAGCACTGATGTGAGGGTGCAGGAGCTGCTGTGTGGGCGTGTTGCTTCGCGCATGCATGTAGAGCTGCCTGCATTGGTTTGACACCCAGGCGTACGTACATGCACATGCAAAGGGTTGCAAGACATGTGTCATGCATGTGATCCAGGGCACCAGGGCACGAGTGCATGCCAGCTTGCAACATCATTCAGTGCCGGTGAGCTGGGGCGTCGCAGCTCCGCGACGCGCAGGCCCAGGGCCGCCAGTTGCACTTCATTGAAACAGAGCCGAACATGCACAGTACTGAGTGGTCCACTTTTAACCTGTCCACGGCGTCTGGAAAGAGCATGGCCCGGTGCAGGCGAGGACGCGCGGGGCGCGCCAGGACGCTGCCGATGCGCTTGCGCGGCGCGGGCTCGGGCGCAGCAGCAAAGTGGTATGCGTGGCAGCTGCGCTTGCTGCGTGCGCTGCGCACGCCCGGCTCGCCGTCCAGCGACGACGGCGCACCCTGCATGGGTGGCGTGCGCGCAGACCCTGCCGACCATGCGCTGCTCTCCGCGCGCCTGGCGCCCCAGCGCTGCAGCGTCGCGACGGCACGCGCGCACCCGGGCCGAATGCCCCCCATGCTGAAGCGGGCGTGTCATGCTCGCATTGCTGCTGCCCGCATGCGGAGGTGGGCAAGAATGCGCTCTGCCGAGGCACTCAGCGCACCCGACTGCATAAGGAACACCAATGGGCTGCCGGACCGCCGCAGCAGCCACGCAGGAGCCGTCTGAGCGCCCCCGTGTGACCCTGCAAGGCAGCCCCGTGGTCGGACTTGAGGGCCCAGCACCGCTCAGAGCTGTCGCCAGAGCTGTCCACAGAGGCCGGCGCGCGCACGCGCGGCGCCTTGGTGCGCGGCCCCGCTGCGGCCGCAAAGCCGAGCGCGGCGGCGAGGCTGCGGCGGCCAGGCGTCGCGGGGGTCGCGGGCGACGCGGGCGACGCATCGCCGGAGGAAGGCGTCAGGTCGACGCTGCCCGCATCACACGTCTCTCACTCGCTTGCCTGACCGGGGGCTCTCTGCATGGCTGGTGAGGCACTACATACGACCGCAGTAACGCGCTCCGGCAGAGCATGCTGCAGCTAGTGCATGGCACTGAGCAAGGCAGGTCGGATGCTGTCTTGGCTGCACTGCTGCGCAAGGTGCACGACAGGCGGCAGTGTGGCGGGCGCACGTGTGCGCTTGCGGTCCTGCACCCGGCGCGTTTGGGGGCGTGGCAGTCCCCGGAGAGTCCGCCTGGCCGCGCCACAGCGCCACGCCGACGATCGCACGCGCCGTCGCGCCCCACGGCGCTGCGGCGCTCGCGACGACCTGCGGCTCCTGTGCCGGCTTCGCGGCAGCCCCCTGCGCGCGCATGGGACACCGCATGCTCGCCCGGGCGCCCATGCTGCCACAGCATGCAGCCACACGGACGCGGCCGCGGTAGTAAATCCGCGTCAAAGTGCGCAGCGCCGGCTGCTCGACAGGGGGCGCGCCGGCTGGCCGTCCTGGGCGGTGGCGGCCGCGAGCGCCGCTGCACCGGCGCCCTCCACCGGGGCCGCCGCTGCGCGCGCGGCCTGGCCGCCTGCACGGCCCTGCTCCGGGTCCCCGGTCGCCCGCGGGTCCGCCGGCTCCCCCGGCGGCCAGGCCGGCGGCAGCAGGGCGCTCCCTGCCCCCCCGTGCGACCCCGCAGGGCATGCGGCTCCGCCGCACGCGCTGCGGGTGCTGCCGGCGCTGGACGCCGACCCCGTCGGGGCCAGCGAGCCCACGGAGCGCCTGCGCAGTGCGCGCGCGCGGCCCGCGGCGAGCGCGGCGGCGGCGGCAAGCAGCGCGGCGCCCAGCAGCGACGCCGCCAGCGGTGCGGTCAGCGATGCACCAGCGGCGCCGACCTGACGCGCGCGTGAACTCCGCTGAGGCTGGGCGACGGGAGGGCGCGTGCCAAGCCCCCCAAGCATGTGCGATGCCTCACGCTCCGTCTGCCTAAGCTGGACACGCAGGGCGCCACAGCATGAATAGCCCGCAGGGCAGCTGCAGTGAGCCTCAGGCCGCATTGGCGGCCGCGGCCTCGTCGCATTGTGACATCATTGCGATGCAGTGCCAGATGAGCCACGCCCTGGCTGCACCCGTGCAGCGGCCAGAGCGGATGTGCGCGCCTTGGCGCCCATGTCCGCGGCCAGCAGCGCCTGCTGGCGCAGACCCTGCAGCGTGCGCAGGCAGAGCGCCGATGCATTGCCCGCGGCGCCCCCGGCGGCGCGCGCGCGCGCGTAGCCAGGCGCGCAGGCCTCGCAGGCGGCCCCGTCGTAGCCCGCCCAGCACAAGCAGGCGCTGAGCGCGGCGACGGGCAGGCCCCGCCCGCCACACGCCGCTCCGCCAGCGCTCGGCACGGGCAGAGGGCGCACAGGGCAGTCCTCCGGCACGCCTACACCGCACACACATGTGCTGAGCCTGACGTGTCCTGTTGACGCTATGGCCGGTGAGGTCGAGGGAGGGGAGGCCCAAAACAATGTTGGAGGACATGAGATGGAGCCGGCACCACACATGCACGGCCGCCCGCCTCGTGCTGGTGAAGCTGCGAGGTGCGGGCACACGCGCGCGCGACAGCAGTGCAAAGGCGCCTAACTGCCTAGACGCACCGGGGTGGCCGTCGCCCGGCAGCTCGCCAAGCTCGCACACGCCGTTGCCCGGCAGGCCGAGCATGCCCACGTCGGCCAGGCTGACGAGCGGGGCGCCGCTCAGCGCGCCGCCATGCAGGGCTGCAAACCCTTGCAGGCGCGCCGCATCCAGCAGCTGCACCACCGCGGGGTAGGTCAGCCGCGGCGGCGGCGCGAGGACCCATGCGATGACCTCTGCCGTGGCCGGCGCAAGTGCGGCAGCGCCGGGGGCCCGCGCGGGGCCGGCTGGGGCGGCAGCAGGGCGCGGCGCGGCCGCTGACGGCGGGCCGCGCATTGCAGCCAGCGAAGCAGGCGCGGCTTCTGTGGCGTGCGCCGCGCTGCTCGCTCCCGTACTTTCCTGTTCGCGCGGCGTATCAGTGTTGACACCAGCACTCGCGTCGACGAGACGTGGTTAATGCATTGGGTATGTCTGCACTGCCGCATGTGCTGTGCAGGCACATTCCAGCCTCTAGGTGCCATGCTGAGGGCGCATGCTGGCAGGGCGGCTGGGTAACAGACCGTGCTCGTCCACCATGCAGAGTCATGAATCAGGCCCAGCACATGACAGCGGCGCCGGACAGCGCGCGCCCGGGCCTAATCGCCCATGCAGGCAACCCCCTCACCGCGCCGGAGCTCCGTGGGCGCAGGCCGCACCTGCGGCAGCGCGCGCAGCGCGCGGCGCCTGGCCCCGCCGGCGCGCGACACCCCCCGGATGACCACCTGGCTGGCGTTCACCGACAGCAGCCGCGCCAGCTGCGACGACGCACCCGCAGCAAAGGCCGAGCCCTGCGGCAGCGCCGGGCCGCCGAGCCCTGGCGCACAAGCGGCCGCGCGTCACCGCTGCTGCGCTTGAAGGCATGCTTGACCGCGGGCAGCCAGCAGGAGGCGCGCCCTGTCACCTGCCCAGTCGGGCGCGGCGGCGGTCAGGCGGAGGACCAGGCGGCCTGAGCTGCCGTCGCCGCCGCAGACTCCCGCCGCATCCACCACTGCGGGAGCCGCGCAGCAGCGCGCGCCCGCATCCAGCTCGCCCTGTCGTGGCTTCAGCATAGGTTATTTTGTTTGCGTCACGAAGAATGCCATCATGCGCGCTGCCATGCAGGTTGATACGTGCATGGAGTACTTGCCCGCACACTTTTATAACGTAAGAAAATATGTCCACGCGCACCGCCATGCAGGATACCACATGCCTGTGCCCAGCCTCCGGCCCGCACGCACGCGCCCATGCCAGCACAGCGCCTGTTGCGGACCGCGCGCTACTACCTGAGCGCGTGGCGGAAGCAAGCACGCCGGCGACCCATCACGGAGCCTGAGGCAGCGCGCCTCACAGCAGGCGCCCGCCAGGTCAATGGCGCGGCCGCCGCCGCCGCACGCGCCGCACGCGTCCAGCAACCCCGCGCAGCAGCCGCCCGCGCTGTCCAGCGTCGGCGCGGCGCCGCCGGGCGGCGCCGGCGGGCAGCAGGCGCCCGCGCCGCTGACCACGCCTGCCGGGCGTGCCACAGCACGTGAGGCGATTGTGCTCTGGGTCCGTCTGACACACCTGTCCGACATGTGGATGCCAGCGGTGCGGCAAGCCTAGCACCGCCTGCCACCGCGCATGCAGCCGGCGGCCGCGCCGCATGCATCACGGGCCGCGCCTGCTGCCCGACAGCTGCGGAGACAGGGCCGGCATCACACAGTGGCGGGAGCAACTTGCCCGAGTTGCAGCAGGCGCCGCGGCGGTCCACCACACCGGTGGCGCAGCAGAGGGCCGAGCCGCCTGCGGCGGCGCGGGCGCCGCCTGCGGCGCCGCAGGGCCCGAGCGATATGTCGCAGGCGGCGCCCACGAAGCGGGCGTCGCACACGCAGGTGCCCGACGTCGCGTTGCAGGCGCCCGCGCCGGAGCAGTCCGCGCGCGTGCGGCAGGCGAACTGGGCGCACGCGCGCATGGCCGGCGGCGCCGGGCCCAGCGCGGCGGCGCACGCCTGCGCGGTCGTGCCAGCGCGGCGTGAACGCTGAGGCCTGAGCGGGCCTGCCATGCTCCCAGTTGGAGGCAATGCCGCCTTGCGCTCAGGCAGCTCAGAGCAGGCGTCTAACTGGCTGCCCGCCCTACAGGCTGCACCGACAGAGCGCGCAAGTGTTTCCCTCGGCCATCGCAGCCTCCACCGGCAGCCGCCCTTTTGGCGCGGCGCGCGCCTGCGCGTCGGCGCTCGCGCCCTGCGGGCTCACGCATGCGACCGGCCGCGAGGCCGCGCCGCCCACGCACGCGCCCCACTCGCCCGCCCGCCACAGTACGGCGCCGCCGCATGGTAAGCCGGTGCACGGCCGCTGCAGCGGCGGCGGGGCGCCTGACGCGAGGCAGCCGGCGGTGTACTCAGGCGCGCCGGGCGACACCGCCTGACCGGCGCGCATGCAGGCGACGGAGCGCTGTGCGGAGCCGGCCCCGCAGCGCGGCGAGCAGGCGCTCCATGGCCCCGCCTGCCAGTAGTACTCTGGACAGCTGCGCGCGCGGAGACGGCGCCGTCAGGCGTTGCGTGCGCAGGCGTGTCTTCAGTTTACGGCCCTCGCACAGCTGCTCCGGCTCAAGTGAAGCGCGCGGAGTCATGAGAGTGCCAGCGGCCAGGCAATGGGCCCGCTCGTCAGCAGAGCGGAGCCCGCACATCTGCGTGTTGCAGGGCGTCGCCAGCGCAGCGAGCGCGCTCAGGTTGTGGCGGCAGGCGGCCAGGGGTGCCAGGACATCGCTGCCCCGGCTCGCGCACACCACCGGCCGCGTTGCCTCGCCGCCGCCGCACGCGGCGCTGCACGCGCCCGGCTCGCCGACGCGCAGCACGTGCTGGCCGTCCCCGGGCACCCCGGACGCTGCAGGCGCCGCCCCTGCAGAGCGCTGCGCGCCGCGGGCGCTGCCGCGCTGGCCCAGGGGCGCGGGCGCGAGCGCAAAATCGGCCAGCCGGAACACGCGCGCGTGGGCGTCGCGCACGAGGGGCAGCAGCGGCGGGGCATGGCCGGAGCCGCCGGCCCAGGCGGCGACGTCCATGCTCAGGTCGTGGACGCCCGCGGCGCCCGAGGCCGCAGGGTATCCGCCCAGCCCTGTTGTCGGGCGCGGCAGCGCCCCGCCGAGCCCGCCGTACGACCCGCCGTACAACCCGCCGTACGCGCCGGCGCCTTGGCCGACGCGCCGCGGGCGCCCGTACCCGCCTTGGTAGAGGCTGCCGCCAAGCCCCAGCGCGGCGCTGGCGCCCAGGCCCGAGCCCGCAGCCCCGCCACGGCCGAGCGCGAGCAGGGGCAGGCCGCGAGCCTGCAGCGGGGCGGCCGGAGCGCCTGGCAGCCTGGCCCCGGGGCGGGCGGCGGCGGCGGCGCTGGGCGCCGGGCACGTGGGCGCCGGGCCTGTGCCCAGGCAGACGTGGGTGCACTCGCCGGCCTTGACGGCTGCCCAAAGCGCAACCTCCATGGTCGTCCTGCGCGGGCGGGGCTGCCTGTCAAGCGGCGCGGCGTCCGGCTGGGCTCGGTGCGCTGGCAGGCTGCCTGGCGCGCAGTGGAGCGCATGGATGTGCACGCTCACATCGTGTATGCAGTGCATCGCGTGCGGTTCCCAGGTGTTCTGCAGGAGTGCTGCGGCGCGTGCGGTTGCACACTGCGTAGTCGCCGGGTTGCAAGCGCGGCCTCCACGCAGGCCGATTGGGAGCTGCGGAGCGGCAGAGCCCTACGGGCGGCGCGCGGGCAGGCGCGCCTGCCGAGGAAGCAGAAGCTTGCGTCCAGGTCAGCCGTGCAGAGCTCCGCAGACGCCGCCGCCTGGTGCTGCGCGCGGGTCAGCCGCCACTGCTGCTGCGCACCGCACGCCCACTCCGCCTGGTGGGCGCAGCCCGCGTCGGGCGCGCAGCGCGAGGCTGGCGACGCAGGGCCGCCAGCGGGCTGCTCAGGTGCGGGCGCAGCAGGCGCCGACAACGCTGTGCTCTGCAGTGGCAAGCCCGGCGCTGCGCGGCCGGCGACCGCTGCGCTTGAGCTCGCGCGCGCCGCAGGCTGCGGCGCACCTGCGCGTGCACACCCCAGGATGCGGCGCTGCAACGGCGCGGCTTGCAACACAGCGTCGGGCTTGTACTTGTGGCCAGACAGCAGCCTGGCACAGCAGCAAAGCGGCGCGCTCCAGGGCAGGTGGGCGGGACCTGCAGGGGCCGCGCTCGCGTGATGCGCGCCATCAACCACTCCGCGCCGCCTGCACCTGGCCTCCTGCCTGTTCTGTACGCAGACCAGATGGCAATGGCCGGCCTGCACGGCTCTCAGCAAGTCGCCACTGACGACGGAGGCGTCACACAACGCCAGATCGCCCGCCAGCTCGGTGCAGGTGGCGTTGGCAAGTGCCGAGTGCAGGCTGTCGTCCAGCCCGCTGCAATCGCCGCACGTCCACTGGCAGGAGCCGGCAGTTGCAGCGTTGACTGTCGGCGGACGGGCGAGCAGGCGCCGCCCGTCCGCAGCCAGATCCCCTCCGCTCAGGCCTGCGGCACCCAGCTCCGCGCCAGTGGCCAGGTCGTCGCCCGACGTGGTGCTGAAGCTCCAGGCTGCCTCAGTGCAGGCGCGGGGCGCCAGTGCTAGCCCCACCAGGCCCAACAAACTTAAAATGAGCGGCGCCATTGGCGTGTCGCAGTGTCACGATGAGGGGAAGGCCGCTACGCTGAGACTGGGAGCGACTTGTAATGACTACCGCATCGAGCTAGAGCTGCACCAGGTATGTGATCAAGTGAGGATGCGGATACCGTTGCACAGGTGCAGGCTTGCCAGCCCCACTGCGCGCACGAGGCACAGCCTGCCAGCCTGACAGCTACAGGACAGCTATTCCATAATTTGGAAGGTCCACAAACCTGGCGGGGCTAGGGCTCCTCCAAGTTGCCCAGTTGTGCTGCTTCGCCTACAGCATGATAGCAGACAACTCGAAGCTTGCACAGGCATTTATTTTAAGCATCGACGGCTCGCACTGCGTCCACGGTCAGATGTTAGGGCGAAGGATGTGAGAAGCTGTGCGGAGTAGCGCGGGCCGACAGCCCCTGCAGCGGCCGGGCTATTGCGCGGGAGTATAGGCGGCGCCATGGCCGACCCGGAGGCCCTGGAGGAGGCGTCCAAGGCGCTCAGCTTTGCAGAGTTCCTGGAGCGTATGAAGGAGCCCGCCGCGGCGGACCTCGTGCGGGGCATAAAGCGGTGCGCGTCCTCTTGTCCGCGTCAGGCCTGCCTCCTCAGGCACGCAAGCGGCTCTGGCGTGACGTGGGAATGCGGCTGGCGCATCAGCTTCATCAAGGAGTTCGAGGAGCGCAAGCCTGACCCCGATCGCGACAGCGTCCTCGTGCAGGCGCGCGCCAGGACGCCCGGGGCCGGCCCGGCCGGGGGCGGCCCGGCCCCCAGCCCCGGCTCCGCCTGATCACAGCACCTGCCGTGCGGGCGCACTGGTCCGCGCCCTGACCGCGCGCGCCCGGCAGAACTTCCTGGCCAACTACGAGGTCGTCTTCCGCCAGCACCCCGTCTGGTCCAGCGCGCCCGCCGCGCACCAGTCGCAGGCTGTGGAGGTGCGCTGCGACGCGCGCGCGGCCTCGGCGCCCCCGGCGCCCCGTGGCTGTGCACGCCGCTCATGCGCTCGCGCACGCAGGGCCTGGAGAAGTATCTGATGACCAAGATCTATCACAAGACGTTCGGCGTGAGCGAGCTGGACCGTGAGCGCGACGAGGCGCTCAGCCTGCGGATGGCCGCGCTCGGCTTCATCCAGCCGACGCACCTGGACATTCCGGACCTGTACACTGACGAGAAGGCGTGGCAGCTGGCCATTAAGGAGCTGCACAAGATAAACAACTACAAGGCGCGGGCGGAGCGCCGGCGCTAGCTCTGTTTTTTTTTTTCTTCAAAAGCCGTACTGCTGTGAGAGACGCCAAGGCGCTTGCTTTTGGGGCGCTCAAGCTCAGTATGCGTTCTGGCTCAGCGAAGTGCCTGGGGTGGCAGGCGCCCCGGGACAAGCTGGTGTGCGTCCTGAACTGCTGCCGCGTGATCAACAACCTGCTGCACGCCGCGGTCGCAGCCGGCGAGGCGCGCGGTGCGGCTGCAGCCCTTGATAGTTGCTGCCTCGACAGCTGCGCTGCTCACTGTACTTGTGGACCTGGGACAAGGCGGGACACGAGTGTCTGCCCACCAGCTGCGCGCATGGGCATTCAGCGGGGGTCAGGCACAGCGCTGGCGCCCGTCAGCGGGGCCCATGTGCGCAGCTCTTTCCGCTCAGCCAGATGCAAGCGAGCGCGGGAAGGCTCGGCAGGGCACCTGCTTGTGCAGGCATCCGCTTGCACAGGCCTGGGAGGCACGCCAAGCAAGCGGGGCGCATGCGCGGGCGGCAGGCGCGGATGACTTCCTGCCGGTGCTCATCTTCGTGGTCGTGCACGCGGCGCCGCCGCAGCTCGCGTCCAACCTGGAGTACGTGCAGCGCTTCCGCATGCAGTCGCGCATGGCCTCCGAGTCGGCATACTTCTTTACGCAGCTCGTGCGCCGGCCGGTGTAGGGTAGGGTATAGTATAACCTTACTCTGCTTTCACCGGGCTAGCTCCATGCCGTGCGAGCCCTGCGCTGGGCCGCCGACCGCCGCGCGGGGAGCGTGCGCCGCGCAGCCAGGCCTGTTTGCGCGACGCCGCACCTGCCTGGGGCGCCGGGGGTCCGCCAGTGCGTTCGAGGGTGCCGTCGCAGGGCCAGCACCGGGCCGCGCCGTGGTGCGCGCGCTGGGGAGTGAGGGATGCGACCGGGTCGCGGCTGACGGGCAGCCCGCGCCGCGCAGTACTCCGCGGCTTCCTTCATCGAGACGATCAACACCAACTCGCTGACCATGGACGCGGACGAGTTCATCGCGCGCATGGTCAGCGCGGGCGTGCCCGACATGCAGCTCATGCCGCAGCTGGCGACGCAGCGCTCCGCCGCGGCCGCCGCGCCACCCGCCGACGGCCCCGCGGGCGCCGCTGCCGCCGACGGCTCGGCGGGCCCAGCGGCGGCGCTGCCGGCCGCGCCTGCTGCGGCGCCCGGCGCCGCACCGACGGCTGCGGACGCTCCCGCGGCGCCGCCGGCGACGGCGCAGCCGCCCGCCGCCCCTGCGGAGGCTGGGCCGCATGCGGAGCCGGCCGTGGCGGCGCCCGCGGCGTCGGCACCAGCAGCCGTTGCGGCTTTGCGCGCGCCTGCTGCTGCTACAGCGCAGAACGCTTCGGCTGGCGGTGCTCCGCCGTCCCTGCCGCCGTCGGCGCCGGTTGGCCCCGCACCCGCCCAACCACTGGCCCCCTTTCAGTGGCTGGTAACACAAGTACCTGCATCATGTAGATGCTCCAGCATCATGAGGTCGTGGACGCACACAAGCTGCTGGCATCGCATTGGGTCAAGCACAACTTTTACTTCCATACATCTTTGGGTGGACCGTCTTTAGCCGCGGCTGTGGGTTTGGACAACGATTGAGTCCTTTGCACACTGATTGGCGAGGCAGGGCCAGTGCAGAATTGTCGATCACGCGAGGGTGAGAACGTGCAGTCGCACGCCCGCAGGCTCCTTTCCCGGGCGTGGCGGAGCTGGAGCGGGAGGGCGCGGCGGCCGTGGTCGCCCTGGAGGCCGCAGGGCAGCTGCACCGCCGGCACCGCTTCGTGTACGCGGCGGCGCCCGACCTGCGGGTGCGCCGCCGCCCACGCTGGCTCGGGGGGTGCGCTTGATTCCCTGCACGCAGGTGCACTGCCAGACCCACCGGCACTGGTGCCTTCGTGGCGGCCACTGCAAGTGCAGACTGGGCTGAGAGCTCTTGGTCCTGTGCGAGCTCGGGGGGGTTGTGAGCAGGCTGGGAGCGCTGGCGTCGGGGCGGCGAGGGGCTGAGAGGCGGGCCCGGCCGCCCGCGCAGGTGGCAGACGTGTCCGCGCTGCTGGCCGCATACAAGGAGCTGGCGCTGCGCTACGAGGCGCTGGCCGGAGCTGTGGCGGCGCGCGCAGGCGCCGGGGACAGGCGCCACGCCGCCGCCGCCGCGCCCGCGGCGGCCGTGCCGGGCGTGCCTCGGGAGGCGGGCAGAGCGGGCGCGGCGGGCGGGGCCGCAGTCGCTGGGGCGGGCGAGGCTGGGGCCGCAGCTGCGCCGCCAGGCACGGGCGCCGCACCCAGTGCCACGGCGGGCGGGACCGCCACGGCAGCCGCGCGGGTGGGCGAAGCCGGCGCAGCGGCTGCTCAAGCCGACGCAGGCGGCGCGGGTGCTCCGGTCGTCAGTGGCTTCGCCGTGGCGAGCGAGGAGGCTGGCCGCCAGAATGCCGGGACTGTTGCTGGCGCGAGCGGACGTGCCGACGCAGCGGACGAGGCGGCGGCCGCCAGTGAGGCGCCCGAGGCGAACGGCGACGTCCCTGCCGGCGGCCCGCCGCCGAGCTTTGCCGCCCATCAGGGCGGCAGCAGCGGCGGGGGCGTCATGGGGCCCGAGGCCGCCCAGGTGTCGGGAAAGAAGCCGCCGCTGCCCCTGCAGGCCGTGCGGAGGCACGGCGATGCGGCGGGCGCGGCGGCAGAGGCGCATGCGCAGGGCTCCCCCACAAAGCCCGGCCTGCCCTCGCCCGCGCTGACGCCCGAGGCGTCGGGCACCGCGGACATGCTCACGAGCCCGTCGGACGCCGGGCCGGGCCTGCCGCCGCTGGCTGCGCTGCTGCCCGGCGAGCCGCGCGCCGAGCCCACCGGTGGCTCCGCGGCCGCAGAGCGGCCGCAGCCCGCGTTGGCCGCCGGTGCTGGGGGCCATGCGGGCGGCGCGCGCGAGGACAGGCCTCCAGAGCAGGGCGGTGCAGGGGATGCGGACAGCCGCGCCGCGCGCACTGGCGCGGACGCGGGCTCGGAGGGGAGGCCCGGCGTGCATGCGCGCGCTGAGGCCACCGCGGCAGCTGCTGGGCGCGGCGGCGGCGGCGGCGGTGCCGGATCGAGCGCGGGCGACCGCGGCCATGTGGAGGGCGACCGCGGGTTCGGCGTGGCCGCAGGCGCAGCGCCAGGCCCGCCCACTGGCGGGCCCAGCGGGGAGGAGGGGCGCCTGGCTCCGAGCGCGCCCGCGGCGGCCGCAGCGGCCCCCGGCCCCGCAGGCGCGGGCGAGGCGCAGCCCGCTCCGGCGCCGGAGCCGGGCGCCGGGCGTCAGGAGCCTGCCGCGGCCGAGGGCGGCCGGGAGCCCGCGGCCGCAGCGCCGGCCGACCCCTACGCCGGCGCGCGCCGGCGGCGGAACGCGCAGCCGGGCGGCGCGGGCGGCGCGCAGGGGGCCGCGCTGCGCACGCCCGCGCCGGCGCGCGCCGGCCCCGACCCGTACGCCGCCTGGCGCGCCGGCACGGCCGCGCAGCTGGCCGGTGCGGAGGGCCCACTGGTGGTGGAGTCGGGGGACCCCGCGCACCCAGGCAGCGGACCTGGGCCGCGGCCTGCTCCCCAGGAGTCACTCATCTGAGTCACTGGCCTGAGGCAGTGCCGCTTGCGTCCGCGCTCGCTCCGCCGCGGGGACGCTGCCGACTTTGGTGAAGCGCTGCACTGCTGGCAGGCGTGGTCTCTTGCTGCGCTGCATGTTGAGGGTTGGCAAGTGCAGACGCATCAGGCAACAGCGCTTACACGGCCAAAGCAAGCTGTAAAGGAGACCCCAAAATTGCTGTTATGCGAGCCTAGCAGAGCTTCTCATAGGACAGCAAAACGCCCAGGCCGACCAAGCAGCACACAGCTCCCACCCAAGGGGATGCGAATTGTCGAGGCATTTTCCTAGCGCCGCGCAGAATCACGACTGGTAGAGAGCAGGTGCTAGCGAGGATGTCACGCATACAGTACAGCGCCTGCTGCAGGCTCAAAAGGCAGTCAGGTCAGAGAAGGGGTCCTTCTTGCCGCCGGGGCGGAAGGAGCCGGAGCGCATGGCGGCCGCTGGCGGCGCGCCTAGCGCCGGCGCCTGCACGGCAACCCACCCCATCAGGCGTGATACACCAGCAAGACCTGCTGCTTGTATGGATTCTTTCTGTAGAATACAGAATCTCTTCGACCTTGCCCTTTCTGGGCATTGCTCCTTGCGCAAGAGGGGTGATACCCGCGCCTTGGAGAAGCATGCAGGTCACAGCAAGCAGTGCTGCGGCCGGCGCCAAAGCCGCGGACGCCTGACTCACGGCGCGGCAGAACTCGTGCGGGGGCTGCAGTAAGGGCGTGTGCTGCTGGCAGGCCGTGCACGGGTGGGCAGGCCAGTGCAGGGTCGTCCAGCCCGTATGTCAGCGCCGCAACTCGGCCGCAGGGCCCAGCGGGCCTTTAGAGCCTCCAGCGAGGCGCGCAGCAGGCGCATGGGCGGACCTGCGCGGGCGCGCTGGGCGCCTGCGGCGCGGCCGCAGGCGTGCCCCATGCCGCAAAGCCCGGCGCAGCGGGCGCGGGCGCCGCGCCGTACGCGCCGCCGGGACCGGCGCCCGCTGCGCCGGACCCCGAGGCGCCTCCCAGCGCTGAGCCGAAGCCAAAGCCGCTGGCCGGCGCCGCGCCAGCCCCGGACGAGGCCCCTAGCGCGCCGAAGCCAAAGTGGTCCGCCGCGCCAGCATGCGCGTGCGCGTGCGCGGGCGCGGCTGAGCCCGGCGCCGTGCCGGGCCCCGCGCCCTGGCCCAGCAGCCCCGGCCCGGCGCTGAACATGTCTTCCGGCAGCGCGCCGGCGGGCCCGGCCAGCGCGGGCCGCGGTGCTGCGGCCGGCGCGTGCGCGCCGGCCGCGGCAAACGGGTCGCCGCCCGCCGGTGGTGCAAATGGGTCGCTCGCCTGCGGGCGCCGCGGCGTGCCCGCTCGTTATCAGACCCAGGCGCGCACAGTTTCGAGCAGCCCCCAGAATGGTGGGGGCTGTGGCGCCCGCTGCATCCAGCCAGGGGTGGTCCCGCAGCCCGCCAGGGTTGCAGGGAATGCGCTGGCGTGAGCAAAGCTGCGCAGCAGGCACCCCAGCCGGCCTCCAAGCGGTGTGCCAGGACATGCTCACGCAGTGCGCAGGAGGCTGCATGCCAGCGCCCGGCGCAGTGGCGGGATGGCCGCATCAGTCCTGTCACTCGCGGCGTGTCAGGAAATGCATGTGCGTGGCACCCGCAAGCGCACCGCTGGAGCTGCGCGCGCCGGCCCCGCAGCCAGAGCCTCGAACGGGTCCGCCATGGGCGCCGGCGCTGCCGCCGGCGCGGCCGCATGCGCCGCTGCCCCGGGCGCGGCAAAGGACGACCAGTCGTCGGCGGGTGCGGCGGCGCCCGCTGGCGCGCCCGCAAACGCATCCCAAGCAGCGCCGCCACCGCCGCCTGCGCACGCGCACGCGAGCCGCCTCATCGCTGTGCGGAGCTGCAGCACATGCGCGCGAAACGCAGCACGGCCGGGCGCGCTCCGGCGCGCTTAGCGGTACGTGGCGCAGCACCGTTGCGCCTTGGTTTATGCACAGCCACAATGGCTACGGCATGGACAGTGCAGACGACGGCATGGGACGGGGGCGCACGGCTGCCGGCTGCGCCCGTTGGCGCTGCCGCCGCCGCGGCCGGGCTGTCCAAGCCGCCCAGCAGGTCCAGCACGGACGCCGGCGCGGCGGCGGCCGGTGCGGCACCGCGGCCGGCGCCCGAGCCCGGCGCTGCCGGGGCGGCCGGCGCGGCCGCGGCGCGCGGCGCGACCGCCGGCAGCGTGCCCAGCGACGCCGCGATGGTGGGGTCCACCTTGATATCGGACAGCTTCTTGGGGCCGCGCCCGCCGTCGGCCGCCGCGCCCTGCGCGCCGCGGCCGCGCTAGGCGCACCACGCGGGTCGGCTGCACACGGACGCGGCTACGCGAACGGCATGTTGCGCTCAGCGGCATGCCAGCCCCACGCAGCCCGGTTGGCTCGGCTGGGAGCGACTGCTGCCTGCTGGCGCCCGCTGCCTGGTGCTGCACCCCATGTGCCACCAGCCCGGATCAGGCGTCCCTGCGGCACCCGTCTCGCTCTGCCGGTCCCCTACGAAACCCTCAGAAGTGATGCACGGGGAAGGCAGCGGCGGGGATGAAGCACCTCGGGTGCTGCGGCGCGGCCGGGCTTGGGCGCCGCGGCGCCGCCGGGCGCGCGGGGCACGGGCGGGATGGCGCCCAGGTCGCGCGCTGCGCCGTCGTTGAGCTCGCCCGCCGCCTTCAAGGCCGCGATGCGGTCGCGCGTGGCCTGCTTCGGGTCCTGCGCAGCAGCGCACAGAGAGCTCAGGCTCCGCACATGCGGCTTCGCTCCACAGCGGCAGGGCGGGTCATGTGGCGCACCGAGCAGGCGAGCATGCAAGGGGGGCTCTGCCGGGTCCAGTGCGCGCCCCACCTTGTCATATGCAAGCTCCTCGTCCATGTCGTCATCATGGTCATCGTGGTGCCCGGTGCTGCCGCCCCACCGCGCGCCGCTGCTGCCGCCGCCGCCGCCGGAGCGCGCGCCGCCGCCCAGCCCGCCGCCGCCCAGCCCGCCGCCGCCCAGCCCGCCGCCGCCGGCGGACAGGCCGCCGCCGAAGCCGCCGGAGCCGCCCGCCTTGCCGCCGAAGCCGAAGCGCGCCTCGTCCGACGACACGCCCGTGTACTTCTTCTCGTTCGCCTTGGCCTGCGCGGGGCGCGGCGCGGCGTCGGGGCGGGGGCGCGCCATGCGCGCCCGGGCCTCACGCGCTGCGCAGGCGCGGCGGCGGTGCAGCAGCGGCGTGGCCTTCCGCGCCCCTGTCCCGCGTGGCAGCGCAGCTCCAGCTCCGCACGCGACCTCGTCCAGCACCGCCCTCGTGGGCACGCTCGGGGGCGGGCGCGCGCGCGCCTTCTGGCGCTCGGCGCGGATGCGGTCGCCGTCGGTGACGAGGCCGGCGAGCTCCTTGGCGCGCTGGCGCACGTTGAGGCCCCAGTCGCGCCCGTTGGCGTCCTTGTGCTGGAAGCTGGTCAGCTTCTCGACCACGCCCACGTTGCCCACCAGCTCCTCGACCACCTGGCGCGCGCGCGAGCGGCGGCGGTGGGCCCGCCGCACTCGCGCGCCCGGCCTCCTTCCCAGGCCGACAGGCCGCGACTCGGCTTGGCCGCGTTTGCACCTGCGGCTGCGCCTGCAGCTCGCGTGCAGCATGTCGCAGCTGTCTTGGAGCAAGCGTGGAGGGCGGGTGCGCTGCCCGCTGACACCGCTACTCCGCAGCGCGCAGGCGCGCCCAACACGCGGCCGACCAGGCGCGCGCCTTTTGCGGGCCGTGCTTGGCCATGTACTCAAGCAGCAGCAGGCTCTTGTACACGTGGCGCCAGTCCTCGCCCTGATCCTGCAGCCGGCGCGCTAGCACGCCCATAATCTGGCGGTAGTTCTCGATGTCGTACGCCGCGCGGGTGATCTCTGCGAGGGGGAGCGCGTATCTCACGCCGCGCGGCGTTCCCGCCCCACGCCGCAATGCCGCAAGCACGGTCTTGCGCAGAAGATCTCACAGGCGCTTGCAGCGCAAACCCAAGCGCAGCGCAGGAGCCAACATGAGCGGACAGGTAAGCGGCGCCCCGCCGTTCGCGCCTGCCATCACAGTGCCGTGCGGACCCCAGGGGTCGTTGTTCGTCGCGTCTTCCACCTTGACCTCAATCTCGCTCAGGTTCAGCGCCATCTGCTTCACCTTGTTGCCAATGCCCTTGAGGTATGTGAGCGCCTCTGACGCGCCCGAGCTCTGGATGGCCTTTGTAATCGACTCCATAGAGCCTGATTATCTTCGCGCTTCGTGGTGGAAGCGATGCGCACTGCAGCTTCTCAAAGTGCGGCCCCTGACTTGTGCACGGCGCTCAAGAGTACGCAGGGGAACGTTGCCTGTCAGCTCCAAGCAAAGGCAACCAACCTTGCAAGCTTGCAAGGTCTGTTGGAGGGTTTTACTGACTGTGAGAGGATGTTCAGCCTGTGCACGAGCATGGAAGGTAGGTGGCCGATAAATGGCAGAAATTCATTCACAGCGGTAGATATACTCACACGCGCAGGCTGCGCTGCACAGCTCACAGCAATGCCATGAGGTTTGTGGCCAAAACATGTGCACTACATAAGGAGTGAAGCAGGGCGAGCAACCTCTGCACTCAACTCAGGCCCTAATACAGACATACAGCTGTTAACAAAGTGACTTGCGGCATGCCTCACCCCAGACGCATGTGGCCATGAAATGAACATACACAAGTTGTGTAGCATAACCACATCCTGTACTTGTTGTTCCTGGCATGCTTACTCAGCGCCAAAGCAATGAGCATGCTTCAACTCTAAATCCTGATCGCAGTGAGCATGCTTCAACTCTAAATCCTGATCGCCGTGGCAACCATGGCAAGGCCATAGCCACGTGCAAACTGTTGCGCCATCTCGGCAGCCTTGGGTGGGATCTCGTACTTGTCCTCGCTGATGTTCTCCAGGCGCCACCCAGCCTCCCTGTCACGTGGGCGCCATGTTATTCTGCGCCTCTTCCAGCTCGCACATGCATGCTCATCACTCAACGCACTCACTGTGGTGCTGCTAAGCCCCAAATGCTCGCCGTGCGCATGCATGCTCATTACCATGGCCGCACATCATGGGATGCATGCCTCTTCGCGGACCATGGCGGAGCATGGCAGAGGCCGATGGCAAGCCACCATGTCTGCACTTCTAGACACACACAACCATCCCCTGACTGATAAGAAGGCAACCATCCCCTGACAAACAGGCAAGGACCTACAATCGTCGTGCAGACAGACAGCGGAACATCAAGCAGGCGTCGTCACGGCACCGAGGGGGCAACCCCTGTCGGCCGTGCAGCCCGCGAGGGCGCCGTCAAGCATGCCTACCCCTGACATGCGCAAACGCCCTGCGTCGTTGACAGCCCGGCGTGGGGAGCGCACTCGCGCAGGCTGTGCCGCAGGTCCGCCTCGCTGATCCGCCGCGGGCCGACCCAGCCCTCGGCCGGGTTGGCGTCGCTCATGGCCGCCAGCACCAGCCTGCCCCCCGGCACCATCTGCGCGCGCCCCGGTCCCGCTCAGCACAGCTGGTCGCTGAGGCGCCCGGCCATGTGCGCACCATCGGGCTCATGCAGCGCCAAACGGGCGCCGGGGCTGTAACACAGGACGGTGCAAGTGCGCTGCTTGTCGCGCATCACTTGCGGTACCAGCTCTGAGACGCACAGGCAAGACAGGCTGTGGGATGGACCACATGCAGGAGGGAGCCCTGTTGCTGCAGGCAGGCAGCGTGGGAGACAGGCAACCCAGCGAGCCTCCATGGTATCTCAGGCAAGCGCCGGGCAGGCGCGCCTGCTTGTGCAGCGCGGCGAGGTACTTCTCGTTGGTGGCGTCGTCCAGGCAGTGGTAGAGCGCGCTGTCCAGCGCGGAGGCAAACTTGCGCTCGCCGAACACGGCGGGCAGCTCGGTGACAGACCCGGCCTTGAAGTCCACCTTCTCGGCCGCCGGGTTGCCTGCAGCGCGCGCGCGCGTCGGCAGGGCCGCCGTGCTGCGGGGAGGGGAACAGGGGCACGCGCAGGCCGCCCCGTAGCTGCCCCATGTGCGAACTATGGCCAGGACCGCCATCCTCACAGCCGGCTCGCGGGTGAGCGCTCCGCTGCAGCAGCCACTCGCCTTGCGCCGCATGCCCAGCGCTGCGACACGATCATTGCATCATGCTGCGGCGTGCGAGGCGGGCGCGCCGGCAGCATCGCGGCGGCGCTCCGCCTCGGATATGGCCTCGGGCGAGAGGTCGACGCCGGTGGCCTCCATGCCCTTGCTGCCGAAGAAGATGGTGTTTGTGCCGTACCCGCAGCCCACGTCGAGCACCTGCGCCCCGTGCAGCGATCAGACTCTGCCAGACTCTGCCAGGTCTTTCAACAGCATTCAACACCTGCATTTGCGCAGCCAGTGCTTCACAGCGTGCCTGCCAAGACCAGGAGCACAGGCTAAAAGCGGAGACTCTTCTTTGAAGCAAGCGCATGTGCATACAACGGCTGCAGAGCACTGCAGCTGAACAACAGCCACAGCTGACCTTGTTGGCAGTGGAGGAGAAGGGAACTCACCGGCTCTGTGAACAGGCCCGCCTCGAACGCCTTCACGACCAGCGCCTGCTCCTTGCCGGTGTCCCAGGGCACCTGCGGGGGCGCTGGACTCAGCACGGGTGTGACCCGGCACGGCAGCCGACAGCGCAGCCAACAGGGCAGCAGCGCAGCAGCACAGCAGCACAGCAAAGCCGAGGAGGTTGCGCGCAGCTGGGTGCCGAGCTCGGCGGGCCGCGCACCAGCGTGCTCTCCGACTTATAGAGATTCAGGAACCAGTCTGGAGTCATATCGTCTTGGCCGTTGGGCAGGTCCGGGAACTCGGTGCGCTCCTTGGTGCTGGAGGCCTGTCCGGGCCCTGGGCGGGGCAGCGCTGCTGTGAGCGCCCTCACGCGAACGCAGCGCAGCTCAAGCCAGCTGGTTTCTTGCCGGCCTGCACCTGAGCATGCAGAGAACAACAGAGACGCTGCACCTGTATGCTGGAGGCTTGCTTGCAACACAGACAGTAGATCGCCGTGAGCGCACTTACGTAAGCACAGTCGCAGCTGATTGACGCCTGTCCTTACCACGCTTTCGCTGTCTGCAGGAACACCAAGCTCTGTCTAGGACATAGAGGCACAGAGGGGGCAATGGCATGACAAAGGGATCACCCCACCGGCGACTACTCACCCGCCCGCACGAGCGTCGGGCGCTGCACAGAGCGCTGCGGGGCGAGCATCGCCAGCCTTTGCGGGCCTGGGACGGGCGCAAGCGCGCGTGCGCCTATCAATGCCTTCTGACCAGGGAGGGCGGTATGCATGCTGATTGGATGCCTGCGCCTGCTCAACTGTGGAAGAGATGAGTTCTGAATGTGTCGACTCTAGACTTGCTCTTCGAATGCGAGTTGAGACTTACGCGCGGCCTGACGTATAAGTTGTTATACAACAACATATATTTTATTTGTACGTACAAACCACGCAGACCCTTGTGTCTTCACGCGATTGCCCTTGCAAGGCACGTGCGCGAGCATTGCATGTTTTGTAGCGGGCGTGCGCTTACATGGAATTTGCTCTGCAGGATGTGATGATGGGTGGCTGGCAGGGTCCACCTGACCTACCCAGGCTCTGCTCATTAGGCGAGCTCTAGCTCACACCGCCCTTGTTTATCTCAGCGCTGCCCCACAGCACAGCGGCCCCCGCACGCGCGCACGCGCAGCAGCGCCCGCGGCAGGCCCGCGGCCGCTCCGACAAACCACCTTCGGCCGGAAGCGGTACGTTACCGACGTCGACAGCGTCAGCGACTCGGTGTAGTGCGCCCAGCGCGGCGGGAAGCACAGCACGTCGCCCGGCTCGAGCGCCGCCTCCAGCACGCGCGCGGCCGCGAAGCGAGGGTTGGCCGCCAGGTCGGCGCCGCGCGCGGGGCACACACGCGCGCGCCGGCGCAGCATGTGCCAGCTGGGGTACAGCCGCAGGTCGCCCAGCGCGTCAGGCTCCCACAGCAGGACCCGCTTGCGCCCGCGCACCTGCGCCGCGGCCGTGAGCGCCGCAGCTGCGAACTGGGACGCCGGCGCGCTGCGCGCTGTGTGCTGCGCATCGCGCAATGACTGGTCCCGCTCATACCTGAGCACAGCATGCGCCTGCGGCGCGTGGCATGCACATGCGCGCCCCACACATTCGCCGCGGCCGGCAAATCAGGACGCGGGGGGCATCACAGTGTCCGTCACTCGGAGCTGCCCGCGCGGCGGGCGGGCGGCCCGGGGGACGGGCAGGGGCCTGCGGACATGCTGCCCACCTGCGTCAGGAAGGAGGTGGCGGCGTCGTAGTGCAGCGGCGAGACGGTGCCCTGGCAGGACAGCCACAGGCGGGGCACCTGCCGCCGCGCGGCAGCGCCCAGCCGCTCAGCCTCGCGCAGCTGCACCCTCGGTGCGCGGCTGGGCCGCGGTGCCACGTAGCAGAGCTTGCAAGGGGAGGTGGCTCACCTGGCTCACAATTAGGCCTTCTGAGCCGTCCTCGCCTGCATGCCAGCACCCGCGGCCTCTTGATACCATCACTCACAGACTGCACGCGGCTAAGCAGGGCCGCTCACATTTGGCATACACATGTAGGGACGCTGTCAAAAGGCAACAGAGTGGGTAGCGTAAGGCCCTGCACAACACGGTGAAGGAGAGCGGTGGCTCACAGGTGGAGGCCCTCACAAGGGACGGGCAGACGCCTGCCTGTACACCGGGGCCCGCTGCTGCTTTCCAGGGCTGCCCCGCTGCCGCCGCCCGGCCACAGCTGGGCCCCCCCGCGCGCCTGGCTGCTCCACAGAGCTGAACGGCGGCCCGGCCAGGTCCACGTCCGGCAGCAGCGCCGGCCACAGCGGCGTCTGCAGGTAGCAGAACTCGCGCGGCGCGGCGCGGTACACCAGCGGCGGCAGGCGGCCGCACAGGCGCGCCGCAAACTCGGCCAGCGGCATGCCGGCGGCCAGCAGGGACGGCGCCGCGGCCGCCGGCCGGAACGTAAGGAACAGCGGCAGCAGCTTCGGCTCCACGAACGTGACGCGCGGGGTCGGCGAGAGACGCACGGCCACCCTGCGGGACCGGCGGTCCTCACCCTGGCGTCACCGCGGACTGGCAGCGCAAGCACGCGACAAGCAGGCAGAATGCAGCCCTGCGTCCCACCTCTGGCAGCCATGCTGTGCGGCCAGCCATTGGAGCGACCACTTGCCGACCGCCGGCCAGCTCCCTGCCACTCCCTTTATCAGCAGCGGCTCGCTCCCCGCGCCAGCCGCGTGCGCCCGCAGCAGACGGCACGCCTGCGCCTGTTCCTCCTGGTTCGTCCATGCGAACGTGCGCACGGAGCCGGAGATCCTGTCGCGAGGCGGAGGACGTAGGTGTGCAGTGGGCGGCGGCACGGTGACGTGTCGGCACTGAGCCACAGGCGTCGCACCCTTTCAGGACTTGCGGGAGCTCCGCACGCACGGCGCACTCATCTAGCGCCCTCCCTGCGGCCAGGGCTGCGCCTTGTTCGGAAGTGTGCGGAAGTGTGCCGAGACAGCCAGGGCAACCACTCACCGGCTACAGCCAGGGCTGATTATCCCAGACAGCACAGTGGCCCTGTGTTGGAGCTGCTCTGACCATGTAGCTTGTTCAGCTACTTCTTTTTGCATGCAACAAATGTCAACGTGCAGTGCTTATTCTATGACAGCTTACGTCTTCCCAGGGGGCATGGGACAGGCACTGCACCTCTGCACCTTGATGGTGGACACGGAAGTGATCGATGGGCATGCACAGCATCTCAAAACTGGCTAGGCCTTTCAGCATTCTTCCTTCTAACGCGCTTCATGCTTCCCGCTTCCTCTACATGCAGAAAATGTACTGATGGCTATTTGACAACCCGGCAGCACTCCTGTGCGGAGTGCGGCGACATGCTTTATCTCTTGAAAGCTTCTGGTATCCTTATATTTGAGAGCATCCAGCAACACAGCGACTTCTGCTCGAAAGTGCCACGCCTGGCTGCTGCACGCCTGGCTGCTGAGCGCGCTGAGGCACCTCAGCGCAACAGTCGGCCTCAACCCCGGCGCTGCAAAGGCCATCTAACCTGCCCCCGGCGCCGGCCGCACGGCGCTCGCGCCCCCTCTCACCCTCCCTCCTCGCTCGCTCTCACTGGCTGGGCAAGGCGCCCGAGCGGCCGTCCTAGCAGCAGCCGCTGGGCGCCTGCTTGCGGCGCGCGGCGCGCTGGCCCGCCTTGGGCAGGCGCACCGCGCGGCCGCCGCTGCCGCGCGGCGTGCCGGGCCCCGCAAAAAAACCCTCCGGCGGCCTCGCCTCCTCCGCGCCCAGGCCCGCGCTCAGGTCCTCCGCAAGCGCCTGGAACAGCGCCGCGACGCCGCGGCCATGCCGTGCCGACGTCGCAAACACCTGCGCGCGGCGCCTGCCGCCTTCGACACGGCATCGCCGCGGCTGCCTGCCTCACTGGTGTGTCTTCCGACACCACTTGCTGCGCTCCCCGCCGAAATAACCAAGCATATGCATGTAGATGCGCATGACCTGAGACAGACAACATCCCCGCCGCTGTGATGCCAGGACATTGGCAGCACCTCGAGCAGGGCACTGCGCAACCGTATGGGAGTGCAGCGTTGACGGCGCGCCTTGGCTGGCCCGTGCCGCGGCAGCGCGACGCTCTTCGCAAAGTTCGCGACGTCATCGTCGCTCACCTCGCGCCGCAGGCCGCCATGCGAGGCCAGCGACATCGAGGACGCAGAGTGCTTTGATGCTGCAGAGTTCCCACCTGCCAGACGGCGGAGCGTCACTACGTGAGCAAGATTCAAACTCCTTGTTAATGCAGCGTTTTTGGTTAACACGGCCTCGTTTCATGCCCTGCGCCTGGCATGCACACCCTGTGGCCTCGAGTGCAGGCTTGAGGGCATCAACTGACGCTGCTAAGGGCAGAGCCCATGACCGAAGGGTGCCATGAAGCCACTGCAGAGACATGATCCAGCATGCATTTGGTTGCGTGGCTGGTCACTCGAGCGATACAGGCACAGCAAGCTCGTGCGGGACGAGCGCAGCCGTGGCCCAACACCTGCCAGCTGAGCAGGCGCAGCCACAGTTGTACACAGCACGGAGGCGGCAAGCCCTCTCTGCGCACCTGCAGAGTCATCAGAGCCAGAGGCGGCCGCGTCCGGCAGGCCCAGCGCTGGCGGGTCCTCCAGCAGGTCGCACTTTGTCATGGCCAGGTACACGCGGCACTCGGGCTGCGCAGGGGCGCGGCGCCGCTTGACACCCCCCGCCCCTGCCTGCACGGTGCCGCCCTGCGCGCCACGCCGGGCGGGGGCGCACCTGCGTATCTCGCAGCTCCCTGACCCAGAACTTGGCTTTCTCGAAGCTGAGGCGGTCTGCCGGGTTGAAGCACACGATGGCCGCGCGCGCTCCGTTGTAGTACCTGCGGGCAGCAGCGGCTGGGCTGCCCGTCGAGCTGCCCGGCAACAGCCAGACAAGCTGCTGCAGTGTGGCCTGGTTCCGTGGGCAGCTTGGTAGAACTGTGCAAGCCTTGACGAGAGCTGTATAGCAGGGCGATGCAGGCGGCACGGTGCAGCTCGTGGGCACGCACATACGACTCAGGCTCTCAAAGCGCTCCGCGCCAGCTGTGTCCCAGACGCCGAGCGACACCACCCGCCCGCTGCTGACCTTCAGCTGCGCTGCAGCAGTGCAGTCAGGGACAGCACAGAGCTCTCTGTGGTCACACTGTCTGCAGGGCACTGCCCTCGTCGGCACCCGCAGGAGCGCATTGGTGCAGGCCGCGGCACCTTTTTCGCGGCAAAAGCAGCGCCGATGGTGTTCTTCTGTGTGGCCATGAAGGCGCCACTGATGAAGCGGTCGATCAAGCAGCTCTTGCCTGTTGCAAGCAGGCAGGCGGTCTGGTGCTGTGGCCTGCTTCGCTCACAAGCCGCACATGCAGCAGAGAGCAGGTCGCACCGACGCTCTGCTGCCCCAGGAGCACCACCTTGACATCGACACGCGCCATGTACTAGCGCTGCAGCCCCCCTCTCTTTCCGCCCATTGCCTGCTCCCACAGGATGCAACTCACAGCCTATGAAGTATTCTGACTAGATGAGGTGGCTTTCCTTCCCTATCTCTCCGCAAGAATTATCGTTGCTGTGCTGGTACATAGCTGCTTGGCCAAGCCATGGCCAAAGTCCCCAGGTAGGCCACCGGGTGGCTGTCCGACTCGACTTGAAGATAGGCTTGGCTCACCGCGCTCTTCACCTGTCCTGACGCTTTGGCTGCAGCAGGTCACTGGGCTGTACAGGTCACTTCACCTAGGACTCGCAGTATGAGGCTGTTGTAGCAGCCCATGACAGCGGTTGGAGCTCGCCACTTCATACACCGCGCACATTACTTTACAGCCCGCAGATTTGCTGCCTGGAGCAAGGATTCGCTGCGCAGCGCCGGCGGGCCTGGCATACTGCAACCTTGCAAAGTGCGTGCTGCACTGCAAGTTCACCGCCTGCAGCGTCCCTGGGGGGCGCAGCCAGGCATGGCCGCAGCACTGACATCCAAGCCTAAAGGTGAGCCTTGAAGGGTGTGCTGTCCCTGCATCTTGCACACCTGTGCCTGTGCATGCGCACCTCGTCCCAACTTCTGCGTCACACCCTGGCGTCGTGCGGCTGCAGGTCTGGTCATGCGACCGATGCCGTCCATACCAGCAGAGATGGGGGCACTGTGGGGCGCTTGCAACGCTGTATCGGCGGCGCTGCGGCTCGAGCAGCGGCGCGGCCACGCTGTTCGCACGGTGCGACCTGCCTGCCTGGCGCAGTGCCAGCCCTGACTCCCAGCGAAGCCACCCTGAGGCGGCCTGGCGCCTCCTCGTGCGGGAGCTGAGCGTTGGGTATGCCGCACAGGGCGCGGCGGCGGCGGCAGCAGAGGGGGTGCCTGACTCAGCGACGGTGCCCGAGCTGGGCAAGCGGGCGGACGCGCTCGACCAGACGCTGCGTGATCGGCTGGACTTTCGGCCCCGCCTGTCGCCCACGCAGGCGCGCAGGGCCGCCTCCTGCGTCTAAACACGATTGTCCTAGTGTGAGCCACTGCTGGCAGCAGCTGCGGCGAACGGAAGATCGCGTACCGCACCAGGCTGCAATGCCCGCCGCCGCCAAAACGCAACGACGGCCTGCGATGCTATCAGAGTACAGGCAGTGGCACAGCAGCAGGTTTCTCAGAATGGCCACTTGCTGCGCTGCCATGATCACTTTGGAAGCAGAAAGTGGTACCTCTTGCGCCCGACCAGCAAGTGGCACGCAGGCGGCTGTGGTGGTCTGCCTGCCGGCGCTGGCGTGCCTGGCGGCGTGGGCGTTCTTGCACCCGCCGGCGCCGAGCGCGCGCTTCGCCGCCGGCATCGCTGCCGCGTATGCGCTCGGCGTGGCTGCCTACCGCGCGCTCGTGCTCGAGAGCCAGTACGAGGCGCGCCCGCCCGTCGCTCTCTCCTCCTTGCAGCTGCTGGCCTCGGGGTGGACGAGAGGCCAGTGCATGGGGTGCACAGGGGCAGCTGCAAGCACTATCTGCGCCGCGCTGGTGTTTCTTGCTGGTATGCACCAGGGGCGCATGGGCGAGCCAGTGCACCCGTGCGGGTGCGCCCCCGGCGCCATGTGCGGGCTCAGTGGCGGCCCGGCGGGCGCAGGCGCAGCTGCTGGAGGAGCACGAGCTGGCGGAGAGGGACTCGCGCTTCCTGGCGGTGGACGGGCTGCGCGTGCACTACAAGGCCGCGCACGCGCCCCCGGCCAAGCCTGGCACAGGTGCCCTCCCACACAGGGTCGCTGTGCTGCATGGCCAGCACCGCCGCGGCTGCGCGGCAGCACAGCAGTGCAGGCGACAGGAGGCCCGGCCTGGTGGAGCAAGCCGCTGCGGTCTGCTTCGCGCTGTGTTGTCGGCTGATGCTGTTCGGCATGCCATTGTCTGCTGTGCATCGCCCAGAGTCGGGACAATATGGCAGAGTCGGGGCGTGGCAAGGGCCGGCTTGACAGCCGGGGCCGCTGACTGCATGGGGGCGCGCGCCCAAGTGCAGAGGCGCCGCGCCTCGCGCTGGGCCTGCTGCACGGCTTTGGCGCCAACGCGTTCAGCTGGTCGTTCGTGGACCGGCGCCTCGCGGCGCGCCTTCACGCGCTGGTCACCGCGCACGACATGCCGGGCTTTGGGCTCACGCAGCGGTGCGCCTCCGGCCCCGCAGCCGCGCAGGCTCCAGCTTGAGCAGAGGCAGGACCAAGCCTGTGCTGGCCCCGCATGCACGCACCGCCACGGTGCAAGCCCGCGCAGGCACGCCGACCTGGACAAGTACTCGCTGCGCTTCAACGGCCACATCGCGCGCCGCATCATGGACCACGAGCTCGCCCGGGACGCGCCGGCAGCAGGCGCGCCGCCATGCGCTTGCTGTGCGTGCTGCGAGCGCAGGCGCTCCAGGTCGGACCTTTGTGGGCCATGCTCCGATTCATTTCAAGGAGGTCCTTAGGAGGCTCCTGAACGGCTGTAGTGTCTGCGAGTGCCCCACAGAGCGGCTCACAGGCGAGAGGACGGCGCGCGCGCGCGCATGATGGGCTACCCTGCCACGCTGTCGTGGTGACGGCGCGCGGCAACTGACGTGCGCGCGCGCTCTCTGCTGCAGGCGCCGGCTTCGCGCCCGGGCTGCAGGGCCGGCCGGCCTCGGGCGGGGCCGAGGGCGCGGGCGACGCCGCTGCCAGCGGAGCGAGCGCTGCGGGGCCGGGGCGGGGCGTGCGCCGCGTGCTGGTCGGCCACTCCCTGGGCGCGGCAGGCGCCGCGGCGGAGGCGATCGCCAACCCCAAGGTGAGAGCGGCCGGCGCCGGGGCCTGCGGCACCTGCGGGGCCCGGCTGCAAGGTGCTTGCATGTCGCCTGCTACTGGGTGGTGAAGAGGATGTCGGAGTGGATACCGCTGCGTCCCACCCTCCTGCGCAAGTCTGCATCGGTCGCCGACTGCTGTTGCAAACCTCACTTAGAGCACGACGCCGCGGCTTGCCGGTCTCGAGTGCAGCACAGTGGCGGGCATGCATGCGTGCCAGCCAGGCTGAGTGCCTTTCACCAACAAGCTGGCGGGTCGGGCCGGAGCTCTCAAGGCGCCACGGGCAGCGCGCCGACCCAGCGCGCCCGCCGCAGGGGCTGGCGGGCCTGGTCCTGGTGGCGCCCGCGATCCTCGCGGGCCGCAGCCCCGCGGCACCGCGCGAGGCAGCGGCGCCGGGGAGCCCGCGCGGCGACCCCGCGGCCGACGACGCCGACGCCGCGCCAGGTCCGGGCAGCCCCAGGGGGCCGCCGGCGGGGCGGCGGCCGCCGTGGCGGCGCGTAGCGCGCGTGGCGGCGGCGTTGGCGACAGAGGCGGCGGCCGCAGCCGCGCGCGCGGTCCTGTGGCTCCTGACGCCCGTGCTCATCCTGGCACTGCGCTGCGCCGTGCGCTCGCGCGCGTTCTGGGAGCGCGGCCTCGCCAGCGCCTGGTGCGCTTGGCCCAGCCTTGGGCCTTAGCCCTTGGCTTGGCCCCAGTTGGCTTGGCCCAACCGCCCCAGCAAAGCAGGGTGCACAGGCTGGAAGCTGCATCAGATGCCCCGCGCGTTGCAGCACAGCCGACCCTGCTGCGTCCAGTGTGTGGGGCGCGAGGCGCCCAGCAGCGCCAGGCCGCCGTTTCTGTGCCCAGCGTGCGCAGGTGTGACGGGCGCGGCCAAGCGAATCCTGCCACGTTTGGGTTTAGAGTTTTACCCGCAGCGCACGCGCAACAGGTATGAGCGCGGCGGCGTCACCGCGGCGCTGGTGGACGCGTACCGGACGCCGCAGCTGGTGCGCGGCTGGGAGCGCGGGCTGCTGCGCTTCATCGCCGCGCGTGTGGCCGGCGGCGGCGGCCTGGCCGCGTCGCTGCGCAGCCGCGGCGCGGACGATGAGCGCGGCGGGCAGGCGGCCGAGCTCGCGCGCGTCGTGGCCGAGCACGGCATCAAGGCGCGCGCCCGGCCGCCCGCGCCGGGCAGCGCGGCGCGTCTCTCCTGGGGAGAGGGTGGTGGAGAGAGTGTGTGCGACCGCATGATGTGCTTGCATGCGCCCGCGTGAAACGCTGGCACACAGACACAGAGCGCCCGGCAGCGGCCCCCGCCCGCCTGCGTCCGCGCCGCCCTGGCTGCGCCCCGCACGTGCGAACGCGCGCGCGCGCAGGTGCTGGTCGTGCACGGCACGGCGGACGCGCTGGTGCCCGCCTGGAACAGCCGGCGCCTGGCGGCGCGGCTGCCGGGCGCGCGCCTGGTCGAGCTGGGCGTGTGCGGCCACATGCCCATGGAGGAGGCGCCCGACCGCTTCCTGGACGCCCTGGCGGATTTTATTGCAGACTTGGACTAGGCCGCGTGGGCAGCCTGCGCTCGGTGGAGTGAAAGCTGGCTTGAACTGAGCAGGCCGGATGTGAGGCCGCTCAGCTGCCCGTCTGCAGGGCGCGCCTGGCTGCCCTGACAGGAGTCTGTCCTCAGCTTCTCAAGGAGCTGTGCTCTTTGGGTCAGCCGGCCAGTGCGCGCACGTGGCACCCTCGGGCTGCTGTGTGCAGACCATGCGACCGATGTTGGCTGGTGCGCGTCGCTGTGCTGGGAATGACTGGCATAGGCTAAGGCGGCGGGCTCCCTCCCAGCATGGATCACCCTGGCATGTGCAGGGAGAGCATGCATAGCGATGCAGAAGAATGACGGCCTTTCGTGACTGTCGTCGACAGTGAGAGCGCTGCCCTGTGAGGTGACTTTCAGACACTTTTTGGCATAGTAGCAGCTGGGCCATGGCGTGAACGTGGCCGTCTGTACAGATACACATGTGCAGTCCCTACACAGAGACGCGCATGCTGATCACCTTGTTCAAGGAGGTCGTAGGCTGCTGCCTGGTTGGCGCACATGTGTGAGCTGCTGAGGCAGCGTGCGCATGCCTTGCGGGCTGTGCAGAGATTTTTGGGTCCCAGGAGAGAGCGCTGTGTTCGTCATTCCTGCTTTGGTTCTGCAGGTGTGGGCAAGCGCCCATGCAAGCAGGATGAGTGCAACACGGCTTCACTGGATTCAGGCACGGCTAAAGTGCTTTCACATGCGAGCTCAATACACATGCGGTGCGCCTGAGCCGTAGGTGAGGTCGAATTTTACACACGCCTGGGAACGGCGTGGCTGGACACTCCAGCCACAGCACCCCTTTCGCTGGCGCCAGGTGGACGACCCCAGACAGTCACGCACGCTGGGCCAGCACGGCGTCTCTAGCGGAAAAACAAGCTCAATCGCATCTGCCTACACTCGCTCGCACACTCATAGACAGCCGACCCACCAGCCCCCCGACACAGGCGCCCTCACTGACAGGCACCCCCGCTGAGGCCTTGACCGCCTGACTGACCAGCCACTTCTGCAAACAACTGCACATAGCACACCGCTGGCGCAAGCGCAAGAATGGGGCCAAGCCTTGACCCAGGGTCGGGACGACGCCTTGCATAGGGGTCCCGAGTACCCCCCGCCGCGCAGGACCCCCACGCACACCCGCGTCCCAGAATGAATTCCTGGCATGCAGCACGCCCTGCTGGCCTGCCAGCTTGCATTTGCATATTCCTTGCAGCCCCGACGCGCCACCCCACGCCTGTTTCACCGTCCGTCGTCTTGGTGGCGGTCACATTTTGACATACACCCCGCGCAGGACCCTCCTGCTGCACATGCCCCGCTAGGAAAACGCGCTGTAGCGGCCTAAACACAGTCCTAAACGGTTCCACAGAGCTCAGGTGGTGACGCCTTGCCGGCAGGGTGCTAGCACCCCGCCTGCAAGGGCACCTGGAAAAACCTGCTCAAAACGCTTCTATGCACCCGGCTGAACCCACACCCCGGCGAGATCGCACACCGGCGGCTGCGCAGGGGCGCGGTCCCCACCATGTCAAAAACCCTGGTGTGCGCACTACGAGCCTGCAGCGCGCCTGTGCCGCCCGGAGCTGGCAAAACAGGCAGCGGCCGCCAAGAGGCGCCGCGCCCAGCCCGCTCCGCTGCAGACGAGCTCGTCTGGGCGCACACGCATCGCCTGCCGGCACGTTCTGACACCTGTTCCTAAAGGAGGCTGCGAACAATGTACCCACGTGACCCGTTCTCAGCCGGCAGGCGCCAAGCCCCACAGGGAGCGGCCTGCCCGGAGGCCCACCACAAGCGCGCGCACGCGGAGCGGCCACAGAAGCCATACACACTATGTCAAGCGCCAGATGTCCGTATCGCTGCAATGGCGCGAGGCGCACAGGCAGCCAGACAGCCCGCCAGAGCGCCCACGCTTGCAGGGTAGCTAAACCAGAGCTTGAAGGCTGGAGGCGCCTTGACGCCAAGCGAGCACGAGCTCAACGCCTGACCTGCTGCAGGCTTGCCTCCACCCTCGCGGCGCAAATCACACTCTGTCCCCGCGCCGCGTATCCCCGTTAAGCTTGCTTGCTCCCCGCTGCACGGTGGACAAGGTCATCGCACCCTCTCATACTCGAGCGGCAGGCCACAGACAGCGCTCAGAACACCGCCGCCGCCGCCGCGCCGCGCTCGGCGCGCCGCTACGCTGCGAGGCGGCGGCTGCTGCCCGAGCGCGACAGCGCCAGTGCAAGCGTCGTGGCCACCAGCGCCAGGCTCAGCTGCTGCGCGCGGCGCAGCGGGCCGCGCGCAGCGCCGCGTCGCCGCCGGCCGGCCGCCGGCACGGGCTCGGCGCTGGGGTCGGTGTCCGTCGCGGACGTCTCTGAGCCCGCCAGCGACAGCAGCGACGCCGCCGAGTCGCAGCGCAGCGCCGGCGGGTTGGGCGTGGCCTTGGAGCCAAACGCGTCCGGGTCCGGCTGGAACTGCGCGCGAGACCCGCAAGGCCGTCAGCGGTGACCACAGGAGTTCCAAGCGCGCTGCTGGCAGTGACCGCACACAATTTCATGATGACACACGAGCGGCGCTTGATACCAGGTTATCAGTCTATGCACCTCTCGTGCCCTCAGCCCTGGCACTTCTGTACTGGGCACCGCGTGTTTTCCGCGAGACTTGCAAGAGCAGGAGTGCAGCATGCGCACAGCAGACAGGTGCACGGCACAGAACGGAACGGATTCAGAGGAGTTCATAAGAAGGGCGCGCACCGGCCCCACGCGCGCGCGGCGCTCGGCGACAAACGCAACCACCGCCGGGCCCATCTTCTTCACGAAGCCGGTCATGCCGTGGCGCACGGCGAAGCGCGCCAGGTTCTCCGGGATCTTGAAGCCCTCGTGGTGCAGCAGCACCGTCTCGCACGACGGCCGCCCGCTGCCGTCGGGGCTGGGCACCGTGCGCGAGCGCCACATGGAGTAGTAAACGTCCATGCGCACGATGCCGCGCGCGACGGGCGCGCGCGGGTGCTCGATCGTCTGGCGCCCCGCGAGCTGTCAGCTCCGCGCGACTACACAAGCCTCGCACTGCCAGCAGAATATGACACACGCCCGCATCCGTCTCCCTGGATATACAATAGAAGAGAAGTAGCAGCAGAGCACGCGCAAGTACGTCGACCACACCTCATTTGCATGCAAAGGATCGCTTGCAAAGCAACCCATGGCCACATCAGCAAGCAGGCGCCAGGTGTATCCAGCTCAGGGAAAGGCAAGGCCTGCCCCGCCACTCGCTCAGCTCCTCGGCTGCACACGTCCACCAGAAGGCACCAATCAACATGCAGTCCCTCCCTGCACGCGCTCTCCCGCGCCGCGCGCACCTTGGTGATGCCGTACAGCGCGCCGTCGTCGCCGCGCCACATGCGCCGCGCGATCACGTACTCGCGCTTGGAGATGAAGGAGAAGGGGAAGGTGCGCATCCAGCGCACCACCTGGCAGCGGTGCCGACCGTCGCCGTTCTCCAGCACCTCGGTCTCCGAGATCATGGAGTCCTGTCGGCCGCCGCGGCCCCCGCAGGTCAGGCCAGCCAGCGCAGTAAAAGCGACGCGGAGCGATTCCACGCGATGTGACGCTTGCCCGCTCGCTAGGCAGGCGCACGCTAGCGGACCGCTGCTGGCCGAGCCTGGCGGCCGCGCGCGCTCACCCACAGCGCAAGGCCCGCGCGGCCGGCACATGCGGCGGCCCACACGGCCGGCAGCGGCGGCAGCCCACGGGGGCGCGCACCCACTTGGGCCGCGTGGGGTCGTCCAGGTAGAAGTCCATGAACTCCTCGGCCGTCGCATCGCTCGCCACCGTGACGCTCTTGTACTCTGTCTTGTTGCCCTGCGCCCACTCCTCCCGCTCAGTGCCGCCCCTCCCGCGTCTGCCAGCAGAGCCGCGCGCCGCTGCCGGAGCCAGCAGGGGGGCGCGCACCGGCAGCGTGCGCCGCCAGGCCTCGTACGCCAGGCCGCCAAAGTCCCGCGACATCATGGCCTCCCACAGCCCCGCGCCGGGCACGGCGCCATTGCGCTCGATGCGGTGCTTGAATACCTCCAGGTCCTCCTCGTTCACATACCTGCGCGTTGCGCGGCTCTGTGTGTACCAGGACCGCCGATGCAACGTGCACTACCCTTGGGACTTGTCAGCGCCAGCAGCATATGCCCATGCAGACCCAACGAGCGCGGCGCGGCTGCTTCGCGCACGGAAGAGAAACCCAGCACGGAAGCTTCCTGACGTGTCACCCCGCCGAGGGACACACAGGCCGTGCACGTCCTGACATCCAGCACGGCCTGGGGCAGCGCGGTGCGGCGCTCACCAGTCGACCTCGCCGCCGCCGCTGCGCTCGCCGCTGCCCTTCTTGCGCAGCTTGCGCGCGGGCCGGCGCGACGCCAGCTGCAGGCGCCATCCGCCGCCGCACAGCCAGGTCCACGCCGCGCTGGCCAGCGCATGGAACGTGCCCGGGGACGTAAAGTAGAACCAGATCTCCCTGCGCGTTGGCGCTCCCAGGTTGTCAGCACCGGGCGACGAGCGCCACAGGCTGCTCGGGGCAGCGGGAAGTGCACGGCTAGCCCCGGCGCCCCGCGCGCAGCAGCGCCTGCCCGCCCTGGCAGTCCCGAGCAGGCGCACAGCGCGCAGCCCGCCCAGGTGCCTTCCCGAATTTCGCGCGCGCGCACACAAGCAGCGACAGTCGGTCACAGCAGGCGCCGCGCCGCGCGCCTGACCATGAAGGCGCCCTGCGTCAGCAGCGCCAGGCGCCCGACCAGCAGCCCGAGCGGGCTGGAGAACGCCCAGCCCCAGCGCGCCGCTGTGAGAAACTTTGGCCGTGGCAGCCTACGCAGCCAGCTGCCAGTCAGAGCCACTGCGCCTGGCAGCCTTCAAGAGAAGTCGGCACAGACAGCGGCTCCGGGGACGGGACTCACAAAAATCCCACGAAAAAAGCTCCGAGCAGCCACAAAATCAGCGCTGCGGCCACTGCGCTGATCACTGCATCCACGCTGGTCGCATGGCTGTCTCCGGCCGCCCACTTTTCGGGCGCGACCGCCATGCGGGCAGCACGACGTCCGAACGCTACTTCGGGTTCAAGCCAGCCACAGAGAGCGGCCTCTGCGGCTCCAGGTGGCGCGAGGTGCAGCCTGGACGTGCTCCTTCGCCAGCAGGCAGATTCTGCCGTGCAGAGACTTCTGGCTTCCAAGCCTAATAAGGCATGGCCCTGCCAACCCGTTATCTACCCTGGTTTGGGTGATCCATTTATCTAAATGATTAAATATAAGCCAAGTCGGTTGTAACTCATTCTCTCTCAAGGCCTCTGGCAGTGTGCCACCGCCTGTTGTATCAGACGCCATCAGCCTGCCTCACGACGCTTGTAGAGCGCGTGCCATTGTCCTGCGACCGCGCCCATCAGCCGGGCATGCGCCGTGCACACTGTGGGGCAACGTGCAGATGGAGCGCACCTCGGCCAAGCTGGAGGAAACTTTCCCTTGTTCAAGATAGATGTGCGCGTCAGAGTCTGGGCCCTGTGGCGCACGGGTTTGCAGAGGTCAGCGGCGCGCGCAACGGTGTACACGGGCTTCCTAACTCGCCAGTGCGCACCCAGTCGACGGCGTCCCGCCCAAGCCATGCAGGTAAAGTTGGCAGCGGCGGCAGCGTCGTGGCCACCCAGCCGGCAGACGGCGCCCCGTCGAGGGGCGGCAGGCGGGGCTGCGGGGCGGCCTCCAGGGGTGTCGGGCCCGCGCGCCCATCTGCAGCGCCCGGCAGCCCGCCTGCTTCCGGCTCAGGCCCCTCGCCGACCGCGAGCGCGCTTGGGCTACGCAGCGGCGGAGCGGCCTCGGGGCTGCTGCCGCTTGCGGCCGTGTCGCTCGCCTGCCGCGAGCGCCAGCCGCTCAGCCGGGCCGGGTCACAGGACGCAAGCGACGGGCGCCCCTCCTGCGCTCACCGTTGCGGGCGGCGACGGCGACAGGGTGACTGCCACGCTCGCGTGCGCCAGGCCCGCGGGCCCGTCCGCGGGCGCGCCCAGCTCTTCCGCGCTGCGTGCCAGGCCCCCGCTCGTGGTGCCGCGGGCGCGCGGCTCTGCGCGCGCCAGAGCGAGGGCGTCGACCAGGTCGCCCGCCTTGCTGCACAGCGGAGCTTTTGCAAAAAGCGAGGCCAGGCGGGGCACCCGGCACTGGCGACGACGCGCTGGCGCTTGTAGGCGTGTCGGGGGCGGGCGTGGGGCTCGCTGCTGGCGCGCTGCCGGGCAGGTAGGCGTGCAGGTGCTCCCGCAGCACCGCCAGCAGCAGCGGCTCCCCCTCGCCTGGGGTCAGGCCCTGCCGCAGCGGCGGTCACATGGCAGGACGCCTTGGTAGGGCACCGCCGAGTGTGCGCAGCCCTGTGTTGAAAGCATGCACGAACACAACTCGCCCGTCTGCGTGTCCCCAGCACACGATGAGGGCGGCAGACAAGCTGGGTGAGCTGACAAGCTCAGACGGCCCAGAGCTCTGAGCAGGTACCGAGGTGCCAGGCGTTCCATGCAGCCATGAGCCATGAGCCACAAGAGCCCAGGAGCAATGGCCGCGGTGTCAGCCGCTGTGCGCTGGCACGCTGCGCGTGCCGCAGGCGCCCGTGGCGGGTCAGAGCCCAGCGCAGGGGCGCGCCAGGATGCCCGCAAGCTGCTCGCGGCTGAGGTCGTCGTCGGCGGCCAGCCGGACCTCTGGCTCGTACACCTTGAGCGTGAAGCCCAGGCGCACGGACGCGAGGAAGTCCTTCACGAGCGCCGCGAGCAGCGCCCCCTCATCGCTCGCCAGGAGCTGCTCCCGCAGAGGGTTGGCGACGCGCTGCGTCAGGCCTGCGCGCAGGGGCAGGCCCGATGCGTCTTCCTTCCGTCCGCAGGACAGCATCAGCTTCAGAAAAGGTACGTGATGGGGCCCCACCGCAGCCGTTGGTGGACACCTCCTGCTCGTCGAGTGCCGAGAACACACAGGCCCGCAGCTGCGCCTGCGACGCCGCTGTGGTTGTAACCCCTTTCCTGGACATCGCACTGGTGCAACACCAGTGGTGCGCAACTGCACAGCAGCGGCCGCCCGCACCCGCAGGCTATCAAGCACGCCCTGCTTCTCAAGGACGCTTGTCACCACCTGTTTTGGTCGCAGCGGTGGGTCAGTGGGCTGCCACTGACGCAAGAGTCAGGCAGCACGCTCCCATGCGCACCTCTCTGACCTCATCCATTGTTGCTGTGTTTGGCACAGGTGGTGTTGCGCTGATCTGGGCGTCCTTTACTCTGCGCGTCTACCAGCCCAGGCTCGGACTTTGATCAGTTTCATATATGAAGACCTTGCACCCCGAGGCGGGATTAAGGACCTCGACGGCGGCTGCGCGAGTCTTGCTGCCGGGCGGCGCGACCTGAGGCTCAGTCCCTCAGTGAGCTTGCGCCTATTACTCATAGGTGCAGACTTGGGGACCAGCGTCTGGCCGCGGTGCACTAAGCAGCAGACACAGGTGCGTTGGCTCTCGGCGCTGCGCGAGTGGAAGCGCCGCTGTAAGTGTAAATATCAGTGGTAGACACTCGCCTGGCAGGTAGGCCAGCATGGCGATGAAGCCTGTCGGCAAGCCTGGCCTGGAGGACGACTCGTCGCCCATCCACCGTATCCGCATCACGCTCACGTCGCGCAACGTGAAGAACCTGGAGAAGGGTGCGAGCGCACGCCGTCACGCTGCGGGCTGCACAGGCAGCGCTGACGGCCTGGTGCTCGAGGCGTCCTGGCCGAGTGCAGCAGCGCCTGTCGTGTGCACTGAGTGTGCTTTGATGCCTGTCGACGGGCTGCGCCCTGACGCAAGGACGTGTGCGGGCGCTGCAGTGTGCGCGGACCTCATCCGCGGCGCCAAGGAGAAGCACCTCAAGGTGAAGGGCCCGGTGCGCATGCCGACCAAGGTGCTGCACATCACGACGCGCAAGTCGCCGTGCGGTGAGGGCACCAACACCTGGGACCGCTTTGAGATGCGGTGCGCGCCCGGCCGCCGCCAACCGCCGCCTGCCAACCGCCGCCCGCCCTGCTTGCGGCCAGCCTCTGTCAGCCTGCGTGCTGCTGGCAGGCACGAGCAGACGAGGTGGGGGCGCTGACGGGCGTTACGTGGCACCCGCGCAGCATCCACAAGAGGCTGATCGACCTGCACAGCCCCGCGGACGTGGTGAAGCAGATCACGTCCATCAGGTGACCCTCAGCTTCACTTGTCTGCGCTGGTGTCGTATGTGGTCGCTCCGAAGACGTACTCGTGCATATCCTCTTGCAAGCTGCTCGTATCAGCAAAGCCTTGGGCGCCTGCCTCAGCGAGCTGGCAAAGGCAGTATGGTGTGGACAAAGCAAGTGATTTGGAGCGCGTTGTCTGCGCAGCATCGAGCCCGGCGTGGAGGTGGAGGTGACAATTGCTGATGTGTAAGGCTTGCGCGCGGCGGGGTCTGAGTGTGTGTCCTGCTTGGGTGCATTGCCAGTACTAAGCTCTTGCTTTGCTTGGGTGCGAGCGCTGTCAAGCGCCTGTGCCTTGTGGTGTTGCTAGGCTCTTGTTGAAGCGGTCTGATAAGACTGGAATAGCCTGAGTGCCCGCTCTCCTTTCGTCGTGCGCTACATGCAGTTGTTGCAACACATATTCACAGGGGTCACGCTCGATAATGCTGCTTGCATCCGCCTGTGATCACCTCAGCTACTCGGGCGGCTCATGCGCCCTATGCACGCCTGGTCGCTCCGGGGCACCATGAAGCTGTCTTTACCACGGGATGCCGCACCAAGACCGGACGGCGAACGGTTTGCATACCAAGTGGTCCATGGCGGACCACTGCCAGCAGTAGTGTTCTTTGGTGTATATCTTGCATATACACCCCGCAGGGTCGTGTGCGCACATGGCAGTGGCTGGCAGCACAATGTGCTCAAAGTCTTGAATGAACGCAAACATTCATCGCTCATATCTAGTCGCACGCCTGTTGTCACGCTGCAAAGAAGCAAAGGGCGACGCATTGTGTGGCACTGTGCGCTCCTCTGTCGTGCATGGCAGCGATTGGGCACACTCCCCGCCCGCGCAGGGCCTGGAGGTGCGCAAGCGGGCTCCGCGGGCCATGGCGCGGCGGCGCGTGACGCTGTGCGCAGCCGTGCGCGCGCCCACCAGGGGCCAGGTCTGCCCCAGGCCATCCGTGCTACAAAGAGTGCGGTGAACACGCCCAGAACCGGCCCGGATTCTTAAGGTATGCTGCGGCAGGTACTCCTTTTTGCGCCCAACCTGGTCGGGTATGCGCGCCTCGCATTGCTCGGGGTCGCGGCGTGCGTCGGCGCACAGACGCAGCGCGCGGCGCTCGTCACATACTGGGTGCTCCTGCTGAGCTTTGCTTTGGATGGGCTCGACGGCGTCCTGGCCCGCCGGCTGTGCCAGGTCTGCGACCGCCGCCCTCGCACATGGCAGTTCAGCTGTGAGCCTCCCGCACACCTCCTGGTCAGGATTCGCACGTGATCGCTTTGGCGTGCTGGCGGTCAGTGACAGATTATTTAGCACAGCGCTCTGCTGCGCCTGAGCTGCGACCTATCTCATCTGCAGGCCACCGCTTTTGGCGCGTTCCTGGACGTCGCCGTCGACTGCTTCTCCCGCACGTGCGTCTGGGTGTGGGCGGTGGGCCCCGCGGCGGCCGTGCCCATCACCCTGGAGCTGCTCACTTTTGTGTGCACGCACAAGGCGCGCCTCCTGGCCCTTGAGAGCTCGCGCGCTCTGCCGCCCACCCGGGAGGCAGTCTAGTCTTTCAAAGCTGCTTCTGAGCACAATCCAGGGCTGCACAGCGATGCGCGCTGCTTTACATGAAAGAAAAGGGTGCAGGCCCTGTGGGAGCGCATCCACTCCTTCGGCAGGCGCGCCTGGTCCGCGGCAGCCTCGCGCAGGGGTGGTCATGCAGGTCCAAAATGCGCGGGGCCCGGCCGCGGCAGGCCGGCGGCGCGGCCTGGCGGACCGGCTGCTTCATGGACGCGCCCACCTGGGTGCGCGCGGTGATGGCCGACGGCTTCCGCACGCCGGCCGGCGCCGCCGCGGTGGCCGGCCTGTTCGGCGCGCCGCTGTGGCTGTGGGCGCGCCGGCACCTGCCCGGCTCGGCGTACGCGGCGGCGCCGCTCGGCGCCGCGCTGGGCGCGGGGCGGCTGGTCGCGGCCGCGGTCGAGGCCTGGGTCGTGCTCAGGCACGCGCGCGGGCTGCTGGACGAGGACGCGGGGCGCGCGCGCGCGCGCGGCGCGCCTGGCGCCGCGGGCGGGGCCGCACAGGCGGACGGCGACGCGGCACTGGGCGCCGAGTGACACAGGCCTCAGGAACGCTGAACGCACATGCCGCGGGCAGCATGTGGCGCACCTTGTCCTTGCGCTGGCCGTGCACGTCTTTGCGCAGGCCATGCACACTTGTACGAAGACATGTTCTGCGAACGGCGTGGGCGTGACGCCACCTTTCCAAGCGCTACGCTGTCTTGTTACAACAGCTGCGCACCAAGCTGTGTCATTCCAAGCACAACCTAGCCCCTCTCGCCCCTTGCACCCCAGCCTACCCTACTGTGTAGCCCCGCCTGCAAGGCGGCGCCACGGAACAAAACCTGAAGTATGCATGGCAGGCCACTGAACACATGGAGATGGCGGGAGCACTTGCATTCGTCGTACAGACACAGAGGGGCGCATTTAAACAAGGGGGGCAGTGAAGGAGTGTGCTGCCGCAAGGCTCCGCACACAGCAAATCGCATCCAAGTCTACAGAAGGGGGCATACTTCGGGCTGCGCTCGTGAGGGCGAACTGTCAACAAACCCCAATCCTACAGCAGAGGGCGGGGAGTGCGCTCACTGGGTGGCCGTGGGAAGGGGCGCCCACGCGCAGCAGTCCAGCACGCCCTTCTGTGTTCCCTCGACACGCAGCCCATCACACACACCAGATTTGATCTGCCCAAAATGCGCCTTGATCCGTGCGGGCCGGACCTCCCGCCATACACCACGCGACTACCCTGTCCCGGAGCGCATGCACTACACAACCACGACCCACGTTGCAGACTTGGTGAGCTTGGACAGCCATGCACAGCGTGTCCCTTAGCCCCCTCCCACCCCCCACCCCACATGTTGATGCTCACACCCGCCTCGCCCCCTGCTCCTGCGGCGGCCAGCAACCGCGTCGCCCGCAGGGCCGCCCCCTCACTCGCTGATCTCAAGGTCGCCCTCCTCGTCGAACGCCGCCGCCGCCGCCGCGGCCTCCGAGTCAGCGCCCTCGCCGTCGCTGCCGCCCTCGGCGCCGGGCTCCGCGCGCTCCTCCCTCCCGCCTGCGCGCCCCCGCCGCCCGGCACGGGGTGTGCACCCCGGAAAGAGCCCCAGTCGCGCAGAGTCGCACAGACTGCCCTGCGCGGTGCGCTTGGCCGGGGGCCGAACACTGACGCCCCTGGCGGCAGCCGTGGAGGCCGATGCATGGTAGTCGCAGCTGAGCCGCAAACAGAAGTTCGTGAAAAGCAAGCGCAGGCCCCGACAGTCTTCCTAACGCCGCATACGCCCACGCCGCTCACCAGCGCTGGCCGAGCGACAAGCCCAACAGCCTCAGCACCTCGACGGCGTTCACTGAGCTCCTGCTATCCAGCCCGAGCAGAGCACCCAGCCCTCCGACAACAGCATGCCTGGTGCAGGAAACCTGGGGCAGGGTTCCTGGACAGGCGCGCACCCTCGTCGGAGAAGGCGGGCGTCGCGCGCGCGGACGCCTGCGCGCCGGCGTAGCCAAAGTCGTCGTCCTCCAGGCCGAAGCCGTCGTCGTCATCGTCGTCCTCGCCGTCCTCGTCGTCGCTGCGCATCTTGTCGAACTCGTTGCGCAGCGCGCTCTTCTTGGGCCGCGCGCGCGGCGCCGCCTTGCCGCCCGCGCCCTTGGCGCCCCTGCACGGCCGCGCGCAGGGAGCGTGAGCGCCGCGGGGCGCAGGTGGCGCGGCCGGTCAGGATCGAGGGTCGGACATGCGCATGTCCCGTTGCTGCCTCTGGTGCGGAGGGTCCGTGTTCGGCCTGGTCTGCATGCCAAGCTGCCATTGTTCCGCGGACAGTGCCGCAGGGCAGGCAGGGGCGCACGCAGCGCCGGCCGCGTTGCGCTGGCGCGGCGCGCCGGGCTGGCCGCGCGCGCGTGCGCGGCTGCGCGGCGCCGCCCCCGGCGCCGCCGGCGCCGGCATACTCAGCCCGGCCGGCAGCCCCGCGGCCGCGCCCGCGTCCGGCGCAAACACGTCCGCGGCGTCGGCGCCGTCGCCGGCGGCGACCTCCTCGCGCAGCCGCGCGACCGGCAGCTTGAACACGCGCGGCTTGCCCACCAGCAGCGCCTGCGCGCGGTTAGGATTAGGGGACAGGGAATTAGGGTTAGGGCGACACACGCATCGTTCGTTGGTGTCATCTGTTGATGTGCTGGGGCCGATGCAGGTCAGGGAATCAACGCCGGCCCTCGCTGGCCCAACCAGCAGGGGAGGGCGCTCTGGAGGCTGGGACGGCGGACGCGCGCAGCGAGTGCGGGGCGCGCCTGCGGGAATAGCGGGAAGAGCGTGGGCCGAGCGCGGCCGCCCGGGCCGACCGGCATGGCGGGCACGCAGTGGCTGACCAGCGCGTCCGGGCCCTGCAGACGCTCCGCGGGCAGCGCCGGGCGCTGGCTGTACTTGTACGCCTGGCGCGCGCGGGGCAAGCGCTCGGGCTGCCGCCATTTGGCAAGGGCGGGCGCAGCTCACCGGCACAGACAGCAGGCCGCTCCCCGGAGCTCGTGAAACATCGCATGCGCTCAGAGCGGCTGCGTGCCCGCGAAGCACTGCTGTGCGGCGCTCTGGCGGCGCCACGGCCTCTCCAGACAGCAGGCCGTGGCGCGCTGGCAGCCAACACGGGCACCACCACCGGCCACGCGCTGCCTCTCCGCCGCAACTCCTACCACTGGCCTCATTGAGACATGCCGCTGAGGGTGTCCAGGGATGCCGCGGCGCTGGAGGCGCGCGAGCAGGCGCTCGCGTGGCAAACCCTGCCATTGCTAACCAACCCTGCTTCTGTTTTGGACCCTAACCCTAACCCTAGGTCATTGTGAGCGTGTCAACTAGGGCCTGCGGCGCAGGGGGCACACGAGCAGGCGCTCGCGCGCCGGCGGCGCGCCGGGCTCCAGCAGCGCCGCCGCGTCCAGCGCGGCCGCGCGGAACGCCACCGCGGCCGCCGTGGGCGGCAGCCACGCAAGCGGCGCGGGCGCGGGCGCGGGCGCGCCGCCGTCGACTGGCGCGGGCGCTGCCGCCGCGTCCAGCGCCGCGTGCGGCGCGTGCGCCTCGCCGTTCGCGGCGGGCGGCGCGGGCGCGCTCGCCGCCGCATCTGTGCATGCGGGTGCAGGGAGTTGCGCGCGGGCCACTGCAGGTCGGCACTCGATGGTGCTTGAACACTGCCATGGTCTGGCCCCTCTGACTGGGAGGGTGCCGGCTAACTTGTCAGCCTCTGCGGCCGACGTAAACGCGGCAGGCATGACAGGAGCATCCGGCGTTGCCTTGTGATGGTATGCGGCCAGTTTAAGAGTGCCTGTCACAGCACAGGGAACACCGCGCGCAACGGGATGCGCGCAACGGGTTGCACGCGGGCGGCAGGGCGCTGAGGCAAGGACATCGCCCCATGACAGTTATGTGATCTGGACACATGTCTGTGCAACACCAGCAAGGGTAGACCCGGTCACCAGCACTGCACCGCTCCTGTGGCAATGCATGTGTCTGCGCCTGCGGCCTAGGCGCTGAGCTGCGCGCGGCGGGCGCACCCGGCAGCGGCCAGGCGCCCTGGACGAGCGCGGGCGCGCGCACGAACTGCGCCGCCAGGTACTCCGGGCCGACTGCGGCCTCTAGTTCGCCCAGCGCGTCGCGCAGCGCGACCGGCGCGGCCGCTGTGCGCACGCCCTGCCGCCATGCCAGCCGCAGGTTCGCCTCCCCCGCGACACCCCGGCCGCTGCTAACAGCTGGTCAACGGGACGGAGCATGAGGCGGTTGACAGCAAGCGTGCACGCTGCGCCAGCGCCCCGGCTGCCGCGCCTCAAAATGTTGCAATGCATTGCCGATGCACTGCTTGCGCCATCTGGACAGGCGTCCTGCGCAAGCGACGCATCTGTGCGAGCGAGCCGGCGCGCGCGCCGGCTCTGGCCGCAGCGCCGCTGCCCCGCGCCCTCAACAAAATGCGGGCCCCTGCCCTGCCTCGCCAGACAGCCCCGCGTTGGGGGCACGCATGAGGGCCAGGGCGCCGCGCCTTGCGCCAGGGCGCCGAGCGCCAGGCCGGCGCGAGCGCGCCGCGCTGCAGCAGCCGCGCCTCCAGCCGCAGCAGGTCCGCCTTGAGCCGCGCGGCCAGCGGGCCGTCGCCGGGCACGCCGGCGGCCTCGGCCTCGGCGCGCGCGGCCGCGGGCGTGGGCGGCGCCGCGGCCGCCAGCGTGCGCGCGGCCGCCACCCACGCGCACAGGCGCTCGTCCGCGCGCGCGCGGTCGGCCGGCTTCCAGCGCTCCACCGGAGGCGGCAGCCTGCGCGGCGGCCCCGCATCTTGCATTCCTCTCGACATGCGGCGCAGCCCGAATGCGCCGGGGGCGCGCCAGAGCACAGGCTCTGCGCAATCACCGAATGGGGCTGCAATGCATGGACCCCGCGCGCTGCCCGGCGCTGAGAAATGCGTGCAGAGCGCCCGCGCCCGACGGGGGCACAAGCACCCCGCCGCGCTGCGTTGCGGACACGCACGCCGCCCGCGCCGCACCACGCGCCGCAGGGTGCGCGCCCGCAGCGCGCCGCGGCACGCAGAAAAGGCGGGCGCGCACCGCAGCGGCGGCGCGGGCATGCCGGCCAGGAGGTCGCCGCGGCGCTGCGAGAGCGCGAGCGCGAGCGCGCCCTCGCGCGGTCCGCGCCGCTCCAGCGCGCCCAGCAGCTCCTCCAGCTGCTCCGCCTGCGCGGCCGGCCGGCGCGCGTCAGGCGCAATTATGTTGTATGCATGATGCCAGCGGCAATAGGGGCAAAGCCTCTCATCCAAGACTCCTCCAGCCGCTCCGCCTGCATGCGCGGCACGTCGCCGTGCGCGAGCAGAAACTCAGTTCCAGTGGCAAGAAGCCCTGGAGTCCTGATTACAGTCTCCCGCGGTCACGGCGTGCGGTGCGCGGCGCGTTGTGGGCCGCGCCCGCTGCCGCCGCGCGGGCATGCGCACCCCGCACACTTGCACGCGCCCGCGGCAGCCCATCCCATATCGAACCATGCGCGGCCTCGCAGCGCGGCGCAGCGCGCTGCGCCGCCAGCGCCGGCCGGGCGCGCGCCTTGCAGCGAACTCGCGAATGGTTAGACGTGGGCCTGGGCTGCCGCGGGCACCGGCCGGGCGCGCGCCTTGGCGAGCAGGCGGAAGGCGCCGCCGTCGGCGCCCTCGACAAACACGCGCCCGGTGCCCGCGCGCGGCTCGCCCTCGCCGGGCGGCAGCCACCAGTAGCGGTTGCGCCGCCGGTCCAAGCCGAGCGGCTCCACGCGCACCGCGTTCTCCTCCTCCGCGCGCCTGGGGCCGCCTCGTCGGGTTAGGGTCATGGGCTTCTGCTGCCGCCCGCTCAGCACCATCACGACCCCCCCGCTTCTCACCCCCGCCGGTGGACGGCTGGAAGCACCCCTTGAGGTGGAGCGTGCACTGCAACATGCATCACCGGCACGCACTGTAGGCCTGAAGACTGCATGCCAACATGCTTGACACGTCAGTCTTTGCGGATACCCCGGGGCTCGCGCGGGCGCCCCGGCGCGTGCCGGCCGCAAGTGCCCGCACCGGATGGCATTGGCGCGCTGCTGCGTGCGCTGCTTGGCGGCCGCGTTGGCCTCGTGCTCCTCCTGCTCCAGCAGCTGCGCGGCCGTGCGGCCTGCGCGTCAGTCAGGCGCGGCGCCGGGGCCTGCCACCACCCGAGCTCCACAAGCGCGTCCGGCGGCGGCGGGCTCTGCGGCAGGGCCGGCGCCCGCCCCAGACACCCGCCCTGTCATGTCACGGTTGGTGCCGCCCGGCCCCGCGCGGCCGCCCACGCAGCACAGCACCCCGGCTCCAGGGCGCGCCGCGCGCTCGGGGCTGCGGGGAGGGCGCCGCAAAGCCGGTCGCTGTCCTTGTCCGGGAGGCGCGCCTGCTGCGCGGAGGGCCCGTCCGGCTCGTCCTCGTCCATGGGGTCCTCGCCGGCCTGCTGCGCGCGGAAGCGCGACAGCGCGCGCTCCGCCTCCTCGGCCGCGCGGCGCGCGCGGTCGGCCGCCTCCACCTGCTTCTGCTTTGAGTCCGCCTGCGCGCCGCGCATGACATGCAGGGTTTCATGCCCTCCTCTGCGCCGCAGCACCATGCGCCTGGCACACGAACTGCTGCCCTGCGCCCGCCCTTCAGCAGCCCGGGGCTGGTCGCAGGGCGCTGCGGCGCGGCTGCCCGGCACGGCGCGCATCGCAGGCGGCAGGGCGGCGCGGCCGGCCGCGCCGCAGGCAACAGCCCGCAACGCGTCCGCGCGGGGGCTTGCGCGCGCCTTAGACTCGTCCCACATGAGCTTGCGCACGCGCGCGGCCTCGTCCAGGCGCGCGTCCTGGCACGCGCGCACGAGCGGGCCGTCCAGCGCCAGGTGCGCCAGGCGCGCGAGCGCGCGCACGCGCTCGCCCAGCGGCAGCGCGCCGTACTCGCCGCCCGCCAGCGCGGCCACCCAGGGCTCGCCCGCGTCGGCCGCCTTGGCCTGAGCGCGCGTCGCGGTCGGGCCGTCGGGCGCGCGCAGCCGCGCGCACAACCTCTCCCGCACGCACAAGCAGTTTGCTGTCTCCAGCACCCCAGCATGCGGCCCGGCGCGGGCTGCACGGCCACAGCGCTGGCGCGGGCGCACAGTGTGCAGCACAGCCATCCGTGGCGCGGCCCAGGCCCTTTCTGTCACAGTAGCCTCAGCTGAGAAGGGTTTTTGTAGGGCTTATGGGTGGCACGCACCGGCGCGGGCTCCTCCTCGTCCTCGCTGGCGCTGCCGTCCTCGTCGTCCTCGCCCGCCTTGTCCGCGTCGCCCTCCTCCGCCTTCACGGGTTCGGCCTTCACGGCCCCACGGCCCGCACCGCCGTCGCCGCCGCCGCCGCTGTTCGCTCCAGGCTCAGGCTTCACAGGCTCGGCCTTCTCGTCTGGCTCCGCCGCCATGGGCGCCGCCGGGTCCGCCTTGCCGTCGGCGGGCGCGGCGCCGGCAACACTGGCTTCCGGTGGCGCCTGCGGCAGCTTGGCGCCGGCGGCCGTGGCGTCGAGGGCGCCCCTGCGCAGCGTCGACAAGGCCCGCCTGTCGACTGCGTGCGGTGGGGCACAGCCATCCGCCATGTGCACAGCTCGGCCGCACCCCATGGGGGCAGGCTGCAAGGGACTGGTAGGCAAGACACGCAAACATCAGCTTCTGGGGGCACTCAGCTGCAGGCAGAAAAGGCTCACAAAAGGCTTTTGCTTGCTTGCATTGTGCATGCATCGCCGTGAAAGCTGCTTGCTCCAGCTCCCCAAGCTGACGGCATTGCAGCCTGATGCACAGCATGTGCCATGCACAGACGACTTTGCCAGTGCCCAGGGCGGCAGGGGCACTCTCAGTTGAGAGCAGGGTACCGACACCAGGCACGACAAGCTTCAGTGGCAGCACGGGGGTGTCGGGGCGCGGGCGCACTTGCGCGGCGTGCAGAGCGACGCCAGCGCGTACGTGCCCGGCCCCACGCGCCCGAACACCACATCCCGCGACAGCGCGGCCACCACGGACGCCTGCGCGCCCGCGCGCGCGCCGCGGCCGGCTGACACAGCGCCGGCTCAAGGGGCGGCGCTGGGACTGCCCGCGCGACTGCCCCTCACGCCTCATGCATTGAATCTGACCTCGACAGACCCTGCTTCTCCTTCCCGGCGCCTGCGCACAGGAGCTGCCGCAGGCGCGCATGCCTCTCTGTCGAGACTCGAGCGCCAACGCCCTGACCGGCAGGCCGCTGAGGCGCTCCAGGCGGCAGCCTGCACGCAGGCTGGCTGTGCGCCCCCGGAGCTCGTGACCAGCTCGAACGATAACACACACCCTACGGCTCCACGAGCGCTACCCCGGCCCGCCTGCCCGCCTGTTCCTGCCCAGGCGCGCGCCGCGACGCCGCGCCGCCAGGGCGCGCCCACGCCAGGCGCGGGGTGCGCGCCTCGGGCGTCTTGGAGGTGCGCAGGTCGCGCAGGCCCGAGCGCTGGATGCGGCGCGCGATCTCCGCGATGGACAGCCCCACCGGCCCCGCCTCCGCCAGCACCTGCGCCCGCAGGCGGGCATCTCAAATGCCTTCAGCGGCGTGACAGTGTAGCATCCCGCCTGACCCTGGGGGAGCCGCACGCTGCGCCGGCGTCGCCCAGTGCTCGGGGAGCATGCGCTTAGACTGCACAGCCGCTATTGAACCTGTTGACCGCATGGTCAGCAATCCCAGCACCACGCGCAGGAAAGCAGGACTGCCCGAGCGGCTCATTGCATGCGCAGACATTGCTCGAGCGGCTCCTGGCATGCGCGGCAGCAAGCGCCTGGGCGCCACAGGGCACCCTTGGGCGCCGCCCCGGGTCTGCCCCCTGCGTCCAGGGCCGCGCGCCGCTCCAGACGCGCAACGCGCCACCGCACCGGCAGGCCCGCGCTCACATGCAGCTGTATACACGCGGGCGCGCACATGCCAGGCGGCGGCCTTGAGCGTGCCGGCGCCGAAGCGCGGCGGCAGGCGCAGCTGCATGCCGCCGCCCGCGCCGGGCACCACGTCCTCGCCCTCCGTGCCCTGCTTCGGGCGCGGCGCGCGGCGCTCGCGCGGCCGCTTGGGGCCCAGGCCCAGCGCGATCGCCGCCTCGCGCAGCACCTGCGCGCGCCGCACGGCAGACGGCTCGGGCCGCGCTCGCCGCCACCTGCTGGCGCGCGAACAGAGTCTGGGCGCGGCCTGCGGCCGCCGCGGCCCTCTGAGCGCCGCGCCTGCTGCACGCCCGCCCCTCCACAGGGCAGCAGCGCGCAGCTGCTGGCGGCGGGCCTGAGCCTGTTCAGATCACGCCGTGCGCGGCATCCCATGAGGCAGGCGGGTGCGGGGCGAAGCGGCGCGGCAGCGGCGGCCGCGCCGGCAGGCGGCCGCGGGCCGGCGCGGCGCACCTCGGGCCAGGACAGGATGTTGAGGTGCGCGCGCCAGGCGTCCACGTCAAAGCCCCAGGCCCAGGCCTCCTCCAGCGCGGCCGCGCGCGCCACCACCGCGCGGTCCACAAAGTTGTTCCCGTTCTGCGCGCGCGGGACGCGGCGCGCCTGAGGGCGCCGCGGGCTGCGCTGGCGGGCAGGCGTGCGCCTATACGCGCGCCGGGAGCGCAGGCGGCCAGGCGCCACCTCCTGGGCGCCAACCGCTGGGCGCTGGGCGCAGGTCGAGCCCCACGCGCCAGAGGCCGCCCGCCGCAGCCCGCGCGCATGCGCGCGGCGCCTGCACCTGCGTGAGGCGCCGGGCGCGGCGCGCCCGTCGTAGAGCGGGCAGCCAGCGGCCGGCACTGAGAAGGCGGGCGGGGCACCTGCAGCGCGCCGCTGGCGTGCGCCTCCTCCATGTCGGCCAGCAGCAGGCGCAGCAGCGCGATGTGGATCTGGCCCAGCAGCCGGCTGCGGCCGCCCGCCGCCACCGCGCCCACCAGCGCCTCAAAGGCCACCGGCGCCAGGCCCAGCACCTGCGCGCGCGCGCGCGTCTCCAGGCGGCCGCCATCCAGCGCGGCCCCACTCCCCCCCCCGCGCGCGCGGAGACCCATCCTCTCTATGCAAGGACCCACTCTTTGCCGGGAGAGCAGCGCGGCGCAAGGAGGGTCCGGCCCCGACCGCGCAGGCGCATGGGCCTGCGCAGCCCTGGGGAGCTGGGACAGCACAGGGGCATGGGCCGCTCGCGCAGGCGCAGACTCCCGCCGGCGCCCGTGCCGCCCGTAGGCCCTTGGTACCGCACACAGGATCGACGAGGCCGCCGCAGGCGCCTGCGCTGCGAGGCGGCCGGGCGGCCGGAGCGGGCGGCCGGGGGCGCGCCTCGGGGAAGCAGCGCAGGAAGCCCCAGACCTCCAGCAGCTGCGCGCCCAGCGCGTCGCCCAGCGCGGCCGGGAAGGCGGGCGCGAGCGCCAGGCGGCCCGGCGGGAACTCCGGCCGCTCCGGCTCCGCCTCGTCCGCGCGGCCCTCCGTGTCCGAGCTGTACCTGCGCGCGCGGGGCCCCGCCTGGGGTATGCAGCGCTGCGCGCGCGCTGCGCGCACGGCTTGCTACGGTTAGGGTTAGGGTTAGGGTTAGGGATAGGGTAGGGAGGCGCGCTGCGCCCGCCTCGGCGAGCGTGCGCGCGCAGCGCGCGGCGCCAGGTCCCACGGCACCCCGCGGCGCGGCCTGCCCATCAAGGCACAAGGCCGCGCCGCGCGCGTGCCCGTACGCGCCCGGCCGCCCGGCCGCCCGCAGCGGCGCGCCGCCCTGCACGCCCGCCCGCGCCGCAGGGCGCCCCGCGGCTCGGGCGGGCGGCGCCATGGGCGCGCGCGCACCCGGCCGCGCGCGCCGCCTCCAGCAGCGCCTCGCGCTCCAGCTCCAGGTCGTCCTTGGGCCCGCCCGCGTCGCCCTTGGTGCGCCGCAGCGCCTGCCGCTCCTGCTGTGCGATGACCTTGACCATGGCCTTCTCCCTGCCGCGCGCGCGCGGCCGCGCAGCCCGGTCAGGCGGCCGCCCCGCGGCGCCAAGGAGCGGGGGCCTACGGTGAGGCGGCGCCTGAGGCCTGCCGGCATGCTGCCGCCCGGCCTTGCACTGCCCGTCTATGCATGCCCACTCCCCGCTCCCGCAACCAGAGGCGCCGCCGGTCTGAGAGGGCGGATTCGAGACACTTGCCGCTCAGGCGCAGGGCCGCCCCGCCGACCGTCAACTTCTGTGGAGCCGGCATGGGCGCTCGCGCAGGCCTGCGGTGCCGCTCGCGCACGCAGCTCCTCCCACTGCGTCCAGTGACACACCGGGGCGCGCGCGCGGCGCGGGTCCGCACTTCTTGCGCTGCTCGACCTGCGCGCGGCGCTCCAGCGCGCGGCGCTCCTTCTCGGCCGCGTCGCGCAGCTTCTTGGCCTCGCGCTCCTGCACCAGGCGCAGCCGCGCGTCCTCCTTGGCCTTGATGTCCTCCATCTTCTTGCGCGTGCGCTCCTCGCGCTCGGCCGTGCGCTTGCGCTCGCGCTCCAGCTTCTCCTCCTCCTGCGCGGCCGCGGCCGCTCTGGCGTCACCATTCTAACCCCAACCCCATCCTTCATAACCCTGATCATAACCTATTTCACTCTAACTCTAAATCTACCAGAAGAACCACAATCTCATCTCATCTGAGCCCGCGGCAGAAGAATGCCCCGGCCCGCGGCCGGCCTGCTCGCTCGCCCGCGCACCCGGGCGCAGGGGGCGGCAGCGCACATGCCACGCCCGATGTGCGCAGCGCAGCGGCGCAGACAGGACTCGGTGGCCCTGCCCGGCCGCGGCGCGCCGCTGCGGCCGGGGCGGCGCACCTTCTGGCGCTCGCGCAGCAGGCGGTCCTCCAGGCGCTTGCGCTCGCGCTCCAGGCGGTCGCCGTCCTTCATCAGCCGCGCCTCCGTCCCGCGCGGCTGCGCGGGGGTCGGCGCCATGCTCGGCCGTGGTTGCTTTCACTGCTGCTAAGGGGGGGCGGCTCCAGAGCCCACAGTGCTGCAGACACTGCAGCCAGCGGTTGGGGATTCCTCTTCAGGCGCCGCGCGCTCTGTGCAGCATGTCAGGATGCACACATCCGACATGCAGTGCACGCACACACCAGCTCTTGCAGAGCGGCGCCGCGCAGGTCCGGCCAGACCTGGCAGCAGCGCGATCCAACCCGGCAGCTGCAGGCGGCTCGCCGCGCCTGCTCGGGCCATGCTCGCGCGCAGCAGCGCAGGGCGGGGGCGCGGGGCGCACGGCGGAGCGCGCGCGGCTGCCGCCGCTCGGGCGCCGGGCGCCGCTGGTGCGCTTGCGCTTGCTGCCTGCCGGCAGCGGGATGGGGTCGAACAGGTAGGCCAGCGGCGGGCCGTCCTCGCGGTACGGCACCTGCCGATCGCCACCCCGCGCCTCACGCCCGCGCTGCACTCAGTGCGCGCGCCTGAGCTGACAACTTCACACCCAGGCTGCTTTGCAGGCTCCCGGGGCAGCCTGCCACCCGGATGCCTCTCCACCCGCGGGCGCGCAGCGGGGGAGCGAGCGACAGGCGCTGGGGTGATGCGGCGGGCAGCCGCAGGCGCCGGCCGGCAACGCCCGCAGCTCTGCAGAACTGCCCCGGATAGGCGCCCGCGCCACGAGGTCGCGGCGGCCGGGGCTGGGGCGGCGGGGGCCGGGGCGGCGGGCGCGCACCGGCAGGTGGCGCTGCGCGACCGCCAGCAGCGCCTGCAGCTCCTCCAGCTCGGCCGGCGACAGCTGCACCTCATCGTCGCTGTCGCCCTCGTCGTCCTCCGACGGCGCCGCGCTGCCGCAGTAGGGGCTGCCGTAGCCGCCGGGCGCGACCGCGCCGCCGGCCGCCGCCATGGGCGCCGGCGCCGACGCCGGCGCCGCCGGCGCCGTCGCATGCGCGGGGTAGGCCGCCGGCGTCGCCGGCGTGGGCGCTGGCTCAGGCGTGGCGCGTGCCGGCGCAGCGGCGGGCGCCGCGGCCTCGGGCGCCGGCTCCGCGCCCGCCGGGCTCGGCGGCTTCACTGCGATGGTGAAGGAGCCGTAGTGCGGCCGCACCGCCGCGCCGCCGCCCGCGCCGGCGCCGGGCACGGGGCCAGGGTGCGGCATCCCGACCAGGTGCGGGGCGACGCCGGGGTGCATGCCTGCGCAGGCGCCTCCGGCGGACTCGCGCGGCGCCGCTTGCGCGGCCGCGGCGGGCGATGCGGCGGGCGCCACGCTGGGCCCCGCGCCGCTGCCGCCGGCCGCGCCGAGCATTGCCTCAGGCGCACCAGCCACGCCCTGAGAGCCGCAGCACAGGGCGGGGCGTATCACTGGCGGGTCGCCGGCAGCCCACCATGACGCTGAAGCCTGCTGACCTGGCATGCTATGCGCAGCAGCAACATCAGCAACGGCAGCGGGAAGCCCGGCTGCTCTTTTTCAACAGCTCTTTCTCCACTTTTCACAACTGGCAGTGGTTTTGGGGGTGAGAGGCAGGTCCCAGGCACATTGAGTGGACCACCACACAGCAGCTCGCGGCAACCCGATGCCGCCGGCGCCGGCACTGGAGGCACAGGAGAGCAGGGCCGGCAAGCTGAGGGGCGCGCCTGCGCGAATGGCTGGCCAGCCAGGGCGGCCTGCGCAGCGGCCTGCGCGGCGGCCTGCGCCGCCTGCTGCTGCTGCGCAAAGAACGCCAGCTGGCCCCGCGCCTGCGCATGCGCCTGCGCCTGCGCCTGCGCATGCGCCAGCGCCAGCTGCTGCGGGGAGAACATGGCTGGCGCGCCGCCGGCGCCGTGCGCGAACAGCGGCGGCGCGGGCGCAATAAAGCCGGCCGGCGCGGCCGCCAGCCGCGGCGCGGGCGCGTGCCCCCCGGCCTGGGGCGCCGCGGCCGCGCCGGCGAATGCGCCTCCGGGCGCGGCCGCGGTGGCCGCCGCGGCCGCCGCGGCCGGGAGCGCCGCCAGCGGGTGCACCTGCGCGCGACCGACCGGCAGGCTCCCACCGCGGAGCCCTCTGCCTCCACGGCATGCGCCCGCGCCGGGTCGGCTGCGGCACGTCGGCGCTGCTGTGCGGCCTGCGCGCGGGGGGAGCCCCTGCAAGCGGCGCGCACAGGGCGGCGCCGCGGGGCGCGCCTGGGCGGGTGGGGGCTGGACCGGCGAGGGCGCGGCGGCGGGCACCGGCACGCCGGCCACGAGGCCCGCGCTCACCTTCTCCTTGCGCCGCCTGTGCTGGAACCAGACCTGCGGCGGCGCGGCGCGCCCTCAGCCCGCGGGCGCGGCCACGAGGCGGTCGCCTGGTGGCTACAGTGCAGGCAGGGCAGGGGCGGCCGGAAGGGCGGGGGCGGGCAGGCACGGCGCTGCAGCACGCCGACGCAGCGCCCTGAGGCGCCGGCGCGGCGCCGCGGGGCGCAGGGCGCGCGCCTGGACCTGGTCTTCGGTGAGCGAGATCCGCTCGCCCAGCGCGCGCCGCACCTCCGGCGGCGGGAACTGGTTGACTGCCGCGCGAAAAGCCCATGGTCAGGGGCCCGGCGTGGGCGCGCCCGGCGCAACATGTTTTCCGCCAAAGGCAGAGCCCGTCTCGCCAGCAGTTGGGAGGGCTCTCATCAAGCAAGTGGGTCGGTGCGCAAGCCCCCTCGCTGACCGCCCTGAACACACCGCCGGGAGCGATCGAACTAGGAGACCACGCGCGTTCATCAGGGCGCCTTGTTCCCGTGCAGCGCCGCGGGGTTGCGCGGGGGGGCGCACTGCGAAACGCAGCATCCAGGGCCTCCCTTTGAATAGGCGTCTTTTGATTCCTCGGTGGTCGCGGCGCGCGGGGCGGGGCGCTGCCGGGCGCCTCGCCGTTCGGCGTGCCTGCGCGGCAGGCCAGTGTGGGTCATGAGGCCCACAATGCTCTAGGAAGAGGGCTGGAGCGACTTGCCAGGCAGCTTTCTGCGCTGCCAGGCCAACACCAGACAATGCGCAGGAAGTGTCAGGGCGCACTGTGTCCAAGGCCGGTGTCGGGCTCCATCCGAGGCCAGTTGCCACCTTGGCAGTCGGCCCCCGCTTTGCAGCCTCGCCAGTCGAGGCTGTACACGGCCTGTGATGGCCGCTAGGTTGGCCAGCCAGAGCACTCGCGACGTCGTAGGCCGAGGATCTTGGCAGCAGCCTCGTTGAGAGCTGGTGGGCACGCCTCGCAGGGTCTCTCATGGCGATCCAGTGCGCTGGCGACCGCATCACCCTGCTGCGGCCTCTCCTGCCAAAACTTGATGGAAAGTCCTCAATAAGTTATATCGAGAAATTGGCGAGTGCCCACTGCGCAAGCGAAGCCTGAGCAAGGAACAAGATTCAGCAGCAGCAGTCAGAGCCTGTGCTCGCCAAGCGAGCGCCGGCATGGCGCACTGCTAATCGCACATGGTTGCATCTGATTTCTGGAAGAGCAGCCACTCGTGCGTGCGGTCCTTGTGTGCTGCGCAGCCCGCAGCCTTGCACAAATAGAGCGCGTGGTTGGCGTGCTGCTGTTTATTTCGCGCGGTGCAAAACTAAACTTATGATGAATGCAGGCGCTGGCTGCTGGCTCCAGAGCAGCTTCGGGATGCGCACGCCCAGGACATTGCCAGAGGGCTCACAGCTGAGCAAGTACAGCAGATTAAGACGTTCATGGTGCAATGTACGCCCGTCTGCAACATTCTCTGCGACCGGCCTGGTCTGCTGTTTGCCAACCCGTGACGCACTGCAGACATCGAGGACCTGGCGAAGAGCTCGCAGAGCTATGTGCGCAGACGGTGAGCCGCGGGTGCCCGGCCCTGGCCTGTGCGCACAGCCAGTGCTTCCGCCGGGCTCTGGCGAAGTGGCGGGCACTGCCTGCCGCACGTATCCTTTGTGTCCTCGCCGGCGGTGTTGAGCGCGTGGTAGCCCGCACGTGGCATCCAGGATCCCAGGGCATACACGGAGCTTCCTGTGGCGCGGCGTCACTGCCGCCTGCGCGGGCAGCGCGCACCGCCCCGCGCCGGGCAGCCTCGAGCCTAATGCGGCCCTGCCGCGGGCAGGGTCGTGGCGACCGCGTGCATGTACCTGCGCCGCTTCTACGTGCGGCGGTGCCTGTGCGAGTACGACCCGCGCGCCGTCGCGCCGGCCTGCCTGTACCTGGCGGCCAAGGCGGAGGAGGCGCAGGCGCAGGCCAAGGCACTGTTCCACTTCATGAAGAAGCTGAACGCCGCGGGTGCCGCCCCGGCGCGCCCAAGCCGCCTGCGCAGCCGCCGCGCTGCGGCGCCCGGCTGCGATGGGCTGAGACGCGCGCGCGCGCGCATGCGCGGGCTCTGGCCGCACGGGAGCGTCCCACATCGCAATGTGAAGTAAGCCTGCTGGACTTGAGCAGAGTGTGATATGAGCTGCGTTTGCTGGCCGGGTTGGTGACTCTGGCAATGGGGGGGTGCAGGCCGGTACCAGCATATGCCGGTGCTGGAGATGAAGGAACTGTTGGACCTGGAGATGGCCATCATGGTGCGCCGGCCGCTCTTAACACTGCTGCCAGCGGTTGCCAGCGGAGCTGGGGGGCAGGCAGCCGAGGACGTCCAAGCTGCAAGCTCTTGGACTGCTTGCCAACCCCGCGTAGCCTATGCTGAGGAAAGAGGGCAGCCAATGGGCGCTGCTCTGCTGACTGCGGGCGCTCGATGCCCGCGCCGGAGGGCGCCTGCTTGCCGGAGGCCAGACTCGCGCAGACGGTACATGCGCGGGGAAGATGCGGCGCCCACGGCGGCGTCTATGGCGTTCATGTCTGCCCTGAATTCCGCCCGCGCGGTCGCCAGGAGGAGCTGGACTTCAACCTGGTCGTCTTTAGCCCCTACCGGGACCTCATGGTGTTCCTGAAGGACGCCGGGATGCTGGACGCTGCCGAGTGTGCCTGGTGCGTCTCCTGCAGGGACAGCAGCCGTTGAGCGTGCGCAGCAGGCTGTAAGGTGCTCAGGCGCTGCCAGTGGCCTGCTACGTGGAATGTGCACTATCGCGTGGACAGCTAGCGGCGCGCTTCTCAGCTGCTCTGAGAAAGCACACGGCAAGGCGTAAATGCTGCTGCGGAGAGCGAGTGCCTGCTTTTTTAGGTGTCTCGCATCTCATCCATGCAGTGTGTGGAAATGCTGCACTTACTTGCAATGTCATGCGCCACAGCTGTTGCCAGCAGCAAGTATGCCCTGCGCACAGGGCCGTGCTGAATGACTCGTACCGGACGGATGTAAGCCTGGTGCACGCGCCGTACGTCGTCGCCATCGGCTGCATGGTGGTCGCCGCGGCGCTGACCGATCGGGACCTGCAGCCCTGGCTTGAGGGCCTGGCATGCGACATGGACCAGGTGGGACACCCCCAGGGTCTGCGCTAGACTGATTTATTGCTCGTTGTGTCTGGACACGGGATACATGGTGATATAAGGAGGCAGCGCTGCTGGTGCAGAAGACGCCCTGCCAGTGCATGCGACACAGCACTCTCTTGTGTGTCTGTTTGTGTCAGGTTTTGCTAGGGCTGCACTGAGGCTTCCTATTCCTGACACGGTGCGTACAAGCGCGTACTCATTGCTATTATGCGGCTCAGTGTGGATGACAGGGTTGGTGCCCTGCAGGTGTACGCTGTGACCCAGGCGCTCTTTGAGATGTATGAGAAGTTTCGGCAGGGGCTGGCGCCGGAGGCTGTGCATCGCTACCTGGCACTGGTCTGCGAGTAGGGTGCAGGGGTCAGGGGCCCAGCATGGAACAGCTCAGCTGATCGCGCACAAAGTGACATATCTGCGACAGCCCCGTGTGCAAGCTGAAAATGGCAACATGTGAAACGCAGGCAAAGGCAAGACATCGAAAATACTTGCAGAGGTCAGCCCCTTTGGAGGCGTGAAAGTGACATCGCAGGATGCCCGGCATGCTGCTTGCGAGCAGGCACACGTGTCACATGTCTTGGTAGCGGGCAGTAGCAAGCAGCGCCATGACAATCCAATAGCCATGCATGAGAGGCATGACAGGTTTTTTTACAGGGCATTGATGGCATCCAATTGAAATCGAGTGCGAGGAGCGTGTGTGTGCTTCACACACAGGGGAGGAGGCGCTCGAGCAATTTCATTAGCGTGTATGGTGGAGGAGTCTCAACGTCTGGAGGATGAACTGCAGTGCGCTTACTGGCAGCTCGCACCCCCTGCTCAGGTTTGCAAAGTTTATTGCCACTGACACCAAGCATAGCTCAGCACAGCTCTCAAGGTCTTTTGTCACGCCGTGTGTGCTCGGAGCAGCGCAGTTGGTCGAGCTTCTGCGACGACTGGGCGATGGCAGAGTCAGCGTTCCCGCTCAGAAAGTCTTTGCAACTTCTTGTCTTTCACATGCCATATCCCGGCCTGGGAGTGCCTGCTGCAGGTTGCGTTTCTGCGTCAGCCCCTCCTGCTCCTCCAATGTTGGTGTGGTGCACCTCGGTCTGCTGAAACATTAGCAGCAACTGGAGCAGCACCCAAGTTGCCCACTCGACAGCCAACAGCAGCTTCTGTGGCAGCAGGCGCGTGTTGAAACACATTCTCTTGGCAGCCGAGCGCGACGGAGAGGAAGTTGATGAAGCGCTGATGCAGAGGCACACGGCGCTGCTCATGTCCCCCGCGGTATGTGGTGCCTAGGCAGCGCCTCCTGCGCCTTCTCAGCGCTAGGAAACTGACAAGGACAGCACTGGCAGGTGCCAGGCGTGGCAGACCAGTGGTGCCACAAGACGTACGTGTATGGTCAGGGAGCCTGCCACCCTGCGGAGCAGACGCAGCCACGCTCGCACATCACGCTGCGTCTGTCTGTCAACCTGCTTGAGGGCGACACAGGCTGTCACGAGTGGGAGGCAGGCTTCCACCTAGCAGAGTTCGTCTTGAACAACCCTTCCTTGGTCTTGGATGCGCCTCCAGCGCTGTGCACATGCATCGGCTGAGCCAAGAGGCAGGCTCCTGCCCTTTGTGTTGCGCGTGGCAGCATTTGGCTTTGCGAGCACATGGAGCCTCTACAGCAGGGTTGCCAGCAGAGGCGAACCTAAGGCTTATCATGCTTTGCAGGCAAACGCTGCCTCGAGCTGGGCAGCGGCGCAGGCCTCCTCGGCTGCGTCCTGGCAAGGCAGGGCGTAGCAGACATGGTGCTGACAGACGGCGACGCTGCAACTCTGGCAAACCTGGACTGCAACCTTCGCTTGAACGGCATCGCCGCGCTCCCGGTGCCGTCCCAGTGCCTGGCGTGCTCATGCGGCAGCCTTTGCATGGCTCAACTTACGGGTGTCATAACCAGGGTAAGCCGCTGAGTGACAAGGTGCATCTGTCTCACCGCCCAAGGCAAAGGAGGCCCGCGCAGCAAGTAGCATGTGGACGCTTGCAGGGCGCCAGGGTGGAGCGTTTGCGCTGGCATGAGCCATGCTCACTTCAGCCAGACATCATCCTCGGCTCGGACCTCATCTACGACCCAGGCATGCCTGTGGAGTGCCGGTCCATCATGCAACTTGAGTCATGCAACTTGCATGTTACCACGCGAACCAATCCCGCTGACGTTGAGGCGTGCGGACTGCCATGCAGACTCCATCCGCGCCCTGGTTGTGCTGCTGCGCTCGCTGTTACTGCGACCTGTCGAGTCAAAGGCCAACGCGGAGGCGGCCAGCCAGGATGCGCACGATACGCTCGCGGTGAGGCGCCCTGCACGTATGGCTCTGAATTTATGTCGAGTTCTGCATTCGAAGGAGGACTGGCCTTGAGCTCAGCTGTTTCTTTGGGACAGGATGCTCCGAGCAGGCCGGGCGTGGCTCCTGTAGCATACCTAGCCACAGCTGTGCGCAACGAGGCCTCCCTGCAGCTGTTCATGCAGGCCGCCGCTGAGGCACAGTTGCACGTATGCGACTGCACTAGGCTGTTGCAGGTCGGCAGCATGCGCTTCCTTCATCGCTTACGGTCCAGCACAGATGCGGTGGTGCTGCACGCTGTCATGCAGATGCAGGCATGATGTAGTGCAGCGTAAGTCGTCACACCTGCCGCCCCTGTTGGCCCCGCTCAACTGCCCTACCACATACACAGCTAACACACTCCCGCAAGACTTCCACCTGACTGGACCTGCTATGTTTCTTTCGAGTACTTGCAAATATGCATACTGTCACACGCCAGCAAACAGCACAGGCTGCTCAGCGGGGCTGGGCCACCCCCGGCGGCCTGACAAGGACATGCTCACTGCTTGTCCCCGTGCAGGTGCTCGACTGTGTGCTTCTGCAGCTCCTCCACAGACGTGTGCTCATCCACGTGCCGCTCTGCCTTCACCTGCACGACACTCAACTGCGCTCAGGCACTGGAATCAACGTATTCAGTGAACGCGCAGGCACAAAGCGACAGGCATATAAGCAGAGGAAAGCCCAGCGGAAGCGAACCGAGGCTTCGCTGTCAGAGGCCAGCTTCTCATTCCACCCCGGCATTTCCTTATGGGGGCTCTTCTGCTCGCCTGCGCCCCGCCAATAGTGAGTATGAACATCTGTACCCTTTTGTTCGTGCTTGAACCTTCCACGCCATACGTGAACCAATGCGTGTAGCGCTGCGTGAGAGTGAGGCAGCGCATGGAGTTGCATGGCACCAGGTCCCAACCTGGCTCACCCTTCAAGTTCTTCTGCTTCTCGGCCTCGAGCATCTCTGGATCATTGTCGCTCACGTGGCTGCCGTGCCCTCGGCACACTGACGCACTGTGGATGCGCCTAAAAGCGCTTGTCAAGCTCAACCTAGAGGTGCGCCCAACCGCGTGAGAAAGCATGCTTCTGGGCTTGACTGCACAGCTTAGACACAATGTGGCTGGTGTGCTCATATGCGCACTCCTCCCTTTTCCTTGTGCGTGTATTTAGAGTGTAGTCAGCCCTAACAGGTTTGCACAGTCCTTGCAAGCTTGCCTGTTGATGGGGGGATGAGGGGCGGCATAGGTAGATTGATGGCTAGCTTATACACAGGCGCGCTGCAAGCGTTTCACACCATACAAGCACTCACAGGCGCTCCATACCTTGCACGCTTGAAACCAAGCAAACTTGCTCCACTCTTCACGCGTGTGCTACCGTGAACACCAATACATGCTGCCCTGCATTTGCCCCGTCCACTTCCTCTTCACACCAGAAACAAAGGGGCAGCCAGGCGAGCGCCTCAACACTGCGTGCAGATGAAACCTACCAGTGCCTGCCACGAAACCAACGCCGTGTGCATGCAGGCTGCATGCCGTGCACACTCTGCCGACCAGAGGTCAGGGAGCAAAGCCCCGGAACATACTAAATGGAAATCAAAAAATTGGAGCACTGCCGCAGGCTGCTCCCAGGTGGCACATGGGTACACCAGCAGCGCCTACACGTCTACAACCTGCCACATGCGCGCGCCTCACCCTAGGCCGCTTGGCCCTTCCAGGCGAGCACCGCAGGCGCATGCCACCGTGCGGCGGCTCCCTCTCCCACTGCCGACCCGCCAGCCTCGCGCCTGGCAACGAGCGTACCTCGCGCAGCGTATCATGCAGCGGTCCGCGAGCGGCCGGCCTGCAGGCTGCCCGCCCGCTCTGGGCAGACACGCGACATACGCGCGGCCCTCACGCGGCGGCCCAGGCTCCGGGCGCCGGGCTGCAGGCTGCGTGCGCCGCGGGGGGCGAGCTCGGCGGCCGCACGAGCGCCAGCACGCGCTGCAGGTCCTCCACGCGGAACGGCTTGCAGATGAACTCCTCGATGCCCACCTCGCGCCCCTTGTCGTGCATGACCTGCCGCGCTCACAGTCTGCCGATCAGCAAAGTCCGGCAGACAGCTACGCCTTCTGTAACACAGCTTCCTGCCTAAAGACGGTCGGTGAGACCGCACAACCACCGACCACAGCAGCAGAGGGTTCACGACATATGACACAGCTCCCAGCGCCGGTGCGTGCGCCGCGCTGTCTTGGCGACCCAAAAGCAAGGTGCGCCGCCCGTCGGCCGCTAGTCACGCTGCACCGCATGCGCTGCGGGCGCGCCTGCAGCGTGTTGGCAGACAACGCCACGATGCGCGGCCGCACGTGCGGCGGGTACCTGGCCTGGATCTGGCGCGACGCCTCCAAGCCATCCATGATCTGCACGGGAAAAAGCCCGCCATGAGAACGAAACCTGCCATCATGTGCACTCTCAACGTCCACCAGGCATTCCGCTGGCTCCTGGGCTTGCTATTGTTGAGCGGCAGAACAGCAGCGCTGCATGGGACCACGCCTCAAGAGTCCCGCTGACACACACAGGCTATCAGCTTGATTGTGGCACTTCCAGGCTGCGCCAGAAGCTGGGGCGGACCGGCATGTGAATGTCCATGAACACCAGATCGTACGCGGCCGCGTCCAGCTCCTGCACGCGCAGGGCCCCGCACGCCTCAGCGCGCTGGCAGCCAGGCACGCAACGGCCGTCCTCGCCACGCTCCCCAGCCTCGCCTTTCCAGCAAGCCCGCAAAACCCCTTCCCACTGCAAACCCCGGCACGCATGCGTGGCTTGCGCGCACAGCTGCAAACGCCGTCGCAGCCAGGTGCCGCCGCACTGCAGCAGCGGCGCGGCGCGCGCGCCGGGGGTAGGGTTAGGGCGCCCGGGGCGGGGCCGCCGCGCGCCTGCAGCGCCTCGCAGCCGTTGCTGACGACCTTGGGGTGCGCGTCGGGCAGCACGCGCTGCAGCACCTTCAGCAGCACCTTCTGGTTCACCAGGTTGTCCTCGGCGATGAGGATGCGCAGCGCCGCGGGCCCCGGCCCGGCTGCGCGCGCGCGCCCGCCGCGTCAGCGCGCGCCCGTACGCAGTCCAGCGCTGCAGCACTGCAGCTGTAGACGCTCAAGACGCTCGCAGCACGCCCATACCAGAGACGGGGGCAAACAGTCCCAGCGCCTGCCCTTGTCACGCACGCGCCCACGAGGGGCGCGAATATGCACGGCTCAAGAGCCCACTTGCGCTCGCTAACACAGCTGAGAACGCGCATGCATTTCGTATCACGGGTCCACTCCCGTTGCCCATTTCCTAGGACTTCTGCCTTAGGTCAGCCCTTCGTCCACAAGCCAAACAGAAAACAACGTGTACTTTTACCAATGATGCTGGCGCTGTCCATAGATGCGTCTGAACATGCTCTTGACTATCACAAGCCTTCTATCACAATTACTGGCCAGGGCATGGGCCCCAACGAGCGCGCACAGGAGGATGATGACATGGACAGCGTGCTCTGGGTGCTGCTGCCGCTGCCGCTGCTGGCCCCGTTGCCGTGCCCGTTGCCGGTCCCGTTCTGCTGGCCCTCCTCCTTGATGGTGTCGGCCCAGCCGAAGCCGCCGCTGCGGCGCCCGTGCCGCCGCAGGCGCGCCCCTGGCTGCCCGCCGCCCGCGCCCTCCCTGCCGGCCCGGGAGGCAGCCATCAGAGCTGAGGCAGGCGCGTTCCTCGGCGCCGCCAGCGAAGCGGCCGCCGCCGGCACTTGACCTCCAGCTCGCGCATGTTGAGGTGCTCCCCACCCCTGCTGGCTGCTGCACGGAGCTCCGTCACTCTCCTGCTCCACCACCTGTCACATGGCAGCCCCTGTGCGCAAGCTCAAGCACTTGCACGCGACGCCACATTTGCGCACAGTCAGGCTGCAGCTGCGCATGTCGCTGCCCTCCAGCGTGCTGCGTGTACCAACCACAGCCGCAGATCGCAATACTTGGCACGCAGGCGGCGTGCGTTCGCAACCGCGCGGCCGCGCGCGCACCCGCAGGCCGCGCAGCCGGGCTGCGGCATGTCCGGCCGCTCCAGCGCGCTGTTGTCCAGGCTGGTGCGCCGGTGCCAGGCCATGACGTTGTTGAAGGCGCGCACGTCGCCCGCGCCGCCATAGCCGCCGCCGCCGCCGCCGGGGTCGCTGGCGCTGCTGGCGGTGCGGGCGGCGCCGCCGCGCGCGCCCAGGGGCAGCACGTTGAAGGCGCCGCTGGCCGCCGCGGCCGCGCGCGCGCCTGCGCCGCTGTGCAGCGGCACATGCTGCGCGCGCCGCTGCCCGCGTCAGCGCCAGTCACAGAGCACATCTGCGCGCAGAGCTGTGGGCACGACCGTACTGCCCTGCCACACATCGTGCAGCTGCTGAGTGCCCCGCATCTGCATGACGACCCTAGGGTTGGGCATATACCCTAACCCTAAGCAAAGGGCCAGGCGCGGCGGGCGCGCGCCTGCGACTTGGACCGCATCAGCGCGCTGGCCTTGAGCAGCGCGGTCGCCAGCCGCACGTGCTTGACCGGGCGCGCCACGAAGGACACGAGCGGGTGCAGGCCCATGGGCACGCCGTCGCGCTGGCCCAGTACCACCACCGGCCGGCCCTTCCAGCCGCCCCTGGCCGCGGCGCCGCCGCAGTCAGGCCCTGTGGGCTGCGAGCATGGGCTCATGCTACCACATCTCTCTATGTAAGAACACCCCCCCGATTGCCCCACATGCCTCTGCACTGGGTGCATGCAGCACACTGGGCCGCATGCGGCATGCGCCTAACCTCCTGAGTTTGTCAATGGGCGCAACTCCATGCTAACGTGCGGCGAGCCCAAACGCATGTACCACAGCAGCTACATGCACTGCCTCGGCTCACGCCGCCCCCCATCTGCCCGGCGTAAGATGCCAACGCACCGCAGCGCCGCCACGGCGTCCTCCGCGCCGACGATGGCAAAGTCGCACGATGCGTCGCGCGCCGCGGCCGGGCCCGCCGCGACCTCCATGCCCAGCATCCGGCAGCTCTGCAGCACCTGCGCACGGGGATGCGCGCAGTGTGAGCAGCGCGCGGCCCGCAGCGCGCACGGCAGGCGGGCGCCCACTGGAAGTAAACTGCCTCTCTTATTTGCTGCAACAGATCAACAGTGGGTTGGCTGAGTCGCATGGGCAAAACCTGGTGCAGCTCGCGCGGCTTCACGTTCGGTACATGTGCACACTCGCAGACACGTGGCGCGGCACAGAGCGCGTGCGCTCACCTGCTCTGCGGTGGGCTGGTGGCAGACATCAACGACGACGCGACGCCGCCGCAACACCGCGCACTCGGCCTCGCTGGGGCCGCTCCAGTCCGCCGCCGCGTCGGGGCTCAGCTGCCGCCAGCCCAGGCCAGGCGGCGGCGCTGCGCTATTGCTGCCACCGCCCGCCGCGCGCAGCGACGGCGGCGGCGGCTGGTGCGCTCCTGTCGCCGCTGCGCGGGCAAGCACTGTCACGCAGCGGCATCGTGTGCGACCAGCAGGCATAAGCTCTGTTGTGCGCAAAAGGCTACCTGGTCTTATGCCTGATGCAAAGCATGGCACACTAGAAATGCCAAGCCACTGCAATACACACAGCGTCGAACGTAAGGATAGAGCTCGACTTGACACAGACCATGACAACAGCAGGCCTTACCACCGGAGCCAAACTGCGCTGCCTGCGGCCCCGCCGCCGTGGCATGCGCCTCAGCCGCGGCATCCGCCGCCGCATGGCTGGCGCCGTTGCTGCTGCCGCCGCGGTCGCCGCCAGGCCCCGCAGCTGCGCGTGCCTCAGCCGGGGCCGCGCTGGTGAATGCGGATGGTGCCGGCAGCGCCGCCGCGGACGCCGCCACTGCAGCGGCCGGCTCCTGCAGCAGCTCAAGCTGTCAGTCACACGCCGATGCACCGCCCCTTCCCACCTGTGCTCGCAGATGCATGGCAGGCCCCTCCCTCATCTGGCAGGCGGCCCCTGTGCGCTCTCCCAGGCGCGCTCTGCCATGCACAGGCGCCCCTGTGCAGCCGCGCTGCATGCGCCCCACGGTGCCGCAGGCGCCTCGCAGATGCAAGCACGGCAGCTCAGCGCCGCCTGAGGCACCACCCACGCGAGACGCTGGGGCAGGCCGTTGCCGGCAGCGCGCTGGGGGGTTGTGTGCGGCGCGCCGGCGCGGGCGCCCAGGGCAGCAGAGGCGTGAAGTGGAAGGTGGACCCGCGGTCGGCCGCCGACTCGACCCAGATCGTGCCGCCCATCAGCTCCGCGAGGCGCCGCGAGATCGCCAGGCCCAGGCCTGGCCGCGCCCCGGAATGCTCAACATCGCGCGCCCTTGCCGCACTCGTCATGAACTACTCAGCATGCATGGCGCTGCATCAGCGGCGCAACACACAGCAGCGCTGCAGGCGTGCTGGGCACTCTTGGCGAGAGGGGCCACGCTGCAGGGCAGTGCCCTGGGCACACGCAAAAGCAGGGCTGGCTGCCGCGCACCCGTGCCGCCGTACTTGCGGCTCATGGACTCGTGGCCCTGCCGGAAGCACTGGAACAGCTTCTTCATGGAGTCGGCCGAGATGCCGATGCCCGTGTCGCGGATCGTGAAGTGGATGCGCATGCCGGGCGCCGCCGCCTCGCCCGGCGCGCCCGGCGCGCCCGGCGCGCCCGCCTCCGCGTTGCCGCCGCCGCCGCCGCCGTCGGGCGCCGACCTTGCCGAAGGGCCGGGCGCGGGCGCGGCGCCGCGCGGCGACGCGGGCGGCTGCGCGAGCGCGGAGGCCGGCAGCGGGTCATGCTCCGGCGACACGGTCGCGCTAACCACCACCTCGCCGCGCTCCGTGAACTTGACCGCGTTGGCCAGGATGTTGGCGAGCACCTGCGGCGCATGGGCGGGTCGCTACGATGCCCGCACGTGCGTACAAATTGCGAGCAGCAAGCGCTGCAGGCTTGCGCGCCGCGCACGGGGCCGGCCTCGGGCGGTCAGCAGCGCCTCTGCCTGGCTCAGATTAGGGTAGGGGCCTACCCTGAGTGCGCCCATCGGGCGCGCATGCATCGGGCGCGCATGCGCGCCCGTGCATCGAGTCGCCAGGATCGGGACGCCAGCGTGGCCGGGCGCGTGCGCGCGCGCCTGGCGGATGCGGATGGCGTCGCCGAGCACGCGCCGGCTGAGCAGCGGCTCGTCCAGCAAGTACGCCAGCGCCAGGCCCTTCTTGTTGGCCTCCGCGGCCACCATCTCCACGGTGCTCTCCACCATCGCCCGCAGATCCACCGGCGCGGACTCCAGCACCATGCTGCGCGGCGCGGCCGGCGCACCGGCGTCAGCGCCCCAGCCGCTAATAATTGATTAACAATTAATTATTGACGTCATAGCCCTGGCTGCTGACCATTTGCAAATGTGAACTGCACAGGACACGATGGGAACACTAGCTGTGAGGATGCAACACCATCCAACAGAGCATCCTCATAACAGGAGCATGGCGACCTTGCAAACGCACCGTCCAACACAGTGCCCTCACCACAGGAGCACGGCGACATTACAAATGCGCTGCTGCATCAACAGCCAGCAACCACAAAGCAGCATGCAGCGAGCAGCGGCGAGCAGCATGCAGGAAAATGTGCTGCACCTGTTGTGGTCAATCTTGGAAAAGTCGAGGATATCGCCCAGGATGGTGAGCAGCGTGTCACCGCTGTCCAGGATGGTCTCCGCAAGCTCCCTGGCGTGCGCACGCCGGTGCCGCCCGTCAGCGTCTGTTACACGATACATAAGCTGCGCACTGCAGCAGCAGAGCGGGCTCAGCCAGACATGCAGCACGAGTTGCCACTACACACCGCACTGCGTGCACAGAGCGCCAACCACAACCTGCTGCCACACCAGGCAGCTTGAATGTGGCAAGGGCGGCGGCAGGTCCGCGGCAGAGGCGCGCGGGGGCCAGCGCGGCGCGGGGCGCGCCGCTGCTCCGGCGTGAGGTTGGTGGACAGCAGCAGCTGCGCGACTGCAATCATGCCATTGAGCGGCGTGCGGATCTCGTGGCTCATGTTGGCCAGGAACATGCTCTTGGCCTCGGTCGCCATCTCCGCCGCCACCTGGCGCCCGCCACGGGGCTTAGCAACCTGGCTTGAGAACCACAGGGTAAAACAGAGCAGCGCATTGCCATGCAGCACACAGCAGGGAGCCCCATGACGCATGATCAGGCGCAGGACGGCAAGCCTCAGTCCTGCCACAGCGCCGGCGGGTCGAAGGCGGGGCGGGCTGCAGCGCGCGCCTTGGCCTCCTGCAGCTCCTTCTCGGCCTCCTTGCGGCGCACGAGCTCGGTGATGTCGGACTGCACGCCGATGTAGCTCATCACGCGCCCGGCCGCGTCGCGCACGGGCGTCATGCTGAGAAGGTTCCAGAAGCGCTCGCCCGTGCGCTTGTAGTTGAGGATCTCCGCCGTCACCTCGCTGCCCTGCGCGCCGCGCGCCGCCCCGACTCGGCGCGCCGCCCCAGGCCTCGCGAGCGGACTCGCCTGCATGGTCACCCACGGCAACCTCGCGCAGGCGACCTGTCATGCAGAAGACGCCGCGGACTGCAGCGACGCGCACCAGGAGGCGCGGCTCGAGCGGCGGCGCGCAGCACAGCAACTAGACCTCACAGCGCAGGACGCGCTCCGCGGCCAGCTCACGGTGCAGCCAGCGGCGCGGGCCCACGAGCGCGCCGCAGCCCTCCGGGGCCCTCCGCGACGCCCCCAGCAGCAGCCGCAGCGCCCGCGCCGGCGCGCTGCGGGGCGGAGCGGCCGCGGCGCGCCTGCTCCAGCGCGCCGCGCAGGAGCGCGACGACGGCGGGGTCGGTGTCGGGGCCCTGCAGGAAGCGGCAGTTGCGGCCGATGACCTCCTCGCGCGCGTAGCCGGTGATGCGGCAGAAGGCCTCGTTGACGTACACGATCGGCGTGTCGGGCATGTTGGGGTCGGCGATCGTGATGCCCTGCGCGCGACGGGCGCAGTTGCGCACGCGCGCGGCGGACAAGTGCGCCGAAGCTCGCACTGACGTGCATTTGTGCAGCAGACAGTCTCGTTAAAGGCTGTGTTGGGGGCAGCGATCGTGGTGCCCTGCGCGCGCGCGCGGTGGGGGCGCTCGCCGCGCGCGCGCGCGGTGGCCGGGCGCGCCGCAGCTCGCGCCGGTGTGCGCTTGTGCGACAGACGGTCTCGTCGGAAGTATGCACATACGTTGGAGGGCCAGGAGCTGGGACCTGCTTCACAACAGGTGGCTCCCAGGGCGCAGAGCGATCACACGCAGGGCGCAAGCCCAGCGCGGGCCGCCGCGCCTCGCTCAGGTTGGACAGCGCGTGGTCCCGCAGCTGGAATGCTGCCTCCGACGCCTTGCGCTCCGTCACATCCTGCAGCGATGCGCACACTTGCGGCCGTGCCTCCGCGACCCACTGTGACATCACAACCGACCGCGCATGCCCGCAGTGCAGGGCACTCAGATGCTTCCATGAGGGCCACTGTGACATGCCAGAGGGCGCAGCTTCCAGCTGACAATGCGGTAAATGTGAGGCGGCAGACGCGACCAGAGAACGAGTGAGGCGGCTGTGCACAGCCGCTGAGTGACCCCGGTCCGGCCTGTCTTGGCAGGCACGCCCTGCCCATCCGGCATGCAGCAGCGCATGTCGCACAGCATGCGTGCACAGCCGTAGCAGGGCGCCCGGCCGGGCGCGCGCCTGCTGCACCGCCACGAAGTTGGCCACGCAGCCGGCGCGGTCGGTGATGGGCGTGATGGACACCTGCGCGCCGCGGCCGGCCACCTCTGCCTTCTGCTCTGCACACACGCTCGGTGACGACACAAAGCGCTCACACGTGCGCGTGACTATGTCAACATGACCACATGCTGATGATGGCTTCGCCACTGGAAACCCTCATCACCGCCAACCCACCCAATCCATTTTCATTCTGTGGCCTGCCGCTGCAGCCACGCCGGCATTCACTCCCGGGTCCCCCACCTGGTTCCAGAACTTGGAGCCGTCCTTGCGGTAGTTGATGAGCTCCACGACGACGGGCTGCTGCGCGGCGATGGCGCTGCGCAGATCGTCCAGCGCGGAGGGGTCGGTGTCGGGGCCCTGCATGAAGCGGCAGTTGCGCCCGATGACCTCGTTCTTGCTGAACCCTGCGCGCCCCCCGACATCAACCGAGCGAGTCAGCTCTGCTCTCTCCCGCACAACTTCACACTGCTCATAAATAGTTATGCATATGCCTGGAGGCAGAAATTGAAGGTCAGCCTGGCGACTTCAAGCAAGGCCTACAAGCGCGCCAGCTCTTCGCAGGGCATGGGGTCCCCGAAGGCGCGCCAGCGCAGCTCCACACGCCTAATCTGCACGCAACCTCCCGCGCGCACAGGCCGCCGCCGCGCACAGGGCGCACCAGTGAGCTTCTCGAAGCCGGCGTTGCAGTAGACGATGGGGTTGTCGGGGATGTTGGGGTCGGTGATGACGATGGCCTCGCTCGTCGCGGCGAGCGCCTTGTCGCACAGGTGCATCGCCTCCGCGGTCGAGCGCCGGCCGCGGATGTCCGTCACCACGCCCACCTGCGCGCGGCCGGCGCGCGGCGTCTGCAGCCGCGGCCGCTCGGCGCAGCGACCCGGCAATCCAGCACACCGCTGCCTGCCCGGCGCCTCCCTCACGTCAGCGCGCCGAGGCCCTCGATCCGGCACCGCCCACCACACCGCCTTGCAGCAAGCACGCTCCCTGCTTCGTGGTGGTATAGGGCTGGGCGCCAGCCCTACCGGACGCGCCTCCAAAAACCCTTGCCCACCAGGGCCGCATGGGTCGCACCAGGTTCTCTGCCGACGCGCTGCCGCCGTGGCGCACGGGCCGCAGCTGCACCTGCACCCACAGCCGCTCGCCCGCCTTGGTCGCCAGCTGTGCCTCAAAGTCGGCCTCGCGCCCGTCCGCGACCGCCTCAGCGGCCGCCGCCACCGCGCCGTCGCGCCCCTCCACCTGCGGCCCCAGCACAGGCGCTCTCTCTCGCAGCATGCGGACAATCGCCCAGACCAGCTGCACGGCACGGCCCTGCAGCCCGTCGTCACAGGTAGCCAGGCACTGCGCCGCAGGCCGGCAACGCAGGTGGCCTGACCTGGCGCGCTCAATGCGGCAGCCCAGCCGCCTGACACGCTCACTTCAACGGTGAGCACCGCCCTCGTGGTTCAAGTGCCGTGCAGGACGCCGCAACAAAAGTCGCGCCCCGGCCAGGCAGGGGCCCAGGCCGCGGGCGCGGCCGCCGCTGCAGTGCGGGGCAGGCCGCTGGGCGCGCCTGCAGGAACGTCCAGGGCTGCCCGAGCGCCTCGTCGGCGGAGAAGCCAGTCAGGCGCACGAAGCTCTGGTTCACGTACACCAGCGCGCCGGAGCCGCGCGCCGCAATGAAGATGCCGCCAGCCATGTGGTTGAGCGCGCGGTCGCGCAGCTCCAGCAGGCGCTGCTGCTCGCGGTCCGCCTCGCGCGAGCTCAGCGCCCACATGCAGTTTGCCGCGCGGCCCGCGTCATCCAGCACCTGCCGCGGCGCAGTAGTGGCTGTCATGCGAGCTCAACGCTTACTCAACGCATACTTACATGCAGTTCGCCGCGCGGCCCGTCTCGACTAGCACCTGGACGGCGGCGCAGTGGTGGCTTGGAAAGGGAGCCCCGCCGCGCGCGCCAGGGCGGCGCCGGCTGCTTGACGCGGCGCGCCGTGTGTGGTCCCGCTCGGAGAGGCGCGGCAGGGCGCCTCTCGGGGGGCAGGTGGGGGACGCCCGGGCGGCGCACCGGCGTGACGCTGAGGTGGCCCCAGAAGGGCGCGCAGTCGCGGCGGCAGCACAGCAGCTCCGCGCTGGCGCCCCGCGCGTCCGCCACCGCCGCATCCAGCTCCGCCACCGCCGCGCCATCCGCCTCGCGGCTCAGCAGCAGCGCGCGCACGGGCCGGCCGAGCGCCTCGCCGCGGCTGAAGCCTGCCACGCGCGGCCAGCTTACAGCTTACCCACACGGCTCGCCAGACAGCAGGTGCACCAGCAACCACCCCGGCAACCCGTACAGCACAAACGCGTGAGCGCAGCGCCCCCGCCGCCGCCTGACTCCGCCGCCGCCTACTCCGCCGCCGTCGCCGTCCGCTTTCGAGCCTGACCAGCAGCTTACGCACAGGCTGCTCCACAGTCCGCCGCTGGTCACGCTGGGTGTATGTGCCCATGCAGGCGCGCACGCACAGCAGCGCAGAAGCACAGCAAACCCACGACGCGAGGCTCACGGGCTCAGCGTGCATGCGCGTCCTGCCTCTGCACCGACGCCCCAGCGAGGCCGCTCGCTGCACAAGCTCACACTTTGGTGTGCTAGGCATCCTACATAGTGGGGAGTGGGGAGAGACAAGGTGCAGCGGCGCGCCCACCTGTGAGACGGAAGAACGCATCATTTGCGTAGACGACGGGGTGGTTGACGGCGAGCGGGTCTGCGCGCGGAGAGGAGAGGTCAGGCAGTACAGGCAGTATGCCAGAGGTCACAGGGCAGCAGGAGGGGCCAACAAAGCTTCTGACACGCACTGTTTATGCCAACCGCCCCTCTTGCGCACCGCAAGAAGCAAGTTCAGCAGCTGGCTCGCACCTGAGAGGACTATGGCTTCAGACAGCTCGTTGAGCGCAGCGACGGCCAGGCCATTGTCCGGCGCCATGCGGCGTGCGAAGCCACGGCACTGTGAATAGTCGCTGGTGCTGCCCAGGCTCTCACATCAGCTCACTGCTACTGGCGAAACTCCCGCATGCTGCGCCCAATGTGCTACTGTGAAGTACACCTTGCTCAGCCTCTTACAGTGATGAACAAGCGCGCCACGCGCGGGTTGAGTTGGACAGCGGGAGCCTGCCAGTTGCGCTCTGCACTTGTCCAAGGTAGTTTCTGGGCATGATATACGGTGCGGAGAAGAAGCCACCTTGCCGAGCGCGTCCGTGACAGCCTGCAAAGTGACCACGCAAAGGGTAATGGAGTGGAACGTACCCCGGCATTTTTCCGGGTCTACTGGTGTGTGGCGGGGTGTAGAGTCCACCTGCACACCTCCCCATATGTGATTGAGACCTGAGATTGTGATGCTAACGAGGGCTCAGTGTCTTTTCCTCTGCACACTTCGATTGCTACCTCGTGTGTTTGTAGCATGCCAGGTGGAGAAGCTAGTGTACCCGTTCTGATTGAAAAGTGCACTACATTGGAGCGCCTGGACACAGTGCAGCATAATATATGTCAGGCAGTCAGAACATGCGGGTGCGTGCCGTCCCACTCCCAGTTGCTCGCAAAGCAATCCTGATGCTCGTCTTCCGGACGCTGAGCTGCGGGTGCCTGCAGGAGTTTGTGGTGCGCGCGCACGTTCCAGCGCATGGCAGCGCCAAGTACTCCATCGCCAAGTTTCCTGCGGTGCGCCGCGCGCCAGTGCCCCTGCGAGCCACATTGCAGGAGACCTCCTTGCAGCTGTGACAGCCGGTGGCCTGGCTCTGCGCGCTCAGGGCCCGCCCGGCTTCAAGGGCGGCCGGGAGGCCGCCTGGCAGCTGGCGCATGAGGTGACCCAGGGCGTGCGGGCTGCCAGCGGCGCAGACGGGCGCGCCGCTCCCTCGGGGGCCTACTTACCCTCGTGCCGGCCAGCGTGCACAGCGGCCTATGCCTCTGCAGCCCTGCTGGAGCCTGCGCACCCCCGCATGCGCGGCCGGGCCGCGCAAACCTGCCGCTGCCGGGCGCCTGCACGCTGAGGAGGCCCTGCCAACGGCGCCGCCTGCGCCTGGACGGCCGCGCCAGGTCCCCGGCATCCTATGACGCTGCACTGTGGCCAGCGCGCTCAGCTGCCGGGCGGGCTGACCGCGCAGGGCTCCCGGCAGCACCTGGGTGCTGGAGGAGCGGCCGGGGGGCCCGGCGCTGCGCGGGCAGCGCGAGGGCAGCCTGGGCGGCGCGGCGTACTATGTGCTGACGCGCGAGGGCGCTGACTTTGTCGCCGTCCCGGTGGCGCAGTGGATCAGCTTCCGGCCGCAGCGCCAGTGCGCCCCGCGCGCCCCGCGCCCGCCTGACGCGCTCGCCTGCCCGGCTGCGCCCATCGCTAGCCCTCTTCGCTCGGGGCGTGTTTGCGCCCACTTTCCAGTCTGCGCCCACCACCGGCGGCCCGCACCCGGCTGCGCCTGCGCCCGGCGCACCGCAGTCGCCTGCGCCCTGCTCCCAGCAGCCTGGGTCGCTGTGGGAGGGCGGGGCGGCGCCCACGCGCGCCTGCTCAGCCGGCCGCAAGCCTGCCCAGCCGGCCGCGCGCCTGCCCGGCAGGGGTCACCTGAATTGTCACTGTGGGAGGGCGGGGCGGCGTGCATGCGCGCCTGCCCAGCCGGTCGCGCGCCCGCCCGGCAGGGGCCACCTGCCCAGCCGGCCGCGCGCCTGCCCGGCAGGGGCCACCTGAACAGCCTGGAGGAGGCCGAGGCGCGCATGGGCCGTGCCGAGCGCGTCGCCTTCCCCAGCGCCAACCCGCGCCTGGCCGCGCTGGCCGCGCGGGGTGCGCGCCCGCGGTCCCACCGCCCCGCCCGCCGATGCGTCGCGCGCGGCATGCAGGGCTTGGACGTGCAGTGGCCGCTAGTAGGTCCGCCAGGCAGGAGCCCCTGGAGCTCACTTGCCAGGCCGCAGTGTGCGCCGATAACGCGCGGCGTCCGGGCAGCGGCTGCCGCTCGGCACTGGTGGCGCTGCTGCTGTCAGCTCGGGAACACGAGGCGCACAGCAAAACAGCCCCCTTGCAGAGCAGCCCGGCGTGAAGCGCGCGCGTGCGCACGGCAGGCAGGGCATGTTGCAGCCATGGCCGCTCAGGCGGAAGACTCTGAGCGCCTCGCGCCGAGCAGGTGAGCAGGCCGACGCGCCCGACGACGACGTGGCGTCTGACGCGGGCGCGGACAGCGACGACGACGAGGACCGGCGGCGGCGGCTTGGCGGCGGCGGCGGCGGCGGCGCGCGCGCGGGCGGCGCGGCGGGCGGCGCGGACGCCGCCGCGGCGGGCGGCGCGGGCGGCGACGACATGCCGGACGTGCAGGCGCGCTGCTTGCGCGGGGGGTCCGCTGGCACTGCCCTGGCGTGGAGCCACGGCTGCGGGCGTGCCGAGCACTGCACTCGTCACGCGCCCCGGCCTACGGCACTCTTGCGCCAGAGGTGACAGCGAACTCTGCGCGCGGTGCGCTGCCACGCGCATCGCTTGAGGGGCCCTACCTCGTGTTGGCGTGAGGGTGGAGCGCGCCTCTGCAGCCTGTGTTGGGACGCCGTCTGGGGCCCGTGCAGACGGCGCCGACGGCGGCCGCGGAGCGCGCGGAGGACTGGGACCACGAGGAGGAGCGCGCCGACGACGACCTGGACCAGGTGCGTCTCCCCTGCCCGATCAGGCTCCCCTGCCAGGTCAGGCTCCCCTGCCTGGTCAGGCGAGTCCGGTCCTGCGCCCGCTCAGGGGCGCGCCAACAGCGTCCTGGAGCATGTGCTCCCCATCCCAGAAGGCGAGGCAGGTCTGCCGAAGTTCCGAATCAGGATTAGTCTTTTCCATATTCCGAGTGCGGGGAAGGTGAGGGTTTGGGGTTTCCATATCCTGTGGCAGTCCGTCAACGGCTTGCATGGCGCCCGATCACACAGCGGCGGCGCGGGGGCAGGGTGAGGAGGAGGCAGACGCGGACGCAGATGGCGCGCCCGGCGACAGCGCGCCGCGCGCTGCCAAGAGGTCCGGGGCCCTCGGCGCGGGATGCGCGCGCACGCGCGGCCGCCCACCGGTGCAGCGCATGCGCTGCCCTGCACGCCCTGCTGCACGATTCACGACTTGGTCGGGGCCGTGCCAGAGGGCGGATGCTTGGGAGCGTCCCGTGCGCCTGTCATGTCCGTTGTGGTGTCGAGCACACGGTGCATGCGCTGCGTTGCGGCATGTAGTACGCGGCTCAAGTGATGCTGCTCGTCAAATGGCAGAATTATTGGCGGTATTGGCGGAATGCTTTCGTGAACTGGAGCTTCAGCAGAAGTGTGTTCATTGTGTTGTTGTGTCCAACGCACACATGTGACCTTTCTAGAAGTGTCCGTTTCAGGCTTGCGCGCGCGCACTGCGCACATTTTGACTGACGCACTGTCAGCGCGCTGAGCACGCTCTGAGTGCGCAGGCGAGAGCGCGACTCGGCTAGCCCGCCAGCGGCTGTGGGCAGCACGGAGCGGCTGCGCCAGCTGCTGCACCGCAGCGGCCTAGAGTCTGACGGGGAGGGCGACGGTGCGGGCGGCGCGGGGCCGCCCGACAGCGACGACGATGACGACGACGCGGACGCCGACGAGGACTTGGACGCCATGGCGTCGGGCATGCAAACTCGGGTGCCGCACGCTCTCAAGCCCCCAATGAGCTCCGGACGTAAGCATTGCTGCGCTGCGTGCTCCGCGCGCAGAGCTCGGCCTGGCTGGCCGCCAGCGCTGTTGCATGCATACACGCTGCGCCGCAGCATGATTCTGTTGCGATCATGGTGTGAAGCTGCTTCTTGCAGGCTGTTGGCAGCGTATGATGATGCTGTGGGCATGGTGTGCTCTAGTTCTAGAGCACAAGACCGGCAAGCACCTGCCATTCAGGAAGGTGCACCACCGAGTCGCATCCCGCATGAGTGAAGCAAAACACGCGTGTGTCGGCGCCAGGCCGTCCAGCCACTGGCGGCTTCCGCGAGGGCGGCGACCGGCAGCGAGGCAGGGCCGTCAGGCAGGGCGCTGGCGGGCGCAGCGGCCCCGCGCGCGGGGCGCGCCGCTGCCGCCGCTGCAGGCAACAGGTCGGGGCCGGGCGCGCCGGCCGCCGCCGCGGCGGGCGCGGCGCGCGGCGAGAAGCGCAAGGCAGACGCCACAGCGGGCGCGCCAGCCGCGCCCGACGACGCAAAGCGGGTGCTGATTCCCTGCTGTGCGGAGCTTTGGCCGTGGTGTGTTTTTGGCGTCTGGGCCACCTGGCGAGCCGCATGCTCTTGTGCAGATCCAGTGTCCTGGAGTAGCACGAGGAGGGTGAGGTTGGGTCAGGATGCGTTCCTTGAAGGGACAGAGCTTGCCGCAGAGCTCTTGCCTGCGGAGCGGAGCTTGGCCGTGCCTGCGAGCGCAAGCAAGGACAGCACTGCTGCGCCAGCCGTTTGTGCAGGGTGCGCAGCGCTGTGTGCATTCAGGCCACCAGCAGCGGTCTGCGCCGGGAGAGGCAGGCACGGCCGGGAACGAGCAGCGGGGACAGGAGCGCAGGCGGCGCTGCTGCATCTGCTCCCTGGCCTTGGGTGCGGCACGCGCGCTCTGGCGGTACAGGGCGGTGACACCGGCGCTCGCCGCGGGCCGCGCAGGCACGCACCGAGGCGGACAGCGCGGACAGCGGCGGCGTGAGCGAGGGCGACGTCGTGCGCCTGCTGCGCGAGCGCGGGCCGCTCGTGTCCTCCGCGCTCAGCGCCGCCTTTCGCGCGCAGGCGCGCGCGCCCGCCCCGAGTTCACGGGTTGAGGGGGCCGTACAGCGCATGGCGCTGCGCTGCGCCTGGGGCTTCCTGTGCTGAAAATTCCGCTCGCAGTGCTGTTTTCAAATTGCGCCGATTCGAGTCGACCATGTGCACTTGCGTGAGGTATCGGGACAGGGCGCTGCACGTGCAGTGCTGCGGCTGAGCGGCTTGTGCGCTCTTGGCGGATCCTTTGACACGCCGTGCGAGCCTGGCATGCCCATGCTGGCGCTCCATGTTTGAAAACAGCGTTGGTCCGGCTGTTCAGAGTGTTCGGTATGCATGCACCATGCTTAGTTGAGTGTATCCGAACCACCTTGCGAGCTCTGGCGCTCCGTGTTCGAAAACAGCGTTGGTCCAGCTGTTCAGAGTGGTCGATGTGCATGCACCATGCTTAGTTGAGTGTATCCGAACCACCTTGCGAGCTCTGGCCGGCTGCGTGCAGCTCAAGACGCCGGCGCAGCGCAAGGCGTTCACGCAACTGGTCAAGCGCGTGGCGCGCCTGGAAGAGATTCCGGCGGGCTCCGGCACAAAGTACATCGTGCTGCGCAGCCCGGCCTCCTAGGCGCGGCTCTGTTGAGTGACCGCCGCCTGTGCATCCGTGTGGAGGTGTTGTGCCGTGGAGACTGCCAGGCGTCTGCTTCCTTGGGCGAGGTCACACATGTGTTTTGGCGGCAGCAAGCACGAGGGTTCCAGCCGCAGGCTTGGCACCGTGTTGCTTGTTGCCGTCTCGCTCTTGCAGACGCGGTCAACTCGTGTACACATGCACCGTCGGAACATGCGACCTGGTCCTCAAGGCTCCACAACCAGGTTAGCGGCATTCAGGAGCGCGCCGGCACGTGCTCCGGCCGGCGCTCGGTTGGGTGCGCGCTCTCTTGGCAGCTGCTCTCCAGCCTGGCCGGGGTCCCGGTGCTCAGTTGCGCCTCGCTCGCCATGGCAGAGCGCCCGGTAGTCCTGCAGGCAGCCGGGGGTGTTGGACGCCGCCCCCAGCACGGCCTGGCCGATCGCACTGGCATGGCTCCTGTGCAGTCTTGCACGGCAGGCCACCATGTGTGCTTGAGCAAACAGCGACACACTCCCTGGGCATGTACGGCGGCCCTAAGATGCGTCGGGGAGCTCTCGAGCGCAACGCATGCGGCATTGCTGCACCGGCAGCGAGATGAGCCCATCCTTGTCTGCGTCTGCTGCCTCCGTAATGGTCCGTACATCTGCTGCTGTCAGCTGCAGCCAGGCCGCTGGCTGTCAGCCTCTGCGCAGCCTGGGTGACTGCCATGCGGGCAGTGACTGGATGCCCAGGCCATGACGTCAGAGCGCAGGGAGCATGCGTTGAAGTGATGTAGATCACCCAGACTCTTGCAGGCGGTCAGTTAGGTTGCAAAGTATGAGCGGCACCGGGGCGCCCCAGGCGCGCGCCTTGCCCAGCCCTGGTAGCTGTTCAAGCAGGCGGCGCAGCAAGTCTACATCAACACCACCCGTACCAGTGGCGTCCAGAGCTTTGAATGCGTCCGCCACTGGGTCGCCGCCCTGCGCCCTGCTACAGCGCACTCAGTGATGAATGACACAAAGCACTGCAACGGTGTGATAAGCTGGGCGAGTGGGGCGTACCTGCACAGCTGGGGCGCTGCGGAGCAGCGCCTGCAGCTGACGCAGGCTGAGCGTGCCCAGGTCCCTCAAGCGCCTCTGGTCTGCTGACTTCAGCAGCACGCCGAGGGGCTTGCTGATCGACTCCCCGCTCAGCCGAGCCGCAGGCCTGCACAGGGTGCGGCAATGCGAGTCTCTTCTGGCATGCAGGAGGCAGCTCGAGACAAAGGGCAGCAGGCTGCGTACTGCTCTGCCGCAGGCGACAAGACGCCCCAGGCAAGGGCAACGTCCGCGTCTGACCACCCCACGGCGTGATCCTGTAATAGAGTCATACTGAGGAAGCTACTGTGCTAGACGACGAGGGGCCACTCAAGTGAGAGTTATGTTGTGTTCTCCTGTAACCCCCGGGGTAACCCCCGGGCCCGTAACCCTGGTACTCAGGGTCGCCACCACTCCAAAAAGCCGCTCTGAAGGCCGTCACATCATCATCATCAGCATCCCATTTGAGCGCTTGTATGCGCAGTCCTCCCATTTCATCTGCGGTAACGGCTCATAAGCCAAGAGGCGGCGCACGGTGTCGTGCCATCTTGCTTCATACTCCGCGTGACAAGGCACGCAGTGCGCGGCTCAGCGCACGAGCGACGCCCCGCATGCCATACGTGCCTGGGGAGCCCTTCAGTCTGCCGGAGGAATGTGGCGCGCTCGACATGTCATCGGTGGACGGCCTGCTCGGTGTGGACTGGGTGCGGCAGCTGGTGGAGACGCCGTCCGTGCGCCCCGTGCTGACCGCCGGCGCCCTGGTGTCCAAGGAGTCTGAGCTGCCGCCAGATCATATGGTGCGCTCCCACCGCGAGCAAACTTGGTTTTCAAAAGCTGTGCTCCTGCCGGGCGTCAGTCCCCTTCTGACACGAGCGGCGCGGAGCGCCCGCAGTTCTCAGTCTTCTTGAAAGTGGGGCTGCTGGAGGACATGCTCTGCCTGTTTGACACGGAGCAGCACGTCTTCTACACGCTCGTGACTCTAGGGGAGAGAGTGTGCGGCCACCCCAGGATAACGCACGGCGGTGCGCTCGCTGCTGTCCTCGAGGCACTTGCGACTCTTCAGCTGAAACTGCCCGCCTGGCTGAACCTGAGTCACCGCAGGGATGACAGCGGCCATAATCGATGAGACTCTGGGCGGTATAAACTACATACTGAAGCGCTACGGCATCATAAATCACGGTCCCTCCTTTACTGTGCACTTGGAGGTGCGCAGCCTGGGGCCTGGGGCTTTGCAGGCTGATGGGGTGTGCTGTAACCAACTGCTGACGTGTTCCGCTACACCCTTGGTGCTGCCCCCACCTCCCTGCCTGGCTGCAAACACAAACGCAGCGAGCGTGAGCTGCTGTGCCTGGTGCGCTGTTGCAAGCTGCCGCCGCGATGATGACTTGCTGGTCCACACTCGCACAGAGCCGTCAGCTGACGTGAGCGGGCTCGGCGCTGACGGGGGCAGGTGGACTACAAGGCGCCGCTGCCCGCAGGCAGCCACCTCATGTGCGTCGCCACGCTGGAGTCGTCTGACGGCCGCAAGGCCTGGGTGCGCGCGGAGGTGCTGCCGCACCCGGGCGGGCCGCCGTACGCAACCGGCAAGGCGCTGTTTGTCATACCGCGCGACCGCATGGCGCCCGCCTCGGCCAAGGGCGCCGAGCCTGCCGGGGGTGAGGGCAACGCAAGCGGCCAGCGTGCGGCGGCGGGAGCAGGCCCGCCAGAGACCGAGTGCGAGCTAGAGCGGCTGTTGTCGGTAAGGGAACAGTAGAGCAGCACCCGGGTGCTCGCGATGGGCTCTGGTAAATGCGCATGTTAGTTAACGTGTGAAATGGTGTAGATTTCGCGCGTGGTGTGTCTGTCATGTCAGTGGTAGTGCATGCTGGGATTGCAAGTGCAGGGCCAATGTACAAGCGGTACGGGGGCATAGTTTTATGCTGTGCCGTAATTGCGCGGGAGAATTTTGCATTGTTCTTCGCAAAACACTGATATTTGAGACGTAATCCTTACTGCGCACCTGCCAGGTTGCCTTGGTCAGGTAGCCACAGATATTCACCTTGTGAGCAAAAACAAATGGGCATACTTGGCTACTTGGTAGCCCTTAAGAGTTGCAGGACACGGCAAACCCAAAAGAGGGCTGGTTGAGCAGCAAGGTCCGTTAGACCTAGCATGTTCCCCAGCCCATGCATGTGCAGGATACGCGCGCCAATCCTGCTCACTATGCAGTTGCCACGCTACAGCCGCAAGCGCACACAGAGCAATGGCAAAGAGCGATGATGCCTCACTGGCCTGCTCGCAGGCTAGCGAACGAGCGTTCCCCCATGCGGAGCCCTGTGAAGCAAGTGTGACTAGCTAGTACTTGCATGCCTGCTGCGCCTGCACAGTAGTCGTGCAGCGTGGTAGAAAGCCGCGGCTGGTCCAGCGCGTTCGAAATCTTGTCCTCGCCCGCGCCCCCCTGCCCTGCACTGGCCTGCATGTGAGCACGCCATGTCGGCATGCCCTACTGTTCGACCATGACCACCCTCTGCCTTCCCCAACGCCGTCAGCAGCTTCTTATTATAGCTTCTTATCTATCCGCAAATGCTCATTAGGGGCTGCAAGGCATGCGCTGCGGCAACAGCATGGTTGTGGGTGTGCGGGGCCCTCAGCGTGGAGCAAGCGCCCACTTGCAGTCAGGCGCGCCTGCCAACGCCTAATCCCGCACAAGCAGCGGGCGCGCAGGACTGCTGCCCAGCAAACCACATTTGCCTTCAGTGCGCCTTCAGAGCTTCCCCGCCTGCCAGCTCCTACTTTGGACCAAGTCACCCACGCCCGGCTGTACAACAGACTGGTAAGGACTCGCTTGCCGCCCTGGTCACCTTCTCCTGCTGCGTCTCCTGGCAGGCTTCAGGGCCGGCGGGGCGCTCCCCGCGTTACGCTGGCCAGGGTACACCTGCCGGGTGGCTGACATGCTCCCGGCTTCTCTCTGCGCAGCAGCGGTAGTGCCGCCGCCGCTGCCGCCGCGGCCACCTGTATCACTACCGCTGCCGCCCGCACCGCTGCCCGCACCGCCCCCATGCCCGCCGCTACTGTTGCCGCTGCTGCCGGCTGCAAGCGCAGCCCGCATCGCGGCAGGATCCCGCATCAGCGTCGGCAGGAGGCTGAGCGCAGGCGCCGCAGCGCGGGCGCCTCGCCCATCCGGCACTGCACAGCCCTCCTGCGGGGCCCCCAGCCACAAACACTGAGACACCAGGCACGCCCAACACCCGCAGTGTGACGCCCAGACAACACGGTGAGGGCCCTCTGTAGCCTGCTGGTGCTGCCGCGGCTGATGCACAAGTGCCCCACGCCTGGTCATGGCTGGCACGTATGGAACACATCAGCACATAGGCTCAGACACAGGCATGCTCAGCCCGCGGTCAAGACGAGGAGCGGCAGGAGCAGGCAACTCAGTAATGTTCTGGCGCGCACACACACACGCGCATCGGCTGGCCCCACCTGAAGGCGCTCCAGCCGCAAGCGCAGGGCACGGTCCGCGGCGCCCGGGTCGCCAAACATGTTGGCCGCGTCGTTGAGGCGCAGCAGCCGCACCTGCGCCGCGCAGCCCCAGCGCAAATCTGGCGCATGGCAGGCACATCATGTGGTCGTTTATGGTGTGTGCCTTCAGGAGCATAGGGACAAGCCTGCATGCATGCTACGTTTGTATTGACAAGGTATGCGTGAGTTCGGGCGCCAGCAACCCCGTCAGCACGTGCCATTCGTGCAGCTCAGCACCTCAAAGTCACCAGCAGCACAGGGACACGCCATGCCTGCAGTGCCCATTAATCGCACTGTCCACTCAGCTCCTGCCCCTTGCCAGTACCAGACATCAATTGGGAACAAGGTGGGATCGGGGCGTGTGAAATCGACGCGCTCATGTGCGCCCACACCGAACGCTTGGAGCTGCGTCAATCAGGCGGGTGGCTGTCCGGTGGGGCGCGCCTGCGCATGCTCCTCAAAGATGCCGGCCAGCTGCTGCGCGGGCGCGAAGCGCGGGACGACCAGGCGGCCGCGCAGCCAGAGCGCGGAGGTCATGATGGCCGTCGCGGCGGCCACCTCGCGCAGTGGGTACACGTCCACGGCGCGCGCCTGGCGCGGCGCGGCCGCACATGCGCTGATATAGGGTAGCTTCTACCCTTACCATACCCTATATCAGCCCTACCATATCCCTATCCTACTCTGTATTGAACAGCGCAGGCACCATTGCACAATTAAGCTTCAGACTTCGAAGAAATGGACACAGAAGTATGATCCAGGATGCGCGGGCACCTCAGCAGTCTCAGCAGGCTGTGCCCCTGCCGTCCGGCCTCGCACCCTAGCCAGGCGGGGCTGGCCACGGGGCGCACCCGGCGCAGCCAGGCGGCGCGCGGGTGCTCCAGGAAGGACCACTCGCGCGCGTCCAGGGCCGGGCCGAAGCGCGCCGGGTCGTCGTCCAGGCGGCCCGGCGGCAGCACGTAGTCCAGCGGGCATGTGAAGGGCAGCGCCATCACCTCCGCGCCCGGCCGCCGGCAGCGCGTGGCTGCCTCGCCGCTGCGCAGCACCCCAATGCTGACGCAGAACGTTTCTCAGCACTTGGCACTTGTGAGTGCATGGACAAGCCCTGTGCGATGCGTGCGCTGCGTCAGGCTGCCGCGGGACACATGCATGCCAGTGCTGCGGAGCGCGAGAGGTGTGCCATCACTCTGGCATCATGCCGGTGCTGTGTCGGGAGGCGGGCCATGGCGCAGCCAGGAGTCGGACACTGGCGCTGCACGGCAGGCGCCATGCAGGCACGCCATCGCAGCATGTCGTCGAGGGACGGCGGCAGCCTGGCAAGCTGCGAGTGTGCGCGGGCTGCGTGAGGGCCACCCTCCAGCCCGCACCAGGCCACGTCGCAGTAGCAGACCAGCTGCGGCATGACGAGCGGCAGGCGCGTGACGTATGACACCGCCATCGCGCCCGCTAGCTGCGCGCCCCCGGCGCGCGGCGCTCGGCGCCCCGGCAGAGCAGGCGCGCTGTGCCGCTTGCGCGCGGCGCAGACCAGACACACGGTGGGTGGACGACCCGCGCCCTCCTTCCTCGCCACGCTGGTCAACCCGCCGCCCGCACGGGCGGCTGGCAGCCGCTCACCATGTTAGCAGGTGCACAAGGGCTGTTCCGGGCCTGCGGCTGGGGTCGCTGTGCACGCCATATGTGCACCGGGGCTGCGCGCATTTCCATTCATCCTCTCCTTCCCTTGCTTTGTTTGCTTGTCTTGCTCCCCGGCGCGCCTGGTCCAGCTGCAGCTGCATGTGGCGGCGGTGGTAGGCGAGCATGGCCGCGTCGTCGCCGGCCGCCGCGAGCGGGTCCCACGTGCGCCAGCCGGCGGTCACGTTCAGGCCGACCGCCAGCACCTGCCGCCCCGCGTCTGCGAAGCGGCCCGCGTCCTCCGCCAGCGCCGCGTCCTCAAACCACAGGCCGGCCTCACGCAGGCGGTGCCGCCGCGCGGCCCAGCCGCCGGGCGCGCCGGACCCGGCGTGCAGCGCGTAGGGCGTCAGGCGCAGCCGCTGCGCGCGGGCGAGCGGCTGCGTCAGCATGGCTGGCTCGGCGGGCCGCCGGGCATGTCGCGGCCGTGCATGGCGGCTGCAGGACGCTGACGCTGCGTGCGCGCAGTATGTGGATGCTGCCAGAAGTGCGCCCCTGCTGCTGATAAGCATCATGTGATGCTGCAACAAAGAGCGAGGGCGCAAGGGCGCTGTGCGGCCTGCTTGAGCTGGATCCCAGGAGCGGTGAAGCCACTGCTTCACAGAGCATGTGCGCCAGCTTCCGCAATGCCTCTTTGGGGCCTGGGGCCTGGGACCGTGGCAGCGCAATATCGGGCTAGCGCGAGCGCGCGCGCACCTCGTGCAGGCGCTGCACAAAGAATGTGTGCCCGTTGCCAAATGAAGCGAGCGGCAGCACGCCCACGGCGGCCGCGCCGCCAAAGCCCAGGACCAGGCGCGGGTCGACGGGGTGCGCTCGCAGGCCCGCCGCCCGGCCGGCGCCCGGGGCGCCGCTCAGCCGGCCGAGCGCGGCGCGGCGCGGCGCGGGCCCGCCGCGGCGCGCGAGCGCGGCAAAGTGCACGTGGTCGGGCGTGCCGGGGTCGGCCACGACCGCGGCCGCCCAGGCGGCGACCGCGGCGGCCCCGCCGGCGCCGCGCCGCACGAACACCAGGCCTGCCGGAACGGCGGCAGTCGGGGTGCAGCGCATCCATGCATGGCCATGAAGACGCAGCAGGGGGCCCCACAGCTTGGGTCGCACTGCACTTCGCAGACCAGGCAGGCAAGGCCCCTACACTAGGTGCGACCTCTCGGGCATCATTGCAGAGTGCCGCGACATGCGCCGAGCCCCCTCCAGGCCATGCAGCAGCCTGCGGCGCGGCCTGCGCGCGCGCGCGTGCGCCGCACCGGTGCTGAGCGGCGACAGCAGCGCGGCGGGCTGCTCCAGGCCCTCCTCGCTCTCCGCGCACGTGGTGCCCAGCGCCTCGCTGGCCACCAGCACGTCCGCGTGCGGGTGCCTGCAGGCGTACCGCGCAGTCACATGGCAGGTACTCCCAGAGTCTTGACTCTGCCCCTCCTGCCCATGCTGTCCTGTATGGACGAGCAGCGCATGCGTGCGTGCGGTGCGGCGGAGTCCCTGCGTGCGGCCGCGCGGCCGCTTGGGGCCCGGCGAGGTCGGGGCGCGCACATGTCGAAGAAGTCCGAGGGGTCGCGCAGCCACAGCGTGTCCGCGTCACACAGCACCAGGTCCAGGCCCCAGGCGCCGACCGCCGCCGCGAGCTCCAGCCGCAGGCGCACCATCTCCCCGAACGCCCCGCTGCCGGACAGAAACACGCCTGCGCGCTCCGCCACGACGCATCGCAGAGGTACGCCACTGTGTTGCACTTCCTTCCTATTCTACCGCCTCTCAAACCTTCTTGTTACTGTCACGGACGGCGCTTCGGCGACTGAGCCGGCAGGCTAGCAACGCATGTGCGCATGCGGCTCCGCATGCACGCAGGTGCGGCTCACCCGCGGATCGGTTAGCCGCGCGGTCCGGCTCGAAGGCCGCAAAGCTGGGGATTCCCACGGCCTCCAGCGTCGCCAGCGCCTCAGCGTCCAGCGCGCCTGGGCAGGCAGGGTGCTTCCTCAATCAGGCACACCGGCCGGCGTCGCCACCTGGCAGAACTGCTGGGCTTCGCGGTGTTGCGCAGTGAAGCATATTTGAAGCAGCACGCATGCCTGTGAGCGGGCGCTCAAGCAAGCGTGCTTCAACTAGAGCATGCAACACACTCCACGCACTCTGACAGGCACAGCTATCGATCACGCTGGTCACAGCGCTCATGGGATTTGCAGCTCAGCAGGGCAGCTCTACAGCCTGAAGTGCCCCCGTCAAGCAGCGGGGGGTGTGTCAGGAGGTTGACATGCACATGCGGCCTCTCCGCCAAGCCTGTCAAGGGCCGGCCCCGCACCCACAAGGAAGTTGCGATTGTCCAGCAGTACCATGTGGTCGACCCAGTTCATGGCAAAGTCCAGCACATGCACGCTCGCCAAGGTGATGTAGAGCAGACCCTCGAACGCGGCTGACCGCGCCGCCTGTGCCGTCAGCCCCGCCACCGCCTCTGCCGCAAACAGGTGCTTGCGTTAAGCTCAGGAGCTGCAGGTGTTCTGCTGAAAGATTTGTAGGTGTGTGTGACATGCTTCTGCCAAACTCGTCCGTAAGGTAGAAATGGAAAGGTGTATTAACGAGGCAGCTGCGCACAAATGCAGGCAGGCACAGATTACTCGCTCTGTTTGTGCACACGTGTGGAGTCCCAGCACCTTTGACAGGGCCGCCTGGTTGGCCATGTTGCGGCCGCAGCGGGAGCTGCATGGTGTCTGTGCGCTGAGCACCGCCCGCCCTCACACCGCCCTGATGTGCTGAGATGTTGTGGCCACCGCTGAGTTGGCTGGTCGCGCGGCTGACGCTGCCGGCCACGCGAAGTCGCAGGCGCATGGCTGGGGCTGCTGCAGCAGCGGCACCCAGGCGCAGCTCGGTGGAGTGCGGGGGCGCAGTAGCAGATAGAAAGCTCTCCTGCAAGCACGCAGTGCACGAGGTGTCAGGCCGATGGTCCGCAACGCGCCGCAAGCGCACTTGCAGGGGACCTTGTCCTGCTGCGCGGGGTGCATGTAAGTATATACATTTACTCAGCACCTTCGCACGCAGTAGACACAGGTATGCAGAAGCGCCGGCTTGCCCGTGCCTGCATCGAGTAGGTATACACCAGGCCGGCCAGCAGCCCCATGGCCAGTGCGAATATGGACGGCAGCAGCCTCATGGTTTCGCATCAGGACGCGGCCCCTGACCCGCGCCGCGCTCCAGTGTCTGTGCGGTCAAAGCCTTGCGCCGTAGGCAGTGAAGGTATATCATGCTGGAGCATCCACCGCTGCTGATTGCCACCCAGATGCGCTGATGCTGGTCAGCAACAGCCAGGGCCTCCTCGCAGGCCCCCTGGACGCCTTGCCTCCGTCACCTGCCTCCAACAGTCGCGCAGCGCGACCACCCCCGCTGGGTGCCAATCAAACAGCCGGGTTTGCTGGGGCCTGCAGTGCTGGGCACGTGCGATGCGGGATGTTGGTGAACACGCGCAGGCTGCCGACCATGCCAGGCGCATCACACCGCGATTGATGGCAGGGCAGAGCCGGCCGCTCAGCACTCAGGTGTACTGGTTCCGGCTTGCCGGCGCCGCCCTGTACACGAGCGTTGTGGCGCTGCTGGCGCTCTGCGTGTGCCGGGCTGTCTCGTGGCCACTCTACCTGCCGTCATTCAGGCGAACGCTGATTGCAATCGTCTCGCCGTACACCAACTTGCTCCTCGCCGCTTTCTGCGTCTTGCAGTGCGGTGTAGTCGCAGCGCAGAGGCAGCTGCTGGTGGCCACCGAGCCCAAACCATTGGCACTCCCTTCCTTCCTGCCGGCGGGCCCAGGCAGCCTGCAGCGCGCGTTGAAGGGCGGGGCAGCGCTGGCAGCACGCTTTGCAGCGCACGGCAGGAGCCTGAAAGGCATCCAGGGCCTGGCAGCGCTACTCTGCGCGAGCATCGCTGCAGGCGTCGGTTCCATACAGCTCTTCCTGGCCGTCTTTGGCGCGTCGGGTGTGGCCCGTCGGCCTCAACTCACCTTAGATGAGCACGAGAGCACGATTGCCGCCAATGGCTGGTCGAGCTGACTTTCCTGCCGTGCGGCAGGGGCCGCATGGGTGTGGCTGTATGGCGCGGCCCTGGGCTTGGTGCACGCCCTGGGCGTCTTGCTGAGGTACGCCGCATCCCCAGGCACGCGCAGGGACTTACCCTCGCCCCAGCTTTGAGGTCCGCGGTCCTGCGAGCGCGCAGGGGGGAGGACGTGCTGCGCTTCCCTGTTGTCCAGCAGCGGCGTATCTTTCGGGTGAAGAAGGAGGCGCCACATGGTGCGCGCACACGCTGTGACCGCTCGAGTGCTGCAGCGCACTGCTGAGCGAGCACGGCCTAGCGTCACAAAGCAACGTCTGAAGCGGCGCCTGAGATGCCATTTTGCGGCGCGCCAGCGCTCGCCCCGGCTGCGGTCGAGGCAGCGGCGGCGGCGGCGCTGGCGCTGGCGGCCCGGTGTGCGCTGCCGCGCGAGTGGGGCTCGCTGTGGCGCCCGCTGGCGCCCGCGCTCGCCGGCGCGTGCATCTGCGCCTTCTGCTGGACAATGGGCGCGCGCACCGCCGCGGCGCCCTGTCGCGCCGGGCCTGTTGGGCGTGCATGCTGCTGCCCTCCCACTCAAGAAGCGCAGGGGTGCGCTGTGTTGGAGTATCGCAAGCTGACGAGCAGGCTCGAGTCAGGATATCAAGGCAGCCTTCGCAGCACTGTCACTGCGTGTGTGGGAATCAGCGGCGGCATGCATGCATGTGAGCGGCCCTGCATCAGAGGCCCAAAGGCCAAGGCTGCCTGTGAAGCGAGCGCGCGGCGTTGCCGGCACGCTGAGGTGTGCCCCCCTGCTCGCACGCGGCAGGCAGCCGCATCCTGAACATCGTCTACACTGAGCGCCAGCGGTTTGCACGCCCGGGGGACCCCGACCCCAACGCCGCCCTGCTGGAAGCCCTGCAGCAGCGCAAGGTGTGCCCCGACTGCGCTCTGTGCGAGCATCGCCACTGCATGCTGCTGTTGACATCCACACACTGTTAGTACTATAGCGCTTGTGGCCGAACGCAGCATCTGCGCTTTTACGTGAGCACTGCTGCCTAGTGCAGCGTGAAGGGTACTCGACGTGGTATGTGAGCCTCACCATGTACCCTAACCCTGGCTCCAAGGGGCTCAGCCTTTCCAGCATGAGCGCGGATGGCAATGTGCCTGCAACGGCCCTCCTCGGCGCGGGCGGCCGCACTGACGCCCCGGCCCAGGAGCGCGATGCTACCTGGGCGCGCGCGCCTGCATGCGCTGACACGCCTGCCGCGGCGCGCGGCAGGACCCCCTCGCCCAGGCGGCCGCGCTGCAGGACCTGGCAGCCCTGGCCGAACCCGGCGCCGCGGAGTCCTGGCGGCGGCGTGCGGTGTTCGAGGACGAGACGGGCGCCGCGTGGCAGGCGGCCGCGCGCGCGTGCCTGGACGAGGTGGGCCGCCTGCGTGCGCGTGCTCTCTGTCCAGATGTAGGGTTGGGGTTTGCCGCTTAGGGGGCCACGGCCTGGCTGAGCGTCGCAAGGAGCGCGCCCCGGAGCGGGCTCACAAGACTTGGAGCGCCTGCGCGGCGGGCAGGTGCGTCTGATCCACGCAAATGCGGCGGACGGTGCGCTGGGCGGCCTGGGCCTGTGCGGATGCCTGCAGGGGCCCAGTCATGATGGGCCGGGTGGCACAGCATGCGGTCAGGGCATGGAGCGTGCCGGGCCACCACCACCCTGCAGCGGCCTGCGCTGCTCTCCCAGGCCAGCCTGCCGTGCGCGGTCAGCCACACCCGGAGCTCGCCCCCCGGTGCACCCTGCCCGGCATCATGCGCACACGCCGCCCCGCCGCAGGAGGCCAAACTGTGGGGGACGCTGCTTCGGCAGGTGGCTGCGGTGGTGGATGCGGTGGCGGGCGCGCTGCCGCAGCGCGCGCCCGCGCCGTCGGGGCCCGTGGCCGGCGCGGCCGCCGCGGCCGCGCCGCGCTGGAACGCCGCGCCCGTGGCCGCCCGCGTGCGCGCCCCCGCGCCGCTGCCCTCGCCGCCCGCCCGCCCGGCGCCGCGGGCTGCCTGCCGTGGGCGTGTCGCGCCTGGGCGACCGTTGTGCTCGCGCTTGCGTCAGCGGCCACGCACCTGATGGCCTCGGGTCATGCAGCCTGCAAGGTACGACAGTGTAGGACGTAGCGACCGAGTGATGCGTCAGACACGATGCCAGCAGGCAGAGGCCTGCGAGGGGAGCGGGCGCGGCGGTGAGGGAGCCCGCCGCCGTGATGCACAGGAGCGGGGCCGCTACAACCTCTGTCACACCTGCATGTCACGGCCTGCCTGCTCCCGGCAGGCGCTAGGCGGCGGCGGGCGCGCGCACGACGCGGCCTGGGCGCTGCGAGCGCGCTGCTGGCGCGGCACCACGGCCATGCGGTGCGGGCCCGCGTGCGCTTGGCGCGCAGCCTGCGCCCACTGTGGCGCACTGGAGCGCTGGAGCGCGTCAGGCAGGGATGGGCGGCGATCCGCATTAAAGCTATCGCGGCCTGGGCCTGGCGAATTGAGCAGCACACTGGGCTGCTGGGCAAGCGAATGAGGATGCAAACCGCAACTCTGCGCTGGTGAGCTGGTGCAGTCAGCGGCGATCCGTGAGCAGGCTTTCCGGGCTTGTGGGAACGGGTCGCAAAGCTGGGCTAGACGCCAGGCAGGCGCCGCCCTCGCTGGGGCTGGGTCAGCCAAGCGGGGCGACCGAGGGCCGGACGCGCGCAGGGCGCTGGCCGCGCTGGGTGCGGCGGCGAGGACGGACGACCGCTGCGGCGTCGCGCAGCTGGTCTCGCCCGGGCTGGCGGAGGCGGCCGCTGCGCTCGCGAGCGCCGCGCTGGCGCTGCAGGCGTACACGGTGGTGGCCGCGCCGCCGCGCTTCGGCGGCCGCGGCGGCGCAGCAGAGGCCGCGCTGGGTGCGCCCGCGCCCGCCGTGTTAGGAGGCAGCGCTCACTTGCTGCGCGCCCTCAGCATGCGGTAAGGCGTTGCCCGGCGCGGGGGATCAGCACTGGCACCAACACTCTGTGCTATTTGCTGTATCTGTCCTTGTGGCACGTTGCCCTGCAGGATGGCGTGTGCATGTTCTTCGCACTGTCCGGCCATGAGCGTCACTGGACATGCCACAGCGGGCTTGTCTTACATGCAAAGCTGCCACCGGCCAGGCGACGAGACGGCGGCCCCGGCTGCCGCGCTGCTGGCGGCAGCGCTGGGCGGCGTGCACACGCTGGCGGCCGCGTACGGCGCCGCGCTGGTGCCCCTGGTCCGCGCCTGCCCGGCCAAGCCAGCCTATGGCAGCGCGGCCGAGGGCACCGCGCTCGTGGCGCGCTGCCTTGCGTTCCAGGAGTGAGTGCTGCCACAATTTCAATGTCCGGGCCTGCGTGAGCTCAGGCGCAGCGGCGCGAGCAGTGCTCCGGAGACTTTTGTCATGCTGTGGGTGAGAGCGCATCAAACATGAGGTTATTTTGCGTGGTGAAGAGTCCCAGTCACATGTGAGAGTGCGCTGCGAGCTGAAGCTGTCAGAGTGTATCATCTGCGGTGTGCTTGTCTTCCATTTGTTCTACAAACAAACACGATACACACATGCGTCGAGGCGCGCGCGTGGCAGGTGCGCATGCGTTCAGTCCCTGGTTCACAAGCTAAGCACCCGATGCCTAAGCATTTGCAGGACACAGATCTCATACCGTCCGCAATCTGTACAGCCACCTGCACAGCAGCATGCAATGTAGGTGCATGCCGCCAGCATGTTCAAGCTTACGTACAGCATGCCCAGGCTATGCCAGGTCAGCTCACACGCCCTACAAAGCATATAAGAACAGAGCAGCAGGCAGAAGCAGTATGCGGCTGCAGCGGCAGCCTACTTCCAGGCCTTGACCACGCCGTCGAGCGACCCGGAGATCAGCAGGCGCTCGTCCGTGTCCAGCACCGCAAGCGACACGACGCTGTCGTGATGGCACAGCGCCGCCCGCCGGTCCAGCTGCCCTTGCAGGCCCTCCGAGCCCTGCCGCACGCGGACACCTTGTGTCATCACCCACCGCTGGCTGAGCTGACAGTCCTATCAGTGTGAGGAGCGGCGACAGGACAGGTGACTGTATTTCTGACAGTGCACAGCAAGGACTGAGGGCCCGACCACCCCAGCCCCTTCCACCAAGGCTCCCGTCACCGCAACATATCCATAGGAATGCCCCAGTGGCCCGCCTGCCATCGAAGTGGCATGCAGTTGTATACGCAATGCCATCACCGGTCAACATCATGTGACTGGAGGGCCGCTTCAAATCGCCGCAAGACCCAGGGAGCAGCGGCGCGCCTGCGGCTCGCTGTTGTGCGCGATGGTGGTCTCCTCCACGACGGGCACGCCGGCCATCTGGCGGCCGGCATACGTGTACGCCACGGGCATCGCCGCGCCCGCCTTGGCGCCCGCGCCGGGGCCGCCGCCCGCCGCGGCGCCCTCCGCAGGCAGCGCCGGCGGGCCGCACACGACGTAGCTGGCCTCCGGCCGCGCGCCGTTCCAGAGCCGGATGGCCGTGTCCGTGCTGCCGGTCAGCAGCGGCCCGGCGCCCATGGGCAGCAGCGCGCGCATGCCGTCCGGCCGCGGCTGCGGCGCCTGCACGGCGCGCCGCGCCGCAGCGTCTGCTCACCTCCCCCAGCTGCGTGTGCTCTTCCGACACGCTCTTAACCTTCTGCTCACGCGCTCGCCGGCATATAAGGTCATGACAAAACATCGGCAGGTCATGAGATAACATGTTTACTCTACTCCAGCTCCTGCGGCAAACCCCGGCAGCGGACAGCGCGGCGACACGGGAGGCGGCCGTGCCTGGATGTCGGCGACGGCCAGGTGGCGCGCGAGGCCCAACGCGTCGGCGGCCGGCGGCGGCGCGGGTGCCGGGCGCTGCAGCGCGGCCGGCAGCTCCGCGCGCGCAGCGTCCGCCTGGCCCCGGCCCACCGTGCGCAGCACCTGCGCCGCGCCCTGACCGTCACGGGCGGCGAGCTCGAGTGCAGCGCGCTCCCGCGCGCGGCGTCCGCCTCTGCCCGCTCCGCCGTGCGGGGCGCTTGGTCTGCGCCCTGGTCTCAGGACTTGACGAGCAAAGGACTTTGGCTGGCACCTGCTGGCAGCGCAGCGAGTGCGCCTCGCAGCAGCGCGCATGCCTGCGCCCCAGAGCCGGGGGCCTGCTTGCGCATGCCGCACACAGCAGGAGACGCTGGTCAGCACAGCCGCGGCCGGCAGCTGCTCAGCACCCCGCTCAACGCGCGCAGCCCACGCTGCGGGCCGCCGGCCGCGCGCGCGCCTGGTGGCAGCGCTGCGTGGCGGCGTCCCAGAGCCCGACCTCGCCCGCGCCGGCCGCCGCGTAGACCAGCGGCCCGGCGACCGCGCCGGGCCGCAGGCCCAGGCGGCCCGGCGGCGCGAGCGCGGGCGCGAGCGCGTCCACCGGCGCGCGGGCCGGGTGCTGCCAGGTGGCCACGCGCAGCTGGAAGCGCATGTCCCAGAGGTCCAGGCGCCCGCGGCTGCTGCCGGTCAGCAGCCAGCTGCCGCCGCCGGGGTCCACCGCTAGCGCGGCCAGCAGGCCCTGGCGCGCGCGCCCCGACAGGTTCAGTCGCCAACATTGCTGGACGCGGGTGTGGGACAGTTTACAGCCCAAGTTACTATTCGGTCATTACTTCTCCCTGATCATTACCGCTTCTTATTCTGCATGGGCCTCGCCAGCAGGACCAGTCCATCCCCTCCGCAGGCTGAACACCACGGTCACCCAGGTCCTGCACGCGCATCCAGCCCGCTACTGCCCGCTGCGATTGGCACGATTGGATGCAGCGGGCTTCGCTTTTGCGGCGGCAGGGCACGCGAGCGCGGCGCCCCACACGCGGGCACAGGGGGGGCGCCCGGGCGCGCCTGCGCGGGCGTGCAGGGCAGCGTCCAGGCGTCGCGGCGCGCGCGCAGGTCCCACACGTGCACGCCGCCGCGCTGCGTGCTGTACAGCAGCTGCCCCGCCCAGGGCGCCACCTCCAGCACCGCGCCCTCGCCCGGCGCCGCCTGCCGCAGGCCTGCGCCGCGCGCAGGCCCGCACTTTCAGTGCGCGCTGGGGCCCCGGGGGTGGCCGTAGAGCAGTCTGCGCTCAGCTCCTCAGAGTCGCAGGCGCGCCGCACAGCAACGCGTGTGTATCCGCGCGCCGCATGCCTTGCCCAAGCCGTCTTGCAGAGCATGCGCTCGCTCTCACTTACTGTGAACCCCCTTTTTGCCACCCACCCATTGCAGGGCAGCCCAGCATGCACACGAGGCGCGCTTCAACGGCACGCCTTCTCCACGCCATGACACATCTGGCAAGGGCTTTTCTGCAGGGGCTAGTGGGAGGGCGGGCGCACCAACGATGCCGGTGTAGCGGTCGGCGCTGCCGGCGCGCGCGGTGTACTCCACGCGCCACACATGCACGCTGCCGTCGGCGCTGCCGGACGCGACGCTGCTGCCGCCCTCGCACGCCGTGACCGCCAGTATGCGCCCCGCCTGGCGCGCGTGCGCGCCGCCGGCTGAGCCAAGGATCCGGCAGGGCTGTGCTGCAGGCTGCGACGCCGGCAAGCCCGCATGCCGGGCTGCACTGGCGCCTCACGCTGTGGTGCAAAGCGCAAGTGCTCTGACAGGCGCACTCTCCCAGCAGCCCCATGCACTGCAGCTCTGCTCGGAGCCCGGCTGGCGTCACCGCAGCACAGAACAATGGGCGGCCAGCCAACACGGCCATGTTGCAGGGTACCAGGCCGGCGCACCTGGCCAGTGTACGTGAGCCGCGAGCGGAAGGACACATCCTTCGTCAGGCGGTGCGTGTCCCACACCTGCGCGCCCGCCCCCCGCGTGAGCCCGGCCCAGGCCCCCCTCTGCTGCACACTCTGCATGCCGCTGTTGTTACTGTGGAGCACTGCGCGCTGGAAGCTGCGACGTCAGCAGCGACCGTGGGGGACAAGCGCAAAGTGCCACGTCCGCGCGCAGGCGAGTCTGCGGCGCGGCGGGCGCCGGGAGTGCGGGGCCGCGCGCCCGGCACGTCTCGTCGGCCGAGGCGCTGACGAAGAAGGCGCCGCCGCCGGCGACCGCCACGCGCGTCACCGCGCGGCGGTGCTCCGCCAGGTGCGCGACCATCACGCCGCGCGGCTGCCAGGGCGCCGCCGAGGCCGTGCCTGCCGCGCGCCCGCGCGGCGTGGCGTGTACGGTCTGAGGGCGCGCCCGTGTCCGTCGCAGGGCCGCGGCGCGGCTGTGAGGAGGGCGCGCCCAGAGACAGAGGTAGCGGGGAGCGATGATGTGGGCAGCATGTGAGGGACCGCTCTTGCGGTCATTCTGCATGCATTTGCAGGAAGCGGGGAGCCCCACGGCAAGGCCGATCCACAGGGACAGGGTCCTGCACTTAGGCGGCAGCGGCGCCGGGCAAGCGTCGAGCGCCTCGGAGAGGTACGGGATTAAATTTATGGTACGCGCATGCGCGGCGCACCAGAGGGCGGGTGGGCGGGCAGGTCGGTGTGGATGGCCGCGTCGATGGCGTCGCTGACGCCGAGCGCGCCGCCGCCGGAGCCCGGCAGGTGCCCCAGGCCGCCGCCGCGCCGCGCCTGGTGCGGGCCCGGCGCCCTCACGCCCCGAGCCGGCGGACTGAACGGTGTCGCAGGAGCGGGGGCTGCACGCGCTGATGCCAGACCTGGCTTGCGCACCACGCAGTGAGGGAGGTGGCAGGATGCCCAACCTGGCAGGCTGGATACCCGTGGGTCGTGGGCTCAGGGGCTGACAGGGCGGACGCCGCGCGCTGGCGCCCACGCGGAGGCGGGCAAGAATGTGAGGGTCATGGGCGGTCCGGCGCCCGGCGGCGCGCCGCGCCGCGCGCGGCCGCGCACCAGCTCGGCGGCGGGCTTGCCGACGCGCTTGGCGCTGGCGACCAGGCGCACGGCGTCGGCGGCCGCGGCCGCGGCCGCCGCGCCGGCCGCGCCGCCGAAGTTGGGCCGCCCGCTGGCGGCGCGCGCGATGAGGTGCCCGTCGCTGCCCGAGGAGGCCAGGCCCTCCAGCGCGGCCGCCAGGCGCGACGCGCCCGGCCGCTGGAACCTGGGGTCCACCTGGCCGCCCGTGAACCCCCGGTCTGATGCATGACAGGGTAGGGTGGAGCACCCTCTACCCTAGAATTGTACGGCCGTGGAGCGCCGCTGTCCGCTGGAGCCCAGCATGCCTGGCCGCCCAGCGCCTGGTGTCGCTCTGCCCAGGTGTGCGCCTTGGCAGCTGGTCTGAAGCATGTGGGGTTGTGCAGGACATCGCCCGCTGCGGCATGCGCAGACCGGCTGAGCCGCGAGCATGGCCAGTTCGAGGTCATGGAGCGCGAAGTGCGGGGCGGGGTGCGCACGACGACGGAGTACGCCGGCGCGGCGGGCGGCACGATGGCCGCGTTGGCCGCGTCGGCGTCGCGCGCGGCGCTGCTCGCGGGCGAGCGCCGCAGCGGGAGCCCGTGCGCGCCCCGCCGGCTGCTGGCCGACGAAACAGACGGCGCCGGCGAGGGCGGCCGGCGCGGCTGCTGCTGTGCAGGCGGCATCGCGCCTGCGTCATAAGCGGGCCGCGCGTTGCGCCCAGCAGGCAAGTGTGATGCACCGGCCAGACACTGTACGAAACGACGGTCCAGCATGCGCCTATCAGGCGGGCACGCGCTCCTTGTCTCAGCACATGGGTCGCTCCATGTGCGCAAGCTCTGGTTTGCAGGGGGTTGCTCCTCGCTCGACTGAGCGTGCGCAGGCTACTTCTAGCACACGCAAGGAGAGCCATAGGCTGGAGTGGCACGCCAGGCTGCATGCAGGCCGGAGCGCCGCGCAGCAACACAGGTCCCGGAGTGGCAAAGCGGCCATGCGTGGTGACCGGGCTCATCGGTGGCGGGGCGCGCTGCATACACGGCAGGGCGTGAGCGTTGAGCAGCAACGGAGATAGCGTATGTCCAGCGCACGGCCGCTTGCTCGCATGCTCACTCGCATTGTGGCGCACCCGGCTCGATGCAGTCCACGAGCGCGGCCGCGTCGCGCAGCGACACCGGCTCGCAGCGCAGCGCGGGCAGCAGCGCGGGCAGCGCGCGCGCGTACAGCTCCGCCGGCGACAGCGCGGCCGCCGCGGCCACGGTGAACTCAACCGCCGCGCCGCGCACGGCTGCCGATGGGTGCCGCAGGAAGCGCGCCGAGACCTTGGTCAGGCATGCGAGCAGCGCGCGCTTGCGCAGCCAGCGCTCGCGCGCGGCCGCCGCCAGGAAGCCGATCGCGGCCGCGACCACCGCCGGCTCCTCGTCGCCCAGCGCCTGCGCGCGCGCAGCATAGCGTTGTACAGGGTCTAGGAGGGCGCCAGCCCTTGTGTACAGCCTCAAGCCCGAGTGCGCATGCCGCGCAAAGTCGCGTCCGACTCGGGCACTGTGGCAGGGCCTACCAGCGCCTATGAAAGGGATGCACTCATTGCGCTCATCGCCAGTGTCTGTGCTGCATGCATGCTGACCCGCACGCGACTTCTGCAGCGTATCAAGCACTCCCAGCAACCTTGTTTTGGGGCGGCCAGCAGCTGTCCTGCCACGGGGGTGAGCAGCAGAACCTTGACAGCTAGAACAGGCCGACAAGCGCTGTGCGGCGGGGCCGCCATGCCGCCAGACGGCGACACACGGGTATGGTGCAGCCCGCAGGATGCCAGCGCCAGCGCGCGCGCGCGCCTGCTCGACGCAGGGCAGCAGGAAGGCCTCCAGGCCGGCGATGCCGGTGGTGGCCGCCAGGCAGGGGATGTGGCGGAAGAAGGCCGCGCGCAGCTGCCAGTCGCGGTCGTTCAGGAATGTGATGATGGTGGGCAGCAGGTAGTCGTTGCTGTGCCTGCCGCGGCCCCAGGCGCGCGCGCGCTCGCGTCTGCAGCGCCCGCCGGCGCGCCACGGGCTCGCGGGCACTCGCCTGAGCATGGCGGGTGTGCTGCTCGCCCGCCATCTGTGCGCCGCCAGCCTCCCACCCGCGGCGGAGTGCGCCACCCTCTGCTGCATACCAGCAGTAAGCCGCTGACAAGCTGGAGACTTCACTCAATCGTTTTTTTTGAAGAAACAAACACGCCGCAGTGCGACCGCGTTGTGGCAGCCCTTCTGTCCCTGTCTGCGACATGCGCTGCCGCAGGCGGGTCCCTGCCTGAGCCCCAACAAGCCCCCCACCGTCGCCCCGACAGACCCTGCATGGCGGCCCCCGCCACTCCTCATAAAATAGCCCGAGCCGAGGCACCCATCGCCACCCCAGGAAGGCCAGCAGGCGCTCTGCATGGCACACTCCCGCCACCCCTCGCAGAAAGAGCCCGCGCCAAGGCCCCCACCGCCGCCCCAGGAAGGCCAGCAGGCGCGGCAGGTGCGGCAGCAGCGCGCGGCGCGACCAGGCGCTGCTGCGCGCGCCCACCACCAGCTCGTTGACCACCTTCAGCACCGCCACGCGCAGCGCGTCCGCCTCCTCCTCGTAGCGCACCTGCGGCCGCGGCCGCGGCCCTGGCGCTCACGAGACGTGCAGCCCCTGCAGGTCCAGCCTCGCCGGCTCATGGGCCAGGCATTGTTTGCCTCTGCCGAAAGCAGTGTGTCTGCGCCTGCGCGCAAAGCACAAGCACACACGCAGGGCAACGTCGCGTGGGCCCCCTTTGACAACCTCAAGCGCTGCCAAGGCTTGCGGGTCAAACAGAGGTAAGCGCGCCTGCGCCAGCCTAACACAGGGGTACGCTGTGACCTGTGTGGCAATGAGCGGGAGTGCAGCTGGGGCAATGCATAAAGCGCCTGCAGATGGGAGGCGGCGGCAGCAGCGGCCTGTGCCACCGCCGCGGCTGCATGCTGCAGACGGCGGGCAGCAGAGCAACGCCGGCGCGCCCTTGCCCGCATTCACAGGGTAGGGTCAGGTTCACCCTATACCCTCCGCTCGCCACGTGAGGCAACGATGGGACGGAGCGGGCACGCGCGCGCCGGCGCAGGCGCACCAGCGAGCCGGCCAGCGGCGAGGGCGACGCGGCCGTGGCCGCCGCCGCCTGCGCCGCCGCGGCGTGCTGCAGGCGCAGCAGGACGCTGTGCGAGGCGGCCGCGAGCGGCGCGATCGCGCGCGCGTACTCCACGCGCACCGCCTCCTCGCCGTCCGTCGGCAGCAGCGACAGCGACGGCAGGATGTACCTGCGCGCGCCCCGCGCCTGTGCCCCAGCCGCCGCGCTCCAAATGCGGACCGAGAGCCCCCCGCCACGCTGCTCTTGACAATGGTGCATGTTGTACACATGATATGCTTGCAGCCGGCAGCCAAGTGTTCCCCCGTCGGCCCGGACACGCTGCTGTCCGCTGCCCCTTGTACCTGCAACGGCCAGCAAGGTGTGGTCTGACAGCACGGCGCCAGGGGTGGGCCTGGGCGGGCGGCGCGCACTCGGTGAAGAGGTTGGAGTCGCTGGGCGGCAGCGCGTCCACGGTGGCCAGCACGCGCACGAGGCAGCGCAGCGCCGCGCAGCGCACCGCCGGCGCCGCCTCGCCCGCCGGCATCAGCGACTGCGGGGCGGCGCGCGCGCGGTGAGGCGGCCCCCACATGAGAGGCGAGGAGCGTTCCGCGAGCCAGGGGAAGGCACCAGCAGGCCAGAGCCATGCCTGGTTGAGGTGCATGCCTATACTCGCTGCATACAGTGCCTATGCAACTTGAATGCATCACGACGTGTTGGCCATTTGTAATGTGGCTCCTCTCACTGCCTCTCCGGGCGGTCCAGTCTGCAAAATGCCACTGGTGAGCAGGCCTTCTATTAAAGGCAACATCAAGTTGCTCAGCCTTGCACCGACTTGCTGGCGCAGCCAGCCCGCGGCCAGCTCGGCCCCGGGCAGCAGGCCAGCGAGCCGCTGCCATGTGCTTGTTACGAGGAGGGTCCCTCACCAGCAGGTAAGGGACGACGCGCTGGAGGCGCGTGTCGTCGTCGCACAGCCCGGCCGCCTGGCTCAGCAGCGCCACGGCCCGCGTCTGCGCGCATGCCCGCGCGCGCACGCCTCGGGAGCCGGGACTGCTTGCGCGAGTGCTGCACGGCTGGCCACTGTGTGCCACGCCCTGTCCGCTGCCGCATTTGACGCGCCAGCTCCGAGTCCAGCAGTCGGCCAATGCCACCCCACAGCAGCATGCTCTGTGTGCAGGCAATGTCATCGCATGCACCTCACGCACAGCTCTTCCCGCGCGCTGGCTGTGTGAGCGCAAGGCGTGCGCGGGACAGGGGCGGGGAGCAGGCGCGCGCCTTGCACTCCTGCAGCTTGGCGCCGCGCAGCAGCGAGCAGAGCAGCACGACCACCAGCACCACGCCGCCCACCTGCCGCACCAGCCCCGGGTGGGCACCGCTGCTGCGCGTGCCCTGGGCGCGTACATGCGCAAAGTGCGCAGTGTCCTGCTGCACCAGACCGTCACGGCACGAACCTGACTGCTGCTCCTGCCGCCCGGCACAAGCGGCAGACCCGTGTGCCAGAAAGCCAACTGGCACCCATCCGGCTCAGGTGCGCTTCCAACCTCTGCAAATAACGGTACTCACCAGCACCCATGCCACTTAAATACTGGCACCGAGACACGTCCCAGCGCTGCACAGCACACTGGCCTCCCCACGCATGCTTGTCGCAGCGCCGCCTGCCCGCCGCACGACCCCGCCATGTAGACCAGGTAACACACTCGCGGCGCGCGCGCACCTCGGCCCGCATCCTCCGCCGCCGCAGCCACCGCCGCCGCCGCCAGGCGCGGCCCCCGGGGCACTCTGGCAGCCACCCCGCCCGTGCGGCGGGCGCATGCGGCGCCGCGGCGGCGCCGCCCGCGCCCGCCGGCGCCGCCTGGTACAGCCAGGCGTCAGCGCCGGCCGCTGTGCCTGCGCTGTCCACCTGGTGCGCCGCCCGCGCGTGCCCCAGCCCGTCAGCGGGGGAGGCAGTCCTGGGGTCTACAGATGTGCTTCCGCATGTCCGACGCTCCCCATGCAAGTCATGAGCGGCGCAGGCGGGCGCAAAGCTTCCCTGCACATGCCGGCAGCAGCCCGCCCACGGCGAGTGCATGTGGACTGCAGCTATTCGATGAGCATGCGGCCTGCATGCAAGGAGGGGTTGCAGCAACGAGGCAGAGGAGGCACCTCCCAGTCGGCCGCCCACTCCCAGTCGCTGCCCGGCAGCTGCGCGTCGGCCTTGCACGGCGCAGGCGCCACCTCGCGCTTGCAGAAGTCAGCCCCGGCCGCCTCCCGCAGCTGCGCCGGAGCATGTCCAGTGCTTTTGGGTCTGCACTGCGTTGCATGCATGCCGCAGTACAGCACAATGCAATGTTTGGGCTGGCTTTGGGGTTGCAGGCTGCCAACCAAGCAGAGCAGGCCCGCTGCAGGCAAGGTGGGCGCCCTGGATGCGACCCAGGTATACACACGCGGCTGCATAGGCCGCTGCCGAACGGAGCTCCTTCATATGAGCACATGTGCAGACCGCGCGCTCGCCCCCTCATGCAGCTCCTGCCGCCTGCGCAGGAGGCATGGGCGCCGGTGTGGCGCCAAATGGGGCGCAGGCGCCGGACCTGGAACTCGAACGCCTCCTCCACCACTTCCTCCAGCGCCCCGCGCCCGCTGCTGCCGGCGAGCGCGCTGCTGGCGCGCCGCTCGGCATCCGCGTCGCCTGCGCCGGGCGCGCTGGGCGCGGGCGCGGCGCCGGGCGGCCGCGCGCCGGCGCCGGGGTGCTCCGCAAAGAGCAGCTCGCCGTCGTCGGCGGCGACGCTGTCGCGCTCGTGGATGCGCGTGAGCAGGCGCTGCGTGTCGGCCAGCAGCGTCGCGGTGCCCAGGCGCTCTGCCTGGCGCCGCGCACGCGCCGCCGTTGGGCGATGGGGGTTAGGGTTGAGGATAGGGTCGGCGACTCAGGCGCCGCCCCTGGCACGCCCGCTGGGCTTCGGCTGGGCCCCTGTCGAGTGTGCGATCACGCCTACTTTGGCACGCAGTCGCTCGGCCGCTGCGCTGCCCTGAGCGGCTCTGTGAGGGAGGCTGCAAAAAGGGTTCTCAGTCTTTGCACTTACTATCATGCCGCATATGCGCTGTAGTTGCAAGCCGGACTTGCTGAGCGGCATGCTGCCACCGCGCCATGGCAGACATGATACTTGAGGCGGGGCCCCCGAGTGGTGCGGCACCACGCCGCCGCCGGCGCTGTAGCAGCTGTCGCCCCCGCCCGCCAGGCCCGCCCACTCGTCCACGGCGCCTCCGCCGCCGCGCGCGCCGCCGCCGTGCGCGCCTCCCACCTTCAGCTTGGCCAAGCGGTCCGCCGTTGGCCCCTCGCCGGCCCCGCCCGCGCGCTCGCCGCCGCCGCGCCGGCCGTCGTCGGCGCCGCCGCCACGCGTGGCGCTATCCGTGCCGTCGGCGCCGCCGGAGCCGGGCGCGCGGGGCTCCGGGGCCGGGCGCGGCTGCATGACGCGCAGCAGCGCCGGGAAGGCGGCGAGCGTGGCGGCGGCGCGCTCGTCGGCGTCCATGGGCAGCAGCGAGCAGAAGAAGCCGTGCAGTGACGCGCCAAAGTAGGCCGGGAACAGGCGCGGGCCCCACTGCGCCGCGTACTCCGCGGCCCTGAGCCGCTTGCCTGCGCGCGCACGCCAGCTTTGATGCCGGACCGGCAATGCCCAGTGCGTGCGGCTCACGACCGGCGTGTGCGCCAACGCATGCGCCTTGTCCTGCATACATGCGGCGGCACTGCTACAGCCAGGCTGCGACTGATCTGCACAGTTGCGTGTACTCGCAGGGCCGGCTTGAGCTGGGGCGGGTGACAGTTGCGCTGTGTTTGCAGTGCCTTCACACAGTTGTAACCCTCTGCCCCAGGCCCTCGTGGGCGCGCCTGGGTCCAGCTGCGTCATGTGCAGCACGAGCTCGCGGAAGGGCGCGTCCACGGCCGCCAGCGCTGGCTCCGGGCTGTGCTCGCCGCGCCGGAACGCCAGCAGCTGCACCACAGCAGCAGCTTGTCGCGGGAGCAGACAATGCAGTGACAAGTTTGCACCAGGCGACGCCGCTCTGGCACACAGGCGTCGACTGCCACAGCAGCAACACGATGACTTCCCTTGCAAACGCGCGACATGAGTGCGCGGCCCACAAGCTCTGTGCAAGTCTCTGTGAAGCAAGGTTGACAGACACTCGCCGACCTTGCACCCTGGTGCATCACCTGTGAGAGGTTGAAGAGCTCCTTTCCATCCAGGAAGAGCTCCGCCAGCACGCAGCCCATCGAGAAGACGTCCTGCGAAAGCGCGAGTACCCAGATCGGCTTTGAGCTGCCACACGCTGCAGTGCATGGTCCACGCAATTGCGTGTGGAGCAGGCGACCGCTGGGGCAGCACACAACATGCACGCCAGACTGCCAGATGCAGAGAGCTCTGCAGGCAGGCATGGGGCCCTGACCTGAGCCCGAAAACTTTACACAGGACGCGGGGCGCGCCATGGCAGGCTCCAGCGGCTGGGACGCCAGCAGCGCCGCGTCCGCGCCGGCGGACTCATAGAAGCGCTCCGGTGCGATGTAGCACCGACGGCGACCGCCCGCGTCGAAGAAGAACGAAAAGTCGGCCTGGCGCATGCGCTGGCGCGCTGTGAGTGCCAGATGCGGCGCAGGCCAGCCACACGACAGCACTGCGTACTGAGAGCCAGCTCCGTTGAGGTGTGCAGTGCAGCCTGGGGTATTCAGATGCAAAGGGGGTGACATGATGAGAGGTTACTGTTCGCAGGCTGCCCCGCTTCTGCAGCGTCCGCGGAGTCCGGCGCCAGCACCCTCGTCACACTCGCGAGCGCATGCATGGCGTGCTTGACGTGATGTGCCGCGGGGGCCGGGGGCGGGCGCGCGCCGGGTTGTCGGCGGGCAGGTAGGTCGGTTTGTGCGTGGCAAAGTCCGCCAGGAACAGCCAGTCCCAAGACGTGACCAGCACATTCTCGCACTTGAGGTCGCCGTGGCACACGCCGCGCTCGTGGCACTGCGCCAGCGCCGCCAGCAGCTGGAACGCTAGCCAGCGCTGCGCGCGCGCGCGGCGCGCCCTGTGAGCGCGCGCGCGGCCGGGGCGGGCGCGCCCGACGGGCGCTGCGGCGCGCCGCCATGCCCGCAGCGTGACCTGCTCCTCTGCAGCAGAGCGGTGAGCAGCTGCACTGTGCGGGGCTGCTTTCACTGCACATGTCATGGGTCCAACTGGCATGATGCATGCAAGCGCTTGCACATATTTTTCAGGCTGCAGCTGTGCAGACGTCCGGCGCACCTTCTCGACCGCGCTCAGAAAGGGCCGCGTGCTGAGGCGGTGGTAGAGGTCGGAGAAGGCGTACGGCCGCAGCAGGTAGGCCGCCTTGTCGGACTGCATAAAGTCCAGGAAGGGCAGCACGTGCGGGCAGGCCAGCCCCGACAGCCGCTCCCTGGTGCCCGGTGCGGGGCTCAGCCTTGTTTTTACCCAACACCAGGGAAGAGCGCAAACGAGGCAGGTCAGGACCACTCGCCGGCGCCCCACCACCGCTTGGTGAGCGACGGTGCGCACTTTGTCTCGACGAGCTTGACTTCGTAAGGCCGCAGGTCTGGCACATCTCCCCGCTTATAAAAGACCTGCGGCAAACTCAAGCATTGTGTATTTTTCAAGTCTTCCTGGCACCAATAGTTGCAATAAACACTCCTCTGGGCGCACCTTGACAACAACTCGTGCTCCGCCATCGTCATGGACGCAATGCAGTGTCTTCAAGAAGCGGCCCCCGCCTGGCCTCGCGCACATACAGCTCGTGTGCGCACGTCCAACACTGACAACATACCATGGGCAACACAGGCAACTGAACGCACCGAGGTTGTCCTTGAGCACCACCTTTGGCACCTCTGCAAGGTGCTCCGCTTGCAGCTTCTGGGGCTGTGCGAGCTGGTTGCCCATTTACTGTACTGAGGAGGCCGAAGGAGAGGCCCCTGAGCTCAGGCGAATGACCAAGCTTCAGCATGCGCCATACGAACAGTGATAGCAAAGTGCGGCAACCGATGCAACGTCCTAAGCGCTGCACTCTGTGCTGCTGTGCTTTAAGCTACGCACTTGAAGCGAGTCTCTGTGCACCTTTGCACCTCAATTACGGGGCGACTTGCTTACGGGGCAATGTGCTTACGGGGCGACTTGGCATTGCCAAGTTGGCAAGCTTGTTCCAAAACTGTGTGAGAGCGCTGTGCGCTTGCTTCTGCATTGGCCAGACAGCCTGGGTGCCTCGTGCTGGAGGCCGAAAGCTTTAGCAGTCCTCGTTTGGAACAGGCTGGCACACCATCACTGGCACCCAAGAGCAAGGCATGGCTGCTCATCAAACTACGTTCAGCGAACACGGACCTATAAGGCAGACACGCCACAGCGCGTAGAGCTGTGCACGGGCTGCGGCAGCTGAAGCTGCCGTGGCGCCACATGTCTGTGCCTGGCAGCCCCTGCGCGCCGTCGCCCTCGTCAGGCAGCAGCGGCGCCGACCTGGCAGACCTGCTCGAGCAAGAGCTCGCGGACAGCTGCGACGATGTGCACACTCCCGTGCTTTCGCCACCATCTCCAGCGTAGGCGCCACACACTTACTGCTACATGGCCATGGCCAGTGATGCTCAAGTGCCAAGTCGCCTGCGCTGCGCTTGCTCACAGAGCAGGTGCGTCTCGGCAGGGAGGCCTCCGACCTGTGGGCCGCGCGCCCCGGACGCAAGCGGTTGCGCACAGGTGCCGGTCCCAGCAGCCCAGGCAGGCGAGTGAAGTGTCGGGACTGCACGCCACCACTGGGGCCTCGTGCCGCCTACAGGCCCAGGCCCCGACAGCGACGCCCGCGCAAGCTGCCCGCCGCACCCGGGCTTCATGCACGGCATGTGCATACGCTGCGGCGCCGTCCTGGAGGCCGACGAGGCTGCAGGGGTGGCTCTGCGGTGCGTAGACCTGGTCAAGCACGTCTTCTGTTGCGATTTTCACGGTCACCAGTGCTGCTTCTTCCAGCAGCCCAGCAGCCTGTTTTGCGTTCTGGCGCGTTGACCGAGTGTCCCTGCCGCCACACAGGTACATACACTCTGGACTCAGGCTGAGTGCAGCCGAGGCAGAGCGCGTGCGGTGAGCACGCGCTTCGCTGACGAGACTCACGCTGTGCAGCCTGTGTGACCCGCCCTGCTGAGTCCTGGGCTCTTGTGCCGTCGCAAGGAAGCGCCGTCGTGTCTGCTCAGCAGTTTATTCCTTGCCGCTGTTGGGCTGCGCAGGCAGCAGAGCATGCGGCGGGTGATGGATGGCGGCAAGCTCCTGCTGGTCCTGGACCTGGATCACACGCTGCTCAACTCCACGCGCACCGCCGAAGTGCGCCGCGCCTGCGACCAGGCTCCCAGCTGCACTCCTGTCAGCCGGCCCAGTGCGAGTTTTGGAGGAGGATACGCCAGCAGGGCTGTCAAGCGGCCGGGTGCTGCGTCGCCCGCCCGGTGTCACACGCTCCCGCTGCGCTGCAGGTGGACGAGGCGGCGCGCACGCGGCTGGGGGCGCTGCTGGCGGCGGAGGCGGTGTCCGGCGAGCCGGCCAGCCTGCACCACCTGCCGCACCTCAACCTGTGGACCAAGCTGCGGCCGGGCGTGCGCGCGTTCCTGGAGGCCGCGCACGCGCATTTCGAGCTGCACATCTACACGCACGGCGAGGCCTTGTATGCGCGCGCCATGGCCGCCCTGCTCGACCCGGGCGGCCGCCTATTTGCCGAGCGCATCCTCTCGCAGGCGCGCCGCGCCGGCTGCTGCAGATGTCGCGTCTGCACTGCATGCGCGCCTGCAAAGACACAAGGTGTCCCTGCTGCCCCGCGCATGCACAGCGCGTGGCTGCCCGGCACCCTGCCGCTTCTCCAAGATTTTGCGCGCATCCTGGAGCCTCTCGGGGCAGACCGGTATGGGCTGCATTGGCCGGCGTCACGGAGTGGGGGCGTCGGTCGCAGGCGGACAGCCGGCAGCGGCATGTGAAGGACCTGGGCGTCGTGCTGGGCGCCGAGGCCGCGGTCATCATCGTCGACGACACCGCCGGCGTGTGGCCGCAGCACGCTGCCAACCTGCTCACGGTGTGGCCCCGCTCCCGGACGCCCTGCGCCTGCCCTTGGCATGAGACGCCGTGCCGCCAGCGAGGCAGCCTTTTGCCCTCTTCACCACACAGCGCGAAGCTGGGCACCATCACGTGTCCATGTTCAGATGCGGCCGAAGCCGTTTCTGCCACCAGACACGCGTCTGAACCCAGGCGCGGGTAGTGCACATCTTGGTAGGCATATGTGGGCGCGAGGCGGCGTCGCGTCACAGGTGGAGCGGTATGTGTTCTTTCGGGCGTGCGCGGAGCGCTTTGGCACGGGCAAGGCGGCGCTGCTGGACGCGGGGCGCGATGAGGATGCCGCGCAGGGCATGCTGGCGGCCGCGCTGCGCGTGCTGCTGGAGGTATGTGCACTTTTGCGCGCCATGCATGGGCCACTGATAGACATGGTGTGGTGTCTGTGCACGGGTTTGTGAGTGCAGCCCGCTGTTGTGCGCGCCTGCTTACAATCATGTTCAGCATTGGTGCAGCGCTTGCACCTCGCGGCCAAAAGCGGTCTGCAAGACGCTTTTGCGATGCGGTGCTGCGCGCCTGGACTGCACACTTTCCCGTATGACCGCCCCGAGCCTTCGACGGTGTGCCACACCTCCGCGCCTCGCGTGCAGGTGCACGCAAGCGTGTTTGCGGCGGGGGTGGGCAGCCCCGGCCGCGATGCGCGTTCGGCGCTAGCGGCCGCGCGGCGCCGCGTGCTGGCGGGCGTGCGCCTGTGCTTCAGTGGCGTGGTGCCGCTCGGCGCGCCCGACCCGACCGCGCACCCGCTCTGGCGCCTGGCCGAGGAGGTGCGCGCGCGTGAGAGGGGTGGCAGGGACGGGCATAGCTTGCAATGCCGTCCGCTTCTGACCTGACAGGCAGACGCCCTCATCATGCTTGGACCTCAGGGCTGGCGCATGGCATGGGATTGGCGGCTGGGAGCAACAGGCAGCAAGCCGCAGGGCCCTGCCGCGCTCCTGAGGTGCCCTGCTTTGCAGCGTGGGATGCTTTTCCTCTGCATGATCGCCGCCCTGCCACACATTTCTCTCCCGTGCTGCTGCAACGTGCTGCTGCAAGCCATTGTGCTGCGAGGGGCGCCTTATGCATTGTGGCGGAGATCCCGATGACCTGCCACACTTCAAAAGGCTAAGCTGGGGTGCACGCATGCAGCTGGGCGCGCAGGTGGCCGCGGCGCCGGATCACGCCACAACGCACGTCGTTGCCGTGCGCGCTGGCACAGACAAAGTGCTGTGGGCGCGCGAGCACGGCCGCGCTGCCGTCGCGCCGCCCTGGCTGCACAGCTGCGGTGCGGCCTGGTGGTGCTCGCGCATGGCAATGGGTTAGGAAAGGATAGAGCACTGCGACTGGCGTGGTGTGAGCCTTAGAACCGCAGAGACATGGTCCGGTTACAGCCGCTGAAGCACTCGTGGAGTTGAAGGTCAAACAAACCGCACTGCAACGCCTATGCCAGGCTGCTCACTGCTCAAGGCTATTGGAGCAGGGCGCGCGGCCTCACAGGCATGCGGTATGCAGGTGTGCTGTGGCGCAAGGCGGATGAGCGCGGCTTTCCTGTGGGGACTGCTGCGCAAGCGCAGCCGCGCGCCCCGCCACGCAGCGCCGAGCAGGACCTGGCTGCGGCGCTGGCCGGCGCGGGCGGCGGGCATGGCGGCAGCGGGCAGCCCAGCACCTGATGTGCTGTCCATGCAGGGCACACTTGGTTGCCTTTCATCGATTGTAGCAGAGCGTCGGGAACCTTGTGAGGGGTTGGGCTAAGCTTGCAGAGCTCAGGGCGTATGGTCGTCTGTGTCCAGGAGCAGAGGGGCTGTGATGTCGCTCGCAGCAAGCTCGGCAGCAGAGGGTGCAGCACCTCGTCCTCAATGCAGAGCAGACTCCACGAGCTTGCGCAATGCGCTTCATGGCAAGCATCATAAACCGAGACAAGCCCGTGAATAGGCCCACTACCAGGCCCGACGGCGAGGAAAAGGACGACATGGAAAGGGACTCGTGCATGTGGCGCGTCCTGAGGGGGTGCCAGCAAACACATTGCTGGCTGTGTGAGTGTGAGGTAAGCGTGCTTGGAAAGTCAGCGGTCCCGCCAAAAAGAGACAGGTGGTGCTCGGTTTTCAAATCTTGGCCTATATAGGTTCAGCCCAAGCTGCAGCCCATCGCGAGCCAAGAGCAAAAGTAGTTGCGAGACTGTACTGAAGTGCCACTTTGCTATGCAAGCGAGTCTTGCAATGACCAACGTATGAGGATCTGCAGCCTTTACGGCAGCGCCACTGGGTCTACGCAGACACATGTGTCGCCGCGAGTTGCCTGCCTGAAGCGCAAGCAACATGCAAACAAACGGAGGATTTCATTCACCTGCCGTGCAGGTGCGGAGAGCCATCTGGCTGTGCGCGATATACAGGCTGTGCTACTTGCGTACCTTCACAATCAGCATCGGGAAAGAGGTGTCTTCAGAGACCTGTGTGCAGTACACCTGCCAATGCAGTAAGCGTATCCGCACTGCAAACTGTCTGGTCAAACAAGTAAGCACATGGTGCCGCAGGTGCGGCGGCGGCGGGCACAGCCCCGCCGCGCCCGAAGAAGGAGCCCCTTGAGGCGCGCTTGCTGACCTCCTTCCTCAATCTGACCAGCACCCCATACAGGCGTGGGCCTTGCCTCACCCAGGGAGAGCCCCGGTTGCCTGCGCCCCTCCTTCTCGGGCTTCTCGTGCTTGGTCATGAACACGCCTCAGCAGCCCTGAGCTCACAGAGGCCGCTGGCACGCAGCTCGTACGTGCCTGCCCCGCGGACGCCCCTGCATGCTGTCCACGCAGTCGTCAAGCAGGCACGGCCCCAGGGGTAGGACAGCAGGCGCCACGGTTCTGCGCGTTCTGCTGTGCACAGTCGCTGTGTGCAGTAAGGTTGCACTTCTGCCCTGTCAAGGCAGCAAACCTACAGACAGCCTATGCAGCAGGCATGTGGTCGCATGTGCTGTGCAGGCCGCGTGTCTAGCACCACTGTGTCACTTTGCATGTTGTGTTGTGTGACACTCGCCAATTGCCGGGCGGTTGGCTCCTCTGTCATGCGAGGGTGTGAGTTCCTCGACAACTCTCATACTGATTCTGGCAGCTTGTGTGCAGATATGGCTCCTGGTGCTTCTGCTGCTGCTCGCGCGCGCGTCGGTAAGCATGCGCGCAGCGCTGGCCGGCGCAACCGCGGCGCTGTCGGCGGCCGCGCTGCCGCCTGGGCTTTGGCGCCCGCAGCTGCGCCGCCTGTTTGGCCTCTCTGCGCTGATTTTCGTCCTCACCGCCATCGGCGCGGGTGCGCAATGCTGGCTGTTGGCGCTGCACGTATGTCACTAACGGGAGGCAACACTACAGCCGCTGTTCTCACAACACACTGTGTAAGCAAGTGCTTGAGTTACGGCCTGATGAAGCGCGCAGATGGTGTTCCGCCGGTGCTGCAGCCGCGCGGCGTCCCGCCCGGCATCGAGGGCCTGCCGGGCGTGCCGGCGGCGGCCGGCGGCTACCGCTACGTGCTCGTGCACCTGTGGGTCATCACGGTCACGCGGCGCTCGGTGGCGCTCGCCATCTCGGCCGCGTCGCTGACCTTTGTCGCGCTGCAGGCGCGGTCCCTGGCGTGCAGCAGTGAGCGGCGCAGACCGCCTGCTCTCACCATGCGTTGCCTGGCGCTGTGTGGTGGACATGCCGTCCTCAGCAGCCCGCGTGTCACCACTGGAGCATGACATAGAGACTGCGTGGTAAGAGGGGAGCACGTCTGCTTGTATGCACCCGTCGGCGCATGCACATGTGTGAAATGATGCGGACCTGGAAGCCAAGCGTGCATGCGCTGCCACGGCATTGCCATGCTGTTCTGTGCAGTGCGGTCCTGCCTGTTCAGCAGCGGCGCTCGTTGGCGCGCACCCTGCCCGTCCTCATGGCCGCGCTGCCGGACGGCGCCCGGGCGCAGAGCGCGAGCCTGTGCCTGACCACGACGCCGCCGGAGGAGCTGGCGGGCGCGCTGCGCACGCTGCTGGCGCCGGCTGGGTTGCTGGGCGTGCCGGTTGCGGACATCGGCCTGACGCTGCTGCTGTCGCTGCGCTTCATGGCGCTGGTGTTTGGCGAGGCGCGCAACCTGGCGCTCGGCCTGGCCGCGCGCGGCGTGGCCTGGCGGGAGCTCGGCCCTGGCGGCAACCTGCAGGCGCGCCAGCCCGCGGAACCCGCTGGCTGCGCTCCAGGGGCGGCCACTGGGCTGCCGCATGCTGCAAGTCCAGCGGAGTGGTGCCGCATTGGCAGGGCTGAGGCGCAGGCTGCCTCCAGCCCGCTGTGTGATGCATATGCACACGTGAAGCGACGTGTTCAAGCAGGCGCCTTCGTCTGTGGCCGGTCACCGGGTTTGCAGGCATCCGTTGATGGTTGTCTTACAAGGGTAACTGGGCACCCTGAATTTTTGCTGGGCAATGTCCTGCTTGGCGAGCGGCAGATCGCCATGCGCCTAACAGCGCGGCTCTTCGCCAACTTGATGCTCCGCAGTGAAAGCATTGCCGTGGCAATGACTGCGCGCGGCTTTGCCGGCCCTGCAGCGCATAAGGTGCACCCCATGGGTGATCAGCCCAGCTCGCCTGTGGCAAATGCTGCCGCTGTCGCGCTCCTCGCCGGAGTGGCCGCCGCAACGTGGCAGTTCTCGTAGGACTGGGCGCTCTGACATTGCAGCAACTGTGATATTGTGCAACATGACCTACACTCCGGCCACCTGCCGGTGTGGCTGCCTCTTTAATGCCATTCATCAGATGCCTTCGTTTCTGCGCCTCGCTTTACACCGTGGCCGCTGAAACTATTTGGTAATCCACGACCCTGCCCCTCCCTGCCCACAGCTTCTCCTCCTCAGCGCCACGTTCAATGCAGTGCACCCGACCAGTCAGCGCCGCTGCTGCCAAACCCCGCGCCGCCGCCGCTCACTTCAGAGGGATGAACCGCGAAGAGTGCGTGGCGCCAATGCCGGGCTTGCCGTGCTTGACGGGCTTGTAGCTGATTGAAAACTCCGCCAGGTAGTGCCCGACCATGTCAGGCTTGATCTCCACCTGCGCCCTCGCAAGTTGTGACGTCAGAACATGTCCCCCTTCACGGACAGGCTGCTTCAGCAGGCCGCCGGGCAGGTATGATACCAAAGCGCCTGAAGGGCAGACGCACCTGGTTGAAGGTCTTGCCGTTGTACACGCCGATGACGGAGCCGATCATCTCGGGCACGATGATCATATTGCGCAGGTGCGTGCGCACAGGATCAGGCTTCTCGCCGCCCGCGGCCTCGCGCTTGGCCTTGCGCAGCTTCTTAATCAAAGCCAGCGGCTTGCGCTTAAGGCCGCGCTGGAACCTGCGGCGGGTGTGCGCGCGGGTGAGGCGCCCGTGCTCAAACTCACCGGCCAGCTACAGCCAAGCAGGCCCGCCCAGGCCTGCAGCTGGCAGCAGAGAACCACGAGCCTGTGAACAACCAGGGCCCTTCTACAGCAGACAAGCAAGCGCCGACGGGCTTGCTACGTACGTCGGCCGGACATGCAGCAAACACCACGCAGCTGCTGCCGCCCTTTCAACCTTGCGCCTCAGTTTTGGCCCGTCACACACGCGACCATGCGCTGCTGCTGAGCAAACAGACGAGTAGCCGCCTGCAGGCGGAGGCAGGGCCGAGCGTGCACGCACTTCCTGCGAGCGCGCGCAGGAAAGAGGTCCACCAGGTCGTCTGTGCTCATGTCAAGCAGCTGGTCCAGGTCCACGCCGCGGTAAGTGAACTTGCGGAACGTGCGCTTCTTGGTGGCGCCATCGTCCGCCATGGTTGCCACCTGCGCTCCCGGCCGACCTGCTCTGCCAAGAGTGGCACGCCAAGGGCAGCAAACTCTCGCAAGCCCAGGCCGCCACTGTTGACCTGAGGTTACAATCTGAGCCAAAACAGGTTCAGCCGAGCTGGAGGAGGAAGAGGCTTCCTCAGCAGGAGGTGCTGTAGTGCCCCATGGATGAGCGGCCGCACTACAATCGGCCGGCGCTCAGTGCCACACTTGGGCCCGCTGACACCTTCCCAGTCCCCATAGTGCGCCAAATGCAATATGTATATATTGCACTGCCGCCCCTCCTGAGTAGTCACCTGTCCAATTCTGTGAGGCTGTACTGTCAAGGCTTCCTGTGCACAAGATTGGCGTCGCGCCAATGACCATCAAGTGCATCGGCCGCAGGACTGCCCGGAGGTTCGGCTCACAGCGCAGACGGTGCAGTATGGCTACAAGGAGAGCTTCGCCGACGCCGGCATCACCGAGGCCAAGGAGCTGGAGCTGTCGCTCGCGCACCGCGCGGACCTGTGGTCGTCGGCCCGCCTGCAGGCGCTGCGCCAGGTCCGCTCTGCCGTGTGAACAGCCCCGCCCTTGCCTGGCACAGGCCTTTCCCACAACTAATCACCCCGCCGCCGCCGAGCAGCGCTCCCCCTCGCTGCTGGCAGCGTGTCCGTGCCGCGCCAGCAGGCGCCGCGCCCGCGCCACGCCGCCGACTGGTCAGCCACTGCCCCGAGCGCCACCGCAACAGCGTGGCCACAAGGGGTCGCACTAGCCACTCCCACTCACTCCGAGCGCCTGAAGGCCGCACGCACCCGCGACACTGGCGGCAGGCCGTGGACAAGCAGGTGTGCGGCGCGCGGGACGCGCACGTCGTGCAGCGCAGGGCAGCGCGCCGCTACGGCGTCCCGCTCGCCGGCAACGACCTGGCGCCGCCGCGTGCTCCGCCGGAGCTGCACGCTGTGAGCGAGGCTGCCCGGGAGGCCTGGCTGCGGGCGCGGGCCCTGCGCAACAGCAGGGCGTAGTCGCGCGCCTGGCGTGGTCCTTTGCCACGCATGCGAAGCAAAGTGTGCGAGCTTTGCACTACCACTTGCTAATGAATAGGAGATACAATGTTCAAGTTTGCACTGGGGGACTCTCTTTACCCGCAGCACGACGGCAGTCAGTGTGCCGCTCCGCGATCTGCCGCTGCTCCACCATCCTGAGGGCACAAGCCAGTGTTGCAGTTTATTGCGTGAGTGGGGGGACCAGGCTCAGCCCGCGCAACATAGTGGTCATGCTGGCAGTAGTGCAAGGCCCTCGCACACTGTCCGGCAGACACAAGCAGGTGCATGCGGGCGCAAGCGGGTCCCATGGGCCCCGCCGAGAGCTGCGCGGCGGCGGCGCGGCAGGGCCTGGCGGGGACGGCGCCGCTGGCGCGCCTAGCCGCCAGCGTGCCGGCCGGCCTGCAGGGCGGCGCGCTGGTGGACGCGCTGCTGCGGCACCGCGTGCCCGTGCGCCGCGCCGCCTGGCTCGTGCGCGTCACCGCCCTGCGCAGCCCGCGGTGCGGCCGCGCATGCTGCAAGGAGCTCCGGCGCGCTTGCAAGAGCGCTTTTGCAAGAGCGCTTTTGCAAGAGCGCGCTTGCAAGCGCGCTCTTGCAAGCGCGTTCGAGAAACGGAGGGAGTCGTACATTTAACAGGCTTTATGCTGGCAGCACTGTGCCTGCCGCCGATGCAACCAATACAACTTGCATGCCCGCGTCATCCCTGCGCCAAGCCTGGGTGCTGATTTGCTGCTGGCGCGGCCAGGGCCGCCAAGGGCGCCGCGGGCAGGGCGGAGCTGTGGGCCGCCACGATGCTCAAGGCGCTGATTGGCCTGCTCTCCGAGGCGGCTGCAGCGGCGGCGACGAGCGCGGCGGCTGCAACAGGCATGGCCGGCGGGTCGCCCGCGGCGATCGCGTCCGCCAGCCGGGCGCCCGGTGCAGGCCCGGCCGTCGCCAACGGGGCGCCCGGCCGGGGCTACACGGCGGGCAAGCGCAGGCGAGCCGGCGGCGCGCCTGCAGCCGGCGGCGGCGGCGTCGATGGCGGGGCGGCCGCGGCAGCGCGCGCTCGGGCGGACCTGCGTGCGCTGCTGGGCGAGGACCTGGGCGGCCGCTGGGCGTACCTGCTGCGCCTGCTGGGCTTCACCTACTGGTGCGGCCCTGGCCTCGCGTGCCTGGCGTGCACGCCTCGCCCTGTCAGGTCACAAGCCTGACCCGCATGGCCTGCATGTCAGACAGAGGGAAGCAGGATGCGGGGACCGTGCTGCTGGTGCCGCTTCCGGGCGCCTGCGAGGCTGCCCCTGTGTCTGCCGCACTATATCTCAAAGCCAACTTGCTGCACGCCAGCACAGTGCTCTGCACGAATTAAGTGGTGCACTGAAGTGACAAAGCTGTGCGCCGCGCGCAGCGAGTGCCTATTGGCCGCAGAGCCGCTCGCGCACTGGCTCATGCGGCGCCTGGCGCAGCCCGGCGCGGCGCTGGCCGCCGCGATGCTGCTGCCCGTGGTGCAGCTGTGCGCGCGGGTGCGCCGCCGCTGCGGCGCATGCCTGTCTGCGAGCAGCAGCGCCGGCTTGGCCGGGCCCCGCTGAGCACACGCGCACCGCTGCCGTTGCAGGTCATGCCTAGCTTGTGGGACCATCACTAAGGGGCTCAGCGGCAACCTGCTTTTGCAGTGAAGTACAAGTGCCTTCCTAGCCCCGGCAGCCGCACTGGGCTGCTTCGAGCTTGGAGCTCAGGGCACTGGTCAACATGCCGCGCATGGGAGCCTGGGCATTGCCCCGAGCGCTGCACACGGCCGCGCCCGGCGCGCAGGACCTGGCGCTGTCGTCGTACCACCTGCGCTGCTGCGTGTGCGTGTGCCTCAAGCACACGCACGGCGACGCGCCCGCGCCCGCGCCGGGCGCCGCGGGCGCGGGCGCGGGCGCATCCCCGCCGGCCCCGGCCGGCCTCGCCGCCCTGGCGCCCGCCGGCGCCGCCCTGGCCGCCCTTCCGGCCGCCTTGGCCTGGGGCTTCACCCAGGCGCGCACCCTCGCCTGGCGGCCGCGGCTGGGCTGGGGTTGTTAATCTCATGGACTCGGAGCACCTACGCCGCGCGCCAATGCTGTGGCATGATGTGCCCGGCAAGGGCGCCCGCGCCCGGGGCCGAGCTGCCTGCCTGTGGTTCGTGGCAGCGTCCTGCGCGCCGCTCGCAGGAGCCTCCGCGAGGGCAGCATGCATGCTGAGACTCCCTGACAAAAGGCTGGCCCTACCCAGCGCATCAGCGTGCGCCTGGGCGCGGCAGGTGCTGTGCACGCTGCTGGCGGCCGCGCCGGGGTCGTTCGTGGCGCTGGAGCGCAGCTGGCTGGCGGCCGCGCGCGCCGTGCTGCGCGCCGCGGCGGGCGCCGACCCGGGCTGCGTGCGCGCATGCGCCGCGCTGGACGCCGTGGCGGCGCGCGGCGCCGCGCTGGCGGCGGCCGTCAACACGCGCGTGCTGTCCTACGACGAGGCGGAGGCCGTCCAGGTAGCGGCGCGCCCGCGCTGAGCTCGCTGCTGCGTGTTTGATGGCTTGCGCGCCTGCTGCCTGTCTGAGCCGCGCCTGCCTCAGCAGCACACCCCCGCCCAGATGGCTGTCTACGTTGCAGCGGCCCTGCAGTGCTGGATCGCACTTGCACCGCCTGCAGCAGCGGCCGCCCGAGGGCCCGGCGCCCCGTCCCGCGCGCCCACCGCCCCCGGGCGGCGGCAGGCGCTGGAGCGCGCCGGCAGCGCGCCCGCGGCGCTGCAGGAGCTGCGCCGCCTCATGGCCAAGGGCTTCGCGTCGGGCGCCGCGGCCGGCGAGGTGGTGCGCGCCGTGTGCGACTGGGCCGCCTGCGCGCCGCCCGCCGACCTGGCGCCCGCGCTGGCGCAGCCCTGGGGCCCCGCCGCCGCCGCCGCCGCGGGCGATGCGGCGCCGTGGGAAGCCGAGCTGGGCGCGCGCCGCGCGGTCGCCCTGGCTGTGCTGGCCGCGCTGGCGGCCGAGCTGCGCGGCGCCGGCGCCGAGCGGCCGGGCAGCGCGGCCGGCGGGCAGCCGCCGGGGCTGCCCGCGCCCGCGCCCGGCCCAGCGCCAGGCGCGCCGCCGCTGCAGGCGGCCGTGTTTGACTGGCTGGACGCGCGCGCGCGGGCCGCCGGCGTGGGCGACGCGGGCGGCGGCGAGCGTGGCGCGCAGGCGCTGCTGGTCGCGATGGCGGCCACGGGGCTGCTCTGCCCCGCGGCCCACCTCGGGCTCCTGGTGGCCAGGGTGCGCGCACGCGCTGGTAGACGTGCTGCGTGCTCTGACCAGGAAAGCAAGGGGGTGTGGCGGTCGGCCAGCGCTGCGCAGGTGGCATGTGACCGAGCAGGGAGGCGAGCGCTTGCAGTGTGGCTCCATTGGCAGGCGCTCAGCAGGCTGGACCTGCACTGTTGCACACCGTTGAGCTCCATGCTGTGCACGGCGCGTGTCTGACCTGGGGTGGTCGCGTCGCGCATGGCGCGCTGGGCGGCGAGGGCTGCGCAGATGCAGCCGCTGCCCGTCGAGGCGCGTACCACCACCGCGCGCTGCGCGCGCTGCATCCCCAGGTGCGGTCGCCTTGCTGCACTTGCTGGCTTTGCGCCTGCACGGCTGGCATCGGCCTGCAGAATGCGAGTGCTTGACGGCATGCGGTGACACAGCCCTGCCAGCATGTGTGGGCACGTCGCTGCCGCCGCCGCCGCCGCCTCGGCCTTGCCTGCGCCGTTCTCGAGTGCGCGCATGACCGCGCGCCGCCGCAGGCGCCTGCGCCGACGCTGCTGGACCAAGGCCGCGGCTCCGACGAGCTGCCCGCCCCCCTCGCGGCCACAAACGGCCGCGCCGGCAGCACGTGGACGCGCGCGCGCGTGCAGTACGCCGTGACGCGCAACCTGGTCCTGCGCGGCGGCGGCGATGGTGCCGCCCGCCGCCCGCCCGCGCCCGCCGGCGCGCTCGGCGACCCCGCGGGCGACACGCCGGCCGGCGGCGGGAAGCGCGCCCGAGCGCCGGACGGCCCAGATGACCCCAACCCCAGACCATCGCGGCAGCCGGCGCTCCATGCCGCTGCGGGCGGCGCGCCGCAGCGCTCGGATGGCGTCGTTGAGCAGGGTCGGGGCGGGGGGCGCCTGGGCCTGCGCGCGGTGCAGCGGCTCGTCGCGGCCGGCCTGCCGCTGGAGGCGGGCGACTCCGCGGGCGCCCGCGGCGCCGCGACAAGCCTGCCAGCGCTCGCCGCGCACGTGGAAGCGCTGCGGTGCGCCGCCGATGCCGCCGATGCGCTTGTGCCCCGCCCGCAGCCACCCGGGCGGGGCGCTGATGTGCGCACGCTCACGCGGCAGGCCCTGGGAGCGCGCGCGCCTGGCGCCCTGGCTGGCCGGCAGTGTGCGGCGCGCGTGCCTGGCCGAGCGCGGCCGGCCGGCGGCCAGCCGGCGGCTGGGCGGCGCGGGCGGGGCCGACGCCTGGCTGCTGGGCGCGCTGGCGCTGCTGGACGCGGCGGGCGGCGCGGCCGAGGCGGCCGCGCTCGCGGCCGCGCTGGCGGGCGCCGCGCTGCGGCTGCCCCCCGGTGCGCCGGAGGCCCGCTGCGCGCCGCCCGGCCCGCATGCGCAGCACCCTCTGTCAAGCTGCCTCGGAGCAGCAAGCTGAGCATGCGGCTCATGCAAGCGGCGCGAGCGCTGCCCGCCGCAGCGCCCTCACGCGCCCGGGCGCGCAGGCGCCGGCGCCGCGGATGGCGACGAGGCCTGGCGCGCGACGGGAATCAGCGACATGGCGCTGCTGGCCGCGCTGGCGGCGCGCGGCCCGCTGCTTGCCGCCGGCGGCGGGCTGCCCGGTGCGCTGGATGCGCTGCTCGGCTGGGCTCTGCGCGGGGGCGCCGCTGCGGGCGCGGGGACGCCCGCGGGGCCCGCCGGCGGCGGGGAGGCCGCGGGTGACGCCGCGCGCGCCGCCTGGAGCCCGCTGGCCCGCGAGGCCGCGCAGCTGGGCGAGGCGCTGCTCTGCGTGCACAGGCGCGCGATTGTTATCCGGTTGCTGGGCTGGCCTGCGTTGCCCCTTGCCTGGGCCCCCCCGCCCGGTGCTTGCTGCATGTGAGCGCGTCACCCTACCTGGCCCGCTTGCATCATGGTAGAAATGGTTGACAGTCTGCGCCAGCTTGCAACATGTAGTGCATGTGAGCGCCAGTGTTGAAAGCACACCCATGACGACGGTCGCCACGCGCCTGTCGCGCGCAGGGCGCACCCAGCGGCGCAGGCGTGGTGGGCGGCCGCGCAGCGCGACGCGCCGGGGCACTGGCTGGTCGCGCTGCTCGCGCGCCGCCTATCCGTCGCCCCTGCCGCTGGTGCATGCCCTGGGCTTCCCGAGGCGCTTGCAAGGCAGTTTCTGCTGAGAGGCTGCACGCGACCAGCTGTCCGTGGCGCATGTGTGTATGCTGGGCAGCTGCTGCTGCGCTGGCGTCCGCAACCTGATGCAATCCCCCCCATCTGAAAAACATCCCATCATCATTTCCAGACGTTTGTAGATCCGCAGCCGTTTGCATGACTGCGGGCGAAATGGGCGCATGGCCTGCGAGCGCCGCAGGCGGTCCGCGCGCGGCGCAGTGCGTGCCGGGCGAGCCCGCGCCGGCGCATGTGCTGGGCCTGGCGCGCCGCCTGGCGGCTGCGCCTGCGGCGTGGGCCGAGGAGGCGGACAGCGTGTGCGCCGGCCTTGCGTCTGCACCAGAGCAGGTAAATAGGGTTATTTGGGGTTAAGCCGTATCAGGCTCCACCTGAGCAGGTGGACCCCGGGCGCGGCGCTGCTCGGTCGCGCGGCAGTCGTACAGCATGCAAGGCCTGTCTGGAGGAGTGGATGTGGCCACGACCGCCGGTCTGTCCATAGAGCGGCCCCTGGCTGTGGCGGGTGCCATGCACCATGGCTCTACCATTTATGGGACACCCTAACTTTGCTTCTCTAGGCTCTGCGCGCATTTGGGAACAGGCCAGTGCCCCCCCCCCCAATGTGCTCGTGTGCATCTCCGTGCACTTGCACGGGTCTCCTTGACCCTCCAGGCTCCGCGCGCGCAGGCGTGCGAGGTCGCGCAGGGCCTGCTGGCCTGGGCGCAAGGGCCGCCGCCCCCGGATGGCGGTCCCGCGCCCGCGCCCGCCGACCCCGCACGCCTTGCCGCTGCGGCGGCCGCGCTGCTGCGCAGCTGGCAGCGTCTGGCCGCCAGCCGCCCGGCCGCCTACCCCAGCCCCGCTGCGCCCGTGGCTGGCGCTGACGCGGGCGCGCGCGACAGCGCCTCTGCGGCGGGGCCGGTGGGCGGCGCCGCTGGGCAGGCGCAGCCCTGCCACCCCCTTGCCCGCCTGCCGGCCCGCGCGGCGCCCGATCGTGCTGCCGGCAATGGTAGTGCATCGCCCCTTGGACATCCAGAGCGGGCCCCAGCAGCGCCGGCATGCGTTAATCACATGCGCGCGGCGGTCGTACTGCTTTGGACAAGCCCTTGCTGCGCCGCAGGGTAATCCTAACCCTGTACCGCAGGAGGCCGTCGAGGAGGGCGAGCTGCCGTGCCCGGCGGCGGCGGAGGCAGCAGCGCCGGCGGCGCCGGCGACGCCAGGGGCGGCAGCCGCCGCCGAGGGGCCCGCCGCAGCGGCGGGATCAAAGCCGCCCGCGGCCGCGGCCCCGAGCCCGCCGGCGGCGGCCGGCGCGGCCGAGGCGCACCTGGGCTGCCTGGCGCGTGTGCGCTGGCTGCTGCGGCGCCGCGGCGCCGGCGACGCGGCCGAGCAGGCGCAGGCCGCGCTGCTGGCAGCGCTGCTGGCGCAGCCGCAGGCGCGCCCGGCGGGCCGCCTCTCTCAGCTCACTCCTTCGGGGGATAGCCTCTTCGCTCCTGCTCAGAGCTCGGACGCCCCGCGCGCGCGCCCCTGAAAGGGCGGGCTGCCTTGCAGCGACGTAGCGATTGCTGTGCAGGCTGCGCTGCAGCGAGCCTGCAGGCGCAGCCGCAGGCGCATACAAGGAGCCTGAGATGCAGTCCTCTGCCCTGTGTGCTCACTGCTTGCCGGCACGACTCTGATCCCACCCGTTTGTGACGGCCTTGCAAGCGCGCTCCTCCTGCTTATATCGATCTGCCCCCATTGAGCCAGGCTCAGCCCATCGCCCCATGCCGGACAGGGAGTGTCTGCCTGAAGCAAGAGGCACCCGCATGCAATAAGCTATGCCCTGACCCCAACCGCTGCCGCGCAGGAGCAGGACGCGCTGGTGCCGGCCGCGCGGCGCGCGCTGCTCGCGGCGACGGTCGCGCGGGGCCTGGTCGCGCTGCCGCACGCCGCGGGCGTGCTGCTGGGCCCGCCGGGCGGCCCCTGGAGCCCGTGGGCGGGCGCGCTGCTGGGCGGCCGCTGCGGGCGCGCCGCCGCCGGCGGCGCCCTCGCTCATGAGGACTCAGAGCGCCCCGCAGCTCACGCGCCCGCCGCGCCCGCGGGCGAGGGCGTGCGCGAGGCGGGGCGGGCCGGGCGCGCCCCGGACGCGTCCGCGGCCGCAGCGAGCTTCCGGGAGCGCGCACCTGCCCTGCCGGGCGAGGCGGGCGGCGCGCCGCCCTGCGCCCTGACCTACGGGGACGCGGCGGGCCTGGAGGCCTGGCAGGCGCTGCTGCCGCTGGAGCTGCTGTGGCCGCGCGTCGCGCCGCTGCTCCAGGCGTGGCCGCCCAAGCCGGGCCGCCCTGCTGCTGTACGCTGACGCGGGCCCCGGCCCGCACGGGGCGCCGCGGGCATGCCCTGGGCATGCAGTAACGTGTGCATTTGCAGAGAAATTCTTAGCGCGGGCGTGTAGCCTCTTCTATTGCTCCTCCATGATGGCACGAGGCTGGAGGCAGTGCCTGCCAAAGGGCCATCAGCTGAGCACCTGCTGTGGGTGTGCCGTCGTGCCCGGCTGGCAGTCCATCTGGGACAGCTCCGGTCAAGCGCGCGCGCCCACGCCCACGGTGCCTGAGCCGGGCGCCTGTTTTTACAAGGAGCGTGTGAGCCCAAGCGTGCCGCAGCAACTCGCCGCGCGCGCGGCGCTGCAGGCGGCGCTGCTGGCGCCCGCGGCGTCCGCGCGGGTGCGCGCGGACGCGGCGGCGGCGCTCGCGCATGCGCCGCTGCAGCGCGCCCTGTTGTGCGACCCGCGCGCGCTGTACCCGCGCCTCAGCGCGCTGGCGCCCGCGCCCGCGCCCGCCGGCGTCTACCCGCCACTGTGCGTCCCGCCCGTGTTCAGCGCTGTCCTCTGCCCACCCACGAACTTGCAAGTGCATCGCGCTCAGCTTTTTCACCCACTTGCTGGTGACACAGTGCTCTGCGTGCAGGTTTGCAGTGGCCGATGCTGTGCGAAGTGTACTATTCATACTTTGCACTGTGAAGGTATTCTCCACAAGTCAGCACCAGGCCGGCGGCCAACAGGCTCAGAGGGCCTCCTCGCAGCGCTTGAGCAGCCGCGCCGGCGCAGGCTGCTGGGGCTGTCGATCGCCAGCGGGCGGCTGTGCGAGGCGCCGCCGGGCGGCCCGGCGGAGGCCTCCTCTGCAGCCGAGGCGCTCATGGCGCGGCTGCTGGGCCGCTCGACGGCCGCCGCCACGCCGCTGCTGTGGCTGCTGCTGCGCCTGCTGCTGGACGCGCAGGCGCGCCGCCCAGGCCGGCCCGACGCGCCCTGCCGCCCCCAGTGCACGTGCATCCCGCAGCAGTGCAAGTTACTGCCTTGCGTGGCGCATGTGCGCTGTGGTCCAGTGTCTGCGTCGGTCTTCTGTATGCAGGGGGCCTGGGCGGCCACCAGTGCTGAACCAGTGCGTTTGCGCATGATAGGGTTAGGGTTAGGTAGGCATGCCGGCCGGCCGCGAGGCCCTGGGACGCGGCGCGCGCGGCAGGTGATGCTGGCCGCGCTGCGCCGGAGCGCGGCCGCAGGCGAGGCCGCGGCGGCCGCTGCGGGCGCGTACGCCGAGGCGCAGGCCGGCGTGGCGCGCGTGGCCGAGGCCGAGAAGGCCTTCACGTCCCGGGCGCGCAGCCCTGCTCGGGAGGCCTGCCGTGGGGCCTGCACGCGCCGCTCGTCGACCCTGTCTTTGCCAAAGCGCCCTACCGCAAAGGAGACGTGCCGTGGGACACGCGCTTGTGGCGTGTGCTTGCGGCGCACTCGCTGCACTGTGACGCAGATGCAGCGACGCGCCGGCGGCGCTGCTGCTCGTTGAGGCCGGCCCCGCGCCCGGCTGGTGCGAAGCGCGGGCGGGGCGGCGCGGGGGCCTGACTGGGGGCGGGCGCGGCGCGCAGGTCCTGGCGATGCTGCTGGCGCGCCCGGAGGCGGCCGCCGCGCACAGCCGCCTCGCCTGGGCGCTGGGCCGCGGCATTGGCGAGTACCTGCTGCAGCAGGTCGACTGGGCGCTGCAGGTTGGCCGACGCCCTGTTCTTCGCGGTTCCTGCTTTGGACACATGCGCTCGCGTGCCTGTCAAGCTGCGTGCTCGCCGCGAGTCACCTAGGGCGAAGCGGCAGCACGCTTGAATAGCCCAAGCGCCCAGTGCGCTATATGCATGCAGCGGCAGCACACTCCCAAACCCCAGGCGGATGAAGTTGTATTCGTGAGGCTCCTGGCAAGGTCACTGCCTCAAAGTGATTCGGACGCCATGGCGCCGCAGGACACCGCAACGCTGACCGGCGGCGAGTCACTGGCCGCCGTGCTGCGGCGGCGCTGCGCGGCCCCGCAGCCAAGCGGCGCGCCCGCGCCGCCGGCGCCCGGAGCGGCCGCGGCCGAGCGCGCCGCGCCGGGCGCGGCGTCCGGGGGCGGCGCCGGGGCGGCCTGCGCGGGCTTTGCGGTGGAGCGCGGCCTCGCCGATACGGCGCTGACCGGCCTCGCGGTCAGCCAGGCCGCGCAGCACCGCGAGTTTGCCGAGCAGGCGCGCTCGGGTTGCAGCATTATCCATGGTCTGATTTCCTATGCAATGAGACCCTTTTTTGAGGGGTCATGGCGAAGAGTTGCAAAGGGTGTCTTGTGTGTTTCATGAAGCCCCTCCGTGGAGGCCAGCGGGTGCCGCATCAGCCGCTGAGTGCGGACAACAGCAATGCGGCACGTGTTCTGCATGTGCCGCGCCTTCTGGCCGGGCTGCTGCGAGGAGGGG